>ERZ857757.1-NODE-1-length-573790-cov-17.077513_pt1 | contig 573790 bp, 508 predicted proteins | sample MGYA00519764_ERZ857757 | MGnify/ENA primary metagenome ERZ857757 (study PRJEB31778, sample SAMEA3449359) | human gut metagenome | biome: human gut; feature: human-associated habitat; material: faeces | place: United Kingdom | collected 2010/2012 ...
ACCGTCGGGGGTGCCGCTAAGCGGTAACCCCGACGGTTACATATCCAATTAACAATAAAGAGAAGACACGACCGGAAACGAACCGGCTCAGTTCCCCTGTTCGCAGATGAATTTGATGCGCACGAGGCGAACTTCCTCTTCCGTAAAATCCGACCCGAGTTCCCGGATGGCCTCGTCCACACTGTCGCTCTCGGCATCCTCCTTAAAATACAGGTATATCTCTTCAGCTTTGTCTTCGTCTATCGTCTGCTCGATGTAGTAGTTGATATTGAGCTTCGTACCGGAATTGACAATAGCCTCTATCTCCGTCAGCAACTCGTCGAAATCGAGGTCGCGGGCCCGGGCGATATCCTCGAAATCCATCTTGCGGTCGATGCTCTGGATGACGAAGACCTTGTTCCCGCTCTTGTTGACCACGCTCTTGACCACCATGTCCTGCGGCCGGACAATATCCTTCTCCTCGACATACCGTTTAATCAGTTTCACGAACTCGGCCCCGAACTTCCGTGCCTTGCCGGCTCCGACCCCCGTGATGTTCTGCATCTCCTCGATGGTCACCGGATACTGTATCGACATATCCTCCAGCGAAGGGTCTTGGAATACGACGAAAGGCGGCAGTCTGTGCTGCTTGGCCACCTTCTTGCGCAAATCCTTGAGCATGGCGAAAAGTTCGGCGTCGGCCACCCCTTCGCCGCGCCCGCCGGCGGGTGCAGCTGCATCCTCGCCCTCTTCCCCGTCGTAATCGTGGTCGAGGGTGATATAGATATCGTAAGGCTTTTCGAGGTACTTCTCACCCGCATCGTTCACCGACAGCAGACCGTAATTCTCGATATTCTTGTCCACCAGACCGAGGATGAGCGCCTGCCGTATCACAGCCCCCCAGAAGCGGTCGTCGTGATTGGACCCGGCCCCGAACCATTCGCTCTCGTTGTGTCCGTACGACTTTATCATGGCGGTCGTCCGGCCTACGAGGACGTTCACGAGATAGTCCATCTTGAACTTGGGGCCTATCGCCTTGAGCGCCTCCAGCATCACCAGCGTCTCTTCGCGTGCCTTCACCTTGGGCCGCGGATTCACGCAATTGTCGCAGCTTCCGCAGTTATCCTCTCCGTACTCCTCGCCGAAGTAGTGCAGCAGCGTCTTGCGGCGGCACATGGAACTTTCGGCATACGACACGGTCTCCATCAGCAGCAGCTTGCCTATCTCCTGCTCGGCTATCGGCTTGCCCTGCATGAACTTTTCGAGCTTCTGAATATCCTTGTAGCTGTAAAAGGTGATGCAGCGGCCCTCGCCGCCGTCGCGGCCCGCACGCCCCGTCTCCTGGTAATACCCCTCCAGGCTCTTGGGAATATCGTAATGGATGACGAAACGGACGTCGGGTTTGTCGATACCCATACCGAAAGCTATCGTCGCCACGATGACATCGGCCTCCTCCATCAGGAAGGCATCCTGATTCCGCGCCCGTGTGGCGGCATCCATTCCCGCATGGTACGGCAGGGCCTTGATGCCGTTGGCGACGAGCAGTTCAGCCAGCTCCTCGACCTTCTTGCGGCTGAGACAGTAGATGATGCCCGACTTCCCTTCGTTCTGTTTGATATACTTGATAATTTCGCGGGCGACGTCGATTTTCGGACGTATCTCGTAAAACAAATTGGGACGGTTGAATGACGATTTGAACACCGCCGCATCGAGCATTCCGAGGTTCTTCTGAATATCAAGCTGCACCTTCGGCGTGGCCGTCGCGGTAAGGGCAATCAGCGGTGCACGGCCGATGTCGTTCATGATAGGACGGATGCGTCGGTACTCCGGACGGAAATCATGCCCCCACTCCGAAATGCAGTGCGCCTCGTCGATGGCGTAGAACGAAATCTTTATCTTCCTCAGGAAAGAGATATTCTCCTCCTTCGTCAGCGATTCGGGAGCGAAATAGAGCAGTTTGGTCTTGCCGGCCAACACATCTTCCCGCACCTGATTGATGGCCGATTTATTGAGGGAGGAGTTGAGGAAATGGGCGATACCCTCGTGCTGGCTGAAAGTGCGCATGGCATCCACCTGATTCTTCATAAGGGCGATAAGCGGGGAAATCACTATCGCCACCCCCTCCATGAGGAGGGCAGGCAGCTGATAGCAAAGGCTTTTGCCTCCGCCCGTAGGCATCAGCACGAAAGTATCCCGGCCCGCAAGTACGTTGCGTATGACCGCTTCCTGATTTCCCTTAAACGCAGCAAAACCGAAATACTCCTTCAGTTTTTGGTGCAGCATGTCATGCAAATTGTCCATCTTCCTCTCTTCTTTCTTCTTCCCTATATTCCCGGCGCAGGGTAACCGTCCCCGCACGACGAGCCGAAACGGCTTCCATGCAAGCTAAAATGCCGAAATCATGCGTCCCCCAGGAATAAAACACCCCGAAAGACGTTACGATATAAAACGCACGAAATGACCTGACGATTATCCCCAACATTCTTTCGCAATATAAAGATAGAACTTTTTCTAATATTTGACTAACTTTGTAGAAAAGTTTTTTAAAAAAATGAGGCTTTACACCACCGGACTCGTCAAAAAATATAAGACGCGCACCGTCGTCAATCAGGTGTCCATCGACGTCAATCAGGGGGAGATAGTCGGTCTGCTGGGCCCGAACGGTGCCGGAAAGACCACTACCTTCTACATGATAGTAGGGCTCATCAAGCCCAACGACGGACAAATATTCCTCGAAGGCGAAGAGCGGACGGAAGAGATAACCAAACTGCCGGTGTACAAGCGCGCACAGATGGGTGTAGGCTACCTCGCACAGGAGGCATCGGTCTTCCGCCACCTCAGCGTCGAGGACAACATCCGGTCGGTACTCGAAATGACCGACTACTCCAAGGAGTATCAGCGCGAACGGGTGGAAAACCTCATCGAGGAGTTCAGCCTGCAGAAAGTACGCAAAAGCAAGGGTATCCAACTGTCGGGCGGTGAACGGCGCCGTACCGAAATAGCACGGGCAGTGGCCATCAATCCCAAGTTCATCCTGCTCGACGAACCTTTCGCGGGCGTGGACCCCATCGCCGTGGAAGATATCCAAAGCATCGTGCGGACGCTCAAGGACAAGAACATCGGCGTCATCATCACCGACCACAACGTACACGAAACGCTCTCCATTACCGACCGTACCTACCTGCTTTTCGAAGGGCGCGTCCTGAAGACCGGTACGGCCGAAGACCTGGCGAACGATGAACAGGTGCGCAAGGTCTATCTCGGGCAGGACTTCAAACTCAGATAAACATCTCTGCGGATATCCACCAGCCGACGGTTCTCCGGACCGTCGCTTTTCTGAAATACTTTTATGGAGAAGACTATTCATCCGTCGCAGGTTTCGGGAGAGGTCAGACCGCCGTGCTCCAAAAGCTACGCCCAGCGCGCGCTGGCCGCGGCACTCCTCTCCGACGGAGAGACGACGCTCAGCAACATCGAGCTCTGCGACGATACGCGCTACGCCATGAACGTCATCACGGGACTGGGCGCTTCCGTCCGGCAGACCGGCCCTACGGAATATGTCATCAGAGGGGGGCTCGCTCCCATAACCGACACCATCAATACGGGCGAATCGGGGCTCGCCACGCGGCTCTTCACCCCCATCGCAGCCCTCTGCGACAGGCGCATGACCATCACCGGCACAGGCACCATGCTCCGCAGGCCGATAGGCATGATGATAGACCCGCTACGGAACCTTGGCGTACAGGTCAGGTCCAACGGTTACCTTCCCATTACGGTGCAGGGACCGCTCAGGGGCGGTGAAACCGATGTCGAGGCCTACGTCAGTTCGCAGTTCCTCACCGGGCTGCTCATGTCGCTGCCCCTTGCGGAGGGCGATACCATCCTCCATGTGGAACAGCCCAACAGCCTGCCCTACCTTGCCGTCACCGTAGACCTCGCCTCGAAATTCAGGATACGGATGGAACACAACGGCTTCCGGGAGTTCTTCATTCCCGGAGGCCAGCATTACCACCCTGCAAAACTCCACATCGAAGGCGACTGGAGCAGCGCTGCCTTCATGCTCGTAGCGGGGGCGATAGCAGGCGAAGTCACGGCCAAACGGATGAACACGCTCTCGCTCCAGGCCGACCTGGCCATCATCCAGGCGCTTACCAAAGCGGGAGCAGTCATCATCACCACACCGGACGAGATAACAGTACGCAAACGGGAACTGACCGGTTTCGACTTCGACGCCACGCAACGGCCCGACCTCTTCCCTATTCTGGCAGTCCTCGGCGCCAACTGCGAAGGAACAACGCATATCCGGGGCGTGAACCGGCTGGTCTACAAGGAGAGCAACCGGGCCGAGGCAATCGTCTCCGAATACACGAAACTCGGCATGGACGTCGCACTGGAAGACGATGTCATGACGGTACGGGGCGGCAGCCTGTCGGGTGGAACCATAGACAGCTGCAACGACCACCGGATAGCCATGGCAGCGGCCATAGCCGCCCTCGCCGCATCGGGTCCCGTCACAATCACCAACGCACAGGCAGTCACCAAATCTTACCCGCGGTTCTGGGATGACCTCGATTCCATCATACGAACAAAAGCATGAACAGTTTCGGGCACAGTTTCAGAATAACCCTTTTCGGAGAGTCGCACGGCCCCGCGATAGGCGTCACGATAGACGGAATGCCGGCAGGCATTCCCTTCTCGGAGCAGGACCTCGCTCCCGACCTCGCACGCCGCCGCAGTACGGGGACGGCAGGCACTACGCCCCGGCGCGAACCCGACCTGCCGGAAATCGTATCGGGCATCTACAACGGACACACGGACGGCACCCCGCTGACCATCCTGTTCCGGAATGCAAACACGAGACCGCACGATTATGCCGCCTTCGTCCGTCATCCCCGTCCGTCACATGCCGACCTCGTCGCTTTCCGCAAATACGGCGGCTTCAATCATCCCGGAGGCGGAGGCATGTTCTCCGGCCGGATGACCGTCGCACTGGTCGCAGCCGGAGTCGCAGCCAAAAAGCTGCTCCCTAGTGTCCGGTTCTCCACACGGCTCACCGAAATCGACGGCATGACCGACAGCAACAGTTTCGAACGAATCCTGAACGACCTGCGCCTGGCCGGCGATACGGCCGGCGGAGTCGTCGAAATCCGGGCACAGGGCGTCGCCGCCGGAACGGGTGAACCTTTCTTCGATTCGATAGAAAGTACCGCTGCTCACCTAATTTTTTCCATACCGGGTGTCAAGGGAATAGAGTTCGGAGCCGGATTCGCCGCTGCCCGCAGCCGGGGGAGCCACAACAACGACCTTATCGCGGACCGTCATGGCACGACCGCAACCAACAACGACGGAGGGATAAACGGAGGCCTCGCCAACGGAAATGAAATCGTCCTGAGAGTCGGGTTCAAGCCGGCCCCGAGCATCGCACAGCCGCAGGAGACCTTCGATTTCACGGCAGGACACCCCACCCCGCTGGTCATTCCGGGCCGGCACGACGTCTGCATCGCACTGCGCGGAGCCGTAGCTGCGGAAGCCGCCCTCGCCATTGCGCTCGCCGACCTCGTCCTGAGGGCGGGAAATGCAGCCGTCTGACAGGAGCCGCGAGGAGACACACCGGGTAACGCCGGATATTCCTCCGGTTGGATACCGTATCTATCCGAGCTTCGCACCAACAGACCCTATTTCACAAATATAGCAATACCAACCAAATACATCTACCATACTGCAACAAACAATCCGTATTCCACTCATTGGCCGCAGGAGCTGACAAACGAAAACCCTCTTCCAAAGAATCGGAGAATACTTTGCATTTCAATTATATTTGTATAAATTTGCGGGCTGATAATGGAAATGAAGCTGCTCGACGCATACGATATCCCATGGAAAGGGCTTTCGAACGGATGCCATGATTTCAATTTCGAAATCGACGACCGTTTTTTCGGCGAGTTCGGAGACTCGGGCATTCAGGGCGGCCGAATGAAGGCGGAAGTCCGCATGGAGAAATCCGCCGCGATGCTCCTGTTGCACGTCACCATCAAAGGCGAGGTCACCGTGGAGTGCGACAGATGCCTGGGCGACCTCCGGCTGCCGGTGAATTATACAGGCGACTTGACGGTCAAGTTCTCCGACGAGACGGAGGATTACGACGGGGAGGTCATGTGGCTGAATCCGGCGGAGGAGAAGGTACCGCTGGCACAATATATATATGAAAGCATCGTATTGAGCCTGCCCTACCGGAAAGTGCACGGCACCGGTCCCGACGGAGAGCCGCTTTGCGACAAGGAGATGCTTGCCCGTTTCAGGATAATCAGTCAGGCGGAGTTCGACGCTTTGGAGACGGAACAGCACAGCCTGGCCGATACCGACGAAGGCGGCAAACTACAGCAGCTCATGCAGGAACTTGAAAAAGGAGAAGACAAAGAATAAAACATTAAGCAACCAAATATAAATTACATAAAATGGCACATCCTAAACACAAAGTATCCTCGACGAGGCGCGATAAGAGAAGAACCCACTATACGGCAGCAACCCCGACGGTTGCGGTATGCTCCAACTGCGGTGCAGCGGTACAGTACCACAGGGTTTGTCCCGAATGCGGTTTCTACCGCGGCAAACTCGCCATCGAGAAAAAGGCGGAATAACACGCCTGCGGCATCTGTTCAACGGTCATTCCCATGTTGAAAATCGGTATTGATGCAATGGGGGGCGATTATGCGCCCCACGTTGTCGTGGAAGGAGCGCTTATGGCCCTCCGGCATATCGACAGCGACAGCAGGCTGGTTCTTTTCGGCGATGAAGGAGAAATAAGGAGAGTGATGGAAGAGCACGGCGCTCCGTCCGACACTTTCGATATCGTCCACACCACCGAAGTTATCACCATGGATGACCATCCGGCCAAAGCCTACAACCAGAAGACCGATTCCAGCATCCGGGTTGGCTACAAATACCTGAAAGAGGGGAAAATAGACGGTTTCGCAAGTGCGGGTGCCACGGGGGCGATGCTCGTGGGGGCGATGTATTCCGCCGAAACGATACGCGGCGTCATCCGTCCAGCCATCTCGGCGCTCATATCCACACTCGACGGCGGGAGTTTCCTGCTGCTGGACGTGGGATTGAACGTGGACTGCAAACCCGACGTACTCGACCAGTACGGACTGATAGGCAGTGCATATGCCGAAGCCGTCCTGGCGAAAGCCAATCCGAGAGTGGCTCTGCTCAATATCGGCGAAGAGAGCGAAAAGGGGAACCTCACTACCAAGGCGGCCTACGAACTGATGGCCGACAATGGCTGTTACAACTTCGTAGGCAACATCGAAGCTAACGAAATCTTCACCGGCCGCAAGGCGGACGTGGTGGTATGCGACGGTTTCGTAGGCAACACGATACTGAAACAGACCGAAGGCTTCTATGAACTGGCCCGCATGCGCGGCATCAACGACGACTATATCGACAAGCTCAACTATGAATTCGTCGGAGGTACTGCCGTACTGGGTATCAATGCGGTTGTTCTGATAGGTCACGGCCGTTCGTCGGCTTTGGCCATACAGAACATGGTCCGCCAGACCGAGAAAACGGTCAAAAGCGGACTCGTTAATAAGTTACAGGACACATTTCGTAATTTCTGATGAAGAAAATTACTGCTGCAATCACAGGAGTCGGAGCCTACCTTCCCGAATATATACTCGACAACTTCGAGCTCAGCAAGATGGTAGACACCTCCGACGAATGGATAATGACAAGGGTCGGCATCAAGACCCGGCGAATCCTGAAGGGAGAAGGGCTCGGAACGTCGTACATGACCGAGAAGGCGGTGAACGACCTGTTGGAAAAGACCAACACCGACCCGCTCGATATCGACATGATAATATGCGCTACGGTCACGCCGGACATGTTCTTCCCCTCGACAGCCAACCTGACGGCTGCCAAATGCGGGCTCAAGAACGCCTTCGGTTTCGATATTCTCGCAGCCTGCAGCGGATTTATCTTTGCCCTCGTCACGGCAGCCCAATATATCGAAACGGGCCGAAACAAGAAAGTCATCGTGGTGGGCGGAGACAAGATGTCCTCGATAATCGACCCGACCGACCGGGCTACCCTGCCCCTTTTCGGCGACGGTGCAGCGGCAGTACTCCTTGAACCCAACACAGAAGGATACGGCCTCATCGACTCCATCACCCGAAGCGACGGCAACGGGGGCAAGCATCTCTACATGAAAGCGGGCGGCTCGGCCTATCCTGCCACAGAAGAGACCGTGCGCAACCGCTGGCACTATGCCCATCAGGACGGGCAGAGCGTATTCAAGGCGGCAGTCACCAACATGTCCGATGTCACGGTAGAGATAATGAGACGAAACAATCTCATGGCAAAGGACATACGGTATCTCGTGCCGCACCAGGCCAACCTCCGTATCATTGATGCCGTAGCCAAACGGATAGGATTGCCGCGGGAGAAATGCATGCTCATCATCGAAAAGTACGGCAACACGACCGCTGCGACCATACCGCTCTGCCTGTGGGACTACGAAAGCAGACTCGCAAAGGGAGACAACCTGATTCTTGCCTCGTTCGGAGGCGGATTCACGTGGGGGTCGATATACCTGAAATGGGCCTACGACGGCGGGGATTTCTCCAAATAAGCGTGTTGGCGGATAACTAAAAAACACTATCTTTGCAGTGCCCTTTCCCGCCGGACGGCAGGGAAGGCCCGGAAAGATACAACGGTTCCATAGTTCAACGGATAGAACGACAGTTTCCTAAACTGTAAATCCAGGTTCGATTCCTGGTGGGACTACGAAATTGCATTCGCAATACTTGTACGCAAGCTACGGTTGAATGTATAGCCATCTATCAGAGGGGTAAGTAATAATACTTATCCCTCTGGTCTTTCAGTAACCGCTTCCAGATGCCGGTACCGTATTCCATCCGATGCGGGACAGCCCTCTTCACGACCGACAATGCGGTCATGCCCGGTTCGGATGCCACTCTGTCATAATGGAATGTACCGCTTCTCCGGGGTGCGTCAACGCCCCCCTCTCTGCGCGTCGAAAAGGCAACTTCACGCATATCGGCCCGTCTCTTCCCCGCTGACCGCACGGCAGCCTGCCGCCTCATAAGTTCTCCGCCCCTGCAAGGCAACGGGCACGCGGACGGTTCCGGCAATCGAAGAGAAGCGGCGGCTATCGGCACAGACTGCGAATCCATCCTGCTGCCCGGACTTCGTGCAGTAACAGAGCGCTCCACGCCCGACACGACACATGGCTTCGTTCCCGTCCTGCAGCACAGGCGGCCGAACTTCCTACCCTGCTCTTCCGGTCCGGTCGACCGACAGGAACACTGCGAAAACTTTCCTTCTCCGGAAGGCAACGACCCGTCGGGAAACCGGTGCTAAAACCGCACCACCGTAATAATTTCTTAGCAGAAAGCGTTTATCTTTGCATCCTAAAATCTTATCCTATGGAATCCATACGCGAGTTATTCAGAATATGCAACGGTCCGTCGAGCAGCCATACCGTCGGGCCCAAAAAAGCTGCGGAACAATTCCTTGCACGCCACCGCGATGCAGAGAGTTTCCGCGTCACGCTGTACGGTTCGCTGGCGGCTACCGGCAAGGGGCACCTCACGGATGCCGCCATCCTTTCGGTACTCGAACCGGTCGCGCCGACCGAAATGATATGGAAACCGGAAACGGTCCTGCCGTTCCATCCCAACGGTATGCTTTACGAGGCCCTGAAAGGAGGAAAGGTCGAAGAGGCATGGACCATTTTCAGCGTAGGGGGCGGAGCATTGGCCAACGAGCATACGAAACAGCGGAAGCCGGTCGATATCTATCCGCTCACCACCATCGAGGAGATACTGAAATGGTGCCAGGCCGAAGGCAAAACGTTCTGGGAATACGTGGAAGATTACGAAGGACACGACATCTGGGAGTTTCTCTCCACGATATGGACGACGATGTGCGAAACCATCGAACGCGGACTGAACAACGAAGGCGTCCTGCCCGGCGGACTGAAGGTACGGCGCAAAGCCAGCACCTATATGGTCAAAGCCAAAAGTTTCAACGACTCGCTCAGCAGCCGGTCGAAACTCTATGCCTATGCGCTCGCCACCTCCGAGGAGAATGCGGCGGGAGGTATCGTGGTGACAGCTCCGACATGCGGTTCGAGCGGCGTCGTACCTGCGGTGCTCTACAACATCGCCCAAAGCCGCGAAATACCGACGGTACGGATACTGCGCGCACTCGCAACGGCAGGCCTCTTCGGAAATATCGCCAAAACCAACGCATCCATCTCCGGCGCGGAGGTAGGGTGCCAGGGAGAGGTGGGGGTAGCGTGCGCCATGGCTGCCGCTGCGGCCTGCCAACTGTTCGGCGGTACCCCCACACAGATAGAATATGCAGCGGAGATGGCCCTGGAACACTTCCTCGGTCTGACATGCGACCCGGTCTGCGGGCTTGTGCAGATTCCCTGCATCGAACGCAATGCGGTAGCCGCCGCACGGGCTCTCGATGCCAACCTCTATGCCACCCTCTCCGACGGCAATCACATGGTGAATTACGACAAAGTGGTGAAGGTGATGAACGAGACCGGTCTCGACATGCCGAGCCTCTATCGCGAAACCGCGGAAGGCGGCCTGGCCAAGAACTATACGCGCCACAAATAATCTCCGGGCTCCGGCGAGCCGCTTAACAATAGATTTCAGAGACTTTCACCGATATCCAACCGGGGCCCCGGCGCCGGACAACTCCGGCAGGCAGGAAAGGAGAGTCATCCGCACGTCTGGCATCACAGGCCGATACACGACCGGGGCGGCGCCTATTAGCGCCGCCCCGGTTTTTCGATGTTCGAGCCACCGGTTATTCGAACCGTACCGCCACGTCGTCGTAAGCGAAGTAGGCAGGCGTATTCAATCCGTAGTCTCCGCAAAGGTCGGAACTGCCCATGATATTGAACTCTATCTTCGTGACAGAGCCCAATACCGACAAATCGAATTTGGTCCACTCTTCGACGATATTGGCTGAACCATTACACAGGAAGCATTCGGTGGAACCGGTCGTCCGGCCATCCGCATCGTAGCCGTAAGCGACGATTTTAAACCACGAATCCGCGGTTGCCGGCTTAGCGAAAGAGTCGCCGTAATAGAGCGAATTGAGTGTATAGCAGGTATTCACGACGTACATGTGGTCGACAACCCGGGCCTTGCCGTCGGCAAAGTAGAACGACGGAAGGACGGTTTTATACGACGTTTCATCTACATATCCGTTCTGTACACAGAAGTTAGCCGAACCGCCATGACCTGCCGCCCCGGTCGTTCCGGTCGAAACGGTCAGTTGTTCCGTATAGGTCAACCCTTTGAAATCGGCCGCAAAATAATTCGAGAGCACGTGTCCTCCGTTCCAGAAAGGCCCTCCGTCAATAATCTCCGACGCCAGCTCCGTATTGCCCGCATCGTGCCATTTATACCCCGTAATTGCAAAATCGTTGTAGGTCAGTGGACCGCCATATTGCGGTGAATCAATCAATTCACTCCAAGTCGCAACGGTTTTTCCGCAACCGGAAATGGTATAGGCTTCGAAACGAGCGTCTTCATCCTCGAAAGTAAGTACACGCATCGTCCCCTTCACCTCGAAGGCGGGCATCGACAGGATACCCGAACGAACCAACCGCTGCAACGAGGCGGTACTCTGCTCCATCATCATTCCGTCGGAAGTATGGATTTCGAGCGAGAACCCCTTCGCAAATTCCTGCACGGGCACGACCAGATAACATACCAGCGGTTCGGAAGTAAGCGCCGCTCCTTCGTCGAAATCGAGACGTATCCACCGCACGGCTTCCATCGAAGTCTGGTCGGGTACCATGCCCGCCGTATCGTTCCTCTCGCCCGGCCCGGCCAGATATTCGCCGTTATTGCCGGTCAGCACGATACGCTCCACCGTCGCCGCCCCCGTGAGGGAGAGTTTCAGCAGGGCACACTGATTCCTGAACTGCAATCCTTCGCCGACCGACTGCGCCGAAGCGGTCATCAGATGCGCCGCCGCATCGAACGAACCGGCCGTATAGTGCTGGACGGCAGGAAGCATCAACAAACCGTCCGACCGCACCGCCGAGGCCGGATAAACGGCTTCATAAGAGGCAGCCTCCGCCACATCGACATACCAACCCTCCGATTCGCTCCCCTGCAGGGTATAGGTCGTCCCGTTCACACTGATTTTATCCCCGGCTTCCCACGATACGGAGACTCCATCGAGCGATGCGCGTGTCTCGGCATGATCTACCGCCAGCCGCACGGTAGGAACTTCAGGCTGCAATACCACTTCCGATATGAAATCTTCGGAACAGCCCGCAAGTACCGCGCCTGCGAGCGCAACTATCATGATTCTCTTTTTCATCATTTTCTGACTTTTCAATTACCAAACTCCTTCCGTTTCAACATAATCCTCCGTCCGGATACTCGCGGCGATGCCACACTCCAGCCGCACCTCCGATACCTCGATTGCAGGTGCCTCATACTCGACAATGTTCTTCATGCTTTTAATTTTAAAAGGTTAAACAATCCATCTGTCCCGAACCGACCCGGCCGACAGGGATACGCAGTCACGACGAACAATCAAAAACACTCCGAAATCCGGATAAACTGAACGGAAAAATCGAGAATCGTCTTTTTGATTTTCGCCCGCAATCCCCCGGGCAGCCAATCGGTATCTATGCACAAAGCAGGTCTTCTGACTCGTTCCGGTTCCGCGCCTTCCCGACTTCGGCAAGCCAGTGGCAATTGATTGCGAAACCCCTTTTACTCCTTCCGGAGCAGGAACTCACAGCAATGGGTATTGTTGCAGATTCTCACTGCATTCCCTTTTCATCCGTCGCACGCTTCCCGCAGGAAGGCGTTCGGGACACTTTTGCATGCACAAAAATAGAAAATAATTGACAATTACATATCGCAGCACCGCTTTTATCGCCGTCCCGGCGACAAAGCAGGAACCGACAGCCCGGGGAAAAATACCCGCAGCCCACCCGCCGGCCGTTCCATGACTTTTCGTCAGACCAACCGGCACACTGTCCGCAACTTCTGCCAATAAGTCCGCCGACACTCTCTTTTGCACGGTTTTTGAAAAAACACTATCTGTAAAAAGAACAGTCCCTTTATTCCGACGATGAAAGCCGGGAGCGATATTATGTAACGCACGCGATACGACCCGGACAACAAAGAGATACGGAGACCGCTTTCCAAACAAGATAATTCCCGAAGAGCCGAATCCAACCAAACGAAAATATATTACTTTTGCAAACCGATTATTAATTTTCAAATCAAAAACCGACGAATTGAAATGAAAAAGCTTACAACCCTCCTCGCAATCTTCGCAATCGCAGGACTCGGATTGACCTCGTGCGACCAGAGCGGTACCGACGAAATCGTCTATCCCTCTTTTGAAAAAGTAACCCTCGAAGAGCGTACCGACGGCACCTTCTTCGGCCGTTTCGACGTAACGTGCGCCCAGACCTCCTCGCTGAAAGAGGTGACCGCAAGCTACACTTACGGCTCGACCACCATCAGCATCCCCGACCAGGACCTCGACATCACAAAAGGCAAGAATTACGAATGGACCGTGAAGCTGACCGTTCCGGTGGAAGCAGAGGGAACGCGCGTAAGCAAGATAACACTTTCGGCTACGGTAAAGGGTTCCAACGGCGGAACCAAAAGCCAGTCGTTCGACACGCCCGCCAAGGACGACCCCACTCCCGAGGAACCGGGGGAGACGGACCTCTCAGCCGCAGCAGCCTTCTCCTTCAAGCGTGTGGGCGGACAGGCAGCCACGGGCGACCTCTCCAAATTCGGACTGAAATGGCCTGAAAACGTATTGGCAGCCACCAACGTATCGCTTCAGAAAGACGGCGCATCGAAATTCGTGGAACTCGCCGCTGCCGACTGGAGCAATATCACGACCCAGGAGGCCCTGAAAGAAGCCATCGACAAGGCTTCCGACATGAAAGCCTATACCGGTATCAGTGCCGACAAGGGACAGGACTACGACGTGGTACTCGGCGTTATCAACGAAGATGTATATTACATGCTCCACATCACCAAGGCTACGGTAGCGACCGATGCCACCGTAGGTACGACGATAGAGATTACCGGCCAGTACAAGCACTAAACGGCAGTACCGTATCAAACAAAGGAGGGAACAGCGGGCTGTTCCCTCCTTTTCCGTATACCGCCTTCACTGCTCCCCGCCGACCGACGGACCGGCAGCTTCCGACGCTATTCCGAATAGCCGAAGCGACGGAGCTGGCTGTCGGAATCCCGCCAGTTGTCGCTCACCTTCACGTAAAGCTGCAGGAACACCTTCTTGCCGAGAAACTTTTCGAGTTCGATGCGTGCGGCCGTCCCCACCCGTTTCAGCATCTCGCCCTTATGTCCGATGAGGATGCCTTTCTGCGACTCGCGAGCCACATAAACGGTAGCCGAAATGCGGTCAAGACCGGGCTCCTCCCGATACTCGTCTATCGCTATCTCCACACTGTACGGAATCTCCTTCTGGTAGTTGAGGAATATCTTCTCGCGGATTATCTCCGAAGCGAAGAAACGCATCGTCCGGTCGGTCAGCGTATCCTTCGGATAATAAGGTTCCCCTTCGGGAAGCCTGGCGAGAATCAGGTCGAACAGCCCTCCTATGTTGAACCCGTTCAACGCCGATACGGGAACCACCTCGGCCTCCGGCAGCCGCGCCCGCCACCGTGCCGCGAGTTCCTCCAGCGCCTCCTGGGAGGTAAGGTCAATCTTGTTAATGACCACGATAACGGGAATGCCGCTCGTGGCGATACCGTCCACTATCCGCTGCGAAGTTTCGTCGCCCCGCTCCACCGTATCGGTCACGTAAAGAATGACGTCGGCATCCTTCAGCGCCCCGGCGACGAACTTCATCATGGACTCCTGAAGCCGGTAACTGGGCTTCAGGATACCGGGCGTATCGGAATAGACAATCTGGAAATCGTCGCCGTTCACGATACCCATTATCCGGTGGCGCGTAGTCTGTGCCTTGGAGGTGATGATGGAAAGACGCTCTCCCACGAGCGCATTCATAAGCGTCGATTTCCCCACATTGGGGTTGCCTATGATATTGACGAAACCTGACCTGTGCATAGTCGGAACATTTTGCGTTACGGCCCTTCGGGGCCTTTGCAAAGATAACGCAAATACGGTTCCAATTCCCTCCGCCGCGACGGAACGGCCCCGTATTTGTGCATGCACGGATAGTTTGCTACCTTTGCAGACGGAAAAAAGAAGCGTATGGCATCATCGAACTTCGTAGATTACGTCAAGATATTCGCCCGTTCGGGGGCGGGAGGGGCCGGTTCGGCTCATTTCAGGCGCGAAAAATTCGTCGCTTTCGGCGGGCCCGACGGCGGCGACGGCGGACGGGGCGGCAGCGTCGTCCTGCGCGGCAACAGCCAGTACTGGACGTTGATACACCTGAAATACCAGCGGCACGTATTCGCCAAGGACGGTGAAGCGGGTTCCGGCGCCCGCTCTTCGGGAAAGAGCGGCGAAGATGCCGTGATACCCGTACCGCTCGGCACCGTGGCCCGCAACGCCGACACAGGCGAAATCGTAGGCGAAGTGACGGAAGACGGTCAGGAACTCGTCCTACTCCCCGGCGGACGGGGCGGTCTGGGCAACTGGCACTTCAAGACATCGACCAACCAGGCGCCGCGCTACGCTCAACCGGGCGAACCCCGACAGGAAGGGGCGTTCATTCTGGAACTGAAGGTACTCGCCGACGTGGGGCTGGTCGGATTCCCGAATGCCGGCAAATCCACGCTGCTCTCCGTAGTATCGGCCGCGAAACCCAAGATAGCCGACTACGCCTTCACCACACTGGAACCCAATCTCGGCATCGTGGAGGTACGTGACGGCCGTTCGTTCGTGATGGCCGACATTCCCGGCATCATCGAAGGGGCCCACGAGGGGCGCGGACTGGGCACACGCTTCCTCCGCCACATCGAACGCAATTCCATCCTGCTCTTCATGATTCCGGCCACGAGCGAGAACCTGCGCAACGAATACGGCATCCTGCTCAACGAACTGACGCAGTACAATCCCGAACTGCTCGACAAGGAGCGCCTGCTGGCCGTCACCAAATGCGACACGGCAGGAGAAGAAGAGTTAGCAGCGCTTCGGGAACAACTGCCGGAAGGGATACGCACCGTATTCATCTCCTCAGTCAGCGGCTATAACATCCCCCAGCTCAAAGATGCACTGTGGGAAACCCTGCGGCACACCAACGACCGCAAGCCCTGATACGCTCCCGCTGCTTCAAAACCGTTCCCCCGCCATATTGGAATAGAGCAGGTCGGGACGGATAACGCGCAACCGGTAGTGTCCGTCAAAGACAGAGAGCATCCCCTCTATCCTGCCGCTTCCGGCCGGAAGCGGCCACGAAGCGAAACCGGCACGGCGCGATGTACGGACAGCGAGCAGATTCCCCGACCGGTCCACCACATACCGGTCGGTATCGGCAAACCCCGACGCATCGTCCGCATCCCGGTCGCACCACGCCGCACGGCCTCCCGCCACGAACTGTACCCCGTCAAACGAAACGAACCGGCCGACATCCTCCGGCCGCAAGGCGGCAATCTCCCGCGCCTGCGGCTCTACCGCCTCCTCGGCCATTCCTACGATACGCACCACCGCCGGAATATCCGCCTCGTCCACATATCCCGTTTCATACCCCTGCGACGGAGCCGTCCCCAACTGAAGGCAGCCGCCATACGCGCCCAACGTCAGTCCGTTACACGACACATCCACCAGACACCCCATGGCATAGGTTTCGAACAGCCGCTCGCTGTCGAGCTTCAGCTCTATGGCTCCGCTCCCGTCCAGCACGGCGAGTGTCTTGTAATAATTGCCCGACCGGTCGCTGCTCACCACACAGCCCCGGATACGGTAACTCTCCGTAAACGTATAGGGGTATCCCCGATAATGCGATTTCAGGTACTCCACCGTCACGACCGAAGAGGCCGCACCGCCCTCTTCCTCCTCCGGTACCCGGCCTCTTTCCGGATAGCTGCATCCGCTCAGGAGCAGCACGGCGGCCACCGCCGGCCAGCTACATCTCCACATCATTCCCGTCCCTCAACTTCAGGGCGAAGACCTCGCGCGTCCCGCCGAATTTTCCATACATCAATATTCCCGTCAGGGTCACCCGCCCGGCCGGAACGGTATCCCCTGCGAACGAAGCGTAACCGCTCGTCACGACCGCCACCGAATCCCCGGCAGCATCCCGGAACCAGACCGTTCCCGTGGCCGGCATCCCCGACTCGGCCCCCGTATCCGCCCACGTCACCGGTCCGCCCGAGCGGCAGACCTCCGCTATCCGGACAAGACGACCGCAATACCGCTCCTCCAGCCCGCCGATGCCGGGCTCCAGCGGAGGTACTTCCCGGAAAAGCGTATCGCGCTCCATGTAGCGGTCGAGCAGCACATGTGAACCGAACTCCTCCACTCGATAGGCCGACCAGTCGTTCACGCCCGCCCCGAGCTGCACCACGCCGTTGTACATCCCCACCGCCAGCCCACGGGCACGGATAACTATCCGGCGGCCGCGCTGACAATAGGCATGCAGGTCGTAAAATCCGGCCCGTATCTCGACGGCACCGCTTCCGTCGTCGATAATGAAACTACGGAAGAAATTCCCGGCCCGGTCGTCGGACACCACATAACCGCCGACCGTCAAATCCTCCTGCACCACAAAGGGGTCGCCGTAAAAATGTTCACGCAGCAGGGCGAGGTCGGCATCGGGAAGCGTACCGCTCCCCTCCAGGTCGCCGGGGCCGAGCGTACCGAAACGGTCGTAGCCACAAGCAACGGTCAGCACTCCAGACAGAATACATACGAAAATCTTTTTCATAACGCTAAAAACTGACTGTCAGCGAGGCGAGGAATGTCCGGGGATAGGCATAGCTGTAACGCGCCGGGAACGGACGGTAAGCGTTCCTCCCGTCCGCCGCCGTATATTCGTCGAACCTCATCTGTTCATAGCCTCCGTAAACGATGTCGCGCCGGTCGAGCAGATTGTCTACCGACAGGCTGGCGAACACCCGCACTCCGAAGAGGGTGAACCCCTTCGTCACTCCGACGTTCAGTACCCACGCATCGGGCAGCCGCTCCTGCCGGAAACACGCCTGCCGCTCCTCCGGCGAAGAGGCCAGATAGAGAAAGCGGTCGGTACGCCGCAGCGGATTCACCGTCACGTAGCGTCTTCCGGCATACATCCCTTCGAGCGTGAAGCCCCACTGCGAGGCCGTACTGTAATTCAGTGCAGCGGCCGCCGTCGTCTGCGGAGTGGCCGAATGTACGAAACCGTCCAACCGTGCCCGGTCGCCCCCGAGCAGCAGCCGGCCGGAAGCATCCTCGTAAACCGCGACCTCAGGCTCGCCGCGATAGATGTTGTTTCCCACCGACAAGACCGTCAGCAGCACGAGCCGCTCGGCCAGTTCGATGCGTACTCCCGCCTCCACACCCCAGTCGAGCCGCGTGATGCCGGACATCACCATATCGCAATAAGCACTGTACAGGTCGTCGTAATAGCGGTCCACCTGCATGGCGCCGTGCGTATGTACGAGGTACCCGGCCAACTCGGCCACGGCGAACCACGCCAGCGGTACCCTGTACTCTGCCTGCACGCCGGCCACCCGTTCCGACCGGATGCCCCCGGCCAGCGCATTGCTGTAATCGGGCGAGAGAAAGATATCCTCGTAACAGGGCATGTATTCGCCGGCGAACACCTCCGCACGGAGACGATGGCGTGCCGTGAAACCATAGCGGGCGGAAACATACACGTTGTACGGTGTGAAACCACACACGGCGGAGGAGCCGTACGACCGGCTGCCGGGCAGCGTCGCCTTCTCGTAATGTCCCACCCTGCGCAGGTCGGCGAACGAAAGTTCGGCCCCGAACGAGAGCCCGAAACGTCCGTACCGATAGTGGCCCGCCCCGAAGAGTACGGCCTCACGGCGAAGGATGTCGTAATCGTAGTCGTACCGGTCGCCGGGGCCCACCCTTCGTCCCGGTTTCCGCACGTCGCTTTCCACCCCGGTAAAGGGGTCGCGGTTATAGGCGAAAACCGCACCGAGCAGGTCGGCCGCCTCCCGGTAGAAGTTGCTCCGGTCCCGACGCAGACGGAAGCCGTAATCGCACCGGAAACCGTCCCGTTCCGGAGCCGTCGCGGAGAAAGCGGCCTGCCACCCCTCCACGCGCTCCATCCGCCGGTCGGCAAGGTAAAGCGCAGCCCCTCCCGGTGAAAAGAGATTGGCATCGTACAGGCCCGTCCAGTCCACCTGTGTCACCCGTTCATCGCCCGAACGCCACGCCTCCTCCAGCGCGGCAATCACATGCGGTTCGGTCCGATGACCCGGCAGGTTGCCATGGTAATCAGGGGCAGGAGAGGATGCATCCGACCACGACAGCCCGCTGCGCCCCCTGTATCCGTAACGGCAGCCGACGGAAACCGAATAATACACACCGTTCCGGTCGGAAATGCCGAAATTCACCGCCGCCAGCGGAGCGAAATCGCGCCGCACACGCGAATTGCGCACCTTTCCCTGAAAAGGGCCCCAATAGGGATTGTAGAGATTATTCCCCGTCAGCACATACGCCTCACGCTCCGTCCACCCCTTCATGCCACGCTCCTGAGGAGCCGCCATCAGAAACAGTGACAGGGATGCGCCCGACCGAAAACGCTTTTCGACGGACGCCGAAGCCATGAAGGAGTCGGTGAACACCCCCTTTACGAACGCGTCTTCCCCCCAGCGGCCGCGGGCCGAGACCGCATAGTACCATCCCCGCCTCACTTCTCCGGCCGCACGCAGGCGCATCCCGTTACGGTAGCGCCGTTGCGAAAAGGTGTAGGTAGCCGATACGCCCTGCATGGCCAGCGAAGCCCGTATGTCGTAAAAATCGGTATAGAGCGGCGAGTAGGTTCCGGCAACGGAAGCACCGTAGATACGCGACTCCTGCGGAGCAAGAGTGCCCAGCGCCGTATAGAGATGGTAATCGGGATAGCGTCCGAGGCCGGAGGATAGCTCCAGTCCTGCGAGCGAAGCGCGGGCGAAACGTTCGTCCAGCCCGCGGGAACGGTAGGAAGTGAATCCGAAACCGTAACGCGACATCTGCGCGAAGAACGTACTCCCGTCACCGAGGGGCGAATAGAAAAGGGCCGTATCGACCGTTATCTCCCGGAAATCGTCTTCAAAAGGGTCGTAGTAAGGTTCATCGTCCGCAGGTTCCTGTGCAGACAATGCCATGCAGCAAAGGGACGTCCATGCCGCCGCAACGATTTTGACCAACCAGCCTCGCACCCGAAAACAATATATTTCAACCCAAATATACTATTTTCTACGCAATAACACCTCATCCGAGAACGTTTTACCGGCCGACTTTTCCTCTTTCTTTCCCCACCGCGACATGCGAAGGGGCGCTTCCCGACAGGAAACGCCCCTTCGCACGGCAACGGCGGACGGGTCACAACTCGTCGCTGAAGACCGCCTGCGGCAAGTCGTGCAGATTGTAGCGCGAGGCCATTGCGGCACCGTAAGCTCCGGCCGTCTTTATCGAAAGCAGGTCGCCGCGCCTGAGTTCGGGCAGGGAGAGGTCGCGGGCGAAGATATCCGATGACTCGCACACCGTTCCCCCTATCGTATAGGCACGCTCCGGCCCCGTACCGGTCAGGTTCTCTATCGCATGGCGGGAGTGGTAGAGGGCCGGCCGGAGGAGTTCGGTCATGCTCGCATCTATCAGGGCGATGTCGTTCCCCAGACCGCTCACCTTCGTAAAGAGTACCGTGGAGATGAGTTCGCCGCATTGTGCCACGAGCGAGCGTCCGAGCTCGAAGTGTACCCCGACCGACGCGGGCAGGTCGAGGCCCTGCGCGAAAACGGCGAAATAGGCCGCAAAATCCGGAACGGGATGCATCTCGGGAACATCGTAATCCACACCGAGTCCGCCGCCCACATTCACGTCGGTGATGCGGAACCCCTCCTCGGTAAACCACCGGTAGGAAGCATTGACCTTCCGACAAAGCTCCGCGAAGACCCCCAGGTCGGTTATCTGGGAACCGATATGGAAATGCAGTCCCATGATGTCGATGTTGCGCAGGTCGCCCAGCATTCCCACCACATCCGTTATCTCCCGGGGCGAGATTCCGAACTTGTTCTCCGAAAGGCCCGTAGTAATATAACTGTGGGTGTGGGGGTCGATGTCGGGATTTATCCGCAGCGCCACGTCGGCGACCACGCCGAGTTCCCGTGCAAGTGCATCTATCACGACGAGTTCGTTTTTCGATTCGCAGTTAAAGGCGAATATACCCTGCCGCAGCGCATAGATTATCTCGCTGTCCTTTTTCCCCACACCGGCATAGACGATGTCCTTCGGGGCGAAGCCCGTCTCTATGGCCCGGCGCACCTCGTTGCCGCTCACGCAGTCGGCCCCCATGCCGCACGAAGCGATGAACTCCATGATACGGCGGTCGTTGTTGGCCTTCATGGCATAGTGCAGCCGATATCCGTAACGGTCGGCCTCACGCAACGCACACTCCACCGTCCGACGCAGCAGCTCCATGTCGTACAGATAAAAGGGAGTCTCATACTCCCTGAGCCGCTCCTTTACCTCCCTACTCAGCATCCTTTCCGAACAGTTTGTCGTTAAGATTCCGCAACAGGCGCGTCCTGTTGCGTGTATCGGTCAGCAGAGCGATGCTCCGGTGGCTCGCACCGTAGGAAATCATCTTGAGCGGTACGTCGCCCGCAGCCTCCATGATTTCCCGTGCACGCCCATGTTCCGCATGGTCCAGACGACCCACGATGCAGACGATGGAGTTATCCGTATCCACCTCCACCATCCCCAGTTCGGAAAGCTCGGCGATTATCTCCGGCAGCCGGCAGTCGCTGTCCACCGTCAGCGATACGGCCACCTCCGAAGTCGTTATCATGTCTATCGGCGTCCGATACTTCTCGAATACCTCGAATACCCTGCGCAGAAAACCGTAGGCCATCAGCATCCGGGCAGAGTAAATCCGTACCGCCGTGATGCCGTCCTTCGCCGCCACGGCACGGTAAACATGACCGCCGACCTCCGCGTCGGATATGACCGTACCGGGCGCATCGGGCGCCATGCTGTTCTTCAGCAATACGGGAATGCCCCGGTCCTTGCAGGGCTGGATGGTGGAGGGATGCAGTATCTTCGCTCCGAAATAGGCGAGTTCGGCCGCTTCATCGAAATTCATCCGGCGGATGGGGAATGTCCCCTCCACGTACCGCGGGTCGTTGTTGTGCATACCGTCGATATCGGTCCATATCTGTACCTCGCCGGCACCGAGCGCCGCTCCTATCAGGGCGGCACTGTAATCGCTGCCGCCGCGACCGAGGTTATCGAGCCGACCGTCCGGCCCGGTACAGATGAAACCCTGCGTAATATAATACACACCTCGGGCAGCATCGGCCACCGACTGCCGCAACACTCCGCCGTCCACGCGCACCTCGCCGCCGTACATGAAAGCCGGGGCATGGAGCAGTTCGGCCCGACAGCCGCGCTCTTTCATATAAAGGGTAAAGAGGGCGGTAGTCAGCAGTTCGCCCTGTGCGATGATGGTACGCTGCGACACTTCGCCCGCATAGGCCGCAGCCTCCGCCGCCACCCGCTCCATCGTACGCTCTACCGCCGCCGACGCATCGGCATATCCGTCGGAAAGCAGCTCCCCGGCACACCGTACATATTTACGTTTCAGACCGGCCAGAAGCAGTGCAATCTCCTCTTCGCAGCCGCCTGCCGCCGCGAACGACGCTATTCTTTGCAGGGTGTCCGTCGTACCGGACATCGCCGACAGCACCGTCACCGACGCCCCCTCGCGCACGATGATGTCGGCCACTCTCCTCATATTGGCAGCACTGCCGACCGAGGTACCGCCGAACTTCAAAACCTTTATCATTCTTTTCCGTTTTATCCACTAAAGATGATTTACAGCACAAAGATAATGGTTTTTATTTTTTAAAAATCATTTTTATAACATTTTTTATTTTTAAGTCAATTTAAGTTTATTTTACAATATCAAATTCACCTAAAAACACACAAGATACCTACTCATTACATTCCGGTCGGACAATCCGGCATTCCCCTACAAATGCAGCAACGCAGATGCTGCGCAACGAAACGGGCCGTCCATCCGCCATGACGGAAACCAAAAGGCTGCCGGGAACACTTCCCGGCAGCCTTGAAGCATACAAAAACACGGCAGCGTATCAGTATCCGAGTATCCTCATCATCGAACGGTAGCTCTGCTCCTTGGCAAAGAGGCGGGTATAATATTCGTTATCACCCTTGTCGCGGTCGATGATGATATGCTTGGGTGCAGGTATCAGACAGTGTTGGATGCCGCCGAAGCCGCCGAGCGACTCCTGATAAGCCCCCGTATGGAAGAAACCGATATACTGCGTCTCACCGGGTGTGAGCTTCGGAAGGAAGACGGCGTTGGAGTGGGCTTCGCCGCTGTAATAGTCCTCGCTGTCGCACGAAAGCCCGCCGAGGAACACCCGCTGGTACTCCTTGTCCCAATTATTGATGGCGAGCAGCGGATAACGCTGGTTGATGCCCCAGATGTCCGGCAGCGTCGTCATGAAAGAACTGTCAATCATGTACCAGCTCTCCCGGTCGTTCTGCTGCTTCTGATTGATGATGGAGAAGAGGGCGGCACCGCTCTCGCCTACCGTGAACGAACCGAACTCGGTAAAGATATTCGGCTCCTCCACCCCGTTGGCATTGCAGACATTCTTAATCTGCGCCACAATCTCCTCGGTCATATACTCGTAATCGTAGTCGAAGGCGAGCGAATTCTTTATCGGGAAACCGCCGCCTATGTTCAGCGAATCGAGTTCCGGCGCAAGTTTCTTCAGTTCGCAGTAGACCTGGATGCACTTGTGCAGCTCGTTCCAATAGTAGGCCGTATCCTTGATACCGGTATTGATGAAGAAGTGGAGCATCTTGAGCTTCACCTTCTTGTTGTTCTTTATCCGTTCCTTATAATAAGGTATGATATCGTTGTAGCGGATACCGAGGCGCGAGGTGTAGAAATCGAACTTCGGTTCCTCCTCCGCCGCGATGCGGATTCCTATCTGACACGGCTTCTCGATGATGTCCAGCAGGTCGAGCTCCTGCTTGTTGTCTATCACCGGAATGGTATTGGTGAAACCGCTGTTTATCAGGTTGGCGATGTTCTCCACATACTGCGGACGCTTGAACCCGTTGCACACGATGTAAATGTCCTTGTTAATCAATCCGCTCTCATAAAGCGCATTGATGATATGGATGTCGTAGGCCGACGATGTCTCGAGATTTATCTCGTTCTTCAGGGCCTCTTCCAGCACGAAAGAGAAATGCGAACTTTTCGTACAGTAACAGTAATTGTAGGAACCCTTGTAATCGACCTTGGCCATCGCCACGTTGAACATGCGCTTGGCACGGTTTATCTGCTGCGATATCTTCGGCAGATAGGAGATTTTCAGCGGCGTCCCGTACTGCTTGATAATATCCATCAGAGGGACTTCGTGGAAGTAGAGTTCGTTATCCTCCACCGTAAATTCATCCTGTGGGAACTCGAACGTCTGTTCGATAAGGTCGATGTACTTGTTTTTCATCTCATCGCAGATTATTACCGGTAAAATCGACAATCCGGCTCGCCTACTTCGGTCTTTTCCGGCCGAAGTAGCCCGGACGGATTGCACGCAATCGCGGATACAAAGCAAGCGATTCTTTTTCTATTTATCAACTATTTCGGCAGGCAATATCGTTTTTACCGCAATGCATACCGCATTTCAGTGAAAAAATCCCTAATTTTGGGCAAATCATTTCGAGAGGAATATGGTCGGAGAGGCAATAAGAGGCATACTGGACGGAGGCGCCCGCAAGGTCATCATACCAGGCTACGGGACTTTCATCAGGCGCGAATCCGGAGAGCTCGTATTCACGGAACTGCTCCGGACGGACGACGGCAGGCTGACCGCAGCGCTCGCAGCATCGCAGGGCATCGCGCCCGAGGCCGCACGCAAACTCGTCGAAGCCTATGCGGCAGCCATGAACCGGAAACTCGCCGGAACAGGACGGATGACCGTCGAAGGGGTCGGCACCATCGACCGAACCGCTGCAGGCAATTATACGGTCGAACCGCAGAACGGGACGGTATCGCAGCAAACGGAATCCGAGCCGATTCGGCAGACGGAATCCCCCGCGGCGACGGACGTTCTCACGGAAGAGGGCGTTGCACAGACGGCAGACACCCCCCGGCCAACCGACCCGAATGCGGAAGAACGGCCGCAGGAGACCCCGGCCTGTATCGGACAGGAAGAGGTTGTCCCGCACGAAGGAGTCCGGCAGGAGGCAGTCCACACCCCCGCACCGACCTACGGACGCTACGGCAAGAGCCGGCTGCGCAGTGCGCTCTACGGTGACCGGGAACCGGACGACGAAGAGACCGCGGAACATCAACAACCGCTTTCCGAAAGTCTGCCGGACAAGACGCGCTCCGTATCACCGGCAGCAATACCTGCCGCGACAGCGACGGCGCCCTCCTCTTCCGGGAATGACGGAACAACGGAATATACGCCTCAAATCCATATCCGGCGGCCCGGCAAGCCCAAAAAACGGCCGGATGCGGTGCTCGTCATCGCAATCATCGCATTCGCCATCGCGATAGGCGTACTCGTTTACGGTTTCCTCGCCAACCGCGACATCAATGCCGTCAAGGAGGGCATCCTCATCGAAATGGACGCCAGCGGACAGGCAGCGGAACAGGCCGCAGAGGCGGAATGACATCCGGCCGGTCGCGCGAAACCAGACAGTGAAAGGACAAAGCCGCTACGGGCAAAGCTCCCAATATCCGGCATGCTTCCTTTTCTGTCCGACAGGGCGATACACACGATTTGAAGATTTCATACATAAGGAGATAAAAGCATGGACCTTATTGCTGTAAAACAGCGTTTCGGCATCATAGGCAGCAGCGAAGCCATGGACAGGGCTCTGGAAATAGCCTTGCGCGTGGCACCGACCGACCTTTCGGTACTCGTAACGGGAGAGAGCGGCGTGGGAAAGGAGTTCTTCCCGCAGGTCATACACGCCTACAGCGCCAGGAAACACAACAAATACATCGCCGTGAACTGCGGTGCCATACCGGAAGGCACAATAGATTCGGAACTGTTCGGCCATGAAAAAGGTTCCTTCACGGGTGCGACGGAGTCCCGCAAGGGATACTTCGAAGAGGCCGACGGAGGTACGATATTTCTCGACGAGGTAGCCGAACTTCCCCACTCCACCCAGGTGCGCCTGCTGCGCGTACTCCAAACGGGAGAGTTCATCCGTGTCGGTTCGTCGAAGACGCAGAAGACGAACGTACGCGTCGTGGCGGCGACCAACATCAACCTGCAGACGGCCATCAAGGAGGGACGCTTCCGGGAAGACCTCTATTACCGGCTCAACACGGTACCGATATATGTTCCCGCCCTGCGCGAACGCAAGGAGGATATCTACACCCTGTTCCGTAAATTCGCCTCCGATGTCGCCATCCAGTACCGCATGCCCCCGATAACGCTGGACGCACAGGCGCGGACAATGCTCGAAAACTACTACTGGAGGGGCAACATACGCCAGCTGAAGAATGTGGCCGAACAGATATCCGCCATCGAAGAGTCGCGCGTGATTACCGCCGAGGTGCTGAAGAAATACCTGCCGGACGACGGCAGTCAGACGACTGTCCCGGTCTACGTAGGCGGACAGCATGCCCAGTCGGGCGATTTTGAACGGGAACTGCTCTACAAAATGCTGTTCGACATGCGGACCGAGATGTCCGACATCAAGGGAATGCTGCACGAACTCCTCTCCGGCCGAAGCACCCCCGAGCAGGCCGAGCGTATCGCGGGCTTCCTTCAGGCCGCCAACATCATTCCAGCCTCGCAGGAACAGACGCAGGCCCCGAACTATGCCGAAAGCGAGGAGGTGACCGAACCGGAAAAAGAACTCACCAAGGAGGAGGTACTCCGCAACGCCATCGTCAAGGCTTTGCGCAAACACAACGGACGCCGCAAAGAGGCCGCGAAAGACCTCTTCATATCCGAACGGACACTGTACAGGAAAATCAAAGAATTAGGCATCAATGAATATTAGAAGATTCGTAACGGCGGCCATGTGCATCGCCGCATGTGTACTGACCGGCTGCAAGGTCACCTACTCCCTTTCGGGAGCCTCCATCCCGGCCAATGCCAAAACGGTCAGCATTCCCTATTTCCCGAACAACGCCACGCTCGTATCGCCTACGCTGAGCTCCACGCTCACGGACGAACTGCAGACGCGATTCACCAACCAGACGAAACTCGAACTCGTTCCGGAAAACGGTGACCTCGCCTTCGAGGGGGAAATCACGAGCTATACGGTACAGCCGGTCGCCGTAACCAGCAACGACATGGCCGCCATGAACCGTCTGACGATAACGGTCAAGGTAAAGTTCACGAACCGTATCGACCCGACTTTCGATTTCAACCGTTCATTCTCCGCCTTCCAGGAATATCCCTCATCAAACGACCTCTCATCAGTGGAAGGGACGCTCATTCCGGAATTGGTGACGCAGCTCGTGGACGACATCTTCAATGCGGCAGTATCGAACTGGTAGCGCCATGACCGAGCGAACGGACATTCCTGCGCCTTGCGCAGACGACCTGCTGAGCAGGTTCCCGTGGTTCGACCTCCCGTTGCTGGAACGCTGCTCTGACGGGCGAGAGCTACCAGCCCGACTGGCGATACTGTCACGTTACAGACCGGCGATTGTCCGTCCTGCCGAATGCTGTCCGAAAACGGCCGACGAACGGCAGGAGGCTGCACCGCTCCCTGCGGACGATACATTGTCAATCATCGACGAGTTCATGCGTTCGGGCGAACACCGGATAACGGCCGACGAACATACCCCGGAGGAGATTTCCGGACTGGAGGCAGGCGGACTTCCCTCCGACGACCTGCTGACGGAGGAGTTGGCCGCCATCTATCTGGCACAGGGACTGACAGGCCCTGCCGTTGAAATATATAGGAGATTAAGTTTGTTAAATCCGGAAAAAAGTGTTTATTTTGCCGAGATTATTGACAAGGCCCTGTCGGCGGAATCCGCTGGCAGGAAATGAGAAAAGATTAAAAAAGAATAACTAAAAACAATAACTCTACAATGTACATCTTTCTAATCGTACTTATCATAATCGCGAGCATACTGTTGGTTCTCGCCGTACTTGCACAGAATCCGAAGGGCGGTATGGCCGCCAACTTCGGCGCATCCAACCAGGTGATGGGCGTCCGTCAGACGGCCGATTTTCTCGAACGTTCGACATGGGCACTCGCCATTGCCATCGTGGTGCTCAGCCTCCTCGCTTCCATTGCCATGTCTTCCCACCGAAGGAATACCTTGGGTGCCGGCGACAAAGTGCTCGAGCAGATAACTACCGAAAGGGAAATCGCCCTTCCCAACACGGTTGCTCCCGTAGCGCCCGCAACGGAACTGCCCGCCGCTGAAAGCGCTCCCGCCGCAGAGGGTACCGCAGCGACAGAGGCCGCAGAGTAAGGGAAACGCAATATGAAAACATATGCCCGGAACCGATGGTTCCGGGCTTTTCCATTTTCTCCGCTCTCCGACAAAGCACGTTTTCTTTTTTGTACCGTCGCCGCTATTTCCGCACTCACCCGTACATCCGTCGCACTGCTTCGGCCGGCTCACACCGCCAAGCCCTGTCCGTTGCAGTCCGACCCGTGCAACACTTTCCCGTCCGCCGAGACCGCAGCCACCATCAACCGGCATGGAAATACGACCGCACACATCGCCCGACCGCAAAGTACCACCCGAGAACGGGCATGGGCGCATTTCACGAATGAGATGCGCCCATGCCCGTTCCATACTGTCCCTTCCTACTCCTCGGACGGTTTCCGGAAGTTCCTGAACATTCGGTCGGAAAGATATATCTGCAGCTCCAGTTTCTGCTGCCAGCCCCAACCGTCGCCGTCGTAATGCTGCACGGCCGATACGGTCAAGGCGATATCGGACAAAAACTTATGCGTCCAATAGATTTCGAGCCGGTCATAAATGCCCTTGTCCGTCCGGTAAAAAGGTTCGCCGGTATAGAGCCCCTGCCCATAAGCAGGCTGCCCCGCTACCGTACTCTCGTAATAGGGCATCAGATTGCCGCCGAGATAGAGGCTGTTGTATATGCCGAACCCCCAACGCTCCACACGGGCCTCCAACTGAATACCGCCCGGAGTGACATACCGTCCGACATAGGCACGGTCGTTTTGGAAAGTCTGCAACCAACCGACCTGGAAATAGAGCGCCGAGAACTGCGGCAAATAGTGCGTGAAATCGGCTCCGGCAAAGGGATAAATGAGAATGTTGTCCACTACGCCCCGGACCGTTTCACTGCCGGCATGGTGGTACATCCGCGCATTGTAGCCGCCGTAAAAGGCCCCGTAATTGAGCCGGCCTGCCGAAAAGATGCTGAATTTCTCGCGCTGGTCGCCCACGAGCATGCTGTTCCAGTCCAACACCAGTTCCACGTAGCCGTGGCTGCCAGTGTACTGCCCCATCAAACCGTCGAGATTGCTGTCGTAATAGGAGATATAGTCGCTGAAGAATGCATTGGAATAAGTCCCTATAAGATTCCTCCGGGGAAACCGCCCGAAATAGACACCGAACCGGTCATCCTGATATTTGTAATAGACTATCATCTCGCGCGCCACATAGGTATTCCGCCCCATGTCGTTCAGGAAATCCACACCTACCATGAGGGCGTTCCCCCGTCCCCAGCCGAGCCCTATCTGGGGCGTAAGTCTCGCCGTGAAGTTCGTTACGGAAGCATCGTGTTCCACGTCGGCATACTCCTTGTTATCGAACTTGAAATCGAAATCGACATTCCACAAAAACCGTTGGGCGGAAGCCGTCGCCGAACATAAAAGAAATGCGGCACAAACCGCAGCAATTCGCAAATATCCCATCACCACATTGATATTCTTTATTTCACATGCAAATATATTATAAAGGAAGACAACAAAAAAGTTCCATTTTTTATGCCAAACCGGACGGCAGACACGGCAATTCGTATCGCCGGAATCTTTTCATTGTGGCCGGCCGCAACGAAAACGGGCGGATACGCCCGTACCCGCCCGCCCTGCCGGTCTCTCTTCCGGTCAGAATATGCTGTAAGCAATCGTCAGACCGGCCATGACGATTGCGACCATGCTCATCAGCTTGATAAGAATATTGAGCGACGGGCCCGAAGTATCCTTGAAGGGGTCGCCCACGGTATCGCCCACTACCGTAGCCTTATGGGAATCGGAACCCTTGCCGCCCATGTTCCCCTCTTCCACATACTTCTTGGCATTGTCCCACGCTCCGCCCGAATTGGCCATGAAGATGGCCAGCACGAAGCCCGAACCGAGCGCACCGACCAACAGCCCGATAACGCCGGCCACACCGAATACGAGTCCCATGGCCACCGGCACGAGAATGGCGAGCAGCGAGGGAAAGAGCATTTCACGCTGCGCCCCCTTGGTCGAAATAGCCACACAGCGGGCATAATCCGGCGTAGCGTCGCCCGTCAGGATACCCTTTATTTCACGGAACTGGCGGCGCACCTCATTCACCATGCTCTGTGCGGCACGGCCTACGGCATTCATGGTAAGACCGCAGAAAAGAAATGCCATCATCGCCCCGACGAATACCCCGACAAGTACCTTCGGATTCATCAGGTTCACCTGGAAATAGTCCATGAAATCCAGCATGGAGGCGTCAGCTATCGTCACCACGGCGCCGTCCGACAGCGTGAACGTCTGCTGGCCGAGATGTTCGAAACCTATCCTTATCTCCTCGATATAGGAGGCGAGCAGTGCCAGAGCGGTCAGCGCAGCGGAACCTATCGCAAAGCCTTTGCCGGTGGCCGCCGTCGTATTTCCGAGCGCATCAAGCGCATCGGTTCTGCGGCGCACCTCCTCGCCGAGTCCGGCCATCTGGGCGTTGCCGCCGGCATTGTCGGCTATCGGGCCGTAAGCGTCGGTCGCCAGCGTGATGCCGAGCGTGGAGAGCATCCCCACGGCGGCGATGGCAATGCCGTAAAGCCCCGTTTGCAGGTTACCTGCCGTCAGCATCCCCGCAATATCGAACCGAATAGCGCACAGGAAAGAAAGCACGATGGCGAAACATATCGTTATTACCGGTACGGCGGTCGATATCATCCCCATCCCGATACCGGATATGATGACGGTAGCCGGTCCCGTTTCGGCACTCTTTGCAATCTTCCTGGTCGGCCGGTAGGAGTGAGAGGTATAATACTCGGTGGCCTGCCCGATGATGACACCGGCGATGAGTCCTATCACCACCGACCCGGCTATCCATCCCCAGTTGGGCATATCGAGGAGATAGAGAATGGCGAACGAAGCGACTGCGATGAGCACGGCGCTCAGATTCACACCGAAACCGAGCGAACGGAGAAGCTGTTTCATAGACGCCCCCTCCCTGGTGCGGACGGTAAAGATGCCTATTACGGAGAGGATAATCCCCACGGCCGCTATCAGCATGGGAGCGAGTACGGCCTTCATCTGTACTTCGGGATTGAACATGAAGGCAGCCGAACCGAGCGCGGCGGTAGCGAGGATGGAACCGCAGTAGCTTTCATAGAGGTCTGCCCCCATACCTGCCACATCCCCCACGTTGTCGCCCACATTGTCGGCTATCGTCGCAGGATTACGCGGGTCGTCCTCCGGGATTCCCGCCTCGACCTTTCCCACGAGGTCGGCGCCCACATCGGCCGCCTTGGTATAGATACCGCCGCCCACACGCGCGAAAAGGGCCTGTGTGGAGGCACCCATACCGAAAGTCAGCATCGTCGTGGTCATCACCACGAGTTTCTGCGGCCCCTCCATATCGACGAAATGGTTCAGCACGATATACCACAGTGAAATGTCGAGCAGTCCCAGCCCCACGACCACGAGCCCCATCACGGCACCGCTTCGGAAAGCCACCTGCAACCCCCGGTTCAGCGACCGGTCGGCGGCACACGCCGTTCTAGACGACGCATAGGTAGCTGTCTTCATACCGATGAAACCGGCGAGCCCCGAAAAGAAACCGCCCGTCAGGAAAGCGAACGGCACCCATTTGTTCTGTACGCCCAATCCGAAGGCGAGCCAGGCGAAGAAGAGTGCCAAGACGATAAATACGATAACGACCACCTTATACTGCTGCCGAAGATAGGCCATCGCCCCTTCACGCACGTACCGGGCTATCTCTTTCATGCGCTCCGTCCCTTCGTCCTGCCGTTTCATCTGCCTGAAAAAATACCAGGCGAACAGCAGGGCTATGAGTGCGGCAGCCGGTATCAACCAAAAAATCGTCGGTGTATTTCCCATAATCCGTTCTGTTTAAATGTTTATACTTGAATGTTTAAATAGCTCCCCTTTCCTTGCCGGACAGGCGCCCGACCGAAAGGAGGTTTGTCTTCGCACCGGGCGCGTGCCGCAAAACGGCCCCGACCATCGGGCAGCATTCCATCGACGGACAGTCGCCGCAGGTCTCGTACCCCTTCTCCGAAACACACCTGCGAATGCTGCACATGCCGTTGCAATAGGCGAATTTCACCCCTTCGGTACGACATCCCATGCAATCGATGGTCGCGGACGTAATCTCCGGAGTCCCGTTCATCACGCTCCATCTCCGGGCTGTCTCCTCCCGCAGCCCGTCGTCATTCAACAGCGTGGCCCTGCGGGCATCGCACTCCCCGCAATCCAGGCCGCAGCATGCAATCAGCTCGTTATTCATGCTCTCTCCGTACTCATCTTCCTTCGTCAATACGGGCACCGGACCGTCCCCCACCCCGGCTGCCGACTCATTCAGAGAACCACTCCGGAATAAAATGTTCCGGCAGACCGTCAGAATTTTTCTTCTCTTTCGACAGGATTTCCAACAGGTCGTATTCCGTCCATGCCGGAGTAGCCATCGTATAGTCCAGATAATCCGTCTCGGAAATCCGGATTCGATATTCATAACCAGACTCATATTCGAATCCGCCGATACTATGGCCGAAAGCCTCCCATTCACGAGTATCTTCCGTTTTGACGGCGTAAACATCCGCCCGAATATTCATTCCGCACGACCATACAAGTCCCGGGACTTGTTCCGAAGCGACCAGCAGTTCGTACTCCCGATAACCGATTACCCCGTTTTCGTTCTGTTCCAAGGTCGTGCTGCGGCAGCCTGCGACACAGCACCCGCACAGGAACACCAAAAATACCCTGAATAGCCTCTTCCCGTTCATCATATCCGTCTTAAAAGGTTCTCCGAAAATACCTCCGGCTTTACATCCATGATTTTGCAACCATGCTTTGCCATCCTGCGGCACCCCCGGTCGACCGGTCGTACCCATTCTTTCCTCGGAGACAGCCGGCGGACACTGCTCCTGCGAATACAATATTTTCGTAATTTTGGGCGCGGCAGGAATGACGGTACCGAAATCAATGCAACAAATTTAATCTTTTTTCAAAAACGGCCAAACGAAGCGCCGTTTTTTCGGAAAAACAACAACCGGTTCGAAAGGAGATGAAAAAGACCACCAACGAAGAACTGCACCGTCCGAGTGCAGAAGAGTATGCCCGCATGCGCAAAATGCCCGTGACGGTCGTACTCGACAATATACGGAGCCTGAACAATGTCGGTTCCTTCTTCCGAACATGCGACGCTTTCGCCGTAGAACGGCTGCTGCTGTGCGGCATAACGGGGACTCCCCCCTCCCGCGAAATTCACAAGACGGCCCTCGGCGCCGAAAATACCGTCGCATGGCAATACTTCGAGAGTACGGCCGAAGCCGTCGAATCGCTCAGGAGGGAGGGATACGTCGCGCTCGCCGTAGAACAGGCCGAAGGAGCCGTCATGCTGGAAGATTTCCGGCCGGGAGCCGGCCAACGCTATGCCCTCGTCTTCGGCAATGAGGTGGAGGGGGTGGCACAGGAGGTGGCCGACATGTGCGACGGTGCCGTCGAGATACCCCAGGCGGGAACGAAACACTCCCTGAACGTAGCGGTAGCCGGCGGGGCGGTACTCTGGCACCTGTTCGCAGGATATATATCCGAAAAAAAGGCTGCGGATGAAACCGTGTGAAAAAGTCTCCTATCTTTGCCGACGTAATCCATTCATTCAAGAAACGATGTCCACCGAAAGAAACCTCAGGCCGGTCACCACGCTGCGGCTCGCCGAAATGAAAAGCCGCGGCGAAAAAATCGCCATGCTGACGGCATACGACTACTCCATGGCCCGTATCCTCGACAGGGCCGGAATAGACGTCATTCTGGTCGGCGATTCCGCTGCCAACGTCATGGCCGGCTACGAAACGACCGTCCCCATGACGCTCGACAACATGATATACCATGCACAATCGGTCACCCGTGCAGTGGAACGTGCCCTCGTGGTAGTGGACATGCCCTTCGGCACCTATCAGGGCAACTCGAAAGAGGCGCTCTGTTCGGCGGTACGCATCATGAAGGAGACCGAAGCAGGCGCCGTCAAGCTCGAGGGAGGCAAGGAAATCCTCGAATCGGTAGACAGAATCCTGAGCGCAGGCATTCCCGTCATGGGGCATCTCGGACTCACCCCTCAGTCGATTCACAAATACGGCACCTATGCCGTCCGGGCCAAGGAGGAAGCCGAAGCAGAAAAGCTGCTCGAAGATGCCCACCTGTTGGAAAAGGCCGGCTGTTTCGGCATCGTCCTCGAAAAGATACCGGCACATCTGGCCGGACAGGTCGCCCGCGAACTCGCCATCCCGATAATCGGCATCGGTGCCGGCCGGTACGTGGACGGACAGGTACTCGTGACACACGACATGCTCGGCATCAACAGCGAATTCTCTCCGCGGTTTCTGCGACGCTATGCGAACCTGACCGAAACGATGTCCGGTGCATTCGGCAGCTACATCCGCGACGTCAAGGAGGGCGACTTCCCCAGCGAAGAGGAGCAGTACTGACGGTCGCATAAAAAAATCCCGCGGAGCAGTAGCTCTCCGCGGGACTATTCCGGGCAGCGGCTCTGCCGCATGCGTCACTTTCCTATAAGCTCCACGCTCCTTTTGATAAAGTTGGTGAGCTGCTCACCCTTCAGCATCCCGTTGGAAAGCAGGGCAAGGTCGATAAGCTGTTTGACAAGGCTGTTGCCGGCACCTATTTCCTTCAGCCGGGCCGTGCGCTGCCCGCGCAGGTCATCCACCTTCTTGGCCAGGTCGTCGCGCTGCTGCTTCTCCTCTTCCGTCAGGTCGGCCTCCTTCTTATCCTTTATCAGTTCGTTGAGGTTCGCCTGCTGCTTCTGGGCCGTCTCTATCTTCTTGTTTATCGTCTTGAGTTTCTCACCGTACTCGTTCTCCACCTCGCCGAGAATGTCGATTACGAGCGGATGGTTGGCATTGACGGCTATCGTATAGTTGTCGGGCATCTGGCTGTAGAACTGGCTCATGCCGCCGCCGCTCATCGCCGCCATCTCCTTCATGCGGCGCATGTATTCATCCTGCGTGATGGTCACCGGAGCGTCGGTGGGCGCCATCGCTTCGAACGCTATGTTATAGAATATCTTCTGGTCGGTCGGGAGCTGGCTCTCGAACACCGGGCGCATGATATCCTGCTGCTCGGAACTGAGCGACATGCTCATGTTCGTCTCCTTGTCGATAAGCCGCTCGGCCACATCGGAATCGACACGCACGAAACGGCACCCTTTCTCCTTGTTCTCGTACCAGCTCACGAAGTGGTTGTCGAGCTGTCCGTCCATGAGCAGGACATCGTACCCCTTCTCCTCGGCTCCCCTGACGAAGCTGTGCTTGCCGACTGCATCGTCCGTATAAATATATATCACCGTACCGTTCCGGTCGGTCTGGTTCTCCTTCACCTTGTCGCGGTACTCGGCCAGGGTGAAGTAACTGCCCGCCGTATTCTTGAGCAGCATGAATCCCTCGGCCTTCTCGGCGAACTTCTCGTCGGTCACGATGCCGTATTCGATGAAGATTTTCAGGTCGTCCCACTTGCCCTCGAAATCCGCCCGCGCGGTATTGAAGAGCTCCTGCAGCTTGTCGGCCACCTTACGGGTGATGTAGCCCGATATCTTGCGCACGTTGCCGTCGCTCTGAAGGTAGCTGCGCGACACGTTCAGCGGAATGTCCGGCGAATCGATAACCCCGTGCAGCAGCGTCAGGAACTCGGGAACGATGCCCTCCACCGAATCGGTCACATACACCTGGTTGCTGTAAAGCTGTATCCTGTTCTTCTGAATCTCGAAATTGTTGTGGATTTTCGGGAAATAGAGAATCCCCGTCAGGTGGAACGGATAGTCGATATTGAGATGTATCCAGAACAGCGGGTCGTCGCTGCCCGGATAGAGCTTCCGGTAGAATTCCCGGTACTGTTCGTCGGTCACATCGGCCGGATTATGCGTCCAGAGCGGGTCGGTATCGTTCACGATGTCGTCCCGTTCGGTATCCACATACTTGCCGTCCTTCCACTCCTGTACCTTTCCGCAGGCTATCGGTATGGGAAGGAAGCGACAGTATTTACGCAGCATTCCGCGAATACGGGACTGGTCGGCGAACTCGGCGCTCTCTTCGCTCAGATAGAGGATGATATCGGTTCCCCGCGACCTTTTTTCCGCCCGTTCCGTCATGGTGAATTCGGGCGTTCCGCCGCAGCTCCACACGACCGTCGGCGCCTCCTCCCTGTAAGACTGGGTAACGATTTCCACCTTGTCGGCTACCATGAAGGCCGAATAGAACCCCAGGCCGAAGTGTCCGATGATATTCTGGTTCTTGTATTTCGACATGAACTCCTCGGCACCTGAGAAAGCTATCTGGTTGATATATCGGTCCACCTCTTCGGCTGTCATGCCGATACCCGCATCGGAAATCGTCAGCGTCCGCGCCGCGGCATCCGCCGTGACGTGCACCGTCAGGTCGCCCAACTCGCCGGCGTAATCGCCCGTCGAAGCCAACGTTTTCAGCTTCTGCGTGGCATCCACCGCATTGGACACGAGTTCCCGCAGGAATATTTCATGGTCGGAATAGAGGAATTTTTTAATGATGGGGAAGATATTCTCGGTAGTAACCCCGATTTTTCCGTTCTGCATATGCTTGTGTTTTTGTTGTTTCGAAGTGACAAGCAAAAACACAAACAATATGCCACCCCGTCCTGTCTGCCACTGTGACAGACTGACTGACACGTTTGCAGCAGCAAAATCCGTAACAAAGAGATTCAGCGGAACAACGGCCGCCGGATGAAACGGGCAAGATAACTCCCCGCGAGCAGGGCCTGTGCGGCCCAGTAGCACGACAGCACGGCGACACTGCTCCAGGTGAAAGGACGGACGAAACGGTTCCAGGCCAGGAACACATCGGAGATGAGAAAAAGCAGAGCCCCGGCGATATACCATCCGCGCCCCTTTCCTTTCCAGAAAAACGAAGAGGCGCACATCAGGGTTATCAGTACGGCATACACGACAACTGCTCCATGTTCCGTCGGGTTTCCGACTGCCGGGATTATCCGGGATGCCGCGACGGCAACGGCGGCACACAACAACAGAGCGGCGGCGAGCGACGAGGGACGGAACCATGCACCGCGCAGGAAATAGACCGCATAAAAGATATGGGCGACTGCGAAAAACGAAGCCTGCAACAGAAACATGCCGCTTTCTCCGCAATAGTCGCCGGCGGCGGACATCAACAAGCCGAGCGACATGAACGAACCGTGCCATTTTGTCGGGACGAGCGAAACGACGGCAAGATAAAACACGGGAAGGGCGAAGACCAGCGGCAGCAGCGGCAAGCCGAAATGCTGCCACATGCCGTACACTGCGACCGTAACGACATATCCCGCCAACAACGATATGTATGTACCCTTCTTCATTGCGTCCCCTCCATCCGACCTGTCCAAACCTTTGGCAGCACCACCGCTTCCGGATTCCGTGCCGTCCGGAAAATCCCGCTTCCGACAACAGCGGCCTGCCGAAAACGGTTCAGAAACCGAACAGTTCCAAAAACCACTGCGGCGCCCGCAACGGCCGGCGAGTAACCGCATCGACGAATACAAGCACGACCGTTCCCGTATTTATCAGGTCGCCCGCCTCGTTGTATATCTCGTGCTCGAACCTCAGTTTCACGCCCGGCCTCTCCGCAATCCGTATACGAACCGTCAGCAGGTCGTCATAATAGGCAGGCGCCAGGTAGTTCAACTGTACCTCGCGCACGGGCAGCATCACTCCGCGGGCCTCCATCTCCTTGTAGGAGAGCCCACGCCCGCGCATCATCTCGGTACGCGCCACCTCGTAATAGTTCACGTAATTGGAGTGATGCACCACCCCCATGTTGTCCGTCTCCTTGTATCTGACACGTATCCGAACCTCGGATTCCGGCATCTTTTCCATCCTTTTCTCGTCTATATGAACGTTATCAACACTCCGCCGCAATCCCCGCCGTTCCATTCGGCGAGCCGCAGCGTTTCCTCTCCGACAAGAAGCTCATCCCGCCAAAGTTTCCCTCCGGCTTCGACCGTAACGGGATATGCGCCCGGAGGCGGCAGCAGCTTATCCCTATCGCCGGGCAGTACGCTCCGGCCCCGGATATCCGCAATGAGGATATATCCCCTCGTCAGGAACTCCGCTGCATGCGCCATCTCTCCGGAGGCAATCATATTGCGGACGACGGTCGAACTCACCTTCTCTTCGTGCACGTCGCGCCGGCCGACACGAACGGCAACGAACCCGAGCTCCCCCTGCATACGCTGCAACGAAGCGAAATCACCCTGCTGACCGCTCCCGAAACGGTGGTTGTACCCCACCACGAACCGCTTCATCCCTATCTTTCCCACGAGTATCTCCCGCACGAAATCATCCGAAGACATTCGGGCGAATTCGGCAGTGAAAGGCAGCACGACCACATCGTCGATGCCGGCCTCCCGCAATAGCCAAAGCTTCTCGTCGAGCGTATTGAGCAACTTCACCCCGCCCCCGTCGGGCAGCACCCTTCTCGGATGGGGCCAGAAAGTGACTACAACGCTCTCTCCGCCCGCCTCGTCCGCCATCGTCTTCACCTGCTCGAGCAAGGCGCGGTGGCCGAAATGCACCCCGTCGTACGAACCGACCGTAACGACCGGGAATTTGATTGGCGGCAATCCCTCCGCCGAACGGAACACCCTCATGACGACAGGCTACATTTCATTGTTCTCTTCATTCTCCTTCACGAAATAGGCGACCTTTTCGAGGAGAGTGGTGATATCGTAGTTCTCCACCACGATGCCGAGCGGAAAGTTCAGCGGTTTGGAGGTGAAGTTAAGCACCCCCTTGATGCCGGCATTGACTATCGGTACGACCAGGTCGGAGGCTATCCGCGACGGGCACGAAAGCACCGCTATGTTGATATCGAGGCTCGACACGTCGGCCTCGAAGTCGTCCATACTGTAACAAGGTATCTCCTCGATGGTTTGACCGACCTTTTCCGGGTCCACGTCGAACGCGGCCACTATTTTCAGATTCAGCCCCTTGCCGTTAAAATAACGAGTGATGGCCTGACCGAGGTGTCCCATCCCTATCACGGCGATGTTCATCGGCGTAGGACTGTCGAGGATGCCGTTGATGAAATCTATCAGTACCTCGACGTCATACCCTTTTTTCGTATCGCTCGAAAAGCCTATCAGCATCAGGTCGCGGCGCACCTGTACGGCCGTGATGCCCTGCATGCCGGCGAGCACATGCGAAAATATGTGCGTAATACCCTGACGGTGCAGATTCATCAGCGTGCGGCGGTACTCGCTCAGTCGCTCAATGGTCTTCTCGGGAATATTATTATTGGACATAATCGAATCGTTTTTGTATTTCTCTCCGTCGGAGGATTACCGGACGCTGATGGTATAGTCGTTGCCGTAGGTCACGAGGGGCCACTCGGTATTGCCCGTATTGCCGCCCGCACCCGTTTCAAAACGGTAGGGCGTCTGCAGCGGTACCATAACACTGCCTGACAGGGCCGGTACGGCATTGCCCGTAGCGACCGCGCCGCCGAACATCTTCACCGCGTCGTAACCGCGGTAGGAGTAGAGCGAGGGCACGCGCCCGAAAGCCTCTATGTACCGCCTGTCGAAATCCAGCACCGCCTCATTACCGCGGTCGGCATGATAGGAGGTGACGAACGAAACGTTCAGTTTGAAAAACAGACTCCGGTCGAGGTTACGATAGCGCACCCACCTGGAGTTGCCCACCACCATGATGTGTCCCGTCCGTTTGGAACGCGCCAACCGGCTGTTCTGCACCGAGCTGAGCGCGGCCAGAATGAGGTCCACGCCGGTCTCGTCTCCGGCCAGCACCACGAAAACGTTATCCGTCCCGCTGCCTGCCAACATCTCGTCGATTTGCTGCGAAGGCGTCCCTTTGCGATATACCACCCGTTGGTAGGGATTGCCTCCTACGACGGCTTTCATCTCCCGTTCGAAAGCGGCATCGTTCACGTCCGACGTGATGAAGACGATGTTCTTGTCACCTTCGAAAAGAGGGCCCATCTTCTCATAACGGCGGGAAGGCTCCGGTGACATGCTGAACACCGTAGCGCCGTATCCCTCCCCGAGGTCGGCGAGCGGCGAGACCACCGGTACGCCGGTCAGCCTCGAATATTCGGCCACCGGGGCCAATTCGTCCTCATACACCGGCCCGATGATGACATCGGAGTGCCGGAAAGCCTCCGCGGCGGTTATCGTCCGCACCGTTTCAGGCGAACGTTCCGTATTGAAAAGATTCAGCACCACCGAATGGCCGGCATTTCTCAGTTCATCGGCCGCAATCAGCGCCCCTTCGTAAAACTCCATGAAACTCGCCCGTACCGTATTGTCGTCCGACAGCGGCAGCAGCAGTGCAAGTTCCATCTCCCCCGCATAAGGGCGGCTTTCCCGAAACGGCACCTCCGTTCCGGGCAGAAGAGGATGCTCCCCCCCTCCGACCGCACCGGCCGCCTCCCCTGCGGCGGTATCCTTCGCCGCAAGCTCCCGTCCCGGGACGGGTATCCGCAGCAGCACCCCCGCCTTCAGCCCGCCGCGGACATCATTGCCGGCCTCTATGTCGGCTACGGTCACACCGTATTCGCGGCTGATGGCATAGAGCGTCTCGCCCATCTCGACGAGGTGGTAAACATACTCATCGGACACCTCCGTCAGCGTCGAGGCAAAATCGTCCATCTGCGACAGGATTTGCTGCGGCGAGGTCTTGTCCATCTCGGACTTGCGGATGAGCAGTTCCTGCCCTGCCTTCAGATGCGACGGGTCGAGCCCCGGATTGTCCTGTATGAGTGTATTGATTGCCAGCGAGTAACGCTTGGCGATAGAGTAGGTGGTCTCGCCCGGCTGCACGGTATGGGTTACGAACGTCCGCTGCATCTTGCGGCGGGACAGCTCTATCTCCGGCACATCGGTACAGAGCACCCGGACCGTTTCACCCGCTTTCAGTCCGGCCTCCTTCACCGCCGGATTGTCTTCGTAAAAACGCTCCTCGGCGACACCGTACAGCCTCGACAGGGAATAGACCGTTTCGCCCGGGGCAACCCGATGCAGATAGTAGTCCGTACCTGCCATGCTCACCACTTCGGACGACCGCGTACCGGGGACCTGGGCGGCGGCCTCTCCGAACAGGAGGACAGACGCCGCCAAAACTATCAGCCAACTCTTCATCATCGCTCTCCTTTGACATTCATCACGCTATTCCGGCGGAATCTTCGTCTCCTCCGCCGCACGACGGGCTCCGGTACCGCCGGAACCCGTTCGACCATGCGCTATTTCTTGTTCAGCGCCGCATCGCGCAGACGTATCTCCGTAATCACCTTTTTCGTGTACATCGGAAAATCGCCGTTCATCATCCACGAATAGTACCCCGGCTCCTCCCGGAAGACCTCCGCCACCGGACGCCCCCTGTACTTTCCGAAACCGAAGACCTCCACCCCGTCCTTATCATAAAGGATACGGCCGGCATAGTCCGCACAGCGGTTCTGCTCGGTAAATTTGGCCAGGAACTCCACGTCGTTTTCCAGTTCGGGATACCGGTCGAGCTGTGCCTTCAGCACCTCGTAGGTAGCCAGCGTATCGGCTTCGGCCGAATGGGCTCCCTCCAGCTCCCGGTCGCAGTAAAAACGGTAGGCGGCGACGAGCGTACGCTGTTCCATCTTGTGAAAGATGTTCTGCACGTCGATGAATCTCCGCTTTTTCAAATCCACATCCACTCCGGCACGCAGGAACTCTTCCGCCAGCACCGGAATATCGAAACGGTTGGAGTTGTATCCCGCCAGGTCGCACCCCTCCATGTAGGCGGCGAGCGACTTGGCTATCTGCTCGAAACGGGGTTCGTCCTTCACGTCGTCATCGGCAATGCCGTGTATTGCGGTCGATTCCGGCGGTATGGGCATCCCCGGATTGATGCGCCGTGTCTTCACCTCCTTGCTACCGTCGGGCTGCACTTTCACCAGCGAAATCTCCACGATTCGGTCTTTGGCCGGGTCTACCCCCGTGGTCTCCAAATCGAGGAAAACTATCGGTCTCTTCAGTTTCAGTTCCATCGCCGCGCACCCTATGCGTTAATGAGCATGGGCATGAGTATCATCAGCGTATCGCTCGCCTGCACATCGTCGTAAATAGGCTTGAAAACACCCGAACGGGTCGAATCGGCCAGCTCGATAACAACGCTGGGAGTCTCGAGGTTAGAAAGTATCTCCACCAGAAAAGTCGATTTGAACCCTATCGTCACGGGCGTCCCCTCGTAGCTGCACGACAGACTCTCATTGGCTGAATAGGAGAAATCGAGGTCCTGGGCCGTGAGGTTTATCCGGTTATCCCCGATATCGAACTTTATCAGGTTGGTCGCCTGGTTGGAGCAGACCGCCACGCGTTTGATGGCATTCAGCAGCTCCACCCTGTCCACGATGAGCCTGTTCGGATTGTTGGCCGGTATCACGCCGTTGTAATTCGGGTAATTGCCCTCAATGAGGCGGCACATAAGGGTACTGTTTTTCAGCGTGAACTTCACGTTTTTGGAATCGAACGCCACCTTTACCGCGTCGTCCTCCTTGAGCAGAATGGTACGCAGCAGGTTGGCCGGTTTCTTGGGCAGGATGAACGAAGCCTTCGGGCCGCCCTCGGTATCGACCGTATATTTCACCAGTTTGTGCGCATCGGTGGCGACGAAGATGTATTGCGACGGAGTGAGGTCGATGAAGATACCGTTCATCACGGGCCGAAGTTCGTCGTCGGCCGTGGCGAAGATGGTCCTGTTGATACCGCCCAGAAGCACGTCCACATCGAAAGTGAGCTCCTGCGCATCGTCGGCGAGAGGCTGGGCGGCCGGATAGCTCATGCCGGAGGTACCCGGCAACGCAATGGAGCCGGTCTTCCAGCTAATCTTTATCTCCCACTTCTCCTCGTCGGCCTCGAAGGTCAGCGGCTGTTCGGAGAACTCCTTGAGCGAGTCGATGAGGAGTTTCACCGGTGCGGCTATCACGCCCTCCGATTCGACGCTCTCGGGGATTATCGTGGAGGTAATGGTCGTTTCGAGGTCGGACGCGGTCACTTTCAGGCTGCCGTCCTTTACCTCGAACAGAAAATAATCGAGTATGGGAAGCGTATTCTTGCTGCTGATAACCTTCGATGCCGTCGAAAGGAACGACAGCAATGCGGAACTTGATATGACGAATTTCATGCTCTGTATATTTTATTGAACTGTTGTTTTCCCGATTAATTTTCAAAAATAGGCATTTTCATCGATTCCGCCAAACCGCCCCTCCGTACCGGCATAAAGAATGTAACAAAACATGATTCCGCTATACAAAACCAATGTAATTATACCTATCTTTAAGGCGCGGACGGGTCCATTCCGAATTTCCGTCCTGTCGAAATATGTACCATCACCATCTCAAACATATCGCCATGGCCGCTGCCGCCGTATCGCTGTCGGTCTCCTGCGTCAGGGACGACGGAGGAAACCAACCCGCAAGAGAGTATGTCCGGGTAGGCATGACCGTTCCCGCCTTCAGCGTTTCGGGAGAAGGGGGGCGGACTTTCGACTCTCCCGAAGGATTCGCCGGCCGGACGACGCTGCTGCTTTTCTTCGCCACCTGGTGTCCCGACTGCCAGGCGGAGCTGCCCGTAATCGACGCCGTATGGCAGACGGTAGCCGGCGAACCCGGCTATGACGTCGTAGCCATATCGCGCGGCGGCGCGGAAGGACGGTACGAACAGAGTCCCGATATCCTCTCCCGGTACTGGAAAGACCATGACCTTCGGATGCCGTGGTATCTCGACGGCGACCGTTCGGTCTTCGACCGCTTCGCCAGTGCCGGTATCCCCCGCGTCTATATCGTCAACGCGGAAGGCGTCGTGGTATGGCAATCGGCCGCTCCCGAGCTCGATGCGGCAGGTTACCTCGCCCTGCTCCGGCAATACCGGTAACACGCGGCAGCGACAACCATGACCTATCCGGGGACGGACACATTTGTCCGTCCCCGGATGCCGTATACCCCATCCCCTTTCCCACCCCACCGCCCCTTCTTCCGTTGCCGGCTCCGGTCGGAAGGGCTTCCGGCAAAGATGCGCTCCGGTGAACCGGCCCCGTCCGTACCGCCTTCCCGCATCGTTCTTCCCTGCCTGCCAACCCGGCACGCAACATCTGCAAAAAACACATTTTCTTATTTTACCGACCTTCCTTTATGCTGAAAGTGCATTTTTTCTCAAATACATATATTATTGTTTTATCAATTTAATTTTACTTAATTGCAACCGCAATTTTAAAAACAATAGTATATATACAACAAACACATTTTTTTTCGCTGCACGGCAGGCCGACCGGTAGGCTTGCCCGCAGCAACACTTAAACAAACACCAACTATCTCTACGATGAAAAAACTATCCTTTTTCACTGCAGCCGTGATTCTGCTGGCCGGCTGTACACAAGCCCCAAAGAACGAGTATGTAAAGCTCAGCGACGCGGCATGCACTTTCCGGGCTGCCGACAACCTTCCGCAGACGGTCCGCGTCAATGCTTCGGGCTCCTGGACGGCGGAATCCGGCGCCTCGTGGCTGACCGTGGAACAGCAGGCGGACGCCCTCGTCCTCACGGTTGCCGACAACGACACCGACTACGACCGGAGTACCGAAATCCTCATCGCCTCCGGCCGCGCCGAGGCATCGATTAGCGTCAATCAGCTGGCTGCCGACAGCAACATCGCCCGGCTCCGTGTTCTGAAAACCTTCTCCGGCGGTACGGTCATGTCCAAAAGCGGACGGTACGTCGGCGGCATCATATCGGAACTCCAGCCCGATGAGAGCTACTGTTACTACCCGGTCATCATCGACCTCCAAACCGACGAATGGACCAAGACCGGCCCCTTCCCGTCCGCTCTGTACATGCTTCTGAGACCCTATGCCATCTCCGACCAGGGGCTGTTTTTCTGCTTCAACGCCCAGGACGGCTCGAGCCCCGGCATCGACCTGCAGGGCAACGTCATCATGCCGAAACAGGTCGAGGGCTTCAAACTGAATCCCCACGTACAGGGCATCTCGGAAGACGGCCGCATCTGGGTCGGCTATAACCAGACGGGCGATTACGACAACAATAACCTCTTCCATCCGGTCAAATGGGTGGACGGCGTTCCGGAACTGCTGCCCATGCCGGAAGCCAGCCTGCGCGGAGTTCCTTTCATAAACGGCTGCATGGCCCGCGGCTGCTCCGCCGACGGTTCGGTCATCTACGGCTCCTCATGGGACAATCTGGATTTCGGCATGCTCTACTGGAAAGACGGCAAGGTCGACTGGGCAGGCAGCGATGTGCGCCGCATACATACGGAAATAAACCGCTACGGCGAGGAGGAGATATGCGTGGGTGCCATGCGCTGCATGGCCGACCTGACGCAGATAAGCCCCAACGGCAAATGGATAGCGGGGGCATACCGCTATGAAATTATGGAAGACGGCAATTATCACATCGAAACCTATCCGGCCGTCTTCAATACGGAAACAGGCAAGACCGTCATTATCAAGGATTACGGCGAAAGGGTGGTTTCGCACATCACCAACGACGGCATCGTCTGCATCGCCAACAGCTCCTACCTGCCCAACGACGGTTTCATGTACGACGTAAACACCCAGACCAACCTCGGCAGCGTTCAGGAGTGGATACTCTCCACTTACGGCATCATCGCCCCGATGGGCTACATCCGCCACGTATCGCCTGACGGACAATACCTGATGGCACATACGATGGAAGACAGCGCTCTTCAACCGCGCGTAGTAGGATGGTATCTCGCACCGGCCCTGGAGAAATAACATATTCACCTTAAAACCCGAATCAGTATGAAAAAGTATCTTTGGCTGGCGCCGGTGATGCTGCTCGCCGCCGCCTGCAAACCCGAAACAGACAACACGGCATCGCTCTCCGCGACCCCGACCGAAATCGAGTTCGCCGCCACCGGAGGCGCAGCACAAACCATTGCGGTAACGGCCAAAAACGTTGCCTGGGACTACTCCGTACCCGAAAGCACCGGGGCATGGATAACCGCCGAGAAACGCGACGGCGGCCTGTCGGTCACGGCTGCGGACAATATGAGCAAGGACGGCCGTACCGGCCAGATAAGGATATTCGCCGAGAACAACGACAAAGTCCCGGCCATCAGCATCACGCTCCGTCAGGCAGGCAATGCGGATGCCCCCGACCTTTATCTGACCGTCGAACCCGCTTCCCTGACCTTCGAGGGCGAAGGTGCTGCCCCGCAGGAGGTGAAGGTCACACCGTCCGTCGAGACACTCGCGTGGAGCGCCGCCGCAGAGGACGACGCCGCAGCCTGGATTACCGTCGAGGAGGGGAACGGAACGTTCACCGTATCGGTACAGGACAACCCCGAAGAGAGCAGGCGTACCGGAAGGATTATCGTGACACCCTCCGAACCGTCCGCCGAAGCCAAAGCGGTCATCGTGGTGCAGGAGGGCAAAATCGTCCCGCCGTCGCTGACCGTCACCCCGACCGACCCGCTCGCATGGGAATACGACGACCTCAACCAGGCCTACCTCACCGTTACCGCCGTAAACTGCACGTGGACGGCCAAAGCCGTGGACGAAGAGGGAAAAGCCACCGACTGGATATCTCTCACGCCCGACAAAAACGACACGCAGCTCAACGTCCGCCCCGCTACGCGCAATACGACCGCCTCGTCCCGTTCCGGATACATCATCATCTCGGTCGATGCAGAAGGCGTGGATGAGGTGCGCATCGCGGCTTCCCAAACCGCCGCTCCGGACCATTTCTCGACCTTCAACAACGATATCGACCTCAATACGCTGGGTTTCTCCTGGGCCCGCTCGAACCTGAACCCGAGATACCCGGACGACCTGTTCCTCTATCCCTGGTCTTCCTGGGAAATCAACATCCTTTCGGACGGAGTCAATTTCAATCCCAATACCGGCAAATTCGACGGTACCGGTCATAAACTGTCGTTCAACATCATTACCGACCGCAAAGAACTGAACGACGAGATGAACTACGTCATTCCCGACGGTGACTACATCGTCGGACCGGCCAAACCTGCTCCCGAGGACCCCGACGACCTCGCTACAAGCGACCCGTTCACCATTCTTCAAGGTCGGAAGACCTCCAGTTTCTGGGCGCCTTACCAAGGCTTCTGGTACCTGACCCTGACAGACGGAGCGACGGACGGCGACATGGCCCCCATCATCACGGGTACGGTCACGATTACCAAACAGGCCGACGGCAATACCCTCTACCGTTTCGATTTCGACCTGACCGACGACATGAACAACCGGATAACGGGCACCTACGAGGGCTCGATAGGACTCTATGTAAACGGCGTGCAGATACCCGAATAACGGGACGGCGGGCCGCAAACATAGCGACAGGTTCTTGCAGGGGGAGCCGCAGCGCAATGCTGCGGCTCCCCCACTTTCATTCTGCGACACCGTCCGTCCGCGCACCCCGCATTCGTAACGGAAGAAGCGTTCCGACCGCCGGACAACACGGGCTGGGCGGCCATGAATCATGGCCGCCCAGCTCATACACAAATGTCAAAATATTACTTCGCCCGACTCATCTCGGCGAAATACCGATAGAAGAGCGCAATGGTCTCGATGCCGCGGTAGAAGTTGTCCAGCCCGTAACTCTCGTTGGGCGAATGAATCGCATCGCGGTCGAGACCGAAACCCATCAGGATGGACTTGGTGCCGAGTATGGATTCAAAACCGCTGATTATCGGGATGCTGCCACCCGAATAGAACGGCAGGGGTGTCTTTCCGAAAGTCTCCTCCATGGCCTTCTCGGCGGCATGGTAGGCCGGCAGGTCGGTAGGCGACACATAGGGCTGGCCGCCGTGCAGCGCCTTTACCTCCACGCGCACGCTCTCCGGAGCGATGCTGCGGAAATAGTTCTCGAAAAGCACCGCGATTTTCCGATAATCCTGATGCGGTACGAGCCTCATGGATATTTTCGCCGAAGCCTTCGAAGGGATGATGGTCTTCGTTCCCTCGTCGATGTAACCGCCCCAGATACCGTTCACGTCAAGCGAGGGACGCACCCCGGTACGCTCGGCAGTCGTATAGCCCTTCTCGCCCTGTACGGCCGGGATATCGATGGATTTCTTGTAGCGCTCCACGTCGAACGGGGCACTGTTGAGCGCACGCCGCTCCGCGTCGGACAGTTCGCGCACGTCATCGTAAAAACCGGGAATGGCGATGTGTCCGTCGGCATCGACGAGTTTCGCAATCATGTCGGCCAGCACGTTCGCCGGATTGGCCACCGCACCGCCGTAAAGTCCGGAGTGCAAGTCCTTGTCGGGGCCAGTCACCTCCACCTGCATGTAGCAGAGTCCGCGCAGGCCGCAGGTGATGGAGGGGGTATCCCATGCGATGAGACTCGTATCGGAAACGAGGATGATGTCGGCTTTCACCAGCTCCCTGTGTTCCTCGCACCATTTGTAAAGGCTTCCGGAGCCTATCTCCTCTTCCCCTTCGAGCATGAATTTCACATTGCACGGCAACTGCCCCGTAGCCACGAGCGCCTCGAACGCCTTGGCGTGCATGTAGAGCTGCCCCTTGTCGTCGTCGGCACCGCGGCACCAGATGCGCCCTTCCTTCACGACAGGCTCGAAAGGCTCCGTCCGCCACTCGTCCACCGGGTCTTCGGGCATCACGTCATAGTGGCCGTACACGAGCACCGTCGGCAGCGACCGGTCGATGATTTTTTCCGCGAAGACCACCGGATTGCCCTCGGTAGGCATCACCTCGGCCCGGTCGGCGCCCGACTTGAGCAGCGCATCCCGCAGCCATTCCGCCGCACGCACCATATCCCCCTTATGAACGCTCTGGGCGCTGACCGAGGGTATCCGGAGCAGCTCGAACAGCTCCTCCAGGAACCGTTCCCTGTTCTCTTCGATATACTGTTTTACCATATTGTTATTTATTAATTAGTATTGATGAAACGTTCCTTACCGCACACTCCGCCGGCCCCCTCACCGGGCCCCGGCAAGCCGCTCTATCTCTCCGGCGAACCGGGCGGCGAGCCGCCGGGCCTCCTCCGGGTCGCGGCTCTCGCTGTAAATGCGGATGATGGGTTCGGTATTAGAACTCCGCATATGCACCCATCCCTCCGGGAAGTCGATTTTCACGCCGTCCGTATCGGTGATTCTCTCCCCGCTGTACGCATCTTTCATGCCGGAGAGTATCTTCGCCACATCCATCCCGGGCCGGAGCGTTATCTTGTCTTTCGCCATGTAATACTGCGGATAACCGCTGCGCAGCTCCGTCATACGTTTGCCGCTGCGGGCCAGCGAAGTCAGCAGGAGCGCCACGCCCACAAGGGCATCGCGCCCGTAATGGAGCGCCGGATAGATGACGCCGCCGTTCCCTTCGCCTCCTATCACGGCACCGGTCTCCTTCATCTTGGCGACCACGTTCACCTCACCCACCGCCGAGGCGGCATAGTGTCCGCCATGGCGTTCGGTTACGTCCCGCAGCGCCCGCGTGGAGCTGAGGTTAGAAACCGTATCGCCCGGCGTCGCCGACAGTACGTAATCGGCCACGGCCACGAGCGTGTACTCCTCGCCGAACAGCTCGCCGTCCTCGCAGACGAAAGCCAACCGGTCCACATCGGGGTCCACCACGATACCCATATCCGAACCGTTGCGGCGCACCGCCTCCATAACCTGCGAAAGGTTTGCGGCAATGGGCTCGGGATTGTGGGCGAAATCTCCCGTAGGTTCGCAGTTGAGACGCTCCACCTCCACGCCCATACGTTCCAGCAGCCGGGGTATCACAATACCCCCCACGGAGTTCACGGCATCGACCGTCACCCGAAAGCCCCGTTTCCGGACAGCCTCCGCATCCACCAGCGGCAAAGCCAATACCCGGTCAATATGCTCGTCGCCGAACGAGGAGCGCTCTATCACGCAGCCGAGCGCATCGACATCCGGATAGGCGAAATCCGGCGCATCCGCGAGCCGCAGCACCTCGCGCCCGTCGGCATCGCTGAGGAACTCGCCCCGCGCGTTGAGCAGCTTGAGAGCGTTCCACTGCCGGGGATTGTGGCTCGCGGTGATGATGATGCCGCCGTCGGCCGCCTTGGCCGTTACGGCCATCTCCACTCCCGGTGTCGTGCAGAGTCCGAGGTCTATCACATCCACCCCGCACCCCATAAGGGTACCCTCCACAAGGCTGTAAACCATCTCGCCCGAAAGACGGGCATCGCGTCCCACAGCGACCACCGGCCGCCTGCCGGAGACCTGCCGCAACAGCCACCGTGAGTATCCGACAGTAAACCGGACGATATCCGAAGGCGTCAGGTTGTCGCCCGCCTCTCCGCCGACCGTTCCCCTTATACCTGAAATCGATTTTATAAGAGTCATGATTCGTTTCTTCCTATTTGATTTTCATAATTCCACGAAAATAACTATTTTTAGCTCAACTAAAAAATAAACCCTGTCTTTTATGAGAACAATTCCCCCTTCCGAACTGCTGGTAAACGACGACGGCTCCGTGTACCATCTCCATTTACGGCCTGAAGACCTGGCCGATACGGTCATCCTCGTAGGCGACCCCGGCCGGGTGGCCATGGTGGCCGCCCATTTCGACACACGCGACAAAGAGGTCTCCAACCGCGAATTCCACACCATAACAGGAACCTGCAAAGGCAAACGACTGACCGTGATATCCACCGGCATCGGGACCGACAACATCGATATCGTCATGACCGAACTCGACGCGCTGGCCAACATAGACTTTAAAACGCGGCACATCCACAACACGCTGAAAAGGCTCACTCTCCTCCGCCTGGGAACATCCGGCGGACTGCAGCCCGACCTGCCCATCGGGACGCTCGTCTTTTCACGCACCTCCATCGGTCTGGACGGCCTGCTGAACTTCTACAAAGGACGCAGCGAGGTATGCAACCACGACATGGAACGGCGTTTCGTGCAGGAAACGGGTTGGGACGACCGGCTGGCAGCGCCCTATGCGGTCGATGCCGACCGGGAACTTTTCGACCTGTTCAGAAACGACACGACGGAGGGAATCACCCTATCCGCCCCCGGCTTCTACGCTCCGCAGGGGCGCTGGATACGACTCGAACCGGCCGACACCGACCTGTTCAACCGAATAATCTCCTTCACTTACGAAGGCCGCCGCGTAACCAACTGCGAAATGGAGAGTTCCGGCATTGCCGGCATGGCTGCAATGATGGGCCATCGGGCTGGCACCATCTGCACCATCATCGCACAGCGTACCTCCTATCAGTCCGATACCGACTATGCGCCTTACATCGAACACATGATACGGCTCGCGCTCGACCGGCTCGTTTCGCTTTAAAACGTCTGCCGGCGTCGTATCGCAAACCGAAAGAGGAGAAGATGCAGCCGAAACGGTCTGCGGGAAAGCGGCCGCCGTGCCCTTCCGACGACAGACCGAGACAACGATATGACAGACCGCACGGGCGCACGAAACAAGTTCGTGCGCCCGTGCGGTCTGTCGTTCGCCTTCGCCGGTCAGAACTCCGACGTAAAATAGAACCGAATGTCGGGAAACTTCTCCTGCGCGAGCTGGAGCGCATAGCTCGTATCAGCCAGATAGACATTGCGGCCGTGCTTGTCCACCGCCATGTTGGTATGTTTCCGTTTCATGAAATCGGCCAACTGCTCCGCATTGTCGGACTCTATCCAGCATGCCTTGTATATCTGAATAGGTTCGTAACGGCACAGCGCGTTGTACTCGTGCTCCAGCCGATACTGAATGACCTCGAACTGCAAAGCACCCACCGTTCCGATAATCTTGCGCCCGTTCAGCCGGCTCGTGAAGAGCTGCGCCACCCCTTCGTCCATAAGCTGGTCGATACCCTTGGCAAGCTGCTTGAACTTCTGCGGGTCGGCATTCTCAATGTAACGGAACAGCTCCGGCGAAAAGGAAGGAATGCCGGTGAACTTCAGATTCTCCCCTTCCGTGAAGGTATCTCCTATCTTGAAATTGCCCGTATCGTGCAATCCCACGATATCGCCCGGATAGGCGAAATCGACGATGGATTTCTTTTCGGCCATGAAAGCATTGGGCGAAGAGAATTTCATCTGCTTGCCGCTGCGTACATGGAAGTAATTCCTGTTGCGCTCGAACGTCCCGGAACATATCTTCAGGAAAGCGATACGGTCGCGGTGGTTCGGGTCCATATTGGCGTGTATCTTGAACACGAAACCGGTCATCTTGGGCTCGGTCGGCTCCACCGTTCGCGTCTCGGTAGGCGAAGGACGCGGCGAAGGAGCTATCTCGATGAAGGTTTCGAGCAACTCCTTCACCCCGAAGTTGTTGATGGCACTCCCGAAAAAGACCGGTGCGAGTTCGCCGGCCAGATAGAGTTCCCGTTCGAAAGGTTCATACACCCCCTCCACCAGCGACAGGTCGTCGCGCAGTTTCCGGGTATAGGGCCGGATATACTCGTCGAGCTGCGGACTGTCGAGCGAAAGCTTGACAGCCTCAGACACAGTCTGCCGGTCATTGGAGGTGAATGCCGAGAAGCTGCCGTCGTATATGTTGTAAACCCCCTTGAAAGCGGGGCCGCTGCTCACGGGAAAGGAGAGCGGACGGACGGCGATTTTGAGTTCCGTCTCTATCTCGTCCAGCAGGTCAAACGGGTCGCGGCACGGCCTGTCGAGCTTGTTCACGAAGACCATCACCGGCGTCTTGCGCATGCGGCATACGTTCATCAGTTTGCGCGTCTGCGTCTCCACGCCCTTCGCACCGTCGATGACGATGATGACACTGTCTACGGCCGTCAGGGTTCGGTAGGTATCCTCCGCGAAGTCTTCGTGCCCCGGCGTATCGAGGATGTTCACCTTGATGCCTCCGTACTCGAATCCCATGACCGAGGTAGCCACCGAGATGCCCCTCTGGCGTTCGATTTCCATGAAGTCCGAAGTGGCCGTCTTGCGTATCTTGTTGCTCTTGACCGCGCCGGCGACATGTATCGCCCCTCCGAAAAGGAGCAGTTTCTCGGTCAGCGTGGTCTTTCCGGCGTCAGGATGGCTGATGATGGCGAACGTCCTGCGCCTGAGTATCTCTTCCTTCAATCCCATGAATCCTGTCTTGCAGTTCGTATCTTAAAACTCGGAGGAGCTTTTACGCAGGGCCGCCTCGACGGGCTGCTCTATCGGATAGTCCAGCGAATAGTGCAGTCCGATGCTCCGCTTCATGGCCTGCGCCTGCTTGATGATGAGGTAGCCCACGTCTATCATGTTCCTCAGTTCGCACAGCTCCTTGGTAGGCGTCGACTTGAGGTAGAGCTCCTCGTTCTCCTTGAATATGATTTCCAGCCTGCGCAACGCACGCTCCAGCCGGAGGTTGGAACGGACGATGCCCACGTAATTGCTCATTATCTGCTGCATCTCCTTCGCGTTCTGGGTAATGAGCACCATCTCCTCAGTCGCCGTCGTTCCGTCGGCATTCCATGCCGGGATACCCTTCTGCAGGCCGTATTCGTGCAGATGGGCGGCACTGTGCCGCGCCGCCTGGTCGGCATAGACCACCGCCTCCGTCAGCGAATTGGAGGCGAGGCGATTGGCGCCGTGAAGCCCCGTACACGAAGTTTCGCCCAACGCATAGAGCCGCCTGATGGAGGTCTCCCCGTTCAGGTCCACCTTCACCCCGCCGCAGCAGTAGTGCGCCGCCGGGGCCACCGGTATCATCTCCTTGGTGATGTCAATACCGATGGAGAGGCATTTCCGGTAAATATTCGGGAAATGGCTGACGGTCTCCTTCGGGTCGCGGTGCGTGATGTCCAGAAAGACATAGTCGTCGCCTCGCACCTTCATCTCGTTGTCGATACTGCGGGCCACCACGTCGCGCGGAGCGAGCGACCCCATCGGATGGTATTTCTGCATGAACTCCTTGCCGTCCTGCGTCTTGAGGATAGCCCCGAAACCCCGCAGCGCCTCGGAGATGAGGAACGAGGGGCGTTCGCCGGGATTGTACAGAGCCGTGGGGTGGAACTGGATGAACTCCATGTTTTCAATCACGGCCTTGGCCCGGTGCGCCATGGCGATGCCGTCGCCCGTCGCCACCCCCGGATTGGTCGTCACGTTATAGACATTCCCCACGCCGCCGGTGGCGATGACCGTCACCCTGGAAAGAATGGTCTTGATACGCCCCCTCTTCAGGTCCATCACGTAGGCACCGTAACACTCGATACCTTCCGTATGCCGCGTCACGAGCTGCCCCAGATGGTGCTGCGTGAGCAAATCTATGGCGAAATGATATTCGAGCACTTCGATGTTGCGGTGGCTCTTGACCTGCGAGATGAGCGTCCGTTCGATTTCGGCCCCCGTCTCGTCCTTGTGATGCAGAATACGGTACTCCGAATGCCCCCCTTCGCGGGCGAGCTCGTATCTCCCCTCCCGGGTTTTGTCGAACCGCGTCCCCCACTGCACGAGGTCCTTCATCAGCTGCGGAGCGCGCGTCACGACCAGCTCCACCGCCTGCATGTCGCAGATACCCCCGCCGCACACCATCGTATCGTCTATGTGCTTCTGGAACGTGTCCGGCTCGTAGGTCACGCAGCAGATGCCCCCTTGCGCATAGTTCGTATTGCATTCGTTCATCTCCCCTTTGGTGACGACAATCACATGGGAGTGCTCCGCCGCCTTCAGGGCGAAGCTCAGGCCGGCAGCACCGCTGCCTATCACCAGATAATCCGTTTCGAGGTTCATCGCATGCCTAAATTTTACGTCGTCAATCCCTACTGTGAAACGATTAACGGCAAACAGCGGGGCAAAATTACAAAATTGCCGACAATAATAGCGCCGCACCCGTCATAACCTTCCCCGAAAAAGCCCCTTCCGACCCCTGTGACGGAACGGTTCCGGCCGGAAAGCTCCCGACAGCGCTCGCCGGATACGCCCCAGCCAGGAGATGCCCGGTCAATCGGCAAAGGCCGCTATGCCTCCCGACGGCAGACCACGACCGCCCACCCTTCGCGGACACGCATCCCCTCGGGACGAAGACCGAGCCCGACGGCACGCTCCCCGATGGCCTCTACGTCGCGTTCGAGAATACCGCTCATGATGAGTTCGCCCCCCTCCCGGAGCGCCTGTGCGTAACGCGGCATGTCGGCGAGCAGGATGTTACGGTTGATATTGGCCAGGATGAAATCGTAACGTTTTCCCGCGATGGCGGACACATCCCCCAGCAGGGGCGTGACACGCCCTTGCACACCGTTTTCCGCAATGTTCTCCCGGCTGTTCTCATAGGCCCAGTCGTCTATGTCCACCGCATCGACGTGCACGGCCCCGCGCTTTGCGGCCACGATGGCGAGCACGCCCGTACCGCTTCCCATATCGAGACCGGAAAGCCCCGACAGGTCACGCTTCATCAGTTCGGCCGTCATGAGCCACGTCGTGGCATGGTGCCCCGTACCGAAAGACATCTTGGGCATGATGACGATATCCAGTCCCTGTACGGGCGCGGGCGAAAAGGGGGCGCGGATGGTACAGACACCGTCCACCTCCACCGGTTCGAAATTGGACTCCCAGAGAGCGTTCCAGTTCTGCGTCTCTATCTCGATATAGGCCGCACCCGTTATTCCGAGACCGGCCAGCATCCTGTCCGTCTCCTCCTTGCACCCGTAGAGCGCCTCCTTCGGAATATAAGCCTTCAGTACACCGGCCTCTTCGGCGAAACTCTCGAAGGGAAAATCGGCCAGCATGGCCGTAACTATCTCTGCCTGCCCGGCATCCGCCACGGGCACGTTCAACTCGACATAATCCATACCGCATGAAGAATCATAAAGTCCGAAACAGTTCGTAACTTAGCGCCAAAGATAACCATTTTACGCCAATACCGCATCCGCCCGAAGAGCCACTCTCGGCGGAGCGTTCCCGAACGACAAGAATACGCAGGATGACACGGGCAGAGAAGGAGTGGGAAGTCTATTCCGGCAAATACAGAACATACATCAAGACGGAAAGGGGGCTGGCCGCCAATACGGTAGAGGCCTATATGCGCGACCTGCGCCGCTTCCGCCGCTTCGTCACGGAACGTTACCGGCTCTCCCCTCTCGAAGTGGAAACCCCGGTGGTGGAGGAGTTCTTGAACTCGCTCTTCGAGGCGGGAGCCGAAAAGAGTACCCAAAACCGGACACTGAGCGGCGTAAGCAGCTTCTACGACTTCCTGCTGCGCACGGACGTGCTGGAAAAGTCGCCTGCCGAATTCGTCGAACGTCCCAAATCCGGCCACTACCTGCCCGACACGCTGAGTATCGAAGAGATAGATGCCATCCTCGATGCGATAGACGTATCGACCGCCCACGGTTACCGCAACCGGACGATGATAGAGATGCTTTACAGTTGCGGGCTACGCGTATCGGAACTCACGTCGCTGCACATCTCCGACCTTTTTTTCGACGAAGGTTTCATCCGCGTGCTCGGCAAGGGGAGCAAACAGCGCCTCGTCCCGGTCAGCGACCGCTGCCGCATGCAGGTGGAGACCTACCTGCGCGAATACCGCGGAATACCGGGCGATGAAAAATCCTCCGATACGCTTTTCCTCAACCGCCACGGCCGGAAGCTGTCGCGCATCATGGTGTTCAACGCCATCAAGGCGGCCGCAGCGGCCGCCGGAATCGACAAGGAGGTGAGTCCGCACACCTTCCGCCACAGTTTCGCCACCCACCTGCTCGCGGGCGGGGCCAACATCCGCCAGGTACAGGAACTGCTCGGCCACGAATCCATCACGACCACGGAGATATACACCCACCTCGACACGGGCCGCCTGCACGCCGCACTAAACGAACACCACCCGCTGGGCAAACGCTACCGGGAACGGTAACCTCCGTACCCCGACAAAAAACACCCGACCGCATCGTCTGCGGTCTCCCTCCCGAGTGTCCGCCACCGTCCGTTCGCTGCAAAATTTTCAACACGGGCATGGGCTTATCCGAAAAATATTTCCGATATTCGCATACGAAAACAATGTACGATGCGTTGATTTGTCGTTTTCAAAATTACAGCAGCCGCAAAACACCGAGAGAACATACAGGAGGGCCAGCAGCCGGAACCGAACCGGTTTCCGGGTTTTCGTTTACGGATACCACAGAAAACCGAAGTGACCGGTTCCTCTCTCCGCACCGCCGCCAGGCGGATGCACGGTCTGCTTCGCATCCGAATCAACATCCTGCATACCGTACTGAAAGAGTGACGAGGCCTCCGGCCTGCGGCACCGGCCCGTCACACACTCTTCCCCGCCGCACCGAACAGAAACAACGACCGTATCATTCATTTTCAAATCAACTATGGAAATCGTTATCATCCTGCTGCTGATTGTTCTGAACGGCATCCTTTCGATGTCCGAGATAGCATTGGTATCGGCGCGCAGGTCGAGGCTGGAGACGGAAGCCCGCAGCGGCAGCAAGCCCGCCCGCGCAGCTCTCGCACTCTCCGGCGAACCGGACAGGTTCCTGTCCACCGTACAAATCGGCATCACGCTCATCGGCATTCTGACCGGTCTCTATTCGGGCGAAGCTTTCGCCGCCGACTTCGCGGTCGTCATCGCACGCGCGGAGATGTTGGCCCCATACGCTTACGGCATCGCCAAAACGGTTATCGTCATCGCCGTCACCTACCTGACGCTCATCTTCGGGGAGCTCGTCCCGAAACGCATCGGCATGGCCATGGCGGAAAAAGTATCGAAAGCCGTGGCAAGGCCCATGAAGGCGCTGTCGCTTGTGGCCGCGCCGCTGGTATGGTTGCTTTCCAAGAGCACGGCACTGGTGACCAAAGCAATAGGGCTCAAAGAGAGCGAAAACAAAGTGACGGAGGAGGAGATTAAGGCCATCGTCCGCGAAGGCATGGACACGGGCGAGGTCCAGGCCGTCGAGCACGACATCGTGGAGCGCGTCTTCAGCCTCGGCGACCGGGACGTTGACTCCATCATGACACACCGCAGCGAACTGGTGTGGCTCGACACGAACGACTCCGCCGAAGAGATACTGCGCAAGGTATGCGCCGACATGCACGACGTCTATCCCGTCTCCGACGGCCGGCCGGACGAACTGGCCGGCGCGGCACACATGAAAGACCTCTTCGGTAACATTCACCGGCCGGATTTCCGTCTGTCCTCCATTCTGAAACCGGCCAACTGCCTTCCCGAGAACCAAAGCGTCTATGAAGCACTCGAAGAGTTCAAGCGTACCAATTCGGCCTACGGCTTCATCATCGACGAATTCGGCGACGTGCTGGGCATCGTGACACTCCGCGACATGATGGAGGCCCTCGTGGGCGAGGTACCGGATGAAGACGAGGAGGCGGAGATGGTACGGCGCGAGGACGGAAGCTGGCTGGTAGACGGACAGTGCTCGTTCTACAACTTTCTCGAACAGTTCGACCGCGAAGAGCTCTACCGCGACAACGAATACAACACCCTGAGCGGACTCCTCCTCGACGAGCTGAAACACATCCCCTCCACCGGCGAAACACTCTCCTGGAACGGTTTCCGTTTCGAAATAGTCGACATGGACGGTGCACGCATCGACAAGGTGCTCGTGCACTATGCCGCCCCCGCACCGGACGGTACCCTGTCATAAAACTCCTCCCCGCTCACAGCGGATGCGGTACGGAAGGACAACAAAATTACGGCGGGCAAATTGCCCGCCGTAACCGTTCCGTCCGATGCGGCATACGCCGCATCATATCAGACCATACTGTTCCAGCAGTTCGTGGATAATGGTACCCCTACTCTTCTCGACCGCCTTCTTCTCAAGCTGTCTCACGATAAACGGCACCTTGATGTCGGCGAGTTTCTTGCCGTCCATCAGACGCGAGGCCGAGTTCATCAACATGCGCACGTCGTAACACGAAGCGAAGACTTCCGGTACACCGCGGTCTACGCCCAACAGCGTATAGACCGCCTCCATGGCCGTACGCACGGAATACTCCGTAGTGAAGACCGTATCCCGCGGCGTCTCGGCGAAGTTGCCGATGAACGCAAGGTTCACCGAACCTTCGGGCACAACGGCCGGACGGTCGCCCAGCGCACGCGGCATGAAGTAGGACATCACATAGGGCATCATGCAGGGGACGGTATTGGCCGAATTGACCGCCATATCGTGTATCTCGGCCAACGGCATCCCGATGTGGTAGAGCCACTCCTCGGCTATCTCGATGCCGGTACAATCCTTCATCGGCTTCTTCACGTAATCGCCCGGACGGTCGGAAAAGAGGCCGTATATCCACACGACGAGTTCGTTCCCCGGCTGTTTCTTGAACTGCGGCTGGCGGTTGAGCGTCCAGCTCATCAGCCACGACGAATCCTTGACGGAGACGATGCCGCCCGTCACCACCTTTCCTGCAAACGGGTCCCGCTGGCATATCCGCTCGATATAGGGAGGAATCCGTCCGTCGAGCGTGGTCAGCGTGGCCGACACGAAATTCGATTCTTTGATGTTGCCGCAGAACTTCTCCGGCTTGCCGAACGCCGGGTCCTGTACGGCAATATTCGTCCAGAGGCTCCAACTTCCGCCCAGCGAAGCATCGAGCACCGGAACGGTATTTTGGTCGCCATAGGTAGAGTTCTCCGTAATGCTGCCGTTCGTGACGAACACAAGGTCGTTCTCCGTCAGGTTTATCTCGCCCTCTCTTCCGCCCTTTTCATAGACGATTTTGGTGGCGGTCTTCTTCCCGCCCGCCTTGCTGACGATTACGTTTTTCACCTGCACGCCGTACTCAAAGCGCACCCCTTTCGATTCGAGGTGCTTGACGAGCGGCATCACCAGCGATTCATACTGGTTGTAGCGGGTGAACTTCAACGCCGACAGGTCGGGCAGTCCGCCGATGTGATGGATGAAACGGGCGATGTAGCGACGCATCTCCATGGCACTGTGCCACTCCTCGAAGGCGAACATCGTCCGCCAGTAGAGCCAGAAGTTGGACTGGAAAAACTCTTCGGAAAAGACATCCGAAATACGTTTGTCGTTGAGCTCCTCCTCCGAAGTAAGGAACAGCCGGGCAATCTCCTCGGCCGCCTTGTCCGTCAGGGTGAACTTGCCGTCGGTATGGGCCGACTTGCCGCGGTTCATCGTGGCCCTCATCTTGGAAAAGTTGGGGTCTTCCTTGTTCAGCCAATAGAATTCGTCGAGCACCGAAGCGTCCTTCACCTCCAGTGAAGGTACCGACCGGAACAAATCCCACAGACACTCGAAATGATTCTCCATCTCCCGTCCCCCGCGCATGATATAGCCGCGGGTATTATCGAGGATACCGTCGAGACTGCCGCCCGGCAGCTCCAGCTCCTCCAGAATGTGTATCCGCTCGCCCGGCATCTGGGCGTCGCGCACCAGAAACAGTGCCGCCGAAAGGGAAGCCAGACCCGAACCCACCAGGTAAGCCGATTTGTTCTCTACGTCCTGAGGTTTCTTCGGCCTTGCGAATGCCTCGTAATTTCCATTGCTGTAATACATAACTTTGCTTGTTTTAATAATTCAGTGAATAAATTGGTTCCGTTCATCCGGTGCACACTCCCGGAAAGCCGAGGTGCGGAGTCCGCATGCCCCGACAGGCGATGCGGACGGCTGCACTCCGATACAGCCTTATCCTTTGCAAAACTCAAGCCATTCCCTGCCGGCGGCTCCGTTATCCGCAACATTCCGGAAAACAATACGGACAATACCGCCCCCCAAATACATCCAGTCATAAACGACAGGAGGGCCGCCTTGCACAAGGCGGCCCTCCGAACGACCTTCTGCATAATCAGAAATCACATCTTCTGAATCATGCGGGTCTAAACCTGTAAAACTAACCGAACTACTAACTACCTGCCTAACCGACCATATCGAGCGTGGCTGAAATTCACTCCGCCACCAGAGGAGCCACAAAATAGGATTTGAAGGTCATCCCCCCCGCGCCGATGACAGGAATTACCGCAAGAAACACCCGTTTGTCGGTGCTCATGTGTTTCACATAACCCATTTCCGGAGCTATGATACCGTAATTGTCATATATCCACTCAGCCGTCGAACCGAGGTCGAGTCCGTTTTCGATATCCACCACTTTACCGCTCATAATTCCCAAACGGCCGAGGCCCACGAATCCGATGCCGTCATCCGTGACATGTATCCCGGCCGACTCTCCGAGCTCTTCGAATACGGTGGTCTTGCCCGTTTCCGTATTATAGAATGCGGCACGGTAACTTCTCACCACCGACTTCTTATCGTCGCCGAGTGCCTCGGTACGGAAGGTTCCGGCAATATACTTTCCGGTAGAACTGATGTTCGTATAGCTGGCCTCACAGGTCATGCCGTCCACCAGATTGTATCTGCGAGTCGTACCGTCGCCGTACGCCATCTCCACTTCCCTGACCTTTCGCACGTCTTCACCGACCCAATGCGCCTCGCCGTTCTCGTCCCAGTAACACATACCGAAATCATCGTTCCGCCACGAGGTACCGTACACGATTCTGCCGTCCGCAGAGACACCGCGGGCCATCACGGACTCCACACCGGTGCCTTCTCCTATCTTTTCCAGCTCTCTGAAAGAGGGTGACGGTTTGGGCAGCGCTTCAGGCACTCCTTCATTCCATTTAATCGGACACTCCACCCGGTCTCCGTTCTCCATAATCTTTATGGCATAACCTACCCGTACAGCCCCTCCGGCACCCGTGGCACAAAATTTCGGAGAATTGTCGAAACCCTCCACCGACTCTATTTTACTGTATGTGCCGTCCAGCCCGATAATCCAGCACCCGCCCATCTTCCCGTCCATGATGAACAGCTCCCCGCGGTCGGATATCGCCTGGACATCGCTAAAGAACATCAGCGATTTGGGAAAAGGTCCGTATTCATACTCCTCGCCGGTCTCATTGTCCACTACCAACGTACAGGACGCATAACTGTCGTCGGCTTGCAATACCGAATAATATCCTCCCACATACCGACCGTCGGGTGACATCACGCCGATACTGGGAAAAGCGGTCAGGTAACGCAGCTTGTTATGAGCGGTCTGTTCCGCCATCTGTATCACGGTCACCTTCTCCTCCGCCTGGCCTGCGGTTACGGTCACGACGGCCGTCCGTTCGTACCCCGTATCGTTGGCACTCGCGGTAAGGACCAGTATATTGCCGTCGCTCTTCTCTGCGGTGAGCCACGAAGCTCCCGAAGCCGCTTCCCACGAAGGGTTGGCCTCCACCCTCACCTGCAGCGCTGCTCCTTCGCTGCCGTCGAGCGTACATGCCGCATCGCTGAGCCTGATATAATGCGTTTCCGGCTGCGGTGCTTCGCAGCCCACCAGCAGCGCAGCAGCAGCCGCCGATAACAAAACTTTTTTCATTGTTGTTGCCTTCATTATTGTGTTATATGTAACATCATCTCAAATTACCACTGCGGATGGACATCCAACCCGCCGGTATAACTGCCCGTAATCGAATACCCCCGGTCGTCCACAAAATCAAAAGTCACCGTGTATATCTCGCCGTCGCGCGACACCTCCATACTGCCCCCTACGATAGGCGCCTCGGCCACATACACGTCGCCTTCCAGCCGGAAGAACCAGGAGTCTCCGCAACAGTCGGGGTGATATTTATACATGTACCCCTTCTTCACCTTCATCGGACCCTCTTCATCCGCAACCGTATAGGTTCCCTCGGGAAGTTCATAGATACCGTCGTCGTTCTTTTCTATCTTGGTCGAACAGAACGACAAATATATCCTGTCCCCACTGCCGGAGAACTTTTTGGGCCAGCTCGCCGCGTCGCCCTCTACCGTCCCGGACCAAAGTTCGACCGTCCACAGAGTATGGTCTATATCAATGCCCGGTCTCGTCGGATTTATCATCGTCCAATTCACGGCGAGTCCCGACGCCTCGACATTCTCCACCAAATTGCTCAGGGTAGAACGTCCCGCCTCCTGCTCGATAGCGAACCTGATTTCCTCGACGCCTTCGACTTTCTCGGTCGGGAAAATCACTAATTCAGCGAAACGCTTCTCTTCGAGGGGATTCCCCGCAGCCGTGATATTGATGTAAGGAGGATTTCCATTGATATCAGCTATGACCTTAACCCATGGCGTATTGTTCCCCTCTTCATACTCTATCCGATAATCGACCCCCACGCCCACGGCATTCACATAAATGAGCGCAAACTCATCAAAAACATAGGCCGGAAACACAAGAGGATTACCCTGAAGACCGTCCGGCTGAATCTCAGCGGTAAGCGAAGGAGTTATCCCCTGCGTGACGCGCACCGCTTTTCCCGGTACGGACTCGATATCGGGGACGACACGGATAATCCCTGCACGCTCCTGTGTCCCCGTATTGTCCGAAACTGTCACCGAGAACCGTCCGTCCCCCTTTTCCGCATAAAGCCATTCACGGGCCTCTTCGTCGATTTCAAGCGTCCACTCCAAACCATCGCCCTCGGTCGTGACAACAACCTCCCGAACGCTGCTGTCCGTACCTTCAAACGAAAGTTCCGCCGGGTCCACGTTAACAGCATAATTCCCGGATTCCGGGTCGGCAGCACACTGCGACACCCGGATGTCCTGCGGCTTCACGTTCCCGCCGTTTTTTACACGTACCGTAATGGTTGCCGTACGCACCGCACTGTCCGTATTGTCCGCCGCCGTTACTGCGATACCGCCGTCCGTTCTGGAAACTTCGAGCCAGTCATTTTCAGGAGAGACCGTAAAATTCCATTCCACACTTTTCGCAGTAACGGTCACCGTCTCAACCGTATTACCGGCCGCAGCGAATTCAATCGACGTTCTGGAAACCGACAGACTCCCCGCCGTCTGCTCTTCCGGCCCGTCACAAGAGACCGCCGACAACCCCGCCAGCAAAATAAAAAACCACTTCTTCATAAAGATTCACATTTTTTAAGGTTAGAATCGATAAACAACGTCGCAAATCTAAAATAACCGTTTCTATTATACAACAATATATTATAAACCAAATAAATACACATTCAACTCCATTTCTTCCGAAACTCCCGGACAATATCCGAATTCACTCTACCGATGAAAAACCGCAAGATTCAACCTCGGATAAACAAGCACCTATATCCGATATTTATCCGACTAATTCCGAACCACTCCGGACACCCTCCGCATGAGGGCTGCATACAAAAACGGCCAGGGGAATCGGACACAATATCCGACTCCCCCGGCCATTATCGGAAGATTCAATCGCCTATTTCTCTATCCTGATGCGGGCATCCACCGCCACGACCTCGTCGCGGTTGCCAAGCAGCGGATTCAGGTCCATCTCGAATATCTCCGGGGCGGTGCGCACGAGCATCGAAACACGCACGACGGCCTCCACGAACTTCTCTTCATTGACCGGTTCCTGTCCGCGGACACCCTGTATAATCTTATAGGATTTCAGGCCGCGTATCATCGCACGCGCCTCGTCCGGCGAAACGGGAGCGAGTCCCACGTTCACGTCTTTCAGCACCTCGATGAAAATACCACCCAGACCGCACATCACAATGTGGCCGAAACCGCCCTCGCGCTTCGCTCCGATGAAGACCTCCGTTCCGCGGAGCTGCTGGGCGAGCATCACGGCATAGGTATCCTTAATCTGCATCATGCGGCGGAATTCGCGTACGACCGTCTCCTCGTCCCGCACATTGAGTACTACACCGCCCACATCGGACTTATGCACCGGACCGACGACCTTCATCACCAACGGGAACCCTATCTCGCGGGCCAGCTCCAGACACTCCGCCTCGCTGTCGGCCGTTCCCTCTTTCGCGCGGGCGATACCCGCCGCATCAAGCAGGTCGTGGATACGGTCGGGAGAAAGGTAACCGTTTCCGGCACCGTTGATGACACTCCGGATACGCTCCACATCCACGCACGGGAACTGGGCATCCTCCGGCTCCACACGCGGCGTATTGTACACCTTGGCGAGCGCATTGCCGAACAGCACCTCGTCCGGGAAATAGACGCCGCCGTTCCGAACGAACTCTTCTATCTCGCCCTTCACCCATCCGTAAGAGGGGAATATCGGAAATATCGGCTTCTTAGAGGTACGTATCTTCTCGGCTAGCAGCGCATAGACATCGTATATAGGGAAGAGTCCCGGACTGCCGAATATCACCGCGATACCGTCGATTTCCTCAAAATCGTTCTCGCACGCATCAAGGATATAACCGAGCTGCTCGGCCGTACCCGTTGCCAGAAAATCTATCGGATTGCCGACCGAAGAGCCGGGAAAGAGTTTGCCCAGCAGCTCGGCCGCCTTCGGCCCCTCGATGTGGGGCACCTCCAGTTTTCCGTTGGAAAGCGCATCGGTCAGCATCACGGCCGGTCCGCCCGCATGGGTGACGATGGCGATGTTGCGCCCCTTAAGCTCGGGGTACATGAATATCCCGGCCACCGTAGTCAGCTCCTCGCGGCCGCTACAGCGCACGATGCCCGCCTTACGGAACAGGGCGTCCACCGCGATATCGGGACTGGCGAGCGCACCGGTATGCGACGAAGCGGCCCGGCCGCCGGCCTCGGAACTGCCCGATTTGACGGCGGCTATCCGGCATCCTTTGCGTATCAGCGACGCGGCGTGACGCAGGAACTTCTCCGGATTGTTGATGCTTTCGATATAAAGCAGCTTGATGCGCGAACTGCGCTCCGAATCGAACGACTCGTCGAGGTATTCGAGGGCCTCCTCCACGCCTATCTGCGCCGAGTTGCCCACAGACCAGACACTGTTGAACTTCAGCCCTTTCCTCATGCCGTTGTCCACAATGAAGATGGCCGTCGCCCCCGAGCCCGAGATGAAATCCACCCCTTTGGGGTCGAGCTGCGGGACGGGCGAGGTGAACGAACCGTTGTAATTCGTGGTCAGGATACCCGTGCAGTTGGGCCCTATCAGTGCCCCGCCCACCGAATCGATTACCTCCACGATACGGCGTTCGAGCGCTGCACCCTCCTTGTTCTCCTCCCCGAAACCGGCCGAAAGGATGACGAACGCGCGGGTACCTTTCTCTTTGGCAAGAACCTCCACCGCATGGAGGCAATATTTGGCGGCAATGGCGATGATGGCGCAATCCACCTGCGGAAGCTCCTCCACCGTGTGGCAGGACTTCACGCCCTGCACGCTGTCTGCTTTCGGATTGACCACATAGGTCTGCCCTTTGAAAGGGCTCTGCAACAGATTGCGCAGCACGGCGCCGCCGGGTTTGTTTACGTCGTCCGAGCCGCCTACCACGACGACACCGGACGGATTGAACAGTTTCTCGTTTATCATATCAACAAATGCTTTTTCTCTCATCTTTCCGGCAGGAAGCGCACCTGCCGAAAAAGGCCCTGCCACCGGACAGCAAACATCCTGCCGGATTTCGGCCTCTACTTTCCGTAATTCTCGTTGAACATGCGCAGCCGCTCGTCGAGCATCGCGTAGTGGTGCGGCCTGACGGTAGAGGAGCAGACGCGCAATCCCTGCTGGAGACTTCCGGTCGTCGAAAGCACGATGGCGCTGATACCGTAGTGAAGCAGCAGGCGAAGCAGTTCTCCCCCCTCTACATCCTTGTATCCCACCGTAAAGAAGAAACCATCGCTCAGCGGCTGGTCGAGGTCGCGGTCATAGACGATGTGGAATCCGTTCCGCTCGAATATCTCCTTCATCTTCTCCGTGCGCCGGCCGTACTCTTTCACCTCTTCCACGAAATCGAGTTCGCCGTCGTTGGCTGCCTTGAGCATGGCGGCCAAAGCGTACTGAGGAGTATGCGCCGTACCCGACGAGAGGCAGTAGAGGATGCGCTGCAGCATGACCGGCCCGAACTTGGCCAGACCGTAACGCTCCTTCAGCGCCTCGTAGGGCCGCTTGTAGAGCGCATCGGAGATAGCCATCACGGCGATGCGCTGACCCGCATAGCTGAATATCTTCGAGGCACTCATCAGGATGATGTAGTTGTCGGTATATTTGGAGACACTCGCCTGATAGGGCGGCTGGAAAGGCTTGCCCAGGTCGCGGCGGAAATCCATCGCCATGTAGGCAAGGTCTTCGATGACAATCGTATCGTACCTGGCGGCCAGCTCGCCGATGGTCTTCAGTTCCGAATCCGTAAGACACATCCACGTCGGATTGTTGGGGTTGGAGTAGATGATGGCGGCTATGTTGCCTTTGGCGAGGTAGCTCTCCAGTTTCGGTCCCAGCTTCTCGGCCCGGTAGTCATAGAGGTCGAACGCCTCCCGCTTCACCCCTATTACGTCGGCCTGCGTCTTCTGTACCGAAAAACCGGGGTCTATATAAAGAATGGTATCCTTTTTCGGGTCTATTTGCGAACAGAGCGTGAAAGCCGCAAACGCACCCTGCATGGAACCTACGGTGGGCAGGCACCCTTCCGGCGAAATATCCGCATCGACGAATGCCTTCAGAAAACGGGACGACTCGTATTTCAGTTCGGGGATACCCGGCATCTCCGGATAGATGGATGCGACGCCGGCGTCCAGCGCGGCGTGTTCGGCCGCGATACCCACCTTTTCGGGCGGCAGGCCCGGCACGCCCATCTCGAGGTGGACGAACTCTTCGCCCGTACGCTCTTCGATGGTCTTCACTATCCCGCCTATCTGTCTTATGGAGCCGTTGTTAAGGTCTGTAACATCAAACTGTTCCATGGCCGCCCGGACTACGGACGGCTCTATCAGGGTGTTCTTCATGATGATATTAAAGTTTTAGATTTTCCAAAAATAGGAACTATTTATATCAGATACAAACTTTTCGGGCGAACATTATTTCAATTTTCCGCCTGAAACCTTATAAAGATAATAATATCGCATAAAGGAAGCAGTCGTCGGGCCACCGCCCTGCGCCTTTTCCGTTACGGAAAGGGTGCCGCGACGGGCAAAATAAACACAACAGACTAACAAGGAACAAGATACCCGAACAATGAACAGGAAAAAACAAAAACAGGACAAATCCGGCGAACGAAATACAAATAATATTTAATCCGTATTTTACGGCATTAACGCCAAAACAATTATATTTGTAATGAATTTTCCTTTTTTGTACGACACCCCAATTAACAATTTAGTAGTATGGATAGCCTTCGGATTGACAGAAGCGGATACACCCTCGTAGACCAGGTGGAAGAGAAGTTGATTCAATACTTCAAGGAACAGGGATTGCGTCCGGGCAGCAGCATCCCCAACGAAAACGAACTCGCCGCATCGCTCGGCATAGGCCGTACCGTCCTGCGGGAAGCGCTCAGCCGTTTCAAGATGACGGGCATGATTCAGTCGCGCACCAAACGCGGCATGACGCTCGCCGAACCCTCGCTGCTGGCGAGCCTCCGCCGCAGCATGAACCCGCTCCTGATGAGCGAAACGACCCTGCGCGACATTTTCGAGATGAGGATAATTCTCGAACTCGGTTCGGCCGACCTCGTCATCAACCTGCTCTCCCCGCAGGATATCGCCGAACTGGAACAGTTAGTAGAGAACGAAGAGCGTTTCGGCGACCCGTACTTGACCGGTTTTCACCGGAAACTGTATGAAAACATGGGAAACAAGATGATGACGGAATTCCAGACGCTCATCATTCCCGTACTCGAATATGTCGTAGAACAACACAAGCCCATGTTCGAGACGCGCCGGGCCGAACTCGCGGCGAAAGGCAAACTGGTCACGCACCGCGACTTGCTGGAACGCATCAAGGCCGGCGACACGGAAGGCTACAAAGAGGCACTGAAGCACCATTTCGACCTCTACAAGGATTACCTCAAACGGACGAGGACAGACGCTGAAGGGCTTATCAGGGAAATCATCGAAGCTGCTCTCTGACGGGCCGTCTCCGACACCGAACGCATTCCGGCTTTCCACATGCCGGAATGCCGCCGGGTTTCGGGCATCTCCAAAGCCGCCAAGGGATAAGGTTCCGTGCGGTCACCGGCACTGCCGGTTCCCCTTTGCGCAGGACGGTCATCCAACGGCAGGGATTCCGTACGGCCCTTCCGGAGCTACTTTTTCGTCTGTTTCGTACGGTAGGCTGCCTCGTATTTGCCTTTCGCCATCGCATTCAGCTTATTCCTCACGAGCGTCTTGCGCAGCGGAGCCAAGCGGTCGGTGAAAACAATGCCCTCGATGTGGTCGTATTCGTGCTGCACCGCCCGGGCCGGCCATCCTTCGAGCACCTCCTCGTGCTCCTGAAACCGCTCGTCGAAATAGCGTATCCGAATCTTCTCCGGACGGTAGACATCCTCGTGCAGCCCCGGCAGCGAAAGGCACCCCTCGTTCATAAGCACCTCCTCGTCCGATTCCTCCGTTATCTCCGGATTGACGAACACCCTTTTGTAACCGGCCGCCGACGGGTCATACTGACCGAACGGCGAAGTATCCACGACGAACAGCCGCAGCGACTTGCCGATTTGAGGAGCGGCAAGCCCCACCCCTTCCGACGCATACATCGTGTCGAACATGTCCGACACCAGCTTTTCCAGTTCGGGATACTCCCGTTCCACCTCCATGCACTCCTCCCGCAATACGGGAGAACCGTATATGTAAATAGGATATATCATAAGACTTCTATCTGTTTTTCATCTCTTCATACATGCGGCTCTCCATGAACCCCTGCAGCAGAATGGTAGCGCTTATCCGGTCTACCGCAGCCTTGTCGCGCCGCTGCATCCGCTTCATGCCGCCGTCCAGCATCGCCCGATGGGCCAGCACGGAGGTGAACCGCTCGTCAAACATCACTACCCGCACGGCGGGAAACCGCTCCGCAAGCCTCCTGGCCAATCCGCCGGCCGCCGCATGCGTATCGCTCGGAGAGCCGTCCGTCCGCACGGGAAGCCCCACCACGATAATATCGACTCCTTCGGAGGCGACATACTCCGCAAGCCACGGCATGAGCTGCGCCGTCGGCAAGGTGTCGAGTCCGCCGGCGATGATGCGCTGCGGGTCGCTCACCGCTATACCGGTGCGTTTCGTACCGTAGTCTATGGCGAGTATCCGTCCCATACCGCCTGCAAAGTTACGTTTTTACGGCGGGATTCGGAAACGCCCGGAGGATTTATCGCATCCGCTCCCCGCACCGGACTGCGGCCGGATTCGGGTGTACTCGGAAGGACCGGAGGGAAATCCCTGCGGAAAATAGTATCTTTGTTCGATAATTTCCCGCCTTTTGCTGGGCAGGTCGCGTGATTTGTAGTACTTTTGGCATATTAAACGCAGAGGCACAAAATAATGACACAGGAAGAACTTTTCAAGAAGCTCGTCGCACACTGTAAGGAATACGGCTTCATATTCCCTTCGAGCGAGATATACGACGGCCTGAGCGCCGTGTACGACTACGGCCAGATGGGCGTCGAACTGAAGAACAACATCAAGCGCTACTGGTGGGATTCGATGACGAAGCTCCACGATAACATCGTGGGCATCGACGCGGCCATCTTCATGCACCCGCGCGTATGGGAAGCGTCGGGACACGTGGGCGCCTTCAACGACCCGCTGATAGACAACAAGGACTCCAAAAAGCGCTACCGTGCCGACGTGCTCATCGAAGACTGGATTACCAAACAGGACGAAAAGATAGACAAGGAGGTCGAAAAGGGCCGCAAACGCTTCGGGGAACGGTTCGACGAGGAGCAGTTCCGCGCCACCAATCCGCGCGTGGCGGAGATTACCGCGAAACGAAACGAAATTAACACCCGCATGGCACAGGCGCTCAACGCCAACGACCTCGACGGCCTGCGCCAAATCATCATCGACACCGAGATAGCCTGCCCCATTTCGGGAACGCGCAACTGGACGGAGGTACGCCAGTTCAACCTGATGTTCGATACGAAGATAGGTTCGGTGGCCGACGGAGCGAACACCATCTATCTGAGACCCGAAACGGCACAGGGCATCTTCGTCAATTTCCTCAACGTGCAGAAGACGGGCCGCATGAAGATTCCTTTCGGCATCGCACAAATCGGCAAGGCTTTCCGCAACGAAATCGTCGCACGGCAGTTCATCTTTCGCATGCGCGAATTCGAACAGATGGAGATGCAGTTCTTCGTACGTCCGGGCGAGGAGCTCGCATGGTTCGCGAAGTGGAAGGAGGCCCGCATGCGGTGGCACCGGGCACTCGGTTTCGGCGACGACAACTATCGTTTCCATGACCACGAGAAGCTGGCCCACTACGCCAACGCAGCCGCCGACATCGAGTTCCGCTTCCCGTTCGGTTTCAAGGAGGTGGAGGGCGTACACTCCCGCACCGACTTCGACCTGGGCCGGCACGAAGAATTCTCCGGCAAGAAGATACGCTACTACGACGCGGAGACGGGCGAAAGCTATATCCCTTATGTAATAGAGACCTCCATCGGCGTAGACCGCATGGTATTGCAGGTACTTTCGGCGGGATATCAGGAGGAGAAGCTGGAGAACGGCGAAGAACGCACGGTACTCTCCATTCCCGCCCCGCTCGCACCGGTGAAGGCAGCCGTGTTGCCGCTCGTCAAAAAAGACGGCCTGCCGGAAATCGCCCACCGCATCAAGAACACGCTCAGATACGACTACAACATACAGTACGACGAGAAGGACAGCATCGGCAAGCGTTACCGCCGCCAGGATGCCATCGGCACCCCGCTCTGCATCACGGTAGACCACCAGAGTGCCGAAGACGGTACGGTCACCGTACGTGACCGCGACACCATGCGGCAGGAGCGGGTACACATCGAAGCGATACCGGCCCTCGTGGAGAGTAAGGCCGGTATGCGTGCCCTGCTGGACAAACTCGCATAACACAGCATGGAAAAAACAGCGCTCTTTCCGGGTTCGTTCGACCCGTTCACACTCGGACACCAGGCCATCGTGGAGAACGGTCTGAAAATCTTCGACCGCATCGTGGTCGGTATCGGTTCCAATTCGGAGAAAAACGGACTGCTGACCGTCGAAAACCGCAAACGGCTCATCGAAGACCTGTACGGCGCCGACGACCGGGTGACAGTGGCGGTCTACTCGGAACTCACGGGCGAATTCTGCCGCCAAATCGGGGCGAATTTCCTGCTGCGCGGCATGCGCAATACGGTAGACTACGAATACGAACGGAACATGATGGTAGTCAACCAGATGCTCTTTCCGGAAATCACCACCGTCCTGCTCTTCACGCCGCCCCGTTATGTGGCCATCTCATCGAGCATCATCCGGGAGCTCATCGCCTTCGGCGGCGACCCGACGGGACTGATGCCGGACAACATAGACATCAAAAATTACCTTTAGCACGATATGGAATTTACCGCAGGCATGATTGCCGCCTACCTCGGCGGCGAGGTCGAAGGGGATGCGGATGCCGTCGTTTCGACATTCGCCAAGATAGAGGAAGGACGCCCGGGAGCGCTGTCGTTCCTCGCCAACCCGAAATACGAACACTACCTGTACGACACGCAGTCGTCCGTGGTAATCGTGGACCGGGAATTCGAAGCCAGGGACACCGTCCGGGCGACGCTCGTACGGGTGACAGACGCCTACGCCTCGTTCGCCAAACTGCTCGAACTCTATGCCGCCCACAAACCGCGCAAGAAAGGAATAAGCGACCGGGCGGAAATCGCCGGCGACGCGACGCTCGGCAGCGACTGCTACGTCGGTGCATTCGCCGTCGTCGAGGCCGGTGCACGCATCGGCGACAACGTCTACATCTACCCGAACGTCTACATCGGCGACGGGGTGACGGTAGGCGACAATACCACGATATATGCCGGAGTCAAGATATACGAAGGGTGCCGCATCGGCAGCAACGTCATCATCCACGCGGGAGCAGTCATCGGGGCCGACGGTTTCGGTTTCGCTCCGGACGAGAAGGGCGAATACGCCAAGATACCCCAGATAGGAAACGTCGTGGTGGAGGACAACGTGGAGATAGGAGCCAATACCTGCATCGACCGCGCCACGATGGGTTCGACCGTCATCCGTCGCGGCGTGAAGCTCGACAACCTCATACAGGTAGGCCACAACGTGGTCGTGGGCGAACATACCGTATGCGCCTCGCAGGTCGGCATAGCGGGTACGAGCAAGATAGGCCGCCACTGTATGCTGGGCGGACAGGTGGGCATCGCCGGCCACCTGACCATCGGCGACAACGTGCAGCTCGGTTCCAAATCGGGCATCTCGAACAACATCCCGGAAGGGACGGTCTATTTCGGCTACCCTGCCCTACCCATCTCGCGGTACCACCGCGCCAACGCCGTATTCCGCAACCTGCCCGAACTGAGCAAGACGGTTTACCGCATGGAGAAACAGCTCAACGAACTGACTGGCAAAACCGGAGAATAATCCTCTACGCAGTCATCGACCTTCGCACGACCTAAACGCAACCGTGAACATGACCTCAGACAAGCCTCTGCGCATCATGGGGATAGACCCCGGGACGAACCGTATGGGCTACGGTGTGCTCGAAGTGAAGGGCAGCAGCGTGTCGTGTATCGCCATGGGGGATATCGAACTGGGGCGCCTGCCCGATGCCTATGCAAAGCTGCATCATATTTTCGAACGGGTATCGGGCCTTATCGAAGCGTATGCTCCGGACGAGGTGGCCCTTGAATCGCCCTTCTTCGGAGAGAACGTACAGAGCATGCTGAAACTCGGCCGCGCACAGGGTGTAGCGATGGCCGCCGCGCTTCACCGGGAGGTACCCGTATTCGAATACGCCCCTCGGCGAATCAAACAGTCCGTTACGGGTGTAGGCGGAGCGGCGAAGGAACAGGTGGCTTCCATGCTCAAAAGTATGCTCGGAGTGGAATATAATCCGAAAAGACTGGATGCGACGGACGGTTTGGCAGTAGCTTTGTGTCACTATTTTGTCACCACCTCTCCCCTGCCGGCAGAAGGAACGCATCCAAAGAGCGGACGGCGCGGCAGTTCGGGCAGTTGGGAAGAGTTCGTCGCCCGCAACCCGGAGAGGGAAATAAAAGCAAGAAGAAAGAAATGAACACGTTATAATCCAAAAAAGTATGAAAAAAATCCTATTGATTGCAGCCATGGCGGTTATGCTGTGCAGCTGCGGAAAGAAGAACAGCTACACCATCACGGGTAACGTAACGGGACTCGAAGGAACCGTGACGCTGATGAACGATGCGGGCGACGACATCGCCGAAGCACCCGTCACCGACGGCCAGTTCACCCTTCAGGGTACCGCCGACGAACCGTCGCTCGCCCTGCTCAGCAACAACGACCAGCCTCTGGCAATGATTTTCCTTGAACCGGGCAAAATAACCGTCGCAGGAGAGAAAAACGAAGCGCTGAAAATTACCGGAACCAAGGCAAACGACAGCAACACGGCCCTCAACGACCGCCAGTATGAAATCATGGAACGCTTCTACACGGCCGGTTCGGAAGAGGAACGCCAGGCGATAGCCGACGAGATGAAAGGCACCATCGCAGAAGCCATGGACGCCAACCTCGACAACTATTTCGGACTCTATCTCCTGACAAGCCTGATGAACGAATGGAACGGCGACGCCATCATCGCCAAACTCGACCAGTTCTCACCGGCCGTCCGGGAGACCAAGCTCGCGGGTGAAATCCGGGAACACGCCGAAGCCAAGAAGAATACCGACGTGGGCAGCAAATACGTAGATATCATCCTGCCCGATGCCGAAGGCAACGAAATAGCGCTCTCTTCAGTGGTAGGCGAAGGCAAATACGTCCTGCTCGATTTCTGGGCATCGTGGTGCGGTCCCTGCATGATGGAGCTCCCCTTCCTCGTGAAGTCCTACGAGATGTTCCATGACAAAGGCTTCGAAATATACGGCGTCTCGCTCGACAGCGAAGCGGACGCATGGAAAGAAGCCATGGCCGACAACAAAATGACATGGATAAACGTGGCAGCCATGAATGACGAAGAGCAAAAGGCCACGAAGGCATACGCCATCCAGAGCATCCCCTCCAACTTCCTCATCGGCCCCGACGGAACCATCGTAGCCAAGAACCTGCGCGGCGACGACGTAAAGGCCAAACTCGCCGAGCTCATCGACAAATAGAACACGGAAAAGAGGCCAAACATCGAGCAATCCGGGAACTGTCTGTTCCCGGATTGCTTATTCAATATCAATTCCTTCCACTCTTCATCTCTCCCCGCCGACCGACGGAAGACATAAAGTACCGAAAGGAAACCTGTAAAGTACACGAAAAAAATTTGCATTGTTTTCAAAAATCACTATCTTTGCACTCGCAATCAGGAAATATGGCTCCGTAGCTCAACTGAATAGAGTACCTGACTACGGATCAGGCGGTTACAGGTTTGAATCCTGTCGGAGTCACTGAGGGTAAGAGGCTTGCAGCAATGTAAGTCTCTTTTTTGTGTCGTTTGCGATGGATTTTCCGGTTGTGTCGAAGCCGCAAAACGTTCAATACGCTGTCGGTTGAACCAATACCTTCCATAGCAAACTCAAACAGGCGGCAAGACTCCGCCGATACCCCGGCTCCTGCAAGACCGGTTCGCTTCTCTCCGCCGGCTTCCCGGATACCACGGCAGCGACCTATTATCGGAAATACAGGCTTCTGCTACGACCGAATGCAATCCGATACGTGGATTTCATCCGAAACGGTTCATGCCGTTCATTTACGGACAATCAGCCACTGGACGAAAGCTCCGATAATCATCGGGACGAATCGGTTCAGTATCACAGCCATCCCGATACCGGGCAGTACGGCGAGCAACACCGTCGCCGCAACGCCGCAGGTGATGGCGAAAACGCTACGCTCCGGATTACCGGTATTCATGCCCAGGCTGACCGCCAGACAAAACCCCACCGGAACGAGCAGTCCGTAGTGTATCCATACCGCATAGGGATAGTCGTCCGGCAGCCACCCGCCCCATACATGGTCGAAGACCACGACCGCTCCCATGAGCAGCGTGGCGAAGATATATTTCAAACGCGTAGAAAACTTCATCGTATCCGTCAACTGCCGTTCCTCACTCGGACAGCAGAAAATCCACTGCAAAAATATTCATTCCTGCTCACGGTTCAAAACTTTCCGGTTCCCTTTTCCCCGACCGGCAGTCCCATGCGGTCCGGCCTCGTCCCGTGCACGGAAACGGCAGGCAGGCCGTTGTCTTTCCCGGCGGAAAACCGTATCTTCGCAGAAAAAGAGGGATTTGCCATGAACTGGACGGAAATCGTCGTCGGGGCCATCGTTTCGGGCCTCATCGCAACAGGAATTACATTCGCCGTCAGCCGCATCGCCAAAAAGAGACACGCGTTGCGTGTCCGGTACGAAACCATGATGCGACGGTTCTTTCACAGCGAAAAGACTGTCAGCGAACTCATCTTCTCCTTCGACGATACGAAAATCCGCAACGACGAATTCATCCGTTACCGGGATGTAATTGACGGCAACCTCTATCCCGGCACCGATATCCGCATGACCGTACACCGGAACAGAGAGCAACGGACCTTTACGCTGCCCTACGAAGAGGTGGTCGATTTTACTCTCCGGCCGCATACCGGTATCCGCACCGACGGAGATATCCCGGTACGCTATCCGGACGACGGCATCACGGAATGTACCCGCCCCGGCCTCGACGCCTACCTGAAAAGGAATCCCGCCACCTACAATGACCGTATCCTGTGCATGAGGTATCTGGAGAGGACGGAGGAGGACGGTTACCGCTGCGGGCTCACCCAATCCGACTTTCTGGATGTGGTACGCACGAATCTGACACTCGATTATCCGCTGAAGGGAAGTTTCCGGGAGACGCTGCGCCAGACGGACAGTGCGCAGAGACCGGGAACGCTGCCGTCCCTGGCCGCCTCCCGCATGATGAATTTCATCGGTGTATCGGCCGTCTGGTGCATGGACTGCGGCAGCGGCTCTTTCGAAACCCGCTACCGTTATTACCTGAAATGCCGGCAGACGGGCATGAGCGTCTATTCCGATATGCTCGGCACGACGAGCGGTTACGCCAACCCACCGAAATTCGCCTCCGCCGAAACCGCTCCCACATGCAAAGAAACCGACAGCTCTGCCGGCATCCCGAATGCCGACACGCGTCAGGGACTCGCCTCCGGCGACCTGTTGGCATACCTGTGCGAAGAGATGAAAAGGGAATTTTTCGAAGAGACCGGCTACGACCGATACGCCGCCCACAAGGGCCTCTCCCTCTCCAACGAACGCATTCTGAAGGTCATTCCGCTGGCCTTCACACGGGAACTCGCCCGGGGAGGTACCCCGCAGTTCTTTTTCCTCATTCTCACACCGTACATCACCGACAAGGAGTTCGTCAAATATTTCCGACAGTCCGTGGACGGCCGCAACGAGTTCCGTGACAATACGCTTTCCAACCTCCGGAACCATCCCCTGTCACCGGAGACCCTCGCCAACCTGCTCTACGCTTATAAATACATACGGAAGATGCCATCCGACCGCATCCTTCTCTGACCGCATCCGTACCGACACCGCGGAGCCACCGTCCGTTACGGCAGCAGCTCTTCCGGCTCAAAAACTACCGGACGCGAAAGTGCGTCAAGCATCCCGTCGTACCGTTTCCGCAGCAGAGCGTATGCCGAAGCCGGATAGCGGCTCTCCGAAAGGCTGAATTCGGCCTCGATAACCACCTCATTCTCTCCTGCGACGGCCTCATACGTGAACCGGGAGATTCCGTCTTCGACTTTCATGCCGGACGGCAGGCTTTTCACCCGGTACCCCTGTGGAATTGCGATACGCACCCGATAGACATCCACGGGTCTGAAAACGATATCGACCGGAAAGTGCCGGACGGTCGTCTGTCCGAACGGATTGTCCCCGGGGAAGACCGCCCCGAAGGGGGCAAGGCGCAGTGTCCCGTCCTCTTCCCGCTCCACCTCCTCCGTACAAACATACCGTACCACGAGCGGCTTCCCGGGTTCGTCGCACGCCTCCGTCCGGGCGGCGGATGCCCCCTCCTCCCCTGCCACCATCCGGGCAAGCGCATCGGCAGACCCGCCGCAGCCGCTCCTCAGATTCATCGCGGCCGCCCCGTCGAAAGTGCGCACTACCGAAACATCCGCGATACCGGCGGTATCGACAACGATACCGACCTCACGACCATCGAAGGCGACCTGCTCCTGCGACAGCATTACCCACTCCTCCGTATCGGGTTCAGCGACCAATCCCTCCATGTCGGCACACCGCGCCGGCAGCTCGCCGAAGCCGGCAAAACGTTCCGACGCATCGAGAAAATGTACGCCCTCCTCATCCGTAACACGAATGACAACATCATTGAAGGCATCTTTCGAAGGGGCCTCCCGCTCCACGCTGCCGCTGCCGCGCACCCGCAGCAATACGGGTACGGCATCCGTCCCCGCAGCACGCAGCAGCCCCGCCAGGAACAGGTTGAGGTCGGCACTGCTGCCCTCCCTGCTCCGAACGAGGTCTGCGACACGGCCCGAAGCACACGCCGCCTGCACGCCGTTCCAGGCATAATTGTCCCGCACGTAAGCATACAACTGCCGGGCGACGCTCCCGCCGGCCTCTCCCGAAACGGCTTCCCTCACCTTTCTGTACTCTTTGGCGGCCGCCTGTACGTACCTGCCGAAATCGCGTTCTTTCGACAGTTCCGTATTCACCTGCCGCCAAGTGCGCATATAGGAGGTTCGTGCGCCGGTACGCGGCGACAGCGAAAACTCCGGACGGAATACGAGTCTGACCACGGCATCGACGGCGTTGCCGGCATACTCCTCCTGTGGAAATGCGGGCAGATTCTTCATTCCATACCGGAGAACCAGATAATCCGGTTCATACTCATAAGCAGCCCGCTGCCGTCCCTTCACCACCCTCTTCTCCGTATAATCGTAACGCCGGGCCCCCTTCAGTACGGGCGAATACCCGAGATAGGGACAGGTGGTATAGACGAGTTCGCTGACCAATACGGGAATTCCGCGCTGGAAGCGCCATTCGGGCATCCGCGTATGCCTGGAGCGCTGTACGCACCGCAGTTCCACGACGGAACCGTCACGCACATCGGGAAAAACAATACGCCTCACCCGTTCTCCGGCACCGGCATCCGCATCCGACATATCGGAAAGCTTCAACGGCACGGAGACGATTCGACCGGAGTCGTCCATATTATGCGTAAAACCCTCTATATCGAAGATACCGTCGGGCCAGCTGAACTCCTCGTACGGGAACTCGAACATACCGTAACGCACCCCTTCGGGAGAGAGTATCTTAATACGCGTTTCAAGCCCCGCACTGAAGACCGGAAAAGGCTCCTTCCCCTCCATGAACCAATCATCGTGCAGGAATGCATAATCTCCGAGACTGTACAGCACCACAGCCTCGGCGCCCGTTTCCCGAAGCCGTTCGCTCTCCATGAACTCCCGTACCGTCATGCGGCCGAATTCATGCGTTCGCGGCTCCTGCGCCCAGACACTCCCGCAGACCCACACAAGACATGTTGCGTACAGATACAAAAATCTTCCCATCGTCCCGTAACTTTTATGGACCGGCCAACGTCGGCCGGTGGTGAAAGATAATACCAAAATCGGGAAAACGCACCGTCTCGCAACCGGAAAATGCGCTCCCGGAGGAAAATGCCGTTTACTGGACATTATACTTTTACATTATTGCAGATAAACGTATATTTGTCGAACGTAATACAATGTATTCACCGGGCCGTCCGTCCGGCGGCACCTAACCAAACGAAACAACATGAAAAGAATCCTGCTTGCAGCAATCTGCGCAACGGTCCTGACCTCCTGCTACAATACACGGGTGATAGTGGGCAACGTAGAAAAGAGCGAACCGCTCATCGAGGTCAGCCGGGAGTGGAACCACCAACTGATTTACGGTCTCGTACCGCTCAACAACGCGACCATGAAGGCAACGGAGTATGTGGGTGACCGGGAAAACTACGTGGTCAGAACCTATTCGAGTTTTCTGAACGGTCTGGTAGGCTCGCTGACCTTCGGCATCTATACGCCGACCTCCACGGTCTATTACGTCCCTCTGAAAGACATCGCGCCGACCCACTCCGTCGATGTGCGAAACAACGAGATAATCGACCTGATAGAGGAGTAGGCAGATGCCCTGTCCCTGTTTCCGCCACCATCCCTCCGTATGATGATACGGAGGGATGGTTCGCATCAGGCAACCGCAAGACAAGGAGAAAACGCACCCGGATGTCGGTCGCCATTGTTACAATTCCGCACTATTCCGGGTTTTATCATGATAATTTTTACGCAAAATCATTGCGAGAGCAAAATATTGATATATCTTTGCCGTTACAGCTCGGCCGCGGATGCGGCCGGGCTGTAATAACGACAGATACAACCATAAAATATCACATCATGGAAATGGACATACGTTCTAACACCATGCAGGCCCTCATCGGAAAACCGGCTGCGGAATTTACGCTCGCCGACATCACCGCGTTCGTCAAGGACAACGGCATCGGCATGGTCAACTTCATGTATCCGGCCGCAGACGGCAGGCTGAAAACGCTGAACTTCGTCATCACGAACGAAGAGTACCTCCACTCCATCCTCACCTCCGGAGAGCGTGTGGACGGCTCCAGTCTCTTCCCCTTCATCGAGGCGGGCAGCAGCGACCTGTACGTCATACCGCGCCTGCGCACGGCCTTCATCGACCCGTTCGCCGAACTGCCCACGCTGTGTTTCCTCTGCTCTTTCTTCGACAAAGACGGCCAGCGCCTCGAAAGTTCGCCGGAATATACGCTGTACAAGGCCAAGAAAGCCTTCACCGAAGCCACCGGCATGACGTACGAGGCGATGGGCGAGCTTGAATACTATGTGTCGGCTCCCGAAAACGAACAGACGCAAATGTATCCTGCCGTAGACCAGAAAGGCTACCATGAATCAGCACCGTTCGCAAAATTCAACAGTTTCCGCACCCAATGCATGTACTACATCGCACTCATCGGCGGCAAAATCAAATACGGCCACTCGGAAGTGGGCAATTTCCGCCTCGACGGCCGCATCTACGAGCAGAACGAAATCGAATTCCTCCCCACCGACGTGGAAGACGCAGCCGACCAGCTGGTGCTGGCCAAATGGGTGATTCGCAACCTCGCCTACGAATACGGCCTCGATACCAGCTTCGCTCCAAAAATCACCGAAGGCAAGGCAGGTTCGGGACTCCATATCCACATGCGCATCATGAAGGACGGCAAGAACATGATGCTCGATGCCGACGGCAAACTGTCGGAAACCGCACGCCGGGCCATCGCCGGCATGATGACGCTCGCACCGTCGATTACCGCGTTCGGCAACGCCAACCCGACCTCTTACTTCCGCCTCGTTCCTCATCAGGAGGCTCCGACGAACATCTGCTGGGGCGACCGCAACCGTTCGGTACTCGTACGCGTACCGCTGGGATGGACTACCAAACGCGACATGTTCTCGCAGGTGAACCCGCAGGACAAGGAGATGCACGTGGATGCCTCCTCGAAACAGACCGTCGAAATACGTTCGGCCGACTGCTCCGCCGACATCTATCAGTTGCTATCGGCCCTCTGTGTCGCCTGCCGCTACGGACTCGAACTTCCCAACGGGCTCGAAATAGCCGACAAGACCTATGTGGATGTCAATATCCACAAGGAGGAGAACAAGGCGCGTGTCGCATCACTCGACCAGCTTCCCGACTCGTGCGCCGCATCCGCCGACAAACTGGCCGAACAGCGTGCCGCATACGAAGCCAAAGGCATCTTCAGCCCGGCAATGATAGACAGCATCATCAAGACGCTGCGGTCGTACAACGACGCCGACATACGTCGTGAAGTGAAACAGCACCCGGAACTGATGTCCGAAATGGTCAGCAAATACTACTACTGCGGTTGATACCGACGGCAACGAAAGAAACGAACGGCGGCTTGTCTTGAGACAGGCCGCCGTTCGTTTCACGGAATAACCGGACATTCACACGGCAACCACCTCGGCACGCTTCTGACTGCGCAGCTTCCCGGGGGTCATTCCGAACCTCTTTTTACAAAAATCATTGAAATGCTGTACGGAACCGAACCGGAATTCTTCGCTTATCTCCCTCAGCGATTCGCTGCCATACACCAGTTTGTGGTATATCTGCTCGCTCTTGCGCGACATCATCCACTGATAAGGCGACGTGCCGAATACCTCCTTGAACTTCACCCCAAAGCGGGAAGTGCTCAATCCCGCTATCGCCGCAAGTTCCGCCTTGCTCCTCACCCGGCTCCAATTGTCCATCACGATACGGGTGAAATCCATGTCCTCGTCCAACAGCGGAGAGAAAAAGGCCGCGAGCTCATCCCGCGCATAATAAAACTGCAACAGATGCATGAACTCGAATGCTTTCATCCGCATGAACCGCGGACTCGAAATACCGTCGAAAAGATACTCCGACACCGTCAGGGCATATTCCCAAAGGCGTTCGTTCATCTCCAGCACGGAGAGCCGTCCGACGATTCCCCCTCCGACGGCACCTCCCCCGGAAAGCGGTTCACCTTCCCACATCTCCAACAGCTCTTCGACGGCATATGCCAACAAATGCGCCTCCTCGCGGGCCGTCAATACGTAATAACAGTCGGCCGGCAGTAACACGACCGTCCCTGCCCCGGCCGATACGCGCTCTGCACCATTGACGGATATATCGACCCGGCCATACAGTACGAGCAATACGACAGGCAGACTATCCGCCCCCATACGTACCTCCCAAGGAGCAAGCCTGACATTCTCTATCACCGTATGTCTGCCGTAACGTTTCTCGGAACCGGAAGTAACTGCGGCAAAAAGAGAACTTCCATCCGTGTAAACACTCTCCATGAACACGATAATTTAAATGACGACATCTATCCGTATCTGCCGGACACGAAACGCACGCCAAACGGATACGGCGCGCATGAAACCACATTTCTACCTACTAATATATACAAAATATATAAAATCAGAAAACGCCGACACATCTTTCAGCACCTGATTCACCGCCCTTCGGCCGGCAGCAGGCACAAATAGCCTATCAAACAATACATTACAAAAACAATCATTTTAAACATTCCGTGTACACACTTTCTTTTCCAAACCGGCCGCGAATTGCACAGAAATTGTTTACGGAAAACAGGTAAAACCATAACAAGACAATCCGGATGAATCACATGATTACCGCCGCATGGACGGCAACCCTTCTCGCCTGCTGCCTCGGCACTCCGCCGGACGCCACGGCACAGCAACCCCCTCCGGTCAGGATAACATGCAATACCGACGGAACGTCGGCACCGAACGGAGTAGAGATAGTCAAGGAACTCTCCTATACGCAACACACCCTCGGCGACACCTACCCCTACAAGGACACCGAAAGGCGCTTCCAATGGGACAAGATAGGTGAATGGCTTTCGGCTCTCGAAGCAGCCCAGCAGGATTCCGTCACATGGGTAACGCTCCAGAACTACAAGGACAGGAACGGCATAGCCCCCGAAGTACAAGACCCGGAGATAAACGAATACCGCAGCGCCACAGACCGTTACGGCGTCAGCCGCTACCAGTCCATCCCCCTGTACGGCAGCCAGACGGGGAAACCGGCCCGTTACAGCCGCGACGGGGCGCTTTTCCTGCTGCTGAAGGACAGCGCCGACTACGTCAAGGTCTGTTCAATGCTTTACGACGGCGCATGGTACGTCCCGAAGGATTATGTACGGACACTCCCCGTACACCGCTTTTCAAAAGTGATTTTCGTCGACCGTACCGACCAGAACATAGCGACGCTGGAGAAGGTGGGCACCGTCTGGTACGTACGGAGCATGAATCCGGCGACCACCGGCCTGCACAATCCGCCCTACCAGCAGGAGACACCGCTAGGCGTCTATGTGATACAGGAACACAAGCCGAAGATGTACTACCTCCGCGACGGGAGCTCCGAAATTGCAGGTTTCGCGCCGTGGGCCAGCCGCTTCACCCGCGGCGGATACATTCACGGCGTTCCGCTCAACAATCCGAAAGCGACTGAAAAGAACTACATCGAATTCAGTCCGACACTGGGAACGACGCCCCGTTCGCACATGTGCGTGCGCAACGCCACCTCCCACGCCAAATACATCTACGACTGGGCGACACCCCTCGAATCGCTGGTCATAGTGATTGATTGACAGGGGCGGGCGGCCGGCCCGCCCCTGTCAGTCGTGATAGACGATGGCACGTACGACGCGGGCGAGCTGCGGCAGACGGTTCTCCATTACGAGCACAGGAACCTCCCCGTGCTCTTCCCGATGCACCACCAGCACATCGCCCGCCGACACCCGGTGTTCGGTACCGTCGGGCAGAACAAGGAGAATACCGTCCGCCAGCAGATAAAACACCTCGCTGACGCCCCTCCACGCCTCCACTACCGGCATGAGCTCCACCTCCCGACGGGAGGAGGCCCCGAGTTCGAGAAGCTGTACGCGTCCCTCCCCCGCTGTGGTCATCAGATTGAAATCGGTCACCCGTCCGCGGCTCCGCGTCGTCCACGAACCGCTGAAGTTATCCTGTGCGAACTGCACGAGCTCCGTCTCGTAACGGCCTTCGTGTTCGAGATGCAGCGTACCGTCCAGAACCATCAGGCAGCGTGCGACTCCCGGAAGCGACGTGAACTCCGACTCCTGGGTCTCCACCCGGGCGGAACTGACGCGCCACACGAAATTGCGTTCGGCATACACAGCCCCTTCGGGCCAAATGGCAAGCTGCGTGGTCGTCCCCCCGCTCCAGCGGGATACCGGCAGCTTCCCTTTCCGGATTATTCTGTACATATCGTTCTTTATCTTATCCTTTCGTCACTTTCCGGAGAGTATCACAATAGAGCCGGCCGCAATCAGGCAACCGCCGAGCAACACCCTCCAACTGACCGGTTCCCGGAGCACCAGATAGGAGAGCACTATCGTAAATACGACGCTCAACTTGTCTATCGGCGCCACTTTCGAAGCATCGCCCAACTGCAGGGCCTTGAAATAGAAGAGCCACGACAATCCGGTAGCCACTCCCGACAGAATGAGGAATATCCAATTCCGGCCGCCTATGGCACCCATTCCGCCGACTTTACCGCCGAAAAGGACGATGCCCCAGGTAATGCACAGGATGACCACCGTCCGTATGGCGGTAGCCAGGTCGGAATCCATGTCCTTCACCCCTACCTTGGCAAAAATAGCCGTCAACGCCGCGAATACCGCCGACAGGATAGCATAATACTGCCACATTCCACTCTTCGCTTTCACTTTTCCACCTTGTCCTTACCGCGGCCGTTCTGCATCCGGCGGACATCCGTCCGCGACAACCGCACTGCCGCCCAACAGCATCTTCAAAAGTACGAAGAATTGTCGTTCCTTCGTCGTAAAACACCCGTATCTTCCCCAAAAGGCAACAATTTTTACACCGGCCCCCGGCAGAGCATTCCGGTGCCGACCGCTCCGGTTTTCCGACCGGTCGTCGGAACCATGCACCGTCCCCGACGTACGGCGGCGACACGGAACGGCGGATGAAAAAGAGTTCCGGAAAGTCCGCAAATATCCCGACGAAACACTATCTTTACGCTGCACATCAATACAACGCATCATGAAGATACTCGTCATTACAGGCAGTCCGCACCGCAGGGGTACCTCGATGCTGCTGGCCGATGAATTCTCCGCCGGAGCGGAAGCCGCCGGCCACAAGGTCATCCGTTTCGACGCAGCCTCCAGCAGAATAGAACCGTGCCGTGCCTGCGACTACTGCCGCAGCCATGATACGGAGTGCATTCAGAAGGACGACATGGTCTACCTTCGGGACGACCTCCTCGAAGCGGATGCGATAGCATTCGTCACCCCGCTCTACTATTTCGGTATGTCGGCCCAACTGAAACGGGTTATCGACCGTTTCTATGCGTTGAACGACGCCCTCCGAACACCGAAACGAGCCCTCCTCCTCGCCACCTGCGGCGATACGGAGACATGGGTAGCCGATGCGCTGCAAGCCCATTACGAAGCCCTCTGCCGCTACCTGCGCTGGCAGGACTGCGGCCGTATAATCGCCATAGGCGCCTATACGCGCAGCGACATCGAAACGAGCGACTACCCCGTCCGGGCCCGCCGCCTCGGCGAATCGCTGGCCTGAAAACCGGAGGAATCGCAACGGCTGACATCTGCGGATGCTCTTCCGACGCCATCCGCCCGCTGCCGGGCAGATACGGGTTCCGCCAACCGTCATGCGACGGGAAAAAGGAGACGCATGCATCTTCTTTTCCGCCTGTATTCTGTCTTCTATTGCGATATCGTATGAAAGTTCAGTGTCGTACACTTTTCATTCAAGCCGAATTTACGGATGGAACCGAAAAATGACGGTCTCAAATATACTCCGTACCGTGTATCCTCCTTCAACTCTTCCTGCTGTAAACAAAGGGTGACCCGCATACCGTCCTCTGACCAAGTAACCTTATCGAAGGGCAAACATTCGACAGTCGGGTCATCCGTACCGGTACCGTTGAATCCCCAGGAAGGAAACATCGGCTCGGAAAACGTGATGACGATTTCTTCGAAACCGGAGATGTCCGAACCGACCGCCGGATATACGTTCGTGATATAGGGCCGCCTGTTCTCGTACTCGGCCAATACCAAATCGAAATTATCGGCTATGTAATTGATAAAGGCGACCAATTGCGGCATGAAGTCCCCCACATGCGGATAACGTTCCCTGTCGGCATAGAAGTTCCGCATGAAATCCACGCTGCGCTCCATCCAGAAGAACCCTTTATTCATCTCCAGCGCCGTGTACATAGGGATGTTCTCATTACCTGTCTCCGTCATATACATGATGACGAACAGGTCGTTCATCCATTCGCACAGTGCAGAAGAGGCGTCGCCGTATCCGATTGTTCTCATCATGTCGGCGATGTGGGGATAGATGACATTCGCTGCCGGTTCTATCCGGGGCCACCACTCCAGAAACAGCGGATTCGTGTAATGGTGACTCAGCTCGTGGATGACAAGGAAAGGAGCGTTAAAACCATCGATATACGGTTGCCCGTTGCCAACACCCGTACCTGAACCTATCAGGATTCCTCCCGGTATCGCATAGTTGCTCGGCCCGTTGGTCAGGCTGACATACACCTCGATATCGCCGGCCAGAGGCTTCCCGAAAAATGACCGGAACCAATCGGGTACCGTACCGTCCAACAATGCATCCATTTGCGCCGTCACTTCGTCGTACAGGGGTCGGTGGGCGGTAAAGAACGCATGGAAGTCGCTCTCCCGATAAAAACGGTTCACCATCTCCAGATAGGTCGTGAAAAGCTCCTCGGTCCAGCGGTTGTCGTATTTCACGACGTCGGCCACATCGTACTGCGGTTGGAGTCGGACTTCGCCATCCACAATCTCCATCATGGCAGCCGTGCCGGATACGGCATTGTATCCGATGAGGTAACGCTGATTGAGTACACGGACATAGTTTATCGGCTCACTCTCCTGATAGGGAGTCAGCTCGTCGATAATGTCCTGCAGGTAGGAGGGAATGCCGATGCTGCAGTACTCCGGAGCTCCGGCAAGGGCAAACATGATACTCGTCAGTTCAAAACGCTCGTCCACCCGGCTGCGCAACTGCGCATGGCCGTTCTCTACCGCGAACAGCAAGCAGATGCAGACAACAAACAGTTTCTTCATATCCTTCCACAGAATGGTTTCGTCATGAAAGGTAAACAGAAAAAAACGAATACGCAATAATATATTGCCGAAACTCTTCCGATGCCCTCCCGACCCGGTCGCACTCCCGTCTCCGGGAACGAACCGCGGCAAAAGAGGTGACGGGGGAAACGGCAATGCCGTTTCCCCCGTCACCTCTGTGGAGCTGGAGGGAGTCGAACCCTCGTCCAAACAGGGAACCCGAAGGCTTTCTACATGCTTATCCGTCATTTCATCCTTCTCTCCGTACCCGGCATACGGCAGCCCAATACGAAGCCCAGTCCGTAAAATCTCGCCGCGAACGCCCGGACATGCGCCGCAGCCAGCTTCTCATTGTCGATACCCCGATGCCAGCAGAACAAGAAGCGGGTCCTGCCGGCGGGGTACTCGTCCCCGCACCTCCTTGGGCACAGGGATTAAGGTAATGTTACTCAGTAAGATTACGCAGCGAGTGCATAGCTATTATTGCCATTTATACGTTTGAGCGTTGAGATTAACGAGCCAGCCACACAATGCTCGGCATGCTTACTTTCCGACTCTGCCTGCTGTCAAAACCGGTCAGCCCCGAAAAGACGTTCCTTCCGTCGCGTATCTCCGACAGCCGGAGCGGACTGCAAACTTACGAAAAATATTCCGATTGTCGAAATAAGAACGCGCAGCCCTTCCCCGATATTATCCGGCCAAGAGCAAATGTCATGCCGGGAAACGTTACGGCCGGGCATGTCCCGGCCGTAACATTCCAGCTATCCACAGTCCGGGCTACCGGTCCGCAGGCATGCAGTACCCGGCCATCCGGCCGTATGCGGAAGCACGTACCGCCTCTGCGGCAGAAGCCCTGCCGCGCAAGACAGCCGATTCGAGGAACCCGGTGTCGCGCTCATCGGAGACCTCCACCGCCCCGCGAAAGGCAGCCATAATCCGGTTACCGGCCATATCGGCACCGTCCAGCGCAACGGCATACGTTTCGCCGTCCCGCTCGACCGTCACCGTTCCCGACACAACCGCCGCGACATTCCCAATGGCTCCGTTCTCTATCCCCATGTAGAAGCAACCCATGAAAAGATTCCGGTAGACAAATCCCGCCATGGCTACCGATTCCCTGTCCTCGAACGAAACGGGATAGGTGCCCGACGGTATCCCCTCCGTCACCGAAAGAGGCGTCAGAAACTCCAGCATCAGGATATCCCCCGAACCGGTGAAGCCCGCATCGCCGACATCGAGTCCGTCGGCCAACAGCACCATGCTCCAATAGTTCAGCCCCGCCATATACTCCTCTCCCACGAAGGAGAGGCCGCCTACGGCGAGGCCGGCCGCTTCGATATCCTCTGCAAGCGTAGTATTCGTCACGAGGTGATACACGGCAAAATCCCCCTCACACCGCGCGGTGAACACCGTACCGTCGCTGAGCTCGAAATCGAAGACAAACGTACAGCCCGTCCCCGCATAGGATACCTTCATGCTGCCTCCGACCACATACTTGATGTCGGTCAGCACTCCTGCGCTGTAATACTGCACCATCGACCCCTGAGCATTGGCTCCGGGGAACAGCGTATTCTCGGCCGTATAATTCATGTAGTCGTTCACCGGATATTCGCCGGAAGCTATGCGTACGTCCGAACCCGTCTTCGCATAGGAGGCGGCCATTCCCACTATCATCTGTATCCCCTCTTCCACAGCGTAACCGTTGGCTGCGTCGATGAATTCGGCATCGCCCATTTTGAACACCAGGGAGTGCAATCCCGTACCGACAGTGGCGAGGTCGCCGAAATAACAGGAATACCCCTCATCGAACTGCATATCGTACTCGGCCTCGGAGGCACCCTGTTCCACGGTTACGGTCTGCGTACTGCCGTCCCCGGCCGTAACGGTTATCAGCGCCTTGCGCACCATGCTCCCGAAATTCTCGCACGGCGTCATATAGATATTAGCCTCGTCGGCGGTCACCGTCAGCCACCCTTCGGACTCCTGGTCAGCCACGGCACTCCATTCGGCCGCACCGGAAACGGATACCGATTCGGTATGCGTTTCGCCGGGATTGAACCAGACATAATTTTCGGAAACCCGCAGGCCCCCTTCCTTGCTGTCGGGGTCGCACCCCCCGAACAGCGCAGCCGACAGCAGCGCCGCCACCAGTCCGACCGTCTTCACGACATGACGTCTCTTCATTGGATTCGATTTTCAGGTTAAATGACAATAGTGAATTAAAAATAGTTATTTCTTTTGATAAAACAATACGTCCGGCAAATATAACTTGCCGGACGTCCGTATGCAACAATATATATCAATCGTGCACGATATGCGCGTTCGTCCTCCGGACGAGCGGCGCATACGCCGGAACGGGCAGCACATCGATGCCCGCCTCGCGCAGCAGGCGCGTCCCCTCACACCGCACGAAACAGGCCGGTTCGGCATAGGCATATACCACCCTGGAGGCCCCCGACCGAATAATCCGTTCGGTGCAACTCACCGGCTTCGACGCCCGTACCGAACAGGGCTCCATCGAAGTATAGACACAGGCGCCGAGCAAATCGGCACCGTCGGCCGCCGCTTTCGCCAGGGCCTCCTCTTCGGCATGGTTCCGACAATCCGTCTCATGAGTATAGCCCTCGTACTCCCGGCCGTCGCGCACGGCCACCACGCACCCTACCCGATAGGCCGTACCGCACGGTTCGCTGCGTTCGCCCAACTCCACCGCACGCAGCAACCGGCGCCGGTCGGTCAGCGTCAACCCGTCCGAGGCCGGACGGAAAGCGTATTCGTACACCTCCATATCGCCCACCCTCCGCACGACCTTCGCCGCACGACCTTCGAACGACAGACGGCCGAATTCCGGAAAACGCGGGGCACGCGTATCGCCCACCGCCGCAGGCGACACGGCGAGCCTCAGAGAATCCACGACTCCCGCATCGAGAAACATGCCGATGGTACGGGCTCCGCCCTCCACCATCAGCGAACGCACGCCGAACCCCTCCAGTGCATCCAAGATGCCGCCGGCAGTTATCTCCTCCAGCGCGACGACACGCACGCCGGAGGGCAAACGCTCCTCCAGCCCTCTTCGCACGGCAGGTACCGTAACGACTATCTTTTCGGCACCGGGGCCCTCGGTAAAGAAACGCGCCCCGGCATCGAGGCTGCCGCCGGCCGTCACCGTCACCTTCGTCAGGTCGGGCTTCATGCCCAGCCATTCGCGCCAGGTCCGCAACCCGGCATCGCGTATCACCAGCGACGGATTGTCGCGTCGCACGGTCTCCGCTCCTACAAGAATGGCATCGCACCAGGCTCTGAGCCGGTGTACCTCGGCCCAATCCTCCGCGCAAGACAGTACGAGCCGGCGGGGCGTACAATCGTCCAAATAGCCGTCACTCGATACCGCCGCCGATACAATCACCTCCATCGCTTCTCCTCAATTCAAACAAAGTTATCTCCGGACGGGCGCCTATGCGCATGGGCACCATGGCATACCCTATTCCGTCATTCACATACAGCATCCGCTCTCCGTCGGCATAGGGGCCGCTCCATTCATCGTAAAACCATGCGGCGGGCGACCACTGCCATTTCTGGCCCAGCCGCAGCTTCATCTGCAGGCTGTGTACATGACCCGAGAGCGTCAGGTCGCCCCGGCCCGCAGCCATAATCCGGTGCCATGCCTGCGGAGCATGGGAAAGGGTGATGCCGAACAGCTTCTCCGGCAACCCGGCATAGGCTTCCGAAAGGTCAAGCTCCCTCTCGATTCGCTCATGACTCCGATGTACGAGCTCTTCCGGAAACGACAGCCCCGTCAGGGCGATGGAATCGCCGCCTCGTACAAGTATCGCGGAGCTGTCCCTCAGCACCGTCCAGCCCAACGAACGCTGCGCCTCCACGATGTGCCGGACGTTCTCCTGCGGCGGATACGCCACCGTATCGCGAATGTATATACCCAGGTCGTGATTGCCGAGCACCGCATACACCCCGTCGCGGCTCCGGATTCCGGAGAGAATTTCCAGCACGCGGCCGTCAAGCTCGCGATAGTCGTAATTGACGATATCGCCGCAATTGACCACCACATCGGCATCGAGCGCATTGATGATATCCACCATCCTGCGAAGCACCCGGTCGCGGCCGAGCAGCAGTCCCGTATGTACGTCGGAAAACATCGCCACGCGGAACCCGTCGAATCCGGCCGGAAGGCGGGACGAAGCCACCTCCACCCGTTCCACGCGGATACGGCTCCGCCCGACCGTCAATCCGTAGAGCAGTACGGCTCCGAGCAACGTACAGCAGACTGCCGCCGTTATCCCCATCGCCCTGCCACGCCCCGTACGGCGCCCTATATAACCGAACAGGACGAACAACAGCTTCGCCAGCCCGTTGAACAGAAAGAGGACAAGCACGATGCCGAAGGCGCGCATGAACCATCCGGCGGTATCGCCCCCGGCGAACGCATATGCCACACCACCGGCCACGGCAAGCCACAGCAGGACGGTGAGCACGATATACGCCACACCGGCCGGGCTCCGGCGGCCCGTACGCCCCATATGTCTCAGAAGCGAATATTCGCAGTAGAGCGTCAGCGCCACGAACAGGACAAAACAAGCGAGTATCATAACGAATCACATTTTTCTTCCGCCGCCCGCCCGAAACCGTTCCCGACCGCACCGTACAGCAACCGGACGGACGGCGGGGAGATGCGGCCGGACGACCGCTGCAAAGATACCCTTTTTCGCGGATACGCGACGGTACCGGCCCGCAGAAACGATACCGGAAAGAGAGGCCAAAACGGTTTTTAGCAGGGGACGGATTAGGATTTCTGAGGAAGATTCGCTATCTTTGTTTGATTTTTTCAGTACAGCCAGCATGGAGAAGAATCCTGTGATAGAACTGCGGAACGTGGCCGTATTCCATTCGGCGAAACCTGGTTCGTCCAACCCGAAAAAGCGGGGAGAGATGGTCGTTTCGGGCGTGAATCTCACGGTATGCGAAGGCGAGATGGTCTATTTCATCGGCAAGGTGGGCAGCGGCAAAAGCTCGCTCATCAAGACGCTTTACGCCGAAGTACCGCTCGTCGAGGGCGAAGGGCGCATCGTAGGGTTCGACCTGCGCCGTATGAAGCGGCGCGACATCTCCCGCCTGCGGCGCAGCATCGGCATCGTCTTTCAGGACTACCAGCTCCTCTCGGACAGGGACGTATTCGGCAACCTGCACTACGTCATGAAGGCCACCGGGTGGAAGAACGAAACCGACATGCGCAAACGCATCGAGGAGGTGCTCTCCGTCGTGGGTCTGGAGAACAAGGCGTTCAAGATGCCTTTCGAACTCTCCGGCGGCCAGCAGCAGCGTCTGGCCGTGGCACGCGCACTAGTCAACAATCCGCGCGTGATACTGGCCGACGAACCGACAGGCAATCTCGACCCGTGGGCGGCGGAAGACATCATGGAGGTGTTCCGGCGTATCGTCGCAGGGGGGTGCTCCATCGTCATGTCCACGCACAACATCGCCAACATCGAGCAATTCCCGGCACGTACGATACGTTTTAACAAAGGGAAGGTCGAAGAGATAGACATCAGCTCCGTATTGGGCGCTTAACCGAAAGGAACGACTTAATTCAGGGAAACGAAATATGAGCGAATTGGAAAACGGCAAACCGGTAAACCACGAAGAGTATTCCGCATCGAGCATACAGGTGCTCGAAGGACTGGAGGCAGTGCGCAAACGTCCGGCCATGTACATCGGCGACATCGGCGTGCGGGGTCTGCACCATCTGGTATACGAAATAGTGGACAACTCGATAGACGAGGCACTGGCCGGTTACTGTACCGACATAGAGGTCACGATAAACGAAAACAACTCCATCACCGTGGAGGACAACGGGAGGGGTATCCCGGTCGATTTTCACGAGAAAGAGGGCAAATCGGCTCTGGAGGTGGTGCTCACCGTGCTGCACGCGGGCGGTAAATTCTCGAAGGACAGCTACAAGGTGTCGGGCGGACTGCACGGCGTGGGCATGTCGTGCGTGAACGCCCTCTCCACACAGTTCGAGGTGGAAGTGCGCCGCGACGGCAAGATACACCGCCAGACCTACAGCATCGGCGCCCCGACCTCCGAAATCGAAATCATCGGCACCTGCGGGAACACGGGGACGAAAATCACCTTCCTGCCCGACGCCTCCATCTTCACTACCACCGAATACAGTTACGACGTCCTGTCGGCCAGGCTCCGTGAGCTGGCCTACCTCAACAAGGGCATCCGGCTCAGCATCACCGACCGGCGCGAACGGGACGAAAACGGGAACTTCCGCGGCGAAGTGTTCTACTCGGTCGAAGGGCTCAAGGAGTTCGTCAAGTACCTCGACGAGAACCGGGGCACGCCGCTGACCGAAGACATCATCTACATCGACACCGAAAAGGACGGCATTCCCGTGGAGGTGGCCATGCAGTACAACGACAGCTTTTCGGAAAACGTCCACTCCTACGTGAACAACATCAACACCATCGAGGGCGGCACGCACCTGACCGGTTTCCGCCGGGCGCTGACGCGCACGCTCAAGAAATACGCCGACGACTCCGGACTGCTCTCCAAGCTGAAGTTCGACATCAACGGCGACGACTTCCGCGAGGGACTCACCGCGGTGGTCTCCGTAAAGGTTTCCGAACCGCAGTTCGAGGGTCAGACGAAAACCAAGCTGGGCAACAGCGAAGTGGCCGGTGCAGTAGACCAGGCCATTTCCCAAGCGCTCAACAATTACCTCGAAGAGAATCCGAAGGACGCCCGTGCCATCGTGAACAAGGTGATACTGGCCGCCACGGCCCGTAACGCCGCACGCCATGCCCGCGAACTGGTGCAGCGCAAGACGGTGCTTTCCGGTTCCGGACTGCCGGGCAAGCTGGCCGACTGCTCCTCGCGCGACCGCGAAAAGACGGAGATTTTCTTCGTCGAGGGAGATTCCGCAGGCGGCACGGCCAAACAGGGTCGCGACCGGCTTTTCCAGGCCATCATGCCGCTCCGCGGTAAAATCCTGAACATCGAAAAGGCACAGGAGCACAAGATGTGGGAGAACGAGGAGATCAAGAACATGTTCACTGCCCTCGGCGTGTCGATAGGCACCGAAGAGGACAGTAAGGCGCTGAACCTCGAGAAACTGCGTTACGGCAAAATCATCATCATGACCGATGCCGATGTGGACGGAAGCCACATCGCCACGCTGATGCTCACCTTCTTCTTCCGCAAAATGAAAGACCTCATCGAACTGGGTCATATCTATATCGCCACTCCTCCGCTTTACCAGGTACGCAAGGGGACGCAGAAACGTTATTGCTGGACGGAAGAGGAACGCGAACAGGCCATCGCCGATTTCGGCACCAAGGGCGTACACACCCAGCGCTACAAAGGTCTGGGTGAAATGAACGAAGAACAGCTTTGGGAGACCACCATGAATCCCGAAACGCGCATCCTGCGTCAGGTAACCATCGAGAACGCCGCCGAAGCAGACCGCATCTTCTCGATGCTGATGGGCGACGACGTGCCGCCGCGCCGCGAATTCATCGAAAAGAACGCACGCTACGCCAAGATAGACGCCTGAGGCCGACACGGCCCAATATCTAAAGCGACTGTCCGGAATATCCGGACAGTCGCTTTTATCTTCTGAAAACGTTCCTCGGCCAAAGCTCCTACTCGGCCTCATATCCGCGCTCGACCGCCACCAGCAAACAGGCCGTCAGCATACACGACCGTGACTCCGGAACAGGGGTACATGGCGGACACATTTCCGGCACTCCGTGCTCCTCTCGCATCGCCTTTCGCAGCGGCACTCCCGCTTCCCGCCGTGCGACGTATCCCGCACAAACAACGCCTCCGCTCCGCACGCTTCCTTGAAGCAAACCAACCGCAGGCCCGTTCCCGCGAACGGTCCCCCGGCAACTCACCGGCTCCGTCCGGAAAATGCCCGCACGACCGACCTCGGAACCGCTCCCTCCACGATACGCCGCGGGCGGCCGTTCCTCAGGCCTTCTGCGTCTTGCCGATGAAATACTCCATGGCAGTAAGCACCTTCTCCCTGACATCCGGCTGCGACAGCACAAGGTCGTGAAGTCCGCCGGGTATCTCCTCCAGCGTCACATTGTCGCCGAGCTTCGCACCGTACCGCGCAATATGCCCGACATTCAGGATGGTATCGGAAGCGAGCGCCTCCTCGTGCCACCGCTTATGATAGGTCGATCTATCGGAAAACATTACCAATACGGGAATGGGCAGCCCCAATCCCCTGTGTACGCTACGCTGGGCCAGACGCACGGCCCGAAGCCATGCCAGATAGAGGGGCGGCGCCTGTTCCGGCTTCCACCGCGTATCAAATTCCCACTCCCCGTAACGGGAAGCATGTACCGACTTGAAATAATTAGGAGAGAGCACATTCCTCACTTTCGCGTAGGGAAACAGGAGACTCAGGGCCCCTGCTACAGGAATGACCGCCCTGCGCACGAACCATCCCGTATTGAATTCGAGAAAAGGCGAATTGAGAATCAACCGGTTGATGAATCCCCGCCGTGCACCTTCCGCACAGTAAAGCGCCGACAGCAGTCCGCCGGTCGAATGGCCTATCAAGGTGATGTCGGTATTGCCGTCGGCCAATATAACGTCTATCGCCGCATCCATCTCCGGGAAATACTCCTCCATGCGGCGGCAGTAGTTGAAGTGTTGGTGCGGCATCCACGAACGCCCGTATTTCCGCAGGTCGAGGGCATAGAAATTCCTGCTATGCCCTGCGAAATGCCTCCCCATATGGTACTGGAAGTAATAATCCAGATAACCGTGTACATAGAGCACCGCCGAAGCGGAGGGAGGCTCCGCCCTCAGCGAAACGACCGTCGCCGTAACGGGCCCCTCGTAATCGTCGGGCAGCTTCACCACCCTCGTTTCATGTCCGTAATTCTCCATGACCGCCCCTTTCTACTGTACCCTGAAAAAGACCCTGTCGAGCGAATAACGCATACCGCCGCTGATGACCAGCATCACGTATATTCCCATATAGACGAACGAAAGCTCGTGTGCCGCGAACGGTTCGCCCGGCACGGCCAGGAATGAAGCCACGAACATACCCACGGCGAGTATCAACGCCGCAGGACGTACGAACAGCCCTACGATGAGCAACAGCGAACATATGGTCTCCGCACCGATTATCAATACGAGGGAGGCTTCGCTCCCTATCCCCAGCGGGTCGGGAAAGGTCGTGAAGAGCATCTCGTAATTGTTGATTTTCCCTATGCCGTGAATCAGCATGAGCACCCCTGCGAAGATACGCATGAAGAATATCGCCGAATCGTTCCACCGCTCGGTCGAGAGAAATTTGTAAATCCTTTTTCTGGTATCCATATTCCGTATGACTTTTGGTTTTCTGACAAAACAGCAGTCCGCCGATTTGTTCGTTACCATCACCAATAACTGTACCAATTCTTTACCCGTCGGCAAACACACAATTGTTTCCGCCATTCGTTCTTCCGGCGGAAACCGCTCGAACCCTTGCCACGCACCCTTATCCGATACGGCGACCCGTCCATTACCACCCTATCCCGGCCGGAAGAATACCTCCCGTACGCCGGCACCCCAACCGGGACTGAGACCGGACGGTACCTCTTTTCAGAGAAAAAAACGGACCGTATCGATTACGGTCCGTCCCCACAACATTTGTATAACCCCCATTATACAAATTCTCTTTTTGCCATTTATTCGGGTCGCAGTGGTATGTCTTGTCTTGAAAGAAATCTGTTTCCGTTGCAAAGGAAAGAAAAAATCGAACCGTTTCAAAAAGAAACACACGATTAATAATACTTACAGATACTGAAATACACCGGATAGCATAAAATTTGCATACTTACAAATACCGACTGCTGCACAAACCGATACCTATAACCGGCCATGAACAGGGAAAAGAAAAAAAACGGGGACGACAAAACAAGCATCAATCAACTGCTTACGGCGATATTCATCTATTCATCGATATTCTTCGCAGCCGGACTGACATACGATATCGTACTCTACACGCTCGATGCGAAATGGTTCCTGTTAGCGGCCAATACCGCAGCCCTGCTGATGATGGGGGCGGTTTTCGCAGTCTATGCCGCCGGAAAGACAGATTCAGACATCGCCCTCTTCGCCAATATGCTTATCGTAACGCTCAACCTGGCCGTTTCCATCGTCTACGAGGGAATCGTCAACGGGCCGGACGCCTCGTTCACCGTACTGTTGGGAATGTGTATCTGCGCCCTGCCGATAATCATGGCCTCGCTGACCGGAATAAGGGCGGCACCGGTGATAATCACCCTCATCATCATCTGCTCCTATTCGGTCAGCGCCATCCTCATCGGCGACGAAAAACTCTTTCTCTGCATGCCTATCCTGATGCTCATCTACACAGGAGCTCCGATAGCACTGAAGAGTATCGTCATCCTCTCCCGCAGGCTCGAGCGCGAAAAGATAGAAATCACCCGCGAAAAGAGCGAATTCCTGCGGATAATGAATATCGAAGCGGAGCGCTTCAAGCTGATAGGCGCCCACGGCACCAGAGAGGCCGCCAAACTGATGGACGAACTCGACGCCAAGGTGCGCGATACGCTCGTGTCGCAGGTCAAACATGTCATCCACTCGGAAGAGATGGTCAGGGAAGCGATAAGGAAACGGCATCCGGAGCTTACCGATGCGGAAGCGGAAGTCGCACTGCTGATAGTAAAGGATAAGACCGTGTCGGAAATCTGCGAAATCCGACACGTATCACCTTCGACCGTAACCTCGATACGCAGCAGACTCAGGAAGAAAGCGGGCCTCCGGCCGGAAGAAAGCCTGAAAAGTCACCTGAAATCGGTGGTAAACGCCTATATCACTGCCGGATGACCGAAACGCCCTACCGCAGGAAACAGCCGCTCCCGTTTCACACGGTCAGAGTCACTCCATACTCCCGCAGCATGTCAGCCAGCAAACCGGCCGTGTCGGACGAATCGACCAACCGGGCCAAATGCCCCGTAAAATAGAGGTCGGCACCGGGACGGTCGGGAGGAGAGGGCCATATCTTCACCTGGTCGGGAAGGTCATGCGGCAGGACGGCATACGGAGCCCCCGTCCCGAACTCCGCCCCATACAGGGGCAGCTTCAGAAAATCATTCACGTAAAATACCGTGGGCCGGCGGCTGTTCATGCCGGAAAGGTTTATGGGAAGATAAGGCACCCTGCCGGCAATCGCCGCAAAGTACAGCGCCGTAAACTCCCCGAGTCCGGCACCGTCGTCACCGAACATCTTCCTCAGCATGGCATCGACGGAGGCAGCGACCTCGAAAAGGGTGCTGCCGGCCGGGAAAGGCCCCGCCGTCAGATTACAAACGGCATTGCCGGCGAAACCCGCCGGCAAGCCGGGTATGCGTCCACGCAGGTCGGTCACTGTTATGTGGGAACAGGCCGTTTCCGGAGCGAGTCCTTCTAGGCGGATACACATCTTTGCGACAAGGGCGGACAGAATAACGTGTATCCCGTACCGCACGCCATGCCTGTCGTTGAAAGCCTGCCTCAACTGTTCCAAATCACCGGCACCGATGTGCAGGGGCAGCGACCTGCGCCGGCCGATACCCGTCGCGGCAGCCCAGACGGTCTGGAAGAGCTGCCGCCACCCGACAGGATACCATCCGGCCGCCTTCACACTGCGAAGAAGCTCCTCCGCAGACAGGGTTGCGGGCTGCGGCAACAAGGATTGGTCCGCAACGGGCTGCACCACCGGTTCGCCGCGGTGCAGCCTGCCCCAATTCTCCACCAACGTATAGAACGCATTGCCGTCCATGCAGCCATGCGCACCATGGAGGCTCAGCACGGTACCGTCGGCCAGCCGTGTAAGCCTCACGCTCAACGGCGCCTGCCTTCCCCGTTTGAAACCCGACAGGTCGAAATGTGCCCCGAAACGTTTCGGAGCATCCGGCATGAGCACCGCCTGCTCCAGCCTGCAACGCGGTGCTTCATCCACCGCAAAAGGTACGCCCGAATTGTCGCACGCCACAGCCTCCCCTCTCATTACCCTGCCGCACAGGTGCGGATAATATCCGAGCAGCCGGGCGAACGACTCTTTCATGGCTACGGCATCGAGCCTTCCGTGAAAAAGCCACATTCCCTTTATCACCATATTCAGACATGCCCTGTCCAGCACCGAAAACCGCCATGCGCCACCCGGCTGCGCCCCGGCAACCTTTATCATCTCCGTCTCCATACATCCAATCCTATTTCGCCGCAAGATAAGCAATTACCTGCAACGATGTTATCCGTCCGCATCCTATTCCGTCACCGTCCGGACAGGGCGGGAGCCACCGCATACGGCCAAAATCGCATCAACGCCCCGGCATACCGACCGGTGGTTACGACCAGACGGCCTACGACACCGCCCGCATCCGGAACAGAAAAGAGCGCCCCTGCTCCCGCCCGGCACAGCCGACAGAACATGGCATGAAGAACACGGTACAGGACGCAAAAAACGAAGTGCCGAAAAAGCGGTCACAGACATCCCGCAACCGCATGTCCGGGCGTCCTGCCCGGAGCGTCCCATAAAAAGAATGCGCAGGCTCCGGCCCGCGCACTGCAAATCGTTACGGAAAGGCTTTTGCCCAGCCCTTTCCACCCCGCTTGTCCTATTCGGCAGCAGCTTCGTCTTTCTCTCCGTCTGTCTCCGTACCGTCCTCCTTTTCGAGGCGGAAATCGGTCATGCCCGCCCCTACGAGCAGATTGAACCACGACACGACCTTCTTCATGTCGGACACATGCACCCGGTCGCGGTCGTAATCGGGCACAACCTCGCCGAAAGTCTTTTTCAACAGCACCGCATCCGATTTGGCATCTATCGTCGGCTTTCCGTCCGTATAGGCGTAGAATTTCTCAAACACCTGCCAAAGGGGCAGCTCTTCGGTTTCGGTGTAGATGGCTATCTCGGCCAATGCACTTATCTTGGCCGTTCCCGAAGAGTTCATTCGCCTGCCGTCGGCCAGCGATTCCACGATGACACCATTGCTGCTGCGGGCCACGTAACGGAAAAGTCCCGGCTGGCCGGAAATCGCAAGGATATCTTTCAGTTCCATATCGGTCATTGTTTTAATTAAAAATTTTTAGCCTCACAAATATAGAACAATCACATTCACGAACAAAATAAACGTCAGTTCATCTCCTCGATGGAGAGGATGCCGTTGCGCGTCACCACCAGGCGGAAACGCTTGTACTCGGAGCCGGCACCGTAACGAAACTGCATGACGAAATTGATGTAGTATATCCTGTCGGTGTAGATGACCTCCACGCTGCCGTCGTCGCGCAGGCGGCGCAGCGGAGTCTGCGGGTCGTCCATTTTCAGCGTGAAACGGCCGAAATGGAGCCGTAGGATGTCGTTGATGCCCGAAAGCCTGTATTCGTCATACTTGGCGAGCTCCTGCCCGTCGATATAGACCAGCTTGCGGTAGAGGATTATCTTCTCGTCAAATATCCGGTTCTCCGCCTCGAGCAGCGGCGTCCGGCCGCGCATCTCCATCACTTCCGGGGGCACCTTCCCGTCGCTGATGAAATCCATCCCCTCCTTGAGCCACCCTATCGGCTGTTCCTTGATGTTGATGTCGGCCTTGTGGTCGAAATATTTGCGTCCGAGCCGGTGCGCGAAATAGTAGCGGGCGAGCTCCTTGATTCTGTCCTTGAGCATATAGCTCACGACGAGTGCCACGAAAAGGGGACCGGAAAAGTTACCGAACCGGCGCTGGAATGCGAAGGCCACGACCGTAGCGAACACCATGGCGATACCGGCGGCGATGCTGTAATAAATCTGACGGACGGTCTTCCCGTCCTGTTTCTTGTCGAGTTTGATATAGAGGTCGCTGCTGATGTACTTCTTCAGCACGTTGTGGCGATACACGAGCCGACGGTTCCCCTGCGGGTCGTCCGGAGCGACCGCCGCATATCCCCGTGCCCTCTTGTAATCCGCCTCCTCGCGGATAAGCTCCTCCACGGCTGCCGAAGCGGTACCCGCCCCCTCGTCGCCGCGGAACCGTCCGAGAGACTGCAAAAGCCGAAACGAAAAGCTCTCTGTCAGGCGACTCATGTATTCGTCGCCGAAATCGTACAGGTGCTTCAGGTCGACACCGACCTGAGGTACATCGATGATACGCGCGGCCTCCCGGTAAGCGTCCACCGTCCTCCTCTACGGCATACACCGCCTCGCGCATGGCACTCTTGACGATGGCGGAGAACATCTTGATATGGTACTCGTAATCCGCCACATGTTCGCGCGAAGGGTCGGCAGCCAGACCGGAAAGCGCCCGGCGGATATGTTCCAGCGGCACCGCGGCCCCCCCGGCTATCTCTCCCAGTGGAAAAATGGGCGTGATGAAGCGCACATTGGATTTCACGTCGCGGTAGAAATCCTCCTTCCCGTACGTGGCCGGATTGATGTCGAGGCTGTTCGGGAGGAATATCCACGTATTGATGGCAAAATCGTTACCGCGCTCCCCATCCGCCACGAAGCCCACCTTGAACTCCACCGAAAACTTATCGTGTATCTTGGCTTTGATATCTATCATAACATCAGCAATCGCAAAACCGCCCGGGCGAACGTACAGGCACGCCGCCCGGATACCGGACACCAGCAGACCGGAGCGGGGCGGACGGCCGGCCCAACAGGCCGTCCCGGATATCTACTGCTCCCGAGCCCCGTCCCGTTCGGTCTCCTGTCGGAGTACGGCTCCGGACGTCGCCGCCGAAGTCAGGTTCACATCCAACTGGTTGAAAGGTATGGTCAGTCCGTGTTCGGGGAAGGTCTTGTAAACCTTCTCATTCATGTCGTAATAGACGTTCCAGTACTCGGAAGTGTCCGTCCATGCCCTCACGACTATCTGTACGGAACTGTCGGCCAGATTGCTCAGTGCAATGAGATACTCGGGCGAACGCTGTATTCTGGAATCGGCCTCTATCAAGCCGGCCAACACCTTGCGCGCTTCGTCGTAACTGTCGCCGTACGAAATGCCGAACGTCCATTCGATGCGGCGCGTACCGGATTCGGTCACGTTGTTCACGATGCTGGAAGACATGCCGCCGTTGGGAATGATGATGGTCTTGTTGTCCGGAGTTATCAGCACCGTATTGAAGAGATTGATGGCCTTCACGGTACCCTCGACACCCTGCGACACGATATAGTCGCCCGTGCGGAAAGGTTTGAGCAGCAGGATAAGCACCCCGCCCGCAAAGTTCTGGAGCGTTCCGCTCAATGCCATGCCGACGGCAAAACCGGCCGAAGCGAGTATCGCCAGGAACGACGTCGTCCTTATGCCGAGCACTCCCACGATTATCATGACGAGGAATACCCAGACCACTATCCGCAGGATACTCCGGATAAAGGAATTGAGCGAGGGGTCCAGCCCGCGTTTCTCGAATATGCGGTTCAGGAGTCCGTCGGCCTTTCGGATGAGCCAGCGCCCCACGATATAGATAAGTACCGCAGCGACCAGCTTTCCTCCGAGCTTGACGGCCTCGTGCAGCAGGTCGTCCCAGCTCATCTGGAGAATGCGGTGAAGCCAGTTCTCGAATTTGCCGAGCACTTCGCTGTCCTCGGGAATATCCACATTCGGTTTGGAGAGTTGTAGAAAAAGATTCATGCGCAAAACGATTTACATACAGTTCGACATTGGGTAAGGGATGCGGAACGGCATGAAACCGTGCATCCAAACTGCGGTAAAGATACGCTTTATCCGCCGGAACACGAAATGCGGAGCATCGGAAAATCACTGCTTTTGCTCTCCCCGAAGGGCTGCTCCGGACCGAAGGGAGCCGTCCCCGGCCGGTCTTTTCTCCGGAATCGCTTCGTTCCGGCCGAACCGCCACACAGGAAGCCCATCGACTTCGACCGATGACCGCTTTCATTCATCATCGGAATTGCAGATGTTTAACTGAGTGAATTGTACCGGTTCCCGGTAAATTGGAGAGTCGCTGTGTAAAAAGGCAGTGGATTGCGCACATGCCATTCTTCATTCTGTCAGGTAATTCTCTAGGACTATTTTTGGAAAAATTCCGCAGCGGCGATGCAACAAACACAGGGTGTTTGGCATCTATGTAATAAAGACCAGCCGATTATTTACCTAAAGAATGGAGGTATGGAAAAATATTGACCAGGTTACAGAATGGCGGATTCCGCCAGATGAAACAGGATGAAAAAACAAAACATGTGGAATCAGATTATTATGATTTACTGCTATGAAAAAACTGATGCGATTCATTATTCCGATTGCAATTCTTTCATTGACGACTAATTGTAAAACAGTCGAGTATCTTCATACTGCTTATTATACTTACATCAATAACAGTTCGTATGATATAGAATTGAAACTTTGCCGCACGGAAAGGACTGACGACGTTACTACTTATAACATTCCGGTTGGTAAGCAATTGACTCTGTATGATGTAGGTGGTGGTGGATTTCCACAACGACCTTTTGTACTTGGGGATTTTTTGGATTCATATATCGTAATCTCCAACGGCGTTACTGAAATAATTCAATATGTTGACAACGGAACCGGCTTGTACACCGGCTTGTACGACCTCGGCAATTACCGACAAGTAAGATATGAGCCGAGCAAAACGACGAGTAGCATCTGGTACGAATACGAGTTTACGGATGCGTTCTTCGAGCAGGATACGACCGAATAGAGTGACATGGGAAATCAAGAAGCGGTGGATACTCCTATCCACCGCTTCTTTGTATTAGTTGCCAGGAAGCAGCGATGTTTTCTTAAACACGGCCATGATGCGTATATCCCGTGTAATGGTCATCGTATAGGGATTCGCCGTAGAGAGTGTTTGTCCGGAATCGACATCCTGCCAGTGGGAGAAAGTATATAGCGCTTTGGGCGTCGCCTTAAATTCGATTCGGGTTCCTGCCGTGGTTCCCAAAGAGCCGGGTACGACACTGCCGCCGGCAACCGCTTGCGGTTTTCATCGAATATTTACTATATTTGCACGGTTTTACCGGAAAGGCCCGGATGGTGGAATAGGTAGACACGCGGGACTTAAAATCCCGTGGGCAGCGATGTCCGTGCGGGTTCGATTCCCGCTCCGGGTACACGGCCATGATTTGCTTTGATTGTCAATGCGAATCATGGCCGTTTTCTTTCTTGGGAGGCCATTCCACGGCCCTCTCGCCGTAAGCTCCTACCACCCGACAAACAGCCGGATACGCCGTTTCCACCGATACCCGCCCGGCAGCCGGACAAGACAACTCCCGCCGTCGGGAAGAGCCGCGGGTTCGCACACCGTATGCAGAACCGCGAATTTCCGTGCCTGTCTATATATTCTTCCAAAATATCTATATTTGGAACTCCAAACGATTTCGTACCGCAATGACACGGATAATTCCCCTTTTGTTTGCCCTCCTGACCGTCACCGGCGGAAAGGCGGGTGCCGTCCTGCCCGGCAGCCGGACATTCGCACAGCGCTCCGGCACCGCATGTTCCGTTCCGAACGACAGTCTCCGCATCTCGACTGCCACTCCTCTGTTACCCGCTGCTGCACAGCCTCTATACGGTCTCGAAGTTCCCGACTATACGCCCGCCCTCCGCAACCCGCTGCGGATGCCGGAGAGCGTCCGGCCCCGCCGCGACTTCTGGCACTCCACCGGCGCCCGGTTCATTATTCCGGCCGGTTTCATCACCTACGGCGTCGTAGCGCAATGCAACCCACTCCTGCAAAAAGCCAATGCCGAAGTCAAATCCGCCGCATTCCGGGCCTTTCCAGGCCGGACGCATGTGGACGACTACCTGCAATACGCCCCCGTAGCCGCCTACTTCGGCCTCTCATGGATAAAGACCGAGCACAACTTTTTGGAAAAAACCATCGTGGCTGCCACTTCGTACCTCGTCATGGCCGCCATCGTCAATACCATGAAATTCGCCATCCCCGTCCAGCGCCCCGACGGTTCGGCATGGAACTCCTTCCCCTCAGGACACACTGCAACCGCCTTCACGGGCGCACATCTGCTGTTCCGCGAATACAAAAGCGTATCGCCGTGGATAGGCATCGCAGGCTACGCGGCCGCCACGGCGACAGGTGTCATGCGCATACTCAACAGGCGCCACTGGCTGAGCGACGTCGTCACGGGTGCGGGCATCGGCATCGCCAGTGTCGAAATCGCCTACCTCCTGCTGCCCGTATTCGACCGGTGGATTTACGGTAAAAAGAAGGAAACGACGAGACGGACGAGCATGATGTTCGCCCCGGCCGTCGGATACGGCTACTACGGAGCCGGATTCGCCTGCGTGTTCTAAGAGACGCGCCGGACAGGGCAATTTACCTTTCCCTGTCCGCTTCCGGGACACAGCGCGGAATATTCTCTCTTTCCAGTCTGCCCCGCCCATCACCTCGGACTTCGACCGCTTTTTCCAGTACGCGGAAAAGCCCTGGCTCCGACCGGCGACAGCAACGACGAGAACGTCCTCACCGATACCGCCTAGCAATTGATAACAGAGCAGGGTTACGAACGAAGCGGAGATTATTTGGAGGAATGGAGCGACAAGACAGACGATTTCGACGCCACCTATCTGTTCCGCGACGACCATACCGGCACCTACATCACCCGAGAACACTTCAACGACGAGGAACATACCTCCGCCTCGGCAGTTCGATGGAAATACCGTCCGAAGAGACGACGCTGACAATCCACTACACCGAGGCCGGAGACGAGCGCACCTATCGGGTGGAAGAGATGTCGGCCGATACGATGATACTCGTCCGGCACACCGCCGAACCATACGGATACGAATACTACCATGTCGCAACCTACGTGAGCTTTTGACGGGCGAACGCACTCTTGATTCCGCCCGCCCACGCTCCCGATACAGGTCACATGCGCCCGTCGGTTCTCCCGGTACAAAAAACAGCCATCCCCGGAACCATTGTTCCGGGGATGGCGCATTCATGCGGCACGAAGTCCGCAGCAAACCTACTTGATACCGAGCTTCTTCCGGATATCCTTCGGTACGGCATCCTTATGTACCACGATGTTGAGCGTCTTGTACGCCACGAAAGGTGCGGAAGCGAAGAAATAACCGTCGTAAATGTTGTCCGTATTCCACGAATTCTTCACCTTGTAGAAAGTGTTGCCGTTCTGGTCCTTGTAAAGACCGGTAATGAGCATGCCGTGGTCGTCGGTCGTCTCGTAGTTATCGTATCCCTGCTGGCGGAGCTCCTGTGTGATTTCCATCTCCTTGATGGGCTCCGTCGCATTGGCAATCATGTTCCTGCGGCTATTGGCCGACATGGTCTCCCACTTCGACCACTCGGTGTTCTGGGCATCCTCACCTACACCGGCGGGAATCACTGCAAAGCCTTTGGAATACTGGAAACCGGGTTCGCTGACATCCGCAGCCCAATCGACCGTATAGCCGTTCTCCAGCGAATTGTCGATAATCGCCATGAACTCATCGAGAGGCACATTCCACGACAAGCCCCAGGCCCAGTTGTCAGGCACCTCCATCGCGAACTGCGTATAGAAAGGATGGTGGGTGAACGAAGTGAACGAAACGTAATCGTCCATATTCAGGCCCAGCTCCTCAGCAAAACTCTGGGGCGTGTACTCCTTGCCGTTGTAAACGAACGTTTCGGGCAGCTCCCCGAAATAGGCATCGAGAATACCGTCGAGCCCGTCGGCCCATACGGGAGTAAGTTTTCCGTTCGGATTGGCCACTACGCCTTTCATATATCCTTTGAGGACAGCCTCCACCTCGCTGTGCTGGTGGTTGTCGGTACCGTACTGCAAGCCCGTATAGACTTCGTCGGGCACAATGCCGTATTCGCGTATCACGTTGAATACGTCATGCGTCGCACCGCCCTGCGAAAATTCGGCCTTGCCGTGCATGCGGGTGTACTTCTTGGCCTTGTCGAGATAGGCATGGCGCGCTATCCACATCTCCGAAAGGTCGTAATCGCCTTTGCCGGTACGGAGCAGTTCGCTCTCCAGAAAAGCGATGCCGGCAAAACTCCAGCAAGTACCGCTGCTGTACTGGTCTTTGACGGAAGTAGCGGGGATATCCTTCACCGCCGTAAACTCATAGGGAGTCTTCACCTCCTCCTTGTCGGGCGTCTGGGCACCGAGGCTGAAAGCCGCCAACAGGGCGGCCGCCGTCACAAAAAATCTCTTCATTCCGATAGTCTGTTGTTTTTTATTGATGGGTAAATAAATCGTACATGCCTGCCGTTCCGCAACCACCGCACGGCCATCCTATTCGGCCCAGAGGCCGGCCAGGTTGATGATGGTCTGCATGGCTTTCTTCATCGTGTCGAGCGATGCATACTCGTATTTGCCGTGGAAGTTCATACCGCCCGTGAACAGGTTCGGACACGGAAGCCCCATGTAGGAGAGACGCGAACCGTCCGTACCGCCGCGGATGGGCTTCACCAACGGTTCCACACCGGCCATACGCATGGCCTGCTCGGCCTTGGCGATTACCTGCGGATGCGGCTCCACCATCTCGCGCATGTTGTAATACTGGTCCTTCAGCGTCAGCTTCACCGTTCCCTCGCCGTACTTGCGATTCAGGAAATCGGCCACCTCCTGCGCGAAAGCCTTTTTGCGTTCGAATTTCGCCCGGTCGTGGTCGCGAATGATGTAGCTCGATTCGGCCGCCTCCACACTGCCGCCGATGCCCACCAGATGGTAAAAACCCTCGTACCCTTCGGTATGTTCGGGACGCTGTACGGGCGGAAGCATGGCGTTTATCTCGCACACCACCTGCAGGGCGTTCAGCATCTTGTCTTTCGCCGAACCGGGATGGATGTTCTTCCCCTGCACCTCGAAACGGGCCGAAGCGGCGTTGAAGTTCTCGTACTCCAGCTCGCCTTCGTAACCGCCGTCCACGGTGTAGGCATACTGCGCACCGAACCGCGTCACGTCGAAATAGTCCACCCCGCGTCCTATCTCCTCGTCGGGCGTGAAACCGATGCGTATCTTCCCGTGCTTCACCTCCGGATGCGACATGAGGTATTCGGCAGCGGTCATGATTTCGGCCACTCCCGCCTTGTCGTCGGCACCGAGCAGCGTCGTCCCGTCCGTGGCGATGAGCGTCTGCCCCTTGAAGAGCGGAAGCTCCGGAAATTCGGCCACGGTCATCGTCACGGCATCGTTCAGCCGGATATCCCCGCCGTCGTAATGTTCGATAATCTGCGGCTTCACATCCTTGCCGCTCATGTCGGGACTCGTATCCACATGGGATATGAACCCTATCACCGGCCGGTCCTCATAACCCGGCGTCGCAGGAATCGTCCCCATGACATAGCCGTAACGGTCCATCTCCACCTCCTGCAGGCCGAGCGCCTTCATCTCCTCGGCCAGACAGGCGAGCAGCACCTTCTGCTTCTCGGTCGAAGGGAAAGTCGTACTGTTCTCGTCGCTCTGCGTATCGAAGCCGACGTATTTCAGGAATCTTTCAAGCAATTCCATATGCATCTTTTTTGGTTATACTGTTTTCCTTGACGCAGCGTATTCGTGCGGCAACCCTACCGCACGAATACGCCGACGTCCGTATGCAAATTTACGTATTTATTCCGAAACTTCCGGCTTGGCCCGCTTGGAATCCCATACGACATAGGCAATCAGCGCGACATAGACGAGGATGGCTACCATTTCGGAACCGGTCGTACCATACCACGAGGTAAGCATCAAGTCTACGTTCAGGTATTTGAGAATGGCGCTGACGACACCCATGAGCGCTCCGCCGGCAATCAGACCCGATGCGATAAGCGTTCCACGGTCCTTGCGGGCTTTGTTGAGCGCAGCATCCTTGCTGCGTGTCGAAACGAACCAACTGATAAGCCCGCCTATCAGGAGCGGCGTATTGAGGTCGAGCGGGATGAACATGCCGAGCGCAAACGCCAGTGCCGGAACGCCTATCATGGTAAGTATCAGTGCGAATACCGCACCTGCGAAATAGAGCATCCACGGCGTGGCGCCGCCTTCCATCAGCGGTTTGATGACCGCCGCCATGGCATTCGCCTGCGGTGCGACGAGCTGGCTGTCCGGGCCGAAACCATAAGTCTTGTTAAGCAGCATCATGACACCGGCCACCGTAGCCGCCGATACGGCCGCACCGAGGAATTTCCACTTCTCCTGCCGGGCGGGCGTCACCCCTATCCAGTAGCCTATCTTGAGGTCGGTAATGAAGCCGCCGGCCATGGAGAGCGCCGTGCACACCACGCCGCCGATTATCATGGCCGCCGTCATGCCGCTCGTTCCGCTCAACCCCGCGCTCACGAGCACGAGCGAGGTGAGGATGAGCGTCATCAGCGTCATGCCCGACACCGGGTTGGACCCCACGATGGCGATGGCATTGGCCGCCACCGTCGTAAAGAGGAACGAGATGATAAAGACCAGCAGCAGCGAAATGACCGTGAAGAGCCAGTTGTGCAATACACCGAACTGGAAGAAGAAGAGCACCGCCACAAGTACGGCAATCAGCACCGACAGGATGGTCTTCATGGGCAGGTCGCGTTCGGTCCGCTCGCGCGTTTCCACATTCTTTTTACCTTTGAGCTCTTTAACGGCAAGCCCCAGCGCCTGACGGATGATTTTCGAGGATTTGATGATGCCGATGATACCGGCCATGGCGATACCGCCGATACCGAGCGGACGGCCGTAGTTGAAGAAGAGCTCCTCGGGCGTCATGTTCCCCACCGTCTGCAGAATACCCTCGCCTACGGGCAGCGTCATGCCCGGAGCGAAATAGCTGATGAGCGGGATGAGCACGAACCAGACGGTGAACGAACCGGCGCAGATGAACGCGGCATATTTCAGCCCCACGATATAACCGAGGCCGAGCACCGCCGCGCCCGTATTCACCTTGAACACCACCTTGAACTTATCGGCTATCATTTCGCCCCAGGTGAGTACCCGCGTCGAGATGGTCTCCGTCCAGAGCCCTACGCTGCTCGCGATGAAGTCGTACAGACCGCCCACGAGCCCGCTGACAGCCAACACCTTGGCCTGATTGCCCTTCTTCTCGCCCGACACAAGCACCTCGGTAGTCGCGGTGGCTTCCGGGAAAGGCAGCTTTCCGTGCATGTCCTTGACGAAATATTTCCTGAACGGTATAATGAGCAGGATACCGAGCAGGCCGCCGAAAAGCGACGAAAGGAAAATCTGATAGAACTGCGCCTCCAGCCCCAGAATATAGAGTGCCGGAAGCGTAAAAATAGCTCCGGCGACGATAACCCCGGAGCTTGCGCCGATGGACTGGATAATGGTGTTCTGTCCGAGCGTGTTCTTCTTTCCGAAGATGTTGCCCACGCCGACGGCGATAATCGCTATCGGTATGGCCGCCTCGAACACCTGCCCCACTTTCAGACCGAGATAAGCCGCAGCCGCCGAGAAGAGGATGGCCATGATGAGCCCCATCGTAACCGAATAGGGGGTAACCTCCTTCGGCTTCGAGCCGGCGGGCAGGATGGGTTTGTACGATTCGCCCGGCTTCAGCTCGGTGTAGGCATTGTCGGGCAAAGAGTAGTTCTGTTGATTTTCCTCCATATGATTTAAATTTAGTTCAGTGCGCACGCCTCACCTTACGGCACCTTTCCGTAAGGTGAGCAAATATACGAATATATTCCATGAAAACCGCAAGCGGCTGCCTCCGGCGACCCGGCAATTGGCCGCAACGCGGTGCGGACGAACCGGCCATGCGTTTTTTTTCGTTACTTTTGAGCTGCAAGTCCTGTAAACGGTTCCAAAGGACCGACGCACGAGAAATGGAGATAGTCATAGCACCCGACAAATTCAAAGGCACGCTGACGGCAGCCGAAGCAGCCGGAGCCATTGCCGACGGAATAGACCGTGCGGCCCGCCGCGCAGGCCGCACCGACGTGCGCCTCATACTGAAACCCATGGCCGACGGAGGCGAAGGGAGCCTCGGCATTCTGGCCGGGGACGAAGGAGAATACCATCCGGTGGAGACTTTCGATGCGCTGATGCGCCCCGTGCAGTCGGCCTATGCCGTACTCCCGGGCAACAGCGGAAAGTACGCTGCCGTGGAGGCCGCCTCCGCCGTCGGGCTTTACCGGCTGGACAGAGGGGAACGCAACCCTCTCCGGACGACTTCCTACGGAGTGGGAAAAGTCATGCGCGAAGCTATCGAGGCAGGCTGTACGGAGCTAATTGCCGCGGTGGGCGGTACGGCGACGAGTGACTGTGGCGCGGGCATGCTCGCCGCGCTGGGATGCCGTTTTCTCGACGGACAGAACCGCCTTATCGATTACCCCGCCGGCGGCGACCTGATACGGTTCGATGCCATCGACACGGCCCCCCTCTACCACCTTACGCAAGGGTGCCGGTTCAAGGTATTGTGCGACGTGGACAATCCGCTGACGGGTCCGAAGGGAGCTGCGGCTGTTTTCGCGCCGCAGAAAGGGGCCGACGCGGCTGCGGTCGCCCTACTCGAAGCGGGAGCGGAACACTTCGCCGCGAAAGCCGCAGCGGCGACCGGGCACGACTGCCGCGCGGTAGCCGGAAGCGGTGCTGCGGGCGGCATCGCCTGGGCGCTGAAAACTTTCTGCGGAGCCGACTTCATCCCCGGTGCGGCCTCCATTGCCGCGCTGACCGGTACCGACGCGGCCATACGCAAGGCTGCGCTCGCAGTCACCGGCGAGGGGCGGTTCGACAGCCAGAGTCTCCACGGCAAGGTAGCCGGCCATATAGCCTCGTTCGCACATGCCCACGGCATACCGACCATCGTCCTGTGCGGTTCGCGCGGAGAGGATATGACCGCCGGCATCCTCGCTCCGGCAGGCATATCGGCTCTCTTCGCCCTGACCGACCGCGTTCCGCGGCACGAAGCCTTCACCCGCCCCGCCGAAAGCCTCGCACACCTCAGCGCGGAAGTATTCGGTTATCTGCTGGCCAAATAACTTCCGCACCGCCGGCGCTTCTCCAATCGGACGCTTACTTGTCAATCGATGATTTCCGCCCCTGCAAAATCATCGTCCGTGAAACGATACTCGTACACGCGGGTAAGGCGGTCTCCTTCGAGCCGTTCATATGCGGTCGAATCGAGCAGAAAAGCCGACTCATTCCCCGCCCGCTGCACGAACTCCCGCTCCCCCTGCGACACCTTCACCCACGTATCATCACCGAGGCAGAAGGGCCCGGGAAAGAGGCCGAATCCGGCAAAACTAACTTCATGACGTCCGCCAACGGCAACCGTAAAGGCCTCCTCTACAGGCGGGGGCGTCAGGTCGTACTGCGCGGAATGAAATTCCACGGTTACAGGCTCGGATGTCCCGTTCACATAACGATAACAGGATGTGCAAACATAATCGACATGTTCTCCCTTTCCGCCCTCTTCCTCCTGCGGTGCCGGCCGCTTGTCGCAACCCGCAACGAGCGCCGCCGCACACAGCACCGCCCACAACAAACACCGATTTCGTCTCGTTCCCATAACGCACTGTTTTTAATTCATTGTTTCTCTATAATTTGAAAAAAGAGCCGGCGTCATGTGTTCCACACCATACCGCCGATAAGACAACCACGCTACATAATCTATCGGGAAACCATCCGGAAATCGGAAAGAGAACGATTGCTCTTCCGGATGATGCTCCATCGGTATTTCGATATAGGGCAACAATTCATTTTACACAACTGCGCCCCACAATACAAAAAGACAACATACAAGTTCATGTGATTTTTCTACAATCCCCGGTTCCTTCAGACTAAACAATGATAAGCAAAATAACATTACCGACAAAAGAAAGATGCCGCTAAAGCACAAACCACAGTTAAGACCCGCACATCAATAAATTACCCGTCTGTACTTTTCATAATACGGCCATCTGCTGTTCCTGTGCCTCCTCCCTGAAAAATGTGATTTTATAACACCTTTTATATTTAGGGTTTAAAATAAAACCGTTAAATTTGGAGGCGGATTGAAACCAATATTTAAAAACAAATAACGAACTGACATCATGAACAAACGGCTTGTGGAATGTGTCCCCAACTTCAGCGAGGGGCGCGACATGGGTATCATCAAGGAGATAACCGACGCCATCACCTCCGTGGAGGGCATCAAATTGCTGGACGTAGACCCCGGCCAGGCGACCAACCGGACGGTGGTGACTTTCGTGGGCGAACCCGAAGCGGTGGCCGAGGCGGCTTTCCGCGGCGTGAAGAAGGCTTCGGAGGTCATCGACATGCGTCATCACAAGGGAGCGCACCCGCGCATCGGGGCGACGGACGTGCTGCCGATTATTCCGGTGGCGGGCATCACCCTCGAAGAGTGCGCCGAAATAGCCCGCACGCTGGCCAAACGGATATACGACGAACTCGGCATCCCGACCTATAATTACGAAGCGGCGGCACAGCGCCCCGAAAGGCGCAACCTCGCCGTATGCCGCAAGGGCGAATACGAAAGGTTGGAGAAACGGATTTCCGACCCGAACGAAGCGCCCGACTTCGGCCCCGGCAAATACACCGAGCAGGCGGCCCGCAGCGGTGCGACGGTCGTGGGCGCACGCGACTTCCTCATCGCCGTGAACTTCAACCTCAACACCACCTCCACCCGCCGTGCCAACGCCATCGCATACGACGTGCGCGAGAAGGGCCGGCCGATGCGCGAAGGCGGTTCGCCCGTAGGGAAGCCGCTGAAGGATGCCGAAGGCAACACGATTATGATACCCGGCACGCTCAAGGGCACGAAGGCCATCGGCTGGTTCATTCCCGAATACGGCGTGGCCCAGGTTTCGATGAACATCACCGACATCAAACAGACCCCGCTCCATGTGGCGTTCGACGAAGTGTGCCGCGCTGCGGCAGCCCGCGGCGTCCGGGTGACGGGAACGGAAATCGTCGGCCTCGTACCGAGGAACTCCCTCATCGAGGCGGGCAAATATTTCCTGCGCAAACAGCAGCGCTCGACGGGCGTATCGGAAAGCGAGCTGCTCAAAATCGCCATCCACAGCATGGGACTGAGCGACCTGGCACCCTTCAAACCCGAAGAGAAAGTCATCGAATACCTGCTCGAAGCAGAGAACAAGAAAAACCGGCTGATAGACCTGACCTGTAAGGGCTTCGCCGAAGAGACCGCAAGCGAATCGCCCGCACCGGGCGGCGGCTCCATCTCGGCATACGCCGGTGCGCTGGGCGCCGCGCTGGGCACCATGGTCGCCAACCTCTCCTCGCACAAGGCCGGGTGGGATGCCCGCTGGGAGGAGTTCTCCGACTGGGCCGACAAGGGGCAGGCGCTCATGAGCGAACTGCTCATGCTCGTGGATGAAGACACCGAAGCGTTCAACCGCATCATGGACGTCTTCGCCATGCCCAAGGGAACCGATGCCGAAAAGGCCGCCCGCTCCAAAGCCCTTCAGGAGGCCACGCTCTACGCAACACAGGTACCCCTGCGGACAATGAAAGCCTCGGTCAAAGTCTTTGAAATCGTCAAGGCAATGGCCGCCCAGGGCAATCCCAATTCGGTATCCGACGCCGGCGTCGGTGCCCTGATGGCCCGCTCGGCCGTACTCGGCGCCATGCTCAACGTGAAAATCAACGCCGCCGGGCTCAAAGACCGCAGCGTTGCGGAAGAACTCATCGGAGAAGCGGAACGCATCGCACGCGAGGCCGAAAAGCTCGAAAAAGAGGTGCTGGAGATAGTACACGAAAAAATAGATTGACAAACCGCCTGCGGCGGGGTGCACCGTTATCCCGCCGCAGGTTCCAAAAACAGAAACACCCATGACGTTAAAAGAATTCCAGGACGACATCAGGGCCGGTATTCCGGATGTCCTGCCTGCACCGAAACCTTACGACGCGGCCATCAACCATGCGCCCAAACGGAAGGACATACTCACTCCGGAAGAGAAGAAACTCGCCATAAAGAACGCACTGCGCTACTTCCCGGCCAAACACCACAGGGAACTGGCCGCCGAATTCGCCGACGAACTGAAACGCTACGGCCGGATTTACATGTACCGCCTGCGGCCCGACTACGAAATGTACGCACGGCCGATAGACGAGTATCCCGCCCGCAGCCGGCAGGCAGCCGCCATTATGCTGATGATTAACAACAACCTCGACAAGGCGGTGGCGCAGCATCCGCACGAACTGATAACCTACGGAGGAAACGGCGCCGTATTCCAGAATTGGGCGCAGTACCGCCTCGCCATGAAATACCTCTCGGAAATGACCGATGAGCAGACGCTCGTCATGTACTCCGGCCACCCGATGGGACTGTTCCCCTCGCACAAGGATGCGCCGCGGGTCATCGTCACCAACGGCATGATGATTCCCAACTACTCCAAACAGGACGACTGGGAACGCTATAACGCGATGGGAGTCACGCAGTACGGCCAGATGACGGCCGGTTCGTACATGTACATCGGCCCGCAGGGCATCGTGCACGGTACGACCATCACCGTGCTCAACGCCGCACGCAAGCAGCTCCAGAAGCGCGGCGGCGGCGAGATTCCCGGGATGCTCTTCGTATCGTCGGGTCTGGGCGGCATGTCGGGCGCCCAGCCCAAAGCGGGCGTCATCTCCGGCGTGGTGAGCGTCATCGCCGAAATCAACCCGAAGGCCGTGCATACGCGCCATTCGCAAGGCTGGGTAGACGAGGTGCACACTTCGCTAGACGAGCTCATCCCCCGCATCCGCAGGGCACGCGAACAGAAGGAGGCCGTATCGCTCGCCTACCAAGGCAACATCGTCGACCTGTGGGAACGCCTCGCCGCGGAGGGCATCGACGTGGACCTGGGCTCCGACCAGACCTCGCTCCACAACCCGTGGGCGGGCGGCTACTACCCCGCAGGGCTCACCTACGAAGAGTCGAACCGGATGATGGCCGAACAGCCCGAAGAGTTCCATAAACGCGTACAGGAGTCGCTGCGCAGGCAGGTGGCCGCCATCAACAAGCTGACGGCCAAAGGCATGTACTTCTTCGACTACGGCAATGCCTTCCTGCTCGAAGCCTCCCGCGCCGGTGCCGACTGCATGGCGCCGGACGGCAAACGCTTCCGTTATCCCTCCTACGTACAGGACATCATGGGCCCGATGTTCTTCGACTACGGCTTCGGCCCGTTCCGCTGGGTATGTACGTCGGGCAGGCCGGAAGACCTCGCGACGACCGACCGCATCGCGCTGGAAGTCATGCGGGAAATACGCAAGACCGCTCCGAAGGAGATTCAGGGCCAGCTGGACGACAACATCCTCTGGATAAGCAAGGCGGGCGAAAACAAGCTCGTCGTGGGTTCGCAGGCACGCATCCTCTACGCCGACGCCGAAGGCCGCACGAAAATCGCCCTGGCCATGAACGAGGCCATCGCCCGCGGCGAAATCAGCGCCCCGGTCGTATTGGGCCGCGACCACCACGACGTGTCGGGCACCGACTCGCCCTACCGCGAAACCTCCAACATCTACGACGGCTCCTCCTACACGGCGGACATGGCCGTACAGAACGTCATCGGCGACTCGTTCCGCGGAGCGACCTGGGTATCGCTCCACAACGGCGGCGGCGTCGGCTGGGGCGAGGTCGTCAACGGCGGCTTCGGCATGGTCATCGACGGCTCGGACGACTCGCGCCGCCACATCGAGGAGATGCTTCTGTGGGACGTGAACAACGGTATCGCACGCCGCAGCTGGGCCCGCAACGAGGGCGCCATGTTCGCCATCAAACGCGAAATGGAACGCACCCCCGGCCTGAAGGTCACGCTGCCGAACATCGCCGACGACACGGTAGTGGAAGAGGCACTGAAAAACCTGTAAGGTTTCCGGCTCCGCCGGTCATCACCGGCGCACGGCACATACACAATCAATAACGCAGCCCTTCCGCGACCCACGCGGAAGGAAGCAGTAACAAGACAACCAAATGAAAACGCATAAGATTTCATCCGCACACATCACTCCGCAGCAGGCCTACGAAATTGCCCGCGGAGGATACAGGCTCGAACTGTCGGACGATGCGCGCACGCGCATCCAGCGCTGCCGCGACTATCTCGACAGCAAGACCGAAGAGAAGGACGCAGCACCGATTTACGGTGTAACGACCGGCTTCGGTTCGCTCTGCAACATATCGGTAGACAAGAAGCGTCTGGGCGAACTCCAGAAAAACCTCGTCATGTCGCACGCCTGCGGCACGGGCGAACGGGTTCCGTCGGAAATCGTCCGCCTGATTCTGCTGCTGAAAATCCAGTCGCTCTCCTACGGTCATTCGGGCGTACAGGTAGCGACCGTGGAACGGCTCATCGACTTCTTCAACAACGGCGTCCTGCCCGTCATCTACCAGCAGGGGTCGCTGGGTGCATCGGGCGACCTCGCTCCGCTGGCCCACATGTCGCTCCCGCTGCTCGGCCTGGGCGAAGTGGAATTCGAAGGGAAAGATGTACCGGCATCCGAAGTGTTGAAAAAGTTCGGTTGGGAGCCCATCGAACTCCAGTCCAAAGAGGGGCTGGCACTGCTGAACGGCACGCAGTTCATGAGCGCGTTCGGCGTATGGTGCGTGGTGAACGCACGCCGCCTGTCCGAGTGCGCCGACAAAATCGGCGCCATGTCGCTCGACGCCTTCGACGGCCGCATCGAACCCTTCTACGAACCGGTTCACAAGGTGCGCGCCCACCGCGGCCAGCTCGAAACGGCACGCAACTTCCGCGAGCTGCTCAAGGGCAGCGAGCTGATAGCACGCCACAAGGAGCACGTACAGGACCCCTACTCCTTCCGCTGCATTCCGCAGGTACACGGCGCATCGAAAGATACCATCGACTACGTGGAAAGCGTCATTACCACGGAAATCAACAGCGTGACGGACAACCCCACGGTATTCCCCGACGAGGACATCGTCATCTCGGCCGGCAACTTCCACGGCCAGCCGATAGCCGTGGCGATGGATTTCCTCGCCATCGCGGTATCCGAGCTGGGCAACATCTCCGAACGCCGCACCTACAAGCTCATCTCCGGTTCGCGCGGGCTGCCCTCGTTCCTCGTGGCCAATCCGGGCCTCAACAGCGGTTTCATGATTCCACAGTATACGGCCGCCTCGATTGTCAGCCAGAGCAAGGGACTGTGCATGCCGGCGTCGGCCGACTCGATTCCCTCCTCGCAGGGGCAGGAAGACCATGTGAGCATGGGCTCCAATGCGGCAACCAAGCTCTACCGTGTGGTGAACAACACCGAACGGGTACTCGCCATCGAACTTTTCAACGCTGCACAGGCGCTGGAGTTCCGCCGTCCCCTCAAGTCGTCACCCGCAATCGAAGCGATATTCACCGAATACCGCAAACGTGTTCCGTTCATTTCCAACGACGAAATCATGTACCCGCACATCGAAAGTTCGGTACAGTTCGTCAGGGGCATGTAACGCCACAGCATAGTCTTTACAAGTCGCCGCTTTCCGCCGAAACGACGGGAAGCGGTGATTTATAAACAACCGGGCTCCGGCCCGCAAAACAACATCCAATGAAACTGACGATTAAAAACATAGGGATACTCGCCGGCATCGACGAGAGCGGCCGCGACCGCATCGCGGGTGCCGATATGGCCCGGCTGGAGGTCGTGGAGAACGCCTACCTGACCGCCGAAGAGGGCCTCATCGCATCCTACGGACGGATGGAAGAGCTGCCCGAAGGGAGGGCCGATGAAGAGATAGACGCCCGCGGAGGCGTCGTGCTGCCCGCCTTCTGCGACTCGCATACGCACATCGTCTATGCAGGAAGCCGCGAAGGAGAATTCGTGGACAAAATCAACGGCCTCTCCTACGAGGAAATCGCCCGCCGCGGCGGAGGCATCCTCAACTCGGCAGACCGGCTGCACACGGCCACCGAACAGGAACTCTACGACGAGGCGATGCCGCGCCTGCACCAAATGATGGAATCCGGAACCGGTGCGGCGGAAATCAAGAGCGGCTACGGACTCTCCACGCAGGACGAGCTGAAGATGCTGCGCGTCATCCGCCGCATGGCCGAAGCATCGCCCATGACCATCCGCGCCACGTTCCTCGGCGCCCATGCCGTAGCACGCGACTACATCGGTCGGCAGGCCGAATACGTGGACCTTATCTGCCGGGAGATGATACCGGCCGTGGCAGCCGAAGGACTCGCCGATTTCGTGGACGTCTTCTGCGACCGCGGCTTCTTCACTCCGGAGGAGACCGCACACATGCTCGAATGCGGCGCGAAGTACGGTATGCGTCCGAAAATCCACGCCAACGAGCTCGCTGCATCGGGCGGCATCCAGGTAGGCGTGGCGCACGGTGCGCTCTCGGTAGACCACCTCGAATTCACGGGCGAAGAAGAAATCGCCGCGCTGCTCGGTTCGCAGACCATGCCGACCATCCTGCCCGGAGCCGCCTTCTTCCTCGGCATGAACTATCCGCCGGCCCGCAGGATGATTGATGCCGGACTGGGCGTGGCCATCGCCTCGGACTTCAATCCTGGCTCGTCCCCTTCGGGCAACATGAAGTTCATCGTGTCGCTCGCCTGCATCAAATTGCGCATGAATCCGCAGGAAGCTTTCAACGCTGCCACCCTGAACGGCGCCTACGCCATGGGATTGCAGGCATCGCACGGCAGCATCACCAAAGGGAAGCGGGCGAACCTCTGGATTACGCAGCCCGTGTCGTCGCTCGAATTCATCCCCTACGCTTACGGCACCTCCCTCACCGCAGGGCTCATACTCGGAGGCAAAAGGGTATTGTAAGTCATAAGTCGTCATCATGACAACGGGGAAGCCCTTCGGGCTTCCCCGTTTGTGTTTCCGGAATTGTCGGTACTGTTTATCCTGTCGGTAAAAGATGGCCACCCCATACCATGGACTGTAGACTGCTACCGACAAACCGGAACACGACACATCCTTATCGGCCCGGCCGAACTCAGAAAAGAAGAGAGAAATAAAAAACACATTCATTGCCGACCCCAACCGACATGACCGCTTCATATTCCGAGCGAAGACAGCGAACGGCGCATAACCTGTCATTGCGATAAACGATTGCCTCCACAAAATACGCGTACCACAGCAACCAAACCAACCGAAAGCGTCCAATAACAGAGACAAATTACACTTTTCTACAATCCAAAGAACCGATAAGCAGCATCATATATCCGTTTTTTATCATTATATTTGAGAAACGACTCACGAACCTTAAAACCATTGCCATCATGAAAGCCGTTTACCTTTTCTGCGCCGTACTCGTTCTGGCGCTTTCATCCAGCACACCGGCACATGCCGACATATCCACATCTGCCACCCCCACTACCGATACCGGTTACGGAGAGTCCCCCGCAACGGACACCCCTGTCGGCACGGAGTGCAGGGAATACATTCCGGCCGATACCGCCGCTGCACCGGCTCTGTCGGCAGCACACGACGCCCCCAGGCCCCGCGGCTTCTGGTTCTACTTCAAGACAACGCTCTTTTGCCTGCGCGACCTCATCATTGGCTTCGGTTTCGGTGCCATCACCGGCGGAGTGGCCGCAGGGCTTTTCAGCCGCACCAAGTTCACTGTCAAGCGAGTGCTCATCAAAGGGGCGATAATAGGCTGCCTGCTGGGAGGTGCGGCAAGTATCGTAGTCGCATACGACACTTATTTCGCACACGCCGGTCAAACGACCGTCTGCCGGCTTTCCGAATAACCGGAAAATACTGCGGCCGTCTACCGAACGGACGCGGACAGGGATGCCGGACAATTGCCCGGCATCCCTGTCCGCTTATCCCGCGACGGGTCACCCCGGAAGTCTCCGGACAGACCCGTCACCTCCTGACATAGCTATCGTAAATTTCCCGCTCCTGCAGCGTAAAATCGCACAGCTTCTTCCTCATCAGATAGCATGCCGAGGAATCGCCGTCATCTACCTCCGGATAGACCTCCGCCAGTTCCCATCCCCGTGCCGAAAGGTAGTTGAGCGCTTCGAGCAGGCTGTCGAACACCAAGCGGTTCCCCTGGTCATCCATCAGATAGGGCCGGAGTTTGTCCACTCCGAAATCCAGATAAACCGCGATGCCGCCCCATACCAACCGAAACCCGAGCTCGGAGTAGACATAAAATCCGTCCTCCTCTCCGGCCGCATCCGTTCTGTCGGATACGGGAAGTACCGGCATCAGTCCGAGTACGATGCTGTCGGCCTCCGGTACAGGCTCTCCGCCCAACAGACTCCCTCCTCCCGCAAGGAGCAGGACAAGCCATACCGTTATTCTCTTTCTCCACATACACAGGCTTTTTAAAACACTATCTAAAGATAGGAATTATTTCGTAAAAATCCCATTCCGCAACCCCGGTCTCTCCCGTACAGACCGCGGCACGAATCATACCGCACGTACGGCCCGCGCCAGGGAACAGAAATACCGTACCGCTACCTTTCCGCGCGGAACAGCAGCCTGCTCCACGAACCGATACCAAGTACCTACCTTTTGCCGTGCTTTCTTTTCCGCAAGAGGAGCTGCGTTTCGCCAGACTTCCGAATGCTCCCTGGACATCACGCCACCAAGAACGAAATGTTTTCCGAACACGACGGAGGAACCCGTAAAACAAACGGACAATCGCCGGATACAACGTTCCGAAAACGGACTCGTCACTGCGGGTTCCGCCGGAAAGATGCCGGACGTCCAGCATCCGCCGCACCCGCTATCCCGCCGAAAGCAGAAAGATATGGGCGAAAACGACGTTTCCCGGCCGCCGTGGCGGCCGGGAAACGATTCCAAAGACACGGCGTGTCCGCGAAGATTTAAAATATATCGCAAAGCCGCACGGTCTGCAACCGGTCGGGCCCTACGGACAGTACGGCCACCTTGATTTTCGTCAGCTCCTCGATTTTACGCACATAATCCTGCGCCGCCTGCGGCAGCTCCCCGAAACTCTTGATACCGGAAATATCCTCTTTCCAGCCCGGCAGCTCGATATAGACCGGCTTGCAGCGCTGGAACTGCGGAATGGTAGGCGGCATGGTCTCGATACGTTTTCCGTCGAGCTCGTAAGCGACGCATATCTTCACCGTGTCGAGCCCGGAAAGGACGTCAAACAGCATGAGCGCCAGATAATCGATGCCGCTCACCCGGCGGGTATGGTTGAGCACTACCGCGTCGAGCCAGCCCACCCTGCGCGGACGCCCCGTCACGGTACCGTATTCGTGTCCGCGTTCGCGGATATAATCCGCCGTGGCGCCTTCGAGCTCCGTCGGGAAAGGACCCTCGCCCACCCGCGTGGTGTAGGCCTTGCAGACCCCCAATACGTTATCGACATACCGCGGAGCGATGCCCGTATTCTGCGGAACGCTCGACGCCGTAGGACTGGAGGAGGTCACATAGGGGTAGGTTCCGTGGTCGATGCAGAGCATGACGCCCTGAGCCCCTTCGAAAAGGATTTTCGACCCTTTCTCTATCTCCTCGTTTATCAGCACGGACGTATCGCATATGTATTTGCCGAGCCTGCCGGCAAGCTCCATGTACTGCGCATAAATCGTGTCGAACGACATGGGTTCGCATCCGAACATGCGCAGCTCCATGTTTTTCTCCTCCAGCGCGTCGCGCAGCCTCGCAGCGAAATAGTCCGCATCGAGCAGGTCGCCCATGCGGATGCCCGTCCGTTCGTACTTGTCGGCATACGCCGGGCCTATTCCCTTCTTGGTCGTCCCGATAAGCTTGCCTCCTTTCATGGATTCCATCGCCCCGTCGAGCACCGAATGGTAAGGCATCACGACCGCTGCCCGGTCGGAAATGTAGAGATTATACTCCCTGATACCGCGCGCCTCCAGCGCCTCCAGCTCGCTGACGACGCTCACCGGGTTCACCACCATGCCGTTGGCCATCACATTCTTGATGTGCGGATTGAATATACCCGACGGTATGCTTTGCAAGGCGAACCGCTGCCCGTCGAACGTAATGGTGTGACCGGCATTGTTTCCGCCCTGATAACGCACCACCACATCGGCGTTCCCGGCATAATAATCGGTTATCTTTCCTTTTCCCTCGTCCCCCCACTGGGTTCCGACGACAACCAGCCTCTTTTTCATCGCTATCGTTCTTCTTCTGAATCTTCTTTAATCCCCGCCCTGCGGTAGATGTAATCTACATTCTTCATATAGTAATCCAGTGTGAAACATGCATCCAGCTCCTCGCCGGTCAGATACTTCATCACCTCCGGGCTCTCGTGCAGCAGCTCCTGATAATCGCGCCGCTCGCCCATGGCCCGCATGGCGATGGGCTGCACCATGTCGTAGGCTCCCTCGCGCGAAAGCCCCTTCCCGATAAGGGCGTTCATGACGCGCTGGGCGAAGATGACGCCGCGCGTGCGGTAGATGTTCTCCAGCATCACCTCCGGAAAGACCGTCAGGTTTTCGAGCACGCCACGGAAACGCGTCAGCATATAGTCGAGCAGCATGGTGGCGTCGGGCAGGATGATGCGCTCGGTAGCCGAATGGGAGATATCCCGCTCGTGCCACAGCGCCACGTTCTCATAGAACGTAAGCATGTATCCGCGCATCACGCGTGCACACCCCGTAATGTTTTCGCTGCTGATGGGATTACGCTTGTGCGGCATGGCACTCGACCCCTTCTGACCCTTGCCGAAGGCCTCCTCCACTTCGTGCACCTCGGTGCGCTGCAGGTTCCGCACCTCGAACGCCATCTGTTCGAGCGAAGCGGCAATGACAGCGAGCGTCGCCATGTAGTAGGCATGCCGGTCGCGCTGGATGACCTGCGTGGAGATATTGGCACTCTGGATACCGAGCTTTTCGCATACATAATCCTGTATGAAAGGCGGAATGTTGGCGAAATTACCGACCGCCCCGCTGAGTTTGCCCACCTCGATATTGCGGGCCGCCGCACGGAAACGCTCCAAATTCCGCATCATCTCCTCGTGCCACAGCACCCACTTGAGGCCGAAACAGGTAATATCGGCATGGATACCGTGCGTGCGTCCGATGCAGGGCGTATCCTTGAAACGAAGTGCCTGCCGGCGCAACATCTCGATGAAATCCTCGATATCTTTCAGCAATATCTCGTTGGCCTGCTTGATGAGATACCCGTTGGCCGTATCCACCACATCGGTACTCGTCAGACCATAATGCACCCACTTGCGCTCCTCGCCAAGCGTCTCGCTGACGGCACGCGTGAAAGCCACGATATCGTGATGCGTCTGCTCCTCTATTTCCTTTATACGGTCTATGCTGAACGACGCCTTCTCCCACAGCTTGGCGACATCCTCCTTCGGAATGACGCCGAGCTCGCTCCACGCCTCCGCAGCAAGTATCTCCACCCTCAGGTATGCCTCGAATTTCCGTTGTTCCGTCCAAATGGCCCGCATGGCAGGCCGGCTGTATCTCTCTATCATATCTGCATTGGTTTTGCCAAGGAACAAAGATACAAAATCACCGGCATTACAGTGTCATGCCCGACCATTATATCATCTTTTTTCCGGCTCATACGCCATGCCCCCTGCGGAATCCTCCTCCGCACAATACGCACAATCAAGCCGATATCTCCTGTCGTAAAGAGTAGCGCCCGCCGCCTCTCTCCCTGAAACCGCTCTTCGCCGTACCTCACGGCTCCCCATACCGCCTGCCGACCCTACATAAACATTCCCCCGACTGCTCCGTCGTCTTGACCGGTCCCAAAAAATACCCCGGACCGAATGCCACAAACGGTCTCCGGCATTTTCTCCGCCACCAGGCTTTGGATAATCGTTTTTTTGGCTTATATTTGCATCCGCTTAAGACAAGAAGCCCGGAGAGATGGGTGAGTGGCTTAAACCACCAGTTTGCTAAACTGACGTACGGGATTACTGTACCGGGGGTTCGAATCCCCCTCTCTCCGCAGATAACCTTAATTATTAAGGCCTTACAAATAAGACACCCAAAAAGGAATCCGTTTTTCGGGACTTTTCGGGTGTTTTACTTTTGTCTGCCGTTAAAATCACTGCGGCATGGAGATTTTCCTCGAAGAGTTCCATTCGTACCGCATACGGCGGTCGGCACAAAATGAGCGGAACGAGACAGCGCTTTTGTTCCGCCAAAGAAACGACATCATCCGTGCGGGAAACATATGCCAATCTTCCTTGCCGAAATCCATACATCCGCTCCGCACCAAACAACCGGCAGGAACCCTCCTCGAAAGATGTATCCTGCCCGCTGACGGTGTTTTTCCGCTGCTATCGGACACGCGCCAGAGCCAAACGCATCACTCCATGATTTCGGCCAGCGCATCCACCAGCGCGTCGATATCCTCGTCGGTAGTATCCCATGAGGTCACGAACCGCACTTCGTCGGCGGCCTCGTTCCACACGTAAAAGAAGTAGCGTTCGGAAAGCCGTGCGATAACCGTACGGGGCATGGCGATAAAGAGCTGGTTCGTCTCCACCGGCTGGGTGAGGCGCAGTTGCGGGAAGCGGGCCAATGCCGCAGCCAGGCGGCGGGCCTGCCGGTTGGCATGCTGTGCATTACGGAGCCACAAACCGTCGAGATAAGGGATGAACTGGGCCGACAGGTAACGCATCTTGGAGGCCAGTTGTGCCGACTGTTTGCGGTAATACTTGATGTCGGCAGCGACCTCCTCCCTGAAAGCCACGACAGCCTCCCCCATCATCATTCCGTTTTTCGTCCCGCCGAGGCTGAGAATGTCCACCCCGGCATCTACGGTGACCTCGCGCATGGTACACCCCAGCGCCGCACAGGCGTTGGCCAGACGTGCCCCGTCCATGTGAAGCTTCATACCGTGGGCGTGGACGAGCGAGGCGATAGCCCGCACTTCCTCCACCGTATAGAGCGTACCGAGCTCCGTAGCCTGCGAAATATAGACGGCGCCGGGCTGCGCATGGTGGCAGTCACCGAAGTGCTGCAAATGGGGACGAAGCAGGTCGGGCGTCAGTTTGCCGTCAGGCGTGGCGACCGCGATGAGCTGACACCCCGTCATTCGCGCCGGAGCGTTACACTCATCTACGTAGATATGTGCCGTAGCGGCACACAGGATGCTGTGAAACGACCGCGTCACCGCCTGCAGCGCCACACTGTTGGCCCCCGTTCCGTTGAACAGGAAAAAGGGACGGGCCTTCTCCCCGAAGACCTGCCGTACACACTCCGCGGCCCGTTCGGTCCAGCGGTCGTCGCCGTACCCGGCTGCATGGTCGCGGTTCGCCTCGATAATGGCGGCCATCACCTCCGGATGGACGCCCGAATTGTTATCGCTCGCAAAACTCCTCATAGTCCGTATCGTTTTTAACGGTGCAAATATACGCCGATATGCCTGCGGATATTCCGCCCCGCCTCTTTTTCGGAACAAGGCACAGAACAAGACACGCCGACCGGAAAACACACGCCCGCAGCCGAAGCCGCAGGCGTACGCAATCATCCGGGAAGGCAGTCGCTCCGGTTGCCGGTATCCGTTAAAACCCGATTCCGCTGATGTAGCCGTAGAGGTTGCTCACGACACCCGAAGCAAGTATCCCGACCGTACAGAATACGAGGCTCGCCTTGTTATAACCGTCCGTACGAAGACGTTCCGAAATACCGCCTTCCGGAGCGTTGATGAACATGGCCTTGATTATCCTCAGGTAGTAGTAGAGCGATACTACCGTGTTGACCAGCGCAATGAAGACCAGCAGGTAATCCCCCTTCGCCGCAGCTGCCGCGAAAATGAAAAATTTACTGAAGAAACCGCCGACCGGAGGGATACCCGCGAGCGAAAAGACCGCGAGCATCATCACCAAGGCGAGTTTCGGATTGGACTTATACAGTCCGTCGTAAGCGCCGATGTCCGTACGGCCGCTGTGGTTTTCGACGGAAGCGATGACACCGAACGCCGCCATGTTGGCGAAGAGGTAGACCAGCACGTAGTACACTACAGCGGAGAGTCCCTCCGGCGTACCGTGCAGCACGCCGAGCATGATGTACCCCGCCTGCGAAATGGACGAGTAGGCAAAGAAACGTTTGATGTCCCGCTGACGGATGGCGAACAGGTTGCCCACCACAATGGTCGCCACCGTAACCGCCCACAGGATATAGTACCAGATACGACCGATGTTGCCGAATACATGATGCAGCGTCAGCAGCAGCACGAAGCAACCCGCCGCTTTGGAAACTACCGAAAGGTAGGCTGTGGTAGCCGTAGGTGCCCCTTCATAGACATCGGGAGCCCACATATGGAAAGGCACGAGCGAAATCTTGAAAGCCAGTCCGGCGAAGAAGAAGACGAATCCCAACACCGTCATGAAATCGGCGCTCACCAGCGGCTGCATGTCGGCGAAATACATCGTCCCCATCGCACCGTAGAGATATGAGAGGCCGAACATCATGATACCCGACGAGAGCGTGGACATCAGGATGTATTTCGCTCCTGCCTCGGCCGACTTCTCCCGGTACTTGTTGTACGCCGCGAGGCATGCCGTCGGCAGCGATGCCATCTCGATACCGATATAGAGCAGCATGAAGTTCCCGGCGGAGACCATCAGATACATGCCCAGAAGTGTGGCGAGCGTGATGACGTAATACTCCCCCTCGCGGATGGCCGTCTCCCGGCCCCGCAGCCATTCGCCGGCCTGCATGAAGACCACGAGCGTACCGAGATTCAGGATATTTTTCATCAGCACCGTAAGCCGGCTCGTGATATACATTCCCCCGAAGGCGCTCCCTTCGGGCAGACAACAGAAGAATCCGGCCACGGTATGCAGTGCGAAAAGGACAATCGCCAGCGGCCGGAACCACCGCATCGCACGCGTTTCGCCGGCGAATATATCGAACAGGAACAGTACCACGAACACGGCAAGCAGACCGAGCTCCTGGCGCATTACCAAGAAATTACCCAAATCCATACGCTAAAAGAGGTTTAAATGTTCCATTATCGGTCCGAGGCTCTCGTAAATCAATCCCTGCACACCGGAGGGCCACACGCCTACCGCCACGATGCAGGCGATGAGCGCCACGGCCGAGAAACGCTCGTACCAGTGCGCATCGTCCAACTTCAAGTGGTCGGGATTCTGCACCGGACCGTAGAGTATCTTGCCGACCGTACGCAGGATATAGACGGCCGTCACCACGATGGAGGTCGCCGCCAGTATCGTCAGTACGCGGCGCAGCAGGTCGGCATGTTCGAACGAACCGATGAAAACGGTCATTTCGGCCACGAACCCGCTGAATCCCGGCAGGCCGAGCGAAGCGAAACCGGCTATCACGTAACAAACCGATGCGAAGGGCATGATACGCATCAGGCCGCCCATCTCGCGGATGTCGCGCGTGTGGGTGCGGCCGTAAATGACGCCTATCAACGAAAAGAACAGGGCCGTCATCAAGCCGTGAGAAAGCATCTGAAGCACCGCGCCGGTCATGGCCGTCCGGTTAAGCATCAGAATGGCGAAGAGCACGAGGCTGCAGTGGCTCACCGACGAATAGGCGTTCATGTACTTCAGGTCGGTCTGCACCACCGCGCCGTAGGCGCCGTATACCACCCCGATACCGGTAAGGATAAGGAATATCCACGACAGCTCCTGCGCCGCCTGCGGCATCAGGAATATCGCCACACGGAAACAGCCGTAGCCGCCCAGCTTCATCAATACGCCGGCATGCAGCATCGAGACCGAAGTCGGCGCCGCGGCATGGCCGTCGGGCGACCACGTATGGAACGGAAAGAGCGCTCCGAGCACTCCGAAACCGATAAATGTCAGGCAGAATATCCAATACTGATGATTCATGGGAATACTGAGCTGCGAAATCTCCATGATATTCATCGTGGTTGCCCCGGCGGTGAAGTAGATGCCGAGAATCCCCGTCAGCAGGAAGGCCGAACCGCCCATGAGCATCAGCGTCAGCTTCGTGGCGGCATAGACCTTCTTTCCGGTACCCCATACCCCTATCAGCAGAAACATCGGGATGAGGGCTATCTCGTAGAACATGAACATCGTGAAGAGGTCGAGCGAGATGAAATAGCCGAAAACGCCCACCGCCAGCAGGCTGTACCACACGAAGAAATCGCGCTCCATGTTCCACGCCGAGAAGACGCCCGCGAAGGCCACGACGGCCGAAAGCAACAGCATCACCACCGAGATACCGTCCACACCCACCGTATAATGGATATTGAACGGCGCATACCATACGATGTCGCTGCAAAGCAGCATCGCCTCGTCCGACACCGCCCGCTGCTGCAGGAACACGACCGCTACCGCCACCGCGCACACCAGTTGCAGTCCGAACCCCGCCGTGACCACCGTGCGCACGAACCGCTGCCCCTTTCCCGTGAAAAGCGCGAGCAGGGTGAGCAACGGTATGATAACCAATAAAGACAATATATTCATAACCCCGTCAGAATATAAATACACAAACCACGATAACGAGTACCGACCATACGAATACCGCCGCGTAGGTCTGTACACGGCCCGACTGCATTCCCTTCACGGCACGCGACAAGCTCTCCGTCCCCGTTCCGAGGGCATTGATACCGCCGTCTATCGCATGGCGGTCGAACCATGCCACGGGAGCACTCACGCAACGGAACAGAATCTTTTTGGTGACGAACTGCCATGCCTCGTCGATATAGAAGCGATGGTAGGCCGCCCGCCAGAAGCCTGCCCACTTCGCGGCAACCCGCGCGGCCAGTCCCCGCTCCCGCATATAGAAGCGTGTCGCCACGGCGATACCCGCCAGGCTCACCAGAATGCCGCCGGCGGCAATCGCCCAGTCGATGTCCAGCCTGTAAGGGATGCCGTCGCTGCTGACCAGCCGCGAGAAGGGAAGCCACCCCGTCACGCACGAGAGCAGTGCGAGGAATACCAGCGGCACGAGCATCGAAGCCGGCGCCTCGTGCGGACGCACTTCGTACTTCCGTTCCGTTCCCCAGAAGATGCGGAAATAGAGCCGGAACATATAGAAGGCCGTCAGCCCCGCCACGAGCAGCAGCACGGCGAAGATGAACTTGTCGTGCCCGAAGGCGGCCGACAGAATCTCGTCCTTGCTGAAAAAACCCGAAAAAGGCGGGATACCCGCTATGGAGAAACAAGCGACAAGGAAGGTAATATGGGTGACGGGCAGGTATTTCCGCAGGCCGCCCATGGCCTCCATCTCGTTGCTGTGCACGGCATGAATCACCGCACCGGCACCGAGGAAGAGCAGCGCCTTGAAGAAAGCGTGCGTAAAGAGGTGGAACATGGAGGCCGTATAGCCCTCGCCTGCATGACCGCCCATACCCGACACGCCGAGCGCGACCATCATATAGGCTATCTGCGAAATGGTGGAAAAGGCCAATACCCGTTTGATGTCGGTCTGCGTGATGGCGATGACCGCGGCAAAAAGCGCCGTGAAAGCACCCACGTAGGTTATCAGCGTGAGTACATCGGGCGCGGCGAAATAGTAGAGCGGGAACATCCGCGCGATAAGGTAGACGCCCGCCACCACCATCGTGGCGGCATGGATGAGCGCCGACACCGGCGTCGGACCCTCCATGGCGTCCGGAAGCCAGATGTGCAGTGGAAACATTGCCGACTTGCCGGCCGCCCCCATGAAGAGGAGCGCCATCGCCCACGTTGCGGCCGAAAGGCCGAGGAACGAACCGCCCGCCAGGGAGGTCACCGCCAGGGAAGCATTGTCGGCCGTCAGCAGTCCGAAATCGAACGTACCCGTATAGAACGAAAGGATAAGAATGCCGATTAGAAAGCCCAGGTCTGCGAACCGCGTCACGATGAAGGCCTTTTTGGAGGCGGCTATCGCAGCGGGCTTCGTATAATAGAAACCGATAAGCAGATACGAGGAAGCCCCCACAAGTTCCCAGAAAATATACATCTGGAAAATGTTGGTAGCCACGACCAGTCCGAGCATCGAGAAGCTGAAGAGCGACAGGAAGGCATAGTAGCGCTGAAACCCCCGCTCGCCCTTCATGTAGCCGAAACTGTAGATATGGACCATCAGCGAAACGGTCGTTATCACCACCAGCATCATCACCGAAATGGGGTCCAGCAGCACGCCCATGTCGATGTGCAGCGTGTCGCTGAACCGGAGCCACTGCGCCGACCATGCCGTCAGGGCGCGGTAGGCGTCTCCCTCCAGACCTTCGACGAAGAAATAGCGGTATGCCGTCAGGTACGACAGCAGCGCAGAGACGGCCATTCCGAGCGTACCGCAAAGGCCGGCGGCCCGGGGCCGCAGCCATTTGCTGCCGAGCCCGATGAAGAGAAACATCACCATCGGGACGAGAATGATATATACGGTATATCCCATACTCCTAATATTTCATTTTGTCGATATGCCGGACGTCGATGTTGTTCGCCAGGCGGTACACGTTGATGATGATGGCGATGGCCACCGCCGTTTCGGCCGCCGATATGGCGATGCCGAAAAGGCTGAAGAACAGTCCCTCCATGTGTTCCGGATAGAGGTATCGGTTGAACACGCTGAAATTTATTTCGACCGAGTTGAGGATAAGCTCGATGGATATGAGCACCGCGAGCAGGTTCTTGCGGGCGATGAACCCGTAGATTCCTACGAAGAACATGATTGAACTGACAATCAGGTAATGCTCCATGGATATCATCATAGTCTTGCCGTTTTTTTGTCGTTTACCGTTTGCGCGCTATCAGGATGCCGCCGATGGCGCAGACGAGCAGCAGGATGCTGAGCGCCTCGAACGACAGCAGGTATTCGTACTTGTCCGTCCCCATGAGGGTCTGCCCGACCGCCTTCATATCGGTCTCGTGGTCGCCCAGCACCGTGGGATTGCTCCCGTACAGGAAACGGTGCTTCAGCGTCACCCAGGTGGTGATGAGCAGTCCGGCGAGGGCCGTGACGGCACCGGAAAGCACCCTGCGCCGGTCGTGCGGTTCGGTCCGGTCGCCTTTGGAACTCGTCAACAGGATGGCGAAAATGAAGAGGATGAGAATGCCGCCCGCATAGACCGAAAGCTGCACGACCGCCAGAAAGTGGTAATTCAGCATAAGGTAAAGCCCCGCGGTGCCTATCAGCACGAGAAGCAGATAGGTCGCCGCACGGAATATCTTGCGCGAGGTGACCGCCAGCACCGACGATACGATTATCGCCGCGGCCAGCAGATAGAAAATGATTACGTTAGCTATCCCTTCCATGACTTATTCCGTTTTTGATTCCGTTCGAGCCTCCGGCGATGCCGTCCCTCCTTCCGGCGCCGGAGCGGCCGGTTTCGGAGCGGGTGCCGGTTTCGGAGCCTGTGAAGAGCCCGGCCGATTGAGCTGGAGCAGCAGCCGCTCCTTCGTGAAGACGGCATGCTCGAACTCGTTCGTGAACCGGATGGCTCCCGTCGGGCAGACTGAAACGCACAGACCGCAGAAAATGCAGCTTCCGAGGTTGTAGAGGTGTTTGTCGAGTACCCGCTTCGGCTTGCCGGTCGCGGGGTCGGTCTCCGTCCGAGCAACGACCTGTATCGTACCGTTCGGACAGTTGTTCATGCACATGCCGCAGGCGATGCATTTGTGGTGGTTCTCCGCGTCGTGCGGCATGGTGAGCAGCGCACGGAACCGCTCGCCGTACTCCCGCCTGCCGCGGTTCTCCGGATATTGCTGCGTCACCTTCGGACGGCAGAAATTGAGCATGGTGACATACATCCCCTGCCCCAAATGCCATATCCCGACGAATATGTTCTTTATGTAATTCACGACTTTCATAAGGCTACAAGATAACGACCACCGACATGAGTATCAGGTTGAGCAGGCAGACGGGCATCAGGATTTTCCATTCCAGGTTGAGCAGTTGGTCGATACGCAGACGCGGGAACGACCACCGCACCCACATGGCCAGGAACATGCAGACGCACGTCTTGCCGAAGAACCACAGCAGCGACGGGATGCAGTCCATCGCGTGGTTGAACCCCTCCCACCCGGGAACGTGCAGCGGCTGCCACCCCCCCAGAAACATGGTCGACGCGATGGCCGCTACGATGAACAGGTTGAGGTACTCGGCCAGGTAGAAGAACCCGAACTGGATGCCGGAATACTCGGTATGGTAACCGGCCGTCAGCTCCGATTCGGCCTCCGGCATGTCGAACGGTCCGCGGTTGGTCTCGGCATGGCCCGCGATGAGGTAGGTCAGGAAGGCGATGCACGCCGGAACGTGTCCCTTGAAGATGAACCATCCGTCGGCCTGCTGGGCCACGATTTCGGAGAGCTGCATGGTGCCGGAAAAGACCACGATGACCATCAGCGACAACCCGGCCGATATTTCGTAACTGATAAGCTGTGCCCCGCTGCGCATGGCGCCTATCATCGAATACTTGCTGTTGCTCGACCATCCGGCCAGCAGGATGCCTACCACGCCGAGCGACGAGACAGCGAGCAGGTAGAATACGCCCACGTTGAAGTCGATGGCCTGCAACCCTTTGGCGAAAGGCAGCGCCCCGAACGTACATATCGAACCGATAATCACGAAGAACGATGCCATCCGGAAAAGCACCTTGTCGGACTTGTCGATGTGCACCAGCTCCTTGAGCAGTATCTTTATCATGTCCGCCACGGACTGGAAGATGCCCCACTTGCCCACGCGGTTGGGGCCGAGGCGGCACTGGAAGAATCCGCATATCTTCCGTTCGGCATAAATCAGGAAGAGCGCTATCAGAGCGTAGGCGACGAGTACCGCCACTCCTATCAGCACGAACTCCACCAGCAGCGCCCAACCGTCGCTCATGCAGCCGTGCAGCGAAGTGTCAATCCATTGCGTCAGTTTTTCAAAACTCCACATAATCCATTCCTCATTCATTAATATCCACTTACCGGTCGATGCACGGTATCACGTAATCGAACGAACCGCCGAGCATGATGAGGTCGGCCACCTTGCCTCCCGGCGCCACATCCTTCAGCGCCCCCACCAGCACCATCGACGGCGAACGGAACTTGACGCGATAGGGCGTCTTGTCGCCGCGGCTGGTGATGTGCACGCCGAACTGCCCGCGGGCATTCTCCACCCGCTGGAAGTAATCCCCCTGCGGAAGTTTGATGACGCCCTTCACCTTCTCGGCATACGGGCCCTCCGGAATGTTGTCTATGAGCTGTTCAATGATGCGCAGCGACTGTTCTATCTCGTTCAGACGGATGATGTAGCGGTCGAAGGTCATGCCGCCCGTGCGAAGCAGCTCCTCGAATTCCACTTTTCCGTAAGCGGCATAAGGTTCCGCCCGGCGCAGGTCGTTGGCCCAGCCCGACGCCCGGCCCGACGGTCCCGTGACCCCCAGCGCGATAGCCCGCTCGCGCGAAAGATAGCCGGTACCGGCCATACGCCCCGTGGCTATCGGATTGCCGGTATAGAGCATGTGATGCTCGCGCAGCATCTTGCGCATGTAGGGAATGAACTCCTTCACCCGTTTCCGGAAGTTGGGATGCAGGTCGCACGCCACGCCGCCGATGACGTTGTAGTTCGCCATGAGCCTTCCCCCGGCCGTCTCCTCGAAGATGTCCATTATCTTTTCGCGGTCGCGCAAACCGTACATGAAAGCCGTCACCGCCCCCATATCCATGCACATGGAACCCCATCCCAGCAGGTGGGAGGCGATGCGCGTCAGTTCGTCGAAAATGGTGCGGATGACCACCGCCCGCTCCGGAACGTCCATCTGCAGCGCCTTCTCGCAGCAGAGGCAGAAGGCATGCCGGTTCATCGTACCGGACAGGTAATCGAGCCGGTCGGTCAGGTGCAGTATCTGCGGATAGGTATACCCCTCGCACAGTTTCTCCACCCCGCGGTGGATGTATCCGAAATGGGGGTCCACCGACCGGACGATTTCGCCGTCGAGCGCCACGCGCAGGTGCAGCACGCCGTGCATGGCAGGGTGCTGCGGTCCGAAGTTGATGACGTAATCGTCCTCGCCGTACAACGGCCGGAGCACCGTGCGCTCGTTGCCGTCGGGCCCGACCTCCACCGAAGGTACGGTATCCATGTCGGCCAGGGATTCGTTCTCCAGCGGTACGGGGTTGGCTTCGGGCGAAGCGTCGTAATCCTTGCGCAGCGGATAGCCGTTCCAGCTCTCGCGCAGGAAGAGACGGCGCATGTCGCCGTTGCCCGCGAAGCGGATACCGAAATAGTCATGCACTTCGCGTTCGTACATCAGGGCGACTTCCCATACGTCCCCCACCGAAGGAATCACCGGCCGTTCCCGGTCCGCCACGACAGTTTTGAGTACCACCACATCGGCCGTATCCTCGCTGCGAGCCACATAGTCGATTATGCCGAGCGCGTCGCCGTAATCCATGCCAACCATATCCACGAGGAAATCGTAACCGCACTCCTTCAGGAAAGCAGCCGCTTCCGGCAGCCGTTCGGACGGAACGTTGAACGCTTCGCGTCCGTCGGCCTCGGTCACCGCCTCTTCGGCGAGCCAACCGAATCTATTTCTCATTTTTTCCCTTATCATACGCGGCTTCGTTCTCTTCGGGTGTGACATGTTCCTTCACCGCAGGCTGCTGCGGCAGTTTGAAAAAGTTCTGTACCTTGATTTTGCGTTCGAGCTGCATCATCCCGTACAGGATGGCGTCCGGTCGCGGAGGGCATCCCGGCACGTAGACATCGACCGGTATCACCTCGTCCACCCCCTTGACCACATGATAGGAGTTGCGGAACGGTCCGCCGCAAATGGCGCAGCTTCCCACGGCAACGACGTATTTCGGTTCGGCCATCTGGTCGTACAGACGTTTCAGCACGGGGGCCATCTTGTGCACGATGGTACCGAACACGAAGATGACATCGGCCTGACGGGGGCTGTTGCGGTACACCTCCCAGCCGAAGCGGGCGAAATCGGTATGGGCGCCGCCCACGCACATGAATTCGATGCCGCAGCAGCTCGTGGCGAAGGTCAGCGGCCATACCGAATGCGACCGACCCCAGTTAATCATGTCGCTCAGCCGGGTCACAACCACCGGAGCGCCGCCCTTGCGGAGCTCCTCGACATACTGTTCGAGGTACTCGTTATCCTTGAAATCTTCGTAGCGCATATTCTTGATATGCGTCCTTTTGCTCATTTCCATTTCAACGCTCCTTTCTTCCACGCATAGGCCAGACCGAGGGCGAGGATAATGAAGAAGAACAGCACGCTCTCCAGCCCTTCGGGGCCGAGGTCCCTCATCACCGTAGCCCACGGAAACAACAACACCGTTTCGACATCGAACACGAGGTAAAGTATCGCAAACAGGTAATACCCCACACGGAACTGCATCCACGACGTACCGCGGGTAGGAATACCGCACTCATACACCTCTCCCTTCAGCGGGTTCGTCGAACGGGGCGCGAGCCACAGGGCTATCAACAGGGCCGCTCCCACCAACACGACGGCGGTTATCAGGACAACAAGGAATAATGCTGAATTGCTCATCTCATGAATGATTTTATGTATTTTCGACAACTGCGGCACGACCCGCCCGGAAACGAAGCCGAGGGAATGCCGCACCCCTCTCCACCGACCGTGGAAAGCTGCAGAGCTCGGCGTCCGCCACGACAGACGGACTATACAGACGTCAAAGGTTGAGCCGCCTGAGTTCGCTGAGAGAACCGCCCGAACGGACACTGCCGTTAAACACAGACTCATAAAAACGCAGTTCGCCGACAACGGCACTCTCCGCGGCCGGCTGGAAACTGATGAATTTATGGAAATCCTTGATGTTCAGCACAGAATAAGCACACGAGAAACCGTTGGACAGACCGAAACTCCCCTGTTCGCACGCAGTGTCTCCCCCGTCGCAGTCGACCGTCAGCACGAGACCGGGATGCTCCGCCGTCTCACTGCCGAACGCAATCGGACTCCGCGACGCGAAACAGTACGCGAACGCATTGAAGAGTATCGCCGTCAACAATACGATGAATTGCTTCCAGTTCATTTCCCGAGCGATTTCGGGGGCAAAAATAGTACAAAAACCAATACGCAGTTCACCCCGGAAAAATAAATAACCGGTGCCATAGCCCTCTGCAACGGCACTTTCCGTCACGGAAAGGTCAGCCGAGCAGGTATTTCTCGACCAGTGCAGCACAGGTACGCACATATTCCGTACAGGGTTTTTTCCTGAATCCTTCGGGCAGGCCGGGTTCGAGTCCCAACAACTGACCGCACCGGATGGAACCGTGTTCTGCCCTGAACGCTTCCGCCATCATCTTCACGGTATCGTAATTGGCATTCCGGGCCTCCTTGCCTTCCGATACCGCACCGTTATGAAGACCGGCCAGCATGGACATGCCGCTCACCGTACCGCAAACATGGCGCATGCCCGCCAGCCCTCCGCCGAACGGCGACGACAGTTTCATGGCCATCCCCTCGTCGAGCCCGAAACGATCGGCATAAGTAACGAACACCGCCTGCGCACAGTTACACCCCTTTTTGAAACGTTCCACCGCTTGCTCCACCCTGCTTTCCATATCTTAATTCACTCTATGATTAAATCCGCCGGCACCGCCTCCGCGAAAGCCATGAGGTCTGCCGGGGCGATGACAATCTGTACCCCCCGGACACCGGCACTGATATATATCCGCTCCCGCCGCCCGGCACCCGCATCGATGAATGTGGGGTAACGTCTCTTCATCCCTATGGGTGAACACCCGCCGCGGACATACCCCGTCAGCGGCAGCAGCTCCTTTACCGGAACGAGGTCGGCCTTCTTGTTGCCCGATGCCCTGGCCGCCTTCTTCAGGTCTACCTCGGCATCGCCGGGTACGACGCATACGAAAATACCCGTCCGGTCGCCGCGCAGCACGAGCGTCTTGTACAGCGCCCCCGCATCCACACCGAGCGATTCGGCTACGTGTATCGCGGAGAGGTCGTTCTCATCCACCGGATAGGTATTCAGTTCATACGCTATCCCCGCCCTGTCGAGCAGCCTGGCCGCATTGGTCTTGTTCTCTCTCTTCATCCGGGACGACCGTTTGACGCCGCAAAGTTATGAAAACGCCCCTTCACATACAAGGCACCGGGGCCGTTACTCCCGCTTCTTCCCACAGGCGAAAGCGGAAAGTCCCCGCAGCATGCGGCTCCGTGGCACATGTTTTGCACCCTTTCCGCAGACCGGAAAATTCCCGGCAACGGAATAACAACTTAAAAGAAAGGATGATTATGGCACTATTACACAAAATCGGCCAAAGCGATTCGGAAAGCGTGTACGACGCTTATGCACAGAAGCCCTCGGAAGGCACCATCGCCAAATACAAAATGCCCGACGATTCCCACGACCCGGAGGTCATTACCGACCTTATTCTGGACGAACTGCTGCTTGACGGCAATGCCAAACAGAACCTCTCCACATTCTGCCAGACCTATGCAGACCCCTATATCCGCAAGATAATGGACGCCTGCATCGACAAGAACATGATAGACAAGGACGAATATCCCCAGACGGCGGAAATCGAGCGGCGCTGCGTACAGATACTCGCCGACCTCTGGAACTCGCCCGAGAGCAAGACGACCATCGGATGTTCGACCATCGGTTCGAGCGAAGCCGCCATGCTCGGCGGCCTGGCCATGAAATGGAGATGGCGCGAAAAACGGCAGAAAGAGGGAAAACCAACCGACAAACCGAACCTCATCACGGGTCCCGTACAGGTATGCTGGGAGAAGTTCGCCCGCTACTTCGATGTAGAACTGCGCGAGATACCGATGGAACACGACCGCCTGCTCATGACCCCGGAAGAGGTGATAAAGCGTATCGACGAAAATACCATCGGTGTCGTGCCGACTTTCGGCGTGACCTTCACCCTACAGTACGAGCCGGTCAAGGAGATAAGCGACGCGCTGGACGACTACCAGAAGCGGACGGGGCTCGATATCCCCATCCATGTGGACGGTGCCAGCGGCGGTTTCATCGCCCCCTTCATCCAGCAGGATATCGTATGGGATTTCCGCCTGCCGCGCGTAAAATCCATCAATGCTTCGGGCCACAAGTTCGGTCTCTCGCCGCTGGGTGTGGGCTGGGTGGTATGGCGCGAAGAAAGCGACCTACCGAAAGACTTGATTTTCAACGTCAACTACCTCGGCGGAGAGATGCCTACCTTCGCCCTCAACTTCTCGCGGCCCGGCGGACAAATCATCGCACAGTACTACAACTTCCTGCGCAACGGCCGCAAGGGATACGAACGCATCCACAAGGCCTGTCAGGAACACGGCATGTTCATTGCCGGAGAGATTGAAAAAATGGGTATCTTCGACATCCTTTACGACGGTTCGACCGGTATTCCGGGCGCCGCATGGATGCTCAAGAAAGGAACCGACCTCGGCTTCAATATCTTCGACCTTTCGGACAGGATGCGTGTGCGCGGATGGCAGATAGCCTCCTATACGCTCCCGGTAAACTGCCAGGACATGGCCATACAGCGTGTGCTCATCCGCCACGGCTTCAGCCACGACATGGCCCAACTGCTGATAGACGACCTGCAGCGCAGTATCGAATACCTCCGCAAGAATCCCATGACGCACAGCCTCGACGAAAAGACGGCCGGCGGATACCACCATTAAAATAATCGGATATGGCCAAGACAAATACCAAGAAGCCCACGGCCGGCAGCAGTACCGGCCTGGGCAAACCGGGTAGCATGAGTACATGGCAACTCGCGCTGATGACGGCCGCGGCCGTCATCAGCCTGCGGGGACTGCCTATGATGGCACAGGAAGAACTGACCATGTTTTTCTATATTCTCTTCGCCACCGTACTGTTCCTCATCCCCGCCTCGCTGGTCAGTGCCGAGCTGGGAGGGGCATTCGCGGCCAAGGGCGGCGGCGTCTATACATGGGTCAAGGAGGCCTACAACAAAAAGGCGGGCTTTCTCGCCATCTTCCTGCAATGGATACAGAACGTGGCGTGGTACCCGATTGTACTCGGATTCGCCGCAGCGGCTATCGCCTACACGATAGGAAAGCCGGAACTCGCCGATAACGGCAAGTTCGTCGGCATCTTCTCGATAGCGGTCTACTGGCTGGCTACCCTGCTGACCTTCAAGGGAAGCTCCATCGTATCGAAAATAACCAGCCGGGGGTTCCTCATCGGCACCGTCCTGCCGGGCATCGTGATAATCGTGATGGCACTGGTATGGATAATCGGCGGCAACCCCATCGCATTCAAGGAGCTTCCCGCATCCGTGCCGGAAATCGCCTCCGTGACCGCAGGGCATCCCCACCCGCGTTTCTTCCCCCATATGACCGGCCTCAGCGACCTGGCCTTCCTCGCAGGCATCGTGCTTCTGTTCGCCGGCGTCGAGGTACATGCCGTACACGCCAACGAACTCCGCAACCCGCAGAAGCAGTACCCGAAGGCCATGTTCATCGCCGCAATCATGTCGTTCCTGATATTCACGCTCGGAGCGCTCGCCATGGCGGTGATAACTCCCTACAAGGACATCAGCCTGCAGTCGGGACTCATGGAGAGTTTCCGTTACGTATTCGACCACTACCACATCGGCTGGATGACCAACGTCGTCTCGCTGCTCGTCGCATTCGGAGCGCTCGCCGGCGTCCTCTCTTGGATAGCGGGGCCGAGCCGCGGACTGCTCTGGACGGCACGTGACGGAGAACTCCCCCAATCGCTCACGAAGACCAACAAGAACGGCGTCCAGAAAAACATCCTCCTTATACAGGGCGGTATAGTGACCCTGCTGTCGCTGTTCTACATCTTCATCAAGAACGTGAATGTCGCATGGTTCCTGCTCAGCGCACTGACCGTAGGGCTCTACCTCATCATGTACATGCTGATGTACGCCTCCGCAATCAAACTGCGCAGGACGCAGCCCGACCTTCCGCGGGCCTACAAGGTTCCGGGCGGCAACGCCGGGATGTGGCTGATAGCCGGCATCGGATTCCTCGCGGTGCTGTTCTCGTTCGTACTCACCTTCTTCCCGCCGTCGCAGCTTCCGGTCGGCAGTCCGGCCACTTACACGGCGCTCGTGGCGGGCGGAACGATACTGTTCGTAGCCATCCCGCTCATCGTCAGCAGCGTCATGGCGAAAAAAAGAACCGCTGCGAGTGCAGGGACGAAAGGCTCCGGAACGGGCAAGTAATCCCTCTCCAATTCGACAAGAAGGCACGGACTTTTCACAGCTCCGTGCCTTTTTTCTCTTACAATCAAACCGTCCGCCGCCTTCTCCGAAAGGCGGCGGACGGTCGTTTCCGGACACACCGAAACAGACGGTCGAACGCGACCGTACCGACAGACAATCGTTAAAGATAACGACAAAAATCCACAATTACAACACATCAGAAACTTGTTTGTTCAATTTATATTCCATAATTTTATTTACACAATGAACGTGTATGCTCGGAGCCGAAACACGACTGCTGCACATTCCGTAACATGCGGCAGAAAACCTGCCCATCCGGAGATTCAGAACTGTATCGGCCTATCGTTCCATTCCGGATGCAGCGGCTGTTCCGGCGGATACATATCCGCCGGACAGTATTTTAAGGCAGTACGGTAAAGCCCTGAATACGGAAACGGGACCTTTCACCATCCGTCTACCGTTACAGGGGAAGCTCGGAGAAAGACATTCATACGGAAAGGTAGGAGCGGCATGCGGGAATGACGCCAAAAAAAACTAATTTTGCATGCAACGGAATTCCTCCGGAATGCATCATGCATATATCCGGATGAAGACGACTTTCCCGGCTTTACGATAATTTTACCAAAGCGAACCGCTGACGATGGACAGATTTCTCCGCATCCTCTTCACAACCTGCATGCTACTACTGCCGGCAGCCGGAGTGTCCATGCCGGCGGATGGAATACGCGGCGGGAATGCCGAGACAGGAAAAGCATGTGCATTGCAGTCCGTTACACCGTCAGACGAGCCCTCCTCCGGCGAAGAACAGGAACGCCGGAAAGTAGGCCTCGTACTCAGCGGAGGAGGGGCCAAAGGCGTCGCGCACATCGGCGTCATCAAAGTGCTGGAAGAGGCGGGAATCCCCATCGACTACATCGCGGGGACAAGCATGGGTGCCATCATCGGCGGCCTCTATTCGATAGGCTGGTCCACGCAGGAGCTCGATTCGCTGGTCAGGAACCAGGATTGGATGGCACTGTTGAGCGACAAGATACCCCGACGCGACAAACTGCTCTCGGAGAAGGAGATAACCGACATGTACATCCTCTCCGTCCCGCTCTCGCTGGACAAGAAGTTCTCCATACCCTCCGGCGTGCTGGCCGGACAGAGCGTCCTCAACCTGCTCAACGAGATGACGCTCGGCTATCACGACGACGACCTCGATTTCGATTCGCTGCCCATCCCCTTCGCATGCGTGGCCTACGACATGGTGAAAGGCGAGGAGCAGGTCTACCGCCACGGCAACCTGCCGCTGGCCATCCGGGCGAGCATGTCCATTCCGGGGGCGTTCGCACCGGTCATACGCGACAGTATGGTGCTGGTGGACGGCGGTATATACAATAATTTTCCGGTAGACGTCGCCCGCGACATGGGAGCCGACATCATCATAGGCGTAGACCTCGCTGCAGGCCCTCACGACATGGAGGGACTCACCTCCATGATGGGACTCATCGACCAGATAACCACCTTCCTCGGCCGGGACGAATACACGAAGAACCTGCAGGACGTAGATCTTTACCTCAAACCCGACATCAAACCGTACAATTCGGGCAGTTTCAACCCCGAAGCGGTGGACAGTCTGCTGGTACGCGGCGAGCGGTGCGCACGGCAGAACTGGGATAAAATCGTGGCCCTGCAGGACAGCATCTACACCGGCAACACCTACATGATACGTAAGGAGCGCATCCTCGCCAGCGACACCGATTCCGTCCGGATAGGCAACATCGAATTCGTGGGGCTGACACGCAACGAGGAGACGTTCCTCCGCCCCTCTTTCGGCATTGACGAACAGACGGTGATAACGAAGGGGCATCTCAACGACGCCATCACGAAACTCAGAGGGTCGGGAGCCTTCTCCTATGTCACCTATACGCTCGAAAGCAGACCCCCCTATACGCTCACCGTCTCCGTGGACGAGAAACAGGAGGCGATGATAAACGTAGGCTTCCGGTTCGACACGGAGGAGATGGCGAGCATCCTTCTCAACACCACCCTTACCCTGCGCGGACTGCAGGGGCCACGGCTCGGTCTGACTGTCAGACTCAACGAAAATCCCTACATCAAGCTCGATTTCCGCTCCAGCAATATCCTGATGGGCCGGCTCAGCCTGTCGTACATGTACAAAAGCAACAACTACCGGCTCTACCGCAACGGCAGGGGCATCAACAACATCACCTTCGGCCAAAACCGCGTCGAACTCTTCTTCTCACCCGCCAACCCCATCGTCTTCAATCCCAAGGTAGGAGTCAGCTACGAACATTTCAACTACAACTCGTTCCTTTTCGCCTCGGACGACGACCGCATCGCCGTGAAACCCGAAGGGTTCGTCAATTATTACCTGACGGGCAACCTCGAAACGCTGAACGACCACTACTTTCCCACGCGGGGCGTATCGGTCTACGCAAAAGCGGCTCTCCATACCGACAACGGCTACGGTTACAACAAAGGAACGCCGTTCGCATCCGTATCGTACAGTTTCCGCTGGGCGCTGTCGGCCACCGACCGTCTGACGTTCATCCCCTCGCTGTACGGGCGCACGCTCATCGGCAACGAAGTGGCCTACTCCTACTACAACTACATAGGCGGAGAGGTGGCTGGCCGCTACATGGAACAGCAGATTCCCTTCGTCGGCATCAACCACATGGAAACGGCCAACCGGTCGGTACTCACGGTGAACCTCGAAGCCCGCATGCGGCTCTTCGCACGCCACTATATATCCCTGAAAGGGGCATACGGCATACAGAACGAGAACTTTTTCAAGATGTTCACCGAAAGCCGCAACCTGTTCGGAATAGGGCTGAAATACGCCTATAACTCACCCATCGGCCCCATCTCGATTCTCTTCGACGTCTCCAACATCGACAAATCGCTCGGCGTCTATTTCAGTCTGGGGAAAACCTTCTGACGGCAGCCGCCTGCGGCCGCTAACCCGGATAAAAGACCTTCATTTGCGGGTACAAGATATATGTCGTACCTTTGGGCGCCGTGGGTAAAGAGAGGATAAAATACATAGCGGCGCTGCTGCTGTCGCTGACGGTGTGGTATCAATGCTGTACCACCCTCTTCAGCCATACCCATACGATAGGCAGTTACCGCATCACCCACTCGCATCCCTACACGGGCACTTCCGACAATCCGTGCCATTCGCACACGGCGGCCCAATTTCTGACCATCGCCCTGCTGTCTGCTTTCACGGCACTCGCCGCCATGCTGGCCGGAGCGGCAGCCGCCGCTCCGGAAACGGGCAGGCTGCTACGCCACCTCCTTCCCTGCGGCACCACGGCCCCGCATACTCGGGCGGTATCGCTCCGAGGCCCTCCGGTATCGGCCTGACTTCCGAACCTTTCCTCATCAAGATTCTCCGTTCCGCATGGCCCCATGCAGAGCGGACTACCGATACCATATATAAACGAAACACATAATTCATGAAAAAGATATTTCCCGGACTGCTTCTCTCCCTCCTCTTCCCAGCCATGCTCGCCGCGGAAAACACCGAAGAAAGTCCCCGCAAACCGCTCAGCGACGCCAATATTACAGGACACGTACAGGACGCCGCCACCGGCGAACACCTTCCCTATATCACCGTCGTCGTCAAAGGCACCACCATCGGGACGGCGACCGACGGAACGGGACACTATTTCCTGAAGAACCTGCCCGCAGGCGAATTTGTCCTCGAAGCATCGATGCTCGGCTACGGGACGGTAGAGAAGAGGGTTACGACCACGAGCGGCAAGACCATCGAGGTCAACTTCGTACTAACGGAGGACTCCGAACGCATGGATGAAATCGTGGTCACGGCCAACCGGAACGAAACCAACAAAAAAGAGAGCTCCACCATCGTGAACATCACATCGGGCAAGCTCTTCTCGGCCGTCGGTTCCTCGACACTCTCCGAATCCATGAACTTCACGCCGGGCCTCCGCATAGAGAACAACTGCGGCAACTGCGCCGTCACGCAGCTCCGCATCAACGGACTCGAAGGCCACTATTCACAGATACTGCTCGACAGCCGCCCGATATTCAGTTCGCTGGCCACGGTCTACGGCCTCGACCAGCTTCCCGTCTCCATGATAGAGCGGGTGGAGGTGGTACGCGGGGGCGGCTCGGCCCTCTACGGAGCCAACGCCATCGGCGGCGTCGTAAACATCATCACCAAGGAGCCCCTCTACAACACCCTGAACGTCTCCAACATCACGAATGTCTTCGGCAACGGCAAACTCGACATCAACACTTCCATCGGAGGCGCATTCGTCTCCGACGACCACAAAGCCGGCATGTATATCTTCGGCATGGTGAAGGAACGCTCGCCTTACGACCATAACGGCGACAACTTTTCGGACGTTCCCGGCATCAAGTCGGAAACGGTAGGCTTCCGGGGTTATTACCGCACCGGCCTCCGCTCCAAACTCACAGCCGAATACCACCACATCCACGAGTTCAGACGAGGAGGCGAAATGGTCGGAGAGGACGGCCAGGAGATGTTCGACCGGCCTCCGCACGAGGCGGTCATCGCCGAACAGCTCAACAATACGATAGACGGCGGAGGCCTGCGATTCGACATCTTCTCGCCCGACACGCGCCACAAAGGGGCCCTCTATACCTCCGCCCAGAATATCGCCCGCCAGACCTATTTCGGAACAGAGAGGCAGCTCGACTCCTACGGAGCCACCCACGACCGGACGTTCGTCGCGGGCGGACAGTACACCTACGACATGGACCGCCTGCTCTTCATGCCCGCCCAACTGACCGCAGGTGTGGAGTACAACTACAACCACCTCACCGACCGGTACCTCGGTCTGGGCAGGGAGATGGACCAGGTGACGCACATCGTCGGGGGCTTCCTCCAGAACGAGTGGCGCACGGAGAAGTTCAGCCTGCTCATCGGCGGACGGCTCGACAAACACAACCTGATGGACAAGGCGGTATTCAGTCCGCGGGCCAATATCCGGTACAGTCCTACCGAATCGGTAGGGCTGCGTGCCAGCTATTCGAGCGGCTTCCGCGCACCGCAGGCCTACGACGAAGACCTGCACGTGGATGCCGTGGGAGGTGCCCTCAAACTGATTGTCCTCGCACCGGGCCTGAAACCGGAGTATTCCAACAGTTTCAGCCTGTCGGCCGACCTCTACCACAACTTCGGACGGGTACAGACCAACCTGCTCATCGAAGGATTCTATACCAAACTCGACGACGTCTTCACCCTCGTCCAGATAGGCGAGGATGCGGACGGCAACTTCATCATGGAGCGCCGCAACGCTTCGGGAGCTACCGTCAAGGGATTCAATTTCGAGGGCAAGATAGGGATACCCAATCTGTTCGAGCTCCAATTGGGATACACCCTGCAGAGCAGCCTGTACGACCAGCCCTTCGAGTGGGCCGAAAACTCCGACCTGCCCGCACAGCGCAAAATGTTCCGTACCCCGGACAGCTACGGTTACTTCACCTCCACCTGGAACATCGCCCCCCGGTTCCGCGCTTCGCTGTTCGGAACCTATACGGGCACCATGCTCGTCCAACACACGTTCTACAACGCCCAAACCGACAGCATGCAGGATGCGGAGACGCTGACGCCCGATTTTTTCGACATGGGCCTCAAACTCGCCTACACTTTCCGGCTCTCGACGAGCGTGAACCTCGAACTGAGTGCGGGCGTCAAAAACATCTTCAACAGCTACCAGAAAGACCTCGACTTTGGGCCGCTGAAAGATGCAGGCTACGTCTACGGCCCCGCGCTGCCCCGCATGTTCTTCGCAGGACTCAAACTGACCATGTAAAAAAGATAAGGAAAGACTGTACGAATGAAACGGACATCCGGCATCATCCTCTCCCTCCTGCTCCTCCTCTCCCTGTCCCTGCCGGCACAGGAGAGGGACCGGACCGAATTGGAACAGGCACTCCGCACCCTCGTCGAAAGGAAGCGGGCGGAGACGGGCATCGCCGTCATCCTGAACGGAACGGATACCGTCACGGTAAACGACGCCGGGCGGTATCCCATGATGAGCGTCTTCAAATTCCACCAGGCACTCGCGGTGGCAGACTTCCTCGACCGGAACGGCCTGCCGCTCTCCACGCCCCTGCCGATTCGGGAAAGCGACCTGCTGCCCGACACCTATAGTCCGCTACGGGATGCATACCCGCAGGGCGGCATCGAGATGAGTATCGGGGAGCTGCTCGTCTACACGCTGCAACTGAGCGACAACAACGCCTGCGACCTCCTTTTCAGATACATCGGCGGTCCGACTGTCGCCGACCGGTATATTCGTACACTGGGAATCGAGGGATTCGCCGTTGAAGCGACGGAAGAGGAGATGCACCGCGACCTGACAGCCTGTTACCGAAACTGGAGCCATCCGCTCGATGCGGCACGGCTGCTGGAGATGCTGATTACCCGCCCCCTGTTCCGGGACGCCTCCCTGCAGGAGTTCATCATCCGAACCATGACGGGATGCAATACGGGACCGGAACGGCTGCCGAAACCGCTGGCCGCCACGGGAGCGGTTATCGGCCACAAGACCGGCAGCGGCGACCGGAACAGCACCGGAGCCCTCATCGGAACGAATGACATCGGATTCGTACAGTTGCCCGACGGCCGGCACTACACGATTGCGGTATTCGTCAAGGATTCGCAGGAGAGTCTGCAGGAGACCGAACGGATAATCGCGGAAGCATCCGACATCGTCTATCGATACATGGAACGGCAGGAATAATCTCACGTCCGCACTGCCGCTCTTTTCACGCACGGGAGGCAACGGTCTCCGGACAGCATAAGTATCACGCCGACCGGTACCGCTTCAACAACCGCTGCCGGAGTCCCTCCGGCAGCCATCGGAAACCAGTCTATTCCCGGATGCCCGTACCACAACGAACCGGGGCGGCGCACATGCGCCGCCCCGGTCATTCGGCCGATACCGGAGCTTACATGACTATCGCACCGAGCAGACTGCGGAGCAGGAAGACGGCTGCCACCGTAAGGATGGAGTAGAGTTCGGGGAAAGCGGCGAGGATAAGCGTATTACCCATCACGTTGTGCCCGTTACCGATGGCCGCTATACCGTTGGCGCATATCTGTCCCTGACGTACGGAGCTCAGCAGACAGACCAGGCCGACCAGCAGCCCCATACCCAGGATGGCGGCGGCCTGCAACACGGTGATACCCGGTGTCAGGTAGTTTTTCACGAGGAAGAAGCAAACGAAACCGTACAGACCCTGCGTACCGGGAAGCGCGGTAAGTATCATGTAACTGCCGAACGCCCCCTTGTTCTTCTTCATCGCCCCGATGGCGGCGTTCGCCGGATAGGAAACGCCGAAAGAACTTCCGATACCCGACAAGGCCACCATGAGCGCTATGCCGATGTAAGCAACATAAATTGGTTCCATAATGTTTTTGTTTTTAGTTTGATAATTATTTCATTACAATTATTTTTCTGCTTTTCTGAGCGGAGAGAACTCCCGCTGCGTACTTTCAAAACCGGCGTTCTTGTAGAACTCCACGAAGGTCAGACGCATCGGATGTACGAAAGCACCGAGCGCTGACATGAAGAGATTGATGCTGTGACCGAAGAGCAGGATGATGATGGCCACTATCTGGCTCACGACCACGGGCATGTCGGCCGTAAGACCGAATGCGAGGTCATTGAAGACCAGTGCGAGCGTACCGCCCGACAGGCAGAGTGCGAAGAGCCGGATATAACTCAGCACATCGCCCAGCAAGCCCGTGACGTTGTTGTAGGTATTCCAGAGTCCGCTGCCGAAATTGACCAGCGGGTTCTTCTCCGGATTGTGGAGAAACAGCATCAGCACCGCACCGACGCCCATCACGATATAATAGACCGGGGAAGGCAATACGATTCCCACTCCCGGCAGAAACATCATGCCGAGCCCGCCGACGAGTATCATGAGCCATCCGAGCGTTCCGAGCGAATATTTGAATCCGAAGCGGCGCGACACATTGACGATGTTGAGCACCAGCGCGAAAATTATCTGCACGAGACCGAGCCCCAGCGACAGCGTAAAGAGCATGTCCGTATCGAAAAACTTCTCGCGTATGCCGGCGAACATCTTCACACCGGCAAGCTGTACCCCGAAAAACGAACCGGCCAGAAACCCGAAAAGCACCGAAGCGAGACCGCAAAGCAGCGTCAGGTTGGCTATCTGTTTCATGGCAGTCGTCTTTTTCCTGCGCAGGAAGAACGAAGCCAGCACGAGAATCAGTCCGTAACCGGCATCGCCGAGGCAGAACCCGAAAAATATCATATAGAAAGGTCCGAAAAAAGCGGTCAGGTCCATCGTTCCGTATTTCGGAAGCGCATAGAACTGTCCGATGACCTCGAACGGATTGACGAACCGGTTGTTTTTCAGAACGACGGGAGTATCGTCCTGCGGCGTAGGCTTCTCCTTGAAATAGACGACATCCGGATATTCCTCCAACAGCTCGTCCACCCGCGCCGAAGTCTCCTGCGTGGCCCAGCCCTCCATGATAACGAGCCGGTTCTCCACTTCGCGGCGGCCGCTGCCCGCCGCACGACTGAAATCGAGCCGTTCACGGAGCCGTTCGCCATGTGCCTCGATGGCATCGCGCGAAGCATACGCACGGGCCATTACCGCTTGCAGCTCATCCATCTGCGCCTCCATGGCCGCTATCTCCCGGCGTTTTCCGGCAGCGGTCGTTTCCGGTGCCTTCTGTTCCTGTGCATCGAACGGAATCTCTCCGCCGTCGGGTGCGACGACCACGAAATAAGTGCGTCCCTCCCGTTCGGCTACCGGTTCCACGATAATCGCATCGCCGGCCGCCCGCCGCACAGCCGCAAATTCGCTGTCATAAACAGAGAAAAAGCGCAGCACCACTCCATCCTCCGCAAGTTTTTTCACCGCTTCCGGCGAAAAGTCGCCCCAAACGGCCAACTCGTCCGCCTCCCTGCGTGCCTTCTCCAGCCGCCCCTTCAACTCCTCGATGGCAGCCGAAGCCTGCAGGTATTGCCTGAAAGCCTCCTCCCCGTCGCTGAAAGGCTCGCCCGGCTCAAATCCCTCCTCTTTGGCGAGTTCGGCGAAACAGCTCTTCGCCGCACGGTGCTGTTCGAGTTCGGCCAGCATTGCCCGCTCCTCGCCGTTCGCTTCCCAGCCCGTGGTCGTTATATCGACCAGACCGAGCTCCTGCAGCGCCGCGAGAAACTCCTTTTGCCTCTCATGATAGAGCACAAAAGTATATTTGCTCATCTTCACTATCATACAGCTTCCGGTTCCTGTTGTTCGTGTTTGCTCTTCACTATCTTCTGTGCGCTCTTGGAGAGGTTCTCCTCATCCTCCAGAAAGCGCCTTATCTTGAGAATGGCGGCTTCATAACCCGGTATCTGCACCTTTTCGTACAGGTTTACCTTCTGGGTGGTCTTCTTGCGGGCATGGTCGAGCACCTCCATACGGCGCATATAGACCTCGGACTCGATACCCGCCTGCGCAACCTCCTTGAGCAGGGCGATGCCGTCGGCATACCACACCGGACTGCTGAACAGGTCGTAATCCTTCTCCTCGAAATCGACCGCGCCGAGAACCGGCACATTCACGCCGGCTATCTTCGACATGCGCAGATCCACCCCCTTCACCGTCAGCAGACCGGGGTCGAATTCGCCCCAGAGCGCCGACATGTATTCATACCGGCCGAGCAGCGCCTCCATGCGCTCCTGCGCATCGGCAGCCGCATCGCGCGCCTTCTTCACCTCCAGCCGCAGCGCCGACTCCTTGCTTTTAATGGTCGGAAGGGCACGCTGGCGCATCTGGAGCTTCTTGCGCATCTCGCCGAGCGACGTCTTGTTATATTGAAATTTAATTGCCATAGTTCTTCTCTTTTTCCCATTGCGTACGGCGCCAGCGTTCCACGGCGCCCAGCAGCAACGTACTTCCGCCCAGCAGACATACCGCAGCGGCACACCACATCCACACCGAAGCGTCCCAAAGCGTACCATTCACCCCTTTGACAAGAACGACCACCGCCAGCAGCTTGATACCCTGCCACAAACCGTATCTCCACGGCGGCATCGCCGTCTCCGCCGGCCGTACCGCATACCGACGCTCCCTGAGGTCGATACCGCCGACAAGCAGGGTACCGCCCCCTGCAACGAACACCCCTATCAGCAGGAGCAGCACGAGGTCGTGTCTATCGTATTCGGACAGCAACATGACCGTCACGACAATGAGTACCCAATATGCCGTACTCACCATCAAACCGTACAACCAACTGTCTCCGCTTCTTTTCATATATCCGATTCCGTAACCGGTTCCTAACGACCGTCTCGCGCCTGTTTCTCTTCTCCACCCTGTCGGTTACGCTCCTTCCGCCTTTCGAGGATACCGAAAATCAGCGTTCCCGCCGCAAGCGTCACCACCCAAACCGCTATCGCAGGCATCCATTGCCCCTTTTCGGGAAATCCTCCTGCGACCAGCATCGGCACATGCACAAGCACCAGCATGACGACACTCGTCAACAAACCGTACAACCAGCGATTCATGCGCCCCGCCATATTCCGTTCAGGCTGTCCGGGGCCAATACTTCTCGGTCAGCGCCTCCTTGATGGCGACCTCGCTCTTGGTAAAATATTTCGCGAAGAGCCGCCATGCCGTATCGAGCATCTCGGTAATTTCAATATTGACGTCGATGGCCAGCAGCTTTTCGGAATACTCCTTGGCGAACTTCAGCGTCCGTTCGTCGTAATCGGAGAGGTCGAAGCCGTTCTCCAGCTTGGTCTTGGCGTTGGCCGCATCGGAATAGAGCCGCACCGCGGCATTCATCACCTGCGGATGGTCCTCGCGGGTCTTCTTCCCTATCACAAGCTGTTTCAGACGTGAAAGGCTTCGGAAAGGGTCTACGATAACCTTGCCTGTATCGCTGTCCTTACGCAGGAAGAGCTGTCCCTCGGTGATATACCCCGTATTGTCGGGCACGGCATTGGTAATGTCGCCGCCCGAAAGGGTGGTCACGGCAATGATGGTTATCGAACCGCCGTTGGGAAGCTGCACGGCCTTCTCGTATATCTTCGCCAGGTCGGAATAGAGCGACCCCGGCATGGAGTCCTTCGAGGGTATCTGGTCCATACGGTTCGACACGATGGCCAGCGCATCGGCATACAGCGTCATGTCCGTCAACAGCACGAGTACCTTTTCGCCCTTGTCCACGGCGAAATATTCGGCCGCAGTGAGCGCCATATCGGGCACCAGAAGCCGTTCCACAGGCGGGTTCTCGGTCGTGTTCACGAAACATACGATGCGGTCGAGCACCCCGGCATTCTCGAACAGATTCTTGAAATAGAGATAGTCGTCGTTGGTCATGCCCATACCGCCGAGGATGATTTTATCGGCCTGCGCACGCAGCGCCACATCGGCCATCACCTGGTTGTAGGGCTGGTCGGGGTCGGCGAAAAAAGGTATCTTCTGCCCGGAAACTATCGTATTGTTCAGGTCGATACCGGCGATACCGGTGGCGATGAGTTCCGAGGGCTGGATACGTTTGAAGGGGTTCACCGTCGGGCCGCCTATCTCCCGTGCCTCGCCCTCCACCGGCATGCCGCCGTCGAGCGGATTTCCGTAGGCATCGAAGAATCGGCCCGCCAGTTCGTCGCTCACCTTCAGCACCGGCGGCTCGCCGTGGAAAACCACCTCCGTATCGGTGGCGATACCCTCCGTTCCCTGAAATACCTGCAGCGTGATGTCGTCGCCCGAAATGCGCACCACCTGAGCCAGCTTGCCGCCGACGGTGGCCAGCTCGTCATTGCCGACGCCCTGCGCCCTGACCGTCACGGTGGCTTTGGTAATGTTGTCTATCTTGGTGTATATTTTCTGAAATGCTTTCGTTGTCATGACAGTGACGGATTTATTTGTTTGACTCCTTCGCGGCGACCATCTCGTCGATTCGCTCACGGTATTCGGCGAACTTGTCGCTCTCCCATTCGGAATAGTTGAGCTGTTTGAAAAGGTTGATGAGCGATTTGTAGAACTCGACGCAGCTCTGGAAATCGTCGAAACCGAATTTGCGGTCGCAGATGTCGAGTACGAGATTGTACATGTACCGCTGTCTGTCGAGCGGCGTATTGGCATCCACCGCATCGAAAGCATCCTGCTGCAATATCACGAAATCTATCAGCTCGCTCTTCCAGAAGCGGTCGTGGTACTCCACCGGCACACCGTCGTCGCCGAGAATGTCAATCTGCTCGGAGGCCTCCTTGCCGCGCTGGACGATGGTCTTGCCTCTGTTCACGAGGTCCACCCATCCCGGTTCCACCCGTTCATCGAGGTATTCGATTATCTCCGGATATTCGAGGTATTTGGAGTAGCTGTCCAGCGGGTCGATGGCCGGATAGCGCTTGCTGTCGGCACGCTGCTGCGAAAGGGCGTAAAAACAGCGGGCCGCCTTTTGCGTGGCCTCCGTCACCGGCTCCTTCAGGTTACCGCCCGCCGGCGACACCGTACCGAGGAAAGTCACCGAACCCGTCGCACCGTTGCGCAGGTGCACCAGTCCGGCACGGGCGTAAAAATTGGATATGACGGCCGAGAGGTCCATCGGAAAGGCGTCCTGTCCCGGAAGCTCTTCCAGACGGTTGCTCATCTCGCGCAGCGCCTGCGCCCAGCGCGAGGTGGAGTCGGCGAGAATCAGCACCTTCAGCCCCATGGCCCGGTAATACTCCCCGATGGTCATTCCCGTATAGACGGACGCCTCGCGCGAGGCGACGGGCATGTTGGAGGTGTTGCAGATGATAGTCGTCCGCTCCATCAGCTTGTGTCCCGTATGGGGGTCGTCCAGATGGGGGAATTCCGCGAAGATTTCCACCACCTCGTTGGCGCGCTCCCCGCAGGCAATCATGATGATGATGTCGGCCTCGGCCTGCTTGGCGATAGCGTGCTGCAACACCGTCTTACCCGCACCGAAAGGCCCGGGAATGAATCCCGTACCGCCGTCGGCTATCGGATTGAAAGTATCTATCGGCCGGACACCGGTTTCGAGTATGCGCGAAGGACGCGGCTTGGACACATACGCCTTGATGGGACGCTTCACCGGCCACTTCTGCACCATCGTCACCGGATGTTCCCCGCCCTGCGCATCTTCGAGCACGGCCACAGTATGGTTGATATTATACTCTCCTGCTCCGGCCACGCTGCGGACGGTATAGCTACCCTCGAACGCGAAAGGCACCATTATCTTGTGCATTATCCACTGCTCCTTCACCTCGCCGAGCCAGTCGCCTGCCTCTACCCGGTCGCCCGGTTGGGCCAGCGGACGGAACTCCCAGAGTGTCTCCTCGTTCAGCGGCGAGGTACGCTGCCCGCGCCGGATGAACAGACCGTCCATATCGGCCAGGTCGTTCTGCAGACCGTCGTAATTCTTCGAGAGGATGCCCGGTCCGAGCGTGGCTTCGAGCATGTGCCCCTCGAACTCCACCTCGGCCCCCATCCGCAGGCCGCGGGTACTGTCGAACACCTGTATATAGGCATCGTCGCCGACGACCTTGATGACTTCGGCCATCATTCTCACCTCGCCGAGCTTCACGGTGGCTATCTCGTTCTGTGCCACCGGCCCCTCCGTCTTCACGATAACGATGTTGGAAATGATGCCGGTTACTTTACCTTTCGTTTTCATATCTGTCTCTTTGTTTTTGTCGGTTTACATGTCGGGCAGCGTTCCGGACGCCGTCAGACCCTCCACGAGTCTGCCGAGCATCTCCCGTCCGCGCTGCGGGTCGAGCGCCGCCCACCGGTGGATGATATTCACCTTGACCAGATAGCCGAGGATGAAATCCAAATCGAAATAGTTCGTCAGGGTGAGTTCGTCGGCCATTTCCCAACGGATGGCATCCATCCGGTTCTCCTTCTCCACCAGATTGCTGTCGTCGGCCACGGCAAGCATCACGCGGTCCACATAAGCGACTTCTCCCTTGATTCCGAAATCGGCTGCGGAGCTGCGTGCGAGCGCACTCTCTATATCGCCCGTACCCACGATGACCTCCGCCACGGGAATCCCGCGACGCCGTGCGGCGAATGCGGCCGCTATGTTACGCAGTGTCCGGTCGAACTCCGCCCACCTCCTCATGAACTTCGACGACGACCGGGCGCACGCGGCATAATAGGCAGCGAACAGATTCCGTTCGAGAGACTTCTCCATATCCACCTCCTCGCTGACGTCCGTACCTTCCCCCTCCTTGTCGGCCGCATTGAAAGCGGTTATCACCCGGCCGAGGAAGAGGGGAAGCCGCGACGGGGAGACGAGCTCCTCCTGCAGCTCCTCGCGCGAAAGATTGCCCAACGCCGAGAAGTGCTCCCTACCGGCCCGGAGGCTGACGATATTCTCTATATCGTAATACGTATAGAACAGCTCCACCGTCCTGCGGTCACGCGCAGAGAGCTCCTCCTTTATCTCCGCGATGATGGCCGGGGCATCGAAACCCTTCTTCTCTGCATCGAGCGAATACTCCCTGAGCCCTGCGATGAGACAATAGTAATCTTTCCGAAACATATCGACCTATTTTTCGGCGTACAGCATTTTCGCCACCCGCTCCTTCAGAAATTCGGACAGCAGCGCCTCGAAATCGGCTTCGGAAAAGCTGATATAATATCCGCCGTTTTTTTCGCCTATCCGGAATCCGCTGCGGACACTGTCGGAATAACCGACCTCCACCCCCTGCGCCAGCAGGCTCTTGGCCGCGGCTTCGAACTCCTTGCCGAACCGCTCCTGCCACTCGGCCGGAAGCAGCGCCGAGAGCGTCACCTTTCCCGCCGAATCGGCGCGCCAGCCCGCCGCGACGGCGAGCAGCATCTCCCGCACAAATGCGGGGTCCACCGCCGCCTCATGCACCGGTCCGGAGAGGGTTTTGGCGATTATCATCTCCGAAATGTGCTCCTTGAGCGCACCGACGGCCTGACGCCCGGCCAAGGTCACTTCCGTCATGGTATTTCTGCGAAGCTCCTCCGCCTTGCGGCGGGCCTCCTCCACGACGGCGGCTGCCTTCTCCTCGGCCTCCCTTACGATAGCGTCGGCCTTCGCCTGCGCATCCGCTACGAGTCTCTCCGCATCGCTGCGCCCTTTGGCAAGCCCCTCCTCATAGAGCTTGTTGGTCAGTTCCTGAAGTTTGTTTTCCATGCTGTATATGTTTTATTATTCCTTGCACTGCACTCCTCATCCGCTACCGCGGATACCGGGGTAACGCCCGTCCTGCAAAAATAGTATCCGCCGGCGCACCCTTTCTGTCCTGTTCGGCCACGTTTTTGTCCGAAACATCACTCCTGATGGCCGGGACGAAGCAGGTCGGTCACCACTTTTACCGGAGTAAAGGTCGTCGCGGGAACCTCTACGAACAAGGTGTTCCAATCCGACATGGCACCGTTCCACAATCCAGGCAGCTCCATCGCCTTCAGCGGCTTTCCGTCCTTGGACTTTTCGGAGATGAATCCGGTCGAACGGTCCACATAGCGTGTCAGGTCGTATTTGCGCCCCCTTGGGCCGCGCACGCCGCACACGATATCCACCGGATTGAAATGGGTGGCGCCGCCCATGACCGCTTCCCTCCGTTCAGGCGCTATCTGCGACGACTCGGCTATCTGCAGCGATACGAGCCCGTCGGCACTGCGTGCAAAGAACGGGCCTCCGCCCGGTTCCCCCTCGTTGCGCACCATGCCGCACACCCGTACCGGCCGGTCGAGCACCCGGCACAGAAACGCGACCCGGTCGGCCGCCGCACGCGCCCCGAATCCTTCGGGCAGTTCCACATGCAGGATATCGCGCACGAAAGCCTCCGCCGCATCGACGCCTTCGGCGGCAGGCGTCTCCTCTTCCAGCATTCTCAGGTAGCCGTGAATCTTCTCCTGCACTTCGAGGAGCAGCCCGGCCAGCGCCTTCTTGTAAACCACCGTATCGCCCCGACGGGAATCGGTGGTCACATTGTCTATATTCTTGATGAAAACGAGGTCGGCATCCATCTCGTTCAGGTTCTCAATCAACGCTCCGTGACCGGCCGGACGGAACAGAAGCGAACCGTCGCCGTTCCGGAAAGGCGTATTGTCCGGATTCACGGCTATCGTATCGGTCGAGCTTTTCTGTACCGACACGGTGACATCGTACTCCACACCGAACCGCTCGCCGTACTTCGGAAGCGCGGCATCGAACACTCTGCCGAAATCGCCGGCATGTTCGGGCGATACGGTAAAATGCACCGCCACCCGGCCCCCGCACGCCGCATACTGCGCCCCCTCGGTCAGGTGCTCTTCCAAAGCCGTGCGCACTTCGGCGGGATAGCGGTGGAAAAGTATCAGCGCCTTGGGCATGTTTCCGTACCCGAGTCCGCCGGGCCCTACGATACCGCGGACGACATCCTCCGGCGAAGCTCCGGGGGGCAGAAGCCGCCGCAAACGGTCGTAAAACGCGAATCGCTCCAGCGCACCGAGTACCTCGGCAGTCACCCGGTTCTCCTCCCCGGAGGAGAGATACCCGAACAGCTCCCGGAACATCCTCGTCGCCGCACCCGAGGCAGGCACGAACTTCACCACGCGGCATACGCCGCAGGCCCTGTCGTAACGACGCCCCAAAGCGGCCAGCCGGCTGTCATCGAGACGGAGAATACCGTCGCCCACGGAAGCGGGACGCACCACATCGAGGTACGGAAATCCCTCTCTAAAACCGACAAGCTGCGCTTCCACCGCTTCCGGATCGATACCGTGGGCCTTCACGCACTCCCAATCGCGTCTATCCAGCATATTCCATCTTGTTAAATCCAACAATCTTCAAAGATAACAATTATTTTGATTATCGTATAACGCAAGGGATTTATAAAATATGCGAAAAAACGAACAACCTTGTTCTCCGCCTCTTTCGGCAGTGCCTCCGGAGAGCCTTCTCGGAGCCGCCCAAATTACCGGAGACAGGGGACAAATCCGGAAATTTTGGGTAAATTTGCGCCGTTATGACAAGGGAAATCCTGCATGCCGACCTGTTGGGACGGAACAGTTTCGGCGTCGCCGCCACCGCCGACCGCATCGTGGAGTTCAGCGATGCAGCCTCGTTGCGCGACTACCTCGCTGCACACGAAGACATCCGGCAGGGAAAGCTCGGTGTTTTGGGCGGAGGCAACAACATCCTCTTTACGGAGGATTTTCACGGAACGCTGCTGCACCCCGCAGGCGAAGGTTTCTCGGTCACGGGCTCCTCGGGCAACAGCGTCTCGGTACGGGCAGAAGCGGGACTCGACTGGGAGAAGTTCGTGGAACGGTGCATCGGCCTCGGTCTGTGGGGGACGGAAAACCTGACGGCGATACCGGGAACGGTCGGCGCCGCTCCGGTACAGAACATCGGAGCCTACGGAGCCGAAGCGAAGGATATCGTCGAATCCGTCGAGACCCTCGACCTGGCCACGCTTAAGGAGGTCTCCATCGCAGGATGCCACTGCGGTTTCGGTTACCGCGACAGCATTTTCAAGGGGGTACTGAAAGGCCGGGCGGTCATTACGGCCGTCACTTTCCGGCTCTCGCGCACCCCGCGCCCCAACCTCGGCTACGACGCACTCGCACGCGAAGTGGAGGATGCTGGCGGGGCGACACTGGAGAACATACGGACGGCCGTCCGGCAGATACGCGGCGAGAAACTGCCCGACCCGGCCGTCACGGGCAACGCGGGCAGCTTCTTCAAGAACCCGGTAGTGGACGGCGAACTGGCCGAAAGAATAAAACGGAAATATCCCGACATGCCCTCCTATCCGGTGCCGGAGGGGGTGAAGATACCGGCCGGCTGGCTGATAGAAAAGACCGGCTGGAAAGGAGCCTCGCTGGGCCGGGCAGGCGTTTACGGCAAACAGGCGCTCATCCTCGTGAATCTGGGCGGAGCAACGGGCAACGAGGTCACGGCGCTGGCCCGACGGATAACCGACGACGTGGAGACCCGGTTCGGTATCCGAATAGCGACCGAAGTGAACATATGGTGACGGAAGCGGACGGAACGGAAACACAGTGTCCCCGCAACGACAGAAACGAAGCCGGCGGACGGAAGAGACGCCGCAATCATACGGAACTATGCTCGAAGAGAAATTTCAAAGGTATATCAGAGAACACGCGCTGGTGGAACCGGACGACAGGATACTGCTCACCGTCAGCGGAGGCGTGGATTCGATGGTCATGATGGACCTTTTCGTGTCGGCCGGCTACAAGGTCGGCGTCGCGCACTGCAACTTCCAGTTGCGCGGAGAGGAGTCGGACGAGGACGAAACGCTCGTACAGATGCGTGCCGCAGGGTACGGTCTCCCCTTCTTCAACCGCCGGTTCGACACGCAGGGCGAAATGGAAGCCACCGGAGAATCGGTACAGATAGCCGCCCGGAGGCTGCGCTATGAATGGTTCCGCGAACTGAGCGCCGAGCACGGCTACGACGCCATCGCCATCGCCCACCATGCCGACGACTCCATCGAAACGTTCTTCATCAACCTGATGCGGGGCACGGGGCTCAAGGGGCTCACCGGCATCCACAGGGTAAACGGGAAAATCATCCGCCCGCTGCTCTTCGCCTCCCGCCGGGAGATACTCGACTACGCCACGGCCCACGGCATCCCCTTCCGGGAGGACTCCTCGAACCGCTCAACGAAGTACATGCGCAACAAGATACGGCTCGGCATCGTCCCGATACTGCGCACCATCAATCCGAACTTCACCGAACTCATGGGGGCCAACATCAGCAGGCTGACCGATGCCCAGCTCTTCATCGACCGCTGCATCGAAACAATCATGCAGCAGGCGGTGACGACTGCGGACGGAATCGTCACCATCGACCCCGCAGCGATAGACCCGCGGATGCCGCTCAACTACGTGATATATGAAATCATGAGTTCCGGATACGGTTTCAAGGGCGACGTCGTGGACGGACTGATGGAGGCGCTCCAGCGCGGAGCCACCGGCCGGCGGTTCTATTCGAAGGATTACGCCGCCTACATCGACCGGGGACGGATAATCGTCGTCCCGGTCGCCGGAGAAGACCCCTGCGAAACGGAGCTCACCGCCACGGCACACAAGGTCTACTGCGGCAACAGCGTGATACTCGCCCGCCACACCGACATCGACAATATCGAGAGCCTCCGCCAGCCCGAAAACGTCGCACTGCTGGATGCCGACCTGCTCCAGTGGCCGCTGAAGCTGCGCAGATGGCACGAAGGCGACGCGTTCGTCCCCTTCGGAATGAACGGCCGCAAGAAAGTCAGCGATTTTCTGATAAACGAGAAGGTATCGCTGCCGGAGAAGAACCGGCAGTTCGTACTCGTGAGCGGAGACGACATCGTCTGGGTTGTCGGCCGGCGTATCGACGACCGCTACCGGGTATCGGACAGGACCGAGAACATCCTTCTGCTGAGAAGGGAAATCATATAGGCCGACACAGCGGCGGAAAGGGAAACCATGGCGAAAGGGAGCGGAAAGACGACATTCAAAGATACCGTAACGGCCTACGAAAGGCTCCGGCGGGAGATTGCCGCCGGCAGGTACGCTCCGGTCTATCTGCTCATGGGCGAGGAGGGATACTTCATCGACCGCATCGCCGACCAACTGGCCGGCACGGTACTCACCGAGGCCGAACGGGACTTCAACCAAATCGTGGTCTACGGGAAAGATACCGACGAGGGAACCATCATCAACTACGCACGGCAAATGCCCATGATGGGCCACTACGAAGTGGTCATCGTCAAGGAGGCGCAGTCGCTCCGCAAACCCGAACAGCTCTCGCTCTACACGGCTGCCCCCTCGCCCTCCACCATCCTCGTCGTCTGCTACAAGGGCAAGAGCCTCGACAAGCGCACGCAGCTCTACAAGCACATCGTGCAAAAGGGCGAAGTACTCGAATCGGTACGTCCGCGCGACTACGAAATCACGGCCTGGCTGGGCGACTTCGTCCAATCGAAGGGGTGCACGATAGAGCCCAAGGCGCTGGGAATGCTTACCGACCATCTCGGCACGGACATCTCCCGCATCTCCAACGAACTTGCCAAGCTGCTTACCTTCCTGCCCGAAGGAACGAAACGAATCACCGCGCAGCACATCGAGGACAACATAGGTATCAGCAAGGATTTCAACAACTTCGAATTGACGAAAGCTATTTCGGAGAAGAACATGGCCCGCGCCATGCTCATTGCCGACCACTTCCGGCGCAACCCGAAGGACAATCCGCTGACGGTGACACTGAGCGCCCTGTTCACCCATTTCCAGCGCATCTTCATCGTCAATTACAAACGGTGGGAGATTCGTCACAAAAACGTTCCGGCCCCTTCGGACGCCGAACTGAGCGCCCTGCTGAAACTGCCCAACCCCTTCTTCCTCAATGAATACAAACAGGCGGCCAACCTCTACCCCAACCGTAAGGTATTCAATATCCTCGGCCTGCTACGCGAATACGACATGCGAAGCAAAGGCATCGGAGGCGGCCCGCAGGACGACGGCGAACTGCTGCGGGAACTGCTGCTCAAAATCTTCATGACATGACCCCGCCGCAGCACATCTACCTCAACGGTGTCCTGCTCGACGGAAGACAGGAAACGCTCTCCGCACAGAGACTCTTACAAGACAACTACGTCCATGCCGCGGTGAACACTTCCGCCCACAGTCCGCTCTATCTGGAGAAGCACCTCGCATACGCCGCCGAATCCTACCGTAAACTCTACGGCACCGTGCCGCAGTTCGATACAATGCAACTGCGCGAAGGAATAGCGGCCCTGCTGGATGCCGACCGCATGCCCCGGCTGGGCAACATCGTCCGCATCTACCTGCTGCCTTCGCAGCGGAGCGGCGATGCCGTGCCCGACCTGCTGGCAATGGCCGACCACTCCACCATATACCGCGGTTACGAGCTCATCAGCATCCGCCCCAAAGCGATACTAACCAACTACGAGATTCCCTTCTGCGGCCATCGTACCGCCGTATCGCTTACGACCTCACGCTACATGCAGGCGTTCGCGGAGCGTACCGGCTGCCATGTAGCCCTGCACTGCAACCGGGCCGAACGCCTCATATCGTGCGGCGAATACCCGGTTTTCCTTGCCCGCGACGGCGCCCTCTTCACCCCGCCGGCAGAGACGTTTCCCGCCTGCACCGAACGCGACCTGATGTTCCGGGCCTGCTCCCTGGCGGGCATCCCCATCACGGAACGCAACATCGCCGCCTCGGAAATCCCCGGCGCCGACGAACTGATGGTCTTCAACCATACGGGGCTCCAAAGCCTCCTCTCGCTGGGAAATTACTACTTCTACAACCTGCTCGCCCTGCGCATCGAAAAGGTGCTCCGTACCGTTACGGAAGAGGGGCTGCAAGCCTGACGCCCGCTCCCGCCCCGACGCGCAGTTCCGGTCCCCGTCCGGATACCGGAATATCGCACGCCGAAAAGAACAGCGTCCGGAAAAGACGGACCGGGGAACGTACTGTCTCCGGTGCGGAACAAGAGACGCCGCCTCGACAGGCTTCTGCCGGAAACCGCATATATCCGGACGGGCACTCCGTCCGCACCAGAAACAGGGCCCGATACGTATCCGTACCGGGCCCGATATCTCCGTCCGCATTGCCTATCGGTAATAGCTGCCCCTGTAAACAGCGGTATTGCCGGCACCGTCCGTAACCCGGAGCTCCACCTCGTGCCGCCTGCCCGTACCGCACACCTCGTCATCGAAATAGTGGTAAAGCATCCCGTGCACCGTATCGTGTTCGAGCATCACCCACTCTCCGTCCACCGTCGCGGAATAGGAGGCGACGCCGGAAAAATCGTCGCTTATACGGAAACCGATGCGCCGCTCGCCGGACATATCGGTTCCCGACCTGAACGATGGCGTGACGGTCGGGTTTACCGTATCGGCCGCGGCACACCATATCCCGAAGAGGGAAGCACGCCCCGTCACGGCACCGTCGGCATATTTCGCCGGTGCGGCGGCAAGCCGCCCCTTATCGGTAAGACGTGCAATGACCACCCGTTCGCGCAGCTCTTCCGGCACGTCGGCCCGGAAAGAGAGTGTCACGGGAGCCTGCAAGGGTACCGACGCATCATGGACGGCATAGAAATCCGACAGGATATGCGTCCCTTTTCCCACCGTCACGGCAGGCCGGCCGGAGAGTTGCTCCTGCTCGTAGAACAGCGATTCGTAAAGTGCGCCGGCAGGAATGGTGACCTTGAGCCCGTCCGTCGTCCGGGAGTAGTGACGCCGGAAATCCACCGCCTCGGCATCGGTCGGGATACTGACCGTCGCAGCAGCGGCCGAGGGGTCATACGTCACGGGGAAAGTCAGTACGGCCGTATTGCCGCTGTCGTCCTCCACCTCGATACGGACCTCGTCGATGCCCGATGCGGGGTCTATCAGGCCGCGCCCCACGGCCCGAGGGTAGAAAGGCATCGCCCCCTCGTTCAGTACGGCCAGGCGGAATACGTCGTTGGAGGTGGTACCGTTCAGCATGTAATCCGACAGCACCTTGGCAAAATGGTTCTCCCCGAAAGTGAAGCCGTCCATCAGATATTCCAAACGCGTTTGGCCATCAACCGAAAGTACGATGCGGTAGGTAGCCATCGAGCCGCTTACATCGTTCTTCCTGTCCATCGTCTCCACGCAGAAATACCCCCGGCCGGGCAGTACCATGGGAGCCTCCAGCGTATAGCGGGCACCGCTTCCTCCGATTGCGGCAGCCCTTCCCGCAAGCGTGTGCACCGGGACGCCCATGAGCGTATCCACCAGATAGTAGCTGACACCGAATATCCGGGGCGGCAGGTCATCTTTCACCCGGTAATATCCCCTTGCAATAGGGTTCACCGTCCGCTGCGAGGCCCCTTCGCGTATCTCGAAGTGGAGATGCGGGCCGAACGAGTTGCCCGAATTGCCCGACAGGCCGATGACTTCGCCCCGCTTTACGGGGAAACGACCCGCCTCGGGAAAAAGGTCGATGTCGTTGCGTTGCTGCCGGTAACGCTCACTGCGCACGTACGCCTCCACCTCCGGAGTAAATTTACTGAGATGGCCGTAGACCGAGATATTGCCGTCCGGATGCGCCACATAGACCACATTGCCGTAACCGTAAGGCTTCACGCCAATACGGTAAATCTGTCCGTCCTCGACGGCAAGCACCCGCTTCCCCTCGACGCCCCCGGTACGGAAATCGACGCCCGAATGGAAACGGGTGGAACGAAGCTTCCCGAAATTGGAAGAGCTTTGCAGCACCGGCATATCGAGCGGCTTTCCATAATCCTGTGCATGCGCCGTACCGCCCTGCAACGCCGCACAAACCAAACACACGCCCACCGACAGCCGCAGTCTCCGGCATCCGGTCCGAACCATCTCTTTCATACGCTCCCTCGTTTCAGCCGCCCCATTACGAAGCGTTCCCTGCTTATATCGTTTCAACATACGGTTTCCTTTATTCCGGAGTGCGCCTTTATCACCCGCAACACTCCCGACAGCCTGCCGGACAGACCGCAAACAGCTTCCGTCCCGACAACCGGCGGCACCTTCTGCCAGAAAGCAGCCACATCCGCCCCATTCGGAACAATATCTGTCACTCCTCCTCTTCCTCCGCTCCCGTCCGTGCGACGGCCCGCGAAGCCGCCTCTACCACGGTATCGTAATCGTAACCGCGCGAGAGGCCGAAACGGACGAGTTTCCCCTTCACTTCATATGCCGTGCCCGACACGCTCCGAAGTTTCCGGTCAAGCAGCTCCTGCAGTCGGTCGGCCACGGCGCCGGTTTCGTACTCCCGCACAACGGCCTCTTCGACAAGGTCGGACGGTATTCCCTTGGCACGGAGCCCAGCCCGTATCTTGTGCACGCCCCATCCCGCCAACGAGGACTTTTCGCGCACATAGGCGGCGGCGAAGCGACGGTCGTCGATGAATCCCGACTCGCACAGCCGATGCAGTATCCGTTCCCTGTCGGCCTCGGGCACGTTCCACCGACGCATCAGCCGCAGCGCATCGCCGCTGGAACGCTCCGCCCGGGCAGCATAGCGCATCAATCCTGCCAGCGCCTCCTCCGCACTTTTGGCCCGCTTTCCGTGGGGCCCTGCCTCCTCTTCCTTCTCCTTCATCGTTCACTCCTTCACACACCGTACCATCCTCGGCTTGCCGTTCATATCGCACCGGCACTCCACCCCGACGAACCCCTGCCCCGACAACAGCGTGCAAACGCCGCAGGCATAATCTTCGTGCACCTCGAAAAAGAGCCGGCCTCCGGCATCCAGCAGCCGGGCGGCCTTATGTCCGATTTCCCGATAGAAAAGCAATGGGTCGGCGTCCTCCACGAACAGTGCCCCGGCGGGCTCGTACAACCGCACATTGTCACGCATGGAGGCATACTCCGAGCGGGGAATATAGGGCGGATTGGATACGACGACATCGTAACGGTGCCGCGGCAGCAGTCCGGCGAACGTATCGTACGGCGCCGTCGCATCGGCCTGTACGAAATGCACCGTTGCGCCGTTCACGGCCGCATTTTCCGCCGCAAAAACCAGCGCATCGGGCGAGATGTCCGCCGCATCGACCGTCGGGGCGACAAGCAAACGGGAAAGCGCGACAGCAATGGCCCCGCTGCCCGTCCCGATATCCAGCAGACGCACTCCCGCAATACCGGCACAGTCGGCCGCAATCCACTGCACGAGCTCCTCAGTCTCCGGGCGAGGTATCAGCACCCCCTCCCCGACACGGAACGGCAGGCCGTAAAATTCCGTCCGTCCGGTCACATACTGCAACGGGACATGCGCTGCAATCCGCCGGCACGCCTCCTCCAGCACTCTTTCGTCAGCCACGGCCTCTGCGCCGGGGTCGGCCACGGCCTCCGCCCGCGAGAAGCCGCAGAAACATTCGGCCACCTCGAACGCAATGGCACGCGCCTCTCCTGCCGTATAGGCATCGGGCACGGCACGCCGTACTCTTTCCAACACTTCCCTGCGTTTCATTTCCCGTCAAAATTACGCAAACGGCACCTAAAATCCAACCGTCCGTCCCTGGCCGGAACCACGTTCCGCATCGAACCGTTTCCCGTCCGACAGATGCCGCTTGCCCATCCGCTTTTTATCACTACTTTTGCAGAAACACGAACGGCCATGCCCAGGCAACTCACACCGGAAGAGCAGCAAATCATCCGCCAGACCGAAAAGGAGGGGGCGGAACTCGCCGAACGGGAACACGACGGCAAGGGGGCGAACAGCATCATGCGGCGCATCGCCGGCATCCTGGTTTTCGCCGCCGTCTTTCTCCTCTTCGCCTGCATCGCCTACTTCGTAGTCAGCAGCACTACCCACTGAAACGACAGCTCCCCTCAATCATCACATCACAGCGAAAACGGCACGCAAAGATTGCGTGCCGTTCCGTGCTTTCATCCGCCGCCTCCGGTCACTCATACTGTCCGGAACGCAATGCCTGCACCTCCCGCGGCGTCAGGAAACGCCACTCGCCGCGCTTGAGACGCTGTTTCGTCAGTCCGGCGAAATAGACACGGTCGAGCTTCGTCACCTTATAGCCCAGATGCTCGAACATGCGCCGCACGATACGGTTGCGCCCGGAGTGTATCTCGATACCTATTTCCGTCTTCTTCGTCCCCACGTAGCTGACCGCATCGGCATGTATCTCTCCGTCGTCGAGCTCGAATCCCTGCACCAACGCATCCATGTCGGCATGCGTCAGCGGTTTGTCCAACGAGACCTGATATACCTTTTTCTTCTCGAAAGAAGGGTGCATCAGTTTCTTGGCCATATCGCCGTCGTTGGTGATGAGCAGTACGCCGAGACTGTTCTTGTCCAGACGTCCCACCGGATATACCCTCTCCCGGCAGCCCTCTTTCAGCAGCTCCATCACCGTCTTGTCCGCATGGGGGTCCTCCACCGAAGTCACATATCCCTTGGGTTTGTTCATCACGATATATACCTTGCGTTCGTTGCGGATGATGTTCCCGTTGAAACGCACCTCATCCTGCTGCGACACCTTGGCTCCGAGTTCGGTCACGACCAGTCCGTTGACTGAAACCACGCCCGACTGGATGAATTCGTCCGCTTCACGGCGCGAGCAGATACCCGACATGGCGATATAACGGTTGAGCCGTATCTTATCCTCGATAACCGGCGCCGGAAAAGTCGGATAGTTCTCCGAATTGTACTTGGGCACCCTGGGGCCCCGCTGACCGGCCGGACGACGCCTGTCGGTCGGTCGGCCGCCGTAAGCACCGCCGCCCTGAGTTCCGTAAGGTTTGCTGCCGTACCCTTTCCTGTCCCCCGTACCGCGTTCGCCGTAAGGACGCTTGCCGTCGCCATAACGCCGTTCGCCGCCCTCGCTGCGGCCATACGGCCGACCGCCGGCATACTCTCTCGGTTCCTTGCCTTCGCCGCGTTCACCTTCGCCGTGACCGTACCGCGGGGCATAACGCTCCGGACGCCCCTCCTGCGAACGGTCGTTCCCGTAACGGCTGCCTCCCTCGAAACCGCCTTCCGGTCTGCGGTATCCGCCGCTCCGGCGCTCGCCCCCCTCCGTATCGCGGGAGGAGTCGTAACGGTTCCGGCCAACCGGCCGGTTGTACTCATCGAAATTGGGATTGTAGGATTTGCGCCTCGCTGCCCCTTCGCCGGACGGTCCCTGCGGACGGCCGTCGGACGGATAAGTCCGAGTGTCGTAACTGTTCCGGCGGTAACCGGAACGGTCAAAGCTACCACCTTCGCCTCGCTGCTCGTATGGCGCCCGCTCGCGCGGACGGTAGCCGCCCTCCGGTCTGTTGCGGTTGCGGTCATCACCGCTTTCCCCGCCGTAACGCCCCGAACCGGCATAACCGCTGCCGCTCCGGTACTCCTGCGGGCGCCGGTGCTCTCCGTCGTAACGGGCCCCCTCGGCGGGTTCGTGTCCCTCACGCCGGTAATCCACCTTTTCAACCGGCCTCGAAGTCGTTATCCGCGTCCGCTTGTCTTTTGCAAATGCCTTATAAGCAGGCTGTCCCTCCTGCGAGCCATCCGTATCTTCCCGATGAGGACGGCCGTCACTGTTTCCGAAATCTTTCATTATTTAAGTATTAATGCCATACGGACAACAAATGTAACGCATTTTTCATACATTTACACCTGTCATAAAATTTGTTCATCATAAAACGTCCATGAGATATAATTTCGACGACATCATCGACCGCCGGGGCAGCGGATGCGTCAAATACGACGACCTTTCGGCTTTCGGCAATGCAAATGTCATACCGCTGTGGATAGCCGATATGGATTTCGAAGCTCCGGAGTTCATCTGCCAGGCGATAGCGCGCCGCGCCGCACACCGGGTATTCGGCTACGGCATGCGTACCGATGCCTATTACGCTGCAATCACGAACTGGGTGGAACGCCGCAACGGTTGGCACATCGACCGCGAATGGATAGATTTCACGCCGGGTGTGGTTGCGGGGTTCGTCTTCGCCCTACGGGCCCTGTCGGCCGAGGGCGACGGTATCGTCATCATGCCTCCCGTCTATCCTCCGTTCGCCGCCCAGATAAAAGCCAACGGCCGGCGGGTAGTGGAAAACCCGCTCATTCCCGAAAAGGGATACTACCGGATAGACTACGACGACCTCGACCGCAAACTGGCAGAGGCCACGGTACTGCTCTTCTGCAATCCACACAACCCCACCGGCCGCGTATTCACTGCGGAGGAGCTGCGCAGAGTAGCCGACCTGTGCCGGAAACACGATGTCGCGATAGTGAGCGACGAGATACACTCCGACCTGATATTCGCTCCCTGCCGCCACACCCACATCGCTTCGCTGTGCGCCGAAGGACAGCGGTGCATCACGCTCATCGCCCCTACAAAAACCTTCAATATCGCCGGGCTTTCGACCTCCGCGGCCATCACGCCCGACCCCGCCGCCCGGGAAGCGCTGCGGACGGAATTGGGCAGGTACCATGTCGACCAGGGCAACATCTTCGGCACGGCGGCGCTCATCGCCGCCTACAACGAAGGCGAAGAGTGGCTCGGCCAGATGCTCGACTACGTACACGGCAACATGGAATTCACCGTCCGGTTCCTCGCAGAACACCTTCCCGAAATCAGGACCGCCATTCCCGAAGGCACCTACCTCATGTGGCTCGACCTGCGGGGCCTGGGGCTGGGACACGAGGAACTGCTCCGTTTCATGGCCCGGGAAGCCGGTGTAGGACTCAATGACGGAGCAGCGTTCGGGGTACAGGGCCGCGGTTTCATGCGCATGAACATGGCGACCTCCCGTGCCCTTATCGAAACGGCACTCCTCCAGATAGAGGCAGCATGGCGGAGCAGGGAAAACCGGCACTGACGCGTACGTCCTTCAGCACACTGCGCGTGCTTAAAAGCATCCCGCCCCACACGAAGATACGGCGCGCCGCCTACGGTACACCGCATGAAACACCGGCAACAGACCGCTGGGACTCAAAATACGGCACACAAAAAAATTACAGGAATATTGCCTTCCCTCTTTGCAAATTCGGAAATACTCCTTATCTTTGTGGCGCTTTTAGGAAACTCCGGTTCCTGTAGGCAAATACGATGCTTCTTTAGCTCAGTTGGTAGAGCACGACACTCTTAATGTTGGGGTCCTGGGTTCGAGCCCCAGAGGGAGCACAAGCCACTTCCGTTGGAAGTGGCTTTTTCTATGGCATTCGCTCCTGTTCTTGTTCCTGTTTCCCTACCGGCTTCGGATGGAAAATCAGAATACCATCGACTGCATTCCAACCGACGCTTTCGCAAAGATTCAGTTCCACCGGAATCTTCGCATCCGAGATGCGCTCCCTACCCGATGCACAGTTTGCTAATACATACTGCTCCCCCCACACCTATTACAAGATATGAAAATGATTCCGTATCTTGTCAGCCCAAACCCGGAGATATCTTTACCCGGCCTGCAAACACGAACAGAAAACGCGGTTTCTCTACCCGGCCGAGCCGGTCGGTACGGATTACCCGCCAAACGCATGGCCAACTGTTTGAAGAAATAGATACCGTAAAAAACGGTCAGCATAACCGGGGATACGATACGAAAGGAGTTCATACCGAATGTCCGTCAAAAACGAATTACCCGAAACGAGGCGCTTGCGTCCGGATGTTACAAGGCCGAAAAACGGCTGCTATTCCACATCCGGCATACGGAAGACGGAGAAATGTACGCTGCCGTAGGTACGTACCTGCAGCAGGGCGGGATGCCCCTCGAACGACCGCTCCTTGGAGTGCTCGAATATCAGCAATCCTCCGGGGCGCAGCAGCTTCCGTTCGAACACAAGTTCCACAACCTGTTCCGACCCTTCGAGGTCATACGGCGCATCGGAGAATATCACATCGAACCGTTTCGATGCGCTCTTCAGGTAAAGAAAAGCATTGGCTCTGACGGCATAGAGGTTCTCCATACCGAAAGCCGCAGCCGTCCGGCGGATAAAATTGTGATGCACCGCATTGACCTCCACCGAGGTGACACCCGCCGCACCGCGCGAGATGAATTCATAACTGATGGAACCCGTCCCCGAAAAGAGGTCGAGCACTTCGGTCCCCTCCAGGTCGATGAGATTGCCGAGTACATTGAACAGGTTCTCCTTCGCAAAATCCGTGGTAGGACGAGCCCTCAAATTACGCGGAGGATTTATCACCCTGCCGCCGAATCTACCGCCTACGATTCTCATAGTACCGCATGAAAATGTGTTACACAAATGGCCGCCGCATGGGCACGTCGGATACCACTGCGCCGCCCGAAACCAAAAGGCGGAAACTTCAGATAGCCGCCACCCGGCCGAAATACCTTTTCAACGTATCCGTATAACGCACGGGCCGGTCGCCGTAAATATACAGGGAGATATTACGCTCCCCGGCGGCAAGTTCCGACAGATAATAGACCATATCGGCCGCACCGTGCAACGGATAGACCTCCGCAAGCGACAATTCGCCTGCCGTGCCGTACCGGGAGATGTAGACATTCTCCTGTGTCGGATAGACCACGAAACAGTCGCCCGAAGCCTCCGTCCGGCGGAAAGCCGCCATGCTCTCGTGAAGCGGGGAGTACCATGCCGCCCGATGACCGAGCCTGTCCGCCAACCACGATGCGACACCCGCATCGACCGGAAATAGGGCACAGACGCCCCCATATGCCTCCGTCCGGACAGCCTTCATGTCCGGTGAAAGATGCACCCCCATCCGGGCGAGCCACTCCGCCGGCACGGCATCACCGACCACCGCATCCGGAACGAAAACGGTATCGGCCGTATCGGCAAAAAGCCGCACCCTATCATATGTATCGATACCGCTCTTCTCCGCAAATGCGTCGAACGCCGCTGTCATCTGTTCGCGCCGGCTCCCCCCGGAGGCGAAATACGCCTCCATCGAGACCGTCCCCGCACCGTCGCCGTCCGAAGCATAAAAAGAAAGTCCACCCTGCCGGAGCCGAATGGACAATATCTTTTGCACCGGACGGGTACTATTCCCAGTTACCCGCATCGTTGGTCGCACTGGTCATCGAACCCACCTTGATACCCGGATAGTCGTTGAAGGTATTCTCCCTTTCGTCTATCAGGTTGATGAGCTCCTGTCGGTTGAGGTCGGCAAGGAATGCCTTGTAAGGAGCGCGGCACTCGAACACCTGTACCGTCACGCCCGATTCGGTCTTCAACTGACCGGCTTCGAGGATGAACTCCATGCCGTCGGTATAGGGAATGTACCGAATCATCTCCACCTTTTCGGGCGTCATCTGCTTCGAGCCGAAAATGGTATCTATGACAGCCACCTTGAAAGTCTCCCTGCTGACAAGCCCGCGGGCTACGGCCACCGAGTCGTCCGCCGAACCGAAAGCCTTCTCATAGACCATGGAGTCGTTCAGCACGAAATTGATGAGGCTGTCGAAATTGCCGGTATAGACCTGATTCACCTGTTTGTAGGCCCTTTCGGCGGTACGGATATCCTTGATGCGGTCGATTACGGCCGCAGACCTGGTTTCCACCTCCTTCTGGAACTTGAGCGGAATCGTCAGCTGGCGATATACCACGAAAGCGAGGAACACTATCACAACAGCGAGCACAATCTGGATAACTTTTTTCATCTCTATATTTTTAATTTTTAAGTTTGTAACGCGTAAGGCAGTAAAAACAGGATTACAAGCTAATATTTCGCAATGTTAAACGAACATATCGCGTCTCAAATTTACGCGAATTTTGCATTTGCGCCAACACTTGGACAAAAAAAAATCATCGAGGCGCTGGCCTCATGGCTTTCCGATGCCGATACCGAACGCATCTTCATCCTCAACGGATATGCAGGAACGGGCAAGACGTCCATCATCGCGGCGTTCGTGGCGACACTTAAAAAGTTGAGGATAAAACCCGTAATGCTCGCCCCTACCGGACGGGCGGCGAAAGTCATGGCGCGCCATACGGGACTCGGCGCCTCCACGATACACAAGAAAATCTACCGGCAAAAAAGTTCGGCAGACCCCGAACCGGGGTTCTCGCTCGACTTCAATCGCGAAAAGGATGCCTGTTTCATCGTCGACGAAGCCTCCATGCTCTCCGCCTCCGCCGATGCGGGCTCTCCCTTCGGAAGTGGCTCGCTGCTCGACGACCTCTTCCGATATGTCCGGCAGGGTACACGCTGCCGCATCCTCTTCGTGGGCGACGATGCCCAGCTGCCGCCGGTAGGACACCGCAGTCCGGCGCTCGACCCCGATTTCATGGCAGCATACGGTGCGGTGGAGTACGGCACGCTGGACGAAGTGATGCGCCAGAGCGACGATTCGGGCATCCTGTTCAACGCCACCATGGTGCGGTGCATGCTGGAGGCGGGCATCACGGAGCCGCCCCTCTTCGAGATGTCCTATCCCGACTTCCAGGCGATAGACGGCGGGGAGTTCCTCGAAAAGGTGGAGGAGTGCTATTCCCGCTACGGACGTGAAGAGACCATCGTCATTACCCGTTCCAACCGGCGAGCCAACCGTTTTAACGAAGGCATCCGGCGCCATGTGCTCTTCGCCGAGGAGGAGATAGAGTCGGGCGACATGCTGATGGTGGTGAAGAACAACTACTACTTTACGGAGCGGGAGGAGGAGCCGCACATGGATTTCATGGCCAACGGCGACACGGCCCGACTGGTCAAACTGCGGCGTTTCGAAGAGTTCTACGGCTTCCGCTTTGCCGAAGCCCGGCTCAGCTTTCCCGACTACGACGACTACGAAATCGAGTGCAAAATCCTGCTCGACACCCTCGCTTCCGAGGCCCCCGCACTGACGCACGAGCAGGGGAATGCGCTCTTTTACGCCGTCAGCGAGGACTACGAACACATCAGGAGCAAGGCCAAACGCTACAAGGAGGTACGCGAGAACCCCCACTTCAATGCCGTACAGGTGAAGTTCGCCTATGCCGTCACGGCCCACAAGGCACAGGGCGGGGAGTGGAAGGCCGTCTTCATCGACCGGATGCTCTTCGGCGACGAACCCATGAGCCGCGACCTCATGCGCTGGCTCTACACCGCCCTCACCCGTGCGAGCGAACAGGTCTATCTCGTGAATTTCGACGAGCGATTCTTCGGAAACGGCTGACCGGCGCTCCGCTGTCATCGTACGGCACCATGCCGGAACGATTCGTACCGTCCGGCCGCAGGCAGAGCCCCCTTCCGTTCCCGTCCGGCATACCGCAAACCGGGCCGCAGGCACTCGTGATATGTGCCTGCGGCCCGGATGGCCTGTCATATCACACAGCCGGTATCAGGGCTGTATGTGAATATCGAATTCGCCTTCGAAAGTTCCGGTAACGCCGGCCATGGCATCGCTGGTAAAGTCGAAAGTAATGGTGTACGACTCCCCGCTCCTCGTTACGGTCGCGGTACCTTCCGATATCAGTGCGTGTCCGACAAACGCGGACTCGTCGATACGCGAATACCAGCTGCCCATGGGGTAAGTATAATTCCTCGTTTCGCCCCCGCCGCGTATTTCACCCGCATTGAGGGTGTCAGCACCGTCACCGTAGGCTACTACGGTATAAGTACCGTCCGGTAAATAATACTCATTATCATCATTCAGTGCGAGCGGTTCCGAATAGAAATATACGCAGAGCCTGTCTCCGGTACCGGTATAGGCGCTTCCCGTAAATTCCACTCCGTCGCTCCATAAACGCAGGTCCCAAAGGGTACTCGGCAAATCACGCCAGTCGTTGTTCGGATATATGAGTGCATAACAGTGCGTCAGTGCGAAGTCCACGTCTTCCGTTATCGTACTCAGGAAGTCCGGCTTTCCCCCTTGGGTAACTTTTATCTCGAACGGGCCGATTCCCTCCTCGCCCGTGGTAACCACCACGCGGGCGATGCGTTCTTCGGCGGCATCGTTCCGGGTACCACAATTGATGTTGATGTTATTGACTTCATCGCTTTCGTATGTATTGACGGTGAGCCATCCGGAACCTCCCGTATCGTATTCCGTCTTCACGCTCCACTCGATGTTGACGGGGAAGACGTTGATATGCCATGAGATATTTCCCTTGTAATCGGCAGTGAATCCCTCCTCGGGCAGCTCTTCGCCGTTGTAGGACATCGAGAAGGAGGGGGGCAGCACCTTCGCCTCCTGCGTCACGCGGATGGCTTTCGGGCCCACCGATTCCACGCTCGGTGTCAGCGTGACGTTCGCAACGCGCTGTACGGTCTCGGGATTGTCCTCTACCGTGACCGTCAGCGTCGTCTCCCCTTCGGCGCCTTCCGTCGTCGAGAGGGTTATCCACTCATCCGCCGCGGCGCTCCAGGTAATCCCTTCGCCCGAAGCGGTCACCTTCACGCTCTGACCTGCCGCGCCCTCGGCCTCGAAAGTAAGCGCCGCCGGCTCTACCGTCAGCGCATAGACCTCCGGATTCTCGGAGCCCGTCTGCGTGACGGTCACGCTCTTGGCCTTCACGTCGTCGTTGTTCAGGGGTTTGATGGCGATGGATGCGGTGCGCTGTTCGGCAGTCGTATTCTTAGCTACCGAAACCAGCAGTTTCCCGGCCGTTCCGTCGTCCACGGTAATCCAGTCGGCGGTGGAGGGGACGGTATAGTTCCACTCCACGCCGGTGGCGGTCACGGCAATCTCCTGCGGAGTCGCATCCTCCGCACCGAAGGTGAGCGACGAGGGGGATACTTCGAGCGAAGCGGTCGTCCCGCCATTCTCTGTCGGCTTGCATGCGACGGCGAGCAGGCAGGCCGCTGCAACAAATAATATTTTTTTCATATCGTTTTTGTTTTTACATATTTTACATAAGGCTACGGCCGTTCCGGTAAGGATGCCGCTGCCCTCGGTCGTCATACATTATATTATTTCGCGAGGGGCGGTGCGATGTACCAACTGACATAGGTAGTGCCTCCTGCCGATGCTACGGGCATGGAGCCGATGAGGTATTTGCCGTCGGGCGTCACGTAATTGACAAAACCGATGTCGGAGATGATAATGCCGTAGGTGTCATAGACCCAGTCAGCCATGCTACCGAGGTCTGTACCCGTATTCAGGTCATACACATGACAAGAAGTGATACCCAAGCTACCGATACCGATAAAAGCAATACCGTCGTCGGTCACGTGCAGACCGGTAGATTCGCCGTAGTCGTTGACGATGGTCGTCGTCTCGGTCTCGGTGTTGTAGAAAGCCGCCGTCTGGGTGGTAAGGAGACTTATCCTGTCTTCGGCCGGCTCTTCAGTACGGTACGAAGTGGCTATCCACTTGCCGTTGGGGCTGATGTTGGTATTATTGGCAGTGCAGACACAGCCATACACTTTATGAGTTATATACTCGGTGCCGTCACCCATCTGCATGGTGATTTCGGTGACTTCTCGGACGTCTTCGCCGACCCATCTCGGTTCTTCGGTATTTTCGCCGTTGTTCACCCAATAGAGCATACCGAAATCGGAGTTCTCCCATGAAGTACCGTAGATGATTTCGCCGTTGGCCGAGATGCCGCGGGCCATACCACCATACCACGGCTCCTCGTCGCGGTAGTTGAGCTCCGGCCAGGGAAGTTCATGCGGGACGCCGTCTATCCACAGCAGCGCCTTGCACGGTGCAGGGTCTTCGAATGCTTTGCCGTTCATGCCGAACCCTACCCAATATTTGCCGTCGGCTGAAATATTACTGATTGTCGGTTTGCCGGTAAAGCCTGCCGGGGACTCGGGATGGGTGATGTTGCCCTCCGTATCGATGACAATCATGCCGCCGTTGGAACCGTCATGGATGAAGAGCTGGCCCTGGTCGGAGATGCACATGTTGTCTGTCATGTAATAGACTGCCTCAGGAAAGGGACCGAACTCATAGACTTCCCCTGTTTCAAGGTCGGTGATGACGGGCGAATACTGCCACGAGTCGTCCGGCGCAATAGAGGGGACGAATCCGCCCACGTATTTGCCGTTGGGCGACATGGCACCTCCCGACTGATAATTTAACATCTGGCGGTAACGGGCGAACTCACTGTCCTTCGGAAGCTGGTTCACTGTTATCGTCTGCAAAGCCTGCCCCGCGGCGATAGTAACAGCGGTACTGCGTTCGGCACCGGTGTCGTTGTCATCGACGGTCAGGGTAAGAATCTTGCCGTCTTCACTCTTCTCCACTTTGACCCATGTGGCATCGGGAGTGGCTTCGTATGCAGCGGGCGAAGTCCTGACAGTGATTTCGAGCGGCTGGTTGCCCTCGCCGAGGAACGAGCAGGCCACCTGACTCAGATTGACGTAATGGAACGTCTCTTCCGTTTTGGCACATCCTCCTAACAAGGAGAGTGTCAGTATCGCCGCGGCGATACCCATAGTGAAAAGTTTTTTCATGGTGTCGGTAGTTTTTTGATTTCGTAAAGGGAAAAGCCTTTTGAAACTTCCATCCTTCATGGACAAATATAGAAATAAAAATATATAATAACTTATGCGTGTTAATAATATTACATAAAAATTTTTAACACGCACTCATATAACTAATTTAATATTTTATTAGATATATGCGTTAATTACCACAACAAATCACACAGTATTTTACATTTCATATGTAGGTAAAAAGCAAGCCGGCCTCTGCATGAGGCCGGCCGAAGCGGCTGCTGACCTATCGTTTACGGGAAAACGGTACCTGTGGAATGTTCTCCGATTCCCATGCTTGCAGCCTTCCGGTAAGCGCCCTTCGGACGGCCCGGCGACGCTGGACCTCGGCGGAGGAATCGAACGCCACGTCGCCGTATGTTTCGCCGCTGCGTATGACCGTCATCACCCTCTGCCAATACAGGCCCCCTTGCCAGAAAAAATTCCGGCCCATGCAACAAAACGAAACTTCCGTGCATCTATAATTGAAAATAACCGAAACCGACACGACCTATGGGCAAAACGACTTTCATCACCCTGCTTGCAGGGCTGTTTCTGCTGCACGCACCCACGACGCAGGCGCAGGGAACACCCGAGAAGTACCGCGGTGCAAACTTCACGATAGAGACGGGAGGATTCGTCGGCGCCGACAAATTCCGGGTAAGAGGATTTCATCCGTTCTCCTTTACGGGCGGCTACACCTTCGACAGGCACTGGTTTCTCGGTCTCGGCATCCAAGCCTCCGTTTATTTAGATTTTCAACGATTTGACTTAGTCAATTGAGAAATAAACTTTTAGCGAATTATTTGAGAGATGGAGGTAACGATTTGGCAACCGTGCGAATTTCAGTGTTTTGCGTTGCTATGCTGTCAAATAACTCTCTTATCGTACACAACACAACTATATTTTGTATTCTCTGAATGAGGAGACTCAAAATCTGATTCTAGTCTCCTTTTTAGATACTGTTTTAGCCTTAATCTTCTTATTTCATTACAGTTGTACTCAAATCAAGATTGAATTTTTGATATTCATTCTCTGATATTTGTCGCTTTGTGGTAAGTATAATTAAAGAATGTGGATGAAACTCTTTACGATAAACTGGATGTTTATGTGAATATGGATTTTCATAGAACCCACATCTTTTATAAAATCTTAAACGAGCTTCAGAAATCCTATCTGTAATAGGATCTATTTCTAAAAGGACGATTTTATCTGTTGATTTGATAAAATCGTTTAGTACAATACTGCCATATCCTTTCCCTCTAATCTTTGTATCAATAGCAAAGTGTTCGATATAAAGATAAGAGGGAAATTTCCAATAGGAAATGAATCCAATAAATTTGCCATTGTCTTCATATCCTATTAGATGATAGTTTGTATTATCAAAAGCTGTCTCTTGTTGCTTTTTTGTCCTTTGTTCAAAAATAGGGAAACTGGAAGAATAAAGGTCTTCAAATGTTTTGTAAAGCGGATGATTTAAATTGTCAATGTTGATACTTTTCATATTTTATATATTTTTATTATGAAGTAATTTCTTCTCCCGGCAATTTCCTTTGTATTTACCGTCTTCACATATTCCGGACAAAATACTCCTTTCTACCGACACGTATCACCCCTTATTGCCAACTCGACCTCGGTTTGAACTTTCCCATCGACAGGGTCGATTATTGCCGTATGGAACCCTATACTGACCCGAAGCCTTTCACCTACGGAAACCCCACCTGGCTCTACTGCCGTCCGGAAGCGGGCGTGTCGTTCCGCCTGCGAAAACGCCGGGCCCTTCATCTCGGCCTCGGCGTCATGATAAACCAAGGGTATTTCAACAGGGAATACAGCATCGACGGCCGGCCTGTGCACGAATCCTCCGAGCTGACCGCCTCGCTCTCCTTCACCGCGGGCTTCACCTTCTGACCGCAACGGAGAAGCGCTCCGAGCACCTGCCCCAGCCGTCTCTCCCTGTCGGTGAGGCGGCGGCAGCCGGAAAATCCTCCGGACAGGACGACCGCCACCCGCCGGAACGGAAACCACAGCCCGAAAACAGGCCGTGCAGGAAGAGGTACGGCAACCGCTCCCGTCACTGTTCCTTCTCCTCTTCGCCGAGCGCTTCGGCCACCTCCTTTTCCGCCTTGCGGAGCCGCCCGCGGCAGAAGCGGATGAGTTCGCCTGCCCGGCGTACCTGTCCGGCCAGCGCATCGATATCGGGGTTGGCCTCGTTCATCTTCGCCAGAATCGCCTCGATTTCAGCCATTGCTTCGGCGTATGTCATTTCACTCTTTCCCATAATTATCGGTCACTTTTGCAGTCACTCTACCCTTGTATAACGTAATATCGAGATTCTCTCCCGGAACCGCATCGGCGGCGTCGGTCAGAGCCCGGCCGGCGGTACGCACCACCGCGAAGCCGCGGGCCAGGATGTTGCGCGGGTCGGCAGCCGAAACGAGCTGCCGTGCCTGAAGCAAACGGGCCTCCCCGCTCGCTACGGCCCGACCGGCACCCTCTTCCAGGCGTTCCCGGAGTTCATCGAGCCGAAGACCCTTCATCTGCAGCACTCTGCGTGCACCGGCAGCAAGGCCGTCGGCAAGGGTCCGCAAACGCCACTCCATCCGCAGACGGGCCCCCGATACCCGCTCGCGCAGCAGGGCGCCGCACATCTGCACATCCTTCCCCTCCCGGTCAAGGATTCGACGGGCACAACTGCGTATCTCGTCACCGAGTCCCTCCAGACGGGCATCGAACCCTGCCGCACGGTCGGCCAGAAAGGCCGCCACCGCCGTCGGCGTCTTCAGCGAAAGGGCGGCGACCATATCCACGACGCTCTGGTCCTTGTCGTGTCCCAATCCGGCGATAACGGGCAGCGGGAACTGCGCAATATGGAAACTAAGCAGATAGGAGTTCAAAAAGCTCAAATCGCTCTGCGAACCGCCTCCTCTGATTATCACCGCCGCATCGAACTCTTCCGCCCGGTCGGCCACCGCATCCAACGCCCCGATTATCGACGTCTCGGCCCCGTGTCCCTGCATGACGGCGCCGAAAAGCGTCACATCGAAACGGTAGGGCGACGCACCGAGCTCCTTCATGAAGTCCTGATAACCGGCAGCCTGCGGGGAGGAGACGACCGCAATGCGCTGGGGTACTTCCGGAATACCGAGCTCGCGGTTCAGGTCGAACACACCATCCTCCCGGAGCTGGGCGATGGTCTGCATGCGCTGCCGGGCCAGGTCACCGAGCGTATAGAGCGGGTCGATATCCACTATTCGCAGCGACAGGCCGTACAATTCGTGGTAGGTCACCGTCACATGAAGCAACACCTTCATCCCGACAGCCAGCTCCTCCCCCGTCGCCCCGCGGAAATAGGAGGAGAGCATACCGTACTGTCCGGCCCAGATGACGGCCTGCACCTGCGCCTGCGGCACGCCGTTGCGGCCGCCCTTCTCCACCAACTGCAGGTAACAGTGCCCGGAACGGGCATTCACCTTCAGTTCGCCTATTTCGGCGGTTATCCACACCGGCGCGGCGAATCCGCGGCAAAGCGTCTCCCGGATACGCTCCTGCAACTGCGACAACGTCATATACGAATCGACCGCCATATCAACTATCCTTTCTTTTGATGTAATACCCATATCGCAGGCAGACGACACCCGACAACCTTCCAAACGGGCTCCGGTGCCGGTACCCTGCCCCGCACCCTCCTACCGGAGCAGGGGCAGGCTATGCAGCAGGTTCCGCAGCCGGATGGCCGTACGGGGCATCGGTTCGGCTACGGTCAGTCCGACCAGCTCCTTCTCTTTCGCGACAGCATCGACAACCCGGACGACCTGTTCCATCGACATGCCGCCGGGGTCGGTTCCCACCGCTGCGACGATTTCGGCCGGGTCGAGGACATCCAGGTCCAAATGCACGACCACTTTCGAGCAGCCACACAAATCCAGCCAACGGCGCACTGCATCGCTGTTGTCAGTTATCTCCTCTTTCGATACCTGGGCGATGCCGTACATCCGCTGACGCACCTTAATCTCATCCCGCTCCCAGTTCCGCAACCCCACATAGAGGATTTGCGAAGGGGAGAACCGGGCGGGCAGCAGGGAAGCAATCCGTTGCTCGCCGTCCCCCATGCAGGCCGCGACGGCCATCGCATGATAGCCCTGATAGACATCGCCGGGCCATGTGAGGTCGGGATGGGCATCAATCCACACCATCGCCACGTCGCCCCCGTACCGTGCCGCCAGATAGGTGAACGGTACCACGCTGACGGAACACTCCCCTCCCAGCGTAACAATCCGGTCGGGAGCCGCGGCCCGCAACATCGCCAGCGCCGCCTGCGTCTGGCGGAAGATGATATCGCGGTCGATAACGCCGTCCTGTACCGTGCGGGCTGTCATGGCGGTATCCACCGGAACGGTCAGCGTCTCCCCCTCGGCTGCCGGAGCGAGAAAATCCAGCAGCCGGGCCCCCAGATAGTATCCCCGCGCAGCATCGGCCGGGTCTTTCACTTCCGGCACCAGCCGGACAATATCGGCTCCCTGCCACTGCGGATAGATGAGCCGAACGGTTTTCATCTCTTTCCCCATACGTTTGCTACACTTCTCTACGACCTGCCGAACCGAAAGAGTTCCGTCCGACACGGCCCGGTCTTTCTCTCTTTTCCCGGCAATTACCGCACCCACAGGGCATAATCGGCCTTGCGGGGCTGCGCCTCAGGTAAGGCTCCCGGCAGGGGATAACCGAGAATACAGTGTCCGATACCTTCGTAATCGCCTTCAATGCCCCACGCCTTCAGCAGTGCCTTTCCCTCCGGCGAATCGAACACCTCCCTGGCCCGATGAATCCAACAGCTTCCCAATCCCACGGCATGAGCCGCATTCAACAGGTTGCCCATCACCAACGAACCGTCGTACAGGTAGGTGGGCCGGCTACGGTCCGCCAATACCACGAGCACTACCGGAGCACCGTAGAAGGGGTCGGAAGCACTCCCCATCACGGCCGCATTGAGCGCCGAAAGACGGTCGCGCACGGTCCTGTCCGTCACGGCCACGATACGGGGCGACTGCATCCCCCTGCCCGTCGGGGCATAGGTACCTGCCTCGATTATCTGCCCGATTAACTCCTCCGCCGGCATCCGGTCGGGGTCGTATCCCCGGATGCTGCGGCGTGTTTTCAAACTGTCCAACACCACATTCATAACCGATTCCGTTTTTACTGTTTCCCATACCGTTTCCGGCCGGCCGTTCCGACTGCGGCCCATCCTTTCAAAGATACGGATAAGCCGAGAGCAAAGGCAAACCGGAGTTTGCCTTTTGCCGAGGCGGAGTATCTAAGACGTAGTCAAAGGTACGAAATAATCGGGCCAAGCCCTCCGCCGGCCGCTCCGAAACCGCACATCTCCGAACGGCCGCGAGGGAACCCCGGTCGGGAGCTCCCTCGCTTACCGTGCGGTCCCGGCGCTAACCGAGGAATCCGAGCAGGATACCCGCAGCCACCGCACTGCCAATCACGCCGGCCACATTCGGCCCCATGGCGTGCATGAGCAGGTGATTGTTCTTGTCGTACTTCAACCCTATCTCCTGCGAAACGCGAGCCGCATCGGGCACTGCCGAAACGCCGGCATTGCCGATGAGCGGGTTGATTTTGTTTCCCTCCTTAAGGAACAGGTTGAGAAACTTGACGAACAGGACTCCGCCGAAAGTGGCGATGATGAACGAAGCCGCACCGATTGCGAAAACGAGCAGCGACTTCTCCGTCAGGAAAGTCGTGGCCTGTGTCGAAGCACCCACGGTCAATCCGATGAGTATCGTCACGATATCGATGAGCGGTCCCCCGGCCGTCGTGGCAAGGCGTTTGGTAACGCCGCTCTCCTTCAACAGGTTTCCCAGAAAGAGCATGCCGAGCAGGGGCAGACCGGAGGGAACGAGGAAACAGGTGAGCAGAAGACCGATTATCGGGAACATGATTTTCTCGCTCTTGGAGATGGGCCTGGGCGGCCGCATCCGGATAAGACGCTCCTTTTTGGTTGTGCACAACTTCATTATCCACGGCTGGAGTACCGGCACGAGGGCCATGTAAGAATAGGCCGCTATGGCGATGGAACCCATCATGTCCGGAGCGAGCCGGCTCGAAAGGAAGATGGCTGTGGGACCGTCGGCACCGCCGATGATGCCTATCGCACCGGCCTCGGCCGCCGTAAATCCGAAAGCGAGCGACACGACGTATGCACCGAAGATACCGAGCTGCGCCGCTGCACCTATCGTCATCAGCTTCGGATTCGATATGAGGGCCGAAAAGTCGGTCATCGCTCCGATACCGAGAAAAATCAGCGGCGGATAGATGCCGTTCTTCACCCCGAAGTAGAGGTAATTGAGCACCGACCCTTCTTCGTAGACGCCAATCTGCATTCCGTCGTGGAACGGAATATTGCCGATAAGAATACCGAAACCGATGGGGACGAGCAGCATCGGCTCCATCTTGTGCTTGATACCGAGATAGAGGAAAAACAGGCCCACCGCAATCATGACGATATGCCCCCACGTTGCGTTGGCGAAACCCGTTATACTCCAGAACTCGCGCAGGTTCTGCCCGATGAAAGCCCCGAACCCGCTTTCCAGAAACATGGTCATAAGGCTATCCGATGGTTATTAATACATCCCCTTCCATCACGGAATCGCCTGCCCGCTTCACGATGCTCTTCACCACACCGCTCTTGTTGGCGTCGATGTTGTTCTCCATCTTCATGGCCTCGAGTATCATCACTGTCTGCCCTTCCTTTACGGTATCGCCCTCCTTTACCCGGAGTTCGAGCACCGTACCGGGCAGCGGGCTCCGTAACTGCGTTTCGCTGCCGCCGGCAGGCGGTGCGCTGGCAATCTTCACGGGAGCGGCCTGGGGCGTCGCCTGGTAGGTCGCCGGAGCCACCTGCACCGGTTTGACCGGCTTCGGACCGCCGAGGTCGTTCTCTATCTCCACTTTATAGGGGGTACCGTTCACCGACACGGCCGCAATACCGTCCTGGACGCTCTCCACGGCAACCTTGTACGCATTGCCGTTTATCTTGAATTTATACTCTTTCATATAGGTATGCTATCTGTTTTTTCTCTGGGGTAATTCGGTTATGCCGTGTATCTTGGAATTCCACGGCGAATACATCCTGTTCACATGGTTGATGGTGATGACCGTCGATTCGTGTACATGCAGGTCTTCCTGATAGAGCTTGAGCGCAAGTCCGATAGCCGCCATCTCCTCTCCGGTATAGCCGCCGTCCCGGGCCTGCTTTCCCACTACGGGTTCGCCGCCCTCCTTGACCGACTTCCGGTTGGCCCTCCTGACCATTACCATGCCGATTACCTTGAAAACCAGGAAAATGGCCACCAAGGCGAGAAACACCACGCTCATGGCCGTCAGCGACATGACCGCGCCCGTTTCGTCCCGCTGGCGGAAGACTTCGTGCCGCGGCACCTCCTCGTTCACTTCGTTGGTCGCCAACGGAGTGGTCTTCAGCATCGCCTGCGGCTGGTATTTCAACCGTGCGGCGACAGCATCGAGATAGGCATCGCCCCGCAGCGCACGCCGTTCGGCCCGGGTGAATTCGGGAAAAACCTTGGACTCTATCTCCTCGTGACCGAGGATGCCCCACGCTACATCCGGCACCGGCGTATAATTCTCCGGGAATTTGAATACGCTGATGATATCCTTACCGTTGGCATTGTAGAGTATCACCATGTCCACAGGCTCGTCGCCGAGCGTGAAATTGGTGTAGAAAGTTCCCTTCGTATCGGTACCTTCGCAGAAAAAGAGCCTGTACCCCAGCGGTTCGATACTCGTCGCAGGATTGTTGCGCGGGATATAGTACTTCTTGATGAGCTTGTTGCCATCCGCATCGTAACGGTCGGCATACCGGATTCCCAGATAACAGCCGCCCACATTGACACGTTCGTAACCGGTATTGAAGAGCTCCACCCACGACTCCCGGACACCGTAATCGTCCACGATGTCGTTCTCGTTGAGCACGAGCACTTCGTTTATTCTCACATTAAGCACGCCCTGCGCCGACACTCCGAGGCCGCAAAGCGCCATAACGACCAACAGACAAAATTTCCTCATAAGCCTAAAGCGGTATGTTGGAGTGTTTCTTGGCCGGGTTCGTGAGACGTTTGGTCGCCAACGACTGCAATGCACGGATGATACGGAAACGCGTATTGCGCGGCTCTATCACGTCGTCTATATAGCCGTACTTGGCCGCATTGTAGGGGTTCGAGAACTTCTGGCGGTACTCCTCCTCCTTTTCGGCGATGAAGGCAGCCTTCTGCGCCGGGTCTTCGATTTTGGCGATTTCGCGGGCGAAAAGCACCTCGACGGCACCGCTGGCACCCATCACGGCTATCTCGGCACTCGGCCAGGCATAGTTGATGTCGCCGCGAATATGTTTGGAGGACATCACGATATAAGCCCCGCCATAAGACTTGCGCAGCGTAACGGTCACTTTGGGTACCGTCGCCTCGCAGTAGGCGAAGAGCAGCTTGGCCCCGTGCGTAATGACGCCGCCGTACTCCTGACCCGTACCCGGCAGGAAGCCCGGAACGTCCACCAGCGTCACGAGCGGTATGTTGAACGCATCACAGAAGCGTACGAAACGGGCCGCCTTGCGCGAAGCGTTGATATCGAGCACACCGGCCATGTACTTGGGCTGGTTGGCGATGATGCCCACGCTCTGGCCGTTGAAGCGGGCGAAACAGGTGATGACATTCTTGGCGAACGACTCGTGTACCTCGAGAAAATCGCCGTTATCGACGATGGCGCGTATCACCTCGTACATGTCGTAAGGCTTGTTGGGACTGTCGGGAATTATCTCGTTGAGCGAATCTTCCAGCCGGCTGATGGAGTCGGTACAGGGCGCCAAGGGCGCATCCTCCATGTTGTTCTGCGGGATATAGGAGATGAGTTTGCGGATGAGTTCCATCGCCTCCTCTTCGGTCGAAGCGGCGAAATCGGCCACACCCGACTTGCTGGTGTGTACCGAAGCACCGCCGAGTTGCTCCTGCGTCACATCCTCGCCCGTCACGGTCTTCACTACGGCCGGACCGGTAAGGAACATGTAGCTCGTATCGCGTTTCATAATCGTGAAGTCGGTCAGCGCCGGCGAATAGACCGCCCCGCCGGCACACGGGCCGAGAATGACCGAAATCTGGGGTATGACGCCCGAAGCCATCACGTTGCGCTGAAATATCTCGGCATAGCCGGCCAGCGCGTTCACCCCCTCCTGGATGCGTGCACCACCCGAGTCGTTGAGGCCGATACAGGGAGCTCCCGCCCGCATGGCCATGTCCATCACCTTGCATATCTTCTCGGACATCGTCTTGGACAACGAACCGCCCGATACGGTGAAATCCTGTGCGAAGATATAGACCAGCCGGCCGTCGATGGTCCCGTAACCGGTTACCACACCGTCGCCGTACGTATGGCTCTTCTCCATGCCGAAGTCGTAACAACGATGCGTCACGAACATGTCGAACTCCTCGAAACTGCCCTCATCCAAAAGCATCTGTATCCTTTCGCGGGCCGTGTACTTTCCCTTCGCATGCTGCGCGTCTATCCTTTTCTGACCGCCACCCAGCCTTGCTTCCTCGCGCAACTCTATCAACTGCGCGACCTTGTTCTGATTATCGCTCATATGTTTTCCAACTAAATTATTATCGTTCGTTATCGCCTGCACCCGCAGGGCCCGGCAGAAAGCCGCCAAAGAACGGCGCCCTGCGACTGCGGGGCGCCGTCACATGCTGCGGTATCATTTCCCGTTCTTGTCCTCGCAGAGCTCCGTCAGGACACCGCCGGTAGACTTGGGATGCAGAAAGGCTATCGTCAGCCCCTCGGCCCCGCGGCGCGGCGTCTTGTCGATAAGGCGTACGCCTTTGCTTTCTGCCTCGGCAAGCGCCTCCTCGATGTTTTCCACCGCATACGCCACATGATGCACTCCCTCGCCCCGGTTGGCGATAAACTTGGCGATGGTGCTCTCCTCGCTCGTCGGTTCGAGCAGTTCTATCTTGGTCTGGCCGACTTTGAAAAATGCAGTCTTCACCTTTTGGTCGGCAACTTCCTCAATACTGTAACACTTGAAACCCAAAATGTTTTCCCAGAAAGGTATCGCCTCTTCCAGACTCTTCACGGCGATTCCGAGATGTTCGATATGAGAAATTTTCATCTCTTTGATATTTTTGGTTTAACTGAATTGACACGCTTGTCGGCGGTCGGAAAATCCCAAACGTTACAAAGATAATCTTTCTTTTCAGATGCCGGAAACAAACCCGCGATTTTTTCCCGCGCCACAGCAGCACGGCGTACCTCCGAACCATCCCTCCCCTGTGCGGCCTCCGGCCCGGCCGGTTCGTAAAAACGCACCGCCGCTCTACAACAGACTCCGGTAAACGGCCGTCAGGTTGGATGCAATGACCGGTTCGCGGAAATTGCGGGCATAGGCTGCACCGCGCGCGCGCATCCCGTCGGCCGCCGCCTGGTCGCCGAGCACGGTCTCCAGCGCATGGAGCATCTCGTCCGTACTCTGCGGCTCCACGTAGATGCAAGCATCGCCACCCGTTTCCGGAAACACCCCGCCACGGGTGGTAATGACGGGCACACGCGAATTCAGCGCCTCGAGAATGGGAATTCCGAACCCCTCGTAAAAAGAGGGATAGACGAACACGGAAGCCATCTGGTAAAGGGCCGGCAGGTCACTGAACGGCACGCTGTGGAGCATTCTCACACGGCTGCCAATGCCGTGCGCCGCGGCATACTCCATCACGCGGTCGGCATAACGAGTATGCCTGCCGCACGCCACAAGGTCGATGTCGAGCTTTCCGGCGACCATCGCCCGCACGGTCAGCATCAGATTCTTGCGCTCCTCTATCGTCCCCACGCTCAGGATATACCGTTCCGGCAAACCGTAGGCGGCACGCACTTCGCGCCGCTGTTTCTCCCCGACGGTCTTCTCGAATGCCGGGTCGCACCCTTGATACACCACCGCAATCTTCTCTTCCGGAACATGCCAATAGTTTACGAGGTCGCCCGCCGTCTGACGGCTGATGGCGATGATACGGTCGGCGTTGCGACAGCTTCGGGAATACTTGCGCGTATAGAGCCACCGGTCCGCCGGCTTATAGAGTTCGGGATGGTGCACGAAAATGATGTCGTGCATCGTCACCACGCTCCGCGCACGGGTACGTCCGATGTCGGCCGGAAGTTCGTTGCTGAGACCGTGGAAGATATCCACTCCGCTCAGGCGGATGGCGCGGCCCATGGCGTAACTGCGCCAGAGCGAACCGGAAAGCGCCCGGATACCCTGCGGCGTCACGATTCCGGCATTGTCCGGCACCTCGAACCCGCAGCAGTTGCCCTCCCGCGGAGTAAACAAGGTATAGCGATTATCCGGAGCGTATTCGGCCAACAGCCTCACCGTACTCCTCGCATAGTTTCCCAAACCGCTTCCGTTAAAGAAAAGCCTCTTCGCATCGAACCCGACATTCATGACATTCCCCTGTTTGATGAAAGATTCCGTGCCCGTAAAGATAAAACAATCTATCGAAAAACCGCCATACAGCCTCCCTTTTTCCGCAACTGGCATCCTTCACGGCTACGCCGCCGGCCGGTCTCCGACCGCTGCCGCAGGGCAGCCCGTATACCCGTTTCTCACCGTGAACGACAGAGGGCAGCCGCCCCCCTCCCGACAGCTTTCCGGCAGAAAGGCGCAGAAGTATGAAATAAAAATCGTAAATTCGCACGATAGAGACCCCCGGAACAGGGCCCGATATTTGCCCGCATGCGGAGAGACGGCATTGTCCGCCGCAGAAGAAACGAAACACAGAAAAACGATGAAAAGATTACTGACGATGGCATTATTGGCCATTTTAGCCATACCGCTGCATGCACAGCGGCTCGTGATAGGCGAACGCGTACCGGACCTGAATATAACACAATGGCTCAACGGAGCTCCCGTCTCCGACGGGAAAGCGGTCATGGTCGAGTTCTACCACTCCTCCAATCCCAAGGGTGCGGAACGGCTCGCACAGCTCGACGAACTCGCCAAATCTTACGGCGACCGGCTGGCCGTCATCGTAGTGACACGCGAGAAGGACGATGCCGTCATATCGTCCCTGCTCGGAGGCAACCCCTCCTACCGCGTGGGCTATGACGGCGATGGTTCGGTCTTCTCGGCTTTCTCGGCCCGTTATGTCCCCTACTCGGTCATTTACGACAAACGGGGACGCATCCTTTGGGTAGGCAATCCCTCGTCGCTCTCCGCGGCAGACGTCGCCGACATCATCCACTAAACCGCGACACGAAAAATGAAATTTTCCGAACACTGGGAACACCGCCACCGCGAAGAGAATGAAGGGAGCGCCCTGCACGTCACCGAAGGCGTGAACGGACAACCCTCCGTCAATCCCCATTTCCGGCGGAAAAAACGACCCGCGCTCACGACGGCCCAATATGTGGAAGGCATCCTCGCCGGCGATATCACGGTACTGTCGCAGGCCATCACCCTCGTCGAGAGCAACCTTCCCGAACACTACGAACAGGCACAGGAGATAATCGAACGCTGCCTGCCCCGTTCCGGAAATTCGGTACGTATCGGCATCACAGGCGTACCGGGAGCGGGAAAATCCACCTTCATCGAAGCAATCGGAAACATGGTGACCTCGCTCGGCCACCGGTTGGCGGTACTCGCCATCGACCCGAGTTCGGAACGGAGCGGCGGCTCCATCCTCGGCGACAAGACACGCATGGAAAGCATCTCCTCCAATCCGGACGTCTTCATCCGCCCCTCTCCGTCGGCGGGTTCGCTGGGGGGGGTGGCACGCAAGACACGCGAGACGGTCATCCTCTGCGAAGCGGCCGGCTTCGATACGATATTCATCGAAACCGTCGGCGTAGGACAGAGCGAAACGGCCGTCCACTCCATGGTAGACCTCTTCATGCTGCTCCAGATTTCCGGAGCCGGCGACGAACTGCAGGGCATCAAACGCGGCATCATGGAGATGGCCGACCTGGTGGTCATCACCAAGGCGGACGGCGAGAACATCCGCAAGGCCGAATTGGCGAAAGCACAGATATCCAATGCGCTCCATCTGTTTCCGGAACCGGAGTCGGGATGCCGGCCGCAGGTATTCACCTGTTCGGCGGTGGACGGCAGCGGACTTTCCGAAATATGGAAGGAGGTCGGCGACTTCATCGCCTGCACGCGCCGCAACGGCTTCTTTACCTCCAACCGCCGCAGACAGAACAAATACTGGATGTACGAAACCATCAACGAGGCGCTGCGCAACAGCTTCTACCGCGACCCCGATATCGAAGCGGCCCTTCCGGACTTCGAACGCAAGGTACTCGGCGACCGGCTCAGTTCGTTCGTCGCCGCCCGCAAACTGCTCGACCGCTATTTCGGCGATATCCGCCGCGAAAAGTAATCTTTTTCCGCTCTAACATACACTTACGATAGCTCCGGCACACGCAACGTGTGCCGGAGCTATCGCATTGCAATACCCTCACCGTCCGTCATCCCTCTGCCTCCGTCGCTATTCGGCCGGTCCGTCCGACCTGGCCGAAACAGGAGGTGCAGGCCCTATGGGCCTGCACCTCCGAAATCCAATCCGCCGGGGAACCCCTGCCAGAACGAGACGCCCCGGCCTCTGTGTCTACTCCGCACCGTTCGCCGCCGGTTCCTCTACCAGTCCCCGCGACACGAGCAGAGGCAGCCGACTGGGCTGACGTCCGCGGAAATTCTCATAGAGCACCATGCCGTCTTCCGTCCCCCCTTTGGAGAGTATCTCTTCACGGAACCGGGCAGCGACCTTCTTGTTGAACAGTTCACCCGTCTCCCGGAAGGCTTCATACGCATCCTTATCGAGCACTTCCGCCCAGAGGTAACCGTAATAGCCGGCCGAATAGCCTCCGTCGAAGATATGCGAGAAGTAGGGATAACGGTATCTCGGCTCTATCTGGGGTATCAGTCCCCGCTCCTCGTTCAGAACGCGCTTCTCGAATGCATCCAGGTCAACGGGGACATACTCCTCCATGTCGTGCAGCTCCATATCGGAATAGGAGGCCGCCGCGAGTTCCACCGTCTCGAATCCCTGATTAAACAGAGCGCTCTCCTGTATGCGCTTAATCAGGTTTTCGGGGATGACCTTGCCCGTCTGCCAATGGATGGCATAACTGCGGAGCATCTCCGGCTCGGTGGCCCAGTTTTCCATAATTTGCGAAGGCAGTTCCACGAAATCGTTCTCTACGGCAAGCAGTCCGCGATAGGGCACGTCGCTGAAGAGCGAATGGAGGGCATGCCCGAACTCGTGGAAAAAGGTGGTGGTTTCGTCCAAATCGAGCAGGGCGGGAATCGTCCCGTTCGGACGGGTGAAATTCGCCACGATATAGACCACCGGCACCACCCGTTCACCGTCCTTGTAACTCTGGTCCCGGAACGTACCGCACCACGCCCCCGGCCCCTTGCGGCCGGCACGCGGATACAGGTCCATATACAGGATGCCGAGCAGGCTGCCGTCAGTATCGTAGACTTCGTAGGCCACGCATTCGTTGTTGTAGACCGGCAGCACCGCCGGCTGGAACGTGATGCCGTAAAGCCGGTTGCTCAGCTCGAAAATACCCTGTTTGACATTCTCCAACGGGAAATAGGGCCTCAGCGCCTCCTGGTCGAGGTTATACCTCGACTTGCGTATCTTCTCAGCATAATACCACCAATCCCACGAGGCGAAATCGTCGCTGCCGTCTTCCTTGCGCTTCAGCTCCTTCATCTCGGCAAGTTCCCCGCGGGCCCTGTCGAGCGCCGGCGTCCATATCTCGTCGAGCAGCCCGTACACGTTCTCCGGAGTCTTGGCCATGTTGGCGTCGAGCACATACTCCGCATGCGTACCGTAACCGAGCAGATTGGCCCGACGCGTGCGCAGTTCGATTATCTCGTTTATCAACTGCTTGTTGTCGAGCTCGTCACCGTGGTCGCACTTCTCTATGTAAGCCGTATAAAGCTCCTGACGCAGGTCGCGGCGCGGCGAATAGGAGAGGAAAGGCAACATGCTGGGTTTCCCGATATCGAAAAGGTATCTGTCGTCGCCGAGTCCCGCCTCTTTGGCGGCATTGCGGGCCGCGCCGCGCACGCCCGACGGCAGTCCCTCCACATCCTCCTCATTCAGCACCATCCGGAAACGCGCGTTCTCTTCGAGCAGGTTTTTCCCGAAACGGAAAGTCAGTTCCGAAAGCCGGCTGTTTATCTCCTTGAATTCGGCCTTCTGTTCGGCGGTCAGATTGGCTCCCGACCGGACGAAATCTTTGTAAACCTTCTCCACCAGACGTTTCTGCAACCGGTCGAGCCCCGCCGCATCACGGTCCTCGTACACCTTCCGGATGCGGTCGAACAGTTTCTCGTCGAGCATGATGCCGTCATAATGCTCCGACAGCATCGGCGCGACCTTCTCCTGTACGGCCTGCATCTGCGGATTGGTGTCGGCGGCCGCCACGCTCCAGAATACCTGCTCCACGCGCGTAAGCATCTCCCCGGCGTTGTCGAAGGCGAGAACGGTGTTCTCGAAATCGGGCTCCTCCGGATTCTCCGCAATGGCCTTTATCTCTTCCCGATGGAGCTTCATGGCCTCCCGGAAAGCCGGCATATAGTCCGATACCTTGATTTTATCGAACGGGGGAACGCCGTAAGGCGTATCCCATTCGGAGAGCAGCGGATTGGCACCGGCCGGCGCCTCCTTGCTGCCGCACGATGAAACTGCGGTCATAATACACACTGTGGTCAATAGCAATGGGATTTTTTTCATACTTTTATGCGTTTTTTCGATTCACCTGCGTTACTCTATATAACGTACAAAACTACGATTTTAGCGATACAAATGCAATTATTTTACACGCCCGACATCTCCCTGCCCGAATATACACTGCCCGAAGAGGAGTCGGCACACTGCATGAAGGTGCTGCGCCTGGGGACGGGCGACGAACTCCACCTGACCGACGGGTGCGGCAATCTCTACCGGGCCACCGTTCTGCAACCCGACCCGAAACACTGCCGGGTACGCATCACGGAGACGCTCCCCGAATACGGCAAACGCAGTTACGGAGTGACGGTGGCCGTCGCGCCGACCAAGAATACCGACCGCTACGAATGGTTTCTGGAAAAGGCGACAGAAACGGGCATCGACCGTATCATCCCCATCGAATGCCGCCGCAGCGAACGCCGGACGCTCAAACGCGAACGGGGCGAACGGGTAGTGACAAGTGCCGTCAAGCAGTCCCTGAAGGCCTACCGTCCACAGCTGGACGAACTGACGCCTGTAGAGGAAGTGATAGGCATACCTTTTGACGGCGTGAAACTCATAGCGCACTGCCGCCCCGATACGCAACGGCGCTTCATCGGCGACGCGCTGCCCAGGGGCGGGAACGTCCTCGTCCTGATAGGCCCCGAGGGCGACTTCTCCGACGAGGAGATAACGGCGGCCCGGGCCGCGGGATTCACGGAGGTGAGTCTCGGCGAGAGCCGTCTGCGCACCGAAACGGCGGCGCTCGCCGTCGTGACCGCCGCAGCGCTCATAAACGGCATGAAACAGCCGGCACCCCCGAAGGAAACGGCGACAGCATCATGAAAAAAGAGTTACGGCACATACGCAACGTACAACCGAAGGGTACAGGCAGCCTGCGGGTATGCCTCTCGCTCTTCACGACCTTTTTCAAAATAGGTGCTTTCACCTTCGGAGGAGGCTTCGCCATGATACCCCTCATCGAACGGGAGATGATAGACCGGCGCGGCTGGATAGCACGCGGTGACTTTCTCGAACTGCTTACGCTGGCCCAGTCGGCTCCCGGCCCGATAGCCCTCAACTCGGCCGTATTCGTCGGCTACAAGATAGCCGGCTACCGGGGCGCCTTCTCGGCCGTGGCGGGCGTGGTACTCCCGTCGTTCGTCATCATCCTGCTCATAGCCATCTATTTCACGGACATCCGCGAGAACCGTTACGTGGATGCCGCCTTCAAGGGAATGCGCCCCGCCGTGATTGCACTCATCGCAGCCCCCATCCTGAATCTCGCCCGCGGAATGGTCTGGTGGAAAATCGCGCTCGCGGCAATCGCGGCCGTCATCGTATGGCAGCTCGGCGTATCCCCCGTCTGGTTCATCATAGCGGGTGCGGCCGCGGGCATCCTCCATGCACTGCACGACAAACGCGGCACGGCCGGGAACGGAAAGGAGGGAATGCAATGATATACCTCCAACTGCTGCTCTCCTATCTCAAGATAGGCTTTTTCGGGTTCGGCGGCGGCTACGCCATGCTCTCGCTCATCCAGAACGAAATCGTGGTACAGCGCGGATGGCTCACATCCGAACAGCTCACCGACATCATCGCCATCTCACAGGTCACGCCGGGCCCTATCGCCATCAACAGCGCCACATACGTCGGATATGCCGTGACGGGTACGGTCTGGGGTGCGGCCCTCGCTACGCTGGCTGCCTGCATCCCGTCGCTTACCCTGATGCTTGCGGCCACGAAGTTCTATCTCAGGCTGCGCGCCAACCGTTACGTGTCCGGCGCCATGGAGGGAATGAAACCGATGATGATAGGAATGATAATGGCCGCGGCGCTCCTGCTCCTCACCCCCGAAACCTTCATCGACTGGAAAAGCTGGGCGATACTCGCCGCCGCCTTCCTCGCTTCGTTCAAAAAGGTGAATCCTATCCTCATCATCGTCCTCTCGGCAGTGGCAGGGTTATTGCTCTATCTGTAACGGAACCGATTCAAACGATACTGCCATGAAAGATTACAGATTCAGCAACAACACCGCCAAACGGCGGTACGAACTCGACCTGGAAGACGGCCAGATAGCCATGATAGAGTATTATCTCGCACCGGGCGGAGAAGTGGCGCTCACCCACACGGAGGTGCCTTACGACCACGCGGGCCAGGGCGTCGGGAGCCAGATAGCCTTCAAGGCACTCACCGACATCCGGGAACAGGGGAGCAAGGTCATCCCCCAGTGCGGATTCGTCGCCTCCTACATCCGCCGCCACCCCGAGTGGCAGGAGCTCGTCGCGGTGCGCGAACGCACCTACTGATGCCCGCCGTGCAGGGCCTGCAGCCGAAACCCTCCGTCGGTACACGGAGGGTTTTTCATGTCCTGATGCGGACAGCGGCCACGTTCCGTTCCAATGCTCGACAATTTTCAATAAATTTGCACGGAACAAACCCGACACAAATGCACGAAAACAAGATAAAGGAGAGCCTGAAGATAAAACCCGTCAGCCTGAAATACCTCGACCAATACAATGAACTGCTGCGATATGTCTTTCAGGTCACCGACCGGGAGCTGGAGGAGAGCGGCTATGAGGACGGGGAACTGAGACGCTCCAAACGTCCTATTCTGCAGGAAGCCGACGTATTCGGCTGGTTCACCCACGACGACGAACTCGTGTCGCAGATATGTATCTATCCGTGCGAAGTGAACATTCACAGCCGCATCTTCAGAATGGGCGGCGTGACGGGAGTGGGCACCTACCCCGAATTCGCCGGCATGGGCCTGATGAACGACCTGATACGGCTTGCACTGCAAAAGATGCGCAAGGCGGAGCAGTATGTCTCCTATCTCTATCCCTACTCCATCCCCTATTACAGACGCAAGGGGTGGGAAATCATGTCCGACCACATCACCTTTACCCTGAAAGATACGGAGATACCGGAAACCGTCGAGGTGCCGGGCCATGTCGAGCGGCTCCCCGTAGGCGACGAAGACGTCAAGGGAACGTACGACCGTTTCGCCCGCTGCACGCACGGCGCCCTCATCCGCAACGATTTCGAGTGGATGGAGTATTGGCGCTGGGAGAACGAGGAGGAACGGACGGCGGCGGTCTATTACGACGCAAAGGATACCCCCCAGGGATTCCTGCTCTACTGGGTGGAGGAGGACGTTTTCCACATCCGCGAAATGGTCTATCTCACGCAGGAGGCCCGCAAGGGGCTGTGGAACTTTATCCGGGCGCACTACTCCATGATAGACGCCGTGAAGGGACACATCTACACGGGCGAACCGCTGGCCTTCCTGCTCGACGAAAGTCAGATACAGGAGACGATAGAACCCTACTTCATGGCCCGCATCGTGGACGTCGCCCAGTTCCTGCGCCTCTATCCGTTCGAAGGGAGCATACGCCCCTTCCATTTCGTCGTGACCGACCCCATGGCGGAGTGGAACAACGGCATCTTCAGTGTCGCAACCGACCGGGAAGGTACCGTCTCCGTGACCGACGAACCGGCAGGCAAAGCGGTGGAACTCGACATACAGACCCTTTCGGCCATGCTCATGGGCTACAAACGCCCCTCCTATCTCGCCAGAATCGAACGGCTGCACACCGACAAACGGACGCTGCGACTTCTGGAAGAAATCATCCCCGACGGACAGCCCTACTTCTCCGACTACTTCTGACCGGCCGGCCGACTCCCCGCCATCATCCGAAAGATGCCGGAACACGGAAAGCGGAGGGCGGATTGTCGTCCGCCCTCCGCTTTCCGCACTCTTCGTTCCGCATCAGTGCATATAGTCCCACGCGGGCAGTACGACGGGTTCGCCCGAAAGCGCCTCGACGGCCTTCTCATCCAGATACCGCTTGTGGATGACGAGCCGGAACATGTATTCGTCGAACCAGGCGTCCGTAAAGGTCAGGTACCCCTTGTTGCCATACTCCGTACCCCAACTGTTCTCGAACTCCCACTTCACAGGCACGTCGTTCTCGTCCGTATCCACACCGATAAGCGTCATGGCATGACTCGACCCGCTCTGCCGGGTCAGTATCCGCGCCTTCTTATCCATCGACAGGTCCACCCCGAAGAGTGCGCCGTAGTCGTACATGGCGGGGTCCATGACACCCGTCCTGCGGTTGAGGTGCTTGTTCACGTCGCACGACGCATACATGGCCTCATTATTCTTGATGGAGGCGAGCGCTGCACGCTTGATGGCGTCGTTCGGCAGGTTGAGGTACACCCAGTTCACCCCTTCGACCGTATTGCGGTAGTTGCTGATGTCATACACCCGGTAATATTCGCGCGTGGGGTCGTTCATTATCATGATGTAGTTCTCCGGAGAATAGTCGTCCGGAGTAATCTCGGCATAAAACTCCAGCGGCGTATAGGTTTTGGAGACGAGATTGCCTGCACGGTCACGAAACCTCCATTCAAATTCGACAGGAGGTTCGCCGAGGCACAGCGCCAACATCCGGTAAACGTCATTCAGCGCGGCATCCTTATGCTCCTTCACCACCGCCGCACGGGCCTTGCCTTTCGTACCGGCCAGCGCTTCCCGCAGCCTGTACCCCTCGGCCCGCAGCTTCTCGTTGATAAGCGCCACCATCTGGGCCGTATTCTCCGAATGGGGAGTCTCCGGCATCACCTGCGCAGGCACCACCCCGTACTTGCCCGCAATGTTGTAATAGAGGTTCCATACCCCGCCGTCGTCGAGCGGAGCGGAAAAGTAGTGTACGACCTCCCGGTCGTCCATCGGCTTGGATGCGGTCGCGGCCACGTTTTCGAGGAAGAGGTTCGCCTTTTCGAGCATATCCCAGAAATAAAGATAGTTATGCGAAAAATCGAACTCATCCAAATTGTACTTCTCCATGACCGAAGGACGGAGTACGTTCATCGAGGTGAACATCCAGCAGCGGCCCGACTGCTTCTGGTCGGTAATCCCCTTCACATTCACCCTGTATTTGAAATAATGGTCCACCTTACCGTCGAGCCCGTGATTCAGCGCCAGGGCCCGTATATCGCCGTTGGAGGTCAATACGTTCTGTATGGCCACGACGGACGGGTCGCCGCGGAAACGGTCGCGCATCCGCGCCACGTCATCGCCGGTTATGGACTGTGCATCGGCCGCAATACCTCCCGCAACCACGAGCGAAGCCGCCAACAAGATACCTTTCTTCATGTGTGAAATCCTTTTTTGCTGTTAATACTTGCTTAGGCACAAAGATAACATTTACCGCAGGAAACCAAAAGCCCCGCAAGCTCTCCACGCCGGGAAAATCTCCTCCGTTTCCATGTACCGCAACCTCAGAAAGCCGGACACTCCACGCCCTGCCGCCCATCAAAGCGACAGGGAAGGAATTCCCTCCCCTGCCTTACGGTCGCAACTTTCACCCTTCCTCCCGGAACTCCATCACATAGAGCACATGCCGCGACAGCGGATGGCCTGCCGGAACGGCCGGATGGTCGAACTCCTTCACCCGGTACATCCCGAGTTTCTGCATCACCCGTTCGGAGGGCCGGTTCTGCACAGCAGTAAAAGAGAAGACCTCCTTTAGATGAAGCGTATCACGGGCGTATGCCAGACATGCCGCCGCCATCTCCGGCGCATACCCCTGTCCCCAATACTCCGGCAGCAGCCGCCACCCTATCTCCACACCCGGAGCGAAATCCGCATCGAAATCGAAACGGTGCAGCCCGACAAACCCCACAAAATGTCCTCCGGTACGCTCCCGCACGGCAAAGAGCCCGTAACCGTACACTGCAAACTCCCGCTTTATCCGACCGAGAAACTCCACGGATTCCTCCGGCGAGAGCCGCTTCGGGAAATACCGCATCACGCGGCTGTCGGCATTCATCCGGATAAACTCCGTCGTGTCCTCCCCCCGCCATACACCCGCCCGAAGTCGTTCGGTCCGTATCACGTCGCACTCCATCATCCAACCACTTTTCCTTCCGCCGAAACGGAGCCGATGCGCCACTTCCACCCGCCGACGCACCGCAACAGGCAATCACTCCATCACTATCTCTACCTCGCCCGCATACTCCCTGTCGACCACGAGCATCAGCATAGGGCGCACGGAGTAGGAACGCCTGTCCCCCGTCTCCCGGCTGTAGGTCATTATCAACTTGTCACCTATCTTCACCAAGCTCTCCACCTCGAGGTAAACGGCCTCGTCCGTCATAGGTTCTATGACGGCTATCACATACTGCGTATCAAAATCCACCGGCGTGGGGAGCGACCCCATTACGGGCGCCTTGCCGAACACCGTATCGAACTCCTCGCGCGTGGTGATGGTGGCTGCCGGCAGCCGGTCTTCGGTATAGCTGTTGTTGACGAAATAGTTATGTCCCTCGGTATAGGGAACCTTGCAACCCAGCCACAGTTCGAGCATGAACTCGCCGCCCCACGGCTCACCCGCCATCAGGCTCTCCCCTATCAGCAGATGATACGTCCCCTGCTGTTCCAAGCCGTATTCGATACTCCGGCCGAAAGGCCCGTCCGAGGTACCGTCGGGCATGACAATCTGGTTGAACCGTACATTGGCCATATCGCCGACCCCGGTAATCTCGCCGTACAGCAGGTCGCACCCGCCCGAATCGAATTCGACATCTACGGTTCTGCCCGGCTCCTTGAGAATCACCATCCGTCCGCAGCCATCCCTGACCTGCACCTTCACGGGCAGCGAATCGGCGATTACGACCTCGCCCGCAGCCGCAGCGCCTGCCACGGTCTCGCCGTTCCCGGTCTTGCCGCACCGTCCGCAGGAGAGTATCCACAACGGCAAAGCGACACACAACATAATCACAGCCAAACGTTTCATTATTCCGTCTTTTAAATTACCAATCCGTTCCGCACCGACAGCGGCGGCACTCTCCCGCCGCAATCGGTCCACAAATGTAATCAATAAACATGAACCGCGTATTCGCCCGACCGGCCGGAAACAGACAGGGAGCCTCCCGGCTCCCTGTGTCTGCCTCTTCGCAGCGGCTAAAACGTAATCGTCAGCGGCAGCATGAAACCGTACAGGAAAAATCCCGCACCCGCTCCACCGGCATAGAGCACATTGAAAGTCGGATTGATTCCTATCCGCCAGACGTTCACATAGAATCCCACCGAAGCCATGGCTCCGAACACGGAGGCCTTGTTTTGATTCACATTGGTAAAATTCGGATGAGCCTCGTCAGCCAATACAGCCGAAGCATACTCCTTTATCGGAAAAATACCGACTGCAAAATCCGATGTCAGTCCGAAATACTTCGTTTTCCACTTCGGGCTGATTCCGGCATACACCCCGCCGCCGTTCATCAGATACTGATAACCCCGTCGGTCGTATCCGCCGACATCGACGATATAGGAGTCATAATTCTGCCCGATTATCGCCATGGCCCCGAAAATCAGGTCGAGATTCCGGTAACGGGTAGGGGCCGTGAATTTCAAATTGAACGCCTTCATTTTGGAATCCCCTGAAATGATTCCCGAGGGATAATTCATATCCAGATAAGCATCCCGGTTCAGGCTATTGCTGAACACTCCGAAACCGACCTCGACCTTGAACGACATGCGTTCCTTCTCTGTGCTTTGAGCCATTGCCGAGCCTACAAACAACGCACAAATAAAAATCAATAACAATTTTTTCATAATCATTACTTATCAATTGGGTTTTTCACTAATCAACATTTGTACACCGTAATTCGGGAAAGCTACCCACTGCTCCGGGTTATCGAAATAATTAATATAAGCTCTTCCGCACATCTCCCCTTTGTCTGTAAAGCTAACTGTAAGACCAGCAGAAACTCCCATTTCTAACGATTTACCGACTTTAGCTCCAACGGTTGCATTCGCCGTAAATTCGATTTTACCCAACGAACGGTCATATTCCTCTAAATAAAAGGTAATCGCAGAATACCAATCTTTATCGGAAAAATATCGCCAATCCACTACTTTTTTATCCGTGAAAACCTGAGATATATTCGATTCGGAATCGAAATTGAACTCGACCTGGTTCTGTATTTCATATGTTTTTCCATCATCGGTAGCTCCTACGACTTTCAAATAAAACTCCGGTTTTCCTGCAGGCCAGCGCTCCAGCGACCAATCGGTAAACTTAATCTGTTTCACATAAACCGGCGAACTCGCATCCGCATTCCGATAAGGCGGATAAATAAAATCGTACACCGCATCGGAATTACCGATGGAATTCTCCCGATAGGCCCGGTACATAATCTTCGTTCCCCGGTACGCCGGTGAATAGATATAATTATTCACTCCACCCGATCTGGTAATCAAACGCTGATACCCACTCTGATGCTCTGGAACCATATATTCGATTACAACCCGCGAAGAATTATCACCGTCGTTATTCCAGCGAAGTTCCACATTTTTTCCACTGTAATGAGTCGTAAAACTCGATAAAGCGGCAGGCGCAGCAGGTGCCTGCACGAAAACGACATTGGACTGGCCGGATTCGGAAATTTGCTGGCCGGTTAAGGTTCCTCCCACCGAATAGGCAGAAACATAATAGTAATAATATTCATTCGAAATAAGATTGTAATCGAAATAAGTCTTATTATTACTTCCTGTAACCGTACCTATTTTCTGATAGGCGCCTCCTTTGGCTGCTTTACGGTATATATAAAAACCGTTTGCCGTACCGGAATGTTCCCACGACAATGCAACTCCCGTCGTAACCCGATTGGCTGCCAAATTGGTCGGAGCAGCAGGAGCTGTCACACCCCAACCACGCGTATCGCCTGCAACATTATCCTGATACGGATAAACAGCCTCCGGATTATATCCATCCAACAACTCGCCGTTCGCATCCGTGCGTTCACACAATCCTACGACTATAACCGGGTTTTCCGGAATATTTATCGCATCTATCCACACGAAATTTCCCGCCGCATCATATCCCGGAATCTCCGTCACAGTCGCATCGCAATAATCTTCCGGCAAAAACGCTACGACAGGTACATATTCTTCCGGATTCCAATCTTCCGCGTGCACAGGTACCGATATCTGCAGATTCGGATATAACCTCTGAAGTTCTTCTATAATATTCGTACCGGAACTCCGGGTTTCTGTCCCCTCCTCAGGGAAATAGACACTCAGCAGGTCTTTCACGGCAATCGTACCGTCCGCCGACCGTGTAACCACCGTTTCATCGTCAGCCAAAACCGTATCATCCGCAACATGTTTTAACAGGACATCATAGTCTCCGTCGAACTGTTCCAACGCATTCTCATGAATCAGTTGTCTGAATTCGGTATTTCCACGCATCGCCCGGCTGACCGACAGGGCCAGATTTCCCATCACCTCGTCATAATCCATCGTCATTGCCGACAGTCCATAACCGTCGTTACCGACAACTTCTTTACGCCCGCTCATTCCATACTCTTCCTTTCCGCAGGAAACAGCCAGAAACAGAACCGCAACGCTTGCTAAACAAAAATTAAAAATTTTCATTTCAGGTTGGTTTTAAGTTAGAACTTAGGGTTTATTTCCTTAAACAAAGTTAATATGTTTCCTGCACCAAAGCAATAGTTATATCATATTTTTTACATTCATATATATTATATGAAAATATCTTCGCGTCTATGCCTACCTATTCCCGTAAACACAAGAAATCTCACCGCAGCTTGTTCCGCTCGAAATGGGGGCCGACCTTGATATTGAAAAAGAGCGCCGAAACCACCGTCAGGCATGCCCCGACGAAATAGGCTGCATTCAGCGTGCTGACCTGTCCGATGTAACCGCCGAGCAGCAACCCGGCTCCGATACCCACGTCCCACGACGTGAGGTAGGTGGATGTCGCTGTACCGCGCTTGCTGTTGGGGGCGAGATTCACGAACAGCGTATTGAAGGCCGGGAACATCGTTCCGAATCCTACCCCGAGCAGGAGCGCGATGCCGAAGAAGACGTACCGTCCGACTGCGGGGAACTCCGCCATCAGCCATTTGCATGACGAGAGGCCGAAAAAACAGAAGCAAACGAGATAGATGCCGAAGGAGATGACGGCCACGATACGCCCCTTATCGACCTGCCGACCCGAAAACAGACGCGACACGGCCATTCCTACCGCCATCAGCGTGAAGAAAAGCCCGCTGCCCGATACGATACCGATTTGCCTTGCGTACATGGCCACATAGGTGGTGGTCATACCGTAGGGGATGGAGAGCAGCAACAGGTCGAGGCCGGCCGGAATGCCTTTGACAAGAAAAAAACGGTCGAGCGAAATGGGCTCGCGCTTCACCTGGGGTTTCACGGGTGTCCGGACAAGCAGGGCGCAGACGAGGCCGAGCGAACACGAAACGACCGAAGCGACGAAAAGCACGTCGAAACTCAGCCCCGCATCGTGCATGAAGAGCCCCACCATAGGACCGATGGACATGGCGATGTTATTGGCGAGACCGTAGTATCCCAACGCCTCGCCGCGCCTCGACGAAGGGGTGATGTCGATAACCAGCGTATTGCCGGACACGGTCACGGTACCGAACGCGAAACCGTGCACGACGCGCAGGATGATGAAAACGGCAAGCGTACCGGCGACGATGTAGCCGGCGAAAATACTCGTAAAGATGAAATAGGCGAAGATATAGAGCGGCTTGCGGGCGAATGTATCCAGCAGGTAACCGGAAAAGGGACGTATCGTCAGTGCGGCAAGCGTATAGCAGGAAAGAGCGATGCCCATCGTCGCGCTTCCGGTATGGAAGACCTCCGTCAGGTAGAAAGGGAAAACCGGCATCAGAAGATAGAATCCGAAATAAAGCAGAAAATTCGCTGCGATGATGAAACAGTAACCCGGTGTGATGAGACGTTCCTTTGTCATGACGATGCTTTTTCAGTTCTCCTTCGATTCCTACCCTGCGCCCCGCCCTCTATAGAGGCGGAAAACGCCGCGCAAAATTAAAGATAAAAGGATTACATTGTCTCTGCCTTCCGGAAGAAAGCATCCCGGAACACAGTACGGCACCATCCGACGGTTCCGATACAATCTATCCGATTCGATGCAGAACGGGACACTATCAACAATGCGAAACGGCCCCATCCATCCCGCAACAAAATCCCGCCGGTCTCCACTCGGAAACTTCCGTACCTGCTCCGTTATCACAGGGCCCGCGCCGGCAAAACCGCACTACTCTCGGACAACGAAAAAACACTTCTGCAAACAATTCTCGCCGGATTACTGCATGGAAAAAACAGGGTTCGCCGCTACCCGCACCGTACCCCTAAAATTCCTGCAAGAATAAACAAACCTTCACTCCATCGACAACCGAAGGTCTCTCCACGTTGCAGGCACCACCTTTCAAATATCATCCGATACGAGCAAATTCACCGGTGCAGTATAAAAAAGAGAGCCACCCGATATCGGGTGGCTCTCAACTTCACTCTGTTGTGTGGGAGCACAGGGATTCGAACCCCGGACCCTCTGCTTGTAAGGCAGATGCTCTGAACCAGCTGAGCTATACTCCCTCGTGGTGCAATTGAAAAATACTGATAGTTTGCGGAAACCATTTCATATTTCCCAATTGCGAGTGCAAATATAGGGCAATTTTTTCTCACTCCAAATTTTTCCGAAGTTTTTTTCAGTCTTTTTTTACGACACGTCACACACAGACATAACAACCAACACGATACGCTTCCATCTTTTTCTACTACCGTCCGCTGTTTTCCGGTCGTTTCTGCGCCGGGCCCTGCATGTCTCCTCCGTAGCGGGCCCGATAAAACACTCCGAGCGGCAACATTTTTTCCGCCCGGTCGTAAAAGAAGAGCTCCCCGAACTCTTCCGCCGAGGGTACGGGGAAAAGCTGGCCGACTATACTCTTGGCCAACAGGGCCGAAAATCCCATGGAATAGAGGTTCAGTACGAGAAAACCGTCCGTCGCCGACAGCAGCCGGGTACAGCATTCGAGCATCGGCCCGATATCCTGGCCGAGCACCCATTTCTCCCCTTCCGGGCCCCGGCCGTAAGCCGGCGGGTCGAGAATGATACCGTCGTAACTTCTGCCGCGGCGGACCTCCCGGCGAACGAACTTCATCGCATCCTCCACCACCCAACGGATACCGTCCAATCCGCTCGCCTCCATATTCTCACGGGCCCAGGTCACCACCTGGCGCACGGAATCCACATGCGTCACCTCCGCACCTGCACTCCGGGCCGCCAGCGACGCACCGCCCGTATAGGCGAAGAGGTTGAGCACGCGCGGTTCCCTGCCCAGCCGGGCTTTCAGCTCCGCAACGCTGTCATAAATGAAATTCCAATTCTCACCCTGTTCAGGGAATACGCCCACATGCTTGAACGAAGTGAGGCCCAGCCGCATCCGCAGGGACATGCCGCGGTAACGATAGTCGATTCGCCACTGCTCCGGCATTCCCGCCCCCAGCAGCCACCGGCCGCGCTCCTCGCTGTTGGCATCGCGCCGGAAAACGGCGGACGCCATACGTTCCCACTCCTCTTCGGGCAGGGACTTGTGCCAGATGGCCTGCGGTTCGGGGCGCACCGTCACATAACGCCCGAAACGCTCCAGCTTCTCGAAGCCGCCGCAATCGACCAACTCATAATCCTCCCACTCGGGGGACAATATCTCCGGAACATCCGTACATTTCATAAGACATTCGATTCAATCCATTTCAACACAACCGAAAATACGGAAAAGAACTCCGTACCGGAACCGCCCGTCAACCGCGTCCCTCGAAAACGACGCTCATCATACACTGCGCACAGTCGAACTCCAGACGATAGACGAACGGCCCGTGGCGAAGCCACAGCGGAGCAGGCCCTTCATCCCGCCGCCCTTTCAGACACATGCCGTGTTCGCGCCGCACACAGAACGGCGTCCGCATGACCGCCACTCCACGCAGGTCAGCCTGCAGGTCGTACCCCGGCGCAGCGCCCGCCCCGCCGACACGTTCGTAAAATCTGCGGGCCAGCCGGTTGGTTACGTTCTCCGAAGCCTCGGGCGTACCGTACGGATAACGGCATCCGGCAGCCGCCCGGGCCGGATGTCTCTCGGTCCGGCGCTCCGTCCGGTGACGCAGCAACGCTTCCAACCCCTCCCGTCGCAAAGCGTTCGCCTCGGAAACCCGCACGAAAGGCACTCCCTCCATACCGTCCACAAAACACACCTCCGCCACATCGAACATGGTATCGCCCGACCGGACAAGCTGCGTACGGAGCATCTCCAGCACCTTCTCCGGTTCCCGCGCCGCCCCGTTACCGCAGACAACGGAAGCCGTCGCCGAACAGCCGTCTCCATCCCGGAACTCTGCCGACACCGCACCTTCGTCAAAACTCACGGTCACGGACACCCGTACCGAACGGCGGGCACAGGCTCCCTCCAAACGCGCGCTGAACCGGCGGTCGTAATTCCGATAAATCTCCGTCCCGGCCGGAAGTTTCCACTCCTTGTTGAGCTGCACGCGCCCCCCTTCCGTACCGTTCACGTTCGTACCTGCCAACCGGCCTCCGTACATGAAACAGATGCCGTCGCCAGGGGCGAATGCCTCTCCGCCCTGCGGCTCGAACCACCCGGGACCGGAACGCGCCACCCGGCAGACGAAACCGCCGACGGCCTTCGGAGTATCGGGTGTGGAAACCCCCGCCCGCCGGCCGTCGAAAAAGTATTCGGTACGTCCGCGGGAGAAGGTACGCGCCAAATCGGGCTCGAAACCCGGGTCGCTTTGCCCTTCAGAGGCTCGCACCAGTCCGGGACGGGCAGCTATCTCCCGGTCGAGACGGGTGCGGTACCATGCGACAACGTTCCGCACGTATGCCTCATCCTTGAGCCGCCCCTCTATTTTGAACGAGGTAACACCGGCATCCAGCAGGTCGCCGAGCCGCCCCGAAAGGTCCATATCCCGTACCGAAAGCAGGTGTTTGCCGGCCATCAACACGTTACCGGCGGCATCCAGCAGGTCGTAGGGCAACCTGCAGGCCTGCATACAGTCGCCCCGGTTTCCGCTGCGCGGCGACATGGTACGGCTCATGTAACACCGCCCGCTGTAACACACGCATATCGCCCCGTGCACGAAACACTCCAGCTCCACATCCGTGGCAGCCCGTATCCGCCTGATTTCCTCCAGGGAAAGGTTACGTTCGAGAATAACGCGCGAAAAACCGCAGTCGGCCAGGAAAGCCGCCTTCTCCGGGGAGGCATTGAAAGTCTGCGTCGAGGCGTGCAGCTCCACTCCTTCGAGTTCCATCTCCAGATAGGCCATATCCTGCACGATGAGCGCATCCGCACCCGCTTCGACCACCTGCCGTGCGATACGCTCGGCATCGGCGAGTTCGTCATCGAACAAAAGGGTGTTGAGCGTCACATAAACACGCACGCCGAACCGGCGGGCATACTCCGCCACGGCGGCTATGTCCGCCACGCTGTTGCCGGCCGCCTGCCTCGCGCCGAAACGCGGTCCGCCCATGTAAACGGCATCCGCACCGCAGTCGATAGCGGCACGGGCACTCCGCAAATCGCGGGCAGGTGCAAGCAACTCAATCTTCCCGGGTTTCCACAACATCTCCACTTCACGACGCTTCATCGGTGCGCAAAGATACGAAATAAACCCGGCATACCGTGAGAAAAGATGCCTGTTCGACCGGCGCGCTCTCCGTACCCCTTGCGGCCCGTGACGGTTTTTTCGCCTGAGCCCGGCTAATTATTACGCCGGGCTGCACAGTGCCCTCGACGACCTGTACGGCGATACCCTCCGCCCCGTAACATTGGCCGGGACATCCGCCCCGCGGCGGTTCCGGGCGGCAGTGTTCGCGCGGGCCGCCCGATGGCTTCACGCGCGCGGAGAGTTCTCGCCCGACATGATGGAGGAGGAACCGGTCGCCGACATGGTGCGCGAAACCTACCGTATTATCCGCAAGGCGATGGACAAGGGCGTGGCCGACAACGTCATCCCCGCCGCGATGGCCCGAAAGCTGGATAACAGTGCTTTCCTCTTTTCAGGATTCAAGACCGCACAGGAGCTGAAGGAGGCCTCCCTGCTGCTGCGGGAGAAAGACGGTACGGTAAAAGGCTTCTCCCGGTTCCTGACCGATATTCAACGTATCGACGCAAACTACAACGTGCGCTACCTGGAGGCGGAGTACAATTTCGCCGTAAGCTCCGCGCAGATGGCCGCCTCCTGGGCCGAAGTATCGCAGGACGGCGACCGGTACGACCTGCAATACCGGACGGCCGGCGACGACCACGTCCGCGAGGAACACCGCGCGCTGAACGGCGTAACGCTCCCTCCGTCGAATGACTTCTGGCGCTATTACTATCCGCCCAACGGCTGGAACTGCCGCTGTACCGCCGTTCAGGTGCTCAAAGGGAAATATCCGACATCGGACGACAAACAGGCCATACAGGCCGGAGACCGGATGACCGATACCCCGAAGAAACGTATTTTCCGTTTCAATCCCGGTATCGACGGCCAGCTCTTCCCGCCGAAACACCCATACTACAAACTGAGCAGGGAGGCGGCCGGACAGGTCAAAAAGGCGGTGAAGGCGTTACAGGAAACGGCGCCCGAACCGGACACGGACACCGGGGTCGATTTGGTTCGGCTGCGCCGGCGCAGAAAGGAGATAAAGCAGGAGGCAAAACGGTTGGTAAATCAAGATTTCTTCAACGAAGGATTCGGAAAAACTTTGACGATAACCAATACGAATATCGACGAATGGATAAATCAGCCCCACAAGTTTATCGAGGCCAAAAATGAAATGTTGCTGGAAATCGGAGACGTTATACGAAATGCTACATACATAGGCGCAGGCCCTGACAAACACGCAGCGGACATCACGGCACACTTTTTTGAAATAGAATTGAAAGGGGAGAAGTCATGGATAATAGCACGAGAGTTCTCGAATGGCAAATGCCACATACACAGTATTTCTGATAACGAAAGTATTTTAGAGCGCCTGTATGAAAAAACCGCCCGAAAATAACACTACCCGGATTTACAGTCCGGCCGGCTACTTCCAAGCGGTTTAACTGCCGTAAATATAACGTATTTTTTATGAATCCGCAACTTTTATTCCGAAAAATTTTATCCGACCTTCGGGTGGAAGTGCTCGACGAGTTCAACCAAAACTTCACCCGCAAGGCATTCTTCGACCAGCCCTGGCCGGCGCGGAAAATGGATACGGGACGCGGCACCCTGCTGGTCGTATCGGGAGCCATGCGCCGTTCCCTGCGGTGTACCGCCGCCCGCGGCTCCCTCTACTTCTCCTCCGAGCTGCCCTATTTCAGCATCCACAACCGCGGCGGAAAAGTGCCTGTTACCCCGGCAATGCGCCGCTACTTCTGGGCGATGTACTACCGCAACGTCCCGCCTGAAGGAGCTACCGGTAAACGGGCCGACCGCAAAAGCCGTACCGCCGCCTATTACCGCTCCCTGGCCCTGACTAAGAAAACGGAGTTCGACATCCCCCAGCGTCAGGTCGTCGGCGACCATCCCGCCGTCGGACGCATCGTCCGCGATACCTGCGAACGGAACGTGCGCGAATGGGTGGCGAAAAACATCGACCCGAAATTCACCAAAATGACACACAAATAATCCTTTTTCAAGTATGATTAAAGACACTTTAACGGCCGTAAAAGAGGCCTTGAAAACCGTCCCCGACCTGCGCTATACGGCCGAGGACTGGGGACAGCTCGATTTTTTCAACCAGCCGCCCGTGCGCTTTCCCTGCGTTCTGCTCGACGCGGAGGAAGTACGCTATTCAGACAGCGGTCGGGGCTTCCAGCAGGGAGAGGCGTCGCTCACCGTCCGCGTGGCCGATAACCGCATTTTCAACGGCTCTTTCCAGGCTCCCGCTTCACAGGCGGAGTTCGCCATGTTCGACCTGCTCCAGGCGGTGTATCAGGCGTTGCAGGGTCTCTCCGGGCCGGGATTCTCGCCCCTGACGCGCTCCCGGTGCGTCCGGGCCCGGCGGGACGACGGTATCCGCGAGTTCCGCATGTCGTTCGACTTCGCGTTCACCGACGCGGACGCCGCGAAAAAACGGTAAGAACACGGCCGTTATTGCTCCGGCGTCGTATCGCCGTAACGCTCCTTCATCAGCTGGAGGGCCTCGATAAGAAATACGGCACTCGGTATTCCCCTCCGACGGATAAGGGCCCGGATTTCATCCCGAACCTCTTCCGGCACTCGGAAGGCAATGTAGACCCCGGCCCGGTCGCCTATCGGTTTACGACCGGCGCCGGGACGGTAGCCGCCCCGGCCGTCTTTCTTTTTTTTCTCGGTCATCGGCTATTCATTTTTACATTATTATATTACAAATACATACTGTCAGACAACCGTAACCATCTTCGTCTGTCGAAACTGCACAAAGTTCTATATAATAGACATCGTTCCAGCACCGGTCGCCGCGCCGTCACCCCACCAGCAGTTGGGAGGCCACCTCGTGTCGTTTCGCCTCACCGGCCAGCACCTCGACGAGTGTCAGCGCAAAATCGAGCGTCAGACCGGGGCCGCGTCCGGTTATCACATTGCCGTCTACAACGGCCGCTTTATCCGTAGCCAATATCGCTCCGGACAGATACTTCTCGAAACCGGGATAGCAGGTAGCCCGCCGTCCCCGCAGGATGCCGAGTCCGCCCAGCACCATGGGCGACGCGCATATCGCAGCCACCCGGCCCCCCTTGTCGTAGAAAGCCTGCACCTCCCGTTTCAACCCCTCATGGCTGTCGAAAGCGGGAGTTCCGCCGGGGATAACCAACATCTCCGCCAAGCCGAAATCGGTCTCCTCAAAAAGTCCGTCGGCTACGACGGGAATGCCGTGACTGCCCGTTACGGTCCGTTCATCGGTCAGCGACACCGTGCGGACAGGCAGCCCCGCCCTGCGGAGCACATCGACCGTAGCCAGCGCCTCTATCTCTTCAAACCCGGTAATCAAAAACAAGAATATCGTCTTCATACTTCATCTGGTTTTAACGTGTTTTCCGCAAAGATAGAATAATCGCCGTCTTTTCCAATCTACACGGCACAAATTCACCGGTCCCGGCAAACCGAAACAACGAAAGAGCGGACGGAATTCATTCCGTCCGCTCCCGTAACGTTTATGCGTAATGCGCCCTCTATGCTTTCGTGAGTATCTCTATCTGTGCCTTCGCATCAGCCACATGGCTGCCCTCGGTCACCTTACGATAGGTAGCAACGGCCGCATCCTTGTTCTCGCTGTTCTGATAGGCCGCCCCGAGCATGAAGTAGATGTCAGACATGTCTGCAGGGTCGGTCTGCGCAGCCGCAGCGGCCTCGCCCCACTCTATCACATGCGCCCAATCCTGATTGTTGGTCGCAACCTGAATGCGCATCAGGCTGGCAGCGGGGTTCGTAGGGTCTATGGCGAGCACTTCGCCGAGTATCTCATACACTTCGTCCGCATTGCCCGCCTCGTCGGCCTCTGCGGCACGCAGCATCTGATAATAGGCCATCTTCTCCCGTGCGGCATCGGCCGGTTCCTTGTAACGGCTGTGACGCGATTCGAGTTCCACAATGTCCTTGTAAATCTTCATACCGTTCTCGTAGTCGCCCGAAGCCGCATAGCTCTCGGCCAGGAAGAGGGCAAGGTCGGTATCGGTGGGGTTGGCCTCATACCCTTTGGAGAATATCTCGATAGCTTTGTCCCACTGCTGGTTGTTGAAAGCATCCGCCCCCATCACGGTATAGGTCTGGGAGATGAGTTTACGGGAATTGCCGAGCACCTTCACATCCTGAAAAAGCTCCGCATACTGCATTGCCGAATCGAGTACCGTAAGTGCCTCGTCGAAACGGCTCTCCTTGCAGAGCGACAGGCCGTACTGGAAATAACAGGTAGGAAGCAGTTTCTGTGCCTGCTGTACCGTAGCCGAAGCGTCGGCACCGGCATTCAGTCCCATTTCAATGGTCTGTTCCAGAACGGGAATAGCCGCTCCGAAGTCCTTCGCCTGTATGAGTGCGGCCGCTTCATTGAATTTGGTGTTCACCTCGCTGACCGTCTGAGCCGACAGTCCTGTCGCGGCAAATATCGCCGCTGCGGCCAGCAAAAACTTGATTTTTTTCATCTTTTCGTCAGTTTTGTTATGTGTGTTGTGTGTGTGTTCCGCCGTCATTCCGACCAAAGTCCGGCAACCGTCTCCCGGCTGCATGGCATGCAAAATTATCAAAATAGGCAATCACGCCAAATATCACCTGCGCAGTTTTTTGAAAAAATCCTCCATCAACGCGGCACACTCCCCGGCGAGTACCCCTGCCGTCACTTGCGTCTTCGGATGAAGCAGCTTGCCGCCCGCCGCGGAATATCCCCTTTTCGCATCGGAAGTCCCGTATACGATACGCCCCACCTGCGCCCAAGCAGCAGCTCCCGCACACATCACACAGGGTTCAACGGTCACATAAAGCGTACATTCGTTCAGGTATTTCCCCCCTGCGGCATGCATGGCTGCCGTCAGGGCCTGCATCTCGGCATGCGCCGTAGAGTCACGGAGCGTTTCGACGAGGTTATGCCCCCGGCCCACTATCCGGCCCGATGCCACGACCACGGCGCCGATAGGCACCTCTTCCTCATTTAACGCTTTACGCGCCTCGGAAATTGCCGCACGCATAAAAAATTCATCCTCCTGCCGTCCCTTCTCCATGAAATTTCGTACTTTTGAAACCCCGCAAATGTAGTATAAACGGTCGTGCGGCGCAACAGCCGCACGCAGCAAAACGCAATCCGGCGTTTTATACTGATGATGCAGGGCCACTAAAAATTCCATAATATGTACAGGACGCATACGTGCGGAGAACTCCGCATCGACAATACCGGCACGGGCACGACACTCGCCGGATGGGTACAGAAAGTGAGAAACCTCGGCGCAATGACCTTCATCGACCTGCGCGACCGTTACGGCATTACGCAACTCGTCGTGGACGAAAACACGCCGGCCGAGGTACGTGCAGCTACGGCCGGGCTGGGGCGTGAATATGTCATACAGGCGACGGGCACGGTACGTGAACGCTCCTCGAAAAATCCCAAGATACCGACGGGCGACATCGAAGTAGCCGTCTCGGCGCTCACCGTCCTCAACCGGTCCGAGGTACCCCCCTTCACCATCGAGGAGCACAGCGACGGCGGCGACGAACTCCGCATGAAATACCGTTATCTCGACCTGCGCCGGCCACCCCTGCAGCGCAACATCCTGTTGCGCCACCGCATGGCCCAGAGCGCCCGCCGTTTTCTCGACGGAGAAGGCTTCCTCGAAATAGAGACGCCGTTCCTCATCCGCTCCACGCCGGAAGGGGCCCGCGACTTCGTGGTCCCCTCGCGCATGAATCCCGGCGAATTCTACGCCCTGCCGCAGTCGCCGCAAACTTTCAAGCAATTGTTGATGGTCTCCGGCTACGACCGCTATTTCCAAATCGTACGCTGCTTCCGCGATGAGGACCTGCGGGCCGACCGCCAGCCGGAATTCACCCAGATAGACTGCGAGATGTCGTTCGTCGAACAGGAAGACGTGCTCGAAATCTTCGAACGGTTCGCCAAGTACCTGTTCCGCGAGACGCTCGGCATCGAGTTCGGCAGTGCCTTCCCGCGTATACCGTGGAGCGAGGCGATGGCCCGTTACGGCTCGGACAAGCCGGATATCCGTTTCGGCATGGAGATAAACGACCTCAGCGACCGGGCCCGCGGCCGGGGATTCGCAGTCTTCGATTCGGCGGAATACGTCGGCGGCATCGTCGCGACGGGATGCGCAGGCTATACCCGCAAACAGATTGACGAACTCACGGAATTCGTCAAACGACCGCAGGTAGGGGCCAAAGGACTCGTGTGGATACGCCTCGCGGAGGACGGCTCGGTCAAATCCAGCATCGACAAATTCTTCCCGGCAGAGGAGCTGCTCGCATGGGCGACTGCCTGCGGCGCTGCGGCCGGTGACCTGCTCCTGCTGCTGGCGGGCAACCGCATGAAGACCCTCGCGGCCCTCAACGTGCTGCGTCTGGAGATGGGCGACCGGCTGGGCCTGCGCGACCCGGGCAAGTTCGCCCCGTTGTGGGTGGTCGATTTCCCGCTGCTGGAGTGGGACGAGGAGACGAAACGCTTCTACGCGATGCACCACCCCTTCACCTCGCCCAAACCGGAGGACATCCCGCTCTTCGACACCGACCCGGCGAAGATACGCGCCAACGCCTACGACTTCGTGGTGAACGGTACCGAGGTGGGCGGCGGCTCGATACGTATTTTCGACAGCGGGCTGCAAAGCCGGCTGTTCGAGACGCTGGGCTTCTCGCACGAGGACGCCGAAAAGCAGTTCGGATTCCTGATGAACGCTTTCAAATACGGCGCACCGCCCCACGGGGGCATCGCTTTCGGGTTTGACCGTTTCTGTTCGCTCTTCGGCGGAGCCGATTCCATCAGGGACTTCATCGCCTTTCCGAAAAACAATGCCGGCCGCGACGTCATGGTAGATGCTCCGGCCCCGATAGCCGACACCCAGTTGGACGAGTTGGCGCTCCGGGTCGCCGTTCCCGAACAATAATCAAGAGGAAAGCGAAAGAGATACCGAACGGGCGGGACGCCGGTCAGCGTCCCGCCCGTTCTTCATACCGGCAACCGGCGGTTTCCAACAAAAAATAGAAAGGCATGCAACAAAACGGACAGAAAAAGCATCTATCTTTCAAATACGTTGCATGAACCTGAAAAACTACCGACCATGAAACGCACCTTTCTCCACGCTCTCTGCACCGCAGTACTGTTGCTCTGTACTTCGACAGGCTGCCAACCGGAAGAGGAGGACTACTTCCTGCGCTGGATGCTCCTGAATGCGACGGACTCCGTCCTTTATTTCACCTTTAACGACAATACGCCATTCACCGTGGAACCGGGCGAGTACCGGCTTCTGGGGACGACCGTCCTTCCGCCGGACACGAAACCCAATCCCGGGCTGCTTTTCGAACTGCACCCCGAATACCGCACGCTCTCGGTTTCGGCCGCTCCGGACGGCCCCACCCTCCGGAAGTGGAACAAGGACTACGATTTCACTTCCGACCGACAGTTCTTCGACAGTTCGCAATGGCCGGACGAAAACCGCGCCAGCCACGACTGCGACTACGTATTCCAGGTAACGCCCGAAGATATCGCCAACGAATAAATTCCTGCCGCCATGCCACGAAAACTCACTGCCATGACCTGCGCCGTCGTGCTGCTGCTCATACTGCCGACAGCCTGCAACCCGCTCGACCGGCTCTTTCAGAAACAAGATACCGACCCGGAGAGCTGCGATGTCACTTGGCTGCTGCGCAACGCCAGCGGCCGGGAACTGTGGTTCGAATTCGCCGATTTCGGTCTCCACTCCCTTCAGGCGGGGCAAAGTGCCGAAATCATGCGTACTACCGTCCGAGGTTCCGACATACAGACGAGTTTTTACGAAGTCTTCGACTACCGTCCCCAGTCGCATCCGTTGTCAATCTACACCGACGGCGGCTCGGTTCCTGCAAGGATATGGACGCTGGAGGAGCGCGACAAACCGGGGAAGCAATTCTACGACCGGGGGGCATGGACATTCGACCGCACCGATGAAGAGAGGGCCGAATGGACGTTTACCGTCACCGCAGACGACCTCGAATAACACACATCTCTTCTGCAAAGGCCGGCAGCCCTCCGGTGCTGCGCGATGCGGCAGAGCGGAAACGGACGTCATCCCCAGCGGCAGTCATCCGGTTTCCGCATCGCTCCCCATTTGTAGGTAAATGCGCAAACGACAAGCACATCGCAACGGAAACATCCGTAATTTTACGGTTGCGCACTCTTTCCGTACAGGATATTCGCCGAAGGAGTGGACGGAATCATGAAAAAAAGGAACTTCATCAATTCGCTGCTGCAACATACCCGCAGGCCGGACGGTTTCTTGGGCAGAATGATGCTGCGCGGCATGAACAACGGTCATGCGCCGCTCACCCGCTGGGGAGCGGCACATATCGAATGGCAACCGCAATGGTGTGTTCTCGACATCGGCTGCGGAGGCGGGGCCACGCTGCTCCGTCTGTTGGAATGCTGCCCGGACGGAATGGTATGCGGCGTGGACGCATCGCCCGAAAGCGTGGAATTCTCCCGACGGAAAACCGCGCGATATGCCGACCGGTGCAGCGTGGAACAGGCCACGGCCGACGACCTGCCTTACGGCGACCGGGCATTCGATGCCGTGACCGCATTTGAAACGGTCTATTTCTGGGGCGACCTGCACCGGGCTTTCGCCGAGGTGGCACGCGTCCTGAAACCGAGCGGAGTATTCCTGGTCTGCTGCGAGATGAGCAACCCCGGCAACGACACATGGACGAGCCGTATCGAGGGGATGCAGGTCTTCTCTCCGGAAGAGCTGAGCACCGCACTGGCCGACAGTGGATTTACGGATATCGCCGTCTACCGGCGCGGCAAGGAGAACTGTTGCGTAACGGCATGCACTCCCGACGGCAGACGGACTGCGGAGGAATAAAAGGTCGAAAATACCCGCACGCGTCCATCGACCGAGGAAGTGCCGTCCGACGGGACCCTCCGTACCATAAAGCCGGCAGAACGAACGGTACGACGTCGTACTGCCGCATCATTCATCCCGCTACATGCAGCCGCAATCCACCCCGGCAAAGACGGAGGGACGGCAAGAAAACCCAACGGAGAGGCCGTCCGCATCTCCCGGGGAATACTTTCTATATCCGAATGTTTTTCACCGAAAAGCAGAGGTCATCCTCAAGCCCCACCATGGCATTCACGAACCAGAGATACGCATAGTGCTCCAGCTCCTCCGCCCGGATGGGCCGGGTAGTCACGCGTCCGGTCCGGAGCAGTTCCGCCCGGCGCGTCCCGGCGAGCAGCGGCCGGTCGGGGGTATAAAGACCCGACGCATCGCCCAGCACGATGTTGGAAAACGAGGAATCGGTCAGAAAGCCCTCCTGCAACAGGACGACCTCGTCGCACCCGCTTCCCCGACGCAGCTCCTCCAGCGTGCTCCGGTCGGCGTACTTATACCGGTAATCGAGTCCGTCGGCACGAACCAACGCCACACTGGCGATACGGCGGAGACGATAGGGGGCGAACTCCACCCGGCGCACGGACTCGTCGTACACCACGCGGCACTTCACGAGCCCCTCGCGCATCCCCTCGGGCACCTCGGCCGGAAGACACGCTCCCGCCCCGCTTCCGAAGAAATGCTCCATGGTGGCAGCCATCCGCGCCGCATGCGGCTCCGGTCGGCAGAACTCTCCGTCCTGTACCCGGATGACTTCGGTAAACAACGGCCCCTTCATACGAACGGCAGATAAACTTTCTCTATCACCTCTTCGTATTCCGACCGGCAGTCGCTGTAAGCCGTAATACCTCCGCCGCTGCGGAAATACATCCGGTCCTGTTCCTCTTCGATAAAGCGTATCAACACGGCACTGTCGAGCGTCTGCCCGTCGAAATAGCCGAACACGCCGGTATAATATCCGCGCGGTTCCCCTTCGGCCTCCCGGATGATGCGGAGCGTGGAGGATTTCGGGGCCCCCGATACCGAACCTGCGGGAAGCATATCGAACAGGATGTCGCCCATCCGCGCCTCGTACCCGGCCGGCAGGCGGCCGGCTATCTCGGAACTCACCTGCAGGATGTCGCCGCGGCGTGTGGCGATACGGTCGATGTAGCGGAACCGCTCCACATGTACCCGGTCGGCATGGATGCTCAGGTCGTTCCGCAGCAAATCCACGACGGTATTGTGTTCGGCGGTCTCCTTCGGGTCGTTCAGTATCGTCTGCCGGGCATCGGGGACGGAAGCATTGATGGTGCCTTTCATCGGATTGGTAGCGATACGACCGCCGGCGATACGCACGAAACGTTCCGGCGAAAAACAGACGAACCGTCCCGGCACATAGAGCAGGTAGGGCGCCTCGGCCCGCATGAAAATCTCCTCCAGCGACAGCCCCGAAACGACCGGAGTACGTACCGTCAGATTGGTCAGAAACGAATCGCCGCGCAGCAGACCGCGGCGCACCGTTCCGAAACGGCGGGCATATTCGGCGAACTCCATCGGCCGCGCCTCCAGCAGCGCCGCACCGCTCCCGCTCTTCCCGGCCATGCCCTCTCTGTTGCCGACCCCGTTCACCGAGAAGCCGACCGAGCTGCAAGCCAGCGGATTCTCGGCAAAGAGACCCTCCGTCATCTCGAAATTCACGGCAAAGAGGAACGGCCGGCGCCGGGCACCGCAGCGGTTCATCAGCTCCCGGACACGCCCGGCATCGAAGAAACACGTCATACGCAGTCTTTAAGAAAATTAGCGAGTATGGCGCCCCCGCAGGGCGTCATGACGGATTCCGGATGGAACTGCACGCCGTGCACGTCGTACACCCGATGGGAGAGCGCCATCACGGTACCCTCTCCGTCGCGGGCCGTCACTTCGAGACAATCGGGAATCCCATCCCCGTCCACTATCCACGAATGATACCGTCCGACCGCTATCCGGTCGGGCAGGCCGCGGAAAATACGGGGACGGGCAAGGAGCTCCACCGACGAACAGATGCCGTGCCAGACCTGTGGCGTATTCCGGAGCGACGCGCCGAAAACCTGCGCGATGGCGTGATGACCGAGACACACCCCCAGCAAGGGGCGCACCGGTGCACACCGTTCGATAAAGGAAAGCAGCTCCCCCGCCTCGGAAGGAGTCCCCGGACCGGGCGACACGATTATCCGGTCGTATGCGGCGGGGTCCGTCTCCCCCAGCCGGTCGTTCTTCACCACATGCACGTTCCCGGCAGAGCCGCACAGCTCACGGAGCATGTGCACCAGATTGAAGGTGAACGAGTCGTAATTGTCTACAAGCAATATCTCCATACCGATACTCCCGCTGTTGCAGCCCTGCGAAGTTAATACAAAAAGACGTGTACCCGCACCGCCAGGCCGGAAAATACCGCCCATTCGCGCCGCGTCCTCCCGACCCGAAAGTCCGTACGCCTCCCGACCGCCGCCGTACCGAACCGCCGCTTGTGCGACCGGACGGCAATGCTCCGGCCTTCGGACGTACCGGAGACCGGCCGCACCGCTACAAAGGATTCTGCCGAAAGCCGGCCGCACCCGCAAGACCCTTTCCCGGTTCCGCCGTCCGCCGGATACCACGCAATAGCGTCCGGCACACGACACCGTTCCGCAGCCGACATCCGCAGCCTGCACCCGATGCGGAACCGCAAAACGCAACAAAGCCGTGCCGGCCTGAACGAATACCGTTCAGCGCGACACAGCCTTTTACATATACGAGAAACCGGCTGCATACCGGAGCCCGGCAGTCAGGGTGCAGGACTTTACCACAGTAAACGTCCGGGCGCCGAGACCGGAACGAGCGCAGCGGGGTGCCGTTATGGCACCCCGCCGGCTCAGGGGAGCGGCCTTTACTGCAGCCTCTTCAGCCTGTAAAGAAGTTGCTGGATAGCTTCCTGATAGTCGTCGAGAATGGCCGTTGAAAAATCCTCCTCGAACATCTCACGCTGTTCGTCGATGTATTTGAAGAACTTCTCGCAATGCGTCTCGATATTGCGGGGGGTATTGGTCTGCGGAATGACAACCTCGATGTCGCCCTTCATGGCGTAGGTGGTCTCCACGATACGGTCCATCGCATCGGCGAGCGTCGTCAGCGCCTCGTCCAGCGCCATATGCTGTGCATAGCTGCCGGGGCCGCTCACATGCCAGTGAAAAAGCTTCAGACTGTTGTTGAAAGCGTACATCTCCCCGAAAAAGCGACCGTAATCCGTACCGGTCCGCGTCTGTTTCTGTTCTTTTGTCTTGATTGCTGTTGCCATAACCATTCGTATTAAAAGTTGTCTTTATTTGCACCGCGCCGGGCGCGGCATACTTTTCATACTGCCATAACTATGCCAAACATCCGAATGGGGACGGTAACAATCGACAGCGGTTTGCCGAACGGTTCCTGCCTACTCGTAAAGGAGTACCGTCCGGATACGTTCGCCGGAAGTCGGTTCCCAGCGCGGCCCCTCCAGCAGCAGTTCGATTACTTCCCGGTTGATTTCCGGCGAGAGGCCGGCCACTATCCTGATGCCGGAAGGCACCCCCGCATCGTTCACACGAAACTCGGCCACCACCCTGCCGCGAGCCGGCGTACCGTCTGCCAACGTCACCCTCCGACGATATTTATAGAAATACTCCGCAAACGCCGGATTGGACACCGTATCCCGCCGCGTCTCCGAAAAGGCTGCGGTATCCGCTTCCCCGTCACCGTCCCATGCCGCAGGTTCCGTACCGTTCCGCAGCACCGACGCACTCCGCGCCCCTGCATCCATACCGGCGGGAAGATTCGCCGTCGCGGCCGAACGGTCGGCACCGTTCGGCCGTAACACCGCAGCCCGATTCGCCGCACCGACCTCCTCCTGCACCGATACCTCCACGCGGTCGGTCTCCACGGCCGCCCGGGACGCAACGGGCTGTGCTGCCTGCCGCATCGTCTCCGCAACAGCCGGCGCAGCCTCTTCATCCGCTGCCGCAAAGTCCGCCGCCGGCTCTGCCTGCCCGTCTGCCGGTTCCACCCAAAATCCCTCCGACGGTTCCGCAAAACCTTCCGCAGGCACCGCAAAGTCCCCGGCGGGTTCCGTAAGGTTCTCCGCCGGAAGTCCGAAAGAGCGGACGGCTTGGGCAATCTCCTCCGAAGGAACCTCGGACGACGGCCGCCGGAGATACCATACTACCGCCACGGCGACGACCGCAGCAACCGCCACGGCACCCCGAATCAACGGTACGATGCGCCGACGACCTGCCCTGCGGCGCAGCCGGACGGCCCTGCGGGCCACCTCCTGCTCCAATTCGGCCAACTTGTCGGAATGCCCGCCGTATACCGAATCGTATCCCTCGACGGCGTCCGCCAGAAACGGGTCGGCCATCGCCTCCCGTTCGAGACGGTTGGCCTCCCGCCCGCGGCGGCTGCCGAATATGTAATCAGTCAGTTTCATCGGCCTCCTTTTCCATGCAAAGTTTCAGGTTGCGCTTACCGTTCTGGAGAAAACTCTTGATGCTCTTGACCGGCCAACAGGTCTCGGCAGAGATGTCCGCATAGGACTTGCCGCCATAGAAAAACCTGTCGATACACTCCCGCTGCTTCTCCGGCAACCGCTCCAGACAGCGTTCCAGTGCCGCGAACCGCGCTTCATCACCCTCCCCGTCCAATAGATGCACGAGCGGGGCATATTCCATAATCCGTCCCGCATCATCCGCCGGTATCTCCAGCCGTTTGCGGCGCAGCCGCTGCAGGCAGTGGTTCTTGGCCAGCGTATAGAGCCACGGGCGGAACCGCTCCACCTCGTAACGGCCGACCTTGACGGTCAGCTCCTCGAAAATATCCATGACGGCATCCCCCGCATCGTCCGGATTGCGCAGATATTTGAGACAGACACCGTACACCAAAGGCAGGTAACGGCTGTAAAGCTGCCCCAACCAGCGGTTCGTCCCGTCCTGCACATGCAGGGCGAGAAGCCGCTCATCCTCTATCGTCTCCTTATCGCACTCCTGTTCCATACCCATACCGCCACACGACGGACGTGCTACAAATATAATTATATCCGACGAACACCGAAAGCGGTCGTCGGACGACTGCCGCCCCGCGTCCGCAGATGCGGTTCGGTGGAGACAAATATACGGCTTTACGGCGAACACCGTATCGGCCCCCCGCCTGCGGCCGGGAAAGCCGCACCGAATCGGAGATACATAAATATTCACGAAACGCAAAATGCCGGCAGCCGCTTCCCCATACGGCAACAATCCGGGAAAATACCCTTAAACGCCCCTCTGGCCGCACATCCTTTTATTTTTTCATATATGTTTTTGCAAATAAAAAAATATAGTTATATTTGCTTATAACTATCTACCGTTTAAATAGCCGAAAACCGCTCAGGGCCCGCTTACGGGGGCATATACGGCATAACACACATCCTGTCCGGAGACGGAAGATAGCACGACGGACTGCACGAACATACAGCAATCGCTTTTTACACTTAATAATTAACCGTAATATTAACCAACATGAAGAGAGAAAATCAAGAAGGGAAATTCCCTTACGTAAGCCCTTCGGTCGAGACTACCAGTTTCGCAGTCGAATCGGGCATTGCCGTGTCGTTCACGGGCGAACAGGACCAGACAGCCATAGACTTTACCGTAATCGGTTCCTGGGAAGCCGAATAAACCTCTAAAATTACTTAACTTATGAAAAAGATTATACTTTTCGCATCGCTGTGTGCGCTTGCACTGGCGGGCTGTACCAAAGAGGCTGTCGAAGACAAACAGGGCACCGAAGGCCAAGGCAAGTCCATCACCATTCTGGGTACCCTGGACGACAGCAACGCAACGCGTGTCGAAATAGGTGACTATACCGCAGGCGACACGAACGTACCGCTCTTGTGGACATCGGACGACCAAATCGTCGTCGGGGCTTACGACAGCGAGGGTAACCTGCTGAAAAATCAGACAAGCAGACAATACCCTATGGAATACGAGTTGTTCGACACATTCACTGCCACGACCGAAACGCCTTCGACGACCACCGACTTCCTGTACGCAGGCTATAACGGATTCCAGATTCCGACCGACGTAACGGCCGACATCTACGCGCTGACCCAGAACACGCCGCCAATGGGAAGTTCGTGGTTTACCGATTTTAAAGCTATTACAGACCCTGTCAAACGGAACCAGTCGTACGATATCCTTTACAACACGGCTGCGGACATCATGTTCCTGACCGCCCACGCTACGGCGACCAGCACCGACAATACCGTCGAGCTGCAGTTCTCGAACGCCTTTACCACCCTGATGCTGGGGCTCAAGGGCTCGGCCAAAATCGACTCCGTTGTCGTAAAGGCTGCCGGCCAGACGCTCTCCTATCCGGAAGGCGCCGTTACGGCCAACGTATTCGCACGTCCGGAACCCGGCACGAAAGGTTCGGCACTGCTGGCATCGCAGGGCGGCTCGTTCATCAACGACATGAAGGATGATGTGCTTGTCGCCGGTTCGGAAGATGTTCGTCTGACGCTCTCCAACACCCTCGCGCTGACGCCCACCACCCAGTGGATTCCCGTCATGGTGATGCCGTTCACGGGTGCCGGTACGGAGCTGACGATTACCGTTTACGGTAAGCCCGACGCTACGACGACCGCAGACGACACCACCGAGGAACCGACCGCTCCGGCCGTCACGTCCGCAACGAGGACCCTGACGATACCTGCCGGTACCGCAGACTTCACTTCCAACTCCATCGCCTACATCAGCGTGAAGGACATCGAAGCCTCCGAGCTCGGTCAGGCAGCACCCAAAACCGAATGGCAGGCAGGCGATATCATTCGTGAAGACGATTTCGCATGGATATCCGAATCCTGGAGCGACCAATACGACAAATACGGATGGACCGACCCCTATACCAACCTGCTCTATTCGACGTACAACTACTACAACGCAGGTGAAACCCTCGCAAGCCGCGGATACCTTTACGACGGTTACAACCTGAATGCACTCAACAGTTACAACGGTATGCTGCAAATAGGTAGCCCCGACAACGGCAACAGCAACCTCATCATTCCGATGAGCCCGCTCTTTACCTATACGGGTGACGTCGTCGTGACTTTCCGCGCGGCTCCCTACTTCACCCAATACGGTACCGGAGCCGGCGAATACGAATCGTGGGACGGTCTGGTAGCATTCAAAGCGACCAAGAACGGCACGACACTCAAAGAGGTCGAACTGGGAGCCAATAATACCGACCCGTTCACCTGGTATGAATACACCCTCCTCATTGAGGACGTAGATGCCGACACGAAACTTGTCTTCGGCGGCGACGTAGCAAATTACGACGCTCCGCAGCACATCTTCTACATCGATAACCTGAAAGTTTCCATCGCCAACGGCGAAACCGAAAATACTGCAGGTACAAAGGTAGCCGCCGAACCCGCCGAACTGCTGTTCTCCACGCCGGAACAGGTAGAGGGCAAAGCCACCATCGAAGTATCGGCAGTCGAAGAGCTGGGAGACGCATACGGCACCATCGACCAGACGACCCTGCCCAAGTTCAGCTTCGCCGTAAGCGGCCCGTGGGAACTGGTCATACCGGAAGGTACGGAACAGTGGCTGAAGGTGAACCCGCCGCAGTGGAGCGGATGGGACGACCCCAGGGACAAGACCGATAGAATGAACGACCCGTACGGCAACCAGATGACCTCCATCTGCACCATGCAGGTAATGGAAGACAACGATACCGGTGCTGCACGCACGGCAACCATCCAGCTCAAGAGCGGCGAAACCGTATTGGCTACCTACGAAATTACCCAGCCTGCGGCCGACCCGAAAACCGAGATATACAATGTAGATTTCGGACCGAGACCGGAAATGCAGGATCCGAATGATACGAATTCTCGATTTATCGACGTCACTGACCAACTGACGGCCGAACAGTGGGGTATCGGCGACTATGAGCTCAGTTTCATCAACCTGGCATACAACGCAGAGGGTATAAATCCCGGCATGCAGATAAGCGGAAGCGGTGTCAGCAAAGACTACGACGCGGCCAGCGGTGAAGGTAACCTCTACTTCATCAATGCAGTGCCTGCAGCCGGCCTTGCTGAGGGCGACATAGACCCGTCGTTCGTCATCGAAATCCCGGAAGCAACGATTTCCAACGCTACCTATCTGTACATCAACTTCGGTCTCTGGGGCCGTGCCAACTACGGCAAGGGCAGCCTGACGATGGAGGTAGTGTACAGCGACGGAACGTCGACAACCGTCACGCCTTCGCTCAACAACGCCAGCACATGGCAATACTTCGAGAACAGGCTTGATGTTCCGGAAGGCGTTACCTCCGCCGACGTCAAATTCTATGCAAAGAGTTCGAGCGGCTGGATGGGTGAAGAAGACGCATCGTCCAACTTCCGTATCGACGACGTGAACATCTCCGTTCGTGCGGCGAACTAATCCTTACGGACAGTCTTATTCCGGAAGCCATCCTGTGCGGGATGGCTTCCGTTTTTTATCCCGTTCCGGAGACTTTCCGCGGACGCTTCCGCACGGACACAAGCCGACGGCCCTATCCTATATCCTATCCCGCAGGCCCAGACGCCCGCTCCGGATTTGCCGGTACGAACCGACACGCTCCCAATCCGGCGTCTCGACACACAACCGCCCAAACCGCCGGCACCCCACACACTCCGAAAGCCAAGCCTCCGGTTTTCCGCCAAATGCTGAATCCGTCCGACTGCTCACCATTTATACATCGACACCCCGCTTTCCCGGCGGCATCCACGTGCCTCCCGATTCCCCAAACGCCAAGACACCGCAACCGTCCCGACACTGCCCCGCAAGCCAAACCGGCTCGGTTCCGTTCCCGCTCCAGACAATCGGCGCATCACCTCCGCACACCCGATGCCCCGATACGGCAAACGTACATCCCGCACCAGAAACAACCACCCCCTTATCGCACGCTACTCCTCCGTCATCCGGACAGCAACCGACTGCCAATCGGACTGCCCGCCCCCCCATTTCTCCCCCTGCTTTATTCCGCCGGCCCCATCTTCCGCACTCTCCATACGCCGACAGACAGCCGGCCGAACCGACATTTCCCCTGCCTTTCCCCGACAGTCGCCGCACGGATACTCCTCCTGTTTCCCGCCGCTATTATCGTCGCCGTATGTTTCATTTCCTGAAAAAGTAGTACCTTTGTCTGTAATTACAGCCAATCTCCCCGCCACCATTCGAACAACAGCCGACGCACCGGTAAAACACACATTACGATCGGATTAGCCGAAACGGAAAGTAACCGGATTGCACAGCGACAGGCCAAAAGCGACGGAACGGCGGCAGCGCCGCGCAATCAGCGGGAGCGGGGAAGGCTCGGTGCGGCATACGGACACTGCCAACCGCCGGGAGTCGGCCGCCAAAAGCCAACCGCCGGAGGCCAGCCGCCCCGATGCCGAAGCAAACGCCCCGGCCCGGAAAGGAGGGGAGCGGACAAGCGGAAAGAACAGGACAAACCAAGCCGATAAAACAAAACGACAGGAGTGCCTGCGACACCCTGCCGGACACAATCCGCACAGGAACGGAACAAACGCGATGAACGAATACCACATACCGGTTCTTGCAGAGGAATCCATCGAGCTGCTCGACATCAGACCGGAGGGAAGTTACGCCGACCTGACGTTCGGAGGCGGCGGCCACTCCTCGCTGATACTTTCGAAGCTCGGCAGCCGGGGCAGGCTCTATGCGTTCGACCAGGATGCCGATGCGAAGGCCAATGCCGAACGCATCCATGACGACCGGTTTACCTTCATCGAAAGCAATTTCCGTTTCATGCGCGGCCAACTGCGTATGCGGGGAGTAGAGGCGCTCGACGGCGTCTTCGCCGACCTCGGCGTGTCGTCGCACCATTTCGACACTCCCGAACGGGGATTTTCATTCCGTTACGACGCCCCGCTGGACATGCGCATGAACCGCCGCGGCGGCGTGTCGGCCGCCGATATCGTGAACAGTTACGACCCCGAGAGGCTCACGCTTCTGCTGGGCAAATGGGGCGAATTGCAGACACCCTATAAAATAGCCAACTGCATCGAACGCGCCCGGACCGCAAAACCGATAGTCACCGTCAGCGACCTGACCGAGGCGGTCGCACCGTGCACGCCGAAAAAGGACGAGACCAAATTCCTCTCGAAACTGTTCCAGGCCCTGCGCATCGAGGTGAACGGAGAGATGCGGGCGCTGGAGATGGCACTCGAACAGAGCCTGAAGATGCTGCGCCCCGGCGGAAGGCTCGTAATCATATCGTACCACTCGCTGGAGGACCGGCTCGTGAAAAACTTCATGCGCAGCGGAACTTTCTCCGGAGAAGCGGAGAAGGATTTCTTCGGCAATACGGCTTCGCCCTTCCGGCCGGTAACCCGCAAGGCGGTGGTTCCGACGGAACAAGAGATAAAGGAGAATCCGCGGTCCCGCAGTGCGAGGCTGCGTGCCGCGGAGAAAAAAGAATAAACCCGCACGGTAACATGGAGAGGAACGACCGCCATACGGAATACAATCCGGAGCAGGAGATGACCCGTACCGGAGACGAGAAGCCCATCGGCGCAGTGGGACAGCGGGAGCGCAGACCCAAAAGCCGGGCCGCACGCGCCGCACAGGACGTCATCACGGGCGACTTCATGGGCGACAGCCGCCTGAGGCGTTGGTACCCGCTCGCGCTCTACTGCATCCTGCTCGTATTCCTCTACATCGGCCACGTATTCAATTTCCAGCGGCTTCAGCGCCTCGAGATACAGCAACGCATGGAGCTCAACAACGAACGCTCGCGGTCGATGGTCTTCTCCTCCATGCGGATGAACGCCTCCCGTCACAGCCGTATCGTGGAGGAGATAGAACGGCGCGGACTGAAACTCGAAGAGTCCACGGTACCGCCCAAAACAGTCCGGTAAGCACCGGAAAGAAAACAGGCATCGCAGCCGGCACACAGGCAACACACAGCACCAGACCAAAGAGGCAAAGGAGGAGAGCAAGGCAATGTCACGGACAAACAAGGGAAACAATCCGGCCAATCCGCACCAACAGAATATCAAGAGAAGCATCATGTCTCGCGTGAGGGTGCTTTACGCCGTCTTCGCCGTGATAGCCGTCGCCATCTTCGCCATGATACTCGTCACGCAGTACGGCCCCAACGGCACTCCCCTGCGCAACCGTTCCGACCTGAAGTGCTACAAGACCATCGAAGTACCCGCCTCGCGCGGCAACATCTACTCGCACGACGGCCGCATCCTCGCCACCGACTCCCCCTCCTACAACCTGTCGCTGGACTTCACCGTACTCGACATGTCCGACGAGGAGTTCGGCCGCCTCAGCGCCGCACTGGCCGACAGCCTCAACCGGACCATTCCCGGCTATTCGAAAGACTATTTCCTGCGGCGGCTGCGCGAAATCCGTGCGAAAGCCCTGCGCGGCGGCCCTGGCAGCCAAAACCAGCGTCTGGTACGCGACAAGGTAAACCAGATACAGCTCGACCGGATAAAGACCTTCCCCATCTTCGACAAGGGACGGCTCGGCGGCGGACTCATCTATACGCAGGATGCGGAACGCTACAAACCCTACGGGACCCTCGCGGCCCGCACGCTCGGCAAGCCGGGCGAATTCGGACTGGAAGCTTCGTTCGACGACGCGCTTTCGGGCAGCAACGGACGGAACCTCTGCGTCCGCCTCGTACGCGACATCTGGGTGCCGGTCGTCTCGAAAGAGAACATCGAGGCGAAAAACGGACGCGACCTGCTGACGACCATCGACGTGGACATGCAGGACATCGTGGAGAGCGAACTGCGCAAACAGATTCTCGACAAGAACGCCACCTGCGGAACGGCCGTCATCATGGAGGTGAAGACGGGCGAAATCCGGGCTATTTCCAACCTGACGCGCTACGGCAGTACCGTACGCGACGACGAAAACCACGCCGTCACGATGCGCTGCGAACCGGGTTCCACCTTCAAGCTGGTTTCGCTCATGGCACTCATCGACGAGGCGGGCTATGGGCTCGACTACCCGGTGGACTGTACCGAGAACGGCCGCTACTACTATCAGGTGGGCAGACGCAAATACCTTGTCCAGGACTCCCACGCCGTCGGCCAGACCGACCTGCTGGGCGTCATGGAACACTCCTCGAACATCGGTTTCGTCAAAGTCATCGACGAGGAGTACCACGACTCCCCGGAACGGTTCGTCGACTTCATCCATTCGCTGGGTATCGACCGGCAGGTGAACATGCAGCTCAACGGCGGACTCAAACCCATCATCAAAGACCCGCGCCGCAAAAAGGAGACCGCATGGGATGCCCTGTCGCTCATGAAGATGTCTTACGGTTATGCCGTGGAGGTCACACCGATACACACGCTGATGCTCTACAATGCAGTGGCCAACGACGGCCACATGGTCGCCCCACGCCTGGTCACCGCAGTCATGGAAAACGGCCATGCGGTGGAACGCTTCGGAACGGAAACGGTAAACCGGAAAATATGCAGCGACAAGACGCTGCGGCTCGTGCGTCAGGCTCTCGAAGGCGTCGTGGAGGAGGGAACGGGCTCCATGATGAAAAACCCGAACTTCAAGATAGCGGGCAAGACGGGTACGGCACAGATAGCCATGAAAAACAGGGGATACGCCGACGAACGCGGCGGCCGCGACTACCTCGCCACTTTCGTGGGGTATTTCCCCGCCGACAACCCGCGTTACAGCTGCATCGTCGCCATCAAGACCTACCACGGCCCAGGCGCCCGCAACTCCTACTACGGCGCATCGCTCGCCGCACCGGCATTCAAAGCCATCGTCGAACGGGTATATGCCCTGGATGCCGAGTGGCATGCACCCCTGACCGAAAGCGACGTCCCCTCCGTGGCACCGGTCAAGGGAGGCGATGTACAGGAGATGAGGACGGCGGCCGGCCGCCTTTCGATAACGACCGACATCGCCCGCCGCGGGCAGGGATGGGCCACAGCGACGCAGGATTCCGCACGCGTGGAGGTGACGCCCGTACAATGCGAGGAGGGCGTCATGCCCGCCGTACAGGGAATGGCTCTGAAGGATGCACTCTATCTGCTGGAGAGCCGGGGACTGCGCGTGCGTGTCAGCGGCAAGGGAAAGGTGGTCGCGCAATCCATACGCGCAGGCACGCAAATAAGGGAAGGCGATGCGGTCACCATCACGCTGAAGCCAGCAGGCAACTAACCGGCCCCGCAGACAGCGGCACACAGCCGGCACATATACGAACAACGGACAACAGACGATAAAAACAGATACAGGCATGAAATTGACCGAACTCCTATCGGGCATCGAAACGCTGCAACGGGCAGGCGCTCCGGAAACCGACATCACCTCGCTCGGATTCGACTCGCGCCATGCGACGGCGGGCCAGCTCTTCTTCGCCGTCAAGGGCAGTGCAAGCGACGGGCACGACTACATGGCACAGGCGACGGCCAACGGCGCCGCCGCAGTGGTATGCGAACGGCTGCCGGAAGAGCCCTTTCCCGGAGTGGCATACATCGTCGTGGCGGACAGCTCCGCCGCGCTCGGTACCATCGCCTCCCGATTCTACGGCGAACCGAGCCACAAACTGAAACTCGTGGGCGTGACGGGCACCAACGGCAAGACCACGACCGCCACCCTGCTCTACGACCTGTTCCGCAGGCTCGGTTACAAGGCGGGACTCATCTCCACGGTCGTCTACCGAATCGACAACGAGACGCTTCCCTCCACGCACACCACGCCGGACGCCATCCGCCTCAATGCCATGCTGGCAGAGATGGCGGAACGCGGATGCGACTACTGCTTCATGGAGGTCAGTTCCCACAGCATCGTTCAGGAACGCATCGCCGGGCTGACGTTCGCCGGGGGTATCTTCACGAACATCACGCACGAACACCTCGATTACCACGGCACCTTCGCCGAATACATACGCGCCAAGAAACGCTTTTTCGACCATCTGCCGAAAGGGGCATTCGCACTCGTGAACACCGACGACCGCAACGGAGCGGTGATGGTGCAGAATAGCGCCGCGACAACATACACCTATGCGCTGCGCAGCTTCTCGGACTTCCGGTGCCGCATACTGGAGAACACGCCCGAAGGGATGCTGCTCGAATTGGACGGACAGCAGGTATGGACGCGCTTCCTCGGACGGTTCAACGCCTACAACCTCGCCGCGGTTTACGGTGCGGCAAGGCTCCTCGGCGCGGACTGCGACGAAACGCTGCAGGCACTCAGCACGCTCACACCGGTGAACGGACGTTTCGATACGCTGCACTCTCCGGACGGAATAACGGCCATCGTGGATTACGCCCATACACCGGACGCACTGCGCAACGTGATGGATACGGTGAACGAACTCCGCAGCGGTGCGGGCCGGCTCATCGTGGTCGTCGGCTGCGGCGGCGACCGCGACCGCACCAAACGGCCCGTCATGGCACAAATAGCCGCCGAAGGAGCCGACCTGGCGCTCTTCACCTCCGACAATCCGCGCCATGAAGACCCGGACGCCATCCTCTCCGAAATGACCGCCACACTGCCCGACACGGGACGGTGGCTGACCATTACGGACCGCAGGCAGGCTATCCGGGCCGCAGCAGCCATGGCACGCAAGGGCGACTACATCCTGATAGCAGGCAAGGGACACGAAACCTACCAGATAACCGGCGACACGCGCACCCACTTCGACGACAAGGAGGAGGCAAGAAAGGCGCTCGGCATGGCTCTTCCCGGAGAGGACGGAAAGCCGTCCCGACAATAATTCCAGCCGCAGGACATCAACCGAATCATTTATAGCGTATTTTTACGGCCCGAACGACAACCCGAAAAACAGTTTACGTAAATGCTTTATTCTCTGCTCGAATACCTCGGAACCCATTTCGACCTGCCGGGAGCGGGCCTGTTCCGCTACCTTTCGTTCCGCTCGGTATGTGCAATCGTCTTTGCGCTGCTCATCGGCGCTATCTTCGGCAAAAAGATAATCGAAAGGCTCCGGCGGCACCAGATAGGCGAAGAGATTCGCAACCTCGGTCTGGAAGGACAGATGGAGAAACGCGGAACCCCCACGATGGGAGGACTGATAATCCTCGGAGCCATGCTCATCCCGGTAATACTCTTCTGCGACCTGGGCAACGTCTATATCCAGCTCATGATAGTGTCGTCCGTATGGCTCGGCCTGCTCGGTTTCGCCGACGACTACATCAAGGTATTCCGCAAACACAAGGAGGGGCTCAAGGGCAGATTCAAGATAATCGGCCAAGTGGGACTCGGCATCATCGTCGGCACGGTCATGTGCTTCAGCCGCGACATCGTCATCATCGAGAAGTCGCAGCCCAAAGCGGCCGTGGTGAACGTCCGGGCGGACAATACGGACACGGCGACAGAGGAGGGCTACACGGTGACCGCATACCCCGGCAACGAACCGCAGAAAACGACCAAGACCACCATCCCCTTCGTGAAGAACAACGAGTTCGATTACCACTGGCTCGTTCCGACCGACAAGCCGTGGGGCGACGTACTGACATGGCTCATCTACATTCTGATAGCCATCTTCATCATCACGGCGGTCTCCAACGGCGCCAATCTGACCGACGGGCTCGACGGGCTCGCAACGGGGGTATCGGCCGTCATCATCGTCATCATGGGTGCCTTCGCCTACCTCTCGGGCAATATCATCTACTCCGACTACTTGAACATCATGTACATACCCGGAGCGGGCGAACTGACGGTCTTCGCCGCCGCACTCGTGGGAGCACTCATCGGATTCCTGTGGTACAACTGCTATCCGGCACAGGTGTTCATGGGCGATACAGGCAGCCTGGCACTCGGCGGCATCATCGCCGTCTTCGCGCTGCTCGTCCGCAAGGAACTCCTGCTGCCGCTGCTGTGCGGCATCTTCCTCGTGGAGGCGGTCTCGACCATGGTGCAGGTCTCCTACTTCCGGTACACCAAACACCGCTACGGCGAAGGCAGGCGCTACTTCCTGATGGCGCCGCTGCACCACCACTACCAGAAAAAAGGGATTCCCGAAAACAAAATCGTCGTGCGTTTCTGGATAGTCCAGATACTGCTCGCAGCCATGACGCTGGTAACCCTTAAAATACGTTAAGCACCATGAAAGTAGTTGTATTGGGCGGAGGAGAGAGCGGATACGGCTCGGCCGTACTGGCTCAAGTCAAAGGGCTGGAGGTCTTTCTCTCCGACAAAGGCACGATAGCGCCCAAATACGCCGAAATACTCGACCGTTACGGCATCGCCTACGAGGAGGGCACGCACACCGAAGCCCGGATACTCGACGCCGACCTGGCTATCAAAAGTCCCGGCATTCCGGAAACGGCCCCCATTGTGGTGAAGCTGCGCGAACGGGACATACCGGTCATCTCCGAAATCGAGTTCGCCGGACGCTATACGAAAGGAAAGACCATCTGCATCACCGGTTCCAACGGCAAGACCACCACGACCACCATGACGGGCGAAATCCTCCGTGCGGCAGGATACGACGTAGCCGTCGGAGGCAACATCGGAGAGAGTTTCGCCTATACGGTCGCCACCGCAGACCGGGAGTGGTACGTACTGGAGCTGAGCAGCTTCCAACTCGACGGTATCGTCGATTTTCGGCCCGACATAGCCGTTATCACGAACATCACCCCCGACCACCTGGACCGTTACGGCAACAAGTTCCAGAATTACATCGACAGCAAGTTCCGCATCATCCGCAACCAACGGCCCGAAGACTACTTCATCTACGGTATCGACAACATGGTGATATGCCGCGAAATCGCGCTCCGGACGCCCTCCATGCGCATGCTGCCCTTTACGGCCAAGACTGCACCCGGCTGTACGGACACGCACATACCGGCCGAAGGAAGGGGGTACGAACGCCGGACAGACAACGCGTACCGTACCGAAGAGCAGGCTGCCGGAGAGGCCGGACAGTTGGTAGATGACGTGACCGTACACGACTATCCGGGAGCATTCTACATCCCTGCGGGCGTCTTCCGGGTATCGGCTGACGGACGGACTGCCATGATAGACCCCTCGCGAATGAAAATCAAGGGGATACACAACATTTACAATGCCGAGGCAGCGGCACTCGCAGCACTTGCGGCAGGCGTGTCGCCCTCCGTCGTGGAAGATACCCTGTATGCCTTCACCGGAGTGGAACACCGGATGGAACCGGCCGGGACCGTCGGCGGCGTGGAATACATCAACGATTCGAAAGCCACCAACGTCGATTCGGCATGGTATGCCCTCGACAGCATGACACGTCCCACGGTATGGATAGCCGGAGGCACCGACAAAGGAAACGATTACGATGTCCTGAAACCGCTGGCCGAACGGCACGTCAAGGCGCTCGTCTGCATGGGGGTGGACAACGCCAAGCTGATACGCGACTTTACGGGCATTGTCCCGGTCGTTTACGACACCCACTCCCTCGACGAAGCGATGCGCGTATGCACCGAGGCAGCCGAACCGGGCGATACCGTCCTGCTTTCGCCCGCGTGCGCCAGTTTCGACCTCTTCCGGAACTACGAGGAGCGGGGCCGGCTCTTCAAGGCCGCCGTTGAAAGACTAAAGGAGAACGCCGGGTGATGGAGGATGAAAAAAGACGCACGGAGGGCGGTACACCGGAGGGGCGTACCGGGAGGGGCTCCGCGGAGGGACGCTTCGCCGCATGGTCGGAAAAGGGAACGGAAGCCGCACGCATGGTGGGCACAGAGGCCAAACGCCTCTCCGAAACCGGCATGGAGATAGGAAAGAAGGTCGGAAAGAGAAGCCGCCGATGGATAGACGCCATCTTCGGGGGCGATAAGGTATTGTGGACAGTCATCATCGTCCTGCTCATCTTCTCCATGCTGCTGACCTTCTCCGCCACGGTTTACAAGCCGGGAGGAACACCGACGGCCAAACTCATCAACCAACTCGTATTCATCGGGGCCGGCATCGCGGCGCTGCTGGTGGTACACGTCATCAAGTATCAGTTCTACGGACGCATCGCCAACGCCGTCTTCATCTTCGGACTCATACTGACCGTTCTGGCCATGGTCATCGGCCCCGAGGAGGCAGGGGCGCGGCGTGACCTGGATATCCCGCTCATCCACATCCGGTTCCAGCCCTTCGAGATACTGAAGATAGGCGTTATCATGGTACTCGCCAAGCAGTTGGCCCGCCGCCAAAAGAACATTGAACACACTCCTATCCTGCCGAGTTTCAATCCGAAATCATGGGTCGATGACGCCCAACGCAACGTGGATATCATCCGCAACGAGACCATTCCGGTACTCGGTCCGATAGTCATCACCTGCATCTTCACCTTTCTCTCGGTGGGCAACTCCACCACGCTCATCATCGCCGCGACCTGTCTGGTCATGCTCTTCATCGGCCGGGTACGTATGGCCGACCTGGGCAAGATGGTCGGTGCAGTGGCACTGCTCGGCATCGTACTCTTCGCCGCCGGGCTGGGCCGAAGCGACACGGGACGGAGCCGTATGGCGAGTTTCAAACCCGACATGCTGACCAAACACGCCCGCATGACCTCCGACAGCATCGAAATATACGACTACCCGGCGCGCACGCTGCCCGACGGCAAGGTCAGCCCCGCCGAACCGAGCCAGTCCGTCAATGCCAAGATGTCGATTGCGTCGGGCGGCTTCTTCGGAAAGGGCCCGGGAATGAGCACCCACCGCTCCAACCTCGAAGAGGCCGAACGGGACTTCGCCTACGCTTTCATCATCGAAGAGTACGGCGCCGTGGGCGGACTCGTCGTCCTGCTGCTCTACCTGTGGCTCTTTTTCCGGACGATACAGATATTCAAGAAGTGCGGAACGGCCTTCCCCAGCCTGCTGGTGCTGGGGCTCGGCCTGATGATAGTGCTTCAGGCGATGATACACATGCTCGTATCGGTATCGCTCTTTCCCGTCACGGGCCAGCAGCTGCCTCTGATAAGCAAGGGCGGCTCGTCGCTCGTCTTCACCCTCACGGCATTGGGGATGATACTCGGCGTCAGCCGACAGACTTCGGAAAAGACGCTCGACAACCCGAAAGGAGAGTCGCTGTTCGAGAAAGAGACGGCCGGAAAGCAACCGGCAGGCACTCCCCGCAACCGATAGCGATACACAGCCGCCCGGCCCGCAAAGGTACGGAGCGGACGAAACAAGATAAACGACACAGGCAATGGAGAACGGCAAATTGAAAATCATCCTCAGCGGCGGCGGTACGGGCGGCCATATCTACCCCTCCGTCGCGGTGGCCGAGGCCCTGCGCAGGGAGCTGGGCGACGATGTGGAACTCCTCTTCGTGGGCGCCGAAGGGAAAATGGAGATGGAGAAACTGCCCGCCCTCGGCTACCGGGTAGTGGGCCTGCCGGTGGCCGGATTACAGCGCAAACTCGACCTCCGGAACTTCGCCCTGCCCTTCAAGGTGATGAAAAGCATCCGCGAAGCCCGGCGCACGATACGCGCCTTCGGGGCTGACGCGGCGGCCGGTTTCGGCGGATATGCCAGCGCCCCTGTCCTCTGGGCCGCACAGCACATGGGAATCCCCACCCTGATTCAGGAACAGAACTCCTACGCCGGCGTGACCAACAAGATACTCTCACGCCGGGCCGACCGCATCTGCGTCGCCTACGAAGGGATGGAGCGTTTCTTCCCCGCCGACCGCATCCTCTTCACCGGCAATCCGCTCCGGGGGGACTTCGGCAAGGCCGCGCCGCGGGCGGAAGCCGCAACCCATTTCGGGCTGAAACCCGACATCCCCACGATACTGATAGTGGGCGGAAGCCTCGGCACACGCACGCTCAACGAAGCGATGAAACGCCATGCCGATGCACTGGGCGCCCGGAACGAGGTGCAGGTGATATGGCAGACGGGCAAATACTACGAAAAGGAGATGGAGGCGTTCATGGCACAGAGGCACTACCCCAACATCTGGCGGGGAGCCTTCATCGACCGCATGGACTACGCCTATGCGGCGGCCGACGTGGTCGTCTCGCGCTCGGGAGCCTGCTCGGTTTCGGAACTCGCCCTCGCCGGCAAGGCCGTCATCTTCGTCCCTTCGCCCAACGTGGCCGAAGACCACCAGACCAAGAATGCCCGCGCCCTGGCCGACCGGGGAGCGGCCCTGCTCATTCCCGATGCCGAAGCGGTGGAGAAGGCCCTTCCCGCGGCCCTCGCCCTCGCCGGCGACCTGCCGCGCCGGGAGGAACTCGAACGGAACATCCGCACGATGGCCACACCCGACGCCGCGCAGAAAGTGGCCTCCGAAATCATCAAACTCGCACGCAGACCATGACGGACACGCAAGCCAAAAACATCTATTTTTTGGGAATCGGCGGCATCGGCATGAGCGCCATCGCCCGCTATTACCTGCTCGAAGGGGCCCGGGTGGGCGGATACGACCGGACGGAGACCGCCCTGACGCGCACCCTCGCCGCCGAAGGGGCCGACATCCATTACGAGGACGACCCGGCCCGCATCGCCGCCTCTTTCCGCAATCCGGACGACACGCTCGTCGTCTATACGCCCGCCATTCCCCACGACCACGCCGAAACGGCCTGGTTCCGCAGCCGCGGCTTCCGTATCCTGAAACGCTCGGAAATCCTCGGCGTGCTGGCCGCGGACAAATACGTCATGGCCGTAGCGGGAACGCACGGCAAGACCACCACCACCACCCTCACCGCATGGCTGAATCACGTGGCCGGCGGAGGCGGCAGCGCGTTCCTCGGCGGCATATCGAAAAATTTCGACAGCAACTTCGTACACGGCCCCGGCAGGCGGCTCGCCGTCGAAGCCGACGAATTCGACCGCTCGTTCCTCCAACTGTGGCCGGACGCGGCGGTCATCACCTCCGCCGACGCCGACCACCTCGACATATATGGCACGCACGAAGAGCTGCGCCGCACCTTCGCCCGCTTCGCCGGACAGATAAAACCGGGCGGGACACTCATCATCAAACGGAGCGTAGAACTCCCGATAACGAACCGGGACATCCGCACCTACACGTATGCCTGCGATGCGGAGGCCGACTTCCGCGCGACCGGACTGGAGGTACAGCCCGACGGCACCTACCGTTTCGACATCGTCTGCCCCGACCGCACCATCCCCGACTGCCGACTGGGCATCCCCGGCAAGGTAAACGTGGAGAACGCCGTGGCCGCCGTGGCCCTACTGTGGGTGGCCGGCTTCGACGAGGCGAGACTCCGGGAGGGGCTCGCAACCTTCCGGGGCGTGAAAAGACGGTTCGACTTCCACATCAACACCCCGGAACTCATCTACATGGACGACTACGCCCACCACCCCGAGGAGCTGCGCGCGGCACTCTCCTCCGTGCGGGGCATGTTCCCCGGACGAAAGATAACGGCCGTCTTCCAGCCGCACCTCTACACACGCACGCGGGATTTCCACCGCGGTTTCGCCCAGGCGCTCTCGCTGGCCGACGAGGTGCTGCTCGTCCCCATCTATCCGGCCCGCGAAGAGCCCATCGAGGGCGTATCGTCCGACATGATAGCCGAACTGCTCACCGTTCCCCACCGCACCGTTCCGCTGGAACACATCGCCCTCGAAACGGAGAGGGCCCGCCCGGATATCCTCATCACCTTCGGTGCAGGCAACATCGAGAACTATACGGACGAAATCGCCCGCCGGCTGCTGGAACGGCCGAACGAATAAAATACGATATGCGTCACGCGCGCGAAGTCCCCGCCCCGCCGGCAGGAACCGTCCCGGAGTACGGTCTCCGCACCGCGGCACCGCATACCGTTCATACGCGTTCATCTCCGTTTGGATTTTTTATCGTAATTTTATGGCCGGAATCGCCCGACAGCGGCTCGGCAGCCGAAACCGCCCGCGACACGATCAACGAACGACATGAACCGCAGCCTGAAAATAGTCCTCTCGTCCATCGCATGGACGGCTATCGCAGCGTATCTCGTCTGGGCCGGCGGCCTCGGCGAACGCAAACGTGCGGCGGTATCGGTGCATGAAATGCGAATCTCGGTGCGCGACAGTGCGGAGATAGGAATCATACGCCCGGCTGACGTCCGGCGCTGGATAAACGCCGCCGGCCTCGATCCCGTAGGGAAACACATCGATTCGATAGACCTGATGGCCATCACGCAGACGGTCGGTGCACACGATTTCGTCCGCGCCGCCAAGACCTCCGTCGGTCTGGACGGCGTCCTGACGGTGACGATGGACCAGCGCAGGCCGGTCGTACGCATCATGACCGACAACGGATACGACTTCTACTATACGGCCGACGGCTACATCGTTCCGGCCGGACGGCACTCCGCCCATTACGTACCGGTCGTTACGGGCCACTTTGGCCTGCCTTTTGCGACCGGCTTCAGCGGACGGTTAGGTGCGGAGACGGAAGAGGCTGAAAAAAAGTCAAATGAAAGTTACGTATTTCTATACAAACTCATTAATTTTGTAGAATATATCGAGGATAATGAGTTCTGGAACGCACAGGTGGTGCAGATAAACGTTCTGCCGCCGCCGAATGCCCGTACCGAACCGGAGATAGAACTGATTCCGAGAGTCGGCGACCATGTCGTACTGCTCGGATGGTTAGACGGTTACGAACGGAAGCTCGACAAACTGCTGGCTTTTTACAGAAAGGCCATGCCGAAAGAGGGCTGGGACAAATGGAACTACATCAACCTCAAATACGACGGCCAGGTGGTATGCAGTAAACGGTAAGCCCCCCTGCGCCGCAGGTATGATTACAGGAAAACAGCGGCACGGCCGCTTTTTTGCAAAAGGGAAAATCACATGCAGGCGGAAAACAAGAACTACATAGTGGCCATCGACCTCGGTTCGGGCAGCGTGACGGCGGCGGCCGGAAGCAAGGACCCCGACGGCAGGCTCAACATCATCGACATGGTCTCCAAACCCATGCAGGGCATGTCGTGCGGTGAGGTTATCAATATCGAACAGGTGACGGGCGCAGTCCGTGCCGCCGTAGGCGAACTGGAGGAACATCTCGGCATCAAGGTGACGGAAGCCTATGCGGGCATCTCCGGCCACGATATCAAGTGCGCCGACAGCTCCTACTTCGTCTACGTCAGCGGCGAAGACCACGAAATCTGCGAAGAGGATGTCGCCAAGCTCCACGAAAGCATGAACAGCCTCCAGCCGCCCGAAGGCATCTGCATCCTCGACCGGACGCCGCAGAAGTATGTCATCGACTCGCGCGAAGAGACGATGCAGCCCGTGGGCCGCTTCGGACAGCAACTCGAAGCCACTTTCAACTTCATCCTCGCCAATCGGGGAAGCCTTGAAAGGCTCAACAAGGCTTTCCTGCGGCTCGGCATCGTCCAGCGCCGGCTCTTCACCAACGCGCAGGCGAGCGCAGCCGCGGTACTGACCGAAGACGAAAAGGAACTCGGCGCCGCAGTCATCGACATCGGCGCGGGATGCACGGATATCTGCATCTGGCAGGACAACATCATGCGTTATGTGGGCGTACTGCCGGTCGGTTCGGATGCCATCAACCGCGACATCCGTTCCATCGCGATACCGGAACGGTTCATCGAAAAACTCAAGACCACCCACGGTTATGCCGTGGCGGCTCAGATTCCTGAGGAGAAGCGGTCGCAGAACATCAAGATAAAGGGACGCACCCAACGGGAAAACAAGGAGATTTCGTTCTACAACCTCGCTCAGATAATCGAGGCACGTCTGCTGGACATCGTGGAGAACGTCATGGAGGAGATAAAGGAGTCGGGATATGCCGACAAACTCGGTTCGGGCATCGTCCTCACCGGCGGCGGAGCCTACCTCAAGGATATCGACACCCTCTTCCGGGAACGTACGAAATACGACGTCCGCACAGGCAGCGCCTATCCCGAACTGGTGAACGACCGGTCGCTCCCGGCAGCGGACGACATGCACCTCTCTTCGGCGATAGGTCTGCTGCTGCTCGGCCTGCAGGAGAGCCGCATAGCGGCCGACGCCGAACCGCTCCGGAAAAGAGAGAAAACAGAGGAGCAGACAGACACCGCAACCGACCGGCAGATACCGACGGATGAAGGACAGAGACCTGCGCCCGACGGCGAAGGTCTCGACACCCGGAAACAAACAGAGAACGATACCGCCAAACGTCCGTCGGATGGCGGCGATACGCCCCGCACTCCGAACAACGGCAAAGGCAAGGACAAAAAGAGACCTTTCGGAGGTATCGGCCGATTCTTCAAGGAAATCTTCGAGGTCGTCGATGACGACGAAATATAAACCGCACCAGGCAATGACAGACGAAAACGAAGTAATCGTAGGCATCAAGCTGCCGAAAAAGAATCCCTCCATCATCATGGTACTGGGAGTCGGCGGTGCGGGCGGCAACGCCGTGAACCACATGTACGACCTGGGTATCACGGACGTCACCTTCATGGTCTGCAATACCGACCGGCAGGCCCTCAATGCCAGCCCCGTTCCCATCAAGGTTCAGCTCGGCGAAGGGCTCGGCGCAGGCAACGACCCCAACAAGGGACGGCAGGCCGCGATAGAGAGTCTCGACGACATCGTGCTGCGCTTTGAACAGGAGGGTACCAAGATGGTATTCGTCACGGCGGGCATGGGGGGCGGTACGGGTACGGGAGCCGCACCGGTCATCGCCAAGGCCGCACGCGACCGGGGTATCCTCACCGTCGGCATCGTTACCCTGCCCTTCCACGCAGAGGGACGCAAGCGGGTAGACCAGGCCAACCGGGGGCTCGAAGAGCTGCGCAAAAACGTGGATTCGCTCGTGGTAATCCACAACGACAACATTGCCAAGATATACGGTTCGCTGCCGCTGGAAGAGGCCTTCGGCAAGGCCGACGACATTCTGGCGACGGCAGCCAAGGGTATTGCCGAACTCATCACGAGGGAAGGTAATGTAAACGTGGACTTCGCCGACGTGAAGGCCGTCATGACCGACGGCGGCATGGCGCTCATGGGTTCGGGCCGGGCCAGCGGCGAAGACAAGATAGCCAAAGTGACCGAGGCGGCGCTCTCCTCCCCGCTGCTCAACCATCAGGAGATAAAGGGGGCACGGGACATCCTCTTCAACCTCTCGTACAGCCCGGGACAGATAAGTTTCGACGAAGCCACTTCCGTACTGGAGATGATTCAGCGCAAGGCGAGCCGCGGCATCGGCGACCCGCACTCGGCCAACATCATCTGGGGAGCCGGTGTAGACCCTTCGCTCGACGATGAAATCGTGCTCACCATCGTAGCGACCGGCTTCGACAACGTGAATGCACTCGGAACCCAACAGGGACAGCAGCAGGCCACGGAACGGCCTGCAACCGGCGGAATCTTCCACACGGCGGGCCGCAAACCGCAGACAAACGCCAACGTCATCCACGTCCGGAAGACCAACCGGCTCGGCGACATCGAAAAATACCTCGCCACCCCGGCCTACATACGCCGCAATGTCCGGCTCACCAACGCCGTCCCAGGCAGCGGCAAGATATCGAAAGTCTCGATGAAGGACGAGACCGACGCACCGCAGCAGGCGGAACAGCCCGAAAACGACCTGTTCGGCCAGCACTGACGCTCCGCCGTCCGGATACCGGAACGGCAGCAAACGCCGCTTCCCGGTACGGCACGCACCGGGAAGGAACCAATACGGATGAATTTTGATACATTTTTGCAGCATATTCCTTTATAAGGGCTTCGACGGTTCGGACATCATAAGCCTCGTCATCCTGGCCGTCCTGATATGTATATCGGCCTTCGCTTCCGGTTCGGAGACGGCCCTCTTTTCGCTGTCGCCCGGCGACATCCGGACGGTCAAAAACCGTGGGAACAAAAGCGACGAAGCTATCCTGAAACTTCTGTCCACGGAGGATTACACGCTGGCAACGATATTGATACTCAACAATCTCGTCAATATCATCATCGTCATTCTCTCAAACAACATCATCGACTCCCTGGTCACATTCACCTCAGCAGGGTGGAACTTCGCATTCAAAACGGTGCTCGTCACCTTCATTCTCCTGCTGTTCGGCGAAATCATCCCGAAGGTGACCGCATCGCACTTTCCCCTCCGTTTCGCCAGTATCATCGCCGTCCCGCTGCTCGGGGTCAGGTCGGCCTTCAAGCCGCTGTCGTGGATACTCGTCAAACTGGGCGAACGGTTCAACCGACGGGCCGCGAAAAGCCATACGAACATCTCGATGGACGAACTGTCGGACGCCCTCGAAATGACGCAGAACCAGAGCAGCGAAGAGAAGAAGATGCTCACCGGAATCGTCGATTTCGTCAATACCAATGTCGAAGACATCATGCAGCCGAGGCTCGACATCACGGCAGTGAACGTGGAGTGGGGATTCAACGAAGTGCGCAACACCATCGTGGAATCGGGATTCTCCCGCATTCCCGCCTACCGCGACAGCATCGATAACATAGAAGGCATTCTCTACGTAAAGGACATGCTGCCGTTTATCGGCGAGAGCGACGACTTCCAATGGCAGAAACAGTTACGGGAAGCTTACTACATACCGGAACACAAAAAGATAAACGACCTGCTCGAAGAGTTCCAGAGCAACAAGGTACACATGGCCATCGTCGTGGACGAGTACGGCTCCACGCTCGGCCTGCTCTCGCTGGAAGACATCCTCGAGGAGATAGTGGGTGAAATAACCGACGAAAGCGACAAGGACGAAACCTTCTACCGCCGACTGGCCGACGGCACCTACATCTTCGACGGCAAAACGCATATCTACGATTTCCTCGACGTGATGCAACTCGACGACGATACGTTCGACGACGTGAAAGGAGAGGCCGAAACCATCGCAGGGCTGATGCTCGAAATCAAACGCGATTTTCTCAAAAAGGGGGATTCCATCACTTCGCACGGCATCACCTTCACCGTAGAATCCGTAGAGAAGCACCGCATCGAAAAGATAAGGATAAAACTTCCCGAAACGACGGAACCGACACCGCAAAGGGAAGCAAACTGACCTTCCACCCCATATGCGGAAAAGGGACAACAGAGCGGCAACCCGACTGTCGCTCCCCGTTCTCCGGCCCCGCCACATCAGGCAGCTGGAAAATTACGATACCGTCCGAAGACAGGCAGAGCAACGGACAACAGACGAAACGACGGACAAACCGACGCGAACGATGATAACGGATACCACCGACCGCATGGAAACGGTACGAAAGGAAAAGGTATGGCAATCGGCGGATACGACGCTGGTCATCACCCCGCTGCCGGTTACGGCAGCAGCCGCTTCCCTGCTGACGGAAAGCGACCGGAGACACATCGCCTCGCTGACCTGCGACAAACGGCGTAGCGAGCAGACCGCCTGGCGAAGCATCGTCCGCCGTTTCGCCGGAGATTTTCCCATCGCCTATACGACTGCCGGGGCACCGTATCTGCAAGGCGGCGGCCCGCAGATAGGGGTATCCCACACCGACGCCGAAGCAGCCGTCATCCTTTCGGAATGGCGGTGTGCAATAGATATCGAACGCCAGGACAGAAACTTCCGTCGAATCGCAGCACGCTTCGTCTCCCCGGAAGAGGCATCCATGCCGTGCAGCGACACGGCACTCTTCCTCCCCATACTGTGGTGCGCCAAAGAGGCCCTCTACAAATTCTCCGGCCGTACAGGGCTCGGCCTCATCGAAGACCTGCGCGTACTGCGGGCGGAACCGGGCGCGGGTACCCTCATGGGTGCCATCCGCAGCACCGACGGAACCTGGCGGGAGTACCCCATGCACGCCTTCACGGGCGGAGACACCGTATGCGTCTGGCTGACGGACGGGGAAACCGCACCGCCCCCTTCCCCGCAATAATACGGATAAACAGCCATATCCGCCAGCCAAACTACACAATTGCGGAATTTTTAATACCTTTACGGATATTAACGAACCGATAATGACCGAAGCAACGAATCCCATATTCATCGCCGGGCCGTGTGTGATAGAGAGCAGCGAACTGCTCGACACGGTAGCGGCGGAACTCGTCCGCCTGCATCAGCAATCGGGCGCAGAAATCATCTTCAAAGCCTCCTTCGACAAAGCCAACCGTACATCCCTCAGCTCGTTCCGCGGACCGGGCTTGGAGAAGGGACTGCAAATGCTCGCAGACATCAAGAGCAGGTACGGCCTGCGCATTCTCACCGACATCCACGAAGCCTGGCAGGCCCGGCCGGCAGGAGAGGTAGTCGACATCATCCAGATACCGGCCTTCCTGTGCCGCCAGACCGACCTGCTCGTTGCCGCAGCGAAAACCGGTCGGACGGTCAACATCAAGAAGGCGCAGTTCCTCTCCGGCAAGGATATGTTCTATCCAGTCCAGAAGGTCAGGGAATCGGGCGGCAGCGAAGTATGGCTCACCGAACGCGGAAATATGTTCGGCTACAACAACCTCATCGTGGACTTCCGCAACATACCCGACATGTTCGAATTCACCCCGCGCGTCATCATGGACTGCACCCACTCGGTGCAGCGGCCCGGCGCAGGACGGGGTATCACCGGCGGCAACCGCGAGTTCGTCCATCCCATGGCCCTTGCAGCCAAGGCATTCGGGGCTAACGGCTACTTCTTCGAAGTACATCCGCAGGCCGATGAGGCGCTCAGCGATGCTGCCAATTCGCTCTTCCTCTCCGACCTTGAAAAAGTCATAACCTCACTCCTATGAGTCCGATAAAAGAGAGTGCCCTGAACACCTTCAGGGCGGAGGCCGAAGCAGTACAGTCGCTCGCTGGCCAGCTTACAGACGATTTTGAAAAAGCCGTCCGCGCGATACTCGCCACGCACGGCAAAGTGATAGTGACCGGCATGGGCAAGTCGGGCTTGGTAGGCCGCAAGATAGCCGCCACGCTGGCCAGTACCGGTACCCCGTCGTTCTTCCTCCATCCGGGGGAAGCCTACCACGGCGACCTCGGCATGATAGAGGCGGGCGACATCGTGCTCGCACTCTCCAACTCCGGCCAGACCGACGAGGTGCTGCGCCTCATCCCCTACCTGCAGGAGTGCGGCAACACGGTAATCGCCATGACGGGCAACGCCGGTTCGACGCTGGCCAAAAACTCCACCTACCACCTCGACGTATCCGTCAAAAGCGAAGCCTGTCCGCTGAGCCTGGCTCCGACCTGCTCCACCACGGCACAGCTCGCCATGGGAGATGCGCTTGCCGTGGCACTGATGAACGAACGCGGATTCCGGGCCGAAGACTTCGCCCGATTCCATCCGGGAGGCAGTCTCGGCCGACGGCTGCTCACCCGCGTAGGCGACGTCATGCGCAGCGAACATCTGCCGACAGCCTCACCCTCCAGCAGACTCGGCGAGGTCATCATCACCATCAGCGACGCACGCATGGGCGTGGCCGTCATTCTGGATGAAGGGAAGATAGCCGGCATCGTCACCGACGGCGACGTGCGCCGCGCCATGCTGAAATACGGGGCACGGTTCTTCGACATCACTGCGGACGAAATCATGACGCGCACGCCGAAAACGGTCAGCGTAGCCGACCGCCTCACGGATGCCGAACAACTGATGCAGGACAACAAGATACACTCGCTGATTGTGGTGGACCGCGACGGAAAGCTGGCGGGCATCGTAGAGCTCTACGACCTGATGCGCAGCGGGAAATAACGGGGTAGTAGCGGGACGCACGGCGTGCCCCCACACATACGTTTATATTACACGACAGAGCCAAACCATCGTAAACCATGGATGTCAGGATAGCACAGGACTGGAAGGAGATACTCGCACCGGAATTCGACAAGCCCTATTTCGAGGAGCTCATCGGATTCGTCAAACAGGAATACGCATCGCGGAGGATTTTCCCGCGAGGCAGCAATATCTTCCGCGCATTCGACAAATGTCCGCTCGACTCGCTGAAGGTAGTCATCATCGGACAAGACCCCTACCACGGCGAAGGACAGGCCAACGGACTCTGCTTCTCGGTGAACGACGGAGTCCCGTTTCCACCTTCGCTGCGGAACATCTTCACCGAAATAAATGCCGACACCGGCGCACCGATACCGGCCAGCGGCAACCTCGACCGCTGGGCGGAACAGGGGGTGCTGCTGCTCAACGCCGTACTGACCGTCCGGGCACACGAGGCCGCCTCCCATGCAGGCAAGGGCTGGGAGCAGTTCACCGATGCAGTCGTCAAAGCCATTTCGGAGCGAAAAGAGGGGATAGTCTATCTGCTGTGGGGCAGTTACGCACAGCGCAAAGGGGCGATTGTAGACCCGACGCGCAACCTCGTACTCAAGTGCCCGCACCCCTCGCCCTTCTCCGCCAACAACGGCTTTTTCGGCTGCCGGCACTTCTCGAAAGCCAACGAATACCTCGCCGGGCACGGCAAGGAGCCGGTGCGCTGGTAATCCGCAGTCTCCCCTGTACGGAACCGGAATCCCGGCTGCGGCAAACCGGAACAGAAGGCGGAACGACACACAAACCTACTGACACGGCAGCGGGGCCGCCTTTCGGAAAGGCGGTCCCGCTGCCGTGAAAACCGGACCTACGCCGTTCCACCGAGTCATATAGGAGACGGTATGAACGGTATCGGTCGATACCCCGGCCGAGCTTCGGCTCGACGACCAACCTGTCGCCGACCACGACATCGTATTCGACCAGATTCTTGACGACACTGCACGTCTGCGTAATCGTCGCAACGTCCCCCTGTCGGTCGAAAACATAGACCATTTCCGAATTCCACTCTTCGACGAACGCTTCATAGCTCACCGGAATGGTAACGTTCGGGTCGGGATAGCCGACAAGCGAATCCCAACCGACCGCATCGTCGTCATACGCATCGTTCATTTCGCGAATTTAAATAAGACAAAGAGAGTGAACAATACGATATACAGACTGCATATACCAACGGATGGACAGAAACGGAACAACAAGATAAAAGAGGGAAACACAGCTTCTATACAAGAGCGGGGCATCCGCAATGGATGCCCCGCTCTTACAGAACCGGCTCCTCCGGGAAGCGGACGTCACTTGTCTTCGCACTCGAATTCGTATCCGAGCCGCTTGCCCGTATGCAGCTTGGAAAGCTCGTTACGGGAGTTGAACTGCTCCACCGTCACCAGCTTCGACACGCTGTAAGGCGGCACGTAGAGGTCGAAATCGAGCGCAAACGAGATGGCCGCTTCCAATACCTCGACCAGCGCTTCCCGGTCTATCTGCCGCGTTCCGAACCGGTCGCAACGCTGGGAACATTTCCCTTTGCCCTCCACGAAATACTGCATCTGATGGTTGATGAAAATACGCCCTATCAGGTAGCCTTCGTCCTCTCCCCGATTGTACTTGAAAGAGTCGGCCAGGAAATTATAGATGTTTATCACCCCGCAGTAGGCATTGTCGGCACGCTGCGCCAAATAGGGATTCTTCCATATCTCATGTCCGTCGTGAAACCGGAACACGTCGGTCTGCATGGCGAATATGAGGATGTCTTCGGCGACCTGTATCTGGGCCTCGAACTTGCCCCGGTCACGGTATTCGATACGTATGCGTTTGTCTATCTTTTCGTCCAGCTCCTCGTCCAGCTCGGCCGAGAGCTCCAGCAGCGCCTCTTTCAACTCGTTGAACACGACGAACGTGTTGTCTGAAACCCGTTGTTTTACAGACGCCTTGTGCGTCAGCTTGTCTATTATCTCTCCCCGTAATTGACCGTCGGAATCCATCTGATTGAATCTGTGTTTTATATGTATGCTATTCGAATTTATTCCCTCAACTTTTACGCGGCCTGTCGATATAGACCTCGTCCCCGGCAGCCGGCTGGCCTGCGGGCAGGTGTTTTCGGTTGAAACGCTTCAGACGCCGCTCCGGAATACCGAGCGCCTGCGCGATGTCGGCATAGGAATCTCCGCTGCGGGCCACTACATAACGCACCCCTTCGCGGGCGAAGATACCGCGCCCGCCCACCGAATGCACCGCAACGGCATAGTTGTCTATGTCTATCGGCTCCTGCGGATAGTAGGCATCCACCATCCCGGACATGGACGGCACCATCGGTACCGCCTCGACACCCGCCAGATAGGCGGGATACTCCCCGTCGTCGAGCAGATACAGTTCGTAATCCTCGATACATTTTATCAGCGAAGCGGCATAGTGCGGCGCCGTCGCATATCCGCACTCCTTCAGTCCGTAGGCCCACCCCTTATAATCCTTCGGGTCGAGCCGGAACAATTTCTCGTACCGCGGGCTGTTCTTCAGGAACTCGGAGTGGTCGCGGTAGGAATCCTCGATGGAACCGTAACGCCGGAAACACTCCTGCAGGGCATCGTCGTCGTACCGGACGGTATCGCCTATCCAGTTATTCTTGCACTTGATGCCGAAATGGTTGTTGGAACGGCGCGACAGGTCGCTGTTGCCGTAGCGCGACTCGATGATTCCCTGCGCTATCTTGATACTCGCCGGTATGCCGTACTCTTTCTGCTGCTGAATAGCCAGCGGCGCATAAGTGGCGATATACTCTTCCCGCGTCATCTCCCTCTGGGCCAACGCATCCGCCGCCGCGCCCAGAACTGCGGCGAACAATGCCAAACGCACGAACAACTTCATAGCCATCGAATATTCCGTTAAACGGTCGCAAACACCGTACAAATATAGTAAATATATTCGATGAAAACCGAAAGTGCATGTCGGCCTAAAGGCCGATGCACGCTTGCGAAACAATTCATTTGAAGCAAATCGACGAAAAAGCGAGCCGCCCCTCCCAAAAGGGCCGGACAGCGGCCTGGCGACCGCTTTCACCGGGGAATCATGGGAATACATTCCAGCCCCGCAGTGCCGTGCGCACGGGAAGAGCAGAAGGTATTGGGAATTCGGCGGAAAAACCTTAGCTTTGTATCCTGTCGGCTTCACAGACGGCAATACATCCACAAATCATAAAACCCTTATCATGTTTACGGAACAGGCGAACAAAATATTCGAACGTTCGATAGCGGACTATCACAATTACGACAACGTGGACCATCCGATAGCCAACCCCTACACGCCGGGGAGCATCGAACATCTGCTCTACCACAAGAACTGGATAGACACCGTGCAGTGGCATCTGGAAGACATCATACGCGACCCGAACATCGACCCCGCGGAAGCGCTGCAAATCAAGCGGCGTATCGACGCATCGAACCAGGAACGCACCGATATGGTGGAGTTCATCGACAGTTGGATGCTCGACCGTTATAAAGATGTACAACCCGCTCCCGACGCCCGCATCAACACCGAAACGCCGGCATGGGCCATCGACCGCCTCTCGATACTCGCGCTCAAGATATACCACATGGAACAGGAGGCCTCCCGCACCGACACCGACGAGGCGCACCGCACCGCATGTAGCAAGAAGCTCGCCGTACTCCTGACGCAGAAGGCCGACCTTTCGATAGCGATAGAGGAGCTGCTGGACGATATAGAATCGGGCCGCAAATACATGAAAGTCTATAAACAGATGAAGATGTACAACGACCCGTCGCTCAACCCGGTTCTCTACGGTAAAAAATAGCGGCCGGGATACGTTCCGCAGCATGCGCAACGTTATTACAACGTAACCGTACGGCAGGCATCCGCTTCGCCCGTTGCGGCATCGCCGCGGGAGGAGGCGCCCGGACGGGAACGTAACCTTCCAAATACGCAATCGGTTTTGGCAAAAAAGAGAAAAGATACCGGCCACCTGCTCATTATGCGTCTTTCGGCCATGGGCGACGTGGCGATGACCGTACCCGTCATCGCGGCACTGCGGCGGGCCTACCCCGAACTCCGGATAAGCATCCTCACGAGGAGGGGCTTCCGTCCCTTTTTCCGCGACATTCCCGACCTGTCGTTCGTCGATTTCGACCCGACAGGCCGGCACAAGGGATTTTTCGGACTGGTACGCCTCACCGGAGAGATACGCGCCGCCGGAATCGATACCATCGCCGACCTGCACGACGTGCTCCGGACAAAGGTCGTCCGGACGTTCGCCCGCCTCACGGGTATCCGTACGGCGGTGATAGACAAGGGCCGGAAAGAGAAGCGGGAGATGACGCGCCGGGCGGGCAAGCGTCTCGTACCGCTGGCTCCCATGACCGAACGCTACCGCCATACGATACGTCGTCTGGGCTTCGACTTCGACATGCCGCGCGAACCGCAAACGAAGCCATGCACCGTTCCCGAACCGATTCAGGAGACGGTCGGCCCCAAAGAGGGACGCTGGATAGGCATCGCCCCCTTCGCCAAACACCGCGGCAAGATATACCCCATTCCCCTGACCGACGAACTGATAGGACTCCTCAACGAGACCTACGACCGCGTATTCATATTCGGCGGCGGCGAACACGAAAAGAGTTTCGCCGAAGGGATGGAACGACGGCATAAAGGGGTGGTTTCGGTCATCGGACGCATGAGCATGTCGCAGGAGATGGACCTCATCGGCAATCTGGACGCCATCGTCACCATGGATTCGGCCACCATGCACATCGCCTCGCTGCTCGGCATCCCCGTGGTATCGGTATGGGGTGCTACGCATCCCTTCGCAGGATTCTACGGCTACGGCCAACATCCGGACAATGCGGTACAGGCCGACCTGCCCTGCCGCCCGTGTTCGGTATTCGGAGACAGGCCCTGCATATCCGGCGATTACAGATGCTTATCCTCGATACGTCCTCAGGAAATAGCGGACAGGGTGGCCAAAGCGGTCGCCGCACAGAAAAGCGACAGACGGTAACGCCCCCCTACGAACCCGACAACGCACAGTTCTGGCCGGTTTCCTGCTATTGCAGCAGATACGATAACCTCTTCATGCGCCGAAAAAGAGGCGGACTGTTTACGTAAGCCGTCCTTCCATCATCACCGTCATCGGGACGGCGCAGTCCGCTACCATCTCAGTCCCGTACCGACAACCGTACCTGCCGGTCTCGTTCTACATGGTCGGGCATAGGCAGCAACCCAATTACCCTCATCGGGGCTTTCCATTTCCCCCTTTTCGGGCTGCAGGCCGTCAGCGGGCCCGTTTGCATCGTCGTCGGTACAGTCATCATCGACATAATTCCCGCAATCCGTCTCGCACCGGCCGAAAGAGACACCCGACCGAACCTTCCCGGTACAGGCGACGACCGTTCCCGGCCACCGACCGCCGGAAAACCCCCGCTCCTCCGACCAGGGAACGTTTTTACCTGTTATATCATTCACAGTTATTTTGCGCTCTTAAAAATAAAAACTATCTTTGGCAGACATTTTGGGATGACCGTACCGAAAGACACGGAAATTCCGAAAGGGCAAAACAAATCAAGCAGAAAAACATTAACCATCAAACTTTTCAGCAATGAACATACCTGCTAATCTCAAGTATTCCAACGACCACGAATGGGTAAGGGTGGAAGGTAACGAAGCATTCGTCGGCATCACCGACTTCGCACAGGGCCAGCTCGGCGACATCGTATTCGTTGATGTTCCCACTGTAGGCGAATCGCTCGGCCAGAACGAAGTTTTCGGTTCGATAGAGGCCGTCAAGACCGTATCCGACGCATTCCTTCCCGTAAGCGGCGAGATACTCGAATTCAACGAAGCACTCGAAAACGACCCGGCCCTCGTGAACAAGGACCCGTACGGCGAAGGGTGGATTATCAAGGTCAACATGGCCAACCCCGCCGAAGTGGATACCCTGCTCTCGGCCGACGACTACGCGAAACTCGTAGGCTGATACGGGCAGGAGGAGAGGCTCCTTTCGTCAGGTTAGGTTAATAGGTTAAGATATAGGCTCCCGTGCGTCGTCCGGAAAACAATCCGGCGACAGCACGGCGGAGGCCCGTAAAAGTTAAACATAAAACATCAGATTATGTCAAAAGTAACAGTTGTCGGCGCAGGTAACGTAGGCGCTACCTGTGTGAATGCGATGGCCATCCGCGAAACAGCCGGCGAAATCGTGCTCCTCGACATCAAGGAGGGGCTGGCCGAAGGCAAGGTTCTCGACATGTACCAGACCTCGACGTTGATGGACTTCGACACCAACCTGCTTGGCGTCACCAACGACTATGCAAAGACGGCGGGTTCGGATGTGGTAGTGATTACGTCGGGCATGCCGCGCAAACCGGGCATGTCGCGCGAAGACCTGATAGGCGTGAATGCCGGTATCGTGAAAGACGTGGTCACCAATATCCTCAAATACTCTCCCGACGCCATCCTGCTTATCGTCAGCAACCCGATGGATACCATGACCACGCTGGCCCAGAAGGTCAGCGGTCTGCCCACCAACCGCGTATTCGGCATGGGCGGCGCGCTGGACAGCGCCCGTTTCCGCGGATACCTCGCCAAAGCGCTCGGTGCCAGCGCAAACGACGTGGACGGCATGGTCATCGGCGGACACGGCGACACGACCATGATTCCGCTCGTCAGCAAGGCATCCTATAAGGGGGTTCCCGTCAGCGAATTCCTCGATGAGAAAACGCTCGGCGAGATAGCAGCGGCCACGATGGTCGGCGGAGCCACCCTCACCAAGATGCTCGGAACGTCGGCATGGTATGCTCCTGGAGCAGCCGCTGCCCGCATCGTGGAAAGCATCATCAACGACGAGAAAAAGGTATTCCCCTCCTGCGTACACCTCGAAGGACAGTACGGTCAGGACGACCTCTACATCGGCGCTCCGGCCGTCATCGGTCGCAACGGTGTCGAGAAGGTAATTGAAATAAACCTGAACGAAACGGAGAAAGCCGCATTCGCCAAGAGTGCGGAGGCCGTGCGCAACACCAACAAGATTCTCCACGAGATAGGCGCCTTATAGCAGCCCCTCGCCAAATACGGTTCAGGACGAAAATATGTAAGCCATCGACAGGAGTGCGACGCCCATCCTCTTTGCAGGGATGGGCGTCGCCGTTTCTCGTCGTCGCATCTTGTGGATGGCCGTTAAAAAACGGGGGCAACAAGCCCCCGTAAACCATTCGGACGACGTAACTCAACGCCCTCCGTACATCTTCTCGTAATACTTTTCGTATTCGCCGCTCGTGACGTTATCCAACCACTCCTGATTGTCGAGGTACCAGCGGACGGTTTTTTCGATGCCCTCTTCGAACTGAAGGCTCGGCTCCCATCCGAGTTCATTCTTCAGCTTCGTGGAATCTATCGCATAGCGCAGGTCATGCCCCGCACGGTCGGTCACGTAGGTTATCAGCTTCTCGCTCGTTCCCTCCGGATTGCCGAGCAGCCTGTCCACCGTCCGGACGATGACCTTTATCAAGTCGATGTTCTTCCATTCGTTGAACCCGCCGATATTGTAGGTATCGGCAACCCGGCCGTTATGGAAAATGACGTCGATGGCACGTGCATGGTCCTCGACATAGAGCCAGTCCCGGACGTTTTCTCCACGACCGTATACGGGCAACGGCTTGCCGTGACGGATGTTGTTGATGAAAAGCGGAATCAGCTTTTCCGGAAACTGGTAAGGCCCGTAATTGTTCGAACAGTTGGTCACGATGGTCGGCAGTCCGTACGTATCGTGGAAGGCCCGCACGAAATGGTCGCTCGACGCCTTGCTCGCACTGTACGGGCTGTGCGGGTCGTACTTGGTCGTTTCATAAAAGAATTCCCTGCCATAGGCCAAATGATGTTCGCCCGAAGATGCCGTCGTCGTAAACGGCGGTTCGATACCTTCGGGATGCGTCATCTCCAGCGCCCCGTACACCTCGTCCGTGGAAATATGGTAAAACCGCTTGCCCTCGTAATCGCCGTTCCAATACTCTTTGGCCGCCTGTAACAAGGCGAGCGTCCCCAACACATTCGTCCGCGCAAAGGTGAACGGGTCTTTGATGCTCCGGTCCACATGGCTTTCGGCGGCCAGATGAATGATGCCGTCTATCGCATACTCCCGCATGATTTCGCCCATGCGCTCGTAATCGCAAATATCTGCCCGCACGAATGTATAATTGGGTTTGTTCTCGATATCCCTCAGATTATTGAGGTTTCCCGCATAGGTCAGCTTGTCGAGATTGACGATGCGGCAATCGGGATACTTGTTCACGAACAGCCTCACCACATGGCTGCCGATGAACCCGGCTCCGCCGGTAATCAGAATATTTTTCATAAACTCCGGTATTTCAATTTATTTATCTCCGCTCTGCGGCAACAGAATATCCAGACATGTCCGCAGCGATGCGCGCCAATCCGGTAGCACCGCCCCCACGGCCGCTATGCGGCTCTTGTCCAGTACGGAGTAATGCGGCCGACGCGCGGCCGTCGGATAACCCGCCGTATCGACCGGCACGACCGCAACAGGCATGTCCGCCTGGCGGAATATTTCCACCGCGAAATCATACCAGGTAGTTTCGCCTCCGTCCGTATAATGGAAGAGTTCCATGTCCTCGCCGGACCGCTGCACCAACACCATGAGAGCGCGCGCAAGGTCCGTCGCATAAGTAGGCGTACCGTACTGGTCGTCGACCACGCTCGGCGTCTTTCCTTCGCCGGCCAGCCGCAGCATGGTTTTCACGAAATTATTGCCGAATTCCGAATAGAGCCATGCCGTACGCACGATGGCTCCGCATGCACCGGACGTCCGCACCCGTTCTTCACCGGCCAGTTTCGTCCTGCCGTAAACGCTCACCGGCCCTACGGCATCCTCCTCGCGGTAAGGCCGCGTTCCCGTCCCGTCGAACACGTAATCGGTCGATACGTGAAGCAGCCGGCAACCATACCGCACGGCGAGCGCAGCGAGCACCGCCGGCCCGTCCGCATTGATGCGTTCCGCCGCCGCTTCGTCGCTCTCGGCCCTGTCCACAGCCGTATAGGCCGCACAGTTGATGATTGTCTCCGCCCCGCACTTTTTCACAACGGCTTCCATACCTTCGGCATCGGTGATGTCGCCTTCCGGCAGGTCGGTAAAGACGAAACTGTGCGCCGGATATTCCGGCGCTATCTTCCGCAGCGACAGGCCGAGCTGGCCATTCGCCCCGGTCACTAAAATCACCATAATCTACATTTCCGCTTGCAATGCCGCACGGCGGCATGCTATCAGTAAAGTTTCTCTCCGTAATCGAACAGTCGGGCCGCCTCCAGCCGGGGATGGTGCCTATCCTTTTCGGACAATACCACATCCGCCGTCGGAATTCTCCAATCAATCGCCAGCGTCGGGTCGTTCCAGGCGACAGCTCCCTCATGGTCGGGCGCATAATATTCGTCGCATTTGTACTGGAAAACGGCCCGCTGGCTCAACGTAACGAAACCGTGGGCAAAACCGCGCGGAATAAAGAGCTGCCGATGATTCTCTCCGGTCAGCTCCACGGCCACATACCTGCCGAACGTGGGCGACCCTACGCGAATATCCACGGCGAAATCCACCACGCGCCCTTCGATGACGCGCACCAATTTGCTTTGACTGCGAGGCGGCAACTGGTAATGCAAGCCGCGAAGCACACCGTAACGGGAGCAAGACTCGTTGTCCTGTACGAATACCGTAGGGCACACCTCCCGCTCGAACTGCGCCTGTGAAAAACTCTCCATAAAATACCCCCGCTCATCGCCGAACACACGCGGTTCGATAATGACCACACCGGGAATATCTGTCTGTATAATATTCATTCTTTCTGTTTGAGTTACAATATTCTATTCTGTCCCTGCCGGCCTGTACCCCATTCTCCGGACACGCCCCGTCACCCTTTTTCGCACCGCCTCCGTCCGACAAATGTCCGGAACGCACAAAGATAGCCCTGCAGTGCGTCGCCTACAACTGCGTCCCAAAAATTACCCGGCAGCGTTCCTCGTCGTCTCTCCGCTTTTCTGGTCCGCCCATCCCCCTCCAAAGTTCCGGACCGACCGCTGCTGAAACGGTTACAACTTCAGCATATACTGCCCGTACTGGTTCTTTTTCATGGGTTCGGCCAACTCATGCAGCCGTTCCCGAGTTATCCACCCCTTCCGAAACGCTATCTCTTCCAGACAGGCCACCTTCAGTCCCTGTCGCTTCTCAATCACCTCGATGAAGGTCGACGCCTCGGAGAGCGAATCGTGCGTACCCGTATCGAGCCATGCGAAACCGCGGCCGAGCAATTTGACCTTCAGCTCGCCATCCTCCAGAAAACGCTGGTTCACGGTCGTTATCTCCAGCTCCCCGCGCGCGGACGGTTTGATGTTTTTCGCCACCTCGACCACTTTGTTCGGATAGAAATACAACCCCACCACAGCATAATTGCTGCGCGGCTGTGCGGGCTTCTCCTCGATGCTCAGCACATTGCCGTCGTCATCGAACTCCGCCACGCCATAACGCTCCGGGTCATTCACCCAATAGCCGAACACCGTAGCCTTACCATTGTATTCGGCCGTATGTACCGCATCGGCCAGCATCGACGTAAAACTCTGACCATAAAAAATGTTGTCCCCCAACACCAGACATACGCTGTCGTCACCGATGAACTCCTCGCCGATGAGGAATGCCTGCGCCAGGCCGTCGGGACTCGGCTGCTCGGCATAGGAGAACCGCACACCGTAATCACTGCCGTCCCCCAACAGTCTGCGGAACATGGGCAGGTCCATCGGAGTGGAGATTATCAAGATATCCCGAATACCGGCCAACATGAGTACCGATATCGGATAATAGACCATGGGTTTGTCGTAAATCGGCAAAAGCTGTTTGCTTACCCCTTTGGTAATCGGGTACAGCCGCGTACCGCTCCCTCCCGCCAAAACAATTCCTTTCATTAACTCTATAATTGGTTATCCTTTAATAGTCCCTGGTTTGATTAAATGAGAGATAAAAGACTGAAAAAACGTAACAAGCCAAGGTTCACTATAAATTATTTTGTGTTTCCATCTGTTGGCAATGAACCTGCGGATTTTCCACACCACTATTCGCATCGTTCCGGCAGCAGGTCGCTTTATCTGAAATTCCGGAGAAACAATATCGTTAAATATTCTATTCTCCAACTCGTGATTCCGTTCAAACGGAGGCAACATGGCTGCGTCCAAACCCAAACGGTCAATCAATATACCGTTTACCGCATCCGCGAACTTATACAAGTTAAACTGACGATAAAAAAGTTCGACCTGTTTGAAATCTATATGCGTATGTTCCCGGTTCAGAAACATCATCCAATCACACAAATGCCTTAAACTGATTCGTTCCGCTGCATAATGTGCTGCCATATGACGCATTAAAAACAAGGCATTGAAATTAGCGGACGGCAATACAACCGACTCGCCTCCGATTTCAATGATTCGTCCCGGCTCGGCAGCCAACTGCTTGAATACCGCATCCAACTGTTTCGCAGAGCGATGGTCATGGGTATTGATAAAATCGTAATGATTCTCTACCAATACACCTTTATATTTAAAGGTGGTATGATGATGTACATCGTTGCAGATTTTAATACTGAATTCCTGTTTCAAGAGTCTGTCCGCCTTTTGCGTTTCTCCATAAAGGAAAATATCGACATCACTAAAACTCCTATGACATGGCACAGGATAATATTCACTAAGTCCAACGCCTTTCAAAAGCATCATCGTTATCCCGTGCTGCCGATAAAAACGCGACAACTCGGCAACGACCTGCCGCTTATGAAGATATTCCCGTTCTATTTTATCCGTAACGACTGCAAATTTCAACAGCGTATCAGACGGCAGTCCTCCATTCTGCGGCAATTTCCGAATAGAATCATATAACAACGCGGTCAAATGATGAGGATAAGACAAGTGAAATATTTTCTCCCATTGCACGTTATCCATATCCTGCAATTCCACCTCGTCTATGTGATAATCTGCAAGACTGCTACGCAACAGAGCCGTCACGTCGCCCCATATTTCCTGCTCCCGTATCATCCTTTCATTTACACGCCTTGTCCTTATCCGCCATATCCACTTCGCTACACCTATTTGCACATCACTGACAAAGATACGAAAATTCCCGATACCTCATTTTAAGTTCGCCAAAGAAACGGGTTCCCTGCATCTTCTTGGTAGAATATCCATTCATTCATAATCCATAGAACCCATATCCCTGCTGGCCATCTTCTCTCTTCCCTGTCATATCAGAGATTTCATTTTTTCCGTATCTTTGTCCACGATTTGCAACAACCATGACACCTTGAAATGACCTTGTATTCTGCTGCCTGAACTTACGGAAACAACGACCTGCCGGTAACCAGACAGGCTACTCAATTTTAAAGGCATTTTATTTGTATTACGACAAATTTACATAAACGAAACCAATGAAAATATTAGTAACCGGCGCTGCCGGTTTTATAGGCTTTCATATAACCGAACAATTACTTCTGCGGGGAGATGAAGTAATCGGAATAGATAATATCAACAGCTATTACCCCCAATCATTGAAATATGGTCGTTTAAATGAGTTGGGGATTCTCGAAAATCAAATAAACGGCTCTATCCCCGCTCTGAGTTCAATATATCCTCGGTTTAAATTTTTAAAATCGACATTAAATGACCGAGAAGGACTCCATACACTCTTCGAGCAGGAAAAATTCGATGCGGTCATCAATCTTGCAGCCCAGGCGGGCGTACGCTATTCCATAGAGAATCCCTATGCATACGCAGAAAGCAACCTGACCGGATTTCTCAACCTTCTGGAGTGTTGTCGGCATTATCCGGTAAAGCACTTCGTGTTTGCCTCTTCCAGCAGTGTGTACGGCATGAACAATAATATTCCTTTCTCAGAAGAAGACCAGGTCGATAATCCTGTCAGTCTGTATGCCGCAACTAAAAAGTCGAACGAACTCATGGCTCATGCCTACAGCAAACTATATGATATACCGACAACGGGATTACGTTTCTTTACCGTGTACGGCCCATGGGGAAGACCGGACATGGCACCCATGCTTTTTACCCGGGCTATCCTTGGCGAAGAGTCCATCAAAGTATTCAACAACGGAAATCTTAGCCGCGATTTCACGTACATAGACGATATCGTAGACGGCGTTCTGAAAGTACTCGACCACGCTCCGGAACCGAATGAGAATAAGGTACGCTATACCATCTACAACATAGGCTGCGGGCACCCCGTACGCCTGATGGATTTTATAACCATTCTGGAACATGCCTTAGGGAAAAAAGCCCGTCTCACCATGCTACCCATGCAGCCGGGCGACGTATATCAAACGTATGCCGATACGAGCAAATTAGAATCCGCTTTCGGCTACAAACCGACCACCATGCTACAGGAAGGCATACAACAATTCGCAGCCTGGTATCTGTCCGACAAAAATCCCTTACGGTAATCACATGAGTGCCGAATCCAACAAACGTATTGCCAAAAATACGCTCTTCATGTATCTGAGGATGCTGATTACCATGGTCGTCACCCTCTATACATCAAGAGTCGTACTCAATACGTTGGGGGAAAATGATTTCGGAATATACAATCTGATTGGCGGTATCGTAACCTTCTTCGCCTTCCTCAACATTGCGATGACCAATGCCACGCAACGTTTTCTAAACTATGAGTTAGGACGAGGCAACATAGAACAACTGAAAAAAACTTTCAGCATAAGCATGACGGCCCATATAAGTATTGCCTTATTGGTATTGCTGTTGGCTGAAACCATCGGCCTATGGTTCGTCAATACACAGTTACGTATTCCGGTCGAGAGAGTTACGGCCGCCAACTGGGTATATCAATTCTCTGTTTTAACCCTGTTGGTCAACATCGTCCGGGTTCCATACAACGCCTCCATCATCGCCTACGAACGGATGTCGTTCTATGCCTACCTCAGTGTCATCGAAGTAATCCTCAAACTGGCAGTAGTATACTTGCTGGTCATTTCAAAATGGGACAAACTCATCTATTACGCAGCCCTGATGTTCGCCGTGCCGTTAATCTGCAATATCATATACCGAGGCTACTGCCGGCGTAAATTTGAAACATGTACCTATACCCTCTGCTGGGACAAAAAGCTGTATTTGCAAATGATGGGATTCTCCGGCTGGTCCATGTTGGGTGGAGCCGCCAATATAGGCGCTCAACAGGGCGGCAATATTCTCATCAATATTTTTAGCGGCCTTGCAGCCAATGCGGCATTCGGAATATCCAATCAGGTCAGCAGCGCCATCTACGGTTTTGTAAGCAATTTCCAATTGGCTTTCAATCCGCAAATCGTCAAACTATATGCGCAAAAAGAGACTGCCGCACTCAACAAACTCGTTTTACGTACAGCCCTTTTTTCTTTCTACCTGCTGTTAATCATAGCAGTTCCCCTCACCTTGAACATGGATACGGTACTGCGGCTGTGGTTGAAGAATGTACCCGAATATACCGCGGCATTCTGTACCCTGATGATTGTCTTCTACCTAATCGATGCTATCCAAGCTCCGCTTTGGATGACCATATACGCTTCGGGAAACATTAAATGGCATGCCATTGTCGTGAGCGGTCTGACCATTCTCAACATTCCAATCACCTGGGCACTTCTGAAATCGGGCATGCCTCCGACCGTCGCATTCATTACTCGCTGCGGACTGAATTTCCTGACGGCCATTTTCAGGACCGTCTACATCAAATACACCATGGGGTTTCCTTCCGGACAATATATCAGAGAAGTGATATTCAGGGCGGTTATCGTGTTATGTTTTGCATTCGGCATATCCTATTTCATGAAACTCTATCTTCCCGAATCCATCTCATCGTTCCTGCTCGAATCCGTTTTGTCCTGTCTGCTGACAATTCTCATCATTTACAGCATCGGAACCTCTGCATCAGAAAAACAAATCATTCGCAATGCGATAAAATCCAAATTACACCTCACTACGCATCCACACAAAAAAAACGGCTATGATAACATTGAAGAGTAAAGGAATCAAAATGCTCCTGTTTCCGGCAGTCTTAGCCCGGAGATATTACCTGAGAAAAAAACGCGAACGCATTTTCCGGGACCCCGACTTTGTATACAAGGACACCAAGGGATTTGTCAGCGAACAATACAAACTCGCATTCGGCAAATATCCGGATTTAGAAAACCCCGTGACATTCAATGAGAAATTACAGTGGCTGAAATTATATTGGTACAATCCCGACGCCAAACGATGTGCGGACAAGTTCGATGTGAGACAATACATCAAAGAAAAATTACCTGACAGCGAACAATACCTGAATGAGGTTTACGGAGTATATAACGACCCGGAAGAAATCGATTTCGACTCTCTCCCGAACCAATTCGTTCTGAAGTCTACCCACGCCAGCGCCCAAACCATTATATGCAGGGACAAAAATACATTGGACCGAACGGCGGCTATCGCGGAGATGAAACAATGGCTTCAGGTCGACTATTTCGCCGCAGCCGGAGAATGGGTCTACAAAGACCTGCCGCGCAGAATCATCTGCGAAAGACTCATCACCAGCGACGACGGTTATCCGCCGAAGGATTACAAAGTAATGTGTTTTAACGGAGTACCGAAATTTCTGTATGTCATATCCGAACGGTCCGGCCATCATTTCAAGATGGACTATTTCGATTGCGAATGGCAACCGTTACCCGTCACGCAAACAGGACCAAGAGGCGGTAGGATTTTACCCCCCCCATTATTTATTAAACAAAATGATAGAAATATCAAAAACCCTATCTAAAGACTTTCCGCATGTCAGAGTCGATTTCTATATCGAAAACAACAACCTACTCATCGGGGAATTAACGTTTTTCACGACAGGAGGATACGGCCCCCTGTCCCCGGCAAAATATGATACCATTTTCGGTTCGTATTTAACCCTCCCCGACAAACAATAATAATACACCACAATGGCAGTACCTCAGCTTTCCGTCATCATTCCCTGTTACAACAACGGACCTCTGCTGTCCGAAATGATAAACTGTATTCTGCGCCAAACATACGACGATTGGGAACTCATCGTCGTAGATGACGGTTCGACGGACGATACGCCCGCCATCGTCGGAAATTTCGCCGCCAACGACAGTCGTATTCGCCTCGTCCAACGCGACAGAGAACCGAAAGGATCGGCAACGTGCAGAAATATCGGTTTCGACCACTCCCGAGGCCGATACATTATGCATCTCGATGCCGACGACCTGTTAGCCGATACATGCTTCGAGCGGCGGGTGACATTCATGGAAACGAATCCGGAAATAGACTATGCATCCTTCCCGGCTAAAATTTTCACCGATTCCACCCACCTGCCCTCCATTTCGGACTCCGGCAAGCATTGGGGAGTCGGTAATGAAACCATGGACCTGCTGACTTCATTCCTGCATGGCGACTACTTATTTTCCGTGTGGTGCAACATTTACCGCAGAAACTCTCTACTGCCCTTTCGATGGGATGAAAACGTTAAGATTTATACGGATTTCAGTTTCATTGTTCCCGGTATCTTGAGCGGAAAATTGAAACACAAGTTCGGGTACCAAGACCAAGTCGATTATTATTATCGCGTAAACCAATCTTCCGGGAACAACATGTGCGCATCTTTCGTAAATGCGGACAAATGTACCTCGACAATCTATCTGTTCGGCAAAACCCTCGACGCATTGGCCCAACGCGATGACTACGCCCTCCGACGCGAAGAGTTTTTCCATTTCATCATACTGAATTTCCGCCGCCTAATCGAGGGAGGAGACAAACATCGCCTGAATGACTATCTTGCTTTTTGCAAGTCACATTACCCTGAAAAAATCGGTAAAATGCAGTTTATTAGCAATATGTCCATATATTTGTCCGGAAATATAGTTCGCAGAAAAATGAGCGCACTGCTGTGCATGGGATTGTTCGGACACCGATAACATTTGATACTTATTCGCCATGATAAACTTCACCAAATCATTATTACGCCGAATAGGTAAACTGTTTCCCTGGCGGGAAAACCGTTATTTACAGTCCATTCGGGCTTATATACTAAGCGGCAGAATAACAGCCTCGCTCAAACATTTTGGGAACCAATCCGTCATCTCTCCTCCCATAAGGCTATTGGGCGGCAAATACATATCGGTCGGAAACAAATGTATATTCGGACACCACGGGGTACTGACAGCCTGGGCTCAATTCAGGGGAGATAATTTCACTCCCTCCATCGAAATAGGCGACCATGTCAACATCGGAGATTATTTTCACATCACCGCCATCAATCGGGTCCGCATCGGCAACGGCGTGCTCACCGGACGATGGGTGACCATATCGGACAATGCACACGGGACAACCGATAACGACTCTCTGGTTCAAATTCCGATGGAACGTAAATTGTTTTCAAAAGGTCCCGTGGTCATCGGCGACAATGTTTGGATAGGAGACAAAGCCACCATTCTTGCCGGAGTCACCATAGGCGAAGGAGCAGTCATCGGCGCCAACGCAGTCATCACCAAAGACGTACCCGCATACTGCATTGCCGTCGGCAACCCTGCGAGAATCATTAAAAAAGTTATCCAACAATGACTTTAGTAATAGGGAACGCCCTCCTCTATCTCATCACCCTGCTGGTCTACTGGCGTAAGCAGCGCAGAATGGACTACGGTTTCGTAACCATCGCCTTTTACCTCATCGTGGCGATATGCTGCATTTTTGAATATATTGCCGAACCTCATCGGTGGGAACTCACCGCATGGCCGTTCGTCTATCTGTTCATAGCCAACCTTATCCTGTTTCTTCCGCTGTTCTCCAGCAGTGACAAAATCGCCGCAAAGGTGTATTACAACCGGTCAATCAACATACCGGGGCTGCAAATATTCTGCGGTATTTACATCATTTTCGCCCTCATAACCACCGTATGCTATTTTCCCCTGGCATGGGACAGTCTCCAGTCCGGTGCCTGGGCCTCCATCCGGGACTCCACATACGAAGAGGAATTCCGTCTTTTTCAAAACCCCATCCTAAACATTCTCGCCAATCTATCAACCCATTTTACCATTGCAGTTATCGTAATCTATTTTTTCCTGCTCACGCAACCACGTGTCAGCAAAGCCTTCAAAACGACCCTGCTGATAGCCACGATTACTCCAATGGCTCTCACCGCCCTCGTCATAGCGGCACGCGGACATATTTTCACACTTTTATTCAACTTCTTGCTCGGATTCCTGTGTTTCAGACAATATATTCCCAAACGGACAAAACGTACCCTGCTGGTCTGGGCTATCGTCTTCGGAGGTATTTTAGGACTATATACCATAGCCGTCACCATCGCCCGATTCGGTCAGGAAAGCGACTCGTCCCTCCTTTACTATTTCGGACACTCCATGCTGACGTTCGATTACGGTCTGACCGATACCATCGATACCTATGGAAAAGGTGCATATACGTTTCGACGATTCGTCAACTACGTCGTACACGACTTGGACTGGACACTCGGTACCCATTTCGGCACCTCGTTCTTTACCTTCGTCGGTTCTCTGTATATCGACTTCGGGCCTCTCGGAACCATGATTGCCGTCACATTGCTGGCTATTTCCGTAAGGGCCCTCGTACGCAAACGCAGTCTGGACCTCGCAGACATGTTCATCTACCTGTTCTATGTTTCGACTGTCCTGAACGGAGCATTGATAACCGCCCCCGATTTGGGCTGGAGGTGCCTTCTCGCATTTATAATCTACATCATGTTGAAAGCATTGGGAAAACATCATGCAAGTGCACATGCAAGATAAAATGAGACATCCGAATCTACGACACGCCACATGCGGTATCATCATCCTATATAATCCCGACATTCCCCTGTTGTTGAAAAATATAGCAGGTTCTTCCGCTCAAGTCGAACGGCTATACCTGATAGATAATACCGAAAACAACGACCGGTATGCAGAAACGCTGCAAACCATAGCAAATGTTTCCCATATCACACTGGGACGCAATACCGGCATCGCCCATGCTTTAAACGAAGGATGCAGGCTTGCCTTTGAGGCAGGTTTCAAATGGGCAGTCACGCTGGACCAGGATTCCGTACTGCCCGCCGGTTACATCGACGCATGCTCCCGATTCCTCGAAAACAAAGCATGCCACAGGATAGGTATTGCAGGAGTAGCCTGGAATGCCCAGGACTGCACCGAAAACCAAGAGGCCAATCGCGTATTCCGGGTAATCACCTCGGGCAGCCTGACCAATCTGACCGCATGGAAAGCCATCGGCGGATTCAGAAATGAATTGTTTATCGACTGTGTAGACACGGAATTCTGTCTGAATCTGCTGAAAAACGATTACGAAGTATGGCAATTACCCTATATCTGCCTCGAACACCGTTTGGGCAACGACACCTCCGAAGTCCGCGTAGCCGGCAGACATCTGTGCTATGCTACGCACCATCACGCGACCAGATACTATTACATGGCGAGAAACAATCTATACGTCAGTGAACTGTACAGAAACATCTTCCCGCAACATGCAAAAGTCCTCCGGAAAGAAGTACGGAACATAATTGTCAAAATCCTACTGTTCGAAAAAGAAAAACAATCGAAATTATCATCGGTATGGCAAGGTATTCGCGACTATCGCTACCACGTCACCGGTCCAATAACCGATAAAACGCCGACAACAGCATGATATCAGTATGCATGGCCACCTATAATGGTGAGAAATATATTGAACAACAGATAGCCTCCATTCTGGCCCAACTAAGCGAAAACGACGAGCTAATCGTGTCGGACGACGGTTCCTCGGACCATACGACAGACATACTGGCCCGATACGGCACCGACAGACGTATCCGTGTCTTGCACGGAGGCTTCCATTCCCCCATCTACAACTTCGAACATGCGATAAAACAGGCACAGGGCGACTATATCTTCATGGCCGACCAGGACGATGTGTGGCTTCCCGGACGCGTCGCCGAAACACTCAAGATGCACGAACAGGGAATCGACCTAGTAATCTGCAAAGCCGAAAACATCGATGGAGAAGGCAAGGTATTCCGGCCTGTCGTATTCGACGACCCCAATCCCGTTCGACACTCCCTGCTTTGGAATTTATACAAGAATCCATACCTGGGATGCTGCATGTCTTTCAACCGACAATTGACGGATGCCATATTGCCTTTCCCCTCCGGCATCGCCATGCACGATATTTGGATAGGACTTGTCGCACAAACGTTATTCACCTGCGACTACTACGCCGAACGCCCTTTGGTACAATATCGGCGGCACGGCATTAACTTTACCGAAAAAAACAAATACCGTTTCTGGGGGAAGATAAAATACAGACTGAAAATGCTCTCCGAAGTTCTTCGGCGAGTACGTCAATACAAACGGTCCAATAAAACTGCATTGAAATGAAAATTCCATTCTCACCGCCAGACATAGGTCCTCAAGAAATAGAAGAGGTGATTGCGGCACTGCATTCAGGGTGGATTACCACCGGTCCACGCACCAAAGAGTTTGAAAAACAGATAGCAGCCTACTGTCACACCGAAAGGGCGGTATGTCTGAACTCGGCGACTGCATGTATGGAACTTACCCTTCGCCTGTTGGGCATCGGCCCAGGAGACGAAGTAATCACATCCGCCTACACCTATACCGCAACTGCCAGTGTCATATGTCACGTGGGAGCACAACCGGTCCTAATCGATACGGCGCTCGGCTCGCTGGAAATGGACTACGAAAAGATGGCCAACGCCATCACCGAACGTACGAAGGCGATTATTCCCGTAGACCTGGCCGGTATCGTATGCGACTACGACAAAATATACGGGATTGTAAACGCCCGAAAAGCATGTTTCAGACCCTCCAGTCCGCTACAGGAGGCTATCGGCCGCATCACCGTACTTGCTGACGCGGCACATGCGTTCGGTGCAGAACGCCATGGCAGAAAGTGCGGTTCGATAGCCGATTTCACGAGCTTCTCTTTTCATGCGGTAAAAAACCTTACGACTGCAGAAGGAGGGGCACTGACTTGGCTCCCTGTTGCGGGAATAGACAATGAATGGCTATACAAACAATTCCAGTTGTTATCGCTTCACGGCCAGAGTAAAGACGCGTTGGCCAAAACACAACTCGGGAGCTGGGAGTACGACATCATCGCCCCGAATTACAAATGCAACATGACCGACATCATGGCCGCCATCGGACTCGTACAACTGCAACGCTATGACCGTCTGCTGGCAAGACGCAGGGAACTAATCGGAAAGTACGACCGGGCTTTTAAGGCTTGCGACACCATCGAAGTACTCGCACATTACGGCAACGACCACGCATCAAGCGGCCATCTCTATCTGACCCGAATCAAAGATACAGACGAAAAACGACGCAACGACATCATCGTTCGCATGGCGGAAAGGGATATAGCCACCAACGTACACTACAAACCGCTCCCCATGATGACCGCCTACAAAAACCTCGGCTTCGACATCGTTGATTTCCCGCACGCATACGCCATGTACCGGAACGAAATCACGCTTCCTCTCCATACGCGTCTAACGGACGAAGAGACCGAATACGTCATCTCCAACTATATCGACATAATCTCTCATTAATCACTCCTTGAAACGAATTTTCGACATTCTCCTAAGCGGCATCGGCCTGCTCCTGCTCAGCCCCCTATTTTTCGTGCTGTCCTTGTGGATTAAAAGCGACTCCCCAGGTCCCGTTTTCTACAAGCAACGGCGGGTAGGACGCGGTAACCAGGACTTCGTTCTCTATAAATTCAGGTCAATGGCTATCGGAGCCGACAGAAAAGGACTGATAACGGTAGGCGGACATGACCCGCGCGTCACCCGTTCTGGATATTATATCCGCAAATACAAGTTCGACGAGCTGCCCCAGCTCATTAACGTCTTTAAAGGCGATATGAGCCTCGTAGGGCCACGCCCGGAGGTACGGAAATACGTCGAGATGTACACGCCGGAACAAATGAAAGTCTTGACACAACGGCCCGGCATTACGGACCCCGCCTCAATCAAATACCGCAATGAGAACGAACTGCTCGCCACAGCCGAACATCCGGAGGAGTTCTACACGAAGGTAATCATGCAGGACAAACTCGCCATCAACCTGCAATACCTGGAGTCTCGCACTCTTTTCAAGGATTTTAAGATAATATTGAATACCTTTGTGAGCATCTTGAAATAGTTATGAAAGAGATTCGCTACAGACTGGCCAAACCGAGCGACGCCAAACAGATAGCAGCCATCCATTACGGCATCAGAGAGCAATACGACGTAGGAATTTTCGCCCGTTTGGGGAAACCGTTCTTACGACGATACTACTCAATCATGCTGAACGACCCCTGGGAAGTCGTTGTCTGTGCCGAAAAAGAGGGACGCATCATGGGCTTCAGCAGTTATACGCTCGACGCAGCCCACCAGATGGCAGTTTATCGCAAGCATCGTCTGGCTTTGGCTTTCGGAGCACTCCCTTCGCTCATAAGGAGACCCTCTTTGATAAAGCTTCTGTGGCAACGCTATCGCTCGACTGCTCCGGACAGTACGTTCCGATTCGTCTCCTCCTCAGGTACGCGGGGCGAATATTGGGCTTGGGACGCCCGCTACAAAGACCCTATATCCTCCGTGGAACTGGATGAAATCGCCCACTGCATTCTTTACACGTTAGGGAACGACGAGGTCTTTTTCGAGGTAGATACCATCAACAAAGACATTCTCAGATACCATAAGCTGAACAAGGCGGAGGAATTGGAGCGGCTCACCCTGCCCGACGGAAGGGAACGTGTTTTAATGAAGTACAATTTAAAGGAAAGATACAAACGATAATGGAAAAGTTCATCTCCTCATTTGCAGACTTGTTCGACGAAACGGCTCCCGAAACCTTTACTCCGGCAACACGGTTCCGGGAATTGTCCGAGTGGAGCTCGCTGACAGCATTGTCGGTAATGGCGATGGTCGACGAAGAATACGACGTGCAGCTAACCGGTGACGAAATGCGCAGCGTTCACACAATCGAAGAGTTGTATAATCTGGTACAATCCAAGCTATAACCATGTGCACTCCATGCTCTCTGCAAGGTAAAACCATTCTGGTAACCGGAGCTTCATCCGGCATAGGACGCGAAACGGCCATCGCCTGTTCCGAAGCCGGCGCACGAGTCATTCTAACCGGACGGAATGAACAAAGACTGGCCGAAACCTATGCTTCACTCAAAGGAGGCGACCATCTGCAGATAGCGGCGGATACGAACGACGAGGAACAGTTCGTCCACCTCGTCAATGCTCTGCCGCCTGTTCAAGGCGCGGCTTTCTGTGCCGGAATCGTTACTATGACTCCTTTTCTGTTTATCAGCCGTCAAGAGATGGAAAATATCTTCAACACCAATTTCTTCTCACCCGTATTATTAGCTCAGAAGCTGATAAAAGCCAAAAAGTTACAGAAAGAAAGTACCATAGTATTCGTCTCTTCCATCGTGGGTCCCGTTGTCGCCCAGACCGGCAATTCCATCTACGCTGCATCCAAAGGAGCCCTGACTGCCATAGTCCGGAACATGGCTCTGGAATTGGCCGCCAAGAAGATACGTGTCAATTGCGTTCTGCCGGGTACTACCGACACCCCGATGATACGAACCCACAATGTCACGGAAGATTCGTTGTCCGAAGAAGCCCGGGAAGTCCCTTTGAAAAGACTGGGACATCCCCGAGATATCGCCAACGCCATTCTGTATCTGTTGTCGGATGCAAGCGAATGGATGACAGGTACGGAACTGATAATCGACGGAGGAGCGACCCTTCGATAAAAACGCAATAAAAGATGGCTACACTGAAATACGACCATGTTAAAATATCCGCTGTTTCAGCATGCGTTCCCCGCGCTATAGCCTATAACACGGACTTGGGATATCTGCTTCCTCAGGAGGAGATAGAGAAGACCATCTCTGCGATAGGTATTCGGGAAAAACGTATAACCGATACGGAGACCTGTGCATCAGACCTATGCGCCAAAGCAGCAGAGCAACTGTTTCAAGACAACCATATCGAGCGAAGCTCCATTGACATGGTGCTGTTTATGAGTCAATTGCCCGACTACCGAATGCCGGCGACGGCCCCTATTCTTCAACACAGGCTCGGCCTCCCCAAATCCACTGCCGCAATGGACCTCTCCCTGGCCTGTTCAGGATACGTATATGCTCTGTCTGCCGCAATGGCCTATGCCTCGATACCAGGAATAGACAGGGTGCTCCTGCTCGACGGCGACACGGTCTCCAAGGTTGTTAATAAAATGGACAAGGTGAACGTGCCCCTATACGGGGATGCGGGAACAGCCACGCTGGTAGAAAAGACTCCGGATATTATACCTGCTCACTTTACCCTATATTCCGACGGTGCTGGAGAAGATGCCGTAAAGATAAAGGCAGGCGGAGCACGCTACCCCGCAACGGCAGACAACCTGCTCCCCTATACCGACAGCAAAGGGAATACCCGCTCCGAAAACGAAGTATATATGGACGGTATGGATGTTTTCAATTTTGCATTAAGCAACGTTCCCAAAAGCATCAAGGAGATATGCGGGCTCGCCGGACAGGAGCTTTCGACAATAGAACATATCGTGCTCCACCAGGCCAACAAGTTCATGACCGATTTCATCATCAAACGCCTGAAATATCCGCTCGACCGCGTTCCGTACAGCCTGGACCGCTACGGTAATACAAGTTCGGCCTCCATACCACTCACGCTCAGTTCCGAACTCTCCGGCCGGCACCCCGGCAACGTCATTCTGTGCGGTTTCGGCGCAGGCCTGTCCTGGGGGACAGCTTTGCTGTCGTTGCGCGACTGCAACATCTCACCCGTCATAGAATACTGATACACCACGCCCGCAACAACCGTTAACTGTTAAAATCTGCTCGCATGAAATATTACGTTTTCAGAAACATGACCGTCGAACGGTTCTTCCGCAATCCCGATACCTTGTTTTCCGGGTATGGGGATATTACAAACATTCCCGAATGCGACAGGTATATTTGGTGGTATATGGCCCCTATTGGCGCCAGTCCCGCTGACATGGCTGCCGAAATAGAGAACTATGCGCTCTCTTTCAAATTAGCTCTGGCCCACATCGGAAGCGGCAAAATGGTCGTTGCGCTCACCTTAGACGAGTCATTCGCCATCCACACCGTTACATCGGACACTACGCTCTCAGCAGCCATTGAGCGCTACAACCGAACGCTCCGGGAATCAGCATCGCAGGACAACCGAATAAAGGTAATTGATTTCCGCGACTTCACCCGTCGGTTTTCTGCCGATGAACTAATAGACTGGCGATATTATTTCCTGTCTCAAATGGCTTTGAGTCCCCGCCTTGCAGAACCGTTTGCAGTCTGGCTGCACAACCAACTGCGTGCATTGGAACTAAAACGTAAAAAATGCCTCGTCCTGGATTTGGACAATACCTTATGGGGAGGTATTCTCGGCGAGGACGGCATATCCGGCATCGCTTTAGGCGGAGATTATCCGGGCAAAGCCTTCCTCCTGTTCCAAAAACTGCTCAAAGAGTTGTGCCGCCAAGGTGTAATGCTCGCAATATGCAGCAAAAACAATATCGAGGATGTCCGAGAAATGTGGCATAAACATCCGGACGCCGTACTCAAGGAAGAAGATTTCGTCGCGCTGAGAATCAATTGGGAAAACAAAGCGACCAATATCCGGGAACTCGCCCGGGAACTCAACATCGGATTGGACAGCATGGTGTTCGTCGATGACAATCCCGCCGAGCGCTCGCTGGTAAGTACTTCCCTGCCTGAGGTATGCGTACCGGAATTTCCGAAACATCCCTACATGCTTCCCGCCTTTCTCAAGGAACTTGCCGAGAACTATTTCTCCGTGTATGCGTTGACCAAAGAGGATTTGACCAAAACAGAACAATATAAGGCCAATATGCTCCGCAACGAACTGAAGAACGAATTCCTTGACATAGACGACTATCTTCGTAGCCTGGAAATTAAACTAAAAATCAGGGAAGTCGACGACATCACCATGCCCCGTATCGCACAAATGACTCAAAAGACCAATCAGTTTAACCTAACGACACGGAGATATACCGAAACCGATATCCGCGATATGCAAACCGGCGGTGCCCGGATATTCACCCTCTCCGTCCGCGACAAGTTCGGTGACAGCGGCATATCGGGTCTATGTATCGTACAACCAAAATCGGCCGAAGCCCATATCGATACTTTTCTGTTAAGCTGCCGAATATTGGGCAAAAACATAGAATACGCCTTTCTCAACCACCTCGTCGGTTATCTGAAAGCGACCGGTATCGAAACGATAACCGCCGAATACATCCCGAGCGCAAAAAACTTCCAGACCGAGAACTTTTACGAACAAGGGAACTTTACGCTATGCGACACCGATAACGGTACCAAAAGATACATACTCCATACAAATAACCATACAGAAAATTCATTCGACCTGTATCAATTTGAATAATCATGAAAGAACATATAAAAGAGGTACTTGTCACGGTTCTGAAACGAGAAGTTGACGATATGACCTCGCAGGCCAATTGCCCGGAATGGGATTCGTTGCACCATTTGAACATAATTGTAGAATTGGAGATGGCGTTCGACATTTCATTCGAACCGGAAGAAATGGGCGAAATGAAAAGCGTTGCGGACATCGAACGCCTCGTAACACAGAAACTCGGAAAATAACCACTCTACGCGGTACTCCCGCCCCTCCCATGCCCTATGCCTGAGATACTGATTCTGAGCGCGTACTACAAACCGGAAGCAATAGCAAGCAGCTATCTTGACGACAACCGCGACGAGGCTTTCGTACAGAACGGTTTTCACGTCTATGTACACACTCCGACACCCTGCCGGGGTATTCCCCGCACAGTACGTCAAGAATACAAGCAAAAGCGTTGCGAAACTCTGTACGACGGGAAATTACATATTCGGCGATTCCGTTTGTTCGGCGAAGGTAGAAATCCTGTTTTTCGAGCACTCCGCTATACCTTGTGCTGCATAAAACTATTCAATAGAGGAATCGCCACCAAGCATGGCGATGTTCTCTTCGCCGGCAGTACGCCGCCCATATTAGGAGCGACGGCGGCTCTGGTAAAAAAATTCAGGCACATTCCATTCATTTATGCCTTACAAGATATTTTTCCGGACTCCCTTGTCAGTACGGGTCTGACCCGTCAAGGGAGCCTGTTATGGCGTATCGGACAACGGCTCGAAAATTTCACGTACCGCAATGCCGACAAAATAATCGTCATCTCCGACGATTTCAAACGGAACATCATCTCTAAAGGGGTTCCGGAACACAAGATAGCAGTCATTTACAACTGGGTGGACGAAAAAGCGGTAATTCCTATAGCGCGTGAGGCAAACCGACTGATAACACGCTACGGATTGGATAAAGACAAATTTTACGTCACTTACTGCGGTAACATCGGCCTGACACAAAACATGGACATGTTGTTGGAGGTAGCCAAAGAGTTAAAGTCGTACAACGACATCATGTTCATACTTATTGGAGAAGGAGTTTACAAAAACGAACTCACAAAAAAAACTGCCGACTACCGATTGGACAATATCAAAATTCTCCCTTTCCAACCGTATGAAGACATTTCTCATGTCTTCAGTTTAGGGGATGTAGGCCTCGTCATCTCAAAACCGGGCGTTGGCGCCAATTCCGTACCGAGCAAGACCTGGAACATCATGTCGGCCGGCCGGCCCGTATTGGCCAGCTTCGACGAAAACTCATTAAAAGACATCATCGAACAACATGAAATCGGCCTCTTCACCAAAGCTGGAGACAAACAGGCTTTCATCGAAGCATTGCTGTTCTTTTATAATCACAAAGACGAAACCCGGGACTTCGGCAAGAACGGACGACAATTCATCCTCGACAACCTTACCAGAAAAGCAGGCACTTCTTCTTATGTAAACACTATAAGACAAGCGATTCATAAAAATTCCGACTCTCATGAATAAGACAGCACTCATAACCGGCATAACCGGACAGGACGGTTCCTTTCTCGCAGAATTTCTGCTGGAGAAAGGGTACGAGGTCCACGGCATCATGCGCCGTTCCTCCTCTTTCAATACGGCCCGTATTGAACATCTGTATCTGGACGAATGGGTACGCGACATGAAACAGAAACGGCTCATCGAATTGCATTATGGCGATATGACCGATTCAAGTTCGTTGATACGCATCATACAAACCGTACAGCCTGACGAAATCTACAACCTGGCAGCACAATCGCACGTCAAGGTATCGTTCGATGTTCCGGAATACACGGCTGAGGCGGATGCTGTCGGGACGCTGCGGCTGCTGGAAGCCGTCCGCATCCTGGGACTCGAAAAAAAATGCCGTATCTATCAGGCCTCCACTTCCGAACTTTTCGGCAAAGTACAGGAGATACCACAAAAAGAGACCACCCCATTTTATCCGCGCAGCCCTTATGGCGTAGCCAAACAGTACGGTTTCTGGATTACAAAAAACTATAGAGAGTCCTATGGCATGTTCGCCGTCAACGGCATACTTTTCAACCACGAAAGCGAACGAAGGGGAGAAACGTTCGTCACACGCAAAATCACTCTGGCAGCCTGCCGCATCGCTCAAGGTTTTCAGGACAAGCTCTACCTCGGCAACTTGAATGCCCTTCGCGACTGGGGTTACGCCAAAGATTACGTAGAGTGCATGTGGTTGATGTTGCAACATGACACCCCCGAAGACTTCGTCATTGCCACGGGCGAGTACCATTCCGTCAGAGAGTTCACTGAAATGGCTTTTCGGGCTGCTGGCCTCAAGCTCACATGGCAAGGCAATGGAATTGAAGAAAAAGGTATCGAGACATCCACAGGACGAATACTCGTAGAAGTAGATGCCAAATATTTCCGGCCTGCCGAGGTAGAGCAGTTATTGGGCGACCCATCCAAAGCGAAACGACTGCTCGGTTGGAATCCCAATCAAACATCATTCGAAGAGTTGGTCAACATCATGGTGACACACGATATGGATTTCGTAAAACGACTGTACCTGCGCAGCCACAAAGAGTATTGACATGGACAAGGATGCTCGCATTTATGTCGCCGGTCATCGAGGACTTGTCGGCTCTGCCATATGGAACAATTTACAAAGCAAGGGTTACACGCAATTAACAGGCCGCACCCATACCGAATTGGACCTTCTGGACAGTTTAGCCGTACGCCGGTTCTTCGATACAGAAGAGCCGGAATACGTTTTTCTTGCCGCAGCTCATGTGGGCGGCATTATGGCCAACAACACCTATCGGGCCGATTTTATCTACCAAAACCTGCAGATTCAACAAAACATCATCGGCGAAAGTTTCAGACACGGCGTAAAGAAACTTCTTTTTCTCGGAAGTACCTGTATTTATCCACGCGACATTCCGCAGCCCATGAAAGAAGATGCACTCCTTACGGCTCCCCTGGAATATACGAACGAACCCTATGCGATTGCCAAAATAGCGGGACTCAAGTTATGCGAAAGTTTTAACCTGCAATACGGTACGAACTATATAGCTGTCATGCCGACCAATCTTTACGGACCGAATGACAACTTCCATCTGGAGAACTCGCATGTCCTTCCGGCTATGATACGCAAAATACATCTTGCCCGTTGTCTGGCCGAGAACAACTGGCCGGCCATTCGCAGGGACATGAACATCCGTCCCGTAAACGACGTAGACGGAACGGCTACCGAAGAGAGGCTCATCAACGTCCTCGCAAAGTATGGAATTACCGCAGAAGCCGTTTCACTATGGGGAACGGGAAAACCACTTCGGGAATTCTTGTGGAGCGAAGAGATGGCTGACGCCTGCGTCTACATCATGGAACATATAGACTTCGAAGACCTGAAACCCTCAGGAAAAGAGATACGCAACTGTCACATCAACATCGGAACTGGCAAAGAGCTATCGATAGGTGCACTCGCACAACTGATTCAGAAAGCCGTCGGCTATACGGGAAAGATAAAATTCGACAGCACCAAACCGGACGGAACCATGCGGAAATTGACCGATGTCACAAAACTGCATTCACTGGGCTGGCACCACAAAATCGAGCTCGAAGAAGGGGTGTCCAAATTATATAACTGGTATTTGGCCAATTTGAAAGCCAGCAACATCAGGGCATAGGCCCCTCTTCCTACAGCAGCGGGCTTGCCAAGCGGGCGAGGGATTCGTAAACGGCATGGAGATTGGGGCGGTTCTCCCACGATTCGGGGGTAACGGCAACGCTGTTGCCGATATCGCCCAGGAAGTAACCGGTCAGTTCTTCCGCCACTTTGGGGTCGTACATGATGGCCGACACCTCGAAATTATCCTCGAAACTCCGTATATCCATATTGGCCGACCCCACCGAACAGAAGTGGTCGTCTATTATCAATATCTTGGAGTGGTTGAACCCCTTGCAGAAGAAATAGACCTTGATACCGGCATCGAGCATCTCGCCGATGTAGGAACGGGAAGCCCAATAGACTATCTTGCTGTCGGAACGGAAAGGCAGGATGATGCGCACGTCCACACCGCTGAGGGCCGCCACCTTGAGTGCCGTCAGAATGGCCTGGTTCGGCAGAAAATAGGGAGTGGATATGTAGATGGATTTCCGCGCCTTGTTGATAGCGGCGAAAAACGCCTGCATGATGGAAGCCCAGTCAGAATCGGGACCGGAAGAGGCTATCTGCATCGGGGAACGGGTACGTATCCGGCTCTTGGGAAAATATTTCTCGTCGTTGAGCAGTTCTTTACCGCTGACGAAATACCAATCCGTCATAAAGATGGCCTGCAGCATGTTCACCGCATCCCCCTCTATCCGCAGATGGGTGTCGCGCCACGGGCCGAACTTCGTCCCGTGCACATAACGGTCGGCGACATTAATCCCGCCCGTAAACCCTATCTTGCCGTCCACGACCACTATCTTGCGGTGATTGCGGTTATTCAGCTTGCTCGTGAGCCACGGGAACACGACCGGCATGAAACAGCATACCCGGATTCCCATGGCCCTCAACCGCCGGGCGTGGCGGCGCTTCATGTTCCAGCTGCCGACATCATCGTATATCAGACGTACCTCCACCCCCTCTTTCACCTTCCGGGCCAACAGGTCGGTCAGACGGCGCCCCGTTTCATCATTCTCGAAAATGTAATATTCCAGATGCACGGACGATACGGCCCCTTCGATAGCCTCGAACAGCTCCTCGAATTTCGCCTTCCCGTCATTGAGTATCTTCACTTTGTTCCGTACTGTCAGGAGCGCCCTGTTGTTATTCAGCAGCAGGGTAATGATATCCTTATTGGCTTCGATGGGTTCGATGTGCTGAATATCCGGGTCTACGAGTTCGCGCAACTGCACCCGGCAAAGCCGGCCTATCTGCTCGAAATCATCTATCTCCTTGCGGTTGAAAATCTTCTCTTTCCGATAATTGCGGCCGAACACCATGTAGAAAACGATGCCGACCACGGGCAGCAGCGTAATGACGAGTATCCAGGAAAGGGCCTTGACCGGGTCGCGCAGGTCATGGACGATGACGATGACGGCGGCGGCAATAATCACGAAATACAACGCCATGATTACGCTCCGAATATCGGACATGGATATCATCGATGCGAACATACCAGCCATAACCGCCACATTACGTTAGATGGACTGACAAATATAGCAATATATTCGTTGAACACCGAAAATTGCCGTCGGACGGCTGCCCGACCCGCACTCGCAGATACGATTCGGTAGAGACCAATGCACGAAATCCGTCCGGATTCCTTCATCTACCCCGACAAACGCGCCTGACGGACTACCGCATCCGCCGGCACGTTCCAAAATAAGCAAGGGGCAAATTTGTTTTTTCGGTTTAATTGCCTAACTTTGTAAGCGTATTCAAAAGTGAAGCAAGAGGGTTCCGGCAGCGGAATTCTTTTTTTGCATGTACCTATATAAACTGACGGCACACACCGTGAATACCGGAGGAACCGCCCCTACGCCTATCCCGAAAGGGACGTGCAAGGTACCTGACGGTCCCGTACAAGACTCGAACGCCACAGGGATTCCGGCCGATGCGTCGGGATTGCTCTTTTCAGGGAGAGGGCTGTTCCCCGTGCGTTCGGGAGTTTTTATGAATCATATTAACCGCTTAACAGCCGGAACCGACCGGCAACAGTAGTTATGGCAGAAGTTACATACATGACCCGCGAAGGGTACAACAAGCTCAAGGCAGAGTTGGAACACATGCGCGCGAAAGAGCGCCCGGCTGCAGCCGCAGCCATAGCCGAGGCACGCGACAAGGGCGACCTCTCGGAAAATGCCGAATACGATGCGGCCAAGGAGGCTCAGGCCATGCTGGAGATGCGCATAGCCAATATGGAGGCTACGCTTGCCGGTGCCCGTATCCTCGACGAGTCCAATGTGAATACGGACAAGATACAGATACTCAGCCGTGTCAAACTCATGAACCACTCCACGAACAAAGAGGTCGAGTACACGATAGTATCGGAAAAAGAGGCCAACCTGAAAGCCGGCAAGCTTTCGATAGGCACCCCCATCGCCCAAGCCCTGCTCGGCAAAAAGAAAGGCGACAAGGTCGATGTACAGGTACCGGCCGGAACGGTATGTTTCGAGGTACTCGACATCTCCATATAGATTAAAGGACACACTCCGCCGACGGACTGCCGGTATGCTCAGGCGTACCGGCAGTTTCATGTTCCGTCCGACCTATCTGGTCCCCGCCCCCGTTCCCCGAGCCGTGCAGGATGTCTTCCTGACACGGTGAAACGGCTCGGAGAAGCGGCTCCGTCCACACAAGCCGAACGGCGCGCCACGAATCGCCAAGGAAACCGCTCAGGTCTCCTGCATTCCGGGGAGCGTTTTTCACTTTGCCAAGAGAGATTCCCGCCGGCTGCGCGCAACCCGCCGGCCTACGATATCGGACAGACAACGCGTAATTCCTCTACCGCACCGCACGTGGAGTACGCCGACCGACATTGCCGGCAGAAAAAATTTGCTGACAATCGTTTTGCGGCAAATCCCGGAAGCATCCGGAGTTTGTCCCGGTTTTTGTATGCCGACCATATGCATGCTCCGGAAAACGTCCGGAACAAAACACTCCGGCGAAACGGGCCAAGATACCCGTACCGCCGGACAAAAATATCCGAAGCGATGAAAAAAATTCCGATTCCGTTCCTGCTGTCACTCCTTCTGTTCCTGACGGTTCCCGCATGCCGCCATACACGCCAGTCTCCTATACGGAATGGCTCCGCTCCCGAGGTAGCTGCGGCAGTGGATTCCCACAACTCCCGCAATGCGCTCGACTGGGAGGGAAGCTATTCGGGAATCCTACCCTGCCCCGACCGTGGTACGGCAACCGTAAGGCTGACGCTCTCCGGGAGCAAATACCAGCTGCATATCCTCTACGGGAACGGAGAGACGAAAGAAACCGAAGGCGAATTCGTTTGGGATACCACGGGCGGAATCATCACGCTGCACGGAGAGGTTTTCCCATCCGTCTATCGTGTGGGCGAGAACCGTCTCATTCCGTACGGACCGAACGGCAATCCGCTTGGTCTTCCCGACTTGGAGAAAGAGGGACATTAATGCCACGCCCTCTTCCCTCTCACTCCTCCGGAAAATCGAATTCGAGCTGTCCGCACTGCGGCTGTTCGAGGTCGGCGGGATTGCCGATACTCAGCCCCAGCAGCCTTACCTTGCCGTAGATAAGGTCTACGCCCGACAGCAGACCGAGCGACGCATCGAGGAACTGTCCATACTCTGTCACGAATCCAGGAAACGTATGACTTCGGGTTATCTGCCTGAAATCGGAATACTTAATTTTGAGCGTCACCGTCCGCCCGTAGAAATCGCGCCGGCCCGCACGACGCCAAACCTCCTCCGCCGTAGCACGCAGTTCGCGTTCGAGCATCTCCGGTTCCCCTATGTCGGCGAAAAAGGTATTCTCGCATCCCACCGACTTGCGGACCCTGTCCGGCGTGACCTCACGGTTATCTATTGCACGGGCATTGAGATAATACGTATGCCCCGCCTTGCCGAAGTGCCATACCAGTTCGGCCTCGCTGCGCATCTTCAGGTCCGCTCCGGTATGGATGCCCATCCCGTGCATCCTGTCGGCGGTCACCTTCCCGACTCCCCAGAACTGCTCTATCTTCAGCCCTTCGACGAAGGCCTCGGCCTCTTCGCCCGTCACCACCGTCAGCCCGTCGGGTTTGTTGTAATCCGAAGCTATCTTGGCGAGAAACTTATTGACCGACACGCCGGCCGATGCAGTCAGACCGGTGGCCTCCCTTATCCGCCGGCGAATGTCCGAAGCGATGATGGTGGCCGAAGGCATGTTGTAGTGATTCACCGTGACATCGAGGTAAGCCTCGTCGAGCGAAAGGGGCTCCACCCGGTCGGTATAGTCGAAAAAGATATCCATTATCCGGTGCGACACTTCCCGATAGACGTCGAACCTCGCCGGCACGAACACGAGTCCGGGACATCGCGCCAGTGCGGCCCGCGACGACATGGCCGAACGCACCCCGTACCGGCGGGCCTCGTAGCTCGCAGCAGCTACCACCCCCCGTTCGCCCGAATGTCCCACGGCAACGGGCACTCCCCGCAGCCGGGGATTGTCCCGCTGCTCGATGGAGGCATAGAAAGCATCCATATCGATATGGATTATCTTACGCATCGGCAGGATGAGATGAAGAGACTATACGGAAGAGGCGGTACGGCAGCCATCTTTCGGCGGTACCGGGGCTGGACAAGCGGCCCCGTCCAATCATAACGGAAAGCGGAGACCCGATAGTACGCACCGTTCCCGAAAGGCCCTACTCCGCCGCAAGTTCCAGACCGGCGGCTACCGGCATATGGTCGGAATAGACATTGTCGAACGTGTAGTAGTGCAAGACCTCCACCCCCTCCGAGACGAGGATATAGTCTATCCGGAACATGTTGAAAAGCCTGTCGTACGTACCCGAAGTCCCCGACCCCTTCTCTACGAAAGCATCGCGGAGACCGTGCGTCACCCGCCGGTAAGCGAACGACGCAGGCGTATCGTTGAAGTCACCGCATACGACAACCGGATAGGGCGACTGCGCAACATACTCCGCCACCAGTTCGGCCTGGGGAGCACGGCGCATATAGCTCTCGCGCAGTTTGCCTGCTATCTCCGAAAACCGGGCCCGCGTACGCTCTTCCGAAACGAATTTCAGACTGGAAAGGTAGTCGATATCGTCGTTGTCGATATAAGTGGAATTAAGATGATTGTTGAACACCCGTACCGTATCCCGCTGTATCCGGATGTCGGCCCACATGGAGAAGGCACGGTCGCTGCCGTCGGCAGGCAGCAGCCCCGAAGCCACTATCGGATAACGGCTGTAAATTCCCAATCCCGTGAAATAACTCCCCTCCGACCATTCGAGTTCGTAGGGAAATGCCTTGTAGTATTTCAGGTCGGGTATAAACGAAGTGACAGCGGGTTTGGAGAGGTCGCCGCCGAGCTCCTGAAAACAAACGATATCGGTATTGTTGGCATTGACAAGGTCGGCTATCAACTGTACGGTGGGCTTTCCCTCTCCGGCGAAACGGTTGTTGAACCCCATCACATTGTAACTCATAACAACCAGTTCGCTCCGCGAGGGTTTGGGCTCTGCATAACGCTTGCGCAGGTCGGGCCGGTAGAAACGGCCTGCCGCCCCGATTCCGAGCAGGAGCACCGCAGCCACACCGAACGCATACTTCTTCCATCGTACCACCCACCACAGCCCCAACAGTACCTCGGCGACATAGATGGCCGGAAAGACCAGGCCGGGAAAAGCGAATATCCATGCTTTGCGGGGGTCGATATACGCCGCCAGGTAGGCGGCAACGAGCAACAGCGTACACAAGACCGTCAGCACGAGCATGAGGATGTCGATTATCCTGACAGCCAACGGAGCACCCGACCGCTGCCGTCGGGCCTTCTTCTGGTAATACCCGTAATCTTCCATGACAACCGCGGAGCGGTACCCGCTAATAATATATCCAACCCTTCTTCTTCCAATACCACAGCAGCAGCCAGCCGAAGAGCATGCCGCCCAGATGGGCGAAGTGGGCCACGCCGCCGCGGCCGCTGATGCCCGCTACGAGTTCGATGACGCCGTATATCACCACGAACCATTTAGCTTTCAAAGCGATGGGTGGAAAAACAAGCATAATGACGTTGTTCGGATGAAGCAGGCCGAACGCAAGCAGCAGGCCGAATACCGCACCCGAAGCGCCTATCGTATAGGTATGCGCATAACGGGCGAGCAAGGCGGGCGGCACACCGGGGTCGGCAGCGGCGGCCGCATACTCTATCCAGTTCACCCCGAGCTGTATCAGCCCGGCCCCGATACCGCAGACGATGTAATAGGTGAGGAAACGCCGGCTGCCGAGGTCGTATTCCAATCCCCTGCCGAACATCCACAGGGCGAACATATTGAAGAAGATATGCCCGAAATTGGCATGCAGGAACATATAAGTCAGCGGCTGCCAGATATGGAAATCGCCCCCTTTCCAGAAACTCAGCGCCCCGAATTCGAGCAGCGCATTGCTTATCCTTCCCGGCAGCAGTATCTCCGCCAGAAAGACGAGAATGTTTATTATCAGCAGGTTCGCCACTACGGGCGGGGTTCTGAAAGCCCCGTTAGCTATCGCCATGACAATCTGTTTTTCTTTCGTTCACACCGGCCCGCAGGCCGTAACCGTCCGCCCGTCTTCCGGCGGCACGCCGCTACTTTCGGAAAAGTTTCCTTATCTCATCCGGTGCCATCCGGACGAGGACCGGACGCCCGTCATAGGTATGGTTATACCGTCCGCCGTCGGAGAGCGCCTCCATGATAGCGGTCATCTCGCCTTCGGAGTAGCCGGAAGGCGCACGCTTCGCCCCGTCGCGGGCCAGTACGGCCGCCAGACGCTCCCGCCCCTCTTCGACAGGCTGCGTTCCGTCTGAAAGGGCATCCATGATGTCGTACAGCAAATCCTGTATCTCATCGACCGAGAAATCGGCGGGAATGCCCGTCACCTCGATGCTGTTTTCATCCCGTCTGACATACTCAAATCCCAGCGCGAGAAACTCCTCGTACCGCTCGGTCAACAGTGCGGTATCATCGGCCGAAAAGACGAGTACCTCCGGAAACATCAGTTTCTGTGTGACGGAGGTTTCGTTGCCCAGCATCACCCGGTAACGTTCAAACAGAATAGCCTCCCTGGCTCGCCGAAGGTCTACCAGCACCAGCTCGCCGGAACAGGAGGTGGCCGCATAACCGCCTCCCAGCGCAAGTGCGCCACGGAAGCCTTCCGCCGAGTCGCCGAACGGCAGCTCTCCGCCGCCCGGTCCCTCCTCGATATACTCCAGCACGGAGCTGTCGAAACGCTCCACGGCATCGTCCCGGCCGATACCGGCCAAAGTATCGTACCCGCCGGTAAAATCCGACAGCCCCGCCTGCGAACGCCGCCCCATCCCTTCGCTCCGGAAAGGGTTGTACGAAGGATTGGTCGCCGCGGGGGGTATCCGCTCTATCGGGCCCTCTTTCCTGACGGGAATCTCCACGCTTCCCCCATCGTCGAAATCCATGAACGAAACGGCTCCCGTTTTGGCGAGCGATTCCCGCACCGATGCGTGTATTATCTGCCATATCGCGGGCCCGTCGTCGAACCGTACCTCTATCTTCTGGGGGTGGATATTCACATCTATCTTGTCGGGGTCCACCTCGAAAAAGAGAAAATAGGAGGGCTGCGTTCCGGCAGGAATCAGCTTCTCGTAAGCCTGCATGACGGCTTTATGAAAATAGGGGCTCTTGAAGAACCGGCCGTTCACGTACATGTACTGCTCGCGGTTGGTCTGCTTGCTGGACGAAGGCTTTCCGACGAAACCGGTGATTTTCACCAGCGACGTCTCGGTTCCCACTTCCAGCAGATTGCCGGCGGCGTGCTTTCCGACAAGACCCACGATTCGCTGCTTGAGTCCCGAAGGATGGAGCGTGTACACCGGAGCATCCTCCCCGTAAAGCGAGAACGACATCTCCGGATGACACATGGCCACCCGCCTGAACTCTTCGGCGATATGACGCGGTTCGGTCGTACTCTTGTCCAGAGCCCGGCGTCGGGCCGGTACGTTGAAGAAGAGATTTTTCACCGCGAACTGGCTCCCGACCGGCGCCACGACATTCTCCTGCGACTGGAAGCGGCTTCCTTCGACGACCAACTGCGTGCCGAGCTCGTCCTCCGGCCGGCGCGTAGTCAGCTCCACATGCGCGATGGCCGCGATGGAGGCCAGCGCCTCGCCGCGGAACCCGAACGTATGCAGCGCATAGACATCCTCTATGCGCGTTATCTTGCTCGTCGCATGCTTGTCAAATGCCATCCGCGCATCCAGAGGCGACATACCCTCTCCGTCATCGATGACTTTGATAAGCTCCTTGCCCCCGTTGCGATAACTCACGGTGATGGCTGTCGCACCGGCGTCCACGGAGTTTTCCATCATCTCCTTGACCACCGATGCGGGACGGTTCACCACTTCTCCCGCCGCAATCTGGCTTGCGACGGTATCGGGCAGCAATCTTATCTTGTCTGGCATCCTGTAAACTGCGGAAAATTAAAACGGTCAACTGATTACCCACACCACGGCCACGACCAGCGCAGCGAGTATCACCAGCAGGAAAAGCACGCTTCCCGTCCTTCTCCTGCCGCGCCGGCGGCCGGCCTCCGACTCCATCATGCGCTGCATTCTCCGCCGGCGCAGCATATCGCCGGGAACATACTCCCCCTCAGTTGCGGGACGCGCTCCGAGCAGCTCTTCGCGCCGCTTCTCACGCGCCTCCTTCTCCGGGTCATAATAACGCGGCCGGTAATCGAACTGTCGCGGTTTGGGCGTATAAAAGAATCTTGCCATACTTCTGCGGGGTTACGTGACGTTGCCTTCGGTCCGAACGGTCATAATAACGCGCGTCCGTACCGTTCAAGTATCCGCTGCCGGAACCGAAAGTGCACGAACGCCGCTGTGACCGAACAAATATACTCCTTATCTGAAGAAATTCCGCATGCGCTCGAATATATTTTGTTCCGGCCGCGAGTTGTCGGGCGTGCCGAACGACGGACTCTGCGCAAGCTGTTCGACCGTCTTCCGCTCCTCGACAGAGAGCTTCGACGGCACGTCGATGTCAACCACGACCAGAATGTCGCCCCGGCCCCGGCCATTGATATCCGGAATACCCTTCCCGCGCAGGCGCAATACGCTCCCCGCCTTGGTCCCGGCCGCTACCTTCACCTTCGCACGGCCTTCCACGGTCGGAACCTCTATCGTTCCGCCCAGCACCGCCGTCGGTATCGAAATTTTATGGCTGTGCAGCAAGTCGTTGCCGTCGCGCACGAGCTGCGGGTCGCGCTCCTCCTCGATGACCACCAGCAAATCGCCGTTGATGCCGCCTCTGCGGGCCGCATTCCCCTTGCCGCTGACCGACAGCTGCATGCCTTCGCCCACACCAGCAGGTATCTTTATCTCCACGACCTCCTCGCCGCGTACAACACCTTCCCCCTTGCACTTGGGACACGGGTCGGTAATGACCTCGCCGCTGCCCTGACATGTAGGACAGGCACGCTGCGTCTGCGTCCGCCCGAAGAAGCTGTCAACCACCTCGGTCACCACACCCGTTCCGTTGCAGGTCTTGCATTTGGAAACTCCCGAAGGGGTACGGGCTCCGCTGCCACCGCACTGGTCGCAGACGACGAACTTGCTTATCTTCAACTTCTTCGTCGTCCCGTTCACGATTTCCTTAAGCGTCAGCCGTACCTTTACCCGCAGGTCGGAACCCCGGTTCACCCGACGGGCTCCGCCGGCCGAACCGCCAAAACCGCCAAAACCGCTGAAGCCTCCGAAACCGCCGCCGAAGTGACCGCCGAATATATCACCGAACTGGCTGAATATATCCTCCATGGAGAATCCGCCGCTGCTGTACGTTCCGCCTCCCGCCGGGCCGTTCATGCCTGCGTGTCCGAACTGGTCGTAACGCGCCTTCTTGTCCGGATTGCTCAGGACATCATACGCCTCGGCCGCCTCCTTGAACTTCTCCTCAGCCTCCTTGTCCCCCGGATTCTTGTCCGGATGGTATTTCAGGGCGGCCTTCCGATACGCCTTTTTTATCTCATCTGCGCTGGCGCTACGTTCCACGCCCAGCACCTCATAGTAATCCCTTTTTGCCATATCAAATCACGGGACGCAACGTCCCCGCCTCTTATCTTCTCTTTTACGATACCCGCCGCCGGGCCGGCTTTCCGTCCGGATACGGCGCTACTCGCCTACCACCACCTTGCTGTGGCGTATGACCTTGTCGTGCAGTTTGTACCCTTTCTGTACGACATCGACGATTTTCCCCTTCTGTTTCTTGTCCGGAGCCGGTATCTTCGCTACGGCTTCATGAAAATCGGTATCGAGCTCCTGCCCGAAAGCCTCTATCTCCGACAGCCCTTTGGTACGGAGCGTATCCCTCAACTTGTTCGAGATAAGCACCACTCCCTCACGGACAGCCTCCACGTCCGACGCCTTCTGCATGGCATCAAGGGCCCGTTCAAGGTCGTCCATAACCGGCAACAATGCCTTGATGACATCCTCGCCGGCGGAAGAGATAAGGTCCATCTTCTCCTTCAGCGTCCGTTTGCGGTAGTTATCGAACTCGGCCGAAAGCCTGACGTACTTATCGCGCCACTGCGCAGCCTCTTCTGCCATTTTTACAGCAGCGGAATCCTTTTCAGCCTCCTCTTCTGCCATCTTGACACCGGTGCCCTCCGTCGCTTCCTGCGGACCGTTTCCGGCGGCATCGGCAGGTTGTTCCTTAACTTCCTCTTGTTCTGACTTTTTCGTCTCCTTATCCTTACTCATGGCTATCTGTTTGATTTTTTCCGCCCTTACAGGCTCAAAATATATACCAAGCACACGCGGCCCGCAATCCTGCCACATGGAGCAGGCAGAGTGCAAAATAACGGAAAATTAACGGGTTTAGAAAATTTCAGCCGAGGCCTTTCCTCCGGGGATGCAAAAAACACGTTCCGGGAGGTATATTCCCGGAACGACACAACACAACTAAAACTGATAAAATCTGACACAGACCGCCGTATACGGACGGCCTATCTCTTTGCTGCAAAACCTTTTCCTTTCTTTTACAGTATCCCTCTCACACTGCATCCGCACGACATACTCCGGTAAAGCACGGGATTACCGCCACAAAAATAATCTGTTTTTCTCGACTTTCAAATATTATTTATCGTTAATCAATAATAATATATCAAATTCCGCATCATACCATCTCCGCATTCCGCACCTGCGCATCCTGCCGCATCAAGACGACCGGAAAACTGTACACCGCCGTATTTTAATAGACGGACAACCTCTCTTTCCTATAACAACCGAAAGAGATAATTTTCTCATACGCACTATATGCGATACATAATAATATTTATTGCAAATATAAATAAATCACAATATACTATGCAATACACACAATACATTTTTTCGATAAAAAACACGAAAAATGTTGCGGGAATAAAAATTTAGCCCTATTTTTGCTCCGCTTTTTCAAGGAATATTGGGCTATGGTGTAATGGTAACACTACAGATTCTGGTCCTGTCATTCTTGGTTCGAATCCAGGTAGCCCAACAGGAAAAGCGAAAGGGAGGTACGGATATCGTATCTCCCTTTCTGTTATACGGGTGCGGCCCAGGCTCGTCCGCGCCGCAGCACATGCCCCCATGCACGACGGCCTGGGTCAGGAAACGGCCGAATGCCGCATGGAGTGCCGGCGTCCGATACGAAAAACTACCGCAATCACCACCGCTGTCAGAATCTCCGACAGGGGCAGGGCCAGCCAAATGCCCACTGCACCCAACGCTCTGGGGAGCAGAATAAAGCTCGGTATCAGAAACATGAATCCGCGCAGCATGGCAAAACACGTAGCAGGCAGCACCTTCCCGATGCTTTGGTAATACCCTACCACGGCAAGGTTCGCAATAAAGAAAATGAACCCCGCCCCGATATAGGGGAACCCCTCTATCGCAATACGTGCGGCGATATCGCCGGGATTCAGGAAAAGTCCCACGAGCTGTTTCGGGAAAAGCACGAAAGCGGCCGTCGCCACCGTACCGCACATCAGAGCAGCAGTCAATGAAGCTCCCAGAGTCGCATGCACCCGTTCCGTCTTTCCGATGCCCGCGTTGAAACTGATAATCGGCTGGGCAGACTGCGCGATGGCATTTCCTATCATAAAGACGAAGGGCAGATAGTAACAGCTCACGCCGAAAGCCCCCACTCCATCGTCCCCGAGATACTGCATGAAGACGTGGTTCCCGACGAACATCAGCGTCGCCATCGTCGCCTCGCCCAGCAGCGCCGAAAATCCCAGCCGACATTGGCTGCCTATGTTCCGTCCGAAAAATGTGAAGGCCTTCTTGCCGAACCGCAGGCGGCACAGACGCAGGTGCCGCGCCCGAAACGTCAGGTAACCCGCCGCGATGCACGTTCCCGTCAGGCAGCTTATCGAAGTCGCGAATGCCGCCCCCCTCACGCCCCAGCCGAAAGGAAAAATAAAGAGCCAGTCGAGCACCACATTGACGAAAGCAGCAAGCAGGCTGCACCACATGGCGAGTTTCGGAGCACCGTCCAGACGCAGGGCGAACATGGCGACCGCCGTCCACAACGTAAAGAGCATCGAAGGGGCGAACCAGACGAGATAATCCACCACCATCGGCAGCAAACGTTCGGAAGAGCCGAGCCAATAGGCCGTCCCCTCCGGAAAAAGCATGACGGCGCCGACCAAGGGCAGAGCGACGGCCGTCACGAAAAGCAGCGCCTGGGTGACATTCACACGCGCCATGCGGGCCCTGCCCCTCGAAAGGCAAAGAGATGCGGTTATCGAACTGCCCATTCCCACCATCAGGCCGAAGCCCGTCAGCACCATCAGCAGCGGCACACAGATATTGACCGCCGCGATTCCATCGCTCCCCACGCCGTGTCCGATAAAGATGCCGTCTATCGTCGTCACTGCCGACACGCCCAACATGCCGAGCAGGGTGGGAAAAAATACCTGCCCGAACAAGACCGAAATCTTCTCGGTACCCCATTCAATCGTCTTCTGTTTCATACTGCAACATTTCGGTTGGCAAGACGCCCGCCGCACCGCCCCAACGAGAAGTGCCGAATAAGCCGATTGGTTCTACCCGGCCATCTTATCCGGCACCTCCGCCCTCCGATGAGGATTACAAAACGTCCTGTTTTCGTTATGTCGCCGCAAAGATGGGTCAAATAATCCGGACGTCCAAACCCTCTTCCGACCCCGGCCGGCGGACCGCTGGCAGGGTATTTGATACCTGAACCGGAAACGACAAAACTCGAATCAAAAAAATACAGGCTATGAAAAAGGAAGAGAAACTATCGGCGGAGCTCCGCGAGAAGGTGGCAGAGGTCAGACTCGACAATGAGGGAAAACCGGAAAACCAGAAGGTCACACGCAAAGAGGTCGCAGCGGAGGTCAAAAAGATAAACCCCGACTGCAACAGTCTCGACCGGGGATAACGACCGACGACTACACGACCCGGAACATCCCGGCCGGCAGCGACAGCACTCCCGTCTCCGCAGTGTAAAGACGGCTGCCAAACTCCGCAGGCGGCGCGAAAACATTCGCGCCGCCTGTTCCGTATTGCGGCCGATAGGTCTCCGCGAAACACCCGCCGCCCGTCGGGGAAATAGGGCTTCCCCCTGCATTTTACGCAACCAATGCAACAAAACGCCTCCTTCATGCATCATACGGATAAACGGGATGTTCTACCCGCCCGTTAAACGAACCTAAACCGAATACCATGAACTTCAAAAGACTGTTCTCTGCGATGTTTGCTATCGCATGGGCTACCGCCTGTACCACCACCTGTCCACCACCTCCTCCGCCGCCTCCACCACCGCCACCGTCGGGGCCTCCCCTGTTCACCGAACTCTCCGGAGCAGAATATTACGGTGACAAGTTCGGCGGCGACGTCGGCTACTACCGTCTCACCTTCACCGAAGGGGATTACGAACTCCGAATAGGACTGTTCTCCTGCACGGTAGACGAAACCATCTTCGCCATCAGACTGGTCGCCGGCACCTACGAATATGCCGAGCGGGAGTCGCTTTGCATCAAAACCTTCTTTCCCGCCGATAACACGGCGGACGAAGGCTCGCTGCTCATGGACCACGGTACCCCCATACCCCTCACGGACGGACAGCTCTCCATCCTCTCCTCTGCGGGCGGCTACCTCATCCGTGGAGAGTTCTACGCCGGCGAACAGCTTATCCAATGCAAATACAGCGGTCCCATCCACATCGACGACCGGAGCGACCGGTTTCTGCACCGAGCCGACAGGCTCTCCCTCCGATACATGGGCGGATATCCGCTCCATGCACCGCGACACGGCCTGCTGCATATCGTCATGGAGCATTCCGAAACTCCCGGCGAAGGACTGCAGTTGGCCTTGACCGTTCCCTTGCCCGAAGAGGGTAGCTACCCGGCCGACAACGTGACGCTCCCGACGGGCATCTTCCACGTCTCCACGGATTGGGAGCGCACTTACAGAGTGCTGAAAAGTTATGCCAATGAATTTCAGACACTCGAATACACCCTTGTCGACGGAACAATCGCCTCCGGCATACTCATCGACGACGGCACCATCTCCATCACCGACGACGAAGGCGTCTATAAAATCTCTACCGAACTGACAGGCATCCGTTTCACCGTAACGGACGGTTCCATACATCTGCACCAACGGAGCGATATCATCCGTTGGGAGTTCGAAGGCGTACCGCCGACACACGCAATAGACATGACCGCTCCCGCCTCTTCGCTCGACAGCGACCTACAATTGACCGGTTTGTCACTTTTCCGGGCCGACACCGACGACTCATGGCCGCCCCGCGACAAAAAGGGAAACGTTCCGGGAAGATTCTGGCGCATCCTGCTATATGAAGAGGGAGTAACGGTTCTGACCGCCCCCGACGGTACCCTCTCCGTCAGCGGCGAGGGAGACCTGATAGGTATTCAGCTACTGGCCGACTCGGCCGCAACCCTACCGCTGGGCAGCTACCCGCTGTACGACCGGTACGAAATCCCCGAATCCGCGGGATATGCCCTGCCGGGAACTCCGGAGGTAAACTGCGGGCAGGCGTCGATATTCGATACGGGTGCCGGCTGCTGGTATGCGCACTTTGCCCCCGACAGCACGGGAACATCCGCCCCGACTCTCCGTGCAGGAGCCGTCCAAGGCGAAACGATACTCTGCGAAACGGCCGACGGCCAATTGCAAATCGACCTTTCGCTGAAAGATAAATACGGCCACGCCGTGACGGGGAATTTCCTCTACCCTCTTTCTCCGGAGGAGGTGTTCCCACCAGCCGGAGAAGCACCGGAAGCACCCTGAACAGGCGACACGGCAGGCGGAACCTGCGGCACGGCCTCTCCTGCCGGGAAAAAAACGGGCAGGCCCCGACGGACCTGCCCGATATAACCCGACGAATGTCACCGCAGGAAATGACTATTGGACGAACAGGGCCTCCGTCCTGCCGATGATATCCGTTTCGGAAGCCGTCAGAGGGAATACGATGGAGGGTTTCAGATACCACATCTGCCGGCCCGCCTTGTAGCGTCTCTCCCCGCCTCCGGTCACGTTCAGCATGACGACATCCTCCCTGCCTACCTTGCCCTGCTTCACGGCCTGTATCAGCGAATCCACCGCCACCGCAGCGGCATGGTGTATGTCGATGCCCTCCGTCTGCTCGAAAAGTTTGGACGCCCGGCGAAGGGCCGCATTGGTCGAAACGAAGAAATCGCCGCCGCTCTCTTTCAAGGCATCGTACAGTCCGCCCGCCAGACCGTAAGGGGGACGGCGGTTAGATAGCACCTTGGCATCGATGATGCCCGCATCGCGGCGCGCGCGGTGGTCGTCGTAAGGCAACATGTGCCGCGAGTCGGCCCGCCACGCATCGTACATCGGAACGAAGGGAGCGTTCTGCGAAACCATGAGCTTCATACGGTTGGGGCCGAAGCGACCGTCCGCCTCCAGGCGCATGGCCGCTTCCCATGCGGCGATGGCGCCCGTTCCACTGCCCACGGCCTGGAAATAGTAGTCCGGGATACGCCCGATGAAGGCCGCCGCAGAAAGCACCGTGGTCGCCATACCGTCGCGGCGCGCCACATTCTTGGCACCTCCTTCGGCGATGAAACGCCCCGATTTGAGCGCCACATTGCTCAGATGAATGGCATCGAAATAATCGCCACCCTTCTGGGCGGCTATCAGCTTCACGCAGTCGTTGAGCGGTTCCTCGAACCACAGCGCATCGAGATTGTCCTCCGGTACGCTCAGCAGCAGCGGTATATTGTTTTCCGAACACACCTTCGCGAACGCACGCGCGGTATTGCCCGCCGAGGCCACGACAAGTATGCGTCCGGCCGACTCGTCGAAACGGCCGCATACGCTGTACGCCTCGGTCTCCTTGAAGGAACAGGTGGTCATCTCCGCCCCCTTTTCCGGGAAATAGCCGCTGAACGTAATATAGAGGTTATCGAGTCCCAGATGGGCGGCCAGTCCCTCGCTTTTGTAGGTTACCGGTGCGGCCGACCCCTTCAGGGTACGCCGGACGGGAAGCCAGTCGCAGAACTTGTAAATTCCGCTGTCGTCGCTCCGTATATCGATGCACTTCACTTCATATTCGGTTCTGATAAGGGAAGGGGTATTGCACTGCCTGTCCTCAAGCACCAGACCATCGTCTTCGAACACGCGTCCCGTAGCCACACAGCGCAGTTTATACTTCGTAGGCCGGAAATCTTCCATATCTATCTATTTGGTTTGGACTGCAAATATAGCAAAATTATATTCGCTGAAATACGAAAGTGCATGTCGGGCCAAAGGCCGGCGCACGCTCGCAAAGCAATTCGTTTGAAGCAAATATAAAAAACATATTCGATGAAAACCGAAAACGGTCGTCGGGCGAAAACCTGGCCTGAGGTCGCTCTCCTCACGACATTCTGTCACGGAAATCGCGGTAACCGAACCGTTTTACCACTTCCAGCTTCCCGTTTTCATGCACAATGGCTATCGAGGGGTGGGAAACCCCGTTGAACATCGTGGTCTTCACCATCGTGTAGTGTATCATATCCTCGAACACCACCCGGTCGCCCACCGAAGGTTCCGTATCGAACGCCCAGTCGCCCTTGTAATCGCCCGCCAGGCAGCAGTTGCCGCCCATGCGCCAGCGCACCTCCCCGGGCCGGGGCTCGTGCGCCCCCACGATGGCGGGCTTGTAGGGCATCTCCAGCGTATCGGGCATGTGGCATGCGAACGAAACGTTCAGCATCGCCGTATTCACCCCGCCATTGCGGACAATATCCTCCACTGTCGCAACGAGCCATCCCGTACGCCATGTGAACGCACTCCCCGGTTCCAGAATGATGCGCAGGTGGGGATACCGCGCGCGGAACCCGCGCAGGATATCGATAAGTTCCTCCTCGTCGTAATCTTCCGCCGTCATCAGATGGCCGCCGCCCATGTTCACCCACCGCACCTGCGGCAGCAGGTGGCCGAACCGCTCCTCGAACGCCCCGAGCGTCGCGCGCAGGTCGGCCGGCCGCGACTCGCAAAGGGTATGGAAATGGAGCCCCTCCACCCCTTCCGGCAGCCGGGGCAGGTCGGCAGCCGGAATACCGAGCCGCGAATCGGGCGACGCCGGATTATAGAGGTCGGTCGCCACCGTCGAATAGGCCGGGTTCACCCGCAGCCCGCAGGATATGCCGTTCAGCAGGGCCCGGGCGCCGAAGCGCTCCCACTGTCCCAGCGAATTGAACGTAATGTGGTCGCTGCAACGCATTATCTCCGGAAAATCGTTTTCGGTATAGACAGGCGCATAGGTATGCGCCCGGCTGCCATACTCTTCGAGCACGAGGCGCGCTTCCGCCACGGAACTCGCCGTAGCCCCGTCGGAATGTTCCCGCAACAGCGGGAATATGCGCCACATCGCACACGCCTTCAGCGCCACGATTATTTCTACACCCGCAGCCTGACGCACCTTGTCGATGACCGCAAGGTTCCTGCGCAACAGCCGTTCGTCGAGTACGAAGCAGGGCGACGGCACCTTATCGAAATCCACCATGACAACAATTTCTGCAAATATACGAATATTCGCCGAAGGCTGAAAGCGGTCTTCGGACGACAGCCCGACCCGCAAAGACAGGCGCGATTCGTCCGAATCAGCCGGAACCATCCACCCGTAAACGCCGGTACGGCAGCGCAAAGTGCGCTGCCGTACCGGTATCGGAAAAGATATACCGGGCGGCCTTTCCCGGGTGCCGCCCGGCGCCCCTGCGGGGCCAAGCGGCATTACTGTATGTCGGAATAATCGGGCCTGTCCGTTCCGGCAGCACCGGCTCCCCGGTACAAACCGGTACGCGCCTCACCTCCGTTTACGGTCACGTTCGTATAGCTATTGTTTTCATTGAACGTATATTCATACCAGTCGTTCCCGACCACGGGCTTTGCCTGACGTCCCGCACCGTCGGTATCCACAACACCCGTCAGATGCGTATTCTCGACCGAGCAGTTCTCGATGCGTCCCGTACAGCGTCCCGCAATACCGCCCGTATAGAACTCGGACCTGACAGCTATACCGCCACCAATCGAAGTACCACCGCGCCACGTATTGACCAACGCTGCATCGAATACCCGGCAATTTACAATCGACGACGCCGCACCCGCTTCACTGCCTGCATAATCCGTATTCTTTTCAAAAGAATCCACTCCGGTTTCCAGTGCACCTACGATACCACCTACATAACAGTTATATGCATTGGCATCTATCAGTGCAGTCATATTCGTAGACACGGACCCCGTGAACGAACAGTTCGCAGCCTCGAGTACCGCCCCCATAGGAACGAACCCTACCAGACCGCCCCCGAACATGTGGTTGGAGTCACCGTATCTGGTAGCCGTTATGGAACCGGAAGCATGCACGTTGTCGAGCGTCAGCGTACCGTCCTTCACCTTACCCACGATGAGGCCGCCTTCGCTCGCATCGCCTTCCAGCGACTCCACTTTCACGTTCAGGTTCACGATTGTGGCATCGCCCGTGGTTGTAGCGAAAATACCGGCCTGCTCGCTGCTCACCGAGCCGACCGTACCCATGTCTATGGTATGTCCGTCGCCGTCCAGCGTTCCGCCGAAATCGGTGATGTTAGGCATCGCATCCAGCGTCATGTCATCGGTCAGGATGAAATAGCCGTCCTTGTCGTTGTTGATGGCATCGAGGGTTCCATCCTCGATATAGGTCACCTCCTCGCTCTGGAGCGAAGCCACATCCATCTTCACGGTGTAACGCGTGGCCGCCGCGAGCTCCGTAGCCGCGAAACTCGCCGTATATCTCTTGCCGCTCTGCCCCGACCGGGTAATGACCGTCACGTCCATCCGCGCAGACCGGCCGCCGAGGTCGAGCGGAACGATGCCGACCATATATCCGGCCGGGTCGCCGGATGCGGAAACACCGGGAAGCACCCGCACCGCCGCGTTCACATCCGCAGCCGAGAAGACGGGCTCAGCGGTGCCTGCGAAATCCACCGTACCGCCGTCATAGAAGGTATATCCGTCAAGACCGACCGTTACCGACTGTACCGTTTCACCCGCCGCAAGGCCCGTCATGTTCACATCAAGACGCGCCAGAGAGGGACGGAAAGCGAAACCGGCCGGCAGCGTAAACTCCGTAGTCCCCGCCTCGACGGAATACTCGCCCGTCGCGTAAGCCACTCCGAGGGTATAATCCGACAGGTTTCCGTTCTGTACGGCGGGCAGCCCGAAAGCGAGTGTCCCCGCCCGCAGGTCGGCATTCACGCCGGTCACTCCCGACCCGTAATAGTAGGCGTATATTTTGGTCAATACCGTAGTCTCCTCGCCGACAGTCACACTCCCCGTAAAGTCGGAAACGGCCCCCGCCTGCGACGCCCTGAACTCAAAAGGCCCGTATGTCCGGCCGGCAGCATCCGCGAAACCGACCATGATTACGTCGTCCTCTTCCCACAGGGCGGCCAAATCGTCGTATGAGACACGCGTATCCCCCTCCGACACATAAACTCCCCGCGTCAGGGCACCGATGGTCATCTCTATTGTGCGCATCCCGCCGGCAGATGCTCCGGGTTCGCTCCCGGTACAGGAAGCGAGGAGCGCAACGGCCCCCGCCGCCAAAAACAACAATTGCCTCTTCATACTTTCTTCTCCCCTGAAATCGTTTTTAAATTGTACGTCCGTTCTACTCCCAGGGCTGCAGTTCGCCCCCCTCTTCGTAATCGCCCGCCGAAGGCAGGGATTGTGCGATGCCCGTTTCGAGCCTAACCTCCGTCGTTTCAATCTTCGGTGCCGCATAAGCGGCGCGGATATCCTCCTTGATACTCATCATGCCGATAAAGAACATTAAAAAGTTAAACCTGTATTTTTGAATTTCATTATCAATCACTCAAGGTGTTCCGCCGGTCCATGCGACCCGAACCCGTTTTGTTTCCGTTACGAAGCCGCCGTACCGATACCGCATCCGGCCGCTCCACACGAATTTCACGCTGCAAACTTATACTACAAAAAACATTAATATATAGCAACTTACAAACATTTTTTCCAGAATTTGCAAACACTTCCTCCTGCGGTACGGCGCCGTCCAATTTCCACGCGGCTCATAGCTGCTCATCCGCTGGGATTTACGCAGCCCGTCAGGCATAAAAAACACCGGCGGGCAATTGCCCGCCGGTGCTGTCGGAGCCGTCACGGCCCTCGGTTATTTCACGACCACTTCGGCCGTATCGTCCTTCAGGAGCGTCTCCACCTTCTGTCCTTTCCGCTGGTAAATCGTTCTGAGGTCGGGACACCCTGCACAATAGACCCCCTCCATTCTGGATGCGCACCCGCTGATATCGAGCTCCGTGAACTTGTTCAGTCCGGCATAGATGAGCGCAAGCTCCGGATTGTTGCTGAGGTCTACGGAGAGCATGTTGCACGAAACGATATTCAACTCTTCCAACACCGGATTGTGCGTCACGTCGATTTCGGTGATGTTACCGCTTCCGACCGACAGCCGCCGAAGCCCCGCCATCGCCGACACATCCACCGAAGGAATCCGCGTACCGGAACAATCCAGCACCTCCAGTCCGGAATTGTTGCTCAAATCCAACTCCGCCAACGCTTCGTTGCCGGAAACCGACAGTTCACGGAGCGCCGCATTGGCTCTCACATCGACCGATGCCAGTCGGTTACTGCCGAGATTGAGCACCTCCAACGCCGTATTGCCGGAGACATCCACCGCAGCCACCCCGTTCCAGGCGATATTCAGCTCCCGCAGCGCAGTATTCGCACGCACGTCAAGCGATTCCAGCTCGTTACGGCTGAGGTTGAGTACCTCCAGTTTCGTATTGGCCGACACATCCAGCCCCGTCAGCGGCCGCGTATGCTCGAAATCGCCGCAGAACTCGAAGGTCTTCAGGTTGGGGAAAGAGGCAATACCCTCGACGGAGGCGATTTCCCAATTCTCCGTTACCCGAATAGCGGTGACCTCCTCGGCCTCCGCTTTCGAAATGCGGCCGTCTTTGTCCTTGTCGAACTGCTTTACCAGAAAGGCGGAAAAGAGCGGGTCGGGTATCTCCACATATTCCTCCTCCAAGGAGCCTCCCGGTTTCCCGTTGTCATCGCCAGTTCCTGTGCCTCCTGCGGGTTCGGAACACCCCGCCAGCCAGAGGCATGACGAAGCGAACAACAGCCAAATGCTTCTTTTCATCTGTTCAATAGGTTTTAAGGTTAAAAAATACGATTCTCAGGAAACTTTTCCGGCCGGAGAATTCCGGCCGGAAAAGTCGTAAGATAACGGTGTCCGTGTCACAATTCGAGGTTCACGTCGAACAGCTCTACCCACGGCAGGCCTCTCTCGCCGATTTCGGCCATGAAGGGGTCCGGGTCGAACTCCTCTACGTTGAAGACGCCGGGCTTCTTCCAGAGACCACGGGCGAACATCTCCGCCCCAAGCGCGGCAGGCACACCGGTCGTAAAGCTGACCGCCTGCGTGCCGGTCTCCCGAAAGGCTTTCTCGTGGTCGCAGTTATTGTAGATGTAATAAGTACGTTCGCGGCCGTCCTTAACGCCCTGAATACGGCATCCTATCGAAGTCATGCCCGTATAGTGTTCGCCGAGCGATTTGGGGTCGGGCAGCACGGCCTTGAGGAACTGAATGGGCACTATCTCCACCCCGTTGTAGACGATGGGGTCGATGCGGGCCATGCCGATGTTCTGTATCACGCGCAGGTGCGTCAGGTACTCCTGTCCGAAAGTCATCCAGAAACGGGCCCGGCGGATGGAGGGATAGTGTTTCACGAGCGATTCGAGCTCCTCGTGATAGATAAGATACGACTCGCGCTCCCCTATCTCCGGATAGGTCAGCGGTTTGTGTATCTCGTGCGGAGCGGTCTCCACCCACTTGCCGTTCTCCCAGTACTTGCCGGGCTGCGTCACTTCGCGGATGTTGATTTCCGGGTTGAAGTTGGTGGCGAACGCCATGCCGTGGTTGCCCGCGTTGCAGTCCACGATATCGAGGTAATGTATCTCGTCGAAGTGATGTTTGGCGGCATAGGCCGTGAATATGGAAGTGACGCCGGGGTCGAAGCCGCAGCCGAGGATGGCCGTAAGCCCTGCCTCGCGGAACCTGTCCTGATAGGCCCACTGCCATGAATATTCGAAATGGGCCTCCTCCTTGGGTTCGTAATTGGCCGTATCCAGATAGTTCACGCCGCATTCGAGACACGCGTCCATAATCGTCAGGTCCTGGTAGGGAAGCGCCACGTTGATGACGATATCCGGCCGGAAAGCCCGCATCAGCGCCGTCAGCTCCTCGACGCTGTCGGCATCCACCCGGGCCGTTTTAATCCTTCCTCCGCCCACCGCGGCGGCTATGTCGTCGGCCTTGCTCTTGGTACGGCTCGCCAACATGATTTCCGTAAACACCGGACTGGCCGCCACCTTGTGCGCCACCACGGTTCCCACACCGCCGGCTCCGATTATCAGTACCTTGCTCATTGCTAAGTTATTTAATTGATTGGACAATTCAATCCTGTGCGGCACACCTGTCTGCCGTCTGACAAAGATATAATATATTCGACGAAATCCGAAAGCACATTTCAAACCGACACCCGGCGCGTATCCGCACCGGCAGGCAACCTGTCCGAACAAAGAGCCGCCGCGGCTGCGAAGGCCCACGGAAGATGATTATCTTTGTACTCCGGACAACCCCGTACCCGGCATGAACTATCTGGAGACAATCGGTACGGCCGTAGGACTCGCATACCTGTGGCTCGAATACAGGGCCAGCATCTGGCTCTGGCTCGCCGGCATCGTCATGCCGGCCATCTACATCTTCGTCTATTACAGTTCGGGATTCTATGCCGACATGGCCGTCAACGTCTATTACCTCGGTGCCGGCATATACGGTTGGTTCATGTGGAGAAAACGGGGCGGTTCCGGCGAAGAGGCTCCCATCGCGAGGATGCCCCTCCGCCTCGTCGCGCCGCTCGCGTTCCTTACGGCCGCAGTGTTCGCCACGACAGCCGCCGTGCTGGTGCACTTCACCGACAGCACAGTGCCCTACGGCGACAGTTTTACCACGGCGCTGAGCATTACCGCCCTGTGGATGCTCTCGCGCAAATATGCGGAGCAGTGGCTCGTGTGGATAGCGGTCGATATCGTCTCCGCAGGTCTGTACTTTTACAAGGGGCTCTGCCCCACCGGAGTTCTCTATACCCTGTATGCCGTCGCGGCAGTGGCGGGTTACTTCAAATGGTTAAAAATGATGAAAAATGGAAAGACGACACTTCCGGATGCCTGACGCCGCAACAGCGCCCGAAACGGTTATCCTCGCCGACGGCGAATACCCCGCGGAGGGGATTCCCGCAACACTCCTCGCCCAGGCCCGCTATGTGGTGTGCTGCGACGGGGCGGCCGACGCCTATACCGCCCGCGGTGGCATCCCGTCGGCCATCGTGGGCGACGGCGACTCCATCGGCCGCACGACGGCCCAGCGGTTCCGGGACATCCTGCACATCGTCCCCGACCAGGAGACCAACGACCTTACGAAAGCTTTCTCCTTCTGCATGGAGCAGGGCCGCAGGGAGCTCACCATACTCGGTGCCACCGGCGGCCGCGAAGACCATGCGATAGGCAACATCGCCCTGCTGGCCGACTATGCCCGGCAGGCCGACGTACAAATGGTGACCCCCTACGGTGTCTTCAATGCCGTGGAAGGTGCGGCGACCTTCGACAGCATGCCCCGGCAGCAGGTCTCCATTTTCACCATCGTACCGGGCACACGCATCTCCGTCCGGGGCCTGCGCTACACTCCCCCCGCAGAGGGATTCCGTTCGTGGTGGTGCGGTACGCTGAACGAAGCCGAGACCGATACCTTCGCCATAGAGACCGACGGCCCCGCCCTCCTCTTCCGTACCTTCCTCCGCAAAGCGTGACTCCCGGCAGGGCGACCGGGTGGGATGACACGCCCATACGCCCGGTCGCCGCAGACCGGAATGTCCGCCGGTTTCCCTATCTTTGCAGAAACGCCGCACCCCTGCCCCGGCAGGCCGGCCAACCACCCGAAAACATGAACACACCGCCCATCATTCTCGCCATAGCAGGTTCCGACCCCTCCGGCGGAGCCGGCATACAGGCCGACATCAAAACCGTCTCGGCGCTGGGAGGCTATGCCGCCGCAGTCGTCACGGCCATTACCGTACAGAATACCCGCGGGGTGGCGCAGGTGGAGTACCTCTCCCCCGAAACGGTCGGACGCCAATGCGGGGCCGTCATCGAAGACCTCTCCCCGGATGCCGTCAAAATCGGCATGACAGGCACGCCCGCCATCATCTCCGCCATCGCGGAGGTATTGGAACGATACGGATGCCGGAACGTGGTCTTCGACCCCGTGGCCCTTTCCACGAGCGGCAAAATACTGACCCAGCCCGACGCCCTTGAAACCGCCTGCAACCGTCTATTTCCGCTCTGCCGGGTGGTGACGCCCAACCTGCCCGAAGCATCGCTGCTCACGGGAGAGCCCATCACTGACGAGGAGGAAATGCGCCGTGCGGCCCGGCTGCTCCACGAACGCTACGGCTGCGCCTTCCTGATAAAGGGCGGCCACCTCGGCGCAGACCGGCCCACCGACATCCTGTACGACGGACGGATGTACGCCTATACGGCCGACCGCATCGAGACCTCCAACCTCCACGGAACGGGCTGTACACTCTCGTCGGCCATCGCCACCCTGCTTGGCAGGGGGCTCCCGCTGGAGGCGGCCGTAGGCAGGGCAAAGGCATACGTAACCGCCGCCATCGAAGCCGCACGCACCCTGCAAATCGGCCGGGGCAACGGCCCGCTCTGGCACTTCCCCGGCAAGACAGACGACACGCAATGAAACTGATAGTCATCACCTCCCCCGAATTTCTTCCGGGCGAAACGGAACTCATGCAGGCCATGCTCGAAGAGGGGCTCGACCGGATACACCTGCGCAAGCCGGGATGCACGGCCGCCGAGCTCGCCGCACTGATAGAACGGTTCCCTGCCCCCTTCCGCCCCCGCATCACCCTGCACGACCACTTTCCCCTCCAGCGCACCTACGGCTTGGGCGGCGTACACCTCAACGGCCGCAATCCCGACCTGCCCGACGGCTACCGCGGCACGGTCAGCCGGTCGTGCCACTCGCTCGAAGAGGTGGCCGCACACCGCACGGCGACGGACTATCTCTTCCTGAGCCCCGTCTTCGACAGCATCTCGAAACAGGGGTACCGCTCCGCCTTTCCGCCCGCTGCGCTGCGCGAAGCGGCTGCCGCGGGAATTATCGACGAAAAGGTGCTGGCTCTCGGAGGTGTATCGGAAGCGAATCTGCCGGAGGTGCGCGATTACGGTTTCGGAGGCGCCGCCCTCCTCGGCGACATCTGGGCACGCTTCCGCTCGCCGGCCGACACCGCAGAGGTACTCCGCCACTTCAGACACCTGCTGCAAGCCGCCCGCTGACCCGCTCCCGGTTTTTTTTCCACGGCATCCGAATCTGCATCCCGGCTGCCCCGCCCGGACACATCTCCCTACGCCGACAGCCCGACCCTCCGCCCCGGACGCACCGTCCCCGAACACGAAGCGTTTCCCCGACATGCAAACCGCCACTGTGCAACACGACCGCCGACCTCATTGCCAGCGCCGAGAACAATCCGCTTCCCGCCCCGAACGGCGAAGGCAAAAGTCTCCCGCCCCGCACACCGCCCGCCCCGTGTTTCACCCCTTTCCACCTTTCCGCAGCCCGCACCATACGAAAAAAAGAAGCCGCCCACCTTTTCAGGCGGGCGGCAAATACGCGGACGCCGCAGGGCATCACTTTTTCAGACGGGCGATTATCTCGTCGGCCACCTTTTTGCCCGACATGAGCATCCCGCCGAATATCGGCCCCATGCGGGGCGTACCGGAAACCGCCGAAGCGGCCATGCCGCACACATAAAGTCCGGGGTAGATCTCCTTGGTACCCTTCACCACTTCATCCTCGCCGGCGGTCACGTCGAGCGAACGTTCGCCTACGACGCCCCCCGTTTCGGTATTGAGCCGCGCGCCGTTCTTGCGGGCTACCGTGGCAGCTATTTCGCTGTCGTGCCCCGTACCGTCGATGACCACCCTGGCCAGGATGTTGAGCGGGTCCACATGCAGCCCTTCGCGCAGCACCGGCGTCCAGTTCACCACGACGCCGCTCACGCGGTTCTCCTTATAGACCACGTCTTCCACCGAATAGCAGTTGAATACGGTCGCTCCGGCATGTACCGCATGATAAAGGAGCGCCGAAGTGCTCTCCACCGAATCCATCACGTAAAGTCCTTCACCGAAGGGGGCATAATTTATCCCGAACTCGCGCACGATATCCATCGCCTCCTCCTGAATCACTATTTGGTTGAACATCATGGCGCCGCCCCACATGCCTCCGCCGGGAGCGAGTTTACGGTCGAACTGCGCCACCCGAAGCCCCGCCTTGGCGAGGTAGTAGGCCGCCACGATACCCGAAGGCCCGCCGCCCACGATGGCTACGTCCAATTCCAGATTTTTCTGGAGCTTGTCGAAATAGGTACTTACGATTCCCTGCGATACTTTCGTCTCAATCATATGCTTTATCTGTTTTTAGTTATTGCTGTCCACTGATACCGTCGTCCTCCCCGCCTGCCGTGTAATCACAGTCGCGGAGCTGCTGGCTGATGCGCATGGCGCAGAAATGCGGCCCGCACATGGTGCAGTACTTGCCGTTGAGGTGGTTTGCCTCGCGGTAATAGTGCAGCGCGCGTTCCGGGTCGAGACTCAGGTTGAACTGGTCTTTCCAGCGGAATTCGTAACGCGCCTTGCTCAGGGCATTGTCGCGCACGTCGGCTCCCGGATGCCCTTTGGCGAGGTCGGCCGCATGGGCGGCTATCCTGTAGGTCACCACCCCTACGCGCACGTCCTCCTTCTGCGGCAGGGCGAGGTGCTCCTTAGGGGTTACGTAGCAGAGCATGGCCGTCCCGTACCACCCTATCAGCGCGGCGCCGATAGCGCTCGTGATATGGTCGTAGCCAGGTGCTATGTCCGTCACCAGCGGCCCGAGCGTATAGAAGGGGGCGCCGTGACATTTCTCTATTTGACGATCCATGTTCTCCCGTATCTTGTGCATGGGAACGTGCCCCGGCCCTTCGATGAAGGCCTGCACGTTTTTCGCCCAGGCCCGCTCGACCAGCTCGCCCATGGTATCGAGCTCGGCGAACTGCGCCCGGTCATTGGCGTCGCGGATGGCTCCCGGACGCAGACCGTCGCCGAGCGACAGCGCCACGTCATACCGCGCACAAATGTCGCAGATATCATCGAAATGTTCATAGAGGAAGCTCTCCCGGTTGTGCGCCTTGCACCACTGCGAAATGATGCTGCCTCCGCGGCTGACCATGCCGCACAGGCGGTCGTTGGCGTAGTGAATATTCCTCAGCCGGATGCCGCAGTGAATGGTGAAGTAGTCCACCCCCTGCTCGCACTGCTCTATCAGGGTGTCGCGGAAAAGCTCCCACGTCAAATCCTCGGCACGGCCCTTCACCTTCTCCATAGCCTGATACATCGGCACCGTCCCGACCGGCACGGGACAGTTGCGGATTATCCATTCGCGCGTCTCGTGGATGTTGTCGCCCGTGGAGAGGTCCATCAGCGTATCGCCGCCCCACTTGCAGCTCCACACGGCCTTCTCCACCTCCTCCTCGATGGTGGACGAAGTGGCGGAATTGCCGATGTTGGTGTTGATTTTGACCAGGAAACGGGAACCGATTATCATCGGCTCGGCCTCGGGATGGTTGATGTTGGCCGGCAGCGCCGCCCGTCCTGCAGCGATTTCCTGCCGGACGAACTCCGGCGTGATGTAGGAGTCGATGCCCAGCTCGCGGCAGTTCATGTTCTCGCGGATAGCCACATACTCCATCTCCGGGGTAATGATACCCTGTTTGGCATAATACATCTGCGTCACCTGACACCCCTCCTTGGCCCGGTAAGGAAGCTGTATGTGCTCGAAACGCAGATGGTCGAGGCTCCGGTCGGCGAGCCGTGCCCGACCGTATTCGGAAGTGATGCCGGGGAGCCGTTCCACCTCCCGCTTCCGTATCCACTCCTCCCGCAGCCGGGGCAGCCCCTTGCGCAGGTCTATCGGCACAGCCGGGTCGCTGTATGCCCCGCTGGTATCGTAGATGTACACCGGAGGATTCTCCGTAAGTACCTTCTCCCCGTCCTTCACGACCACTGTGGGCGTCAGCCGCACACGCCGCATCCCCACGCGCAGCTCCGGATAGAGGGAGCCAGGCATATAGACCTTTTCGGAATCGGGGTAGTTAATTTTGATTTTGTCTTCCATAGTTATCTGAAACTTGTTTCGCAATCTGCATGACCCTCCGCATTTCGCCCACAGGGTCTACGGCACGCAATACGCTCCCGCTGAGCGCAATACCGCTGAGTCCGGCTCCGGCCAGGGCAGACATATCCTCGGCCGTCACACCACCGATGCCCACCACGGGCAGGTCGATGCCCTCCTCCCGCATACGGGCGGTTATGGCCCGGTATCCTTCGAGCCCCAGAATGGGGGCGAGTTTCTGTTTGGTCGTGGTGTAGCGGAACGGGCCGCAGCCGATATAGTCGGCGCCCCCCTCGTAATGGATACGGACATCCTCGAACGTATTGGCCGTTCCTCCGATACGGAACCCCGGCCCGAGCAGGCGCCGGGCCTCCCTTACCGGCATGTCCGCCTTGCCGAGATGCACGCCGTCGGCATACAGTCTGCCGGCCAGCTCCACGCGGTCATCGATGATGAATACCGCTCCGGCAGCACGGCACAGGGCCAGCGCCTGACGGGCGACCTCCTCCGCTTGCGTGTCGGACGCCTCCTTCATGCGCAACTGTATCCAGCGGCATCCTCCCTCCAGTGCAATACGCACGGAGTCGAGGTACGTGATGGTATCGGTATGATGTGTAATGAACTGTACGCCGAACATCGTTCCACTCCCATTTTAATATCGGTCAAGGAAAACGAAAGTGCCCGAATGCGCACGAAAAGAAAGCAATATACTCAGAAAAAATCCCTACGACGGTATTGACCGTATCAGGTTCATTGGGTATAATCTCAGCCGCCCCCACGGAGGCACCCCCTTTTTCCGGCAACAAATAAACGGATAATATCCGGGAAATCCAACTGTCCGCCCCGGAATTTGACGGAATTATTCCATCTATACCCTGCTATGCGCCGGAACGGCCATCTACCGAACCGGAAATGCTTTTTGCCGACTGCCGGAAAGGAAACCGCCGGCGCAGACGGCTATTCGAATTACCCCGCCTGCCATCCGACTGACAAACAGGATAGGAAAGAATTTCACGCCTTCAACTGAATTACGCCACGAAAGAGAAACAGTACCTGCACTCAAGCCCGGAACAACGTTGCAGAGGGCATGTCGAGCAGTCTGGCGACCGCTTCGGCACCCTCCGGGCCAATATCCAGCGAATAGTCGTTCACGAAGAATTCGATATGGTTTCTTATCACCCCTTCGTCCAACTCCTGCGCATACTCCCGGACGAAGGGTAACGAATCGGCCGGATGCGCGAAGGCATAGGCGATGCTCCGGCGCAGCACACGTTCCGCCGTCCCGGCCACCTCCGCAGGCAGGTTCCGGTCGGCGACGATGACTCCCAGCGGCAGGGGCAGCCCGGTCGCCCGCTCCCACTCCACACCGAGGTCGGCCAGCAGAAAGAGCCCGTAACGGCGATAGACGAAACGTCCCTCGTGTATCAGCACCCCCGCATCGCACTCACCCCGCCCGACGATGTGCGGAATATCGGAGAAGAGATAGGCCCGTTTGTCGGAAAGGTGCGGAAAGAGACGCTCCATGAGCAGGTTCGCAGTGGTGTGCATCCCCGGTACGGCGATACGCATCGAACAGTCGTCCGTCGCGGCACTTTCGTCGCCGGCCACCAGCAGCGGGCCGTTGCCGCGTCCCAGCGCACTCCCGCTGCGCAGAGCGCAATAACGGTCAGCGACCTGCGGCAGGACGGCATAACTCGCCTTGCTGATGTGCGGACGTACTCCCTCCGCGGCGGAGAGTCCCGCATTCAGCTCCTCTATATCCTTGAAGACGACCTCGAACTCCAACCCTTCGGTATCGATGCGTCCGTTGAGCATGGCATCGAACATGAACGTGTCGTTCGGACACGGCGAAATGGCAAGCGATAATTTCATACGTCCAACTGTCTATTACTGAATCTTCGTTCCGCCGTCCCGAAGACGGCCCGTCCGTCCGGCAACTCCTTACGACCACTCCCGCACGGCGTCGATGAACCTCCCGACATCCTCCGCAAGCCTTCCGACCGCCTCCGCAATCCGCCAACGGCCGCGCTCCTCGCCGATATAATTCGATATGCAGCGAAGCTCGGCGAAAGGCACCCCCAGCGCACCGCATACGGCGAAGAAACCGGCTCCCTCCATATTCTCTATGCAGGCCGCGCTCTCCGCCCTCACGGGTGTTCCCGCGACGGCGACCGTATCCGAGGCTACGCTCCGGAAAAGGGGCGGCACGGACGTGGGGTTATCGTAAAAGTTGTTCTTCACGTCGTTCCCGTCCACCGGCAGCGGAATGAAACGCCCCTCGCGCAGCGTCCCCACATCGGCGGCATATTCGCGCGACACCATCACTGTATCGCCCTTCGCCAGCCCGACGGACGGATGTGCACCGGCAATACCGGCCAACAGGATGAAGTCGGGTCTCCGTGCAGCGAGGACACCCGCCGTGCGCGCAGCACACTCCACGGCACCGATACCGCACCGCCACACCTCCGCCGTACCTCCGGCGGAACCGAGCATGAACGGCCTGGCCTCCCCCCAGGTAGGGTACATTACGACTATCCTCATCATTCCCGCGCTCTATCCCGACAAAGATAGCAAAAGATAAGGATTATCGCTCGGCTGACGGGCCACCGCGACGTTTCGGACACCGTCCGAAAGCCCCTCCGTCCGACCGGCCCGATGCGGAATAATCGGGGGAAGCGGTCGGATTCCCGCCGATTATGACTACTTTTGCGGCACGGAGAGCCCGCCGCGACGTTCCGCCGCTGCCCCGCGAGGGGGAGAGGAAAGTCCGGGCAACGCAGAGCACCGCACTACCTAACGGGTAGATGTCCGTGAGGGCACAGTCAAGGTAACAGAAAACGACCGCCCCGGTTCGGGGTAAGGGTGAAAAGGCGGGGTAAGAGCCCACCGCCCGCCGTGGCGACACGCGGGGCCGTACCACTTGCGGGTTGCAAGGCCATGTATACCGGCATTCAAGGGTTGCTCGCCCGCTGCCGGGGGGTAGGCCGCTTGAGCCTGCGGGAGACCGCAGGCGTAGATAAATGGCGGAAACGTGCCGCGGTGCGAGCCGCGGCACGCACAGAACCCGGCTTACAGGCGCATGCGGGTCTCTCTTTTTTTTGACAACCGGATGCGGCCGTGCCGTACGCCATATTCTCCCCGCACACGCATGACACCAAAAGACAGCGTCAACATATCGGATTTCGACTATCCTCTGCCCGACGAACGCATCGCGCGTTTCCCGGCCGACGAACGCGATGCATCGCGGCTGCTCGTGTACCGTAGGGGCGCCCTCTCGGAGACCCGTTTCCGCGGCATCGGCGGAGAGCTGCCCGAAGGGGCCGTGCTGGTGTTCAACAACACGAAAGTGATACACGCACGCATCGTCATGCACAAACCCAGCGGCGCACGCGTGGAGGTCTTCTGCCTCGAACCGCACGCCCCGGCCGACTACGAACGTGCTTTCGCGGCGCAGGGCGAGTGCCGGTGGCAGTGCATCGTCGGCAACCTCAAGAAGTGGAAGGAGGGCCCGCTCGCCATCGACTTCGACTGCAACGGCGTTCCGTGCCGGGTGCAGGCGTGGCGCGAAGGCACGGCGGGGACCTCGCAGGTGGTGCGCTTCACATGGGACGCGGCACTGAGTTTCGGCCAGCTGCTCGAACACCTGGGCCGCATCCCGATACCGCCCTACCTCGGCCGCGACAGCGAGGAGATAGACAACACCCGCTATCAGACCGTCTACTCCCGTTTCGAAGGCTCCGTAGCCGCCCCTACGGCCGGTTTGCACTTCACCCCGGAACTGATAGAGAGACTGCGCAGAGAAGGAGTACGCACCGAAGAGGTGACGCTGCATGTAGGTGCGGGCACCTTTCTTCCCGTCAAGACGGACAATCCCCTGCAGCACACCATGCACACCGAACACTTCGAGGTAACGGCAGCCACGGTACGCCGCCTCGCCGCTGCGGCGGCCGGCAGGCACATTGTCGCCGTGGGCACCACCTCGGTACGGACGCTGGAATCGCTCCCCGTACTGGGATGGCGGATACTCCGCGAGGGCAACCCGCATACCGACACCCCCGTGGGACAGTGGGAAGCCTACGACCTACCGGCCGAAGCCGACGGTGCGGAGCTGCTCGGCACACTCGCCTCGTACATGGAGGCCGCCGGCACCGAAAAGCTGCAGGCCGCCACGCAGATTATGATAATGCCCGGTTTCACCTACCGGCTGACTTCGGGTATGATAACCAATTTTCACCAGCCAAAAAGCACGCTGCTGCTGCTGGTATCGGCATTCATCGGCGAAGAGTGGCGACGCCTCTACGATTACGCCCTCTCGCACGGTTTCCGTTTCCTCAGCTACGGCGACAGTTCGCTGCTGCTCCCGTAAACCTTCCCGAGACATGACCCGCACCCCCATCACACACTCCGCAGCGGAGTGGCTGCCTACTACCGTCAAAGAGGTCGAAGCGCTCGGCTGGGACTATCTGGACATCATTCTCTTCTCAGGCGACGCCTACGTAGACCATCCCGCATTCGGTGCAGCCGTAATAGGCCGACTGTTGCAGGCTGAAGGCTACCGCGTGGCCATCGTACCGCAACCCAACTGGCGCGACGACCTGCGCGATTTCCGCAAGTTGGGCAAGCCGCGGCTCTTCTTCGGCGTATCGGGCGGCAGCATGGACTCCATGGTGAACCACTACACGGCCAACCTGCGGCTGCGGAGCGACGATGCCTATACACCGGGAGGAAAAGCAGGTTTTCGGCCCGACCGCGCCGTGACGGTCTATACCCGCATACTGAAGTCGCTCTATCCGAATACGCCCGTAGTCATCGGCGGCATCGAGGCCTCGCTCCGCCGCCTGACGCACTACGACTACTGGAGCGACTCGCTGCATCCATCCCTGCTCATCGACAGCGGCGCCGACCTGCTCATGTACGGCATGGGCGACAAATCCATCATCGACGTGGCACGGGCGATGAAAAACGGTTTCAATGCCAAACTCCTGCGCCGGCTGCCGCAGGTGGCTTTTCTCGCCGACGAAGGGTACGTCGCCCGTCTGGCACCGGAAACGACGCTTACGCTCCACTCCTATGAGGAGTGCCTCGCCTCCAAACGGGCCTTCGCCGAGAATTTCGTCCGCATCGAGACCGAGAGCAACCGCCTGCGACAGGAGAAGATACTCGTGGAATATGCAGCCGGAAAACCGGTGGTGGTGAATCCGCCCTACCCCGCACTGACGGAAGCCGAAATCGACCGCAGTTTCGACCTCCCCTATACGCGCCTGCCCCATCCGCGCTATACCGGCAAGGGCGACATCCCCGCTTACGAGATGATTAAATACTCCGTGAACATTCACCGGGGCTGTTTCGGCGGATGCAGCTTCTGCACCATATCCGCCCATCAGGGCAAATTCATCTCCTCGCGCAGCGAACGTTCCGTACTGACCGAAATCGAGAAGGTCACCCGCATGGAGGGCTTCAAAGGGTATATCTCCGACATCGGCGGCCCCTCGGCCAACATGTACGGCATGGGAGGCCGCGACACATCGCTGTGCAGCCGGTGCACGCGCCCCTCCTGCCTGCACCCGAAACCCTGCCCCAATCTCGACAACAGCCATGCCCGGCTGCTGGCGCTCTACCGGCGGGCGACGGAAATCAAGGGCGTCAAGAAAGCCTTCATCGGCAGCGGTATCCGTTACGACCTGTTCGACCGCAGCGACGGCGGGGCCTACCTGCGCGAAGTGGTCGTAAACCACACCTCCGGCAGGCTGAAAGTAGCCCCGGAGCACACCGAAGACGAGGTACTGAAGCTGATGCGCAAGCCGTCGTTCGCACTGTTCCGCGAGCTGAACGCACAATTCAACGACATCTGCCGCCGCGAAGGGCTCCGCTACCAGCTCATCCCCTATTTCATATCGAGCCATCCGGGCTGCACCGAAGCCGACATGGAACGCCTCTCGGCAATCACGCGCTCGCTCGACTTCCGGCTGGAGCAGGTACAGGACCTTACTCCCACCCCCATGACGCTCAGTTCCGTGATGTTCTATACGGAGAGCGACCCCTACACGGGACGTCCCCTCTACGTGGCGAAAAACCAGGACGAAAAGCGCCGCCAAAAGAGCTACTTCTTCCGTAATGCCGACGGCACCCTGCGCAGCGACCAACTCGTCCCCCGCCGAGGCAAGCACGGACAAAGCCACCCGAGCCGCCCTGCCGCTCCGAAACCGGACAGGCAAAACGAGCACCCCGCAGGCAAGGGGCGCGATACGGCGCAGGCCATCCGCCGGGCCTTCGGGGAGTACGACACGGCCCGGAACGACCGCAACAGCGGGCGGCCCGGACACGGCGGCCCGGACAGGTTCTCCGCAGCCGCAGGGAAAAAGCCGAAAGGCCGCAACCGGTAGCCCCCTCCGGCCACCGCACAGCAGCCGTTTCCCGCAGACTGCTCCGGGCCGGAAACGCAGTCATCCGCCTCCCCGCGACGGAATCCTTCGGAAGGCACTCCGTTCCACTGGCAACAGGGCTGCGTCCTCCCGAAACCCGAAAAAGGGTCCGGATTCAAACAGGGGAATAAAGAGACGCCCTTTTTTCGTATCTTTACCCTCCAATCCGAGGGATACTTATGGCTAAGAACTATACACCCAACCAAAACAACCGACAGGCATACGACACGCTCACGGAAGGCGCCGCCACCCTGCCGCCCCAGGCGGTGGAGCTGGAGGAGGCCGTGCTCGGCGCCCTCATGCTCGAAGGCGACAGCATCACCACCGTGCAGGAGTTCCTGACGGCCGACGCATTCTATCTCGACACGCACCGCATCATCTACCGCGCCATTGAAGAGCTCTGCTCGGAAAACAAGCCGGTGGACCTGCTTACAGTCACCGAGAAACTCAAGCGGCAGAAAAAACTGAAAGAGGTGGGCGGCGCCCCTTTTCTCGCCCAGCTGACGCAGAAGGTGGCCTCGGCGATGAACATCGAGTTCCACGCCACCATCATCGCACAGAAATACGTGCAGCGGGAGCTCATCCGCGCCTCGACCGAGATACAGCGCCGCTCCTACGATGAGAGTACCGACGTGACCGACCTGATAGACTACGCCGAAGCGGAGATTTTCAAGGTTTCGGAGGGACACATCAAGCGCGATATCCAGAGCGCCAGTCTCGTTTTCGACAAGGCGATGAAGGCCATCGAGGAGGCGCACGCACAGGGCGGCACGATGAACGGCGTCCCGACCGGCTTCACCCGCCTCGACCAGCTCACGCTGGGATGGCAGCCCTCCGACCTCATCATCATCGCAGCCCGTCCCTCGATGGGCAAGACCGCCTTCGTCCTCTCCATGGCCCGCAACATGGCCATCGACCACGAAAAGCCCGTGGCTTTCTTCTCGCTTGAAATGAGTTCCGTGCAGCTTATGATGCGCCTCATCGTCGCCGAATCGGGGCTCTCCTCGGCCGACGTACGGAGCGGCAAGCTGACCGCCGAGCAGTGGCGCCACCTCGAACAGACGACACGCATCCTGCCCACCGCTCCGCTTTTCATCGACGATACGCCGGCCCTCTCCATCTACGAGCTCCGCTCGAAGGCCCGCCGTCTCAAGGCACAGCACGACATCCAGATAATCATCATCGACTACCTGCAGCTCATGACGGGCAACGCCGACAGCCGCGGCAACCGTGAACAGGAGGTGGCCTCCATTTCTCGCGGTCTGAAATCCATCGCCAAGGAGCTCAACATCCCCATCATCGCCCTCTCGCAGCTCAACCGCTCCATCGAGTCACGCTCCGGCCTCAAGCGGCCGCAGCTCTCCGACTTGCGCGAATCGGGGGCCATCGAGCAGGATGCCGACATCGTGGCCTTCATCCACCGTCCGGAATACTTCGGCTTCACACAGGACGAAGACGGCAACCCGACGGCGGGTATGGCCGAAATCATCCTCGCCAAGCACCGTAACGGCGCGACGGATACCGTAAAACTGCGCTTCCGCAAGGAGCAGGCCCGCTTCCTCGATTACGATGACGAAGCGGGGACGATGATAGAGAGCAGTATGAACGACGACGATTACGGTTCGCTCTCCGGAGCCGGAGCCGCAGAGTTCGACAGCGACCTGAACGGAGGCGGCTCGTTCGGACGCCCCATGCGGACGTTCGACGAGGAGAGCCCCTTCTGATGCGGGTACGCCCTCCGGAACGGCACCTGTCCGGCAGCCCGTCCGTTGCCCCAGCCCCGCTCCGAAGAACGACGGACCGAAACCCCGTTCCCGAACCAAACGCAACAAAGCTACGCCATGTTCACGAAATGTTACGCAAGCGCCCTCGTCGGAATAGAGGCCATGACGGTGGAGGTGGAGGTCAACATCACCCCCGGTCTGGGCATGTTTCTGGTCGGGCTGCCCGATAACGCCGTGCGCGAAAGCCAGGAGCGCATCCGTTCGGCTTTCGACAACAGCGGACTGAAGATGCCCGGCAAGAAGGTGGTCGTAAACCTCGCACCGGCAGACGTCCGCAAGGAGGGCTCTTCGCTCGACCTGACCATTGCCGTAGCCATTCTCGCCGCAGCGGGACAGGTAGCCCCCGACCGGCTCGGCAGCTACATCATCATGGGGGAACTCTCGCTCGACGGAACGGTAAAACCCATCCGCGGAGCCCTTCCCATTGCGGTCAATGCCCGCCGGAACGGTTTCAGGGGATTCATCCTACCACGGGAGAACGCCGCCGAAGCAGCCGTGGCCGAAGGATTGGAAACGATAGCCGCCGGTTCCCTGAAGGAGGTGGTCGATTTTCTGAACGGCGACGCAGCCGTCCCACCCTACGTCCACGAAACGACGGGAGGCGACGGAGCAGAGTCGCCTTACGAAGAGGACTTCGCCGACGTCAAAGGACAGGCCCACGTCAAGCGTGCCCTCGAAGTGGCCGCTGCCGGAGGCCACAACGTCATCATGATAGGTTCGCCCGGGTCGGGAAAGACGATGCTCGCCCGGCGCATGCCCACCATCATGCCGCCCATGACGACCGCCGAATCGCTCGAGACCACCAAGATACACTCCATAGCCGGAAAGCCGGGAAGCACACGGGGCCTCATGACGCACCGCCCTTTCCGCGCTCCGCACCATCTCGCCTCGCAGGTAGCTCTTATCGGCGGGGGCACCAATCCCCAGCCGGGCGAAATCTCCCTCGCCCACAACGGCATCCTCTTTCTCGACGAACTGCCCGAATTCGGCCGCAACATGCTCGAAGTGCTACGGCAGCCGCTGGAGGAGAAGAAAGTGACGGTCGCCCGCGCGAAGTACACCATCGAATATCCCGCCAACTTCATGCTCGTGGCAGCCATGAATCCCTGTCCGTGCGGCTACTACAACCACCCGACCAAGGAGTGCGTATGTAGCACCGCCTCGGTATCGCGCTACATCAACCGCATTTCGGGCCCCCTGCTCGACCGCATCGACCTGCATGTGGAGGTCACCCCCGTCGCGCTGGACGAAATCTCCGGCACGGCACCGGCCGAAAAGAGCGCCGCGATACGCGAACGGGTGGTCGCAGCGCGGGCACGGCAGGCCGCACGTTTCGCCGGGACGAACGGCATCCATACCAACGCCATGATGAATCCGGCCATGCTCCGTGAGTTCTGCCGCCTCGACGCGGCATGCAGCGCCATGCTCGGCCGTGCGATGGAACGACTCGACCTTTCGGCCCGCGCCTACGACCGCATCGTGAAAGTGGCGCGTACCATCGCCGACCTGGCCGCATCGCCCGACATCCGGCCCGAACACATTGCCGAAGCCATCAACTACCGGAGTCTCGACCGGGCCGGCTGGGGCCGGCAGTGACCGAAACCCGCCCCTCCCTCCGGAACAAGCGCCACAGCGCCCCCGGACCCCACCCGCCGCCATGAAAAACGCATCCCACATACGACCGGTACCGTTCGCCCGCATCCTGCCGGCGGTCGTTGCCGGCATCGTCGCGGCGAATGCCGTACGGTTCCCCGTCTGGCCGGTCGCCACTGCCGCCGGAGTGGCACTCGCCGCTGCCGTCCTGACCGGACGGAGGCCTGCCGCCGCATCACTGCTGACCTATACAGCCATCTTTCTTTCGGCCGCAGCCGTGACATTGGCCACCCGACCACGGACGGTGATGCCGCACGGCCAGCGGCTGGTAATGACCATGGCCGTAACCGACACCCCCGAAGCAGCCGGACGCTGGACGAAAACGACCGTCCGCATCGACCGTTACCGCGCTTTCGCAGGCGGCGACACTGCCTGGCATTTCTCCGGAGAAAAGGCGGTGGCCCGTTTCGATACCTCCTTCCGCATCCGACCCGGAGAGCGCCTCATCGCCACGGGGTACGCCGGCGAGCTCGGCAGTGCAGACTACGCATGGTACGCCCGCCTGATGCAACGGCGCGGATACAGCCAGTCCGTCTGGATAGACGGGAGACAGAAACTCCTCTCCCTGCCGGGCCGGCACCTCACCCCGCGCTACTGCGCTGCCCGGATGCAGGCTGGCGCAGCCGAAAGACTCTCGCGCCTCGGCCTGCCACCCGCAGCGTACGGTACAGCCGCGGCCATGAGCATCGGTTACCGCGGCGGCCTGCCGGCCGGAGTACGCGACGATTACGGCACCACCGGTGCATCGCACCTGCTCGCCGTATCGGGTCTCCACGTGGGTATCGTCGCCATGCTGGTGAACCTCCTGCTGTGGCTGCTGCCCACCTTTCGCTACGGTCACATCATCAAAAATGCCGCGGCCATCACGGCAATATGGCTCTATACGGCACTTACCGGACTTCCGCCATCGGCAGTTCGGGCAGCCATGATGTTCACCGGAGCCCAGCTCGCACTCGCCGCATCACGGACAGGCAACAGCGCCAACATCCTGCTCGCCACCGCAACCGTCATGCTGCTCATCAACCCCAATTATCTCTACGACATCAGTTTCCAGCTCTCCTTCACGGCCGTCGCCGGCATCTTTCTCTTCTACCGGCCGCTGTACGGCCTCGTACATAGCCGCATCAAGGCGCTCAACGCCTTCTGGGCAATCTTCATGGTAGGGCTCGCCGCCTCGCTCGCCACCGCCCCGCTCGTATCGTACTACTTCGGACGCATTCCGCTCATCGGCATCATTCTCAACCCGCTGCTCATTCTGACGGCCAACGCGACCGTCCTCCTCTCCCTGCTCTGGATAATTGCTCCCTTGCCCCTGCTGCAAGGCCCCTTCTCCGCGGCCATAGGCGCCGCAGCCGGATTGCAGAACGCTGTAGTCGGCCTCGCCGCGGAAAAGAGCTGGGCCTCGTTCCCGCTGCGGCTGGAAGCGTGGCAGGTGATAGCGCTTTATGCCGCGGTACTTGCCGCCTGCCTCCTGCTGCGGGGACGAAAGACAAAACACAACGAACCTTCCCTTTCAGAAACGATATGACAACCGAAGACATACTGCTGCTCGATACGCCGCTGCTGCGACAGCTCACGGAAGAGAATATCGGCCGCGACCCGAATGCCGTGGCACTCGACAAACGCATCGCACATGCCGGACTGGTCGCCACACAAGTAAAATATCTCCAGCGGGCCCGCCGCAAACTGCCCTCCTATTACGAAGCACGGGCCATCCTCCCGCCTCTGGCCTTCGAGCAGTCGAGCAGCGAAGCCGCCGCGACCCGCAAGAGCTGGAGAGGCGATGTGTGCATCGACCTCACCTGCGGACTGGGCGTGGACTCTTTCCACCTCTCCCGCCGTTTCGCCCGCGTCATCGCCGTAGAACGGGACGCCGCACTCGCCAGGGCGGCGGAAATCAACTTCCGCCGCCTGGGAGCGGACAACATCACCGTGGTCTGCACCGCGGCTGAAGAGTTCCTAAACAAATTCGCCGCAGCAGACGGCAGGGCCGACCTGATATACGCCGACCCCGACCGCCGCTCCGCCGCAGGGCGCAAACTGGTACTACCGGAAGATTGCAGTCCGGACATCCTGCAACTGCTGCCTCTGCTGAAGCAACTTTCCAAACGGACAGCCGTCAAACTTTCGCCGCTTTTCGACGTGGCCGAATGTTTCCGTCTCTTCGGAACAGGGTGTAACGTGGAAGTCTTCTCGCTCGGAGGCGAATGCAAGGAAGTTACCGTCGAAATGAGCGACACCGATACGGAAGGCAGCCTCGGCGCCGCCATCGCCGGGCGGGGACGCTGGAGCTATCCCTACCCGGTATCCGCATCCGCCACGACCGCCGGATTCGCACCGCCCTACCGCTACACGGTCATCCCCGATGCCGCACTGCGCAAGGCGCGGCTGACGGCCCGGTATGCAGCCGAAGAGATGCCGCAGGCATTCGCCGTACCGGGCGACAGCTACCTCTTTACGAATACGCTGCCCGCAGGGGCAATACCCGGCAAAGTTTTTGAGGTCGAACGGATGGAACGGTTCGACCCGTCGTGCCTGAAACGGGAACTGCGTCGGCGGGGTATCCGTTCCGCCGACCTTTACACGCACGGTTTTCCCCTCGCCGCTCCGGAACTCGCCCGCAGGCTCGGCATCCGCGAAGGGGGCAGCGTTCGGCTCGCCTTCACCGCCGTCGGGCCGACGCTTTGGGTTATCGAATTAAAAGAGGTAATTTTGTAACGGCACAACGGGCGGCGGCCCTGCGGTACGAAGCGCCATAAAAACCGGACTAAGGATGAAATCGTTTTTCAAAAAAGCCAAGAAATTCGTCGGACACGACGTCTGGGAGAAGACGGAAGCCGACTTCTCCTCCCGCAAAGAGTGGTGGTTCGTCCGTCAGGCCCGCCTCATCCTCTACACCGCGCAGGGTGTACAGCATCACAATACGGTCGTCCGCTCGGCGGCGCTCACCTTTTTCACGCTCATGTCGCTCGTTCCGATGCTCGCGCTGGCATTCGGCATCATCAAGGGATTCGGACTGGAAACAGCCCTTGAGAACTACCTTTTCGAAAGATTCTCGGAGAACAGCGCACTGATAAGATACATCCTCGACTTCGCCAACAACGTACTCGTGCGCACGAGCGGCGGACTCGTCGCCGCGAGCGGACTCGTCGTACTCGTATGGGCGGCAATCCGTGTCTTCGGCAACGTCGAAAACGCATTCAACACGATATGGGAGGTCCAGAAGCCACGCAGCCTGACAAGACGTGCGAGCACCTATGCCGCGGTGATATTCGTCATGCCGCTGCTGGCCGTCATGCTCGCGCTGGTACTCTCCTACATCCGGACGCTCATCGCCAACTACGCCTCCATTCCGTACAGCGTACTCTACGCCATCGGTTCGTTCGCAGTGCTGTGGCTCCTCTTCGCAGGCGCCTACAAAATCATTCCGAACACCAAAGTGCGCTTCCGCCACGCGGCGATGGCGGCCCTCATCGCCGCGGTTGCCTTCTCCGTATTCCAACTCGTATATGTCACGCTGCAGAGCGGCGTATCGTCCTACAACATCATCTACGGCAGCTTTGCCGCAGTCCCCCTGTTTCTGTTCTGGATACAGGCAAGCTGGCAAATCGTCCTCTTCGGAGCCGAACTCTCGTTCTCCTACCAGAACGTGGAGAGTTTCGTGCAGGAACAGGACGCCGCGAGTGTCAGCTACGACAACCGACGCAAAGTGATGCTCGCCTCCCTCACGGTCATCATACGGAGTTTCATGCGCGGCGAAGGAGGCATCTCCTCCGAGGCGATAGCGCGGGAGCTGAAACTTCCCGTCCGACTGGTGAGGGACATCAACTATACGCTCGACGAGGCGGGAATGATACTCCCCATATCCTCGGACAAAAGCCAGAAGACGAAGATATACGTTCCGGCACGCGACATACACACCCTCACACTGCACGAAGCCGTGCGGGCGGTCGAACGGGCCGGTTCCGCGGTACGCGACTTGTGCGGCAACCGCTATCTGCGCGAAATCTCCGGCATCATGGATGAAATCGACAGAAAGATAGACACGTCGGACGACAACATACTTCTGATGGAGCTTATAAAGGATGGAGATAACGATAATAGGGAGCGGTAATGTGGCGGCAGCCCTCGCCGGGGCCGTCGCCGGACAGGACAGCCTGCACCTAAAACAACTATGCGCACGCAACCCTCTCCGCGGCCGGGAGCTCGCCGACCGGTACGGAGCCGAATACATTGCCCGACCGGAGGAGACGGCAGAGGCCGACCTCTACCTGATAGCCGTCAGCGATTCGGCGGTGGAAGAGGTTTCCGCACGGCTGCGCACGCCTCCCGGCGCCACGGTAGCCCATACCTCCGGAGGGCTCGGCATCGATTCGCTGCGGTGCGTCGCCGCCGACCGGGCCGTATGCTATCCGCTGCAAACCTTTTCGGCGGGACGCAGCATCGATTTCCGCACCGTCCCCCTCTTCATCGAATACACCACCGACCGGGCCGGCCGCACCGTCCGGGACTTCGCGGAGGCGCTCTCCGACTGTGTCCGCGAAGCCGACAGCGCCCGACGCGGCAGACTCCACGCAGCGGCAGTCTTCGCATGTAACTTTTCCAACCACCTTTACGCCATCGCGGGCAGACTGCTGGAGAAGGAGGGACTCGATTTCGGCATACTGGGGCCGCTGGTACTCGAAACGGCAGCCAAAGCCGTAGCGACGGACAATCCCGCGGCCGTACAGACCGGTCCCGCGGTCCGCGGCGACACCGTCACCATGCGCCGCCACGAGGCCATCCTCGCACGCGAAAACGACGAACGATACAACAAGATATACAAATTACTGAGCGAAAGCATATGGGAAACTTCAAAGAGGACATAGCACGGACCGAGGCGTTCGTATTCGACGTAGACGGAGTATTCACCGACGGGAACATCATGCCTTTGGCCGACGGCGATTTTCTGCGCGCCTACAATGCCAAGGACGGCTATGCGGTAAGCTACGCCGTCAGGCAGGGATACAAGATATTCATCGTTACGGGCGGCCGCGGCGACATTCTTTACAAACGTTTCAGCTATCTCGGCGTCACCGAGCTGCATGTCAACGTATCCGACAAGATAGCCGTTCTGAGCGGAATCATGGAACGGCACTCCCTCGACCCGGAAAACGTCCTGTTCATGGGCGACGACATTCCCGACCTGGAGTGTATGCAGGCGGTAGGACTCCCCGTCTGCCCGGCAGATGCCTCATGCGAAATCATCGAGGCTTCGCGCTACGTATCGGAATTCCCCGGCGGCCACGGCTGTGTACGCGACATCATCGAACAGGTGCTGCGGGCACAGGGGAATTGGGCACGCCACCTGAAAGGGATACATGCGGTATCGGCCTGAAACCGCGGGAACGCACCGGGACACGAAGGGCGACACAAAATTTGTGTCGCCCTTCGTGTCCCCTTCGTGTCCCCTTCGAGCCGCTTTCAGGCCAGCAGCAGTACCGCGACGGCGAGCAGGAAGCCACCGGCAAACCCTACGGCCACCTGAGCGGGCGTATGTTTTCCGAGACAGAGCCGGGCCGAACCCAACACGCCGGAACACAGAACCGCACCGCAGAATACCCAGACGAGATTGGTATAACCGGCATACAACAGGATGGCGACCATACCCGTCGCCGCACCCGCTGCCGTCATGTGCAGGCTGACCTGCCACCGCAGGTTCACCAACAGCGCGAAAAGCGTACAGGCCATGGCGGCGAACATCATCCGCCGGAGCAGGAACAGCATGGGAGAGGAGCCGAGCATCCAGCCGCACAGCCCGTAACACAGCACCACAATCAGCATCGGCAGCGTGCGTTCGTGGCGCCGGGAAAGCGAAAAATCGCCGAGAAGCCCGAACACCCGCATCAAAAGAATCCCCAGCGCAGGTACGACAAGCGTATCGACCGTGACTACCATCAGGATATAACGTTTTATCCCGACGGGCAGGTAGATGGGCAGGATTCCCGTCCCGAAAAGTATCAGCAACAGCCATACCGGCATCAAAAAGGGATGCAACAAGTATGATACGCCCCGACTGAGCGAGGCCCACACGCTGCGCTCCTCCATGCAAGTATCCATAAGCAAATCCTTCCGTTTTTAACCGCCGGCTCCGGAACCGGCCGAACGGTCGGTAAAGTTACGATTTATCGCGTTACGGTACAGGAAAACCTCTCTTTTATTCTACGAATTCATGCGGTATCGACCAGTGCGCACGCCGTTCAACCACTCGGCCCGCCCACCGCAGCCGTTCCCCGAACATTCCTCCTTCCCGCTTCTCTTCCCCGGACGGGATACGACCGGACTCGCCGCATGACCTGCCGGAAACACGCTCTCCGGCTCGCATACCCAAAAAGAGAGACCGTATCGAACGGACAACAGGTCCGACACGGCACAGCCTCTCCGCTATCTAAGAATCGGTAAAATTACGGGGTACGAAAAAAAGCCTGCTTCACAAGGAGGGCCTGGCGGCAACGAGGCTGCCGCTGCAATCGTCCACAGCCGCCTTTGCATCCCTGCGGTTTCAGAGTTCCTTGCGGAGCCGGGCCACCGGAATTCCGAGCATCTCGCGATATTTGGCCACCGTACGCCGGGCGATATGGTAGCCCATGTTGTTGAGTATCTCCATGAGTGCCTCATCCGTCAGCGGTTTGCGCTTATCCTCCCGGTCGATACACTCGGAGAGAATGTTCTTGATTTCGTATGAGGAGACCTCCTCGCCGCTGTCGGTCTGCATCGCCTCCGAAAAGAGCTGCTTGAGGGAGATGATGCCGAATCCCGTCTGGACGTACTTGCTGTTCACCACCCGCGAAATAGTGGAGACGTCGAGCCCCGTCATATCGGCGATATCCTTCAATATCATCGGTTTGAGTTTACTCTCATTACCGTCGAGGAAATACTCCCGCTGATAATCCACGATGGCCTGCATCGTCCGCATCAGCGTATCCTGCCGCTGCTTGATGGCCGATATGAACCATTTGGCGGAATCTATCTTGTTCTTCACGAACTGGAGAGCCTCCTTGTCCTCCTGCGACGGATTGCCGGAGGAGTGTGCCATCTGCCGTATCATGTCGGCGTATTTGCGGTTTATCTTCAGTTCGGGGACGTTGTAGGAGTTCAGCCGGAGCATCAGTTCGCCGTCCCGCTCGTCGAGGATGAAATCGGGTATCACGTAGGGCGAGGCGATGTTCCCTCCCTCGTTGTAGAGGTTGCCCGGCTTGGGCGAAAGGCGCTGTATCTCCTCGATGGCGGCACGGAACTGCTCCTCGCTTATTCCGAGACGCCCCATTATCTTCTCGAAATGTTTCTTGGTAAACTCCGTGAAACAGTTCTCCAGAATCCGTTTGGCCAGCACCTGGGCAGCAGTCAGATTGCTGCGGCGCTCCAACTGCAGCAACAGGCACTCCCGTATGTCGCGGGCTCCCACCCCGGGCGGTTCGAGCGACTGTACCACACGGAGTCCCTCCTCCAATTCCGGTATGTCTATCTCCTTGCCGTAATTGAATGCGATGTCGTCGGAAATGGACTGCAGGTCGAGCCGCAGGTAACCGTCGTCGTCTATGTTGCCTATGATGTAACGGGCTATTTCGAACTGTTCCTGAGGCATTTCACGGTAAGAGAGCTGTTCCGTCAGGTACTCGTGCATGCTCATTCCCTCGAACAGCACCACCTGCCGGGCCTTGTCGTCGCGCGAATAGTTATTGACATAGGATTTATAGGCGGGCGTTTCGGCCTCCTTGAGATACTCTTCCATCGACACCTCTTTAGGCATGCCGTTGTCCTCGGTGCTCTCTTCGGCGGTCTGCTGTTCCTCTTCGAGTACCGGGTTCTCCTCAATCTCCTGTTTGACGCGCTGTTCCAACTGCAAGGTAGGCAGTTCGAGCAGCTTTATCATCTGTATCTGCTGCGGCGATAGCTTCTGAAGCTGTTTTAAAACTTGTTTCTGGTTAATTGCGGGCATAAATCGCTTGCTGTCGTTTCGGACGGCCCGCCGCTCTTTCGGCAGACGGGCCGTCACAGGTTACTTCATCTCTTTCTCTCCGACCTCCAATCGGGCAGCATCCGGCAACATACGTCCGTATCGCCTCCGGTGCAGAACGGCACTCTCCCGGCTCTTACCAAAGACCATGCCAGAAACCGCACCACGCACGCAGGCCGCCGCCGTCAGAACTCCGCATTCTTGGGAGTGCGCGGAAAAGGTATCACGTCGCGGATATTCGCCATGCCGGTCACGAACAGCAACAACCGCTCGAAACCGAGACCGAAACCGCTGTGGGGTGCCGAACCGAAACGGCGCGTATCCATGTACCACCAGAGCGTATCCATACTCATGCCGAGCTCCCTGATGCGCGCATCGAGTTTACCGTAATCGGCCTCCCGCTCCGAGCCGCCGATTATCTCGCCTATCTTCGGGAAGAGCACGTCCATGGCGCGGACGGTCTTGCCGTCGTCGTTCTGTTTCATGTAGAACGCCTTGATTTCCTTCGGATAGTTGATGAGGATGACCGGTTTGCGGAAATGCCTCTCCACCAGATAGCGTTCGTGTTCGCTCTGCAGGTCGCATCCCCACTCCACCGGGAACTCGAACTTCTCGCCGCTGGCCTTGAGTATCTCCACCCCTTCGGTGTAGTCCAGCCGGACGAACTCTTCCGCCATGACCGAACGGAGCCGTTCGACAAGGCCGTCGTCGTACATCTTGTTCAGGAATTCGAGGTCCTCCATGCAGTTGTCAAGCGCATAGCGAATCAGGTATTTGAGGAATTCCTCGGCCAAGTCCATGTTGTCCTCCAGCTCGTAGAACGCCATCTCCGGCTCAATCATCCAGAACTCGGCCAGATGGCGCGGCGTGTTGGAATTCTCCGCACGGAATGTAGGCCCGAAGGTATATATCTGCGAAAGTGCAGTAGCTCCCAGCTCGCCTTCCAACTGCCCCGACACGGTCAGGTTCGTGGAGCGGCCGAAGAAATCCTGCGAATAGTCTATCCTCCCCTCTTCGGTACGGGGCGGATTCTTCAGGTCGAGCGTCGTCACCTGGAACATGGCGCCGGCACCCTCCGCATCGGAAGCCGTTATGATAGGCGTATGCAAATAGTAAAATCCCTTGTCGTTAAAAAATTTGTGGATGGCAAAGGCCATCGCGTGGCGGATGCGCAGCACCGCACCGAAGGTATTGGTACGCGGACGCAGATGCGCTATCTCACGCAAGAATTCGAGCGTATGGCCCTTCTTCTGAAGCGGATACGTTTCGGGGTCGGCCTCGCCGTACACCTCCAGCTCCCGCGCCTGTATTTCGACACGCTGGCCGGAACCGGCCGATTCGACGAGCAAACCGCGCGCGCAGATGCAGGCGCCGGTGGTTATCCGCTTCAACAATTCGCCGTCGAAAGCGGCGACATCGGCCACTATCTGGATATTGTTAATTGTCGAACCGTCGTTGAGGGCGATGAACGCCACGTTCTTGTTTCCCCTCTTGGTACGTACCCATCCCTTTACGACCACTTCGGTATCCACCCGGCCGGAGCGCAGCAGCTCCGCGACCATCGTCCTTTTCACTTCCGACATTGCGTTAATACTTTATTCGTTACGATACTTTTTTCAAACCAAATGCAAATATCGGCATTTTTTCCCATACTCACGCAGGAAAGACGTCACAAATGGGCCGGGAAGCCGCAAAAAACATCCCTGTACCGCACCGACGACACGATTGCCTTGTCCGTTCCGTACAAATCGAATATCTTTGTCAGTGTGCGGACGCGTGTTCCGCATCACACATTAACCGGCCATGCTTATGGAAGATTACAGGAAACTGACCGCCGACGAGCGCGGCAGACTGCAGGCACAGGGCTGCACGGCAGAGGATTGGGATTCGATAGAGGTAACGACGGACTTCACGCCCGACACGGTACGCGGCTGCGGTTTCCGCGGAACGGTTCGCATCGGCACGGGCGTCCGTCTGCGCAACGTCGGGCGCCTGTCGGGATGCGACATCGGCGCAGGCGCTACGGTGGAAGACACTTCGGCGGTGGAGGCCACGGGGCGCAGCAGCTTCGGCAGCGGCATTCCCGCAGCGGCGGTGAACGAAGCCGGCGGCCGGGAGATTCCGCTCTTCACGGGGCTCACTTCGCAACTCGCCTACATCATCGCCATGTACCGCCACCGGCCGGCCACCGTCGAGCGGCTGCTCGGCATGGCGGAACGGGAGTTCACTCTCCCCGCGGCAGCGTCGCTCTGCACGGTAGGGCCCGGCGCCCGTATCTCCTCGTGCGGCATACTGCGAAACGTAGCCATCGGGCCGGATGCCGTCGTGGAAGGGGCATCGTTCCTCAGCAACGGGACGGTCGCCTCCCATCCGGGGCAACGGACCTACATAGGCCCCGGCGTGAAGATGCGCGACTTCATCGTGTGCGGCAACAGCATCATCGACAACGGGACGGTCGCCGAGCGCTGTTTCTTCGGGAATGCCACCCGTGCCTCGGCCCTCACGGCGACCGATTCGCTCTTCTTCGCCGGAAGCCACTGCGACAACGGCGAGGCATGCAGCGTACTGGCCGGCCCCTACACCATATCGCACCACAAATCGACGCTTCTCATAGCGGGCATGTTCTCCTTTTTCAATGCCGGGAGCGGAACGAACCAGAGCAACCACCTGCTCAAGTCGGGCCCCGTCCACCAGGGCATCCACCAGCGGGGCTGCAAATACGGGAGCGACGCCTACATGATGCTCCCGGCACTCGACGGCGCCTTCACCACCGTGATAGGACGCCACAAATCGCATCCCGACACGGAATGTTTCCCCTTTTCGCTGCTCATCGAGCAGGAGGGATACTCCTGGCTGCTGCCCGGCAGCAACCTCGCCACCGCCGGCGCGGCCCGCGACCTGGCCAAATGGCCGCAGCGCGACCGGCGCGACCGGTATGCGGGCGACCTCATCAACTTCGAGGAGTGCAACCCCTACATCGCCGAACGCATCACCGCCGCCATCGCCGCCTGCGAAGAACTGCTCGGCAGGGAGACGGGCGACGTCTGCACCTACCGCAGGCTCCGCATCCGGACGGGCATGCTCCGCCGGGGACTGCGACTCTACCGCCTCGCCCAGGAGAAGTACCTCGGTGCGATGTTGGCCGCCAGGAAAGAGCCTGATGCAGACGGAACCGGCCGATGGGCCGATGCAGGAGGCATGTACATCCCGCTGCGGGTAATGGAAGGCATTCTCGACCGCATCGACTCCGAAGAACTTGCCTCGACGGCTGAGGTGTGCGGCGCGCTGAAGAAGGCCCACGAACGGTACGGTGAATACGCCGCAGGGTGGGCGCTCCACCGATTGGAGGAGCTGCTCGGTCACCGTCCGACAGCCGTTGACATCGAAGCCGCCATCGAAGCGGGTACGGCCGCAGCAGCAAAACTCGCCGCCATGGCGGCAGACGACATGCGCTCCGAACAGGAGGCCTCCATGGCCATAGGATACGGCATCGACGCGCCGGATGACGAGGGACGCATGGCGGATTTCCGGGCAGTGCGGGGAATCCGATGAACAGCAAAGCCGCCTACCTGTGCATGACACAAACCGGATACGGAACCAGATTGACAGCGAGAATGAAACCACTTTACAGATACCTCTTCGCGGCAATGCTCCCGGCAGCCGCCCTCTCCCCGATGTACGCTTCTTCCCCCGCCGACACGACGGCGGTGACAGCGAAAGCCCCGCTGCCCCTCCCCGCCACCGGATACGAGGGACGGCTTCTGCGTAGCGAATTCATGAGCTACACCATCCGACAGAACGCCGCGAACGACGACCGGGAGGCCGAATGGAACTATCTCCCGGTAGAGAACTTCACCCAAAGCCGTACCGCCGACGGAGACATCGTCTATACGGCAACGGTGGAACTGCCGGAGTTCTGGGCCGACCGCATCATCATGCTGCACTGCGAAGGGGGGCGCAACAGCCACCGCGTCTCGGTCAACGGCACGGCGGTCGGCTCTGCCCGCGACAGCGGCACCCCCTCGGAGTTCGAGCTGCCGAATGCCGTAGCGGGCCGCACGAACACGCTCCGCATCGAATTGCCCGCCGACACGGACGAACCCGAATCGGGACTCCGCCGGCAGCGGGCCGACCTCACCTCGTGTTTCCTCTATTCCCAGCCGCGCACCCGCATCTGGGATTATGACGTGTCCACCGTCCTGACCGGCAGTGACGGCGAACTGACCGCCCGCGTCGTCGTCGAGAACCGTTACCCTTCTGAAGAGACCTTTTCACTCTGTTTCGATGTCTTCTCGCCCGAAGGACGGGTGGAAGAGTACGGCACGAAACGCGTAACGCTCCCGGCCGGAGACCGCGACACGGTCACGCTGCGGGCCACGATATACGGAGCGGGAAAAAAGCTGTGGAGCGCCGAGAAACCCGCCCTCTACCGACTCACCCTCTTCGTCCGCAAGGAAGACCGCATCCTCGAATACGTTCCCGTAAACGTGGGCTTCGGCACCGTCTCCCATGCCGAAGGGAAAGTCTATCGCAACGGGAAACCCGTCGAACTGCGCCCGGCACGCTGCGACGCGACGACGCCCGCAGCGCTGCGACGCGAGATAGCCGCCCTGAAAAAAGAGGGCTTCAACACGCTTTGGCCCGACACTCCGCAGCCCTGGTGGTTTTACGATATCTGCGACCGTACCGGCATGTACGTGATAGACCAGGCCAACATCAACACCTCCTACGAGACGGGGAACCGGCGCATCGGAGGATGCCTGAGCAACGACCCGGCATGGCTGCCCGAATACATGGAGCGGACGCAGGCGATGTTCCGCCGCTCCCACACCCATCCGTGCATCGTCGCATGGTCGCTCGGCGGGCAGAGCGGCAACGGATTCAACCTCTACCGCACCTATCTGTGGCTGCGAACCGCCGACCCGAACCGGCCGATACTGTACGACGGAGCCGGCGGAGAATGGAACAACGACCTGCCCCTCACCCGCTGACCGGCACAAGCCCCGGCCGAGCGCCCCCAACAGCGCTGCGGCGTCGGAGACAACAACAGACACCCATGGGAATAGACCTCATACTCGTAGGCAAAACCGACTCGGCGGAGATAGCCGCCCTCATGGCGGACTATTCGAAACGCATCAGCCGATACGCCAGATTCTCCGTCGTTTTTCTTCCCGACGTCCGCAACGCCGGGAAACTGCCCGTACAGATACAGAAACAGGCCGAAGGAGAGATGATACTCCGACAGACAGCGCCGGGCGACTACGTCGTACTGCTCGACGAAAAGGGAACGGAGATGCGCTCGGTGGAGTTCGCCGCGTGGCTCGGAGGAAAACTCACCGGCAGTGCCCGACGGATATGTTTCATCGTGGGAGGCCCCTACGGTTTCTCCGGCGAAGTCTATGCCAGGGCCGATGCCATGCTTTCGCTTTCGCGCATGACCTTCTCCCACCAACTCGTACGCACCCTCTTCACCGAACAGCTCTACCGCGCCTTCTCCATCCTGCACCATGCCCCTTACCATCACGAATGAGGAGACAAAGGCGGCAAACATAAAAAAACAAGGAGGGAATCTTCGCGATTGCCTCCTGTTTTTTTGGGGATAACACCCAAAACTACTAACCCAAACTTAAATAAATGAAGAAACCTTTACGGATTGTCTTCGGTATGGAAACGCGGATAATCCGAATTTATTATCCGCTTTTCGGCTTTTTCAAGGCCGTCGCACCGAAGAAATCGACATTTATATTTAAACAAATTATGTGCCAACTTCCCTTCTGCCGATACAAATCCATGATGACTGTCAGCCGGACCGCCGACAGGAGCGTCACAAGGTACATTCCGGCATAGGCTCCCTGCCGCGCTCCTCCTGCACCTCGACATAGGAACGTCCCACGAGAAGCGAGGCCACACGGGCGTATGCCCACGGGAAATAGAGTCCGAGCGTCACGACCGTCAGCAACAGTTGTCCGAGGACGAACAGGTAGTTGCGGCCGGGCTGCATGGTGAATCCGAACCGGTCTTCAACCTCTTCCCGTCCGAGCACCAGCCGCCCCACATAATACCGCCACACCCGAAGCAGGGCCATGGGATAATAGAGGCCCAGCGTGACCAACACAAGCAGAGCCTGTCCAAAAACGAAACATCCGGCCCGCCAGCCGCACACCGTCGAGAGCAACCGTTTGCCGCCGTAAGTGAAATCAACGAACCATTTCACGGCCACCGCCCTGTACACACAGACGAAGGCCAGCAGCAAAATATAGAGGAACCAGCAAAGCACATACATCCCCTCCGTCCCGGCCGAAGCCCGCATCATCACGACCGGCACCAGCGAGTACACGACAAAAGCCGGAGCCACGCAAAGAAGCACCGCATAACTGAACAGGGCCGAAGCGCTTCCACGGAACTCCAGCGCATGGAAACGGAACGAAGTCCCCTCGGCGAAATAACGCACCACATCCCGGATGAACCAGGGCAGGTAGACACCCAGCGTCACCGTACCGAGCAGGATACCCTTCGTACAGAGTGCCGCATAACGCCGGGGCGGGTAGTCGGCCTCGAACCGCTCGCCGGAGAGCGCCATGCCGCCCGCCGTAGCCCGCACGAAAAAGTAGAGGGCGAAACAGCAGGCCGCCTGCATCACGACAACAAACAGCAGGCAGCACACCGCAAAGGCCGCGAACGACCAATCCAGCAACGGTTCGGGCGACGCATACCGCTCCGCAAAACGGAGGAAAAGCAGCGTTCCGCCGACAGCCGCCGCCCACGCCGCCAAAAAAGGGAGAAACAGCGATTTTCCCTTCAGGTCAATACAGAAATAACTCCTCATCATCAACAGAATCATTAAATCATATCCGGCTTCCTGCCGGAAACGAACGGAACCGTCCGCTTCGGCCCGGTTATCCCAGAACCCCGCCGACAGACGGCATCCGTACTGCAATATAGGGAAAACGTTCCGAAAAGCGCCGTCTTTCCCCGCGTTTTATCCGTACCGGGACAAAAAATTTGCCATATAACGCCCGATACGCCAGTCAAATTGCGTAATGCGGGAAATTCTTCCTAATTTTGTGTTTTGGAGAAACACCCGGAAAATTATTAACAGCCATGTCATATAACGAACTCAGCGAACAGGAACAACTGCGCCGCAATTCGCTGGCGGCATTGCGGGAGCTCGGTATCGAGCCCTATCCCGCCGCAGAATATCCCGTCACGGCCACGGCTGCGGAAATAGCCGCAGACTTCGACCCGGAGAAAGGCAACTTCCAGCAGGTCAGCATCGCAGGCCGCATCATGGGGCGCCGCATCATGGGCAGTGCCTCCTTCTTCGAATTACAGGACCACACGGGCCGCATACAGGTGTACATCCGCCGCGACGATATCTGTCCCGAAGGTGACCCGACCCTCTACAATACCGTATTCAAAAAACTGCTCGACATCGGCGACTTCGTCGGCGTGAAGGGCTTCGCTTTCATCACCCAGACGGGTGAACTCTCGGTACACTGCCGCGAACTCACCGTATTGGGCAAATCCATCCGCCCGCTGCCGGTGGTCAAGGAGAAGGACGGCAAGGTATACGATGCCTTCACCGACCCCGACACGCGTTACCGTCAGCGCTATGTGGACCTTGTGGTGAACCCGCAGGTACGGGAAGTATTCGCCAAGCGGGCCAAAATCATCGCCACCATGCGCCGTTTCTTCGACGAACGCGGCTACCTGGAGGTAGAGACCCCCATTCTGCAGCCCATACCGGGCGGCGCCGCGGCACGTCCCTTCATCACGCACCACAATACGCTCGATACGGACCTCTACCTGCGCATCGCCAACGAACTCTACCTCAAGAGGCTCATCGTGGGGGGCTTCAACGGTGTCTATGAATTCGCCAAGGATTTCCGCAACGAGGGAATGGACCGCACCCACAACCCCGAATTCACGGTGATGGAGATATACGTCACCTACAAGGATTACCTCTGGATGATGGACTTCACCGAGGAGATGGTCGAACAGGTGGCACTCGCCGTAAACGGCACCACGGAACTCGAAATATGGGGGCAGCAGGTCAGCTTCCGCCGCCCTTTCCGCAGAATAACGATGACGGATGCCATCCGCGAGAAGACCGGTTTCGACATTACCGGCAAAAGCGAGGAGGAGCTGCGCGAAGCGTGCCGCCGGTTGCATGTGGAAACGGACGAGACAATGGGTAAGGGAAAGCTGATAGACGCCCTCTTCGGCGAATACTGCGAACGCGACCTCATTCAGCCCACTTTCGTCATGGACTACCCCATCGAGATGTCGCCGCTGGTGAAACGCCACCGCAACAATCCCGACCTGACGGAACGGTTCGAACTCTTCGTGGCCGGCAAGGAGCTCTGCAACGCCTACTCCGAACTCAACGACCCGATAGACCAGCTCGGCCGCTTCCAGGAGCAGCTCCGGCTGAGCGAGAAGGGCGACGACGAGGCGATGTTCATCGACATGGACTTTGTCCGCGCCCTCGAATACGGCATGCCCCCCACCTCGGGTATGGGCATGGGCATCGACCGCCTGACGATGTTCATGACCAACCAGCCCTCCATTCAGGACGTCCTGCTCTTTCCGCAAATGAAACCCGAAAAGGGCGTCGTCCGAGACAATCCGGAGAAGTATGCCGAAAAAGGCATTCCGGAGGAGTGGGTGCCGGTACTGCACAAAATGGGATTCCTGACCGTCGATTCGCTGAAGAAACTCTCGGCAGGGAAACTGTTCAACGACCTGTGCGGATTCAACAAGAAGAACAAGCTGGGGCTGAAGAACCCCACGGCGGAAGAGGTGAAAGGGTGGGTGGAATAGCAGCCGCCCCGGCACCGCAGACTCCTGAAACTTCAAACCGTATCACAAACCAAAAACTTGGGATAATGAGAAAAAAAATCGTTGCGGGCAACTGGAAAATGAATACCCTGCCCGCAGAGGGAGTGGAACTGGCCAAGGCCGTCGCAGCCAGGCGCCACGAAACGGACAGCAGCGTGGAACTCATCGTCTGTCCGCCGTTCACCCACCTCAGCGAGGTGGTGAAGGCTACGCGCGGCAAAGGCGTAGCGGTCGGTGCGCAGAACTGTGCCGCCGAGGAGAAGGGAGCCTACACGGGCGAAGTATCGGCCGCCATGCTGGCCGCACTCGGCGTGGAGTACGTCATCCTCGGCCACTCGGAAAGGCGCGAATACTACGGTGAAACGAGTGCCACGCTCAACCGGAAACTCGCCATGGCATACGCCAACAACCTCATTCCGATATACTGCGTGGGCGAAAAGCTCGAAGAACGCGAAGCGGGCCGGCACTTCGACATCGTCGGGGCACAGCTCCGGGAGGTGGTCTATAACCTGACACCCGAACAGTTCACTTCGCTCGTCGTAGCCTACGAACCCGTATGGGCGATAGGTACCGGCAAAACGGCTACATCGGAACAGGCTGAAGAGATGCACGCCCACATCCGTCGGACGCTGGCCGAAAAATTCGGCGCTGCCGCCGACGCCACCCCGATACTCTACGGCGGCTCGTGCAAACCCTCCAACGCCCAGGAACTCTTCGCAAAACCCGATGTGGACGGCGGTCTCATCGGCGGAGCGGCCCTCGAAGCGGATTCGTTCATCCGAATAGGCCAATCGTTCTAAAGCCCCGGGCGAACTGCGAATGACAGAAAAGGCAGGAGAAATTCTCCTGCCTTTTCGTCGTCTCCGTTTCCGGACCGTAAAGACACACGATGTCCTCGACAGTAGACAACCCTCCCCTCTCGCCACAACGACACGACACATGCAAAAAGGGGCAGCGCACGAACGGCGTTCCCCTCTTTTATGTTTATGTTATGCCGCAGCCCTAAAATCGCTCTCCGACCTTTTTCCAGTCGATGACATGCCAGGTGGCTTTGACCGAATCGGCCCGGCGATTGCGATAGTCGATATAGTAGGCATGTTCCCATACGTCCATCACCATGAGCGGTGTCCGGCCGTTTCTTATCGGATTACCGGCATTGGATTCATTCACGATATCGAGCGCACCCGACGCGTCCTTCACCAGCCATGTCCAACCCGACCCGAACAGTCCGGTAGCCTTCTTCTCGAATTCGGCCTTGAAATTATCGAAAGAACCGTATTTCTTCTCCAACGCATCCAGCAGCTTTCCCTCCGGTTTCTCCTGCGGCTTCGGCGAGAAGGTATTGAAGTAAAAGGTGTGGTTCCACACCTGCGCGCCGTTGTTGAAAATCGGCCCCTCAGCCCGACGAATAATCTCCTCCAGCGATACATCCTCATACTCCGTACCGGGGATGAGCTTGTTGAGGTTATCCACGTAAGCCTGCAGATGCTTTCCGTAATGGTATTCTATCGTCTCCCTGCTGATATGGGGCTCCAACGCATCTTTCGCGTAGGGCAGTTCCGGCATTTTATGTGTCATAACGTTATTGATATTAAGTGTAACATGTTTTTTTCTGTTTATGTCAGATACGGCAAAATCCATACCATCCGCAACGGTTTTCCCGCAGGCAGGCCGGAATCGCAGCGAAAAAGCAACCATTTACCAATCAATAATTTCAATGACCGGATAAAATCTGCCTATACCATCGTTTCCTGTCCGAAATTCGCAAGAAAAGACCGTTTTTTCCGGAGACGGTGTTATATTCGTCCCCGTCCGACGTCTTTGATATAGACGCAAGGAAAAGGCCTCGACCGGAGTTTATGGACCAAGCAGAGTTCGCTGCACGCCTCATACCACTGAAAGACAAGATATTCCGTTTCGCACGGGCTATCCTGTCGGACGTATCCGAGGCCGAAGATGTCACGCAGGACGTTTTCGAAAAGCTATGGAAAAGCCGCGGTTCGCTGGACGGCTGTACGAATCTGGAGGCTTTCGTCATGGTCAGCGTCCGCAACCTCTGTTACGACAGACTCCGCAGCCGGCGGACGAAACAAGAGAAACTCGGCATGCTCCGCAACGAAACGGACAACGCGGCACAGGAATGGGCGACAGACCATCTCGACACGCACGAACTGCTCCGCAGGGCAATGGAAACGCTGCCGGAAAAACAGCGCACCATCATGCATCTGCGCGACATAGAGAACTACGATATCGACCGCATCGCAGAGATAGTGGGCATGGAAGGGCCGACCGTCCGGGTACTGTTGTCGAGGGCCCGCAAGAGGGTCAGAGAGAGATTCAAAGCAATAATGGATTATGGCATCGGATAAAGAGATAAGACGATTGCTCGCCCTCTACTTCGACGGAGCGACAACCGACGCACAGGAACAGGAGCTGCGGGAATTCTTCGCCCGCGACACGGTACCGGCCGACCTGGCATACGCGAAGGCCATGTTCGGCGCCTTCGCGACAACGGCCGCAGATACCTGCAGCTTCACGGATACCTTGCTCTCCGAACGTCTCCTCCGGCGGACAGAAGGTGAAGCCGAATGCCATCCCCGGCAAGGCCGGCGTGTCCGTCTTGCCGCGCTCCTCACGACCGTCGCAGCAGCCGTCGCCGTCCTCTGTACACTCTACCTCTCCGACCGCAGAGAAAATACGGAAATCTACTGCTACCTCAACGGCGAGCCTGTCACCGACATAGACATCGCTCTCCGCCAGGTCAATATGGCGGAAAGATTGCTGAAAGCCGGGGTACACTCCACAGCGACAGGGGCGGATGCAATCAGAGAAGCGGGCCGGTCGCTGGACGCCCTCCGAACGGCAAGGAACATCATGGAACATGTGAAAAAGGCCGCGGAAGAGGTCGACAGCCAGGAACAACCCGCGGGTCCTGCACCCCGGAGGGAGTGACAGGCTACACATCCATGCGGCCGTACGCAACTCTTCCCGTCATACGACGGCAGCTTTCCCGACAGATACGACAACACAGCAATCCCGGACACATACGGGGTCATATAAAGGTAACTATAAATTATAAACAATATATATTCCCATGAAAAGGTTTGCTTTTTTACTCGCCGTACTGGTATCTGCGGTCATGGATATCGAAACGGCAGAGGCCCAGCACACGGTTACCGGCGACAGGAGACAAGTAGTGATAACGAATCCCGACGGAGAACGGGTCGTCGATATACGACAGCCCGACGACGGACGCATCGTGGTGCGGGTGGCGTCGGTCGAAATAGTCATGAATGACAACGGCCGGGAACGTACCGCAGGCGCTCCCGTTCCGCCGAAACGACGGGCTGCGGCATTCGGCGACTCAGACTTCCAATCCTTCTTCGAGCTGGGCATCAACACACTGCCACGGCCGGACTACACGCTGTACGGTACGCTGCCCGACGGGCTGTATGACTTCATGGACCTGAACAACGCCAAATCGCTTCAGTTCGCCTTCTCGCTCAGCGATGTGACGCTCTACCTCAACGCCTCCCGAAACCTCTCCCTCACGGCGGCACTCCAGCTCGTCTTCAACGAATACGTCTTCTCCCAGAACGTAAGGCTCACGAAACAGAACGGCATGCTCGTACCCGAAGCCATTGCTCCGAGTTACAAAAAATCCAAACTAAGCACCTCCTCGCTTCAGGTACCGGTCGTATTCACTATCGGCCGTTCCGACATGTTCCACCTGTCGCTGGGCATTTACGGCGGGGTGTGCATAGGCAGCCATACGAAGATAAAGTTTCCGAAGGAGAAGGCTTACGGTATGTACATGAATCCATTCTATGCGGGTATCACCGCCCGGGCGGGTTTCCACGGCTTCTACATCTACTGCAACTACGGATTGACCGACCTGTTCAAATACGGCAAGGGACCGGCCGTATCGCCCATGACCATCGGGCTCGGATTCGGTTTCTGACGCTGCATCAACTCCCCTTACCAAAAAGGACGATACCATGAAAAAGTTATTGATACTGACGGCCCTCTGCTGCTGCCCACTGCTCTCCTACGGACAGACGGACGGCTTCATGAAGCTGTATGAGAAATATTCGGGCCGCGAAGGATATACCACGGTAGAGATGGCGGGCGAAATGTTTCGGGCCATCAATGACGCCGACGGCACCGATTCCGGAGCGCCCGGACTGAATAACGTAAACCGAATGATTATCATCGTGGCGGAGACCGGCAACAAGGCATTCGCCGAGGAGGTCAAAGCGGTGCTCCAAAGCGGGGAATACGCAACGGTCAGTGCCGTACATGACGGCAGCCAAAGCGTAGAATTTTTCATCCGGCAGGAGGAGGGGCATACGACGGAAGTGGTGATGAACGTTTACGACGGAACGGAACACATCGTCATGCTGCTCGACGGCTATGACCTCAACATCAGCCAAATTTCCCGCATCACGGGCCCTGGCATCTCCATACCCTGACCGGACGGCCGGGCCTGAGGCAACTGGCCGGGCGGCCAGACAGGTTCCGCAGCGGCGGTCGCAAGAAAATATCCCGCCGTATCGGGATACGAGCGGTTTCCCGGTGGGACAGATAAGGGGACGCGTTGATACGCGTCCCCTTATCTGTCCCACCGGCTGCCAATATCCGTCAGTTCACATTGCGGGGATTCATACTCGCCTCCGCAGAGAGTTCGAACTCACGCTGCAACCTTACCATTTTGACAGCAGCCACCGCGGCCTCGTCTCCCTTGTTGCCCAACCGACCGCCGGCCCGGTCGAGCGCCTGCTGCTGGTCGAGGGTGGTCAATACGCCGAACGCCACCGGCATATCCCACTCCAGCATGACATCGCTGATACCCTTCGTCGCTCCGAGGCAGACATAATCGAAGTGCGGCGTCTCGCCCTTTACCACGCAGCCGAGCGCAATCACGCCGTCCACATCGGTATGTTCCGCAAAGAAACGCGCTCCCATGGGGAGTTCAAACGTGCCCGGCACGTATCGTACGATGATGTTCTCGTCGCTGCATCCGCATTCGCGCAGCGTCCTCACGGCTCCGTCCCGCAGTGCGTTGGTTACTTCCGGATTCCACTCCGAAACGACAATGCCGAATTTCATATCGGCCGCAGAAGGGAGCGGTGCCTCAAAATGTGAAAGGTTTTTGGTCGCCATAGTTCAAATCGTATTGTTTTCAGTCCGCATATCGCCGCAGGTCTCGTCTCCGTATCCGGCACGCGAATGCAAACAGGCTGCCGCTTGCGCCGTACAGCCTGTTCATTTTGTCTTCCACCACGGAAGCTGCTATCGGGCCTGTTCGAACTCCCCGATAAGTTTGTCGATATCTCTCGCCTCAAGGCTCGAAGCGTACTCCGTCTTGATGCGTTCGCAGACATTCACAGCCTCCTCCATCCTGCCGAGTTCGGCATATACGAAGGCAAGTTTGCGGAGATAATAAGGAGTGGAGAGCACATTGTCGGCAGCATCCGCAGCCTGGGCATACAGCACCTCGGCCTTGGCGTAATCGCCGCGTTCGACGCAGATGTCGCCCTTGAGTCCGAAGTTCTGCGCGTTGATTATCACGCCAGGCGCTCCTTTTACCTTCTTGTATTTGTTGAGGTACTCCATTGCCGAATCGAAATCGCCGAGCTTCATGTAGCACACGCCGGCATAGTGGGCCGCGAGACGTCCCGGACGGGTGGCGCCGTACTGTGAAACGACGTCGAGAAAACCTGCATTGCTGCCGTCGCCCTCGAGTGCGGCCGTATAGTCCTCTGCTGCGAAAAGCTGTTCGGCAACGAACATCATCTCGGCGGCCTTGACGGCACGGGGCCTCTTCACGAGGTATTCGTAAGCGAAATAGCCGCCCACGACAATCACCACTACGAGCAGCCCCGTAAGCAGCTGCTTGGTATATTTCTGGAAAAACAGTTCGGTCTTATCGAGAGCGGTCTCGATTTTCTGTTCCGGGTCTACATGTTCCCCTTTCCTGGGTTTAGAATTAGCGTTCGTGGATTTAGTGGCCATAAATAAAACAAGTTAATTACCGGTGCCCCGTCCCCTGCGGAAGGGCCGCCGCAAGTCAAACTGCTTGGTGTTCCCAATTCAAACGACAAAAATACACCTTTTTACGAAAAAACATGACGGCGGCTGCAATAAATTTTCCCGGCAGCGCCCTTTTCCGGCGCCGTACCGGAACACGCATTTCATAAATCCCGCGGGAATCGCTACCTTTGAGGGAAAGTTGCACATAACGCATCCCGTCCGCACATGTATATCCGCAAACTGTCGCTGCTGAACTTCAAAAACATAGCACAGGCCGACCTCGAACTCGCTCCGGGCATCAACTGCTTCACGGGACGCAATGGGGCCGGCAAGACCAACGTGATAGACGCCGTATGGTATCTGGCGATGTGCAAAAGTTCGCTTGCCATGACCGACGGGCAGAGCGTGCGCCACGGCGAAGAGTTCTTTCTGCTCAACGGGGAGTATCTGTCGGACGGCGGCCGCCACGAAACGGTGACCTGCTCGTTCAAGCGCAACGGCGGCAAGACGCTCAAACGCAACGGCAAGGAGTACGAACGGCTCTCCGAACACATCGGTGCGGTTCCCACGGTCATCGTATCTCCGGCCGACATCTTTCTCGTCAGCGACGCCGCTGACGAACGGCGCAAATGGCTCAACTCGTTCATTTCGCAAAACGACCGGGAATACCTCAACGCACTCATCCGTTACAACCATGCGCTCGCCGAACGGAACCGGTTGCTCAAGCAGCTCCGCTCCGCCGCACAGGGCGACCTGCTCGAAGTATTCGACATGCAGTTGGAGGCGCACGGCAGGGTAATACATGCCAAAAGAGCGGAAACGATAGAGAAACTCGGTCCAATCGTCGCACGGCATTACCGCGCCATATCGGGTGACCGCGAAAAAGTGGAGCTCTCCTACCGCTCCGAGCTGAACGGCGCCACGTTCGGCGAGGTGCTGGCGGCGGCACGCGACAGGGACATCGCGAACCAGTTCACTACAAGCGGTGTCCACCGCGACGACATGGTCATGCGCATCGGTGGATATCCTTTGAAGAAATACGGTTCGCAGGGGCAGCAGAAATCATTCCTGATAGCACTGAAACTGGCGCAGCACGCCATCATCGCGGAAGAGACCGGCGAACGCCCCATCCTGCTTCTCGACGATTTATTCGACAAGCTGGACGCTTCGCGTCTCGAAGCGCTCATCACCCTCGTCGGAGACGGAAGTTTCGGACAGACCGTCATCTCCGACTGCAACCATACGCGGCTGACCTCCATACTCGACAACTGCGGAGCACGTTATACGCTTTTCACCGTGGAGGAGGGCGAGATAACCGAGGAGAGGAGGGAAGCATGAGGCGGAGCAGACCGATGAGCATAGGCGAACTTTGGTCGGGATTCGTCGAGGAGAACCCGACGAGGATGCGACGGCTTGCCGAGGCGCGGATACCCGACCTGTGGCCGGAAGTCGTCGGCCCCGGCGCCGCGTCGCTTACGCGGTCGCTGACCATGCGCAACGGCGTACTCTACGTGGCCCTTACCTCTTCCGTGGCACGCCACGACATCTTCATGCGGCGTACCGAACTCCGTCATCGGCTGAACGAGCTGCTCGGCATGAACGTCGTCTCCAACATCATCGTCAAGTAATCCGCCCGCGCGGCCCGTACAGCCTTGCATCGTTCATGGCATAGGAAACTGGAAAGTTGACAGGAGAGAAGAAGACGATGATTTCCGGAATCGGTCTTGTATGTTTTGCATCATCCCAATCCGACCGGCGTTGAATGGCAGGCACAAACCGGAACTCTTCCATACCCACACGATGATAGTTAAATATACAGAAAATTATCATAAAAACAAAGCGGAGCGACAAAATATCGCTCCGCCTGCCATATAAAAGTCTGAAAATATTATTCTATCGGCACCCCGTCCTTGAAAAATTCATCGGTGAAAATATATTCACAATGCCGGGAATACTTCTTTTCCGAAATGACGGTGTAAGTTTTCTCGTCCAAAAGAGATGCGGATTCTCTTCCGTGAATAACGATTCGTTCCTGGCCGTTATCGACGGATAAATCAATTGATGTCGTGTTGCGCCATCCGAACGGACGACAGAATCCCCCTCGGGAAGATAAGTAGACCGTATCGTTTTGCCCCGGGAAAACTGTTATCGTCTTATATAAATTGTCCGGGTGTAACTCTCCGTCCAAATCATTTCCATAATAACAATCCATCGTAATCGTAACCGTAGTCTGGTTGCTATAAATATAATAGGCATTATAGGTTCGGTCGGCAACGCAGCAGGTCAAACCGATAGTGAATACTAAACCGACTATTGCGCATAATAGTTTTTTTTTCATACGTATATGTGTTCAGGTTAATGTTTCTTCTGTCTTTTATTGTGAGACGCAAAGCGTTGCCGTTTCGTTGCATCGCCGCTGCAAAATCTTCCAAAATATCTTCAATTATAAAGATAGGAAAAACTCCGACACCTTCCTGCCTGCGTCGGTAAAACTTGCCGTAACTTCTGTCCTTTATACAATTTCGTGGCGCTCGGCACAGCCGACCCCTGAAACATCGGCAGCAGAAGAATGAAGGCCGGGAATTTGCTTCCGGCCTCGTTCATTCCTACCGGATGCCCTTTCGGCTGCACTGTTTCGTTCGTCCATCAACATTCACCTACCCGAAAAGCTCATAATCACCAAAAGGGAAGACAAAGGAAAATACCCCGCAGCAATCATGCAGGACGAGCTGTTCGGCATAGGAATCGAATAAGCAGCGGGCTGCACCTGAACAGGTGCAGCCCGCTGCTTATGATACCGGTTACCGACAGGAATGGCACTCTCCCGCCGAGCAGGCATTACCGCCGGGATACTCGAATTCGAGCGTAGAATGCGTGATACCCATTTCGGCCAAATCGTGTTTCACGGCCGCCTTCACCCGGCCCTCTTCTTCGGCCGAATCTATCACCACATGCGCGGTCAGCGCATTCTCAGTCGTACTCAATGCCCATATATGAATGTGGTGAATGTCGTGTACGGCCGGCTCCGCTTCCATGATTCGGCGGCGCAGCTCCTCGGGAGCAACGACTCCGGACGGCACCCCATCGAGCGAAAGCCGCAGGCTGTCGAACAGCAGATGCGTCGTGGAAACGAGTATGACGGCAGCTATCACGAGCCCTATTATCGGGTCGATGACATACCAGCCGGTCGCGCTTATCACGATACCCGATACCACCACACCGAGTGAAACAAGGGCATCGGCCGCCATGTGCAGGAAAGCTCCCTTGACATTCAGGTCGCGCTTGCGGTCTTTCATGAAAAGCCATGCAGTAAAGGCATTTATCACGATGCCGACGCCGGCCACCCACGCAATGGCACCCCCTTCGACGGGATGCGGTTCGCGCAGTTTGCCGATACTCTCCCAGACGATGACACCGACCGCGACGAGCAGGATGCAGGCATTCAGCAGCGAAACGAGCACCGTACTCTTCTTGTATCCGTACGTATATTTCGAATTGGGTTTTACCCGTGCCAGTTTGAAGGCCAGCAGTGCCAATACGAGGCTGACCACATCGCTCAGGTTATGACCTGCATCGGAAATTAGCGATACGGAGTTCAGAAAAAAACCGGCAGCGAGCTCGACGACGACATACGCCACATTCAGTACGATACCGACCAGGAACGCCCTGTTCAGATGGTCGAGCGGCTCCGCATGGGCATGGCTGTGGGCATGTCCTCCATGCGCAGGGCCGTGCCGTTTTCCGGAGGCCGGTTCGCCGGTCTCCGCCGCAGGGCCGCGAACCTTTCCGCCTCCTCTATTCATTTCGTCCATCTCTTGTTCATCCATTCGTTTCCGTCCGGACAGCCGGCTGCCGTTCCGGTGAAAAAAGGTTCCGGCCGGGACATCGAAGACATCGGGCACGGCCGGTCGGCCGCACCCGACAAGTCCTCCCTTTCGTCCCGAGGCCGACGGCCGTACTAAAACTCCACTACCGGAGCCGTCGCACTGCCTTCAGCCGCTTCGAAATAGGGATACTGTCCGAATCCGAACAGTCCCGCTATGATATTGGTCGGGAAGCGGCGTACCCGTGTATTGTAAGCCCGCGCCGCCTCGTTGAAATTGCGGCGTTCGGTAGCGATACGGTTCTCCGTCCCTTCGAGCTGTGCCTGCAGCTCGGAGAAATTCTGGTTGGCCTTCAGGTCGGGATAGTTCTCCTGTATCATCAGCAGGCGGCCGAGTGCAGCGGTCAGTTCGCCCTGCGCGGCCTGGTATTTCTCGATGGCCTCCGGCGTCAGATTGTCGGCATCTATGGTCGTCTGCGTGGCACGCGCACGGGCAGCCACCACACCCTCAAGGGTTTCGGACTCATGCGACGCATACCCCTTGACCGTATTCACAAGATTGGGTATCAGGTCACTGCGCCGCTGATACTGGTTCTCCACCTGCGACCATGCAGTCTTCACTCCCTCCTCCTGCTTCACGAGCGAGTTATACCCCGTTGCGAACCAGATGACCAATACGGCCACGATGGCTATCGCGATTATCCATCCTTTCTTCATTGTTTTCCGAATTTTAATTGATGTCTTATGTTCTGTAAATCCAAGTTTATCCTATGTCCCGGTCAGAAACTTCCGCGGGCACCGCCGCCGCCGAAGCTGCCGCCGCCGAAACCTCCTCCGAATCCGCCGCCGTGACCGCCCATACCGCCCAGCATACCGCCGAGACCTCCGCCTATTATCATACCGCCCGTGCCGCCTCCGCCGCTGTGGTCGCTGCTCCGCCGCTTCACCACATAACCGCAGTTGCGGCAGACGTAGGTGGTCTCCTCCACCACCTCATTCCTCGTCCGGGAGATGACCTCGGTACCGACACGCTTCAGCGTCCGCTTGTGACAGCGCGGACAACGTCCGGCGAACACGAGGGCGATAATGATAACAAGAAGCGGCACGCCGAAGAAAAAGAAGAGCATGCCAATCGCCCCGCCGTCGTCCTCGGAGAGTTCCGCAGGCGGCCGGCCGTTGAGCACGCCGGCGATGGCGGCGACTCCCTCCGTCATCCCGCGGTCCCAGTCGCGCTCCCGGAAGGCCGGCAACATATAATTATTGATTATCCTCTTCAACAGGGCATCCGGCAGGTCGCCTTCGAGACCGTATCCGGTCTGTATCTCTATCGCTCCCTGGTCGACGACGAGCAGAATGCCGAGCCCGTCATCCGCCTCCTTGCGCCCCACTCCCCAGCGCGTAACGAGCTGCTGCAGAAAGTCGAAGGGTACTTCATCCCCGATGGAGTTCACGGCCACGACAACGACCTGGGCCCTGCCGCTCTCCTTCAGCGAATAGAGCATGGTGTCGATGCGGTAAACCGCCGACTGCGACAGCAGCCCGTCGGGGTTGCTGACGAAGCGGGTTCGGTCGGCCGCCTGCACATTGGGAATATCCTCCACGCGATAGGCTCGCGAACTACCGAAGAGGGTATTCGCAGCACAAAAGGCGAACAATAGGATGACAAACAATTTCCGCATATCAGAAGCGATTACGCAACATACGATGCAAATGTATAATTTTTACTCAAAACAGCCGCCTCGGCCGACGAATATCGGGCCTAAAAACACGGGGTTCCCCTCTTGCCTTCAAAATTCCTGCCGGACGGCAGTCCTCCATGGACCGTACAGGAGCAGGCACCGCACGAATCCCATCACTCGACCACTTTCCGATAGGTATAATATTTCTGTTTGACACCATCCACGAAAGCGAGCGTCTCGCCGTATCCGCTGAAACGGCGATAGGTCACCGAATCGCACATATAGTCACCGTCGCCCATCAGGGCGAGGCAGCGCGACACAGCCTCCCACGAATCGGGATTCTCCCCTTCGGCCCGGGCGAGCCGGCGGGCATCCCGGACTGTCCCTATTCCGCAGTTATAGGCGGCCAGAATGATGCTGAGGCGCGACTCGTCGGGAGTGCCCTCCGCAAATCCCAGCGATTCGTCGATGCTTTTGATGAGTTTCGCCGCCAGCGTGATGTTCACCTCCGGGTCGGAGAGTCTCCGCTGGTCTATCTTGAAATGGCGGGCCGTGACGGGCATTATCTGCATCAGTCCGCAGGCCCCGCTCGGCGACACGACATTATGCCGGAAACGCGACTCCTTGTAAGCGATAGCCGACAGCAGGCGCCAATCCACCCCCTCCCGCATACCGACCTCCCGTATCATGCCGTCCCATACCGAGATGCCGTTCGGCACACGGCGGTCACCCTCCGCACCGCCGAAACACCGGCCATCCCCCCGGCCGGAGTAGACATCGCACAGCGCGGCATACTCCTCCGTCCGGCTGTATCCGCCGAACCAACGTACGAAATCGTAATACAGGGCAGGATTTTCGGGCGAAAAGACCATGCTGATGTCCACCCGTTCCGCAAATTCATAGACGGTCGCCAATCCCGGGACAAACTCCCCTACCACGGCCGCTTCCCCCTGCTCGCATATCAGAAAGTCGGACTCTCCGCGGGCAAGCCCCGCAGCGAGTTCATATACATTCAGCGGCGAGATGTACAACTGCGCACCGGCAAGCGAATCGAGCAACCCGGTATAACTCGCCGTACGGGTAAACCCTTCGGGCATCACCACCCGACCGCTGCCGACCGTCCCGGAAAGACCGGTTCCGCCGCACGGACGCTCCCTTCCGGCAAGCATGACATAGGTGGTCGTCCTGACCGGAAGCGACAGCGCTCCGGCCTCCACATCGGAAGAGACCGCAACACCGACATCCGTCAAACCGCTTCTGAGATTGTTCCACATACGGGCCGAAGACACCCCTGCGGTAAAATCGAGTTCCCATCCCCCGTTCTCCGCATACGCCTCCATCAGTTCGCAGAAATAGCCGTAACGCTCTCCGCCTACGACGAAGCATCCCGGTATGCCGGCAGCCGCCGAAACCCTGACCGGCCGGCCGTAACCCGCAGCGAAATTCCGGCCGTCACCTCCTCCCTCCCCCGTACCGCATTCGCACAGGATCAGCAGGAAGAGCATGACAGGCAATATTCGTCTTTTAAACATTCATCAAATTTCTCCGGGCAGCTTTTCCGCTCCGACGGAGCCGATGCCGCACGCTCCCGCGCACGGCCGTCAGTCGTAGAATCCCCACGAGATGCCTATCTTGAATACGCGCTTGTTGAGCGGATAGTGGAGTACCTGGAAATACTCCCTCGTATTGAAGAAATCCTCGCTCAGATGTGCCACTTTCAGCAGGATACGCATACGTTTCCACTTGGCGGCAATGTACACGTCGAGCATCGGGTAACCGCCTATCTGCTGCGCCCGCTGGTTGTAGAACTGTCCGGTCGCCGGATTGTACCCGAATGCGTAATATTTGGTGTTATATCTCCCGTCCACCCCTATCTTGAGGCGCAGCACGTCGCGCACGGCGTCGAATTCGAAGAAATAGGAGATATAGGCGCTGACTAAAGGCACGGGGACTACCTGCTGGTCAGTACTCCATTGCAGCAATACCCTGTGGTTCAGATGAAGGCCTCCTATGCGGAAATCCTTCCTGGCATACACTCCCGTCACGCTGACGGCATGCAGGGCCTGGCTGGGCATGGCATTCGCGCCGTAATACACCCGGTTGCCGAGCACGCTCTGGTAAAAGGCCGCCTCCGCATTGACGGTCGGGGCGGTCAGCTTCACCTCAAGACGGGTTTCATTCTCCTTCCGAAAGGAGTTGTTCCATATGAAATGGTTAGAGGAAAACGTCTGGCTCCAGTAGGAAGGTTCGTGCAGCGAATAGCTGAACCTTCCCGTGAGCGAAACGGGATGTTCCTTGAAATAGACGCTGAGCGTCGCATTCGCCTCGGCGTCGAGGTCATGCTGCCGGTAGCCCAGAGGCACGTACCGCAGCTTTCCGTTCCAGTTGAAATACTTCTTGAACTTGCCGTCCACCGCACCGTAAACGTAGAAGCTCTCTCTCCTGACGGGTTTCATGTTGCCCGTCAGGTAATCCTGCTGACGGAACTGGTAATAACGGTGCGCATCCAGTCCGACACCCGCATCCACCGTTCCCACGATGGCGTCCCGGTCCCACGGCTGGAGCTGGACGAACAGCCTGTTGGAGAGTTTCGATTCGAAGGTCGAGTCGCGCGAGGCGGTGCCGTTGAAATACCAGTGTTCGTAAAAGGGCGTCGTCGGTACCGGCGCATCGGCCGTCCCGCCGTCCGTACTGGGAGTCTGCATGCCGGAATAGGTATCGGTATAAACCCTGTTCCAACTGTCGTACTGCAGCGAGTATCCCACGTAAATGGCCGGCACCCCCGCCATCGAAAAGTCGTCGTCGGTCAGGCGGCGCAACGGGATACCGTAGCTGTGAAATGTATAGAAGGTATTGTTTTTCAACACATTTCTCGCATCCGACAACATGAAGGGGATTTCGAACGGACGCTCCTTCTTCACGCCCGTGACATACCAGTCGTCCACCACGCCGCCGTTCTCCTGCATCCGGATGGTATTGAAGATATACCCGGCGTAACCGGTGTACCGTTTGCCGTTGTGCGACACGCCGAGCGAGAAATCCGTATCGCGCGTGGCCTGGTTCACGTAGATGCCGCGCGTACCCATCGTATGGTACGTCACGTTGAACCCCGTCGAAGGAGTGATGTTCTGCGCGTGCAGGATGGAGATGTTCTCCTCCGCATACTGCCGCTGTCCGGCGGTGATGTACCCCAGTTGGGTAAGCGGTTTCTTCACATTGTAGAACGGGGCGTTCTCCGGCGTATAGAGATAGGAGTACAGCGGCTGGGCCATCTGGAAATCCCGGAACTGCGGGCGGTCGTAAAATCCCAGCGGGATGGAGGGGGCCCCGAGATTGCCGAGATAGGCATCGCCTACGTCTTTCTTCAGGAAGGGATAATCCACCTGGAAGTCGTACAGTATCGTATCGATGCGCGTCATCTCTATCCGGTTCATGGACATGTTGATGTTCCACGCGAAGTTGTTCTGCGAACGTATCGAATCGTTGAAGAAGTAGGATTCCAGCGGTTTGCGCTCCTTTTTGGTGGTATCCATCCTGGCCGAATCGAGCGGTCCCTCCTCGGTCTGGAACGGGTTGGCGCCGATGCCGCCGGGAGTCTGGAAATTCATGTCGTTGAAATCGCCCGTACCGGGATTCAGCGTATTGAAGTTCTGTCCGCTAACCTCCGCACAGAACGGCATAACGAACACGGCAAGGACCGTTATGATTTTATATTTCAGACCGCGCATCCAAAAAACGGGGTTTCCAGCCGCAAAGATAACATTTTTTCGCCACGTCACTTACACCTTTCCACAAGCCACGTCACGAGCGAATAGAGGATATAGAGCAGAATGGCGAGTCCGACGCCCGGCATGCCGGCGACCAGAACGATGACCAGCGACACGAGCAGATAGGTATACCGCACCTCGTTGCCCGCGAAACCGAATCCCTCGAACTTCAGCGAGAACATTCTCACGGGAGAGACCATCAGCAGTGCCAGCGCCGCCCCTGCGGCGAGTACGGCCCACTGCATCCACGCCGCCGCAGGGAAACCGACACGGCCCGACATGTACCAGCCGAACGCCCCCACGAACAGAGCGCAGGCAGGTACGGGCAACCCGACGAACTCCCGCTTCTGGTCGTCCGAAACGTTGAACCGGGCGAGCCGCAACGCTCCGCACGCCGTTATCAGCAGCATCACCGCGCTCCATGCGCCGTATCCTCCGGCGAGATAATAGATTTTCATGGCGATGATGGTCGGCAGCACGACGAAACTGACCATGTCGGCCAGCGAATCGAGCTGGGCTCCGACAGGGGAATATTGCCCGGTGAGCCGCGCCACGAACCCGTCGAGGAAATCGAAGAGGGCTGCCGCCAACATGAGCACGAACGCCACGCGCAATGCCCCGGCCGACTGGAGCGACACCATCGATATAATGCCCAGCGTACCGCACAGCAGATTGGCGAGCGTAATGATATTGGGCAGCGTGATAAGCTTTGCTTTCATGTCTTTCTCTCTGTTTTCACCCGTTTCTTCCGCAAAGGTAATAAATCCGAACGACCGATGCCCCATTCCGCCGGTTATTTCCGCCGTGCCGGCCCCCGCACTCCGTTTCACCTACAACGTCGTCCGCTTCCGGTTATTGCCCTTTTCGGAAAACGGGAGCGCCGAAGGATTAAAATCCGGCCGGAAATCCTGCAAATCCGGGAGAAATCCCCATTTTTGTACCGGGAACATCAATTTTAATAAGGAACGACATGAAAGCAATATTGATGAAGGGCGGTTCCGTGGCGGACGGTCAGCGGGGAACGGTCTCCCGTGCCGACGTACTCGTCCGGGACGGCCGGATAGCCGCAGTCGGAGAAGGTCTTCCGGCCGCCGGAGCCGAAACGCTGGACTGCACGGGACTGATGGTCACGGCAGGTTTCGTGGATGCGCATGTACACATCGAGTCGAGCATGGTACTCCCCTCCGCCTTCGGAGAAGCGGTACTGCCGCACGGTACCACATGCGTGATAGCCGACCCGCACGAAGTGGTGAACGTGGCCGGAGCCGAAGGACTGCGGAGTTTTCTCGACGAGGCCGCTGCAGCCCCCGTCGGTATTTTCACCGCCGTTCCTTCGAGCGTCCCCGCCACCATGCTCGACACCAACGGCGCGGGCGAGTTCCTCGCCGATGCGATGCGGGAATTCGCCGAACGCCCCGACGTGGCCGGGCTGGGCGAAGTGATGTGTTACTACGACGTAGCCGAACGCCGTCCGGAAATCATGGAGAAAATCGCCCTCTTCCGCGACAAGACCATCGACGGCCATACGGCCGGCATACCGGCCGACCTGCTGGACGCCTACATCGGGGCCGGTATCCGGAACGACCACGAGTGTACCGACGCTGCAGGCATGCTGGAGCGCTACCGGAAGGGAATGAACATCTATATCCGGGAAGGGAGTGCGGCCCGCAACGCGGAGGTACTGCTGCGCTGCGTGAAAGAGCGGGGGCTGGACACCGCGCGGTTCGCGTTCTGCACCGACGACAAGCACCTGGCCACCATCGCAGCGGAAGGACACATCTCCTATATCGTCCGCATGGCCCGCCGGCTGGGCTTCGGATGGGGCGAAACGGCCCGCATGGCCTCCTGGAACCCCTGCCGTTTCTACGGTCTGGAAGACCGCGGCAACGTCCGCGAAGGATACGTTGCCGACCTCGTCGTCACGGACGACGCCTGCAACCGCATCGTCTATGTCATAAAAGACGGCCGGTTGGTCGCCGCGGAAGGCCGTCTCACCGGCACGACAGGCTGCGGCGCCGCCCCGCGCCGCGACTTCCCGAATACCGTCCGTTTCAGAGAGATGCACGCAGCAGACTTCACCCTGCCAGATACGATGAAAAAGGTGGCCATCGAATTGGTGGAGGGACAGCTTCTCACACGCAAAACACCCCTGACCGATGGGGAGTGGCGGGGACTGACACGCCTGGCCACGGTGGAACGCCACGGCAGGAACGGCAACATCGCCGTCTGCATGCTCAAAGGGTACGGCATCCGCAACGGAGCCGTCGCCACCAGCGTCTCGCACGATGCACACAACGTGGTCTGCGCCGGCGACAACGCAGCGGACATGGCCGTGGCATGCAACCGGCTGCGTGAACTCGGCGGCGGATATACGATAGCCTCCGGCGGCAGGATTGTCGGCGAACTTCCCCTGCCGGCATACGGCCTGATGTCCGCCGAGAATGCCTCCACGGTCGCCGAAACGATACATCGTCTGGAGAAGCAAGCCCATGCCATGGGCGTGAACCGCCGCATAGACGCCTTCACGACACTCTCTTTCGTAGCCCTGCCGGTCATACCCTCCCTGCGCCTGCTCGATACGGGACTGTACGACGTGGACGAAAGCCGGTTCATCCGGTAGACGGAGCCAATCGGCCTGCCGGTACGCGGCAGGCCAAACGACAATGAACGACAACAAAAAACGAACCATGTACCAGCCAGCCTCCATTCTCCGAACGGCCGCCCTGTTGCTGACCTGCACCGCACTCGCCGCATGCGGACCGAAAACATCCGACCGAGGCTTCACGGACGAAGAACGGGCACTGATAAGACCCGACGGCGGCCCGATGCGCCTGCTCTCCGTGAACGACCGCAACGACTCCCTCCTTCTGCGTACCCAATCGAAACCGCTGGACGACGGAATGCTGCACACGGAGGAGTTCGAACGGCTGGTCGCCGGCATGCTGGCGACCGTACGTGACCCCGCGAACGAGGGCGTAGGCATCGCCGCACCGCAGGTAGGTATCCTGCGCCGTCTCATCGCCGTACAGCGTTTCGACAAACCGGGCGAACCTTTCGAACTGTACGTCAATCCTGAGATAACCGGCTACGGGGACGACTCGGCCGCCGGACGGGAGGGATGCCTCTCCATTCCGGGCATCGTCGGAACGGTGGTACGCCCGCAGGAGATTACCGTACACTACCGGACTCTCCGGGGCTCCGACACTACGGAGCGGGTCACGGGCTACACGGCGGTCATCTTCCAGCACGAAACGGACCATCTGAACGGTATCCTGTTCACCGACAGAGCCGTACATACAGAACAATACTGCGATACCATGACGAAAGAAGAGTTGATGAAAGAGGCCATCGCCCTCTCGGTAGCCAACGTGGCGGAAGGCGGAGGCCCGTTCGGGGCGGTCATCGCCCGCCACGGCCGAATCGTGGCGACGGGCACCAACCGCGTAACGGCCGAGAACGACCCCACGGCCCATGCCGAAGTGCAGGCGATACGGGAAGCGGCCCGGCGGCTGGGTACGTTCGACCTGAGCGGATGCGAAATATACACCTCCTGCGAGCCATGTCCCATGTGCCTGGGCGCCATCTACTGGGCGCGGCTGGACAAGGTATATTTCGCCAACGGGAAAGAGGACGCGAAGGCCATCGGTTTCGATGACTCGCTGATATACGACGAACTGGCCCTGCCGCGCTCCGAACGGCGGCTCCCCTCACAGGAGCTGATGCGCAGCGAGGCACTCGAAGCCTTCCGCCTCTGGAGCGCGAAGCCGGACAAAACGGCCTACTGACGGCAGACGGGAAAGAGCGGCAGCCGCCCCGAAGAACTCTCCGTGTTCCGGCGAGCGGTGGCGGCCGACGGAACACGACAACGGAACGGGTGCAATTCGCAGCGGAAAGCGTTTGGCCGATGCGCTATTTTTTCCTACTTTTGTTTATCCGGTCCGAAATGCAAGCCGGAAGATGAAATCATTGTTTCGACAGCAATCACAAACCATCCCAAAGCGATGAACAGCCATATCTATTGCGTTATCATGGCCGGCGGGGCCGGAACCCGCTTCTGGCCCATCAGCCGCAGCGGCAGGCCCAAACAATTCCTCGACATCTTAGGAACGGGGAAAACCTTCATCCGGAGCACCTTCGAACGGTTCGCGGAGTTCGTCCCGGCAGAAAACTTTCTCGTCGTCACGAACAGCACCTACCGCGACCTCGTACTCGAACAGCTGCCGGAAATCGCACCGCAACAGATACTGGCCGAACCGCTCGGCCGCAACACCGCACCCTGCATCGCCTACGCCGCTTTCCGGCTGAAGGCCACCGCCCCGGACTCCACCATGATAGTCACGCCGTCGGACCACCTCATTCTCAATGAACCGGCTTTCCGGAACGTCGTGGAAGAGGCGGTCGAGTTCGCCTCCTCGCACGAGGCACTGGTGACCATCGGCGTACAGCCTACCCGTCCGGCGACCGGCTACGGTTACATACAGGTAGACCAGCCCATGCGCCGGGACGGTCTGAACAAGGTGAAGACCTTCACCGAAAAGCCCAATCTGGAACTGGCCAAAGCCTTCCTCCGGTCGGGAGAATTTTTCTGGAATTCAGGAATATTCGTCTGGCAGACCCGCACGATACTGGAGTCCATGAACCGGATGCTGCCCGAAACCTGCCAGCTCTTCGCCTCCATCGAGGGAGACTACGGCACCGACCGGGAGCAGGAGGGAATAGCACGCATCTACCCCGAATGCCGTGCCATTTCGATAGACTACGGTATCATGGAGAAGGCGGACAACGTCTATGTGCGCTGCGGCGATTTCGGCTGGAGCGACATCGGCACATGGGGTTCGCTTTACGAATACCTTCCCAAGGATGCCGACGGCAATACCGAAAGTCCGGACTGCATCCTGTTCGACACGCACGGATGCCTCATCAAAAAACCGGAGGAGAAACTCGCCGTGGTGGAGGGACTCGACGAATTCATCGTCATCGACACCGAAGACGTGCTGATGATATGTCCGAAAGAGAACGAGCAGAACATCAAGAAGTTCATAGACACCGCACGCTTCACCAAAGGAGACAGATTCATTTGACGCCCGCACCATACACCCTCAGCCACATGCCATCGCAACAGCAAATATCGGAACTGTACGATCTCTATACGGCGCATCCTGCCGTCACTACCGACAGCAGGCACATTCCCGAAGGCGCCATTTTCTTCGCCCTGCGCGGCCCCTCCTTCGACGGCAACGCCTTCGCGGCCGAAGCCCTGCGGAAGGGCGCGGCCCTCGCCGTGGTGGACGACCCCGAAGCCATTCCTTCCGGGACGAATCCCGGCAGGGATTATTTCCTTGTCGATAACGTACTCCAGACGTTGCAGGAGCTGGCAGCCATGCACCGCACGCGGCTGGGTATCCCCATACTCGCCATCACCGGCACCAACGGCAAGACCACCACGAAAGAGCTCGTACATGCCGTCCTGTCGCAGAAATACCGGGTATATGCCACACAGGGCAACCTGAACAATCACATCGGCGTCCCGCTGACGCTGCTGGCCATGCCCGCCGGCATCGAATTCGGTATCGTCGAAATGGGGGCCAGCGCCCCGGGCGAAATAGCCGCCCTGTGTCGTATCGCAAAACCCGATTACGGCATCGTCACCAACATCGGCAAGGCACACCTCGAAGGCTTCGGAGACGAAGAGGGGGTGAAAGCCGCCAAAGGGGAGCTTTACGACCGGCTGGCGGCCGACGGAGGAGTGGCTTTCGTCCGGCAGGACGATGCGACGCTGGCCGCAATGGCCGCACAGCGCCCTACGCTGAAAACGGTCCGGTACGGAGCCGAGGCGGCTGACGGCCTCAAAAGCCAGCTTGTCGGGAACTATAACCGCTTCAACATCGCCGCGGCAGCGACCATCGGGCGCCACTTCGGCGTGGGAGAGAAAGAACTCTACGGCGCCATTCGGGACTATGCCCCGACCATCAACCGCTCTCAGATAATACGTACGAAAAACAATATCGTCATTGCGGATTGCTACAACGCCAATCCGTCGAGCATGCGGGCAGCCCTCGACTGGTTCGGCAAACTTTCACCTTACGACCTGGACGCGACCAAATCGGAGAAGATAGCCATTCTCGGAGACATGCTGGAACTGGGCAAATGGAGCGCCGCGGAACACCGTGCCATACTGGAGCTGATACTCGGCATGGATTTCAAACGGGTAGTCCTGATAGGGCAGGAGTTCTGCGACGCCGCAGCCGCGGCCGACCTGCGGGAGGCGACACAGAAAATGTCGCTCATGACCTTCCCCGACATGGATGCCGCCCTCTTCTACCTGCGGGAACGGCTCGCTTACGTCAAAAACAAGGTAGTCCTGCTGAAAGGCTCGCGCGGAATGGCGCTGGAACGTATCGTCCGCTACCTCTGACCGCCCCCCGACGGCAAGGCATACTTTTTGCCCCCTCATGCGGAAAAATTTCCGCCATGACACGCATACGCATCAAAAGGGTTTACGAACCCGAATCCCCCGACGACGGCTACCGGGTATTGGTCGACAGGCTGTGGCCGCGCGGCATCCGCAAGGATGCGCTTCACTACGACTCCTGGGAAAAGGAGGTGGCCCCGTCCGCCGCGCTCCGCACATGGTACCATCAGGACCCGGCGGGCCGATGGGATGAGTTCCGGAAACGGTACCTGTCGGAACTGGAACACTCCGGGACGGCGGCAGCATTCGCCGGGAAGATACGGGAACTCCCCACAGTTACCCTGCTCTTCGCCTCCCGGAACGCCGCCGAAAACCACGCGCTCATCCTCCGGGAATACCTCGAAACCACCCCCGCATAACACTTTCCAGACGGAGTGTACCCCCGCGGCGTTCTCCGCCCGTCCTGTCCGCAAACGGCTCCGGTCCGTCCCTGCGGCAAAAAACGACAAATCGCCAACTATCGCACATTTCGAAAGATTCGCAACATCCGCACTGCGGATATAGCCGGAACATCGGTTTACCGACAACCGGAACGATAAAAAACAATCTTTCAAAAAAGTCCTACGGCGGTTCGGCACTTCACGCCCGAACCGCCCCTATTCCTCGCCGCAGCCCTGTTTTTCTCGGTTTTTTTTGTGTTTTTACAAAATATCCGTATCTTCGTTCCGCCGTGTGTGATGTCCAAAACCGCGGCAGCACTATCGCACTATGTACGGGCGACAAGCAAGACGCATTGCAAACGAAAGTATTCATCTCTGTTACCGTGGCTTTCAGCGAAAGGTCGCGGTAACGGTGCCGCATGTTCAACTTTAAAATATACGCAACACGGCATGGCTCCGCAGAAAACGGCGGCCGAATCCGACAAAGGGATGATGCCATGCAGGAAATGAAAGAAACTTTAAAACAAGCTAAGCACAAGAAGAAAGGTCATCACATTTAACAACACAAACTAAAATTAATTCGTATGAGAAAAATCGTACTATCAGTTTTCACAATGCTGATAATGTGCTTCCAACTGGCCGCACAGAATCAGCGGGTAACTGGTACCGTAACCGATGCGGCATCGGGTGAACCCGTCATGGGTGCGACCGTTGTCGTAAAAGGTACGCAGAACGCTGCCGTCACCGGCATGGAAGGAGAATACACCCTCAACAACGTTCCCGCGAATTCCGTTCTGGTTTTCGAATACCTGGGATACGCCAAACAGGAGGTAACCATCACGGCGGGCATGACCGTTGCGAATGTGAAACTCTCCGAAGACAACGAACAAATCGAACAGGTGGTCGTGATAGGTTACGGTTCGGCGCGTTCGGTGGGTTCCGTAACGGGTTCCGTTTCCGTCGTGGATGCGAACATTCTTAACGACAAACCCGTGATGAACGTCGCCGACGCACTCTCCGGCCAGGTATCCGGTATGTCCGTCATGACAAGTTCCGGTGAACCTTCCCAGAGTTCGTCCATCCGTATCCACGGTGCGGGCTCCATCAGTGCAGGTACCGAACCTCTTTACGTCATCGACGGTATGCCCTCGTCGGCCAACCAGTTCCTCGCCATCAACTCGAACGATATCGAGAACATGGTGACGCTGAAGGACGCATCCGCAACCTCCATTTACGGTTCGCGTGCTGCGAACGGCGTTATCTACGTGACGACCAAGAAGGGCAGCCGCAGGGCACAGAGAGCCCAGTTCCGTTTCAGCGGCAACTACGGCGTATCCACCCCTGTAAACAACAAGTTCCGCCAGATGAACGGCTACGACCTGCTCGACTGGCAGCTCTATTTCGGCGAAATCTCGCAGACAGACTACGCAACCTACAAGGACAGGCTCGATACCTTCGGCGCAGTGGACTGGTTCCGTTATATCTACCAGACCGCACCTACCTATACGGGTGAATTTTCCGTAAACGGCGGTAGCGAGAACATCGGCTATTATGTATCCGGAAGTTACATGAACCAGGACGGTATGGCACCGCAGTCGAGCATGGAACGCTACACGATGCGTACCAACCTCTCCGCACAGGCCAACTCCTGGCTGCGTATCAACCTCAACCTCGCGGCAGCGGTGGACAAACGCGAATCCACTCAGGGAGCCACGACCTCACAGGGTCTGAACCCGACGTCGGTAACCAACTTCCCGATATACATGGCCACCTACATGACCAGGCAGTATTTCGACGAAGAGACCGGCCGGATAGAGGATTATCTTCTCTTCCCGAACAACATGATTGACCCGTACTACGTCATGGAGAAAGCGCCGCAGTGGGGCAACAACCATCTGCTCAACGGTAACTTCTCCATCGTGCTGACTCCCGTCAAGGGCCTCACGATAACCAGCCTGAACGGTATCGACGGGAATTACAGCACCTACACCTTCACCGGCCTCCCGTCACACTTCGCCTCGGGCGGTACGGGTAGCCGTACGCGTCAGTTCTCGCAGTACTACACCCTCTCGACCAGTAACACCATCGAATACAAATTCGAGCCTATCAAGGATATGCACAACATCACCCTGCTCGTCGGCCAGGAAGGCATCGACTACTACTCGCAGGGATTCATGGCAGGTTCGAGCGGCCAGATTGACGATGCCCTCTACCTGATAGGAAAAGGTACGCAAGTCAAAATGTCCGACGTCGGCGAAAGTTACAGCAGCTACAACATGCTCTCGTTCTTCGGCCGCGTGAACTACGAATACGGCAGGAAATACGCCTTCGACCTCACGCTCCGCAACGACGCGTCTTCGCGGTTCGGTAAGGACAACCGCAACGCGCTGTTCTACGCAATCGGCGGTATGTGGAACATCAAGGAGGAGAATTTCCTCAAGGACAACCGCGTACTCACCGACCTCAAACTGCGCGTGACCTACGGTACGCAGGGTAACTCCTCCATCAGCAACTATGCGAGCCTGCGCCTCGTATCGACGGGAGCCAATTACGGCGACGTATCGGGCAAATACTTCGCATCCACCGGTAACAACTACCTCGGATGGGAGAAGCAGGGCCTGTTCAACGTAAGCCTCGAATTCGGTCTGTTCAACTGGCTGTCGGTTTCGGCAACCTACTACGACCGCCGTTCCAGCGACATGTTGTACGACGTACCTTATCCTCCGTCGTCGGGTATCACCTCCAGAGGCGAAAACGCCCTCAAGATGAAGAACCAGGGTGTCGACCTCGATATCAACGCCACCCTGTTCCATAACGACGACTGGAACATCACCATCGGCGCTGTATTCGGCTACAACAACAACAAGATAACCCAGCTTTACGGCACCACGACCTCGATTCCCCAGCCCGATTCGTTCCGTACGTACGAGGTAGGCAAATCCGCATGGTCGTTCTACATGCCCGTATTCATGGGTGTAGACCCGCGCGACGGTAAGGCCATGTACGACGACGGCAACGGCAACCCCGTAAAGGATACCAACCTCGCCGCATACATTACGCTCGACAAGCAGTACATCGCACCGTACAACGGCGGTTTCGACCTGAGCGCAAGCTGGAAAGGTCTCTCTCTCCAGGTGAACTTCGCATATCAGCTCGACAAGTGGCTCATCAACGGCGACCGCTTCTTCAACGAAAGCAGCAACATCGTACCGAGGACAGCCCGCCCCGAATACATGAAGAACATCTGGCGCGAACCGGGACAGGTTACCAATATTCCGAAATACGGCGAAACTTCGCTCTACAGCACGGCATATCTGGAAAACGCTTCCTACCTGCGTCTGAAGAACCTCTCGCTCTCCTACCAGCTGCCGCAGTCGCTCCTCAAGAAGACCGGCTTCATTCAGGGCGTAAAATTCTCCGTTGTAATGCGTAACCTTTGGACGCTCACCAACTACACCGGATACGACCCCGAATACGACAGCTCGATTATCTACGGTATGTACCCGAACACGCGTCAGTACTCTTTCGGTCTGGAACTCGTATTCTAATAATTAACGATTAATATAAAACCAACTATATGAAAAATATAATGAAAGTTGCACTGCTAATGCTCCTCGCGGGAAGCATAGCAAGTTGTAATCTCGACAAATACCCTGACGGCGACGCGATACCCGAAGAGCAGGCGTTCACTACCTTCAAGGACGCCGGCCAGTTCCGCCTCAGCCTCTACTACTTCGCCCGTCAGTGTTTCTCGTCGTACACCGTCATCCCGGTGAACATGCAGGCGGAAGGTATCAATGCTACGCTGGATTACGGTAACCAGATGGGCTTCCAGTACACCTGGACGTTTGCCGACAACGACAGCTACGTAGAACAGCTCTGGACATACTGCTACGGCGGTATCTACCAGATTAACTACTTCATCCAGAAAGCCAACGAACTCATCGAACGGGACAACTCGCTGGAAGAAGGCAACGAAAACAAGATGACGGAAAGCGAACGCGAACAGCTCAACCTCTATATCGGTGAAGCCCGTCTGTTCAGGGCCATGATAAACCACCAGCTGGCCACGTTCTACTGCAAGGACTACAATCCTGAAACGGCTACGACCGACTGGGGTATCATTCTGACCGACAAGGTCGATGTGAACGCAAGGAATAAAAGGTCTACCCTGTTCGACACGTACGACTTCATCAACAAAGACCTCACCGCAGGCAAGGAGGCTCTGGAGCGCTACTACAATGAGCTCGGCAATCCTACGCAGTATTATTATCTCTCTCCGCTGACCGCCCAGTGCCTCGAAGCGAAGATACTGCTGCACACCGACCAGTATGAAGCCGCTGCCACCGCTGCCGCTGCCATTGCAGACGCCTCGATACTCATCAACAATGCCGACGCATTCGCCGACATGTGGAAGAACAACACCAACGGTACGGAAATCCTGTTCCAGTTCTACGCCAGCCTGAACGAAGGCCGTTCGCAATACGGCAGCATGTTCTGCGCAGACCCGTACAACGACGGCAAACAGGTACAGCCGCTCTATCTGCCCTCCGCATGGCTGCTGAACCTCTATGCTTCCAACGACATCCGTTCGCAGGTATATTTCAGGTCGGACGTGCCCATACTCAGCGGTACGACGCTCTACACCGGAGTGAAATACATCGCCAAGTATCCCGGTAACCCGGCCCTGAATACGACGGCCACGACCAACGAACTCATGCAGAACGTAGTCGTTTACCGAAGCGCAGATTTCGTACTGATGGCTGCGGAGGCTTATGCACGGGCAAACAATCTCGACGGAGCCAACAAGTATCTCGAGAAACTGCTTACCGCACGTATCCCGGGCTATACTTACACACCGTACGCATCGATAGACGAAGTATTCGCCGCTATCAAGCAGGAACGCCTCAAAGAGATGTTCATGGAAGGCAACCGTATCGCGGACCTCAAGAGGTGGGGCGACGCAATGGACCGTACCGGTCAGGACCCGCAGGCAAGCTCGCTGGTAGTAACCACCGGCCTTTACCTCAACATCCCCGCTACGGACTACCGTTTCGTATGGCCTATACCGCAGTCGGAAAAAACATCCAACCCGAACATCTCGGACCAATTGAACTGGTAATAAACGGTTAATCAAACACATTATGAAATACATCAAAGTAATATTCTTAAGCATATTGGGCGCTGCGGCACTCTCTTCCTGCCAAAAGGACGAAGGTCCTATCGACCCCGGCACTGCCGTGGTCAATTTCGGACAAACTTCGGTAACGGTAAGTGAGAACTCGGGATTATTCACTGTGCCGCTCGAACTCACCGGCGAACCCGGAGGATACCCCGTGACCGTCAATATCACCGCAACCGGTGTGGACGACATCGACCAGGTACTGCTCATCACATCGACTACGATTAAGATTACGGAAAACAACGATTCGTTCGTACAGATGATTCCGGTATGGCAGCCTACCATCAACGACGACTTCACCGTTACGCTCACCATCGAAAGCGCCAACGGCGCCAACATCGGTTCGAGCAACACCTGCAACGTCACGATTGAGAATGTCATGGCCGTACAGTATGGTCAGTACACTTTCAAAACCTCGAACGGTTCCCCCTCGGAGTGGACTCTTATCCTGCGGGAAGGTGCTAACGGAACCTATATCATGGAGAACATGTTCGACGTAAGCGATTCGCCGAAACTCATAGGTGAATTCGACGCAGAGAACATGCAGATGACATTCGACGGCCGCGTGAACGGTTTCGGCGATGCGAACTACAACGGCAAGATTGGCTGGGGCCAGCGGGGCAGCGACTACCTCGCCTTCCAGTGCAGTTCGCCCATGGTATTCACCGTGAATGAAAACATGGAACTGGAAGGCACAAATGCTCAGTTCTTCTTCCTGCTCCTCATCATGGATGAAACCGGTTCAGCCATTACCAAACAGGAAACCCTGGCATCCTTCAACGGCGGTGTCTGCACGTTTGAAGGCGAAATATCAGGCGATACGGAATGGCCTTTCTAAAGTATTCCTGAACAAAAAGAAAAACCGGCTGAAGATTTCAGCCGGTTTTTCTTTTCCTCACGCACCAACGGACATCCGGCCAGCCTTCCCCTCTTCTTAGGCCGACAGTCACACCGACCGTTCTTTCGGCCGTTTCCCCGGCCGCATCCGGTTCCGGCAGTAAGCCGTATGTCACTCGCTCCCAAATGAACGCACGACGAAGAGCCCGACAACCGGCCGCCGACGCCCCCACCAAAGGCAGACAGATTATCAGGAAAAAGTACGGAACGACAAATAGTTGGGAGGAACCGTGTTTCTTTCATACGAAATACCTAAATTTGCGATGCCGTTGCATACCGGCACGGTCGGGTGACGAACCCGAAGAGCTATAAAATTCACTACTAATTAATCATGGACAACACAATCACCAACAGGGCGGCGGACAACATCAGGATACTGTCTGCGGCAATGGTCGAAAAGGCAAAATCGGGACATCCGGGCGGAGCCATGGGAGGCGCCGACTTCATCAACATCCTCTATTCGGAGTTCCTGAACTATGACCCCGACAAACTCGATTATCCGTTCCGCGACCGTTTCTTCCTCGACCCGGGGCACATGTCGCCGATGCTCTATTCGGTCCTCGCACTGGCCGGCATCATGCCTGCCGAAGAGTTGCAGCACTTCCGCCAGTGGGGAAGCCATACCCCCGGACACCCGGAGGCAGACCTCGCACACGCGATAGAGAACACCTCCGGCCCGCTCGGACAAGGACATGCGATGGCGCTCGGCGCTGCCATTGCCGAACGCTTCCTCGTCGCACGGTTCGGTGAATGGATGGCCCACAAGACATACGTATACATCTCCGACGGCGGTATCCAGGAGGAGGTGGCACAGGGCGTAGGCCGCATGGCCGGATTGCTCGGACTCGGCAACTACATCATGTATTACGATGCCAACAACGTCCAGCTCTCAACCACTGTCGAGGAGGTCATGAACGAGGACATCGCAGGCAAATACCGTGCATGGGGCTGGAACGTCATCAGCATAGACGGTCACAACCCCGACCAAATACGCGAAGCGCTGACTGCAGCGGGCAGGGAGACCGAACGCCCCACCCTCATCATCGGCAGGACCGTCATGGGGAAAGGGGCCCGCGGAGCGAACGGCGAAAGTTTCGAGAACAAGGTATCGACCCACGGACAGCCTCTCTCGGCTGCCGGTGCAGACATCGCCGCAACCATCAGCAACCTCGGCGGCAATCCCGACGACCCGTTCGCCATCTTCCCGCAGAGCCGCAAACTGTACGAGGCACGTGCGAAAGAGCTGCGCAACTGGGTGGCCTGGATGAAGGAAGAGGAGGCCAAATGGCGCCGTGAAAGTCCTGAACTCGCCGGAAAGCTCGATTCCTTCCTCAGCGGCAAACTCCCCGAGATAGATTTCGATGCGATAGACCCCGGCAAGGACGTCGCTACGCGGGCGGCATCCGCCAAGGTGCTGGGCGTATTCGCGGAAAAGATAGGCAACATGATAGTCGCCTCGGCCGACCTCAGCAACTCGGACAAGACGGACGGCTTCCTCAAAAAGACGAAAGCCTTCGCCAAAGGCGACTTCTCCGGACAGTTCCTCCAGATGGGCGTCAGCGAGTTCACCATGGCCTGCATCATGAACGGTATGGCCCTGCACGGCGGCGTAATTCCCGCATGCGGTACCTTCTTCGTCTTCTCCGACTACATGAAACCGGCCATCCGCCTGTCGGCCCTCATGAGGCTGCACGTCGTCTATATCTGGACGCACGACTCATTCCGCGTCGGTGAGGACGGCCCCACGCACCAGCCCATCGAACAGGAGGCACAGATAAGGCTCATGGAGCACGTCCACAACCACCGGGGCGAACGGTCGATGGTCGTACTGCGTCCCGCCGACGGCCAGGAGACGGTCGCCGCATGGAAATTCGCCATCGAGGAGCAGCGCCCCGTAGCGCTCATCCTCTCGCGCCAGAACATCAAAGACCTGCCCGGCGACCGCAAAAAAGAGGCGAAAAAACTGCACAAGGGGGCTTACGTGGTAGCCGATGTCGCAAAACCCGACGTGCTCTTGATAGCAGACGGTTCGGAAGTCTCCACACTGGCCGACGCCGCACAGCTCCTGGCAGAGGAGGGTATTTCGGCGAGAATCATATCCGTTCCCTCGGAGGGACTGTTCCGCGACCAGGGTACGGCGTATGTCCGCGAGATACTGACGCCGGGAGTACCGCGCTACGGTCTCACCTCGGGGCTCTCCGTAAACCTGCGTACCCTTGTGGGCGACGACGGGTTCATACACGGTCTCAACCATTTCGGATACTCCGCACCGTACAAGGTACTCGACGAGAAGTTCGGCTACAACGGCCCCAGCGTAGCGGTAGAGGTGAAAGAGTTCCTCAAGAGCCTCCAATAAGAGATACGAACCGACTGAATGAAAAGGAAGGGCCGGGAAGCCCTTCCTTTTCATTTACCATTATCCCAATGGCGCATCTTCGCCAGCCGAAAGAGCATCGTTTTTCCGACCTGCAAACCGGACAGACGAGACGGGCGATATTACCGCCATATTAAAATCCGGCGACACAGACGCCCGTATATATACTTTGATATTCGGGATGTTATCATTAAATTTGTTTGAACGGATACAGTTATCACCATCCGCATGACAAAATCTAAAACCGCAAGCCTATGAAAACCCTCACTCGAATTTTGTTGCTGTGCCTATTTCCCGTCTTGGCTACCGGTTGCGAAAAAGAGGTGATTACCCGGTATGAACAAACAGGATATAATGAATATAAGTTTATCAATAATTCTTCGAAAGATGTATTCGTCGCGTATGAGTCATTCGATGATGGCATAAGACGAGATGGATTTATGATAGCTACAGGTGGTTGTCATTCCGTTTATAAAATGTACTCTGATCCATACAGTGATACGAATAGTCCATTCTTTTTATATGGCTCATTCTCCAAGTATGTAGATTGGCTATATTTTTATACGGATGAACTTTATGTGGTATTCGAGCCTTCACCGGAGAGTCCCTATTTCGATGCTTTTTACGATTCGGTCTATACTGAAAATCATATTACTTACCATGTCTATACCATTACGGACGATTTCTTCAAAGATGGGCGTCCGGTAGAAGAACTCGGAGACGGAATTATAATCGGATAACGTAAAACTTCGACCTATGAAAAAAATATATGCGATAGGTATGTTATGCGTATTGGCAGCAAGCTGCCTTTCATGTCGCAAACAGGTAGAGCGAATCGAATATTTACCGAACTATCATCAGATGTATCTGTTTCAGAACAAGAGTTCCAGCGACTATGTTCTGTTCCGGATTTACTCTTCTGGGCCGGGCGGTAGGGCTGAAGACGGTTTTTTCGTGGGGAAAGGCTATAAGGATGACTCCTATCACGATGTTTACTCGTTCGACGGCGCGAATCCGTTCTACCTGCTGCCGGATGCGACCGAGAACTATACGACCATATCCAACGGCAAGGTATATGTCGTCCAGCGTCCCGGCGATGCGGGAAGCGTGTACGACGATGCGTTTTGGGAAGAAGCGCATTATCGGTTCGTCGTAACGGATAAACTGTTCGAGAACGGCATGCCCTTATAAAACCGAGAGGAAAGCAAACAATCAAGGGAAAGGTTCTGCATCTTTCCCTTGATTGTTTAACAGAGGCATGGTAGTGGCTGCCGTATGCGGTGGTGATGCGGGGAGAAATCGATACGGGACGGAGGAAGTTGGTGATGAGATGGTTGGCCTGTCGGCGGCGGGGGCTTTCCCTTTCGGTGTAAAAATATTTTTCAAAAACGGCGAATAATGTTTGGTTTTTGCATGACCTGTAGGTAGACCGAAACAGTCTTACGATATTAAGTTTCGGTTTTGTATTATTTTATAAATAAGATAGCTGATTATGAAAACGAACAGTTTTATTGGAAGGACAGGTCTCTGGGCGGTAGGCTTGTGCCTGCTGGGATGGGCCGCTTTGGCGGTGTCCTGTACCGGCATGGGTCGGGAGGAACTCACACAGGGGGAGAATGCTTCTCTTACCGTAACCCTGAGCGGGCAGGTTCCCGTAAGCAAAGCGGTCGGCTCGCCCGACGATGCGGAGGCCGTCAAGGAAGCAGAAAACAAGCTGCATAACGTGACGGTATTCGTCTTCAATTCCAACGGTACGTTGGACAAGAAACATACGTTTGCTCCGAATCAGATTTCGGAAACCATTACCGGTCTGGTTGCGGGGACCAAAAAGGTGGTCGTGGTGGCGAATGTACCGTCAGCGATTACATTTCCGGACAGCATCAATTACGGTTGGTTTGAAGATGCCGGTAATGTGATTGACCTCGACACACAGGCTACGACCGCCGACGGATTGTTCATGAGCGGGGAAGATACGGTTGTGCTGTCGGCCAATACCGTCTCCGAAGCGACCATTCCGATTAGCAGGGTTGTAGCCAAAGTGAAATTGGGAACGCTTACGATAGCGCCCGAAGCAGGCCATGATACAGCTAAATTCGCGTTGACCAAGGTCATGGTCATGAAAGCCCGCAGTTCCGTCAAGATGGGGCTGCCTTCGGTGGATTATACGCCGAATGCCTTTTATGGAGGTATGCAGGGCGATAAGAGTACAGTGAAAACTTATCTGGCGGAAACCATCTCTACCGGCGATTATGCCAATCGTTATTTTTACGTATTGCCGAGCGATAACGGCGACGGCAATACCACGCTGATAACTTTGGCGGGAACCTATGACGGCCAGCCGGTCTATTTTCCGTTCCGTATTAACGATACGGTGGGTAGCGACGGTGCCACCAGCGACGGAACCTTTATCCGCCGCAACAGCGTGTATGTGGTGAATGTGACACTCAAGCGGCTGGGCAGCGGCAGCGACAATCCCGAAGTACCGGCCGACCCTGCTTCGCTGACCGTTACCGTCGAACCTCAGGAGTGGGCGACGGATTTGATTCAGAATGTAGAATGGTAGCAGGGCGGAAAAGCCGCACCCGTAATCCGGCAGGAACTGCTGAGGCAGCTCCTGCCGGAGGGCCTGCGGCATGCTTTGCAGAAGTATCCGGTCGTGAACAGGTCGATACATATCATACAGTTGTTGTTTGGAGGCGGTGTACTGCTCCTCCTGTTGACGGGGTGTATCCGTGAGAATCGGGATAACTGTCCTCCGGAGACGGCGGTGCGTTCGGTCGTCCTGAAGGTCATGGATACCGTGACCGGTCGCGATATTACGGAGAACGGAGAGGCCGGCGGTGCCGAACTCTATCTGTTTGCGCCGACCGGGGAGTATGCGGGACATGTTTCCGTTACGAGCGATGAAATCATGCACCGCATTCCCGTTATGCTTCCCGAGCGGAATCTGGCCGGCTGTCGTATTTCGGCATGGACGAATGTGGGGGCGGGGCAGCAGTTCCATATTCCGGACGACGGCAGCCGGCTCGAAAATCGGGCAGTTTCGCTGTTTATGGAGGACGATACGTATCACGGCGTGCCGGACAACCTGTTTTTCGGACAGTTGCAGCTTGCGTCGGCAGGAACCGGTATGCCGGAAGAGGTGACCGTCGTGCGCAAGAATGCCCGGATGCACATTACGGTCAGGGGACTGGACGACGGAGTGCCGGAAGAGCGTTATTATTTTACCGTTCAGGCGCCCAACGACGGGTATGATTTCAACGGGAAGCCGATGGCCGGTACGGCAACTGTCCGAAGGGCCGGAACATTCGGTCCGAACGGCGATTTTGCGACCGTAGGGACATTCAATATGATTCATACCGATACTCCGGACGATGCCGAAACGGGCGTCGGAGTAAGTCTTTATGAAAGGATGACCGTCCGGTCGGCAGATCGGTTGGTCGCGGCGGTTACGACCGATGATGACGGGATGCCCATTTCGCTGCCTGCCGGACAGACGGTCAATCTGTTGATAGATGTCGGACAGGAGGCGGGAATTTCCGTCCGTATGAAAATCACACCTTGGAACGAAGTCTATCAATGGGAAATTTGGTAATTGGGAAACGATATGAATACGAATAGAGATATGTCCGGAAGTTGCGGTAGAGGCAGATTCCGTCCGGGCGGTTGGCGGACATTGCTGCTGTCGCTCTGCCTGCTCGCCGTGGCGTGTGCCGAGCCGTCGGCGGATGGTTTCGGTGGAACAGCCGGTGACGAAGCGGTGGTACGTCTGACAATCAGTCTGCCGCAGGCAGAGCTGCCGGTCGGCAGGGAAAGGGCGGCTACCCGGTCGGAGGAGGCGGAGAACCTTATCTCGACGGTGCGGGTTCTCGTTTTTGAGGAAGTGGACGGCCGGTATCTGTACCGGTATATGTCCGAAGGAGAACGTTTGCAGGTTACCGGTAGTACGACTTCGTTCGAAGCCAAGTTGACGGGGACGGACAAGACGGTCAAATTGTTGATTGCCGGCAATTACGGCGATGCTTTTGCGAATTATGCTCCGGCTGCGGGCAGCGATGAGGCGACGGTACGTTCCGGGTTGGGATGTTCTTTTGCGGGGCTGACGGGGAACCTGCCGATGTACGGGGAGGTAACGCTTCCCAACGGCTTGGTGCCCGGTGTGGAAAACCGTTTCGATATCCGTATGCTGCGGGCTGTTGCCCGTGTGGATGTGGAGAAGGAACTGGATGCTGATTCCCGTTCTTTCCGGATAGCGAGCGTAGCCGTCTACCGGCCCAATGACCGGATTCAAATTGCCCCTAATCGGCTCGCATCTGCCGATACGCCGCAGGTGACGGAACCTTCCGTGCCGCCCGGTGCGGGCAAGTCGCCGGTTCCGGTCGGGGTGGCGGCAGCTGAGGCCGACCCGTCGGCTGTCGGCGGGATTTACGTGCCGGAGGCTGCCGGCGAAACCGATGCGGCAGCCCAGTTGTCGGATGCCACCTGCATCGTGGTGGGAGGCTATTACGATGGGGCGTCGGAGCTGTCATATTACAGAATCGACTTCAATCCCGGTGTGGAAGGTCATCCTTTCGGACAGGTATTGAGAAATCATAAATATGTTTTTCGGATTAAGGAGGTGACCGGAACGGGCTGGAGTGATGCCGCTTCGGCAGCGGAGAATCGTGCTACGAGTATCGTGGCCCAGGTAGAGGCGTGGGAGGATTTCACGACCGAAATGTATTTTGACGGAGACAATTATCTCGGTGTGTCATCCCGGACCCTGACGCTCGGTTACGTAGCCGGCAAGAGCGGACGGGTGGATGTACAGGCTACCGTACCCTATACCATCCAATGGCTTGATGCGTCGGGCGTTCCGACGGGTACGGCAGTGACCGGAGTCGGAACTACACTGACCGGTAACAGTAACTTTACGGTGTCGATAGGCCGCGATGCCGGCGCGGACGATGCGGTTTCGTATCTTTTGTTCACGGCTTCGCAAGACAACCGAACGGACCGGAACGTCGTGTCGCGGCTGCGCGTCAGCGGAGGACGGTGGACGTTCGATATTACCGTGACGCAGGAGAATCCGAGCCTGTATAAAGACCGAATCATCCGGGTGCTGTCGGTGCATGAAATAGGTTCGCTCGGTACGGGAACGCCCTCTTCCGCCAGCGGTATGGCATTGCGCCGCATACTGGACAATACCAAGAATTTTTCGCCCACCGGTACGGTCGTGGTGGGAGGCTTCGCCTTTACGGAGGTCTCCAATGTGGAGATGCAGGCGGTCAGCACGGGGGTGTTGGAGATATTCAACAGTGTCAAACGAATCATCAATGCACAGGATGTCATCTATCTGACCTATAATACGGCCATATCGGACGAGTTGGCGCAGGCGGTACTCGCATGGTTGCGGGCCGATACCGGCCGTGTGCTTATCGTCGGCACGGATACCGAAGCGACCAATGCGAAACTGCGGCAGTATCTGACTTCGGACGGGACATGGAAATATTACTATCAGAATAATATCGGCGGTAATTTCAAGCGGGCGGCGCAGACCGATGCCAACAGACGCTTCTTTACGACGCCGTTCGGTCAGGTGGCCGAGAACGCGGTGGTTTCACGGGCGGACAACTATGCCGCCTACTGTTCCGATTATCCTTCGGCCGTGACGCCCCTGCTGGTCAGCACGGCTGCCGGACAGGAGAAGACGCTCTCTGTCGGTGTCAATCAGACATCCCGAATCGTTTACCTCGGCGATGCCAATCTGAACCAGAACGGCAGTCTCAGCACCCAGGCGAATGCAACCGGTACGGTGACGACGGATTTCGACCGGCTGACGGCCAATCTTTGGGCGTGGATAGTGGAACAGGTGTGTCAGAACGGATGATGCGACCTGCGGCTGTGCGTCGGTTCTCCGGGACGGCTGACCGGGGGAACGTTATAAATTTCAGACAATAAAATGAAAAGAGTAGTCATATACGGGATTCTATGCCTCCTCGGCTTTGCAGCCGTGCCGCATGGCGAGCTCGGTGCCCAGACGGTACGGGGAGCGGAACGGGAGATGCCTCGTCTCACGGTGAAGACCAATGCACTTTACTGGGCGACGGCATCCTTCAATGCGGGACTCGAAGTCGGGTTGGACCGGCGTATTACGTTGGAGGTGACGGGCGGGTATAATCCCTGGACTTATGCGGACAATCGGAAGTTCAAGTTCTGGATGGTTCAGCCCGAGGTTCGGTTCTGGCCCTATCGTCGGTTTTCCGGGCACTTTATCGGTGCCAACTTCATCTATTCCGACTTTAATGCCGGAGGTATCGAGTGGCTGGGAATGGGGACGCGGCGTTACGAAGGTTCGCTGTTCGGAGTGGGACTTTCGTACGGGTATATGTGGAGTATCGGAAAGCGTTGGCATGTGGAGGCCACGATAGGAGTGGGGTATGTCAGTCTGGAGTACGACGAATACGTTTGGAAGCAGTGCGTTCGTTTCCTCGGCCACGGCCGGAACAGTTATCTGGGACCTACCAAAATCGGCGTATCTTTCAGTTATACCATTATGTAGATGTCCGTCGTTTTCGGTGGAGAGGCCGTGCGGATAAACGGCTGCGGGAGGCGAATTGTTCACCTCCCGCAATTTACGGCCGGCGTATGCCGGCGTGCCCGTGCTGCATATCATGCGCTCTCCTGTGTCCCGAGCGTGTTTTTCACGATGCTGCCATCTTTGACGATTACCTTGAACGCGGTCTCGGGATGTTCTATCAGGCTGATGTCTTCGAGCGGATTGCCGTCTATCACCAGCATATCGGCGAAGGCGCCCTCCTCGATGACGCCGAGCGTACCCGGATAGGGATTCCGCGCTCCCGACATTCCCAGCAGTTGGGCGTTGTCGTGCGTCACCATTTTTAGAATCTCGAAATTGCTGAACCACTTTTGGAGTTTGACGATGCCATGATTCTGGTTTTTCGTATTTTTAGGATTGAAAAGCAGGTCGGTACCCCAGGCGAGCTTGACACGGTATTGTTTCGCCAGGTTGTAGGTACGGTCTGTACCTTCGGTGATTTGGACATGTTTGGCCTGTTGAACGGGGGAGGGGTACGTGTTGTCTTCGAGAGCGAATGCCTGCATGCTCAGCCATGCACCGCTCTCCGCCAGCAGCGCCATGGTCGCTTCGTCTATGAGGTGTCCGTGTTCGATACTTTTCACTCCTGCTTTCAGCGCACGGGCTATTCCGCGCGGATTGTATACATGTACCATGACATAGGTGCCCCAATCTTCGGCGCCCGAACGGCCGCCTGCAGCTCTTCGTCAAAAAATTCGGTCACGTCCAGCGGGTCGTACAGCGATGCGGCACCTCCGCCGGCCATGAGTTTTATCTGCGAGGCCCCTTTTTTCAGGTTCTCCCGGACAGCGGCCGTTACCGCGACGGGGCCGTCGACTACTCTGGATGCGCCGAGTTCTTCGACGTGTGCCAGACCGCAGCAACAGTCGCCGTGCGCCTGTTCGTAGACCGGACTGAAATCGCCGTGTCCCGAGGTTTGGGAAATCATGGCACCGCTCGGATAGATGCGCGGGCCTTCCAGAACGCCGTTGTCTATGGCGCGTTTCAATCCGAAGACGGGGCCGCCCGCATCGCGTATGGTCGTGAATCCTCTTAGCAGGGTGGCGGTCGCTTCTCGGCCGGCTACGAGGTAGGTGTAGGAGGGTTCTCCGGCCAGCAGGTCGGCCATCGTGTTGCAGCATAGATAGGCATGCCAGTGCGCGTCGATAAGGCCCGGCATAAGGAATTTTCCGGTACCGTCTATAACAGTGGCTCCGGCGGTCGTTTCCGGCGGCAGGGGCTGTGCCGAAATCTTGTCGATGAGATTGTTTTCAATCAGGATGTTGCCTTTGACGGTTTCGGGGTCTTTCCCGTTGAATATTTCCGCATTTTCTATTACTATTTTCGTGTCCATATGATTGTGTTTTTAATGTTTCTCGGTTGTCCGGTATTTGGAGCCGTGGCCATGCGGGTACAGAGCTGATGCTCGGGTCGGCCGATATGCCCGTATGATATTTATTGCATATTCCGTGCCTTTCGTTCGGGACAGAATATGGTTCGGAGGCTTTGCGATACGCAGAGTTCGGACCGGCTGCGTAGGGCCCGGATACCTTGCGGATGCCCCGTTATACACAGGGTGAGAATTTTCTATATGGACATGAACGTGCCCGGACGGCGGCTTGAGCGGCTATGCGGGGGACTATCCCTTTTTGTTGGTAGGTCGCTTCCTGCGATGGTGTGCGGGTAGTGTGCTTGAAACGATGCTTGCCGTACTTCGACAGAAAGAGGGGCGGCCGACGGTGCATAAGAAGGGCTGTTGCCGTATCTTGCCGGCGTCAATTTGTACAGACAGTAACAGAAAAGGGAGTCGCAACAAATGCAACTCCCTTATTCAAGTGGTGCCACCAGGAATCGAACCGGGGACACAAGGATTTTCAGTCCTTTGCTCTACCATCTGAGCTATGGCACCGTGCGGTTATTAACCTTAAGCGGGTGCAAAGATAAGTAGAAAAATCAATTCTCCAAATTGCCGCGGCAGAAATTTTACGATATCGGATGTTCCGGATATGGTACGGCTTCTGCGCCTGCCGTAGGGGACAGGAACGGAGGTTCGCTCCCCGAACGTTGGCAGCATACGGCGGATACCGTTTTATCGGTATCCGCCGTGGTATCATTCGGAGCGCATCGCCCGCAGGGAATTCAGGACTGCCAGTACCGTAACGCCCACATCGGCGAAGACGGCTTCCCACATGTTGGCGATACCGAAGGCGCCTAACAGCAGCATGGCGGCTTTTATCCCGATGGCGAATACGATGTCCTGCATGACGATGCGCATCGTCCGGCGGGACAGGGCGACGGCTTCGGCTATCCGGAGCGGATTGTCGTCCATCAGTACGACGTCTGCCGCTTCTATCGCTGCGTCGCTTCCGGCCGCCCCCATGGCAATTCCCACGTCGGCCCGTTTCAGTACCGGTGCGTCGTTGATGCCGTCGCCCACGAAGGCGAGCCGGGCCGATTTGCTTTCCGGCGCCATCAGGGCATCCACGCGCTGTACTTTGTCCGCAGGCAGCAGGCCGGCGTACAGTTCGTCCATGCCGAGCTGGCGGGCCACCTCGTCGGCGACGTCGGGGCGGTCGCCTGTCAGCATGACCACCTTCTCTATGCCCTCGCTTTTCAGCCGGGCGATGGCTGCGGCCGACTGCGGTTTGACCGTATCGGAGATGACGATGTGTCCAGCGTAGCTGCCGTCCGTTGCCAGATGGATGATGGTCCCTTTGCATTCGCACGGTTTCGGAACCACGCCGGCACGGTGCATCAGTTTCTCGTTTCCGGCATATACTTCGTGTCCGTCTACCTTTGCCCGGATGCCTTCTCCGGCAAAGTTTTTCATATCCGATACCCGCGATTTATCGAGCGGCCGGGTATAGGCGCGTCGCAGCGAGGCTGCCACGGGATGGTCGGAGTAGCTTTCGGCCAGTGCGGCCGTTTCCAGCAATGCCGTCTCCGGAATGATTTCCGGGTGGACGGCCGTGACGGTGAAGCTGCCTTCGGTCAGCGTACCGGTCTTGTCGAAGACGACGGTACGGACACGGGCCAGTGTTTCCAGATGGTTGGACCCTTTTATGAGAATCCCTTTGCGGGATGCACCTCCTATGCCGGCGAAAAAGGTGAGCGGGATGGATACCACGAGGGCACAGGGACAGGAGATGACCAGAAAGATGAGAGCCCGGTTGAGCCATACGAGCCAATCCCCTCCGGCGAGCAGGGGTGGGACGACTGCCAGCAGAAGGGCGGCGATGACGACGGCGGGGGTGTAATAGCGGGCGAACCGGGTGATGAATTTCTCGGTGGCGGCCTTGCCCGTGTCTGCGTTCTCTACCAGGTCGAGGATGCGGGCTACCGTCGATTCGCCGTAAACGCCGGTCGTCCGTATCCGGAGCAGGCCGGTCATGTTGAGGCTGCCGCTGAGGACGATGTCGTGTTCGGTCACCTCCTTCGGCAGGCTTTCGCCCGTAAGGGCTGCGGTGTCGAGTGTGGATGAACCGGCTACGATGACGCCGTCCAGCGGAATCTTCTCGCCCGGCTTGGTGACGATGATGCTGCCGGCCGGGACATCATCCGGTGCTACCCGATGCAGTTCTCCACGGGCATCTTCCAGATTGGCGTAGTCGGGACGGATATCCATCAGCGCTGCGATGGATTTGCGGCTCCGGACTACGGCCATATCCTGAAACAGCTCTCCGGTCTGATAGAACAGCATGACCGCGACCGCTTCCGGGTATTCGCCGATGGCAAATGCGCCGACGGTCGCGACCGACATCAGAAAGTTCTCGTCGAAGATTTTGCCGTGCAGGATGTTGCGGACTGCCCGGAAAAGGATGTCGGCACCGATGACGAGATAGGCTGCCGCGCACAGGGCGATGTGCAGGGCCGGCGACGGCAGCGGCAGCCAGGCGGTGCCGAGAAGCAGTGCGCTCGCTGCAATGCGCACTACGGTGTTTTTTTGTCCTTTGTTCATATGATTGCCGATTGTGTTTCTGTCGGCAAAGATAGGAGGGCCGGAGTGCAACCGGGTTGCAAATGTCACTCGTGCCGTTTCGCCCTGCATGATGCGCAGAGCCCTTTGAGCAGGTAGTCGATTTGTCGTACTTCGAACCCTGCGGGATAGCGTACGGCGGGGATATGCGTGTGGTCCAGACAGAAGGTCTTGTGGCAGGCTTCGCAGTAAAAGTGACAGTGCAGTTCCTCGATGCCGCAGATATGGTCGTTGCGGCAGATGCAGTATTTGGTGGAGCCGCTGCCGTCTTCGAGGAGATGCACCAGATGGTGTTCGGCGAACAGGGCCAGTGTTCTGAAAAGGGTGGATTTGTCCACGCTGTCCAGCACCTCTTCCAAATCGGCCATGCTGAACGTGTCGTGGAAACGGTTCATCGTTTTGTATATGAGTATCCTGACAGATGTGGGGCGGATACCGTGGCGGTTCAGTATCTCGTCGGGAGCTGTCTGTCTGTTGTCCATGGTATGGTTTGTTTCCGGCAAATTTGGCGAAAAATCCGTCATATTCTTCGTCCCGGCCGGTTTTTCGGGTTCGGTTGCAGTTTTCGCCGGGCCGGCGAGCGCAGGATATTGTAAAATACGGTTTCCTGCAACCGTTTGTCCTGTCCTGTTTTCGTCCTATTCCATTATCCGTCGGCCCTGACGGCGTATGGCGGGGAGCCGCGGGCTATCCCGTTGCTCCCTTAACGGATTACAGTTCAGGCGCATGAATCGTGTGTCGGCCTTTTCAGTCCGGATAACAGCTTCAATGTTAAAGAAAAAGATGCGCTTTCCGGTTCATCGTTACCGAAAAATCGTATATTTGTTGCTGGTTTTTTTATGTCGGAAAAATGAGAATCGCAATTGCTCAGCTAAATTATACCATCGGAGCTTTCGAAAACAACAAACTCAAAATCATGGATGCCGTCCAGAGAGCCAAGGCCGACGGCGCCGACCTGGTGGTGTTCGCTGAACAGTCGATAAGCGGGGCGCCTGCCTACGATTTGCTGAACAAGGTGAATTTTCTTGACCTTTGCGAGGAGGCGCTTGTCGAGATAGCGGCCTGCTGCGACGGCATTTCGGCTCTGGTGGGGCTTCCCGTACAGGAGGGACGGTGGACGGTCAGTGCTGCGGCTTTCATCCAGAACCGCAAGATAGTCGGATATATTACGAGAAAGCATATCCTTCAGCGCGACGACGCCACGTTTCTTTATCCGGGCCGGGGGCGCGAATTCATACAGGTCGCCGGGCGGAAAATCGCTGTTGTGGTCGGAGAGGACATCATGCACCCGGACGAATGTTCCGGATGTGCGGATGCAGTGATAAATATCGGTTCGAGCAAATACGCGCGTCAGCGCATCGAAAAACGTTACGATTTTTTCGCCGGAATGGCTTACCGGCTGGGAACGGATGTGGTGTTCGTCAATCAGGTGGGAGCCAATACCGATGTGATATACGACGGCTCGTCGGCCGTTTTCAGTGCCGAAGGAAAACCGCTGGCCCTGCTTGCGGGTTTCGAGGAGGATTATCGGGTGGTGGAGCTCGGTGGCGTCCACGAACCCATGGAGGTACCTTATCAGGATAAGACGCGGAACGTATATCGGGCCATCAAGCTCGGACTGGCCGATTTTTTCCGCAAAAACGGTTATTCCAGGGCTTGCCTCGGACTCTCCGGCGGTATCGATTCCGCCGTTGTCGCGGCGCTTGCGGTCGAAGTGCTCGGGGCGGAAAACGTCCGGGTGCTGCTTATGCCGTCGCAGTTTTCGAGCGACCATTCGGTGGAAGATGCCATGCAGATGGTACGCACGCTCGGTATGCAGTACGACATCGTTCCCATTACGGACATTTACCGCAGTGTGGTCGATAGCATGAATCCGGTATTCGGCGAGGATACCGAGTTCGGGGTAACGGAGGAGAATATCCAGGCCCGTATCCGGGGCGTGCTGCTTATGGCCCTCTCCAACAAATTTGGACATATTTTGCTCAATACCTCGAACAAGAGCGAGTTGGCTCTGGGGTGGGGAACGCTTTACGGCGACCATACCGGGATGCTCAGCGTGATAGGCGACGTGTATAAGAGCGAGGTGTTCGATATCGCCCGCTATATCAACCGTAACGGGGAGGTGATTCCAGAGAACATTCTGCTCAAGGCGCCTTCCGCTGAACTGCGTCCCGAACAGAAGGATACAGACTACCTTCCGCCTTACGACATCACCGATTCGGTCATATACCGCATGATAGAGGAGGGCCAGTCGCGCGAAGAGATAATCAATGCGGGGTTCGATGCCGAAGTGGTGCATAAGATATATGCCATGATACTGCGCAACGAACAGAAAAGAAAACAGTTCTGCCCGACGCTGAGGGTTTCCACCTGTCCTTTCGGGGTACTCAGGGTGATGCCCATAACCAGTAAGTACGGGTTTTGACCGCACAGTCGGACGAGTATGGAAAAGCCGATAGAACATAAGGGCAGGGTGGTACTGGTCGAGGGCGACCGTATCGATGTCGAGATGACCGTCGAGGGTGCCTGCGCTACGTGCAAGGCTGCGAAAGCCTGCGGTATGGGAGAGAGTCGGGACAAGGTGGTGTCGTTGCTTACCGCCTCGGCCGGCCTGTACGAGGTCGGTGATGAAGTGATGGTTTCCATCGAACGGAAGATGGGGATAAAGGCTGCGACATATGCCTACATATTCCCCTTCTTCATCATGGTGGCGGTGTTGCTGGTGATGTTCGGGGCGGGTTTTTCCGAAACGGCGGCGGGGCTTTCGTCGCTCGGAGCGATAGCGGTCTATTATGCGGTGCTCGCCTGTTTCCGCCATCGTATTGAAAGGGATATCATTTTCAAATTAAGAAAGATATAAATGGGCATATTGGGATATACAATCCTCACGCTATGCGTGCTGGGTGTACTCTGCGCATTGATATTGTATTTCGTGGCGCAGAAGTTCAAGGTGTATGAGGACCCGCGTATCGACGATGTCGAAAAGATGTTGCCGGGGGCCAACTGCGGCGGCTGCGGTTATGCCGGTTGCCGTACTTTCGCCTCTACTGCGGTCGGTGTGGACGATATGTCCGGATTGTTCTGCCCGGTGGGCGGTGCGGAGACCATGAAGCGTATCGCCGATTTCCTCGGGAAGGCGGCGCCGGAACGGGAACCGATGGTGGCCGTACTGCGCTGCAACGGTTCGCAAGCCAACCGGCCTCGGAACAGTGTCTATGACGGTGCGTCGTCGTGTGCCGTGGAGGCGGCGCTCTATGCCGGTGAAACGGGATGTGCGTTCGGCTGCCTCGGCAAGGGCGACTGCGTGGCCGTCTGCAATTTCGATGCGCTGCATATGGACCCGGAAACGGGACTGCCGGTCGTGGACCAGGAGAAATGTACGGCCTGCGGAGCATGCGTGAAAAAGTGCCCGAAGATGCTTTTTGAACTGCGTAAGAAGGGGCCGCATGATAGACGGGTTTATGTAGCCTGTATGAACCGGGATAAGGGCGGAGTTGCCCGCAAAAGCTGTACGGCTGCCTGTATAGGGTGCGGGAAGTGTGTCAAGGCATGTCCTTTCGATGCCATAACGCTGGTGAACAACCTGGCATATATCGATTTCAACAAGTGCCGTCTGTGCCGGAAGTGTGTGCCGGAGTGTCCGACGGGAGCCATACACGACGTGAATTTCCCGGCTCCCGCACGGAAAGCGGAGGCTGTCGCCGACCTGTCGTCCGTGCGGCCGGCCTCGGCGGCGAAATAGCCGGAACAGCCTGGAAAATCAGAGAATTAGAAATCCTACGAGTATGTTGAAAACATTTCCCATAGGCGGTATTCATCCGTCGGATAGTAAGATAAGTCGGGACTGCCCCATCGAGACCATGCCCCTTCCGGAGACGGTGACGATACCTTTGTCGCAGCACATCGGAGCCCCCGCCGAAGCGGTGGTGACGAAAGGTGAACGGGTACGTACGGGGCAGTTGATAGGCAGGAGTACCGGATTCGTTTCGAGCAACATACATTCCTCTGTCACGGGAACGGTCATGGCCGTCGACAGCTATCTCGACCCGGCGGGCTTGCGTCGGCCGGGCGTGACGATAAAGACGGAGCCGGACGAATGGATGGAGGGCATCGATACGAGCGACAGGATAATACGCGAATGCACTCTTTCGCCGCAGGAGATAGTCGCCAAAGTGGGGGCTGCGGGAGTCGTAGGCATGGGTGGGGCTACCTTTCCTACTCAGGTGAAGCTTTCCGTTCCGGACGGCAGGAAGGCGGAGTTCCTCATTATCAACGGAGTGGAGTGCGAACCTTACCTGACGGATGACTACCGGGTGATGCTCGAACGCGGCGAGGAGCTGCTGACGGGTATCCGGATTCTGGCCCGTGCTCTCGGGGCGGAACGAGTAATGGTCGGCATAGAGAACAACAAGCCGGAAGCCATCGGGTCGCTTCGGCAGCTTGCGGCCGTTTCGGCCCCCGAGGTGGAGGTCGTGCCCCTGAAGGTACAATATCCGCAAGGGAGCGAGAAGCATCTGATAGCGGCCCTGACCGGAAGGGAGGTGCCGAGCGGCGGCCTGCCCATCGATGTGGGAGCCATTGTCCAGAATGTGGGTACCGCGCTGGCGGTGTATGACGCAGTACAGAAAAACAAACCGTTGATAGAGCGCGTTGTGACGGTGACGGGGCCTTCGCTCGTCCGCCAGGCCAATCTGAAGGTTCGGATTGGAACGGCTGTTTCGGAATTGCTGGATTACTGTGGTGGTCTGCCTGCCGATACGGGCAAAGTGATTGCCGGCGGTCCCATGATGGGCAGGGCCATGGCGCACCTCGGTGCTCCGGTGGTGAAAGGAATGTCGGCCGTTCTGGTGTTGCCCGAAAGCGCATCGCGGCGCATGCCGGAGCAGTCATGTATCCGCTGTGGCAAGTGCGTGAGCGTGTGTCCGATGGGACTGGAGCCTTATCTGCTCTCCAAACTTTCACAGAAAGCGGTTTGGGACGAAGCCGAGGCACACCGTGTGACCGACTGCATCGAGTGTGGTTCGTGTTCCTGGAAATGTCCTTCGGCACTGCCCCTGCTGGACTATATCCGGCTCGGCAAAACGGAGGTGATGAAGATAATACGTTCCCGGAAGGGACGGTAACGGCGGCTTTTTCCGTTCCGGTGATGGTTTCGTTCCGACCGGGAAGAAGACGCTGCGAGGTTCGGTTGAAAAGAAGAGAAACGAAATCGATATGGATAAGAATTTGATTGTTTCACCCTCTCCGCATGTCCACGGACAGCAGACTACGTCGCGGTTGATGCTCGATGTGGTGATTGCGCTGCTTCCGGCGCTTGCGGTATCCACATGGGTGTTCGGGTTCAGCGTGTTGTTGGTGACATGCACATCGGTGGCCTGCTGCGTGGTGTTCGAGTACCTTATACAGCGTTTTCTGCTGCGCGGACCGCTTACGGTCAATAACTGGTCGGCTGTCGTGACGGGGATGCTGCTGGCTTTCAATTTGCCCTCGTCCATTCCGCTGTGGATGGTCGCCGTGGGGGCGCTCGTGTCGATAGGTGTCGGCAAGATGACCTTCGGAGGCCTCGGTAAAAATCCCTTCAATCCGGCGCTTGTGGGGCGTGTCTTCATGCTGCTCTCTTTCCCGGTGGCGATGACCACTTTCCCTGAAGTGGCCGATGCCGCTACGGGGGCCACGCCGCTCTCCGCGATGAAGGGGGCGTTGGCCAGCGGGATGACCGTACCGGAGGCGATGCGGATGTTCAGCTATCAGGACCTGCTGGTCGGTTTCAAGAGCGGTTCGTTCGGTGAGGTGTCCGCCGTGGCGCTGCTGCTCGGTTTTGTCTGGCTGCTCGTGCGCAGGGTGATAACGTGGCGTATTCCGGTCTATGTGCTCGGTACCATGGCGCTCTTCACCGGTATTCTCTGGGCCGTGAATCCCGACCAGTACATGAGCCCCGTATTCCATCTGCTGACGGGCGGTGCGCTGCTCGGAGCCATCTTCATGGCGACCGATTATGTGACTTCTCCCATGACCAATCGCGGAATGTTGCTCTACGGTATCGGTATCGGGGTTATTACAGTCTTGATACGTATCTGGGGACAGTATCCCGAAGGGATGTCGTTCGCCATCCTCATCATGAACGCTTTCGTCCCCCTGATAGACAAATATGTGAAACCACGCCGCTTCGGTGCGGTCAGAAAAGCGAGGGCCTGACAGTTATGAAAAGTTCTCTGGTAAATATGGTCGTGGTGCTGCTGGGCATCACCGCGGTCACCTCTTCGGCGGTCGGACTGGTGTACCGTGTGACGGAGGCGCCCATCGCTCAGGCGAAACTGCACAAAAAGGCGGATGCACTGGCACAGGTACTCCCGCCGTTCGATAATACTCCCGCCGACGAGATGCAGGCCGTAGCGGCAGGCAATGATTCGGTGTATGTCTATACGGCCCGGATGGGACAGACTGTGGCTGGCTATGCGGTGGAAAGTTTCGCTTCCGGTTTCGGCGGCCCAATCCGGATAATGGTAGGTTTCGGACCCGACGGCAGGATACGGAACATACAGGTGTTGGAACAGACGGAGACTCCGGGTCTCGGGGCGAAACTCGCCGAGGAGGGCAATCCTGTCCAGGCAAGTCTTCTCGGCAAAAGTCCGGCGGAGGTGAAGATGTCCGTGCGTAAGGACGGAGGCGATATCGATGCGATAACCGCTTCCACGATATCCTCCAGAGCCTATATACAGGCAGTCAGCCTCGCTTATACCGCGTTCCTCGAGGTGAGCGGGGCGGATGCTTCGGGCTGGGACGCTTCGAGCGGGGCAACATCGTCGCGGCAGGTGCGGGAAGCGGAAGCCGCAACGTCGGATTCGGCGAGCGGTGCTACCGGCCGGAACGAAGAGGCGGATACCGCCTCGGGAGCGACTCCGTCGGCAGACACGGAGGCCGGAACGGATACGGAATCTGCTTCTGCGGGTGCTGTCGGCGATACGGTCTCCGGAGCCACGCTGCAGACGGAGAACACCGATGTCTCGTCGGGCGCCACATCTTCCTCTGCGAATCATGTTTCGGGTGATAACGAACAGAAAGGGAAACGGCAATGAAAAGATTCAATATACTGCTGAAGGGAATTATCAGGGAGAACCCTACCTTCGTGCTGATACTGGGTATGTGTCCCACGCTGGGAACCACTACTTCGGCTATCAACGGGGCGGGCATGGGCATAGCCACCATGTTCGTACTCATCATGTCGAACATCGTCATTTCGCTCATCAAGAACCTGATACCCGACAAGGTGCGTATTCCGGCATTCATCGTCGTGATAGCCTCGTTCGTGACGGTTATCCAGCTTCTGATGGAGGCCTATGTACCGTCGCTTTACGAGACGCTGGGAGTATTCATTCCCCTTATCGTCGTGAACTGCATTATTCTCGGCCGCGCCGAAGCGTTCGCGTCCAAACACAACGTGTTGGATTCGGCACTCGACGGTTTGGGCATAGGGCTCGGTTTCACCCTGTCGCTGACGGTCATCGGTGCGGTGAGGGAGATACTCGGCAGCGGCTCGGTTTTCGGATACAAATTCATCGAGGGTGACGGTATGATTGCCTTCGTGCTCGCTCCGGGAGCTTTCCTCGTGCTGGGATACCTGATGGTATTGTTCAATAAGGCGACAGCCCGACTGCGATAGACGGTCGTCCGGCGATGTTTAAGGATTAAAAACAAGAACAGATGGAATATTTTGCAATCATAATCGGGGCGATTTTCGTCAATAATGTCGTGCTGGCCCAGTTTCTCGGCATATGTCCGTTTCTGGGTGTGTCGAACAAGGTGAATACCTCGCTCGGCATGGGGGCGGCGGTGGTGTTCGTCATGGCCATCAGCTCCATCGTGGTATATCTGCTGCAATACTATGTACTCGTGCCGCTTCGCATAGAGTATATGCAGACTATTGTTTTCATCCTCGTGATTGCGGCTCTTGTGCAGATGGTCGAGATAATTCTCAAGAAGATAAGTCCGGCACTTTATCAGGCACTCGGCATCTTCCTGCCGCTCATCACGACCAACTGTGCCGTGCTCGGCGTAGCGATACTGCTCGTGCAGAAGAATTACAATCTGCTCCAGTCTTTTACCTATGCTGTGTCCACTGCGGTGGGGTTCGCCCTCGCACTGGTCGTCTTTTCGGGCATCCGAGAACGGCTTGAGCTCAACGACGTACCCAAGGCGATGCGGGGCGTGCCGGTGGCGCTCGTCACGGCCGGTATTTTGGCCATGGCATTCATGGGGTTTGCTGGACTGGTATAGCTTGCAGGGGGAATTTTCTCCTGAGGGAGCGGCGGAAGGAGATTTCTCTACCTTCCGCCGCTCCTTTTCCGATAACTCCGCCGGGCGGGAGTCAGAGGAGATGTTTTTCCGGCCAAAGGGCGCGTGCACGGGCCGTGCACTCCCGGATGAAACCGCCTTTCGCAGCGGTATAGGCGTCCCTGTCGTGTTCGTATGGCCGCATGAGGCGCATTTTGAGCGCTGCATAGCGGGCGGCAGCTTTCACATTGATGCACAGGTAGTCGCGGAAATAGAGTTCATCCCAGTCGCCGGGGTATCGGACGTGCAGGTGGTAGGTCTGCCTTTCGAAGCCGCGGAGGGTATAGCCTTTCATGTACATCATTCCCGGCGGCGGATTTTGCGGCTGCGACGTGTAGAGATAACCGCAGGTTTCCATACGTACGGGCAGGGCCGGCCGGCAGGTAGGTATCGGGTTCTATCTCCAGCAGGATGTCTATCGTCGGCTTGGCCGTCAGGCCGGGAACGGCTGTACTCCCTATATGGCTGATGCGGACGATGTCGCTCCCGACGGCTTCCCGCAGCCGGAAACTTTCGCTGCGATAGGCCTCCGGCCACGATGTATCGTAAGGTACGAGTATTATCGGAAAGAGTTGCCAGAGCTCTTCGTCGCGCATTTCAGTTGGACATTTGTCCATGTCTTCGTCAAAAGAGGTAGTTCATGTTCAGGTAGAGGCCGTTCGTACCGTCGCGCCGGTCGAAGGGAATGCCGTATTCGACCGACAGGACGAGGTTGCGGTTCATCACGATTTTGATACCGAGTCCGGCACTCATGTGGGGCGTCTCCCTTTCGCCACTGTATATCGCCTTGCGGATGTCGTCCGGGACGGAAGCGTCGTTCCCGACGGCCTGCAGCTCCTCTGCCCGGAACGGACGGGTGACGATACCCAGGTCGAAAAAGGGATTCGTGGTGATGTACCACTCCTGGCCGAAAAGTCGGAAATCGAAGAGCCGGAGCCGCAATTCCGCGTTGGCCCAGGCCATGCCATCGCCTACGACGCGGTTGTAGAGGATTCCCCGCAGGGAGATGGCTCCGCCGAGGATGTCGGAGTTGATTTGCTTCAGGAAGAGCGTGGCGTAGTTTTGCTGTACGTAGAAGGGGGCCCGGCCGGCTATCGTTCCCTGCCAGCATAGACGGTAGGCGAAAACCAGCTTGCCCCGAATGAGCGGCAGGTAGTGGCGGAACGAAACGGCGGCCTTCAGGTAGTGATAGCCGCGCCGGTCGATGATGTCGGGCGAGCCGTAGAGCAGCAGGTCGGCATAGAGACCGCACGAAGGGTCGGGTTCGTTGTCGCGGGTATCGTACACCACTCCGGCCCGCAGTTCGATGTGGCTGCCTCCGCCGCTTTCGTCGTCGTATATGATTCCGTAGCGGCGGTAAAGGTCGTAGAGCGTCGTTTCTCCCGCATATTTTTCCACCCGGGTGCGTCCGGTCGCGTAGTGGAAAAAGGCCGCGCCTGCCGCCCAGCCGAGATGGCCGGCGATAGGGCCCTGCAGGTCCCCCATGATGCGGAGCAGATTGCGGTCCACCGCGTAGAATCCGGCGTTTTTGTCGCGCAGGAACGGGGCGGGGTAGCCGTTGAAACCGTAAAAAGCCATCATCGTGTTGGGCAGGTAGCTGGCACTCGCCGTGAAACGAAGGCCGCGGATAAGGTATTCCGAGTCATAGAACAGGTAGTAGATGCCGGAACCCTTCGTGTAGTAACACGCTTCGGCAGTCAGTTTATGCCTGTATTTCGGATAGGTCGAACCGTCGCCGAACCAATAGGCATCGAGAATGGCACCGAGTTGGAAACCGAGGTCGGAACTGTAGCTGAGTGCCGGTATTGGGGTGAAGCTGAATCCCGTTTTCCGATAGGTATCTTCCGGGCGTGTGAGGGCGCTGCGGGATGGGGCGGCCATACCGTCGGAACAGCCGGTTTCGGCACCGGGACAGCATGTTCCGGCAGCCAGCAGGATTGCCGTTGTGAACAGCAGTTTCACGACCGTCTTGTCAGCTCTTTTTCCCGTCATCCGTCAGTGGGTTTGCGACCGTAAAAGTATTTAAAAAATCGGTGATACGGGGCATGAATCCGCATCAATCCCTTTTTTATTCGGGCCGGTCGCCGAGTGGCAGGAAATACGGTGTGCGGCGTTATGCCGGTCGCGTGAGGTTTTCCGGGTTGCAGGGCGGCGGTATTTTTGTGACCGCGCGATACACGTACCGCGCGATTTTTCTACTTTTGCGAGGCCGTTGCATATGCGGCCCGTCCGGAGAGGCCGGACGGCAGGAATTGGACTGTCAACAGCAATCGTTATGTCGGGTAGTACGGGAGACGGCATGTCAGCCGGACAGTGGCTTCCGCTGGTGGGGCTGACGCTCTCCGCATTCATCTTCAATACGTCGGAGTTCATGCCTATTGGGCTGCTGACGGATATTGCGGTCGATTTGCACGTCACCGAGGCGCGGGCCGGCATGCTGATTTCCGTCTATGCGTGGGTGGTGGCCCTGCTTTCGCTGCCGCTGATGCTGCTTGTCGCCCGGATGGAGTATCGCCGCCTGCTGCTCGTCACCTTGGCGCTTTTCATCGTAAGCCACCTTCTGTCGGCCGTAGCCGGCAGTTATGCCGTATTGATGGCATCGCGTATCGGCGTAGCCTGCTCCCATGCGGTATTCTGGTCGATAGCCTCTCCGCTGGCGGTGCGTATCGTGCCGGAGAAACGACGGTCGCTGGCGCTGAGCATGATAGTGACCGGCACCTCCGTGGCGATGGTGGTAGGCATGCCGCTGGGGCGCATTATCGGTCTTTATGTCGGTTGGCGTACCTCTTTTCTCTGTGTCGCCGTGCTCGCTGCCGTTGTCTTTTGCTATTTGCTTGCCGTTTTTCCGAAGGTTCCCGGAGGCAAGTCTTTCTCCGTACGCCGGCTTCCCGTATTGCTGAAACATCCCGTTTTGGTGGGTATCTATCTGATGGCATTGCTGGTACCCACTGCCCATTACACCGTGTACAGTTATATCGAACCGTTCCTCCAGCAGGTGGCAGGACTTCCTGCCGAATGGATTACCTTGACACTGACCGCATTTGGTGCGGCAGGGATTTTCGGCAGCATGCTCTTTGCCCGTTATTACGACCGACGGCCCGCCCGGTTCGTCGCGGCTGTGGTGGTCGGTATCGCTCTGCTGTTGCTCCTGCTGCGGTCCGCTGCATTCGACCGTTACGTCGTCATGGCACTCTGCATCGTCTGGGGGATTGCCGTGACGGCCTTCAACGTGGCCTTTCAGGCTGAGACTATCCGTTATGCTCCGGAGGATGCCGCTCCGGTCGCCATGTCCATCTTTTCCGGTATCTACAACGTGGGTATCGGATGCGGTGCCCTGTTCGGCGGCGCTGTCTGTACCTATCTGTCGGTTGCGGACATCGGGTATGCTGGCGGTGTGCTGGCCGTTGCTGCGGTCGTCTTCTGTCTGTGCCGGCTGTTGCCTCTTTTGAAAGGACGCATCTCTTGACCGATACCTCCGAAGGAGAGGCCGGCACCGTTTATGCCGTGGAAGAAAAGGCGGTTTGCAGGGATTCCGGAAGAGATGCCCTTGTGGAAGAAAAGGGGGAATTCATGTCCCGGAATCACGCAAAATTCGTTATTTTTGGACTGAATGCGTTTTCGGGGATATATCGTGGGATTGGTATGGTTTGCCGTATCGTTTGTGCTGCCGGTTCCGACGTCGGGCCGGCCGGTGGCTATTATTCCGGAATCAGCTGCGGTCAAGGACAGTACGGCGTTGTCCGACCGGGCGAGAATACGGGCGGGGTGGCGGCGTCTGGATGCGCTGACGCCCGATTCGGTACTCGTAGCTACCGGGATATGCGATACGGCTCTGACCGTTTGCGACTTTTCGTTGGCTGCCCGCCATCCCGATTCGCTTGCCATAGGCGTATGGGTGGTGCCCGGTCGGGATTCGCTTTCTCAGGAGGAACGCACCCAACGGTTTTACGATACGTTGCGTGTACGTTCCGAGCGGAACGGTTTCTGGAAATTCGTACACGGACTGATAATCGTGCCGCCGGGCAACGGCTCGCAGCTGAAACCGGAGGTTGTCGACGAGACGGCCGTGTACGGCATCTATGACGGTAAACGTATCGATTCGATAGAGTTCGTGCGCAAACCCGTTTTCGACCCGGCGAGAAGCTATCTGGAAAAAGGGGCGAATGCCGTCCATGTAACGACTGGAACCCATGCCATCAAACGCGACCTCCTGTTTAAGGAGGGTGACGCTTTCGATGCGGGGGCGGTGGTGCGCTACAAGCAGTTGCTTCGTTCGAGACAGTATATTGCCGATGCCTCTATCGAGGTAGTGCCCGTTCCGGACGACCCGGACGCCGTCATCGTGCGCGTCATCACCCGTGACAGTTGGAGTATCAGCGCCGACGGTTCGATACGCGGACTGACCGGCCAGGTAAAGGGCGAACTTTACGATGCCAATTTTCTTGGAACGGGAGATAAACTGAGCTATCAGCTGAGCCTCGATTGGCGCAAGAAGAAGTATGAGGGGAGTATGTTCCAATACTACATTCCCAACCTTTTCGGTACCTTTTACGAAGCGACGTTGAAGGGGGGGCGCTCCTTCACGGAACGTTATTACGGGGCCACGCTGAACAAGAAGTTCATACAGCCCGCCGATTACGAGATAGGTGCCGTGTTCGAGAACGTGCGTAATGCCCTGTATGTGCGGTACGAGGCGCCGCGGGACACGGTGGCGGCCTCCTATATGCTCCATTACAACAATGTGGATTTGTGGGGCGGTAAATCGTGGTATCTGCCCGAGGTGGAGAGCAGCGTGTACGGTATGGCACGGTTCAATAATATCCGTTATCTGGACCCGCCGAGGATTTACGAACAGGAGGACCCGCCGCAAAATCCCGTCGAACTGCCCGTAGGGGAGGGGATGAATCCCTATTTTTACGACCGGACGCTCGTGCTGGGAACATTGGGCTTTTACAGCGAACGTTTCCTGACGACGAGTCTTATTTACGGATACGGATACGACGAGTATGTGGCGACAGGATACCGTGCCGAAGCTACTTTCGGATATACCCATTCGGACTATCAGTCAGGATGGTACGGGGGCATAGCCCTCCGGTCGGGCGGTTTTACGCCGGTGGGATATTTTATGGGCGACCTGTCGGTAGGTACGTTTTACGATTTCCGCAGCAGGCGACCGTTCCAGTCCGCTCTGAATGTACGGTTCAATTATTTCACCAATATGCTGGGACGCCGCAAGTTCAAGGTCAGACAATTCATATCCCTGAATTACCTGAACGGCTGGAACCGTTCCGACGGTTTCTACGAGGCGGTGTGGTTTACTCCGGCCAGCGGGCCGCGTGCGATGCATAACAGTCCGCTGGGCCGTGACAGGTTGGTGCTCAGTGCCGAAACCGTAATCTTTACGCCGTGGCAGCCGCTCGGTTTCCGCATCGCCCTTTACGGATTCGGCGATGTCGGTTTTCTCGGTTACAACAAGCATGTTTTCCGTAACGACTGTTTCGCTACCGTGGGGCTCGGTATCCGCCTGAAGAATGAAATGCTCGTTTTCGGAACGATACAGTTGAGCCTCTTCGTCAATTTCGGCAAACACGGCCTGATGAGCAACGAATGGATACAGCTCACCAGCGAACAGCGTATGCAGACCATGCGTTATATCCCGACCAAACCACAGGTCGCCCCCTTCCAGTAACTGTTGTCGGATACGTTTTCGGGGATGAGGAGTGCGGCAGCATAGGATACCTTCGGCCTGTCAGTGCCAGGCTGTTTGCGGCGAAGACAGATTGCCGGTGCTGGGCGGTGTACTTTGCCGAAGGCTGTGACGCAGGCGCAGACCGGACTGTCGTTGATGTCTGGAAAGGAAGAGTATGAAAAACAGGGAGGGACAACGTATCTTTTGTCCCTCCCTGTTTTAAATTCGGTACGTTTTTACAGCAGTGCATCGATTTTTGCCTTGATGGCATCTTTCGAAGCTGCCCCTACGAGTTTGTCGTTCATCTGGCCGCCGGGCTTGACGAATACGACGAGCGGGATATTTCTTACCGAGAATTTCATGGCGAGGTCGTTGTTCTGGTCGACATCGCATTTGCCGATGACTACCTTGCCTTCATACTCTTCGGCGAGCTCTTCGATGATGGGGGTCAGCGAGCGGCACGGACCGCACCATTCTGCCCAGAAGTCGATAACGAAAGGTTTGCCGGAAGCGACGAGTTCGTCGTAAGCGGCGGAATCAATGATTTTTGCCATAGTTGTAATCGTTTAGTATTGTTTTGCGTTAATGCGTTTTTCGTCATATGCTGACGCGGTTATGCTATCGAGTAGTTTATCTGGTTGCTTTCGAGGTAGCTTACGAGCTCTTGCGTGAGCGCCACCTTGTACTTACGCGAAAAGAATGCCAGCGATACCCCCTCCCGTGAATCGATGACCTTGACGCGCAGGTTTATTTTGCCTTTGGTTGCAGCGATGCGTTCCGAGAGTTCTGCGGTCATGTCGGGGCTGATGTCATTGATGTGTAGGCTGATGGTCAGTTCGTTCACCGAGTCGAGCACATCGCCGAGCATCTGCATCGAGGTGATTTTCGCTTCGTATTCGTCCTTGTTGTAGGGCCGGGGGCGGACACTGCCCTTTATCAGGAGGAAGTAATCCTTGAAGAGGAACTTACGGAAATTCTCGTAATCCTTGTCGAACAGCGCGAATTCATGCTGGCCGGAGTAGTCCTCCAGCTTGAAACGCCCGAAGGGTTTGCCGTTGCGCGTGTAGAGGTTTTGTACGTCCGTGACCATGCCGGCAATGGTGAAATCCTTGTCACGCAGGTCGTTGAGATTGGCGAACTGTGTCAACTGCGTGTTACAGTAACGTTTTATCACCACCTCGTAGTCGTCCAGCGGATGAGAAGACAGATACATGCCTATCATCTCCTTCTCGTGGTTCAAGGTTTCCAGCTTGTTCCAGTCGGGACATTGGGGCAGCAGCGGCTGCTGGATATCCACGATATCGGTTCCGCCGAAGAGGCTCTGCTGGGCCGTATTGCGTTCGGTCTGCATACGCGAACCGTACTTTATCAACTGTTCGAGGAATACCGCTCCTCCGGAGTCGCGCTGGTCGGCCGAGAAGAACTTGCTGCGGTGGAAGCCGCTTATCGAATCGAATGCTCCGGCGAGCGCCATGTTCTCGATATTTTTCCGGTTTACCGCCTGCATGTTCACGCGTTCCATGAAGTCGTAGATGCTGCGGAACTTGCCGCCGCGTTCGCGCTCTTCCACGATGGACTGCATGGCCGCCTCGCCGACACCTTTGACGGCGGCCAGTCCGAATCGCACGTTGCCTTCCTTGTCCGAAGTGAACGATTCGATACTCTCATTGATATCCGGGCCGAGTACCTTGATGCCCATGCGCTTGCATTCATCCATGAAGAACGATATCTTGTCCATCGACGAAAGGTTGCGGCTGAGCAGCGCGGCCATGAACTCGGAAGGGTAGTGCGCCTTCAGGTAGGCGGTCTGATAGGCTACATAAGCGTAACAGGTCGAGTGCGACTTGTTGAACGCGTACGATGCGAACGCTTCCCATCCTGTCCATATCTTTTCGCATATCTCCGGGTCATGCCCCCGTTCGGCCGCTCCCTTGAGGAATTTGGGTTTCATTTTGTCCAGCGTGGCACGCTGTTTTTTGCCCATGGCCTTGCGCAGTGTATCGGCCTCGCCCCCGGTGAATCCGGCCAGCTTCTGCGACAGCAGCATGACCTGCTCCTGATAGACCGTGATACCGTAGGTGTCCTCCAGATATTCGGCCATTTCCGGAAATTCGTACTCCACCTTCTCCTGGCCGTGCTTGCGGGCGATGAAGCTGGGAATGTTGTCCATGGGGCCCGGACGGTAAAGGGCGTTCATGGCTATCAGGTCTTCGAGCCTGTTCGGTTTGAGAGCCCGGAGGTATTTTTTCATACCGGCGGACTCGAACTGGAAGATGCCGGTCGTCTCTCCCTTGCAGAAAAGCTGGTATGTCTTCCGGTCGTCCAGCGGGATGTTGTCTATGTCGAGATTGATGCCCTGTACGCGTCGGACGTTCTCGACCGCATCCTTGATGATGGAGAGCGTCTTGAGACCGAGGAAGTCCATCTTGATGAGTCCCACGCTCTCCACGAGTTTGCCCTCGTACTGCACCACGTTCAGGTCGGCATCTTTGGCCGTTGCCACCGGGGCGAACTCTTCGAGGTCGTCCTTGCCGATGATGACGCCGCAGGCATGTACGCCCGTCTGCCGCACCGAACCTTCGAGTTTTTCGGCGTATTTGAGCGTGTTCTGTATCAGCGGGTTCGGCGATTCGCGTTCGCGGGCCAGCTCCGGCGAGTCCTTGTAAGCTCGCTCGAAGGGCGTTTCGCCTTTTTCGACCATCAGTTTGTCGGGAACGAGTTTGGCAAGGCGGTCGCTGTCGGCCAACGGCAGCTTTTCCACCCGCGCTACGTCCCGGATGGCGAGCTTCGGCGCCATCGTGCCGAATGTGACGATTTGTGCTACCCGCTTCTTGCCGTACTTTTCGATGACGTACCGCAGCACGTCCGCACGTCCGTCCTCGTCGAAGTCCACGTCCACATCGGGAAGGGAGATGCGGTCCGGGTTCAGAAAGCGTTCGAACAGCAGGTCGTATTTAAGGGGGTCTATGTTTGTTATCTTCAGACAGTAGGCGACGACGGAGCCGGCAGCCGAACCGCGGCCCGGTCCGACCGATACGCCCATTTCGCGTGCGGCGCGGATGAAGTCCGACACAATGAGGAAGTAGCCCGGAAAGCCCATCCATTCGATGGTGCCCAATTCGTACCGGATACGTTCGAGCGTCTTCTCGTCCGGTTCGCCGTACCGTTCCTTCGCCCCTTTCATGGTAAGTGCCACGAGGTAAAGGTACTGTTTGGATACCGTCAGCCATTCGCCGAGCCGTTCGTTGCCGGCGGCAAACGCATCGAGGTCGTCAGCGGTTTCTGCCTGTGCCTTTTCCGTCCGCAACCCCTCCATTTCGTGCAGGAGGGAGGGCTTTTTCGCTTCGTCGGCATCGGCCATCTTCTTTTCGAGGCCGCTTATCTGGCCGTCGAAACGGCGCAGGAATATCCGGCGCAGCTCCGCCTGGTCGATGACGAAATCGTCCGGCAGCGGAAAGTCGGGCATCAGGGGCTTGTGTTCCAGCGTATAATGTTCGACCTTGTCCGCTATCTCCATGGTATTTTCCAATGCTTCCAGGTCGTCGGGGAAAAGCGCCGCCATTTCGTCCGGGCTCTTGAAGAACTCCTGTCCCGTGTAGCGCATGCGGTTCGGGTCGTCGAGGTCGCGCCCCGTATTGAGGCATATCAGATGGTCGTGCGCCGGAGCATCCTCTTCGAGGGTGAAGTGTACGTCGTTCGTGACGATGAGTTTGACGCCATGCCGGGCGGCCAGGTCGTGCAGCACCTTGTTCACCTCTACCTGATGACGGCACGTATCGGTATCCGGTGCGCCGGAGAGTGACCGGTGGAGCTGAAGTTCCAGGTAATAGTCCTCGCCGAATATCTCCTTGAACTCCTCCACGATGCGCGATGCCTCCTCCAAATCGTCGTGCATGATGGCCTGTGGCAGTTCGCCGCCGAGACAGGCCGAACTGCATATCAGCCCCTCATGATACTGCCGCAGCAGCTCCTTGTCGATACGCGGTTTATAGTAGAATCCTTCCGTCCAGGAGTAGGAGACAAGTTTGACGAGGTTGTGGTATCCCTTGAGATTCTTGGCGAGCAGGATGAGGTGGTCGCCTGCTTTTTCGTCCTTGTCCTTTTCGCGGTGGTTCTTTACCACATAGACTTCGCATCCGAGGATGGGTTTGAGTCCCGCCGCGTTGGCCGCATCGTAGAACTCCTTTACGCCGAACATATTGCCGTGGTCGGTAATGGCAACGGCCGTCATGCCGAACTCCTTGGCCCTTTTCATCAGAGAGGGGATGGAGGCGGCCCCATCGAGGATGGAGTACTGTGTATGTACATGAAGATGAGTGAATTGAGACATATCGATGCGTATTTGTAACGACCCAACAAAGATAGCCATTTATCGCGGAATAGCCTTACGTTTCTCCGGCTATTTGAACCTTGCCGGCCGGTCGGACCTATCGGAATTATTTATACCGCCATACGTTGCAGTGATATTGCGGCCGGAAGGGCGGCGGGGAACTGCCTTCCGGATGCAAACAGGACAGGGACGGAAATTCCGTCCCTGTCCTGTTTGCATCCACCGAACGAATGTCCGGATTATTTCGTGTTGATGACGAGTACGCCGTTCATGCCCGATGCGCCGTAGATGACGCCGTTTCGGTCAATCGTAACGGACTCGATGTCGTTCGGATTGACGAGCATGTTGGCGGTATTGAAGCTCTGCATCCGGATTCCGTTCACAACCACGAGTGGGACCATACCGTCGAGATAGGCTTGGTAATTGCCGGGGCCGCCTTCGATGATGAGGCCGGCTATACGGCCTGTCAGGTAGTCGGCCAGGCTGGAGTATTGCAGCGAACTGGCCATGTTATTGACGCTGACATCGGGCGAGGAGACCGAGAGCGGAACGGCCTTGTAGGCGTTTGCCGGCATCTTTTCGCCGTTGCGCATGGCGGTCGCTATCTTGTCGTTTCTGTTCAGGTTGAGCTGAAGGGCGGTCATTCCGTTGGCGGGGAATTCGTATTTCCTGTGTTTGATGATGACTGCCACCGTGTCGTTGTCGGCGACGTGCTGCAGTGTCAGTTTCCCGTCTTTGAGGGTATGGACGACGGGGTTTTCGCCTTTGACGTAGGCGATGATGTCGCGTCGCGGAGCTTCCCCCTTGTTGTTGGTTACAGTAATATTTACCGGATGTCCGCCGGTTTGTGCCATTCCCGCGAGGGGAAGCAGCAGCATGAGCACGCAAAGTAATCTTTTCATAATTGTAGTTGTTAAATTGTTTGTCGGTAAACCTTGCAAGATACGTTCCAAAACAGCCGCTTTTTTCTCTTTTGTGACGGGAAACCGATGTCGGAAGGTATGGAATTTGTTACTCTTACAATTGCAGGTTATACGGAAAATCCGTATATTGGGAGAATGGTAAAAACAGAATAAAAACCGTGAAGATATGAAAGACAGGGAATTTGCAACCGTAGCGAGGTTTTCCTCGATGGAACAGGCTCAGGTAGTCAAGGCGATGCTCGATTCGATGGGGGTCAATAATCAGATAGTGAACGATATCGCGGCCGATATTCTTCCGATGTTGGAGAGGGATATCCGTATTATCGTCAATACGGCCGACCTGCCGAAGGCGAAACAGCTGATGAAGGCCAAATTCGATAAGGAGAGTTTCAAGGATGCCTGGAAGGAGTAGGCCGTCGGCAGTGCATGGCACGGCTTTCTGAAGTGAAACAGGGGCGGGAAATCTTTTTCCGCCCTTTCATTTTGTGTGGCGGAGGGGATGCTTTGTCCGGTCGATGAACCGCAGAGGGTCAGTGGCAGGCTGAAAGGAACAGCTTCCATGTCTCCCTGGCCTGTATCTCCAGCATGTGCCGGCCGTTCATCGTGCTCGCTCCGGCTTCCCGGCCTTTACGCAGGAATGCGGTTTCGGGCGGATTGTAAACCATGTCGTAGAGCATGTGTGCGGGTGTGAGCCATTCGTAGGGGATGGCGGGGAACCGCTCCGTATCGGGCCAGGTGCCGAGCGGGGTGGCATTTATCAGGAGCCTGTACTCCTGCAGTAGTTCGGAAGTCAATGCTTCGTAAGAGAGGATGCCTGCACCTTTCTTGCTGCGCGAAACGGTGGCGTGTACCATGCCGAGTTCATCGAGTCCGTATGCCGCCGCCGCCGCCGCCCCGCCGCTGCCCAGAATGAGTGCGTGCGGGCATTCTCCGCCTGTCAGTGCCATGAGCGATTCGGCGAACCCTATCCAGTCCACATTGTATCCCTTCCATGTGTCGCCCTGCCGGACGGCGCAGTTCACGGCGCCTATCCGTTCGGCTGTCGGGTCAATTTGGTCGAGGTAGTCCATGATGGCCCGTTTGTAGGGAGCGGTGACGTTGAAGCCCAGCAGCGGGTGTTCCGCCAGCAAGGCCGGCAGCTCTTCTATCGAACCGAGCGGGTAGTTGGCATAAACTGCATCGCGGATACCTTCTCTGCGGAACATCTCTGCGAACCATTCCGCCGAGAAAGAGTGGGCGAGGGGATAACCGATGAGTCCGAACGAACGCATGGAAAGGGGGTCAGAAAGCGTATTTGATGAGCAGGAATCCGCCTACCAACAGGACGGTGAAGGCTATGACGATGAGGTTGAAATACTTGTCGATGAAGCTCTTTATCGGAGTTCCGAATTTCCAGATGAGCCACCCGACGAGGAAGAAGCGCAGGCCGCGTCCGATGACCGAGGCCAGCATGAACATGCCGAAATTGATGTGGAATACTCCTGCGGCGAGGGTGAAGATTTTGTACGGTATCGGGGTGAAACCGGCCGTGAAGACGGCCCAGAAGTTCCACTCTTCGTAGATGCCGGCTACCGAATCGAAAGCCTCCTGGCTGAATACCCCCGGGATGAACCAATGGTCTATCGCATTCCAGGCCCAGAAGCCGAGCGCATAGGCGATGACGGCGCCCACGAGCGTACCGGCGAGGCAGATGGCCGAATAGCGGAACGATTTGCGCGTACATCCGAGGCACAGCGCTATCAGCAATACATCCGGCGGTATCGGAAAGAAGCTCGCTTCGGCCAAAGCGAGAATGAACAGCGCGGCCGGCCCCCACGGGCTGTCGGCCCAGCCGAGTATCCAGTCATAGGCCCGACGGATTATATTAGGCTTTTTTACAGGTACTTCGGTCGTTCCGTTATCCATGCGTCCCTTCGTGTTTTCATCTTCCCCGCAAAGGTACGAAAAACATTGTAAACAGCTGGCTGCCGGCCGCTGTTTTTCATGGAGTGCGTACTGCCGACGGCGATATCGTTTCGGTCCGTACAGGATGCTCGGGCATTTTGTACGGCGGGCGGAGTTTTCGGATATTCACGAGCGGGAGGGACAGCGTGGCCGTGCCAGGAAATGGGTATGCGGATATATAGGGCGGAACGAAAGAGGCGGTTGTTCCCGTCGCGTCCTGCTTCGGTTCCGTAGGAGAGCGCCGGACTCTCTTTCGACGGACTGATGCGTCCCGTGCGGGTAGGGTGTCATTTCCCGTCGGTATTGCCGAGCAACCGGTCGTATTCGGCGGGATGCTGGAGAATTTCGACTGCCTTGGCGAATTCCCTGTCGTCCGCGCTGTTCGTTATCCGGAAATATTCGTTGCTGTCCCACAGTTTCCGGGCGATGAGCGCTTTCAGGTGCATCCTGATGTCGGGCAGCGTTGCGGCCTCCTCTTCGGGAGTGGGGAGGATATTCCGTGTGCGTCCGAGGTCGGCGAGAGCCTCCAGCATGGAGGGGGTTACCTCGAACTGCTCGGCGAAGCGTTCGAAAGTGGGGTATTGTGCGGTCAATCTGCCGCGTTCTTTTTCGAGCAGCGTGTTGATGTATTCGTTGATGACGCCTCCGCGTATGAGCTGGTTCCAATAGGAGTAGTTTTTCGTTGTGTCCAGCGGAATATGGATGTCGGGGTAGATGCCTCCGGCTCCGAGTACTTTCCGACCGTTGCGCAGGGTGCTGTACACCGGGGCGTCCATGTTGAGGGAGTCGGCATAGCTGCTGTCGAGCGTCCTGCGGATATGGTCGAGATAGTATCCCTCAATGTCGCCGTTCTCGAACGGACGCTGTATCACCCGCCCCGATGGGGTATGGTATCTCGCTACCGTAATGCGGACGGCCGAACCGTCTATGAGGGGAATCTGCTGCTGGACGAGCCCTTTGCCGAAGCTCGGCTGACCGATGATGACGCCGCGGTCCCAGTCCTGTACGGCTCCGGCTACAATCTCGCTGCCCGATGCCGACGACGAATCTATCAGTACCACGAGCCTGCCTTCGGTAAACGTGCCGGCCCGGCGCGATTTGTAACTGATGTTCCGGACATTCCGCCCTTCGGTGGAGACGATTACGGAGCCTGCCGGCAGGAAGAACTCGCTCATCTCTATCGCCTGGTCCAGGAGGCCTCCGCCGTTGCCGCGCAGGTCGAGGATAAGTGCGGAGAGAGGGCCGAGCCCGTCGAAACTCTGTCGGAACTCCTGCATGGTCGTACCGGCGAAGCGGTTGACTCTGATGTATCCGATGCCGGGAGCGGCCATGTAGGCGGCATCTATCGTATGGATGGGGATATCATCGCGCGTGACATTGAAAATCAGGTCGTCCGGTTCTCCCCGTCTCTCGATGCCGAGCTGTACCCGGCTCCGCTTGGGGCCGCGGAGCAGTTTCGGAACGTCGGCACGGCTTACGCCGACCGACGATTTGCCGTCCACCGATACGATGCGGTCGTTGGGCAGTATCCCGACGCTCTCGGCCGGGCCGCCCGCGACGGTGTTTACGACGATGATGGTATCGTTGATGACGTCGAATTCCACGCCGATGCCGCTGAAACTCCCGTCGAAGGATTCCGTGATGCTTTTCATCTCCTCTGCAGAGGAGTAGGAGGAGTGCGGGTCGAGTGCCGAAAGGATACCGGTGATGGCCTCTTCCACGAGAGTTTCGTTATTCAGCGTATCGACATACCTCGCATTGAGGTAGTCGAAAAACTGTTCGAACTTCAGTTTCTGGTACTCCGCGCTTTGGGAAGCGTTGCCTCCCTTCGGGGATTGTGCCGCTGCCCAAAACGGCAGTGCGAGCAGCAGCAGTATCGTCGCTCTTTTCATAGTCATGAATTATCGTATCGGTACCACGGCCCTGTCCCGGTCTTTCGAGCACATGCCGTATCGTTGCGGCGAACAAGACAGACACCGGGCGGAACTTGGCGGTCTGTCCGCCGGTACATGGATGCCGCACGGTGCCGTCACGGATTGACGGAGGGCGTATCCGTTTCGCCTGACGGGGTCAGTGCTGCATATATTCCGACAGTTTGTCGAAAGGAACCGTCTGTTGTTCTCCGCTGTGCATCTCCTTTACGGTCGCATGCCGCGAGGCGAGTTCGTCTTCGCCGACGATGACGACAAAAGGTATGCCGCGTCGGTTGGCATATTCCATCTGTTTCTTCATCTTGGCCGGTTCGGGATAGATTTCGGAGGGGATGCCCGCATCGCGCACCTGCTGGAGCAGCCGCAGGGAGGCGAGCTGTTCCGGTCCGCCGAAATTGATGAACAGAATGCGTGTGGCGATGCCTGCCTCTTCCGGGAAGAGGTTCAAGGCCAGCATAACGTCGTAGATGCGGTCTGCTCCGAACGAGATGCCCACGCCCGACATGCCGGGCATGCCGAAGATGCCCGTCAGGTCGTCGTACCGTCCGCCGCCGCAGATACTCCCTATCGCGTGGTCTTTGGCCTTCACCTCGAAAATGGCGCCCGTATAGTAGTTGAGACCGCGGGCGAGCGAGAGGTCGAGCTCGATGTCGAGCGTCGAGCCGGCTGCCGCGATGTAAGAGAAGAGTTCCTCCATTTCGGCGATGCCCAGCATACCCGTTTCGGATGAGGCGATGACCTCTTTCATGCGGGCCAGCTTCTCGGTGTTCGTGCCCGAAAGCTCCAGAATGGGGCGCAGTCCGGCGATGGCCTCCTGTCCGATGCCTTTGGAGGCGAGTTCCGCCTCGACATTCCCGATGCCTATCTTGTCGAGCTTGTCGATGGCCACGGTGATATCGGTCATCTTGTCGGCATGTCCGATGGTTTCGGCGATGCCGTAGAGTATCTTGCGGTTGTTCAGCTTCAGCGTCACATTGATACCCAGGTCGCCGAACACCCGTTCCACTATCTTGACGAGTTCGAATTCACACAGCAGGCTCCGTGTCCCGATGACGTCCACGTCGCATTGGTAGAACTCCCGGTAGCGCCCCTTCTGCGGCCGGTCGGCACGCCATACCGGCTGTACCTGATAGCGCCGGAACGGGAATGTTATTTCGGCCTGGTGTTGAACCACATAGCGGGCGAAGGGAACCGTCAGGTCGTAACGGAGCCCCTTTTCGCATATCCGCGCGGCCATGGCATTGAGCGGTGCGCCGCCCGTCTCCGTTCCCGCCGCGATGACCTTCGCATCGTCCGGCGTGAATCCGCGGGTGAAATCGCCCGAATTCAGGATTTTGAACAGCAGCTTGTCGCCCTCTTCGCCGTACTTGCCCGTCAGGGTGGAGAGGTTCTCCATGGCCGGGGTTTCGAGCGGGGCGTATCCGTAGGTGCGGAATACCCGCCGGATGGTGTCGAACATGTAGGTGCGGCGCATCATCTCCAGCGGAGAGAAGTCGCGCGTCCCTTTCGGAATGGAAGGTTTCTGTGCCATGACGTTACTCCATGAGTTTGCGGTATTTCACCCGTTTGGGTGTTGTATCTTCGCCGAGCAGCCTCTTGTGCTCCTCGTATTCGCTGTAACCGCCTTCGAAGAAGACCACCTGCGAATCGCCTTCAAAAGAGAGGATGTGGGTGGCGACGCGGTCGAGGAACCAGCGGTCGTGCGAGATGACCACCGCACAGCCGGCGAAGTTCTCCAAACCTTCTTCCAGCGCACGCAGTGTATTCACGTCGATGTCGTTCGTGGGCTCGTCGAGCAGCAGTACGTTGCCGCCCTCCTTGAGGGCCATGGCCAGGTGGAGCCTGTTGCGTTCGCCGCCGGAGAGTACGCCCACCTTTTTTTCCTGGTCGGCCCCCGTGAAGTTGAAGCGGGCTACATAGGCGCGGGCATTCACGCTCCGGTTGCCGAGCTGGATGATGTCGCTGTTGTGCGAAATGGTTTCATATACCGTCTTTTCGGGGTCTATCGAGGCGTGCTGTTGGTCCACATAGGCGAGTTTGACGGTCTCACCCACCCGGAACTCGCCTGAGGTGGGCTGTTCCAGCCCCATTATCATCCGGAAAAGGGTGGTCTTGCCCGTACCGTTGGGGCCGATGACGCCCACGATGCCGGCGGGCGGCAGCGAGAAGTTGAGATTCTCGTAGAGCACCCGGTCGCCGAATGCCTTGGTGACGTTCTTCGCCTCGATGACCACGTTGCCCAGACGCGGGCCGTTGGGAATGTATATCTCCAGTTTTTCCTCTTTCTGTTTGGTATCCTCGTTGAGCATCTTGTCGTAGGCCGAAAGACGAGCTTTGCTTTTGGCATGCCGGGCTTTGGGGCTCATCTTCACCCATTCGAGTTCGCGCTCCAATGTTTTGCGCCGCTTGCTCTCCTGTTTCTCTTCCTGTTCGAGACGCTTGGTCTTCTGGTCGAGCCAGCTGGAATAGTTACCCTTCCACGGGATACCCTCGCCGCGGTCGAGTTCGAGAATCCAGCCCGCCACGTTGTCGAGGAAGTAACGGTCGTGGGTTACCGCGATGACCGTGCCGGGGTATTGCTGCAGGTGCTGTTCGAGCCAGTCGATGCTCTCTGCGTCGAGGTGGTTGGTGGGTTCGTCGAGCAGCAACACGTCGGGCTGCTGGAGCAGCAGCCGGCACAGCGCCACGCGGCGGCGTTCTCCTCCGGAGAGGTGGGCCACCGGTTCGTCGGCATCGGGGCAGCGGAGGGCGTCCATGGCCCGTTCGAGCACGCTGTCGAGTTCCCAGCCGTTTACGTGATCTATCGCTTCGGTCAGTTCGCCCTGCCGTTCGATGAGTTTGGCCATCTGGTCGTCGTCCATCGGTTCCATGAACCGGGCGTTCACTTCCTCGTATTCTTTCAGCAGTGCCACGGTAGCGGCGCAGCCCTCCTGCACCACTTCCTTCACCGTTTTCGTATCGTCCAGTTTCGGGTCCTGTTCGAGGTAGCCCACGCTGTAACCAGGCGAAAAGACCACTTCGCCCTGGTAGCTCTTGTCGATGCCTGCAATGATTTTCATCAACGTCGATTTTCCAGAGCCGTTGAGGCCGATGATGCCTATTTTCGCCCCGTAAAAAAACGAAAGGTAAATGTCGTTAAGGACTTTTTTCTGATTGTTGAAGGTCTTGCTGACGCCGACCATCGAGAATATGATTTTTTCGTCTGCCATCGTATGGTTGTTTTTTGTCGTTGCATGTTTGTCCCGCACCGTCCTGAACGGCCTTGCGGGATACTCTGTCCGAGGGTACAAAGATAGCGCAAAGCCCCGAATAACCGTCATTATAGTTTGAACGAATAGCGGAATAAAAAGATATGATGCAACTTGTTGCCATGGAATTGGGTGGTTCCCGAAAGAAGTCCGTATCTTTGTTTCACGGATTTTAAAGAAATGGCTAAATGAAATCAATCAAAGGTACCAAGACAGAACAGAACCTGCTGAAGGCTTTTGCAGGGGAATCGCAGGCCCGGACGCGCTATACTTTCTTTGCGAGCGTCGCCAAAAAGGAGGGCTTCGAACAGATATCCGCGATATTCACCGAGACCGCGGAACAGGAGAAGGAACATGCCAAGAAGTTTTTCCGTTTTCTCGAAGGGGGCATGGTGGAGATTACCGCCTCCTATCCTGCGGGCGTGATAGGCACGACGGCCGAAAATCTGCTTGCAGCGGCCGAAGGCGAGCTGGAAGAGTGGGGTGAACTCTATCCCGATTTCGCGAAGGTGGCCGACGAAGAGGGCTTTCCGCAGATTGCGGCTACTTTCCGCATGGTAGCTAAAGTGGAGGTCGAACATGAAAAACGTTACCGCCGTCTTTACAAACGGGTTATCGACGGAACGGTATTCGAGCGCGAGGAGGAGACGGAATGGCAGTGCCGTAACTGCGGTTATGTGCACAGGGGTAAGAATGCTCCTGCGACCTGCCCTGTTTGCCAGCATCCGCAGGCATTTTTTGAAGAGGAGAAGCAGAACTATTGATTTTTTCTCTGTGCAACGGAATCTGAAAGGCCGCCCGGAAAAGGCGGCCTTTCCTGTGTGTCGGCATGCTGCGTCGGAACGTTTGGCGGAGCCGGTCTCAGAGGTTCAGCAGCCACTCGATGACGGGTACGAGAATGGCGGTCATGATGCCCATGACGCCGATGGCCAGGCCGCTTATCGCTCCTTCTATCGCGCCCAGCTCCATAGCCCTGGCCGTACCGAGTCCGTGGGCGGCCGAACCGAGTGCCAGGCCCCGGGCGATGCGGCTCCGGATACCCAGTCGGTCGAGAATGAACGGGCCGACGATTCCGCCGAAGATACCTACCACGATGACGACCACGGCGGCGATGGCAGGGATGCCGCCCGACCGTTGGGCGATACTCATGGCGATGGGAGTAGTGACGGATTTGGGTTCGAGCGATGCTATCAGCGTCCGGTCGGCTCCCATCCAGCGGGCGATGAGCACCACGCTGACGATGCCGATGACGCTTCCCACGAAAACCGAGGTCAGGATGGAGATTCCGTTTGCTTTCAGGTGTTCTCTCTGTTCGTATAACAGATAGCCCAATGCCACGACTGTCGGGCCCAGGAGAAAATTGATGATGCGGCTTCCGGCCTCGAATGTAGCGAAAGGGATGCCGAGAAACCGGATGCCGAGGGCAAGCACCGGTATAGAGACCAGCAGCGGATGCAGCAGGCTGAGCCGTGTTTTCCGGTAGAGCCACAGTGCGGCCAGGTAGACGCCCGTGACGAGTGTCAGGATGAATATTTCCGAATGGAGGAGTGGGTTCATGGTCTGGTGTCGTTGATTTCGGCCTCTTGTGCTGCCGTGTCCGTACCGGGTACTCCTGCGGCGGGGAGGGGGTGGGAGACGGTTCGGGTTTTGGTTGCCCGTCTCCGGCTCCTGCTCTCCAGCCACTCCTGTGTGCAGGCGACCGTCACGATGACGGCTACCGTACTTACGGCGCAGGCCGTCAATACCGCCTGCCAGGATTGCGAAAGGATGTCCATTGCATTGACGATGCCCACACCGGCCGGCAGAAAAAAGAGTCCCATGTTGTCGGTCAGGAACCGGGCGACCGGTCTGACTGTTTCCGGTTTGACGACTTTGCCGCAGAGTGCTGCGAACAGCAGTATCATGCCGATGACGCTGCCCGGTATGAGACCGCCCGTCAGCGTACCGATAAATTCGCCGGCGGCGTAAAACAGCAGAATGATGAAAATTCCCGGTAACATGGAATGCACGTTGTCTGTCGAGGGCGCAAATGTAATGCTTTTCTGCCAAGAATATCTCCGCTTCGTCTTTTTACGCCCGATTTCCAGTGGAGGCGGGTACAGGTGTTGCGGTGCACCGCCTGCCGTTCGCTTCTCCACCGTCTCCCCGGTTTTTGGTATTGTTCCGTAAATGGACTATTTTTGAAACAAATGCTTTGCGGAATGATGCCTTTTTCAAAGATAAGGAGATACTATTTTACGGCCTGCGCCCTCCTGTTTGTGTTGCTTTTCGTACTCATGCTGGCCCGTACCGGCTGGAGGCTCACGCCTCAGGCGTTACTTTCGACCGTTGTGGGATGGCTGTTGCTCTGTGCCGTCATTATCGGAGTGGTCTATCTCGTCGTCAGCCGGCGCAAGACGAAAGGGAACGGAACGGACGGCGGGACCGAACGCAACGTCTGAACCTCTCGTGCCGGTCGGGCGGTGGCTTCGGTCGTTTCCGGACGTTGGGGACTACCGTCGATATTCTGCCGTCGGCAGGGAATCGGAATCGTTTTAAAACAGGAAGTTCGATGGATATACTTGCTTCGTTGGAGATAAGGCGGGTGTCCGGCAGTGAGTTGCCGCAGCGTCTTTTGCTGGCGGCAGACGAGTCGCGGGAAGCCGTCGCCGACTATGTGGACCGCGGCTGGTGTTACGGCGCCTTTCTCGCCGGACGCATGGTCGGCGAATATGTTTTGCTCCACACCCGGCCGTTTACGGCGGAGGTGGTGAATATCGCCGTCGAACCGGCGGTACAGCGGCAGGGGATAGGCGGTGCGATGCTGCGCCATGCAGCGGAGACCGCCCGTGCGTCCGGTTTCCGCAAACTCGAAATCGGTACGGGCAATTCCGGATTCGGACAGATGGCTCTCTATATCCGGTGCGGTTTCCGAATGGAGTGGATAGACCGCGGTTTTTTCTCCCTCCACTATCCTGAGCCCATCCTGGAGGCGGGACTTCCCTGTACGGATATGGTGCGCATGGGTATGTTGCTATGAGCAGGGCGGCGGCGTAGGATATTTTGACGGCTGCGGTTTTGTCTGCGTCTCTTTATTAAAAGAGAAAAGTCCGGCCATAAGCCGGACTTTTCCTATCCATACAATGGATGACAGATTACCACGCGAAGAGCGGGTAATCGGCCATCAGTTTGTGTACTTCTTCCCTTACGGCAGCTATCGTGTCGGGGTTGTCGATGTCGGAAAGCACCCTGTCGATGAGGCTTACGATGTAATCCATCTTGTCCTCCTTGAGGCCGCGGGTGGTGATTGCCGGCGTGCCGATACGGATACCGGAGGTGAGGAACGGCGAGCGGCTGTCGAACGGCACCATGTTCTTGTTGGTCGTGATGTCGGCCTCCACGAGTGTGCGTTCCGCCTTTTTACCCGATATTTCCGGGAATTTGGTGCGGAGGTCTATCAGCATCAGGTGGTTGTCGGTACCGTTGGAAACCAGCTTGTAACCGCGTTTCATGAAGGCATCGGCCATGGCGGCCGCATTTTTCTTCACCTGTGCCTGATACTCTTTGTATTCAGGCTGGAGCGCTTCGCCGAAAGCTACGGCTTTGGCTGCGATGACGTGTTCCAGCGGACCGCCCTGAATGCCGGGGAATACGGCGGAGTTGAGGACGGCCGACATTTTCTTGATTTCGCCTTTCGGCGTTTTGATGCCCCAGGGGTTGTCGAAATCCTTGCCCATAAGGATAATGCCACCGCGCGGACCGCGGAGCGTCTTGTGCGTGGTGGAGGTGACGATATGGGCGTACTTCACCGGGTTCTTCAGCAGCCCTGCGGCGATGAGGCCGGCCGTATGAGCCATGTCGATAAGAAGGATGGCGCCCACCTTGTCGGCGATTGCACGCATGCGTTCGTAATCCCATTCGCGGCAGTAGGCCGAAGCACCGCCGACGATGAGTTTGGGTTTGTGCTCCATGGCGAGCGCTTCCATCGCATCGTAGTCAATGGTGCCGGTCTCCTGGCCTACCTGATAGCCGACGGCCTTGTAGAGGATGCCGGACATGTTGACGGGCGAACCGTGCGAGAGGTGGCCTCCGTGTGCCAGGTCAAGACCCATGAAGGTGTCGCCGGGTTTGAGTACGGCCATGAAAACTGCCATGTTGGCCTGTGCGCCCGAGTGGGGCTGTACGTTGGCGTATTCGGCGCCGTAGAGTTCGCATACGCGGTCGATGGCGAGTTGTTCCACCTTGTCCACCACCTGGCAGCCGCCGTAGTAGCGTGCGCCGGGATACCCTTCGGCGTATTTGTTGGTGAGTACGGAGCCCATGGCCTGCATCACCTCGTCGCTGACGAAGTTTTCCGATGCTATCAGTTCGATACCGTGGAGCTGACGCTGTTTTTCCTGTTCAATGAGGTCGAAGACCTGATTATCCCTTTTCATGAAGTTTTTAATGTTTATATTGAAAATGAATCGTCTCTTGCATTCGAGTTCCCGCAAAGTTAAACTTTTTTCCATTGAATTTCTACCGGAAGCGGAAAATAACAGGGAATAATCCGGCGCATCGTGTTCCGTGCCTTGCGGCGGAGAGATGTGTCGAACAAAAAGAGAAATTATTTGGAAATCATGAAATAAAAAGTTATATTTGAGACAGATGCAGATACGTTTGAGGGCTTGTCGGTGAGAAATGGGTAGAGTTGTCGTTTCATCTTTAAGACTTTCGGCTTATGAAACGATTTTGTCTGCTGTTTGCAGTCGTTTTTTGTGTAGCCTCTTGTACTTCCGAATGACGTTTTCGCGTGTGAATGCGGCCAGTGGCAACGTACATTGATGCATTGCAATTGGGGCTGGCAGGGGAGTTATGATGGATACTTTGCCTCTTCCGTATTTAACGCTACCATGGGACCGCATTTTCATGTTCCTGATGTGGAAGAGACCCGAAGTGCGGATAAACACAATTACAATCATCGCCTTAAGATTATCATTTATAGCGCGCCTGCATTTGTCGAGTAGATTCGTCAAACATTAAAAATTCATAATTATGAAAACCGGACTTTTTATCGCCATATTCGCGTGCGCCGGGCTTTGCGCATGCGAAAAGCCCGTTACGGATAAGTATGAGCAGGGCAGCTCCGACTCGTTCGTCGTGCAATACTGGACTTTCGACCGGCTGGAAGCCGTAGCTGTCGGGCCGGAGCCCCGGTTGCAGCTCTACCTGAGGAGTTCGCCGGAGCACCGCCGGACGTATTACGGCGTTCTGTCGGACGGGGAGGAGTTGAAGCGGGCCTACGAGGCGAAGTGCACCGAACACGGCGACCGGGGATATCCGTTCGTCTTTACCTATGGCCCCGGTCCGAATATGGTGCCGAACTCCTTTCCCGATAAGGATTTCCGCTCTATCGAGGTGGTGAGCGATACGGATTTCGATGAGGTGCACCCCGCCGGTACACGGCTGGATGACGTGATGATGTTCTGCTCGGCTTCGCCGTGGCGTTTCATACGGAGCCGTTACGTCGAGCAGGGGGAGTGGAATGCCGGAGTCCCTGCGGAGGTTTATCGCTATTTCGGCACTGTCCTGCCCTACGATACGGAGTGGAAGAGCTGTTACCATCCGGTATACGGTAAGGTGTCGGAGCTGACGACTGATGACCTGACGCTGCTGGGCGGAGACGACGGCGGGCGGCGAATGGGCATGATTGGGGTACTGACCTTTCTCGCACGGCCCGACCGGGCGGCGACGCATACGCTGACCGTGACACTTACCTCCGTGGACGGGGAGCGTTATTCCGCCTATGCGGCGGTGGCTCTGGAGTAACTGTTTCCTGGGAAGAGGTCCTCCGGGACGGCTGCCCGTTGCCAGGGTATTGTGCCGGGAGTGTCGTTTGTCGGAGGAGTGTCCCGGGCCATCGTCTCGGCAGCGGACTGCATGCACATCGTTTATAGGGCGTTGGGAGTCGGGCATCGTGGAATAACCTTGAAACAACGTTTGGCCCGAAGGTCGTCCGGCAGTCAACCGGACGGCCTCCTGCGAATGTGAGCGGATGAAGTTTGTGCTGCCGGGGCAGGGGCCCTGCATGAAAAAAAATTGCAGGTAATTGTCAAGGGAGGCTTCGGATGCGTTCCTGCCGGAACGGGAAGCAGGAGACGCTGCGTCTCCTGCTTCCCGTTTGCCTTGTATCCGCGCGGCCTTGTCAGCGACGGACGACGGCGATGGATACGAGCTCGGAACTCTCTTCGAGTTTTCCGCGTTTGTTAAGGGTCTGCGACTTTACTTCTCCTATACCCTCTGCATACCACGTGACGGATTGGGTGGTCGTTCCCATCCCTATGGGGGTTTTCATCACCTCCGTCTCGTTCACTGTCCAGCAGTCGAAAGTACCTGCCGGGACGGTTACCGTTTCCCGGCCGGTTATGCTGCGGTCTTTGATGGTTATTTTGATGATATCGAACTGTCGGTCATTTGACTTTAACGACATGGAGATGTGGACCGTTTCGAGTTGCTGGCCCGCTTGCGGGTGAAGCGGATAGCAGATTTCGTCCATCGCCACCGTGAAGTCGATGTCATCGTTTCCCAGGATGCTTTCCTTTATCTCCGCTATCAGTTGGTCGATGTTCTCCATCGGAAAGATTACCCTGTCGCCGGATATGCGTATCCGTACGGTGATGTCCGACATGGCCGAAGTGTCGGCCGTCAGGGGCTTGCCGTCTGCATCCAGCGCTCTGTCGTTTATGGTGATTACCGTGCCTTCCGCCGTTTCGGCGATGTCGGTAACGGTTTGGACGGAACGGCCGATGATATTTCCTTTTCGGTCCCTGTTCACGTATGTAAGTGTGGTTCCCTTTTCGGACGGTACGAAAGGGTTTCCTGCAATGCAGACCGGTACGGCGAACAGGAGCGTGAGGGATGCGATAATCGGTTTCAGTGCTTTCATGGCTGTTTCGGATTTACGGTCGGAGGTCATATCTTCCCGTGTCGATAGGACAAAGCTATGAAAAATAAACGGATTATCCTCTGCGTCGGCCGGCTGAAAAGCATGGCGGGGTTCCGCTGCCTCGGAAAAAAGTGTTATATTTGCCCGGATTTTACCTAAACATCTTGACTATGAAATTACTTGAAGGAAAAGTGGCCGTGATAACGGGTGCGGCCCGCGGCATTGGCAAGGCCGTTGCCCTTTGCTTTGCCGAGAACGGTGCGGATATCGCCTTTACCGACCTGTCCATAGATGAGAACGGCAGGAAGACGGAGGAGGAGATACTTGCGTTCGGGGTGCGCTGCAAGGCCTATGCCTCCAACGCCGCCGATTTCCAGCAGACGCACGAGGTCGTCGAGAAGATAATGGGCGATTTCGGCCGTATAGATATTCTCGTAAACAATGCGGGTATCACGTGGGACGGACTGATGCTGAAGATGGAGGAGAAGCAATGGGATATGGTCATCAATATCAATTTGAAGTCTGCATTCAATTTCATCCATGCCGTTACCCCGGTTATGATGCGTCAGCGCAGCGGAAGCATTATTAACATGTCTTCGGTGGTAGGCGTGCACGGCAATGCGGGGCAGGCCAACTATTCGGCTTCGAAAGCGGGCATGATAGGTCTTGCCAAATCCGTTGCACTCGAATTGGGTGCGCGCGGCGTACGTGCCAATGCCATCGCTCCTGGCTTCATCATCACCGATATGACGGCCAAGTTGCCCGAGGCTGTCAAAGAGGAGTGGAACAAGAAGATACCGCTTCGCCGCGGCGGTACTCCCGAGGAAATCGCCAAAGTGGCCCTGTTCCTCGGCAGCGATCTTTCCAGCTATGTCAGCGGCCAGGTCATCGAGGTGAACGGTGCCATGAATTCCTGATAACGGCCGTTTGTGAACGGAGAGGGGATGTGCGAACAGGTTTTGCGCATCCCCTTGTCGTATTTCGGCGTGTGCGGAAAAACACAGCGAAATGTATGTATTAGGAGAAACGGGAAGGAATCGCTATCATTGCGACAGAAACAATGTGTTGTAAGGTATGCTGAAGTGGAGTATTCTGTCGTTATGTGCGGTACTGTTCCCGTTGTCCGGATTCGGGCGGGAAACGGCCGCCGGAACCGAATCGGAACCAAGTCCCCGCGATTCCGTCCGGCAGGCGTATATGGACGAACTGGACTTCATCATCGACTGCATCGAAAACCGGTATGTTTCCGGCCGCCGAGGTATCGGCGACGAGGAGTGGCAACAGGGGGTGGAATCCGTGCATAGCGGTGCTGCGATATATCTTCGCGATTACCCGGCTGTGTGGTGGTTATGGCGTGACTATAGCATGCTTTTGGACGACGGTCATTTCGCTTTTCCCGACAACGGTTCGTTCAGCCGTTATGAACTGTTCGCTGAGAGCCAACCGATTTTTCCGTTATGGATACAGATATGGGTAGACGGCTCCATATATAATGTTTACGATTACAGCGGAGTGATTCCGGAATGTTCGGAAATTATCGCAATTACGAAGTTCTATAACGGACAACGTGCACAGACGTTTTCTGGGAAAGGATTGGGGATTGGTTGCATGCGGCTGACTCCCGGCGAACCGGCATACGCTTTTGCCAATGGCAACTCCTATCATCAACCCAATCCGCGTGACTGGGCGAGTTTCACGAATTTCCTGTCCGATTTTTCGATGCCGCCGTGGAAAGTCGTCTACAAGGTACCGGGTGCCGAACAGCCGGATACAGTCATGCTGGACGGAATAAGACGCGACGAACTGTTCAAACTGTACAAAAAGACGGATAACAAGCGCCGTGCTAAGGAGGAACTCGGTTTTGCACGCAAGCCGATAATCTATGCCGATATGGGTGACGGCGTGGGCGTGCTTACGATTAACTCGTTCTGGGGGAAACGGTGGAGCCATATGCTGTTGTTCGGTAAGGACTGGCGTTACAAGCGGCTGCTGCGGCAGGCCATGCGCCGCATCGACCGAGACGGAATCGACCGGCTGGTCATCGACGTGAGCCTCAATACGGGCGGCATGGCGGAGAATGTCTTTTATACGCTTGATTATCTGACGGACAAGCCGGTAGACATAACATACACCTACCTTATAACGGACGAATGCCGCGAAACGGCGAAGAACAACGTCGACCGGAGTCCGTACTTGTCCGAGGCCGACAGGGAGTATATGATGCACTATATCGACAGCGTGCCGGACGGCACCCGTTTCCGCACCGATACGGTGCGCCGGATGCGATATCTCCCGCAGCGCCCGACGCACGGCTACGACGGCGAGGTCTATGTGCTGACGAGTCATCAGACCTATTCGGCGGCACAGATGTTCGCCCGTTACTGTCAGGTACTCGGCATCGGGAAGGTGGCCGGGCAGCACTGCGGCGGTTACAATGCCGTGACGGGAAATGCCGCACGGGTAGAACTGCCCGTTTCGCGTTGGATGCAGTTTCAGGTGCCTTTCCGCGAAGAGGTCATTTCCCCCGACGACGAACCGTATGCATACCCGACGGTGGACATTCCGATAGAGCATCCGTTTGAGGAGTGGCTGCACCGCGAAAACCGCAGTCTCGAACGGTTGCTGCGGATGATAGAGGAGTAGGGGAGCGCTGTAAGGAACGGTACGGATGCAGGACTCCGGATGGCTCATGTCATCCGGAGTTCATTCGTCTTGTGTCCGCCGTCGATTGTGCGGATGCGATGTGCCTTTCATGCAGAAAAGTTTGGGGGCTTAGTAGGACAGAATTTTATGGAGAATTACGATTATCTTTGTAAAGTTATTGGCGGATTTTGTGTGTCCTGCAACGGGGAGTATGTTTTTTTGCCCTTTTAAAAATATGAAGGTGGGCTCTTTTCGCGTTATATCGTACAGAGAGTGAGGACGGGTTGTCTGCCGTCTAACACAAAACTAAGTGAGAGTAAAGTAAATTTCCCGTATGTGCTGCCGCGGTCGGCAGGAGAATTTGTGTATACAGCGGTGCGCGGTCGGCGTATTGCAGCGCCCGGGTTCGGCAAGGGCATTCGGTGTCACCGCAGACGATAGCTGGGCGAACGGGACTTCTTCCGGTAGTCCGGCGGATTATCGTGCCGGCAGCCGGAACAGGCGGAGTTGCCGTGGTGCAACATCCGTATGGTCGGAGACCGGCCGTGACCGTCGTGCCGTTTTTGGGAACCTGGAAGCTGCGGGCTTTCGTATAAATGTTTTAGGGATATGATTGTAGGATATTTGAGGGTCAGTACGGGAAAACAGAATTTGGCCAATCAGCAGGACGAAATCAGGCGTTTCGCCGAGAGCAGGAATTTTACGGTGAACAGTTGGGTGACGGAGGTAGTCAGCGGAAAGAAGAACGAACGCGAGCGGAAGCTCGGTACGTTGTTGAAGCGGATGAAACCGGGCGATACGCTGATAGTGACGGAGATTTCCCGCTTGAGTCGTACCCTGACCGATATCATGGCGATAATGGGAAAGTGCCTGAGCCGTGAGATAAATCTCTATACCACCAAGGAGGGGTACTCCTTCGACAACAGCATCAACAGCAAAGTGCTCTGTTTTGCCTTCGGACTGGTGGCGGAGATAGAGCGCAATCTGATTTCCATGCGTACCAAAGAGGCGTTGGCACTGCGCAAGGCGGAGGGGGTGACGCTCGGCAGGAGAAAAGGCAGTTATACCAAGACGAATATCTTGATGGCCAACCGACAGGCGATAATCGAGATGCTCAACAACGACAAGTCGATAGGCGATATTTGCAAACGTTTCGACATATCGCGCGATACGTTCGCCAAATTCCGGAAAAGATATCCGTCCGTGCAGAAGGCGGTTCAGGAGAAGGAGGTGAGGCGGATTGCTGCGTATGGCGGTACGAGGTCTTCTTCCCGTCCGGTTTAACTATCGAGGGGAACAGCGTGCTGCCGTTCCCCTCGATAGCTTGTATGCGTAAGACATGTGCTGTCAGGCCTTGCCTGCACTGCCCAGCACCTTTTCGCATTTGTGCTTGTAGAGTTCCTTCAGCCATTCGCGAGCCGGGCCGAGGTATTTGCGCGGGTCGAATTCGGCGGGTTTGGTCCAGAGTATTTCACGCACGGCCGCCGTCATGGCCAGCCGTCCGTCGCTGTCGATGTTGATTTTGCAGACGGCGCTTTCGGCAGCCTTGCGGAGCTGGTCTTCCGGAATGCCGATGGCGTCTTTCACTGCGCCGCCGTATTTGTTGATGATGTCCACGTATTTCTGCGGTACGGAGGACGAACCGTGGAGGACAATCGGGAAGCCGGGAATGCGTTTTTCAATCTCTTCGAGGATGTCGAACCGAAGGGGCGGCGGTACGAGTACACCCTCCGCATTGCGGGTGCACTGTTCCGGCCGGAACTTGTTCGCCCCGTGCGATGTGCCTATCGAGATGGCGAGGGAATCCACACCCGTCTTGGTGACGAAATCCACCACCTGGTCGGGTTCGGTGTAGGTATGGTGTTCGGCCGATACTTCGTCTTCGATACCGGCCAGAACGCCGAGTTCTCCTTCGACCGTTACGTCGAATTGGTGGGCGTATTCCACCACCTTGCGGGTGAGCGCCACGTTTTCGTCATAGGGAAGGTGGCTGCCGTCTATCATGACCGACGAGAAACCCATGTCGATGCAGGATTTGCAGAGTTCGAAGGTGTCGCCGTGGTCGAGATGGAGGCAGATGGGAATGTTCCTGCCCAGCTCCTTGGCATACTCCACGGCTCCCTGTGCCATGTAGCGCAGGATGGTCTGGTTCGCATACTTGCGTGCTCCGCTCGAAACCTGCAGGATGACGGGCGACGCGGTTTCGACGCAGGCCTGTATGATGGCCTGCATCTGTTCCATGTTGTTGAAGTTGAAGGCCGGGATGGCATATTTTCCCGCCATGGCTTTCTCGAACATCTCTCTGGTATTGACCAGTCCCAATTCCTTGTATGATACCATATCGAATCAGTTTTAAGGTTTATATTAAAAGAATGATGATGATAACGTCGCAATTTGCATACCGTCGGGCGGAAAGTGCGCATACCCGGTTGTTGTTATTTTAATAACGTTGCATACCCGGATATTGCGGCTAATTTCCTATCTTTGCCAACGGTATTCCAAAGGTAAGCAAAAACATTGGAGACGGGCAAGGATGGCGTGAGAATTATTTTTTCCTGAGCGGCCGTGCCGTGTCCGTCCGAATTAAAAATAGCATGACGATGTCGGAATTCAAGTATCAGGAACCTTTCCCGCTGGGAAAGGACGAAACCAAGTACAGGCTTCTTACCAAAGATTATGTGCATGTGGAAGAGTGCTGCGGCAGGCGTATCCTGCGTGTGGATGCGCGCGGGCTCGAATTGCTTTCGCGCGAGGCTTTCGCCGAAGTGTCTTTCTATCTGCGTGCGTCGCACCTGCAGCAGGTCGCCAACATACTGAAAGACCCGGAGGCGACCGACAACGACAAATTTGTAGCCTATACGATGCTGCTCAATCAGGTCGTGGCCGCTCAAGGGGAGCTGCCTACTTGTCAGGATACCGGTACGGCGATAGCGATATGCAAGAAGGGCGAAGATGTCTATACAGGGACGGACGATGCCGAAGCCATCACGAAGGGAGTGTATGAGACCTACCGCGACCGTAATCTGCGTTATTCGATGGTGGTGCCTTTCACCATGACCGAAGAGAAGAACAGCGGCAACAACCTGCCGGCCCAGATAGACATCTATTCCGAACCGGGCAACCAATACAAGTTCCTTTTCATCACCAAAGGCGGCGGTTCGGCCAACAAGACTTTTCTCTATCAGCAGACCAAGGCGCTGCTGAACGAGGAGTCGCTGACGAAGTTCGTCAGGGAGAAGATAAAGGACCTCGGTACGTCGGCCTGTCCGCCTTATCACCTGGCAGTCGTGATAGGCGGCACCTCCGCCGAGGCCAACCTCGCGGCGGTCAAGAAGGCTTCGGCCGGTTATTACGATGCGCTGCCTACAAGCGGCAACGAGGGGGGCCGTGCTTTCCGTGATTTGGAGTGGGAGGCGAAAATACTGAAGATATGCCAGGAGAGCGGCATCGGGGCGCAATTCGGGGGCAAATACCTTGTTCATGACGTGCGGGTTATCCGGATGCCCCGCCATGCGGCGTCGTGTCCGGTGGGTATCGGCGTGAGCTGCTCGGCCGATCGCAATATCAAGGCAAAGATAACCGAAGAGGGTATTTTCCTCGAAGAGCTCGAACACAATCCGGCCCGCTTCCTGCCGGCCGATGCGCCGATAATGAAGCCGGCGGTGGAGATAGACCTCGATGAGGGAATGGACAAGGTGCTGGAGACGCTCTCCAAATATCCGATTAAGACGCGTCTGAACCTGAAAGGTACGCTGATTGTAGCACGCGACATCGCGCATGCCCGTATCAAACAGATGCTTGACGAGGGTAAACCCATGCCGGAATACATGAAAAAACATCCCGTTTATTATGCAGGACCGGCCAAGACGCCGAAAGGGATGGCGTCGGGCAGTTTCGGGCCGACGACCGCGGGACGGATGGACCCTTACGTGGATTTGTTCCAGAGTAAGGGCGGGTCGATGGTCATGGTGGCCAAGGGCAACCGTTCGCAGGAGGTTACCGACGCATGTCGGAAACATGGCGGTTTCTACCTCGGCTCTATTGGCGGACCTGCCGCCATTCTGGCCAAGGAGAGCATCAAGAGCGTGGAGGTGGTCGATTTTCCGGAACTCGGCATGGAAGCGGTACGCAAGATATATGTCGAGAACTTTCCGGCATTCATCATCGTGGATGATAAAGGCAACGACTTCTTCGCCGATTTCAAACATTGATTGCGAATGCGGCGTTCCCATTCCCGCCCGCCGGAAAACTTTCCGGCGGGCGGGAATGTTTTCGGCGATGCCGGGAATGCAGTACGGTTCCGTCGGCGGAAAATATCCTGATAAGAGCGGGGAATCGATACGTTTATTTGTCTGTCACCGCCAAAATGAATATTTTTGTCTGCCGGAACACTAAAAGCCGGATTCCGTGCGTTATAGCGGCATAAAGCAGTTCCGAGGGGCCCGCAGGGCACGGCAGGCAGGCGTGTGCTCTTTTTCCTGTCTGCGCCGGTGCCGCCCCGTGTATTACGGAGACTTCGGCCGAGGGCAGCGGGGCAGGCTGTTCCGGAAGTGTGATTCGATTCGATATATGAGGAAATACGTCGGAAAATTCTTACTGTTGTTGGTGATGGCGGCCCTACCTGTGGCGGTATGGGGGCAGAAAGTCGCCTTTGAGGTCAATGCCCCGCGTGTGGTAGCCGTGGGAGAGATATTCCGTATCGAGTATGTGACCGACTCGAAACCGCAGGATTTTAAGGGCCCTCAGTTTGAAGGAGTGGATGTATTGGCCGGACCGACGCTCTCCACGAGTAAATCGGTATCCATCGTGAACGGTAACATGACGCAGGAGGTGCGTTATACCTATACGTATGTGCTGCAATGCAATTCGGAGGGCGAATTCAATGTGTCCGAGGCGGTTCTGACGGTGAAGGGCAAGACGTACAGCGCTGCTCCGTTCGCAGTCAGGGCTTTGACGGAACAGGCTGCTGTCAGCGGGGAACAGGGCGCAGGTGGACATTCCGACCGTCCCACGCTGGCCCCCGACGACATTCTGATACGGGCGGTAGTCGACCGGAAAGAGGTATATAAGGGAGAGCCCGTCCGGGTGACCTATAAGCTGTACAGGCGGGTCCCGCTGAATCTCGAAAGCGCCAAATTTCCCACCTACAACGGTTTTTGGGCCCAGCAGCTCAATGTGGACGGTTATCCGCCTCAGCGGGAGGAGTTCAACGGCAAAATATACGATACGCATGTCATCCGCGAAGACCTGCTGTTTCCGCAGCAGGCCGGCAGTCTGACCGTCGACCCACTTGAACTGAGTGTGGTAGCGCAGATAGTGATGGAGCCGCGCCGTCAGTCTATCATCGACGACTTTTTCGGAGGCCCCAACATACAGGAGGTGCGTCGCAAGGTCGCTACGGCTCCGGTATCCATCACGGTGAAGGAACTGCCTGCCGGTGCTCCTTCGGGCTTTTCGGGAGCTGTCGGGGATTTCCAGTTGGAAACGGTCGCTCCGCCGCCCGAAGTGGCTGCCAATTCAGCATTCACTTTCGGTATCAAGATTTCGGGCAGCGGCAATCTACCCCAGATACAGGCGCCGAAACTCTCCCTGCCGGCCTCGTTCGAGCAGTACAACGTGAAGACTACCGAAAGTTTTAATAACACTTCGGGCGGCATTTACGGATACCGTCAGTTCGAGTATCCGGTAATTGCTCGCGTGGCCGGCGAGTATAACCTTCCGCCGATAGAGTTTACCTATTTCAATCCCCGTTTGAAAACATACGAAACACTGTCCGGCCCCTCCATGGCGCTGACCGTGGTTCCCGATTCGACCGGCATGGGCGGTTCGGTGCAGGGGGCTGTGCTCAGCGGGCTCTCGAAAGAGGATATCAAGATTCTCGGTCGGGATATCCGTTTCATCAAGCTCGATTCCCCGCATCTTCGGCAGAAAGGCGGTCTGTTCTTCGGCAGTGTGTGGTATTTCCTCTGTATTGCGGCCATAGGCGGTCTCTTTGCGGGCCTGCTGGTATGGCTGCGCAAGGTGGCCGAAGAGCGCCACAACAGCGCCCTTATCAAGGGGAAAAGGGCCAACAAGGTGGCGTTGCAGCGTTTCCGTGCGGCCGAGGAGCACATGAAGGCCGACAACCAACGGGGTTTCTATGAAGAGATGCTGAAGGCGTTGTGGGGATACATAGGCGATAAGCTCAATATCCCTTCGTCGAATCTTACAAAAGAGAATGTTCGTGAAGAATTGGTGAAGCGGGGCGTATCGCCTGAAGCGGCACAGAAATACATCGATATCATCGTGGAGTGCGAATACGCCCAATATGCTCCGGCGGCTACGGGTCGGATGACGGAGGTGTACGGGGCCGGAGTGGAGATGGTCTCCAGACTCGAAAGCATAATCGGAAAGTAGTGGCGGGCATGATGAAAAGGATAATTCTTTTGATAGGTTTTCTCGTATGTGCGGTTCCTGCGCTCTATCCGCGTGAGGCGGAAGCGAAAACGGAGGCGGAGAAGGTGTGGGAAAGAGCCAATACCCTCTATATCAATGGAGATTATGTCGGGGCGGCGGCATTTTACGAGGCTATTGTCGACAAAGGGTATATAAGCGGGAGATTGTTTTATAATCTCGGCAATGCATATTTCAAGGCGGGCGAGCTGGGCAGGACCGTGCTCAATTACAACCGGGCCCAGAAGCTGATGCCGTACGACAAGGACGTAACCTATAATCTGGCCGTAGCCAACGGGTATGTCAAGGATAAGATAGACACCGTACCGGAGTTTTTCCTTTCCAGATGGATAAAGGCCTGGCGCTCGTCGCTCGACAGCAATACGTGGGCCGCAAGGTCGCTGGTACTGCTTGCCGTCGCATTGGCCGGCGTGTTGGTGTTCCTTTTGGAGGAGCGCAGCGGGTGGCGCAAGGTCGGTTTCGTGGCGGCCGTGGTTTTTACCGTACTTTTCGTCTTTGCGGTGGTTTTTGCGGCGGTTGAGAAAAGAGAGCTTACGCAGGCTTCCGAGGCCATCGTGATGGTGCAGGCCGCTTCAGTGAAGAGTGCTCCGGAGAAGGAGGGCAGCGACATTTTCATTCTGCACGAGGGGACGAAGGTGGAGGTGCTGTCGTCGTACGACGGTTGGACAGAGATAATGATTGCCGACGGCAACAAAGGATGGGTGCCTGCCGACTCTGTGGAACTGATAACCTATTGACTTCGGAATCGTTCCGGAGCACAAGCAGGCCTGAAAGGGGCCATACGATTACTAAATGTCTGAATTGCTTGATGATGCGGTGAGGGAGCTCTCCCGCCTGCCGGGAATAGGACGGCGCACTGCCCTGCGGCTTACCCTGCACATGCTGCGCATGGACGAGGAGGAGGTGCGGCGCATGACGGCTGCCATAGACCGTTTTCGCAGTGATATTAAATATTGTGCTCGCTGTAATAATTTGTCTGACAGCGATGTGTGTACTATCTGTTCGGACCCGTCGCGCGACCGGTCGGTGGTGTGCGTCGTCGAACAGGTGGGCGATGTTCTCTCCATAGAAAATACCCGCCAATACAACGGGCTGTATCATGTGCTCGGCGGCGTCATATCGCCCATGCAGGGAATTGCTCCGTCCGACCTAAAGATAGACCTGCTGTTGGAGAATATAGAGAAGGGGGGGGTGAAGGAGGTCATTCTTGCAATGAGTACGACCGTGGAAGGCGAAACGACACTTTTTTATATTACCCGCCGACTGGCACGGTTTCCCGACCTGAAAGTAACCAATATCGCACGCGGGATAGGGTTCGGTGACGAGATAGAGTATGCTGATGAATTGACCATAGCCCATGCTCTTCATAACCGTACTCCGGTCAGCCGCTGAGCGGGTTTCGTTTTTGCGGAGCGGACAATAAAAGAGAGGCAGTGCCCATTTATGGCACTGCCTCTCTTTTGCAGTGATTGCCGGCATCGCTTTTACTCTTCGTCCACCGGTTTGTCCGTGGGTTCGAAGACGGCCTTTATCTTGTTATCGACGAAAAGGTAGAGGTTCTTTTCGTCAAGCTGATAGAGGTGTACGTTTTCGAACATGCGGAAGAACTCCGTTTCGATGTTCGGGTCGAGGCATGCCATCATGGTGGATGCTACGGGGCCTATCTTTATTCCTCCGTTGGCGTTTACGACCTGATAGGGACCGAAGAAACGGTTGCATTCGCCGATACCGGCCACACGTCCGTCGGCCAGGAATGACAGTTCGTATTTGTCGGGGGCGTCGACCGGTTTGCCGTCGAACTCCACCAGATGCCATACGGTTCCCTGTATGGGCCTGGTTGCCGCTTCGCGGCTTTTGCGGCATTTCTGGCAGCATCCTGTCAGCAGGATTCCCGCCAGCAGGGCGACTGCCGCGATAGTGATTGTTCTCTTCATTTCCGTATTTTGTTTAAATGTCGTACAAATATAGGGATTATTCGCTGCAAACCGCATATGGCCGAGTGGGCGGGGTCGGTTTGCAGCAAATGTTCTCCCGATTCGCTGCAAACCGATTATGGCTTGGGGCATCCGAACGCGGACAGGGCTTTCCGTACTGACGGAGCAGTTTGTCACGCAGCCGGTTGAGCGTTCAACCTTCATTGAGTATATTTGTTACGACCGAATTTACAGGCCGGGCGGTCGTCCGATAACCGTTTTCGGTTTTCATCGAATATCCGTATATTTGCATTGTTTAGTTCGTATACTATTCATTAAAAGCCAATAAGTCATGAAAAAAGTAATCGCATCGCCCGATGCTCCCAAAGCGGTAGGGCCCTATTCGCAGGCTATCGAGGCCGGTGGCACCCTTTACATTTCGGGACAGCTTCCGATAAATCCTGCCGACGGCAAGATACCGGAAACCATCGAGGAGCAGACCGCACAGTCGCTCGACAATACCGCCGCCATTCTGAAGGAGGCCGGATATACGTTCGAGGATGTCGTGAAAACGACCGTGCTTCTGGATGACATGAACAACTTCGCCGCGATGAACGGGGTATATGCTCGGTATTATACAAAAGATATGCCGGCCCGCGTATGTTATCAGGTGGCCAAACTGCCTATGGGCGTAAAGGTCGAGATAGATACCATAGCGGTAAAAAAATAGGAAGACCTCGTCTCCCGATAAAAGCGGCCGTATCGGAAGATACGGCCGCTTTGTCGGTTAAGTGAATGCTGCCAGGGAAATCCCTGCTTTTATTTGTGGCGTGCGGCAGCGGTCTGTTGCAGGATAGTCCGTACCTCACGCCATCCCTCCGGCCGGCAGAGCAGGGTCAGCAGGGCGTATGCGGCGATGCCTGCCGTTATTTCGATGAGAAGGATGGCCCACAGGGCGATATGTCCGGCCAGGAGCATATGCGTACCGTAAACCGCAGCGACCATGACGGCGGACATGGCAAGGTAGGGGGCCGTGGAACGAATACCGTCCCAAATCGTCCAACGCAAGTAACGTCCCGCCCCGAGCATATTGACGATGGCGTCAGATAGGAAAATCACCGTTTGTCCCCAGGCTATCGCTTTGACCCCCATCGGAATGGTTATGGCGAGTATGACCGTGGCTATCAGCTTTTTGATGATTTCGAGACGGAATATCAGTTTGCCGTCACTCTTGATTTTCAGAATGTTGTAGGATACGACCGACAGCGGTGCGAACAGCCCCGACAGGCAGAGTATCCGGAAGTAGGGAATGACGGGCAGCCACCGCTGCGGAAGGAAGACCGCGATGAAGTCGCCGACGACGGCTATCAGTCCCAGCATGACCGGAAAGATGATGAAATTCATCACGACGGTCACCTGATGTGCGCTCGTTCTCATTTTGGCCGGATTGTCCTGCAATTGGGAGAGGGCGGGGAAAGTGACGTTCTGTACGGAGCTGATGACGGCGCTTACCGGCATGTCCTTGTACTGTTTGCCGCGGTTGTAGTAACCGAGTGCCTCTTTGGTGTACATCTTTCCGATAAAGAGTTCGGAGATGTTGGCATAGACAGTATTCGTTATGTCGCTCAGCAGTAGGCGCGAACTGTATCCGAGCATCGGCCGCAGGGCCGTAAACGAGACGCGGCGCGAGGGGTGCCATTCGCTGCGTATCCACAGGAGCATGGATTTGACTGCGGGTGTGAGCAGTCGTTGTCCGAGCAGCGACCAGATGCCGCATCCTGCGGCGGCCATGCCGACGGCCACGCAGCTTCCGGCCAGCGTGGCCCACAGAGTATATTTGGAGATGGTCTTGAAGTCGAAACGGCGGGTAAGGATGGTGTTCTGTATGTTGGAGAACGAGTTTACGGGAACGAGCAGAAACAGTACCGGGGCGAGCGTCCGCATTACGGGAGCGTTGTAATAGCTTGCCAGAAAGGGTGTGACGGCGAGCAGCACGAGGTACAGCCCGCAGGCGGTGAAGATGTTGAAAAAGAAGACAGCGGAATACTCTGCCTGCCCGACCTCTTTCCTGCGTATCAGCGCTGCGGAAAAGCCGCTGTCCACGAATACCGAACATACCGATGTGAAGACCACGAGTATCTGTATCGTGCCGTAGTCGTCCGGAAAGAGAAAGTTCATCAGTACGAGCCCGACGAACATCTGGAATACGGCCGTCAGGGCCTTCTCCGCGAAGGTCCACGCCATCCCTTTGACCACATGCTTTTTCAGCTCCATATACGGGTTTGCCCTCTTTGATTTGATTGGTATCCGGTCGGTTCGTTTCCCCGATATCTCCGGTACTGGCTGGACCGGACATCTGCTGCTGCCGGTCAGCGAGGCAGCAGGAAACTCTCTATCGCCAGCCGGTAGGAGTCGAGCCCGAATCCCGTGACTGCTCCGCGGCAGGCGGCGCCGGTCAGCGACTGCTGCCGGTAATTTTCCCGGGCGAAGATGTTGGAGATATGTACCTCCACGACGGGGACTCCGACAGCTCGGATGGCATCTGCGATAGCCACAGACGTGTGCGTATAGCCTCCTGCATTCAGAATGACGCCGTCGTATCTGCCGTCGGCCGCCTGGATGCAGTCGATAAGTTCCCCTTCGATGTTGGACTGGCGGTATGTCAGCTCCACGTTGCGTGCGGCGTATGTACGGCGCAGGGCGGCGAACCACGTCTCGAAATCGGTACTTCCGTATATGGAAGGTTCGCGCTTCCCGATGAGATTCAGGTTGGGCCCATTGATTATCAGTATCTTCATTCCTCCAAAAGGTATATCTCCTCGCCGCGGCCCTTCATATAGAAGGTTTCGCGGGCATATTTTTCAAGAAACCAGTCCTGTTTCAGGTTTTCCAGAAACGTACTGTCCTCTTTGGAACGTTCCCTGTAATATTGCTGTTCCTTCTGCATGACCTTGATACGCCGGCGTATGGCCATGGCCTCTAACACCGTATTCTTGGAAAATACGGTGATAATCAACAAAAAGGCTATCGTGATGATAACCCATAGACGATATTTCTCCCAGAATCCCTTCATTGCCGGTCTGTATCCTTTCAGGGTATCTCCATGAATTTGTGTGTCTGGAGCGATACCTTCCATTGCGGATGGGCTTTCACATACTCCGTAATGAGCCGGACGGCCTCTGCGAACCTGCTCCATTCGGGCTGCAGATAGAGCCGGCAGCTCTTTCCCGCCCGTGCTGCGCATTGTTCGGCCCACAGCAGGTCTTCGGCGTTGCCTATCACTACCTTGAGTTCATCGGCTGCTTGGAAGACCTCCTCCAGCGGAGGGGCCTGCCGTTTCGGGGAGAGGCATATCCAGTCGAATTCCCCTTGCAGCGGATGCGTTCCCGAAGTTTCGAGGAATACCTGCAGACCGTTGGCCTTCAGTCCTTCGGTCAGGGGGACCAGCGGGTGCATCAGAGGTTCTCCGCCGGTTATCACTGCACAGGGAGCGCCGGATGCCGCCGCCCGTCCGATAACCTTTTCGACGGCGGATACGGGGTAGCGGCGGATATTCCAGGTGTATTTGGCATCGCACCACGGACACCCTACGTCGCATCCGGCCAGGCGGATGAAATAGGCGGCCGTTCCCGTCTGATATCCCTCTCCCTGGATGGTGTAGAAATCCTCTGCCAGCGGTAGTGCCGTTCCCCCCTTTTCCGATGACTCTTTTCCTCTGTCGCTGCGCATGTCACACCTCCTTCGCAAGCCGGTAAATGTCGCACAGATTTCTTCCCAGACCGTCGTAATCGAGTCCGAAGCCTACGATGAATCCGTCGGAAATTTCCATGGCCGGATAACGTATCGGGAAGTAGTTCCGGTAGGAGGCGGGTTTGAAGAGCAGCGTGGCCACTTCAAGCGTTGCAGGGTTCATCGCAGCCAACGAATCGGTTAGGGCCCGGATGCTTTCGCCGGTTTCGACGATGTCCTCCACTACTATCACATGGCGGGCTTCGATGTTCTCCCGAAGTCCGAAAACCTCGGTCACGCTGCCCGTGGAGGTCGTGCCGTGATAGGAGGAGAGTCGGACGAAAGATACTTCGCAGGGGAACGATATGCGCTGGAGCAGTTCGGCGAAGAACATGAAAGCCCCGTTCAGTACGCCGACGAAAAGGGGGATGCCCCTGCTGCCGTCTCCGTAATCGGCATTGATTCGGGCTGCCAGCGCCTCTATCTTGCCGATGATTTCCCCGTGCGGTACGGCGAGTTCGAATGTCCTGTCGTGGAGTCTGACGCGCGGCCTTTCGCTGTGCATGGTGATAATAATTAAGTAAAATCGTCCTTGTGCGGCTGTCCGGTGTACCGAATAGGCCGGAAACGGGTATCTTTGTGCAGGCAGGAACTCCTGCCGTACATCCGTTGCAAAAGTAATAATAAAAGCGAAGACGCCGTACGCTCCCGGGAACTTTGCAGGATTTTTGAAGAGCGTTCCGACCGTAACCGCACCGATGACGAAATGATGACAGAAAACATAGGTCAAGCCTTGTTGCTCAGCCTGATGGCAGGCTGCGCCACAGGAATAGGAAGTGCGATAGCCTTTTTTGCCAAAAAGACCAATGCGAAATTCCTCTCCTTCTCCCTGGGGCTTTCCGCCGGAGTGATGATATACATATCGTTCATGGAGCTGCTTTTCAGTTCGCGTCAGCAGCTCGAAGTCATCACGGAAAGTACGACACGGGGCAGTCTGATAACCGCCCTCGCTTTTTTCGGAGGTATCTTTATCGCCGGGCTTATCGACAAGTTCATCCCGGATACCGAGAATCCGCACGAGCTGCACAGCGTCGAGGAGATTGGGGGAGTCCCTAATCCGGAACATACCCATCGGCTGAGACGCATGGGGATAGTGACGGCGCTGGCTATCGCCGTCCACAACTTCCCGGAGGGTATCGCCACGTTCATTTCGGCACTCGATTCGGCGAAGGTGGGCATTGCTGTGGCCGCGGCCGTTGCGGTGCATAATATACCGGAGGGCATCGCCGTGTCCGTTCCGATTTATTTCTCTACGGGAAGCCGGAAGAAGGCGTTCTGGTACTCCTTCGCGTCGGGGCTGGCCGAACCGGTCGGGGCGGTATTCGCCTATCTTTTGCTGATGCCTTTCCTGACGCCCGTGCTGATGGAGTGCACGTTCGCCGTGGTCGCGGGTATCATGGTTTATATTTCGCTCGATGAGCTGCTCCCGGCGGCTCACCAATACGGTCACAGCCACCTGGCTATCTATGGATTGGTGGCGGGTATGGCTGTCATGGCGCTCAGTCTCATATTGCTCGGCTGAGGCGTCCGTTTCCGGGAACGAAGAGAGAGAATGGTATGGTGAAATGGTTCAAATCGCTCTCGCGGCAGGAGAAGGTGATGCTGCTGCTTATCCTTGTGCTTCTGATAGGGGTTATTCTGCGTTGGGACAACGTGAAACGGAAAGCGCTCATCTGGTTCCGTGCGGATGAACTCGTCGAACGGCAGGCGGATTCCGCTGCCGTGAGGCAGACGCCCGAGGCCGGTACCGTGTGGAACGAATGAATTTTTCCGTGCGGCCGGTGGCGGGGTGTGAGCGGACTTGGATGCCCGGATTATTTCCGGTCGATTTCTTTGGCGAAGACAGCCCTGCGTTTGTGCAGTACCTTGTCGAAGGTTCCCCAAAGGGCCTGGATGCGGTAATTGTCGATGAGTTCCGGATTGCTCTCGGCATAGACCGTACCCAGTTTCTGGAATTGCGGTATCATTTCGGTAAAGAGCAGTGCGGCGGCACCGAGGTTCTGTGCGGTAGGATGGGCGGCTATCAGCATCAGGTCGCATACCTCTGCCTTGTTGGAGTTCAGCGCCCGCAGCAGATGGCAGGCACCCAGCGGAAACATTCTGCCGCGGGCCTTCTGCATTGCCCGGGAGAGCGAGGGCAGGGCGACCCCGAAGGCCACGAGTTCGCCGCTTTCGTCGGCAATCAGCGTGACGAGCTCGAGCCGGAGCAACGGCACGTATTTTTTGATGTAATAAGCTATCATTTCCTCCGTCAGCTCCGAGAAGCCGTAGAGGTCCGCATAGGTGATGTTCAGCAGCCGGAATAGTTTGTGGCCGTATCCCTGCCTGACGATATCGGATATCTTTTTGAACCGCAGGACGTGTAATCCGTATTTGCGGCGCACAACCTCTGCGATTCGCTGGTGCTTGTCCGGTATTTCTTTTGGGATGAGTATCTTGTATTCTACCCATTCGGCGTCTTTCCGGAATCCCATGCGGGTGAGGAACTCCGGGTAGTAGGGATGGTTGTAGAGGCAGGCGATGGTACTGACCTCGTCGAATCCGTAGATGAGCATCCCTTCCGGGTCGAAATCAGTGAATCCCAGCGGACCGTGTATCGCCTCCATGCCACCTTCCCGTCCCCATTGTTCGACGGTCTCTATGAGGGCTTTGGCCACTTCGAAATCCTCGACGAAGTCGATGAATCCGAACCGGACACAGGCTTTACCGGTCTTGCGGTTGCTGATATGGTTGATGATGGCGACGATGCGTCCTACGGTTTTGCCGTCCCGTTTTGCCAGGAAAACTTGATGGTCATACACTTTCAGCGCCGGATTATGCCCTTCGAGTAGTGCTTCCCGCTCGTCTGCATACAGAGGCGGCACGGCATAGGGATTACCGGCGTACAGTTTAATTTTGAACTTGGTGAATTCTTTCAGTTCCTTCCTGGTGGCGACCGGGCTGACGGTAATCATAAGCGAAAACGTTTGGGTTGTCGGGGAGCAGTTTTGTATCGACGCGGTAAAAATACGATAAAAACCTTTTATTTGTTCATAAAAATGTTCAAAAGAGGAATTTATTCCATAGCAGCCAATGGAATACGCAGGAAGGACGGCAATGTGCTGCCGTCCTTCCTGCGTATTACGGGAGACCTAGGTCCTGTCACTGTTCCACCCACACCAGTCTGGAGATGTCGTAACCTATACCCTTGGCGATTTCGAGGTATTTGTCCTTCACTTTTTCGGGCATAGTCTTTTCGCGCGAAAGCAGCCACATGTAGTCGAGGTTGCGTCCGATGACGAGGGCATACTTGTAGTCGGGGTCGAGTGCGGCCACGTTGTAGCCGGAATAGAACGGCCCGAAGAAGGATACTTTCAGCATCGCCACGTCGGGTTCCTCAACGAACACGGCTTTGCCCACAGACTCTTTCCACTTCCCTTTTTTGGCATCGTAGCCTCTGTTGATTACGTGGATACTGCCGTCGTCGTTCAGAGAGTAGTTGGCTGTCGTCTTGCTGAGTCCCTTTTCGAATTTGAAGTCGAACCGGGCGATTTCATACCATGTTCCGAGGTATTTGTCGGCATCGAACGGGGTGACTGCATGCGCCCCTTCGGGTATCGTCCGCTTGGTTTTGAGAGAAAATGCCGACGCCAGCAGGCCTATCGCTATCAGCGCGCCTGTTCCGATGATTAAATTTCTGCTTTTCATAAACGTATTTTGATTTGGTTGTTTGTGTATTGAAATAATCAAATAGCCTGCCACGGTGCGATGGAATGCGGAAAAATATACGGACGGAGTATTTTCCGGTCCTTCAGGGTACGGAGCGAACCGAGCTGCCTGCATGCCGAGGAGATAGGGATGGATGTGCGAGAGTATTTCCGATATCGGGACGTGGTATTGCGTTGCGGTCGTAGCGGATGGTACGGTCCCTTTTATAAGGTATAAGCCGTACAGGCCGGTCGGAAGGTGCGGAAAACGGCGGGATGTCTCAATTCGGATTCGAACGACCGTCCCGGCGTGGCTCGTACCGTCGTGAGGACAGGCTGGTAGGAAACGATGAACGCACGGCAACTTTTGCTGCCGTGCGTTCATCGTTTTGCGGAGAGGGCGGGATTCGAACCCGCGATACCCTTTTGAGGTATACGCACTTTCCAGGCGCGCCTCTTCAACCACTCGAGCACCTCTCCATCATGACTTGTCGGTAATGGCCTGCTCGTCGCTGTGAAATCCCGGCCTTCCCGATGCCTCGTTTTCGGACGAGGCGGTGCAAAAGTAATGAATAAAATCATGCAGGCAAAGCCCGACGTTAAAAAAATCGTCATTCCTGCAGTAGACGGAGGGATATGTCGTATGCTGTCGTACCTGCCTGACGACAAACCGGAAGGTGCGTTTTTATTTATGTCCATACTGCACACAACACCGGTCGGATACCTATCTTTGCCGAAATGGGAAGAAGCGGACATGCAGACCTCCCGCTGCATTACGGGAGCGTGCCGCAGTGGCTTGCCCGGCGGATGAGCCTGCTGGGCGGTGCGATTGTCGAGGCGGTAGTGATGGAGTACGGCCGGGGGGAGCTGTTGCGTAGGCTCAGCGACCCCTTCTGGTTCCAGTCGCTGGGTTGTGTGCTGGGAATGGATTGGCACTCTTCGGGAATTACTACCTCGGTCATGAATGCCCTGAAAAAATCGGTGAACTTGCGGTCGTCGGAACTCGGTGTCTATATCTGCGGCGGCCGCGGCAGGTCGTCCCGTCAGACTCCCGCTGAACTGCTGGACGTAGCCGAACGTACCGGTCTGGACGGGGAGGCGCTGGTACGGTGCAGCAGACTTTCCACGAAAGTGGACAATACGGCCGTGCAGGATGGTTTTCAGCTCTATCTTCATTCGTTCGTCGTGACGGCGGAAGGGGATTGGGCGGTGATACAGCAGGGGATGAATCCTGCCGGTCGGATGGCCCGGCGGTATCATTGGCTCTCTTCTTCGCTGGAGTCGTTTACACAGGAACCGCATGCGTCCGTTTGCGGGCTTAATCAGGGATTGATATTGAATCTGACGCATCGGGAGGCGGCCATGACGAAAGAGGGTATTCTGGAACTTACGCGCGAACGGCCCGACAGGCTGCTGCACGAAGCGGCATTGGTCATGCCCTGCCATCATGAAGTGACCGCCGGAGATGTAGACCTCAAACGACTCGGTGCGGCGTTGATATTGGCCCACGAATCGGAAGTGGCAGATTTTGAATCGCTGCTTCTGCTGCCGGGGGTAGGCCCGCGGACGCTGCAGTCGCTGACGTTGGTCAGCGAGGTGATACACGGCACGCCGTCGCGGTTCACCGACCCGGCGCGTTTCTCTTTCGCTCACGGCGGCAAGGACGGACATCCCTTTCCGGTGCCTACCGAAATCTACGACAGAACCATAGAGGTGCTCGACCGGGCCATCCATAGTGCACGTCTCGGAGAGAGGGACAAGACGGAGGCGCTGAAGCATCTCTCGCGCGTATCCGTTTCGTTGGAACGCGGATATGAACCGGGCGATTATTTCGACAAATATGTGGAGCAGGAGCGTAGGAATGCCTGGCGATGGGGAGGAAAAACGGTGTACGGCGATGCAAAACCGCCCGACGACACTCCGCCGGAGGCTGCCGGTTCCCGCCAACTGACGCTGTGGTAACGGACTGCGAAAAGGAGCGGGTTTCTTTTTGCAGCACTCGGAGCAGCCTCTTCCAGTGGAAAAGGGTTCATAAAATGCGGCGTTGAGTACGGTTAGGCATTGAAATTGAATGAGGATATATTGTGTGCAGATGTTTCCGGAAAGACCGGAATATAGGCGGATTCGATTTCAACTTAAATTATACGATTATGACACATTATGAATCACTGAAAGAGAGCATCTCGCCGCAGATGCTGAAAACGGCCGCGGCTACGCTTCGCGAGGATGAAAAGGGAGTGGCTTCGGCCGTGGCGGTATTGCTGCCTTCGTTGCTGGTCAGGTTTATGGACCAGGGTGAGACGGCACGGGTCAATGAGACTATTCGCGAAGCCGGCAATGCGGAGCTGTTCGACAGACGGGCGGAGATATTCGCCGGCCACGGAATAGATGGAGGAATGAATCTCGGCGAGCGGTTCGAAAACGAATTGGTCGGGGCGGAAAACAAGGCCTATCCGAATGCCGTGGCGGCCGAAAGCGGTATCTCCGCAGCGAGCGCCGACCGGTTGTCGGGATGGGTGGCAGCGGTTATCGCCGGCTATGTGGGCCATAAGATAGTCCGTAACAATCTCTCCATGTCTGCCGTAATGGCCGGGTTGCGTCAGGAGCGCGGCTCGGCAGTAAAGGAGATACCGGTGAAGGTGGGCCGTGCTGCGGGAATCAGCGGCATGTGCAGCAGCAGTGCGCCGGTTGCCGGACGGGACGGCAAAAAGAACAATTGGCTGGTATGGCTTATCATTGTCCTGATTGTTGTGATTATCGTCTTTCTGAGTATCCGTTCGTGCAATCGGAACGGTGGTGGAGAGGTCGTAGCGGTTACTGAAAATGTGACCGTCGTTCCGACTGCTCCGGCGGTACAGACTGCTGCTGCGAAGGAGGAACTGACTTTCGTGGAACACAAACTGCCCGACGGCAGAACCATCCGGGTGGCCGAAGGCGGATGCGAGGACTGCATGCTGAAGTATCTCCAGTCCGATGCATACCGGAAAGCCACGAACGAAGAGCTGAGCAAGAATTGGATACAGTTCGACAAGATAGATTTCATGCATGACAGCGAGACGGCTCTTGCAGGAAATTCGATGGAGCAGCTCGACAATATTGCGGCGATACTGAAAAACTATCCCGATGTCAGGATTCGGATAGGCGGTTTTGCGGATAAGACGGGTACTCGGGCGGTGAATTACGAAATTTCCAAAAAACGGGCGGAGTATATCAAATCGATACTCGTGAAGGACGGGATTCCGGCAGACCGTATCAGTACCGAGGGCTTCGGAAAAGAGTTCGCGACGGTGCCTGCCGATGCGACCGCAGCGCAGCGGGCCGTAGACCGTAGTATCGCCATGCGTTTTACGAAGTGACCGGCCGACAGCCGAACAATGGACGGGGGTAGGAGATACCCCCGTTTTGCATTCTGTTTCCCGGACTGTGTCCGGCTGTTGCGGATAGCCGGAGAGAGTGTCGGAGGGGGACGGTCTGCCGCAGGTTGTGGATGGCCGCTTTTTCCGGTAAGCCGTATCCGTGCGGCCCGGTTTTCCGGTATAGCACCGATGCCCCGGTCCGTTTATCGTCGATGTCGGACGGAGAAAATAAAAATTGGCCGAATGATGATGAAAGTTCGGCAGATTTCGTATATTTGCACTCCGAACGCGGAAGTAGCTCAGTCGGTAGAGCATCAGCTTCCCAAGCTGAGGGTCGCGGGTTCGAATCCCGTTTTCCGCTCATGAATAAATGATTAATCCCTGCGGGAAGCCATTGGGCGGTTCGTGGGGATTTTTTCATGTCAGACAGGCGGTGTCTGTGCTTTTTCGAGGCCTTGGACGGAATCCGGAGTGATGGAGGGGATGTGGCGGAGAGGCAAATCGAGGTTTCCTCGTTCAGCGAGGCGGATATCTCCGTATCTTTGCATGCGGAACAATGTGGGCATCCGCATTCAGGGAGACGAACGATGGGATTCGATATGCACAGACTCGGTTTCGACCCCTCCGTATGGAGGGCGTTTTTCCATACACGTCTGTGGCGGGGCGTATTGCCTGCCATGGCGCTCGCGTTTACGGTCATCTTTCTGTTCTATTGTGTTGTCGGCGGGGCGTCGGAAAGTGCCGTCATGCGCAGAGCGCTGGTGGCGGCGGGAGTGTGCGGTTTCGGCTATGTCGTGGGTATCTGGTGTGCCGTACAGCCCGACCGGGAGGAGGAAGAGGAGGAAGAGGAGGAAGCGAACGGCGGCAGGGAAACGATATCGGCGCGTCTGAAACTCGCAGGATGTGCTTTGGCGGCTTTGGTACTGCTTGCCTATCCGAGCATACAGCGTTTTCTTGCGGGCGGACGGAGTCTTGCGGAGTGTGTAGCGGAAGTGATTGTCAGACTGATGGTCGTAGCTTGTGTCGTATTTCCGGTATGGCGGACGGTCAAACGTCGGCAGGAAGAGAACGGCACCGTGTAAATTCGTATTAAATCGGAAGTAAGGGGTATGGAAAAGAAAAAACTGGTTGTCTTCACCGGAGCCGGCGTCAGTGCTGACAGCGGTATCGCTACGTTCCGCGATGCGGACGGTTTGTGGGCTAATTACAGGATAGAGGATGTCTGTACTCCGGAAGCTCTGGCACGAAACCGGGAACAGGTTATCGGATTTTATAACATGAGAAGACGGGAGCTGTTGGCTTCGAAACCCAATGCGGGACATTATGCCCTGGCCGGGCTGGAGGATGTGTTCGATGTTCGGGTGATTACCCAGAATATCGACGACCTTCACGAAAGGGCGGGCAGCAGGCAGGTGCTTCATCTGCACGGAGAGCTGCGCAAACTGCGCAGTACGGTCGACGAACGACTCGTCTTTCCCATCGAAGGCTGGGAACAAAAACCTGACGACCGTGCGCCGGACGGTTCGCCTGCACGGCCTTTCGTCGTCTTTTTCGGGGAGGCCGTCCCCAATTTCGAGCGAGCTGCGGAAATTGCGGCGCAGGCCGACTTGATGATAGTTGCGGGAACTTCGCTTGCCGTCTATCCTGCGGCCTCGCTCGTAAGGTACGTGCCCGGTGGGGTTCCGGTCTATCTCGTGGACCCGGGCGAACCGGATGTGCGCGGCCTGCGCAATCTCAAGGAGCACATCCGGATGCGCGGTGCCGAAGGACTGCCGCTGCTTGCGGCCCGTCTGAGAAAAGAGATGGACTGAAGCCGCTGATAAAACGGAAAGAGGCCGCGGCAGGATGAGTGTGTTCGGGAAGAAAAGGCTATGAATCGGCAGTTTTTTAAGCGGAATCGTAACGGAATGTAACTCAGGATTTGTTTTTTGTTTAGTTTTGCGTACTTTTGCGGACGCCGGAAGCCGAGGGGCTTTCGGCCCGATATTTTATAAATGCCTTAAAAAATGACAAAACTCGCAGTAGTCGCGTTGGGTGGGAATGCCCTTCTGCGGAGCGGCCAGAAAGGTACTTACGCCGAACAGTTACAAAACGTACAAGATACCTGCAACTCCCTGTTGCAGCTTGTTTCCATGAACTACAATCTGGTCATAGGCCACGGTAACGGTCCTCAGGTGGGCAACGTGCTGTTGCAGCAGGATGCCGGACGCAAGGTGTATGAACTGCAGGTCATGCCGATGGATTTCTGTGTGGCCGAAACACAGGGGTCGATAGGGTACATGATAGAGCGTACCCTGCGTAATGAACTTGCTGTCAGGAAACTTCGTCGCAATGTCGTCACGATGGTAACGGAGGTGGTGGTGGACCGCAACGACGAGCGTTTCGCCAATCCGACCAAACCCATCGGTCCTTATTATACGAAAGAGCAGGCGGACAGGATGGCCGAGGCCGACGGTTCCATCTTCCGGGAAGACCCGAAAGGGAACGGCTGGCGTAAGGTAGTAGCTTCGCCCGTACCGCTCGAGATAATCAATGTGGATATCGTGAAACGCCTCGCGGCGGAGGGAAATATCGTGATAACCGCGGGCGGAGGCGGCATACCGGTCTATCGCGAGGAAGAGCGTCTCGTAGGAGTGGAAGCCGTTATCGACAAAGATTTGGCATCCGCCCTGACTGCTGTCCGGATAGGGGCCGACGAATTCTATATTCTTACCGATGTGCCCAAGGTGTACGTCAATTTCCGTAAGCCTGACGAAAAGGCGCTGGATACCATCACGGTGGCCGAGGCGGAACGTTACATCGAGGAGAAGCAGTTCTCGGAAGGCTCCATGCTTCCGAAAGTGAAAGCGGCGCTCTATTTCGTCCGCAACGGCGGTAAGGAGTGCGTGATAACCGATGCTACGCAGCTCGGTGTGCCAGGTGGCGGAACGCGTATCGTACCGTAAGAGGAATAATAAAAATGATGGCGCATGCAACGAAAAGGGACTGTAATGCGTCCTAATATAAAGGAAAGATAGGCAGGGGTGCGGGTAATCGCACCTGTGACAGAAGCGACTCCCTTTTCATTTACACCCTATTATGTAGCATCCGGACGGCAGGTTTCATGCCGTCCGGATGCGCCTTTTTGGCATATCTGTTATCGCTGTCTGTACGGTGGCCGCAGAATTGTTTTTCCGGTTGGTCGGCGGCCGATGTTGGCAAGGATATTGCTTTGTATGTTACTATAGGAGAGCCGGCCTGTTCCGGCGGAATTTTAAATATCGTATTATGGAAGTATTATATACGGCCCGGGCAACGACCAAGGGCGGGCGCAACGGACACGTTGCGTCGTCGGACGGTATCATCGACCTTGAACTCCGTACCCCGAAGGAGATGGGGGGTGAGAGTGGATACAGCAACCCCGAACAGCTTTTCGCAGCTGGGTATGCGGCTTGTTTCGATTCGGCCATGACCATGCTGGCGCGGCGCAAGAGACTCGATGTGGAGGAAGCTGAGATTACCGTAGAGGTAGGGATAGGAAAGGACCCTGCCGACGGAGGATTCAAATTGCAGGCGGACATTACGGGAACATTCCCGGCAGGGATAACCGATGAGCAGGCCGGCGAACTGATGGAGGCGGCGCACGGTTTCTGTCCCTATTCCAAGGCCGTAAGAGGCAATATCGAAGTGAGGCTTCACCACCGGGTGGGCAGATAGGCGGAGAGAAGAAATTATTCGTTTAACTTAATAAAAAATAAAACTATGAAAGGTTCTCATGTGGCAGCATTCCTCATCGGCGCTATCGCCGGCGGGGTGGCGGCGCTTCTCTATGCGCCCCAGAGCGGTAAAAAAACCCGTAAACAGATACGCGAATATGTGGGCGAGGAGATGGAACAGGCGGGTGAGTTCGTGGAGCGTACTACGGCCAAAGCGAAAGATGCCGTGAGCCGCGGTGTAAAGCAGGTCAGGCACGGCGTATCGCAGGCCCGCGAGTTCGTGAACAATGAAATCGCCGGTGTTCGGGCCGAGCTTTGCGACTGCGAAAATAAGGAGGAATAGTGTAAGCGTAACACACGGTGACAATGGAAGAACTTTTTCAGGATATCAAATACTACATCGACCTGCGCATCAAGAGGTTTAAACTCAATATGGTGGATAACCTCTCCGCATTTTGCAGCAGAGCCATATCCCTGACGGCATTCTTGCTGATGTTGCTGTTGGCTATGCTGACGCTTACGGGTGCGCTCGTCGCTGCCGTAGCCCTCTGGATAGGGTCACTTATCTGGGCATTCGTCATTGTAGGCGGTTTCTATCTGATTGCGGCGTTGCTCTTTTATCTGCTTCGGGACAGGCTCTTTACCGGAGGTATGGTGAGGACGTTCAGCAGGATGTTTTTCGAGAACAATTCTAACGATACGGAGGGTGACGATGAAGAGGATTGAGGACAGGCAGTTGGCCCGTCTGGGGTCGGTGAAGGATTTGCAGGCGGCGAAAAGAAGGGTGAACCGTGCGATACGCGAAATGGAGGAGAGTGTGAAGGATGACTATGAGGCGGCATTGGAGGCTTTTTCGTGGCGCGATGTCATCTGTTATGGATTCAGTGTGCTGGACAGCGTGCAGAGTGTCGTGCGTTATATGGGAAAAGGGCTCTATACGGGCATGACCTCAGGTATCGTCAACGGTCTGCGGCGCAGACGGGAGAAAAAGGCTGCTCGAAAACAGGGCGGCGCATGACGGTCGTCGTATTCCGGCAGGGAAGCATCGGGGGTACGTTCGATGAACGTACCCCCGATGCTTCCCTGCGTTTTCGGTGCGCCGACAAAGCGGTGCCTTTACAGCAACCCTGCATCTATCAGGGTGATAATCTGCTCTATCATGGCATCCTCCCCGCCCTGGGAAGGGTCGTAATGCTGCTTCAGGTCGGCTTTGAATATCTTGGCGATAGCGTTGTAGAAACCCGCCGTGAACCGTCCCCGGAAATCGCGGAGCAGTTGGTACGGCGTGCGACTGGTCTCCCGGTCAATCAGTTTAATCAGTATCTTGCCCTGCGTATAGGTCATCTTTTCGAGAATCGGGGTGTATTTCACCACGATTTCCTTCTCCATCGAGGCGATGAATTTCTCCCTTTCGCGCGGCGATTTTATCTTGTCGAGCTCCGTTTCCAGCGTCCGCATATACTGTCTCGCCTCGATGGCATAGGGATAGACCTTCTTGACGTTCCGGACAAGACGTTCGTACTGTTTCATGTTTTTCGGCGGGGCGAATACATAGAGCGGGTCTACCGCCACACTGATGATGGTGTCGCCCTGTTCGATTTCGAAACCGTTGTACCTCCCGCCGCGGAAACGGTAGGGATTGGGCTGCTGTGCCTGCAACGTTTCCCCTGCAGCCAACGCGGCAAGTATAAGTGCAAATATGTATTTCGGTCTCATCGAAAAGCCTTATCTTTGCAAAGGTAAACAGTTTGTGCCGATGTTATATCTACTTAAAACAAATAACGTATGCAAACAAATGTTAGTATCGCCGAGGGCGTCTATCTGATAGGCGTCAACGACAGGCGGACGGCCCTGTTCGAAAATATCTGGCCCATTCCCTATGGGGTGTCGTACAACTCCTATCTCATCCGCGATGACAAGTGTGCGCTGCTCGACACGGTGGAATTCGGCAGCGAGGGTGCGTATCTCGACCGGATTGAGGAGATACTCGGAGAGCGGGAGCTCGACTATCTGGTGGTGAATCATATGGAACCTGACCATTCGGGCGAGATAGGCACGGTGCTGAAGTGTTATCCCTCCGTGAAGCTCATAGGCAATGCCATGACACGTAAGATACTGCTCGGTTATACGGGCGACCTCGGCGACCGGTTCATGGAGGTGAAGGACGGCGATTCGCTGTCATTGGGCAAGCATACGCTCCATTTTTACATGACGCCGTGGGTACATTGGCCGGAGACCATGATGACCTATGAATCGACCGAGAAAATACTCTTTTCGGCCGATGCGTTCGGTACTTTCGGAGCTACGGACGGCGCCATGACCGATGCGCTGACCGACCTGGCCGAATACCGGGAGGAGATGAGGCGTTATTACTCCAATATCGTCGGCAAATACGGAGGCATGGTACAGAAGGCGCTCGCCAAACTGTCGTCCCTCGATGTAAAAACGCTTTGTTCGCTGCACGGGCCGGTATGGTCGCGTCAGGCCGGCGAAGTCATCGGGCTTTACGACAAGTGGAGCCGTTGCGAGGCTGACGAGGAAGCCGTTATCATTTATGCCTCCATGTACAACAACACGGCCCACATGGCCAACCACATTGCCGACAGGATGGCCGAACGGGGCGTTACGGGCGTCAAGGTTTATGACGTGTCGAAGACGCACCTCTCCTATCTCATCAGCGAGATTTGGCGCTGCCGTTACGTCATGCTCGGCAGCTGCGCTTATAATGCCGATATGTTCCCGCTCATGGAGCTGCTCTGCAACTCCATGCTGCACTACGGACTCAAGAACCGGGAACTGGCCATTTTCGGGAGCTGCAGTTTCGGGGGCGGCGGCGTGCGTTCGCTTCGGAAATTCGCCGAAGCGAGCGGTTGGGAGTTGATGTGCGAGCCGGTGGAGGTGACCGGTACGGCGACGCCCGCTAACCTTGCGAAATTCGAGCCTTTGGCCGATGCTGTGGCCGAAAGGATTAAGGCAGGGAGGAAGTAGACCATGCCGGAGAAGGGATTGAAATACGTTGCCCGGACGACGGTCGGGGCCGACAATACGGCATTGGCGATGGGGTCCGGTGACATGGAGGTTTTCGCTACGCCCGCTATGGTCGCGCTGATGGAGCATGCCGCGATGTATGCCGTCGCTGCCGACCTTCCCGAAGGGAGCACGACAGTCGGCGCCAGCATGGAGACGACGCACGTCAGGCCGTCGGCCGTCGGGGCCGTCATCGCCGCGGAGGCGGAACTCGTGGAGACGGAGGGACGCAGGCTCACCTTCCGGGTAGCCGCTTTCGACGGGGAGGCGCTGATAGGCGAAGGAACCCATGTGCGTTATATCGTGGACCGGGCCAAATTCCTGTCGAAGCTTTGAATCCGCATCTTTCGGAACGGTCTCCGCGCAGGGAAGGCCGGGAACGGAGGGGGAGCTATATGGAACGAACTTGTAAAAGATAAGCAGTGCAATGAAAAATGCTATAGCCATACTTGCCGGGGGTGGCCCGGCACCGGGCATGAATACCGTTATCAGCAGCGTTGCGAAGACCTTTCTGGGACACGGATACCGTGTGATAGGGCTTCACGACGGTTACAAAGGGCTCTTTTCCAGAGAACCCAAAATGCTGGACATAGACTACGGCCTGGCCGACGAGATTTTCGCCCGCGGCGGGTCGTACCTCCACATGAGCCGTTACAGGCCCAGCGACGAGGACTTTGCCGAACGGTTCAACCTCGGTTTTTTCGTCGATAACAACGTCCGGCTGCTCGTGACCATCGGTGGCGACGATACGGCTTCGACAGCCAATCGGATAGCGAAATTTCTCGAAGAAAAGCACTATCCCATCGCCAATATCCATGTGCCGAAAACCATAGATAACGACCTGCCTTTGCCCGACGGAATGCCGACTTTCGGATACGAGTCGGCCAAGGACAAGGGGAGCGTTATCGCCCGCACGGTGTATGCCGATGCATGTACCAGCAGCAACTGGTTCGTCATTACGGCGATGGGACGTTCGGCCGGGCATCTTGCCTTCGGAATAGGGACGGCCGCCCATTACCCCATGATAGTGATACCGGAGATGTTCAATCGGACGGAAATCACGGTGGACAAGATTCTGCGGCTGGTCGTTTCGTCGATGGTGAAACGCCGTCTGATGGGGATGAATTACGGTGCGGCAATGATATCCGAAGGGGTGTTTCACGAACTCAAACCCGAAGAGATAGCTGCTGCCGGCGTATGTTTCTCCTACGACGACCATGGCCATCCGGAGTTGTGGAAGGTGTCGAAGGCGCATGTGTTCTGTACGCTGATAGACGACAAACTGGCGAAAATTAATCTGAAGGTGCGTCCGCGGCCGGTGGAACTCGGTTATGAGATGCGATGCCAGACGCCGGTAGCCTATGACCTCGAATACTGTTCCACGCTCGGGGTGGGGGTTTACAAACTCTTCTCGGAAGGGAAGACGGGATGTATGGTTTGTGCGGACCGGACGGGACGTATCGGACACCTCTATCTCCGGGATATTCAGGACCCGGTGACGGGCAAGATTCCGCCCCGGACGGTGGATATCGAATCCGACCGGTGCAGGTATGTGATTGACAATCTCCTGTCGTATGTGGGGCCGGCGGATTACGAGGCGGCGCGCCGGTATGTGCCGGACCCGGAGAATTACGACCTGTACAATATTCTCGAATGGGAAAGGCCTTGACGGATACCGCAGCGGCCAAAAGAGAAGGCAGACCATAACGGTCTGCCTTCTCTTTTGGAGCGGTTTGTGAACGGATTATCCTTTCGGTTCCGTCTTCGACCACGACAGGGCTCCGCTCGGGCACATCTCCACCACCCGGATGATTTCGTCGGTAGAGGCGCCCCGTACATCCACCCACGGACGTTTCTTCGCGTTGAAAACCTTCGGAAGATGGCTTACGCATTCGGCGGCGTGCCAGCAAAGCTCCGGTTTCCAATGCACCGTTATCTCCCCGTTGTCGTAATGTTTGTGATTCTCTGCCATAATCTTGTCCTTTTGTTTGTCGGTTTGTCTGTCCGGAGGTTACGGGGCCGTCCCTCCGCAAAGCTGCGAACCCTCTATTCGTCCTCCTCGTCGGATTCGTCGTCCGGCCTGTCGGCGAGTTCATCCGCACCTTTTATTTCGTCGTTATAATACTCCTTGTCGTCGTCGTCCTCTATCTGTCCGTCCACATTGACGTCTATCTTGACGAGGTAATTCGTATCTTCCGTCTCGAATACGACGGCATAGAAGAAATCGCCCGGTCCTTTGTCTATGCGCATCATGTGGTCGGTAAAACCGTAAGGGTACTGTTTCCTCACCTCTTCCTGCAGCTCTTCGGGCATGTTCTGCAGTTTGACAACTACACGTTTCTTATTTGTCTTTACGTTTGGCATAGTCTGAAAAAAATTTTTGCAAGTATAAGCAAAATTTGCAAGACAAGTACCAAATCGGAGTTTTTTCAGCGAAAAAACGTTTTGTGCCTTGCAGGGCCTTCAGACAACGATTTTCAGCAGGTTTGTGCTGATAGGAACGACAAAATCCGTACCTTTATCGTGTCCGTAGCGGATATTGGAAAAGAATAGACGAAATAGTGTATCTATGGCCCCGAAAGAGAGGATAGAGGAGCTGCGCGAAAAGCTTAACGAGTACAACAGATTATATTATGTGGAGAATACTCCGGCCGTGAGCGACAGACAGTTCGACGAGATGCTGCGCGAACTGCAGGAACTGGAGCAACGATATCCGGAGTATTACGATGTCAATTCGCCCACCCAGCGGGTGGGCAGTGATATGACGAACCGTTTCGAGGCCGTCCGGCACCGTTATCCGATGATGTCGCTGGCGAACACCTATTCGCTGGAAGAGCTCCGTGAATTTTACGACCGGGTGACGAAGGAGACGGGCGATACGGAGTTCGCCTGCGAACTCAAATTCGACGGTACGGCTATTTCACTCACTTACGAGGAGGGCAGGCTGGTCCGTGCCGTGACGCGCGGCGACGGTACGATGGGTGACGATGTGACGGCCAACGTGCGTACCATACGCAGTATTCCGCTGGTACTCTCCGGAGACGACTGGCCCCGGTATTTCGAGATGCGGGGGGAGATATATATGCCCCGTGCGGTGTTTGCCGCCCTGAACCGGGAGAAGGAGGAGATAGGGGAGCAGCCTTTCGCCAATCCGCGCAATGCGGCGGCCGGGACGCTGAAACTGCAGAACTCCTCGGTGGTTGCATCGCGGCGTTTGGAGTGTTTCCTGTATGCCATGGCAGGCGAAGGATTGCCTTATGAATCGCATTGGGAGAATTTGAACAAGGCTCGGAAGTGGGGATTCCGTATTTCGGACCACATGCGGCTGTGCCGTACCTGGGAGGAGATTATCGGTTTCATAGACGATGCCGACCGACTGCGGCCGAACCTGCCGTACGATACGGACGGTGCGGTAGTCAAGGTCGACCGTTACGACCTGCAGCGTCGTCTCGGCTCTACAGCCAAGGCACCCCGATGGGCCGTAGCCTACAAGTTCAAGGCTGAGCAGGCACTCACCCGTTTGGTGTCGGTCGAGTTTTCGGTAGGGCGTACGGGGGCTGTCACGCCGGTGGCGAACCTCGAGCCGGTACAGCTTGCCGGTACGACGGTGAAACGGGCGTCCCTTCACAATGCCGACCAGATAGCGCTGCTCGATGTGCGCCTCGACGATATGGTCTATGTGGAGAAAGGGGGGGAAATCATCCCCAAGATAACCGGTGTCGAGGAGGCGATGCGAAGACCGGACAGCAAACCTTTCGAGTTCGTCACACACTGTCCGCAGTGCGGAGCGGAGCTCGTAAGGTACGAAGGCGAAGCGGCCTGGTACTGTCCCAACAGCAGCGGCTGTCCTCCCCAGATAGTCGGACGTATCGTACATTTCATCTCCCGCAAGGCGATGGATATCGAGGGAATAGGCGAGGAGACCGCCGCACTTTTCTATTCGGAAGGGATGGTTCGGGATGTGGCCGACCTGTATGACCTGAAGCCGGAACAGGTGGCGGTGTTGCCCCGGTTGGGCGAGAAGTCTGCGGCCAACATTATGGAAAGCCTTCTCCGTTCGCGCGAAGTTCCGTTTGCACGTGTGCTCTACGCATTGGGCATACGGTTTGTCGGCGAGACGACGGCCCGCAACCTTGCGGCGCATTTCAGGAGCCTCGATGCCGTCATGGCCGCCTCGCAGGAGGAGCTCGCTCAGGCCGAAGAGGTGGGCGACAAGATTGCCGGCAGTATTCGGGAGTATTTCGCCGACCCGGTGAATCTACGTATCGTCGAGCGGCTGCGGGCCGCCGGCGTGCAATTCGCAGCCGACGAAGAGCAGCGGCTCTCCGATTCGCTGGCAGGGTTGCATATCGTTATTTCCGGCACGTTCCGCCGTCACAGCCGGGATGAGCTGAAAGCGCTGATAGAGTCGCACGGCGGGCGCAACCTCGCGGCCGTCTCGAAAAATGCGGATTATCTGCTCGCGGGCGACAACATGGGGCCTGCGAAACTGGCCAAGGCCACGAAGCTTGGTGTACGGATAATTTCCGAAGAGGATTTCGAGCGCATGATGGAAGAAGGGGTGGAGAAGACGGCCGCAGAGAGACCTATGGCAAATGGGGAACCCACCGATGGTATTGTTCCGGATACGGACGGAACGGGCCAACAATCACTGTTTTAATTTTTGCCCTATCCTTATTTTATGGATATTTCAATTTATTTATTTTTACTTTTTGTCTATATATTTTCGATGGGATAAGAAAAAAATATCTATATTTGCCTGACGAACGGGAAGGACTTCCTGTCGGGCAGATGAGCATCCGTTAGAAAATGGCGGAAAGATGTCGGTTTCTTTTGCCTTGTCGGTGTATCGGCAGTTTGCCGGCGGATGGAATTTTATAAGATGAACGTATGAAACCTTTTCCTTCGGGACTCGGGGTTGCTTTGGTTACCCCGTTTCAGGATAACGGAGCGATTGATTTTCCGGCTTTGGACGCATTGGTGGACTATGTGACAGCCGGCGGTGTGGACTATCTGGTGGCTCTCGGTACTACGGCCGAAACCCCGACTCTCTCTACGGCCGAGCGCAAGGCCGTTCTTGAACGTATCAAAAACCGCAATGCCGGTCGTCTGTCGTTGGTTGCGGGGATAGGAGGCAACGATACGGCTGCCGTCGTGGCCGCTCTGCATGATTTCGACCTCGCAGGGGTGGACGCGATACTCAGTGTGACGCCGTTTTACAACCGTCCTTCGCAGCGTGGGCTGTACGAACATTTCCGAGCGGTCGCGGATGCCTCTCCGGTACCGGTCATTTTGTATAACGTACCGAGCCGGACAGGAGTCAACATGCAACCGCAGACTACGTTGAAACTTGCCGAAGAGACCGGCAACATTATCGCCGTCAAGGAGGCGAGCGGCGACATGGAGCAGGTCGACGAGCTGATAGCCGGCAGGCCGGACGGTTTCCATGTATTGTCGGGAGACGATGCGTTGGCCGTACCCTTGATTGAAAAGGGGGGCGACGGGCTTATTTCCGTCGTGGCCAATGCCTATCCGGCCTATATGGCGGAGATGGTGGGGGCGGCGATGGCACAGGATGCGAAGCGCTCGCACAGGTTGTGGAGCGACATCGCGGAGCTTGAGAAGAGCCTTTTCGCCGAAGGCAATCCGACGGGTATAAAAGCCGCCTTGAGTATCAAAGGATTGATTGCAAACAACCTGCGCCTGCCTCTGGTGGTGTCGTCGCCGGAACTTTCCGACAGGATACGCCTTCTCGCTTCGGAAGCCGGTCTCTGACGACGGGGGCTGACCTGGACGTTTCGGACGGAGACAGAGAAAGCGGGCCAATAAATACCGCCCGTTGAACGTTATTGATATATGCGTAAATTATTCGTTATTTTGTTGGCGGCCGTGCTGGCAGCCCCTGCGCTGTCGGGACAGGTCGCTCCCGACAACGACGACATATTCGAACAGACCATCAACAACGAGTCGCCCTATTACTATCCGGCTTTGATGCTGCGGTACAATTCGGGCGATACGACGCTGACGGAAAAGGATTATTATTACCTTTACTACGGATATGCCTTTTCGGACGATTATCATCCGTTGGCTCCCATACCGGCGGAAGATAAGGTATTGATGGCTTTCGAGAAGGCGCATGGCGACCCCTCCGAGGAAAACATGCGCGACATCATCCGTTACGCGGAGGAGGTGATGCGGTCGGATCCGTTCAGCCCCACGAACCTCAATTTTCTCGCCTATGCCTACGGGGCCGTCGGGGACACGCTGAATGAACGGATAAACTACGACCGGCTGAACAAGGTGCTCGCTGCGATAAGCGCTTCGGGGACGGGGTTGACGGAGAAGTCGCCTATGCATGTGCTGCGGTTTTCGCATGCCAGCGACGTGTTGGGGACGCTGGGACTCTCCGTAGCCAAACGATTGGTCGTTTCGCGTACCACGGAGTATATTACGGTTGCGAACGAGAACGGGCGGCAGTTGAGCAAGGGATATTATTTCGATTATAGCCGGGTTTACTGGGGCAATCCGGAAGATGCTCCGCAGAAAGAACGCCGGTGGAAAATAAATGACTATCCGATAGGCGGATATGATAAATAAAAGGTGCGGTATGAGTGTTTTTGACAGGATAAGGAGAACGTTTCTCGTCGTTGCGACGGCAGCGGCATTCGTCGGCTGCACGAAGGGACCGGTGTGTCCCGGCGGACCGGGCTGCGAGCCGACCGAAGGCAGCCATACATTTCTCATTTACGCAGTGACGAACAACAATTTGTGGCGTTACATCAGAGGGAATGTCAACATGGCCATGGAAGCGGTCCGTGCGGGGCTTCCGGCCGATACGCGGGTATTGGTCTATTGGGACGGACTGACGAATTATACGGGCGAAAGCAAGACGGTGCTGACGGAAATCGTAAAGGAGAACGGGGAGGTAATCGAACGGGTACTGAAGCAGTATGGCGAGCAGGATTCGACCGACCCCGCCGTCATGAAGGCCGTTCTGCAGGATGTACAGTATTATGCGCCGGCCGAAGTGTACGGCATTTCGCTGCACGGCCACGGAACGGGGTGGTTCCCGCCCGAACTCAACAATCTGCGGCAGCCCATGTCGGGCGAACCCTATATCGAACACGACCTGCGGCGGCCTGACAATGCGCTGACCAGGGCCTATGGTCCCGACGGGGAAGAGTATATGTCCGCCGGGGATTTGGCGGAGGGACTCTCGGAGATAAAGTTCGATTATGTGATATTCGACGTCTGTTTCATGTCTTCCATCGAGTTGCTGTACGACTTGAAGGACAATGCCCGTTACATTCTGGCTTCGCCGGCGGAGATAATGGGCAAGGGGATACCTTATCACAAGGTGCTGCCGTTGCTCTTCAGCCGTGATTATCCCATCGACCGCAGGCTCGCTTCGGCGGCTTCTGCAATCGTGGAGTATTACAGGGGAGAGAGTTATCCTTCGGCTGCATTTACGGTCGTCGCGACCGCCGGCCTGCAGGGCGTGGCCGATGCCGTGAAACGGATATTCGCGGCCGGGGTGGAAGAGCCCGATTTCGGCGAGATACAGTACCTCGAAGTATTGGAGCCCGAACACGCTTTTTTCGACCTGAAAGATTATCTGAAGAACATTACCGGAAACGGTGCGGCGAAGAGTGCCTATGCTGAGTTCGAGACGGCTTTGGCGAACGCCATCGTGGCGGAAAGCCATACTCCGCAGATATACTCTGCGTTGGGAACTGGTCTTTCGGGCGGTTTTTTCCCTGCGGACGATGTGTGCGGCATCTCCTCCTACATTCCGCGGGAGTGGCTGCCCGTAACGCGGGAGGCTTGGTACGCTACGGCATGGGCCCGGTACGTAATGCCCTGAAAAAGCGGGTACGGTCGGTAAATTGCTGCGCAGGCACGGAATCGTTTCCCGTGCCTGTGCTTTTTGCTGCCGCTTGGCGGCTTGTTTTTCGGACAGAAAACTTTTTTACGTGCCGGAAACCGCTTTTTTGACCGGGTGGGTGGTATCTGGAGTAGGTACGCATCCTTAAAATCCGTCAACGTTTTTTGGCCGGGCGCAGTTCCCGGGGCATGGGAAGCGAGAGCCGGGTGAAACTGATGACCGCACCGGCGGCGGCGAAACCGCCCGCGAGAATGAGTGCAGTGTGAATGCTGTCGGTCGAGGTGATGTGGAAGAGCAGGGCCACGAGTGCGGCTCCGGTAGTCTGTCCCAACAGTCTCGCCGTAGCGAGCATGCCGCTTGCACTTCCGCTTCGGTGAGGCGGTGCCGAGCCTACCATGATGCTGTTGTTCGGCGACTGGAAGAGCCCGAATCCGAGCCCGCAGAGGACGAGGCGCCAGATGATATCTATTTCGTGGGGCTGGGGCGGAAGCCAGGCGAGCAGAAAGAGCCCGCAGGTCATGACGGAGAGTCCGATGCCTCCCAGCAATCCTGCATGTACGCGTTCGACGAGTATGCCTGCGAGCGGCGCTACGACCACGATGACGGCCGGCCAGGCCGTCATGACGAGACCTGTGGTGACGGCACTGTATCCGAACGTATGCTGGAGATAGAACGGCAGGGCCACCATGGCCGACATTTGGGCAATGAACGAACAGATGGAGGTGAGTACCGAAACCGAAAATATCGGTATCTTCAGCAGGTCGAACGGAAGGATGGGGTAGGGCTTGTGTAACTGACTGCGCACGAAGAGCGTTCCGACGATGAGCAGGAGAATGATGCCTGTGGTGATGTAGCGCGGGTCTATCCCGTGTGCATATCCTTCTATCGAAGCGATGAGCAGACCGAAAGTCAGGGCGTTCATCGCGCCGTCGCGCCAGTCGAACCGCCGTCCGGCCACTTTTACAGGATTGTCGGGCAGGAAACGTCGGCTCAGGAAGAAGGCCGTAATGCCGATGGGAATATTGATTGCGAAGAGCCATTGCCAGGGGGCAACGGCGAGTATTCCCGCCGCTATCGTCGGGCCCGCGACGGAAGAGACCGCCACGACCGTGGCATTAAGCCCCATGCCACGACCCAGGTGGTTGCGCGGATAGATGATGCGTATGAGTGTGGTATTCACGCTGGTGACCGCTGCGGCACCGAATCCCTGGCATACCCGTGCCGCCACGAGCGTGGCGAGTGAGTCGGAGAGCGCACACCCGGCCGAAGCAATGGTGAAGAGCAGCAGTCCGCCGATGTATATTTTCCGGTAGCCGATGACGTCGCCGAGAGCCGAGAAAGAGAGGAGCGATACCACGATAGCCAACTGGTAGGCGTTTACTATCCAGATGGAGTTTGCCGGCGAAATGTTCAGCAGGCTGCCTATCGTCGGGAGCGCCACGTTGGCGATGGCTCCGTCGAGGACGGAGAGCGATACGCCGAATGTAACGGCCAGTATGGCCCATAACCGTTTGGGCATGGGTATCCCGTTCCATTCCGTATTGCCGGAGATGACGGGTGCCCCTCCCGTCGTACTGCCGTTCGCCTGACCTGTCATAATGAATTGCCGAAATCGGCTGCAAAGATAACTCCCAGCAGGGTATCGAACAATTTTTACAGGCGGAAATCGGGCCGAATACCCTGAACGGGACAGGGCCGACGACTGACCGGCCTCTCTGTCGCACCTTTATCGGAAAAAAGGCCGGAGATATCATGTATCGGTTTCAGAACCGGCGGGTATATCTGTGACAGTAGGGTGTCGTCCCTTTCCGTTCGTAGTAATCCTGGTGGTAATCCTCCGCTTTCCAGAAGGGACCGGCAGGCGAAAGGCGGGTGGCTATGTCATAGCCTTTCGCCACCAGCTCGTCGATAAGCCTTTCCGCGGTTCGGTGCTGTGCCTCGCTGTTATAGAAGATTTCCGAGCGGTACTGCCTGCCGATGTCCGGGCCCTGCCGATTGACCTGTTCCGGGTCATGTATCTCAAAAAAGAGGCGGGCAAGTGCTTCGTAAGTGGTCTGCGTCGGGTCGAAGGTGACCCGTACCGCTTCAGCATGGCCCGTGCGGTCGCTGCATACCTCTTCGTAAGAAGGGGCCGGGACGCTGCCGCCCGTATAGCCTGATTCGACGGAGATAACGCCGGGTGCCTTCTGCATGTAGTATTCCACACCCCAGAAACACCCTCCGGCGAAAACAGCCGTTTCGTAGCCGTTTGTGGCTTCGGGCCGTGTCTCCGGAATGAATTCCAACGATATGGAATTGACGCAGTGGCGGGTGTTCTTCGGGGTGAATCTTTCGCCGGTAAAGACGTGGCCGAGATGGCCTCCGCAGGCCGCACAGACGATTTCGGTACGGATGCCGTCGGCATCGGGCCGGCGGATGACCGCGCCCGGTATCGCGTCGTCGAAACTTGGCCAGCCGCATCCGGCATCGAACTTGTCTGCCGACCGGTAGAGCGGAGTTCCGCATTGACGGCAGACGTATGTACCGGGCTGCCGGTTGTTCCAGTATTTGCCGCTGAACGGCATCTCCGTTCCCTTGTCTATGATGACATGCCGTTCCGATTCGCTCAATTCTCTCTTTTTCATGGTATCGGTCGAATTTCAGTGCAAGTTAATCAATCTCTTTTTTTGGACGTTCGATTTAGCGCATGGAGACTGACATTATTTTTTGCCCTATTTTTGTATCCCGTATGCATAAAGCCTGCCGTTTTGTTCCCGGATTGGTAAAGGCGGACGGAAACCGTCCGGCATGTTTCCAGGCAGCGGCGGATTGAAACAGGGGAAGAATGAAGTATCGTATGGCAAAGGTGCTTATCATAGACGACGAAATGCAACTGCGCAGACTACTCTCGCGTATTATCGGACTCGAAGGATATGAAGTCGCGGAGGCGGCGGACTGCGCTTCGGGAATGAAGATGCTCCGGCAGCACGAGCCGGATGTGGTGCTCTGCGATGTCAAATTGCCGGACGGCAGCGGTGTGGAGCTCGTGAGCAGAATCAAGGAGGCGGCACCTGCGGTGGAAGTCATCCTGATGACCGCTTACGGCAACATCCCCGACGGTGTGCAGGCCATTAAGAACGGAGCTTTTGATTACATTACCAAAGGTGACGACAATAACAAGATACTGCCGTTGCTCAGCCGTGCCTCCGAAAAGGCCCAGATGCAGCGGCGACTCGCCCGTTTCGAGGACAAACTTTCCGAGGAAAACTCCTTCGACCGGGTTATCGGCTCTTCGGCGGCACTTCGGGAGGCGGTAGAGCTCGCCCGGAAGGTGGCGGTGACAGATACCTCCGTACTGCTGACCGGTGAAACGGGTACGGGAAAGGAGGTGTTCGCCCGGGCCATCCACCATGCCAGTCGTCGGGCGCACGAGGCGTTCGTTGCCGTGAACTGTTCCGCCTTTTCCAAGGAGCTGCTGGAAAGCGAACTGTTCGGCCACCGGGCGGGGAGTTTCACAGGGGCTACCAAAGACAAGAAAGGACTTGTGGAGGAGGCCGACGGAGGGACTCTTTTCCTCGATGAAATAGGCGAAATGCCGCTGGAACTGCAGACCAAACTGCTTCGGGTACTCGAAAACGGTGAGTTTATCAAGATAGGAGAGACACGTCCCACCAAGGCCGACCTGCGTATTATCGCAGCGACTAACCGAGACCTGGAAAAGGAGATAAAAGCCGGTAACTTTCGGGAAGACCTCTTTTTCCGCCTCTCCGTTTTCCGGATACAGCTCCCGTCGCTCAACCAAAGACGGGGCGATATCGCCGATTATGTCCGCTATTTTGCCGGTCTTTTCTCGGCCAAGATGGGGAAACGCATCGAAAATATCGACAAGGGATATATCGAAGCCATGGAGAACCATACGTGGCGGGGTAACGTGCGCGAACTGCGCAATGCCGTGGAGCGAAGTATGATAATGGCCGACAGCAATGTGCTCTCTGTGGGAACGCTTCCGCCCGAATTCCGTAACGATGCGGGAGTGGCCGCAGACGGTTCCATGACGCTTGAGGACGTGGAACGGAACCACATCGTGAAGATACTGGAGTATACGGGCGGCAACAAGAGCGAAGCGGCCCGCCTGCTCGGTATAGGCGTGGCGACGTTGTACCGTAAACTGGAGAGTTGGGGCCTGAAATCCTGAGCTGCAGGAACGGCCGTGTCCTTTCAAATTGAGAGAGGGAGCCTATCATTTTGATAGACTCCCTCTCTTTTTCGTATTTGTTTGATTGGTTACAAGTGGTTTATAATCATTTAATTATCTTGTATTGGGGCTTTTTGGCATCCGCTTGGTTAAGGGGGAAGCGTCGGAAGTTAAGGACGGTACATGAATGGATGTTGTATTTGTAATCGTATTGTCGTGTATCATACTGTATATGATATGCCGCATATTTTCAGGCTTTGTGAAACAATTGTCTAACTCGAAAAGGAAAATGAAATGAGATGAATGGATTCGTAATGTTTTTGCTTTTGGTCGCACTCGGCCTGTTGTGCTACCTGTTTTTCTACAAATGTGTGGATTGGTTTGAAAAAATATGATTGAGAGATGTTTACCACATTGTTCATACTGAGCGTCGTCGGGTTCGTGTACATGATGTACGTACTCGTCAAACCCGAAGAATTCTGATAGTCTACTCACAAAAATGAAGAAATAAATGAATACGGAGATTTTAGGCGTCATACTGCAATGGGTGTGCCTGGTAGTGCTCTGCTATCCGCTGGGACGCCACATTGCGAAGGTGTACAAGGGGGAGAAGAACATCATGGATTTCATGGCCCCCGTAGAACGTTTTATCTATAAGGTCTGCGGCATCGACCCGGAACGCGAGATGAACTGGAAGCAGTTCCTGAAAGCGTTGTTGACCGTGAACCTGTTCTGGTTCATCTGGGGGATGGTGCTGCTCGTGTGTCAGGGATGGCTGCCGCTGAATCCGGACGGCAATCCGGGCCAGACACCCGACCAGGCGTTCAATACGTGCATATCGTTCATGGTCAACTGCAACCTCCAGCATTACAGCGGGGAAACCGGTCTGAGCTACTTTACCCAACTGTTCGTCATCATGCTGTTCCAGTTCATCACGGCCGCGTGCGGTATGGCAGCTTTGGCCGGGATATTCAAGGGTATGGCAGCCAAGACGACCAAGTCGATAGGGAACTTCTGGGTGTATCTGACCCGCAGCGTCACCCGTATCCTGATGCCTCTGTCGCTGCTGGTGGGTATCCTGCTCGTGATAAACGGTACGCCCATGTCCTTCGACGGCAAGCAGACGCTTACGACGCTGGAAGGCGCCACGCAGGAGATTTCGCAGGGACCGACGGCAGCCATCGTCCCCATCAAGCAGCTCGGTACGAACGGCGGCGGTTATTTCGGCGTGAACTCTTCGCACCCGCTGGAGAACCCGAATGCCTTCACCAACATGCTCGAATGCTGGTCTATCCTTATCATCCCGATGGCGATGGTGTTTGCGCTGGGCTTCTACCTGAAACGCCGTAAGTTGGCCGCGTGCATCTTCACGGTCATGCTGGCGGCCTATACGTGCGGCATCGTCATATCCGTATGGCAGGAGATGGCGGGAAGTCCGCAGATAGACGAAATGGGTATCGCACAGGACCTCGGTTCCATGGAGGGCAAGGAGATAAGAATCGGTTCGGCCGCTTCGGCTATGTGGGGTATGACCACAACCGTCACTTCGAACGGTTCGGTCAATTCCATGCACGATTCGCAAACGCCTCTCAGCGGGATGCTCCAGATGCTGAACATGCAGATAAACTGCTGGTTCGGTGGCGTAGGCGTCGGTTTCATGAACTACTATGCCTTCCTTATCATCGCCGTATTCATCAGCGGCCTCATGGTAGGGCGTACACCGGAGTTCCTCGGCAAGAAAGTGGAGGCCCGCGAAATGAAAATCGCCACCATGGTCGTATTGATGCATCCGTTCCTCATTCTCGTCGGTACGGGCCTCGCGTCGTGGCTTGCCGCCAGAAATCCGGAACTGGCATCGGGTTGGCTGAACAACCCGTCGTTCCACGGATTGAGCGAAATGCTGTACGAGTATACCTCTTCGGCCGCCAACAACGGTTCCGGTTTCGAAGGACTTTCGGACAATACGCCTTTCTGGAACATCACGACCGGTATTGTCCTGATTATGGGTCGTTATTTCCCGATTGTAGGACAGGTGGCGATAGCCGGGCTGCTGGCCGGCAAGAAGTTCGTTCCCGAAAGCGCAGGTACGCTCAAGACCGATACGGCGACCTTCTCGGTCATGACCTTCGCCGTCATCATCATCGTGGCAGCCCTGTCGTTCTTCCCTGCACTCGCACTTGGGCCGATAGCCGATTATCTGACTTTTTAAATAGCAACCGAATATGAAACGCAACAGAAATATTTCACTGTTCGACAAATCCCTTTTACGCCAGAGCTTGCACGCCTCTTTCGTGAAGCTCGACCCGCGGAAGATGATAAAGAGCCCCATCATGTTCACGGTGGAGGTGGTGACTTTCGTCATGCTGCTCCTGCTCGTGTACATAGCTGTGACCGGCGACCGGTCGCAGGGGTCGTTCGCCTACAATTTTGTTGTCTTCGTCGTTCTGTTTCTTACGGTACTTTTCGCCAATTTCGCCGAAGCGATAGCCGAAGCACGCGGCAAGGCGCAGGCCGATTCGCTCCGCAAGACGCGTGAGGAAACGCCGGCCAAACTCGTCGCCGCTGACGGTCAGGTCCGTATCGTCAGCAGCTCGGAGTTGAAACAGGGCGATGTCTTCGAATGCGTAGCCGGAGATACGGTCGCTGCCGATGGAGAAATCATCGAAGGATTGGCCTCCATAGACGAAAGCGCCATTACGGGCGAGTCCGCACCGGTGATACGCGAGGCCGGGGGTGACAAGAGTTCCGTGACCGGCGGTACGAAGGTGCTGTCGGACCGGATACTGGTAAAGGTGACGGCACGCCCGGGGGAAAGTTTCCTCGACCGGATGATAGCCCTCGTGGAAGGTTCCTCGCGTCAGAAGACGCCGAACGAAATCGCGCTCACCATCCTGCTGGCCGGCTTTACCATCGTGTTCATCATCGTTTGCGCTACGCTGAAACCGTTCGCGGATTACGTGGGTGCCAACATCACGGTGGCCGCTTTCATATCGCTGTTCGTCTGCCTCATACCGACTACCATCGGCGGGTTGCTCTCTTCCATCGGCATTGCGGGAATGGACCGTGCGCTGCGTGCCAATGTCATTACCAAATCGGGTAAGGCGGTCGAAACGGCCGGCGACATCGATACGCTCCTGCTCGACAAGACGGGGACGATTACGATAGGAAACCGCAAGGCGACCGGATTCTACCCGGCCGACGGAATTGATGCAGGGGAATTCGTCCGCTTGTGCGTGCTTTCATCGATTGCCGACCAGACGCCCGAAGGCAAGTCGATTGTGGAACTCGGAGCCGACAACGGTGTCCGGATAGACCCGATGCAGTTGGTCGGAGTCCGTATGGTGAACTTTACGGCCGAAACGAAGTGTTCGGGCGTGGACATGCCGGACGGCGTTCGCATCCGTAAGGGTGCATCGGAAACCATCCGTCGTATCGTGACCGAGGCAGGCAACGAGTATCCGGAAGCAATCGACCGTACCGTATGCCGGATTTCCGAAAACGGCGGTACGCCGCTCGTCGTTTGCGAGAACGACCGTGTCATGGGAGTCATCGAATTGCAGGATATCATCAAAACCGGTATCCGCGAACGTTTCGAACGTCTGCGCAAGATGGGTGTCAAAACGGTGATGGTAACAGGCGACAACCCTCTTACTGCAAAGTATATAGCGGAAAAGGCCGGGGTGGACGATTTTATCGCCGAGGCCAAACCGGAAGACAAACTCGAATACATCCGGCGCGAGCAGCGCGGGGGTAAACTGGTGGCCATGATGGGCGACGGTACGAACGATGCTCCGGCTCTTGCGCAGGCCGATGTGGGCGTTGCGATGAACAGCGGTACGCAGGCGGCCAAAGAGGCGGGCAACATGGTGGACCTCGACAATGACCCGACCAAATTGATAGAGATTGTCGAAATCGGCAAACAGTTGCTTATGACACGCGGGACGCTGACCACGTTCTCCATCGCCAACGACGTCGCGAAGTATTTCGCCATCGTGCCCGCGCTATTCATAGCTTCCATCCCTTCGTTGCAGGCTCTCAACATCATGCACCTGCATTCGCCCGAAAGCGCAATCCTGTCGGCTATCATCTTCAATGCCGTCATCATTCCGCTGCTCATTCCGCTGGCACTTCGCGGTGTGGCCTACAAGCCCATCGGTGCTTCGGCTCTGCTGCGTCGGAACCTGTTCATCTACGGTCTCGGCGGTCTGATAGCCCCGTTCATCGGCATCAAGCTGATTGACATGATAGTAAGTGTATTTTTTTAAATTGGGATAAGAGATGAAAAATTTGTGGATTTCCATAAAGATAACCCTTGCGATGTGTGTCCTGCTGACGGTCGGTTACGTCCTGATACTGCGCCTGACGGCGGCTGTGGCGTCGCCTAACGACGGCGAAGCCCCGACGGTGACTTTCGACGGACGGGTGGTCGGTGCGGCCAACGTGGGACAGCAGTTCACCGACGTGCGCTACTTCTGGGGGCGTCCTTCGGCCGTGGATTACAACGGTTCCGGTTCGGGCGGCAGCAACAAGGGTACGACGAACGAAGAATATCTGGCCGAGGTGGAGCAGCGTGTGGAGGATTTCCTCGCCGCGCATCCCTACCTTTCGCGGGAGGAGGTACCCTCCGAGATGGTTACGGCGAGCGGTTCGGGACTTGACCCGGACATATCGCCCCGAGGCGCGGAGGTACAAGTTCGCCGTGTGGCACAAGCCCGCGGACTGGACGAGGGGGTCGTACGCAGTCTGGTTGATTCGCTGACGCAGCGTCCGTGGCTGGGCCTGTTCGGTACCGAGAAAGTGAATGTGCTCAGACTCAATATTGCCCTCGAAAAGTTGCAGCCCAACGTTACGCTCGAACATAAATGAATCAGGAAGCGACCTTTGAACAATGTTTTTCCGTTAGTCGCCGCATATGCGGCAGGCAGATGCCGGCGGCCGTCCGTACAGCGGAGGAATTTCCGCTGAGGGGGACGGACGGTCCGTCGGTTATGCTGCCTTCCTGCGGAAAGCGGACGGCTACGGATGGAAAATGAAACAGAAAACGATAAATGGATTTTTGAAAGCTATGAAAGTAAATAAGGTAATGAAAAGGTGGATATGGGCCATGGTGGCCGTATTCGTAGTACTCTTCTCCATAGACGTGTGTGCTCAGGAGAACGAACGCGGAGTACGTTTCGGCGGAGGTGCCGATGTAGTGAGCGGATATATCTGGCGCGGTGTCTGGGAAGCGGGGCCCAGCATCCAGCCGACACTGGTGCTGTCGGCAGGCAACTTCTCGGCGACTGCATGGGGCTCGGTGGATTTCGCTTCGACGAGTTACAAGGAGATGGACCTCACGCTCGCCTATGCACTCGGTCCCGTGACCGTTTCGTTAGCCGACCTCTATTGGGAGGGGAGTGCGGCAGACCGAAACACTATCGGCCATCGCTATTTCCATTTCGGTGCCGATTCGCCCCATCGGGTGGAACTTGGAGTAAGCTGGTGCATTTCGCAAAAAGTCCCTCTTACGCTTGCATGGAATACGGTACTGTTCGGCGCAGCGGACGTGAACTCCAAAGGTAACCGCGCCTATGCGACTTACGTGGAGCTCTCCTATCCGTTTGCTGTCAAGGGGGTTGATATGAAGGCCGGCATCGGCATCGTTCCCTGGAACGCTTACGGCACCTATGGTATCGACAGGGACTTTTACGTCCAGAATGTTTTCCTGAATGCTGGAAAAAGCTGGACGGTGGCCGGTTCGCTCCAGTTGGGACTTTTTACCTCGCTCAGTTGGAATCCTGCCCTGGAAGATGTTAATTTTGTGGGAGGCATATCCCTGAGGATGTAACGGAGATGGATAAACAAGACAGTGTACAGCGTTTTCTGGAACTCATACGGCGTTCGCACCGGGGAAAATTCAAGATTTACATTGGTATGAGTGCCGGTGTGGGCAAGACATACCGTATGCTCCAGGAGGCCCATCAACTGCTTGAAGCCGGTGTGGACGTGCGAATCGGATACATCGAGACGCACGGCAGGCCCGATACGGAAGCTCTTCTCGAAGGGCTTCCGGTCGTGCCTTTACGCAAACTGTTTTACAAGGGGAAGGAGCTGGAGGAAATGGATACGCAGGCCATCATCAATCTCCATCCCGAAATCGTCATCGTGGACGAACTGGCACACACCAACATCGAGGGGAGCGGCAATCCGAAACGGTGGCAGGATGTGATGCAGATACTCGAAGCGGGTATCAGCGTTATCTCGGCGGTGAATATCCAGCACATCGAGGGACTGAACGAATCCGTGCAGGAAATTACGGGCGTAGAGATACGGGAGCGTATTCCCGACAGCGTACTGGCCATGGCGGATGAGGTGGTGAATATCGACCTGACCGCCGAGGAGCTTATCAATCGGCTGAAAGCCGGTAAGATATACAAACCCGACAAGATAAATGCCGCGCTCAATAATTTCTTTACGCAGGATAACATTCTGCAATTGCGCGAACTGGCTCTCAAGGAGGTGGCCATGCGGGTAGAGAAGAAGGTGGAGAATGAAATCACGGCGGGTGACAAACCGCACCGCGACCGGTTACTGGCCGTCATCGACTCGTCCGAGAAACGCTCCCGGCGGGTGATACGCAAGACTGCCCGCATGGCGACCCACATCAATGCGCCCTTCTCCGTACTCTACATACAGAGTGACCGCGAGACGGCGGACCGGATACCGCTCGCCAATCAGCGGTATCTGATAAACAACCTGAATCTTGCTTCGGAACTCGGCGGCGAGATACGCAGGATACATTCCAACCGGCCGGTGGAAACCATTCTCGAGGTATGCCGCGAACAGAAGGTGAGTTTCGTCTGCATCGCGCGTCCCGAATTTTCACCCGTAAAAGGGATACTCGGATTCTGGAAACTGACGGGAAGGCTTTCCCGCATGAATATAGACCTTTTAATTTTATCGTAGGCTATGAAGATACAGAAGAGGCTTACATTGGGAATCGGCGTTCTGTTCGCCATGATACTGTTGCTCGGCGTGCTGTCCACCAGTTATGTCCGGCAGCTTTCGCAGGCTACGAAAACCATACTCGCCGACAATTACGCGTCGCTGGAGTATGCGGCCGACATGCTCCGTTCGCTCAACGACATCGGGGAGGATTCCGTTTCGCGGCACGACCTGCGGCAGAGTCTCGCCATGCAGCAGCGGAATATTACGGAAATCAATGAGAAGGAGATTACCTCTTCCCTCGAAAGGCATGTGGCGGCGTTGAACGACTCCGTCACGGAACAGGAACTGCAACTCGTGCGCGAAGACCTGCTGCGCATCATGGAGGTCAACATGGCGGCCATCCGTGCAAAGAGTGCGGGCGTGGAGGAACGGGCCGACCAAGTGATGTGGTGGCTGATAGTGATTGCCGCCTTGTGTGCGGTTATTGCCGGAGTGTTCCTCGTGTGGTTTCCCAAGGTAATCGTGAGGCCGATAGACGAATTGAAGAAAGGAATAACGGAGATAGCCAACCATAATTACGACCAGCGGCTCGACTTTTCGGGCAATAGGGAATTCGAGTCCGTCGCTGAATCGTTCAACGACATGGCGGCCCGGCTCGACGAATACCGGCGCAGCTCGCTGGACGATTTGATGATGGCCAAGAAGCGTATCGAGGCCATCGTGAATTCGTTGCACGAACCCATCGTCGGGCTCGGTCCCGACCGTACCATCCTGTTCATGAACCGGGAGGCGCTCTCCGTACTCAATCTGACGGACGATGTGGTCGGACGCAACGCGACCGATGTCGCCCTTTCCAACGACTTGCTGCGCAGGCTCGTCCGGGAACTTTACGGCGATGCGAAGCCCGAGAGCAGGGAGCCGTTGAAAATCTATGCCGACAATAAGGAAAGTTATTTCCAGATGGAGAACGTGCCGCTCTATATCACGCCTATCGGAAAAACGGAACGTGAATTCATAGGCAATTTGATTATTCTGAACAATATTACACGATATAAGGAACTCGACTCGGCGAAAACCAACTTCATATCCACCGTGTCGCACGAGATGAAAACGCCCATATCATCCATCATGATGAGCCTGCAACTGTTGAACGACGACCGTCTCGGTACGTTGAACGGGGAACAGAAGCAGCTGGTGGAGAGCATCAAAGACAGCAGCGACCGGCTTCTGGAGATAACGGGCGAACTGCTCAACATGACGCAGATAGAAACGGGCAAACTGAAGCTGCATCCCAAGATTACGAAGCCTATCGAACTGATTGATTACGCAATAAAATCCACACGGGTACTGGCCGAACGGTTCTGCTGTTTCGTGGAAGTGGATTATCCGGAGAAGATTTCCAAGATTTTCGTGGACAGCGAGAAGATAGCATGGGTCATTACGAATCTGCTCTCCAATGCGATACATCATTCGCCCGAACGTTCGCGCATCATCGTGGGAGCCGTGCAGCACGACAAGGCCGTAGAAATATACGTTCAGGATTTCGGACGCGGCATCGACCCGCGCTACCACAAGAGCATTTTCGAGCGTTACTTCCGGGTACCCGGGACGAAGGTGCAGGGCAGCGGTCTCGGCCTGGCCATCTCCAAGGAGTTTGTGGAGGCACACGGCGGAACGATTAGCGTCGAAAGCGAGATAGGTAAGGGCAGCCGGTTTTCGATAATGCTTCCCGCATGACCGGTACGATTTTGTCCGGACGGCCCTGTTTGCAGGAAAGCTGGTGCAGGGACAATTCGACAGCGCCCTTTTACGTTCATTGTGCACCATGATAGTAAGTGCGAGCAGGAGAACGGATATTCCGGCGTTTTATGCGCCGTGGTTCTATAACAGATTGAAGGAGGGGTACGTACTCGTACCCAATCCGTTCAATCCGCGTACGGTAAGCCGGGTCGGCCTTACTCCCGATACGGTGGACTGCATCGTTTTCTGGACGAAGAATCCCGCTCCCATGCTGGACGGATTGGAGCGGCTGAGAGATTACCGGTATTATTTCCAGTTCACGCTGAATCCATACGGCCGGGATATGGAACGTAACCTGCCGGCATTGGAAGCGAGGCTCGGTACTTTCCGGCGGTTGGCGGAACGGATAGGCCCGGAACGTGTGATATGGCGTTACGACCCGGTACTGCTGGGAGGTGCTTACGATATTCGGTTCCATACGGGGGCTTTCGCCGCGTTGGCCGCCGGATTGAAGGGATATACCGAGAGGTGTATGATAGGATTCCTCGACTTTTACCGCCATATTCGCAAGGTCATGGATGAGGCTGGGGCAGGGGCTCCGTCTCCGGAGGATACGGAACGTCTGGCCGCTGCTTTCGGGGATACGGCTGCGAAGTACGGCATCTTACTCGAAACCTGTACATCCAAAGTGGATTTGCGGCGTTTCGGCATCCGAAGCGGTTGTTGTATAGACAGGGAATTGGCGGAGCGGCTGACGGGGTATCCGCTCTCCGCCCGGAAAGATGGCGGCCAGCGCGGCGTATGCAACTGTGCGGAGAGTATCGATATCGGGATGTACGGAAGCTGCCCGCACGGTTGCACGTATTGTTACGCTGTAAGGGGCGGTGCGGCAGCGGCGGCGAAGAGGTACGGCATGCACGATATTCACTCTCCCATGATGCTGGGATATCCGCGGCCGGAGGATACCATTCGAGAACGTACCGCAGAGAGTCTGCGGAAAATACAGGGAAAGTTGTTCTGAATGCCGCGGCGGCCGGCTTGATACAGACTGTCCGGCGAAGACTTGTTGCAATCTGCGGTTAGACGAGAAATTTCCGTAACCGATTCCTATGGACGGCATAAAGGACGGTATCGGCCGCTGTGAGGGCCGAGCCAGGTATCAATACGAGACCGATGGCCAGAAATACGATACCGAGTGTGAGCGATGCCTGTCAATTCCGGATAGCACGGAATACTGGCTGACATTGTAAACGATTACTCTCTCCATAATCCTTTTGAGTTTTAAGTGGAAACTGCAGGGAGGAGAGCAGAAACATGTCCGGCTGCAAAAACGCTGAAAAGGCGGCAGTTATCGGTCTCTTCAGCCTTCATCGGAACGGTCGGGCCGGAAGACAAGGAACGGGTAACGACAATGGAATACCGTGCCGCAGCGGTATTCCATTGTCGAACGGGATGGCATTTGCTATTTTTTCTCGGGCTTTGCTATGCTTTCGCGCATCTGCGTATCGGCCTGTACGTTCTGGAGTCTGTAATAGTCCATGATGCCGAGGTTCCCGCTCCGGAACGCTTCGGCTATCGCAAGCGGTATTTCCGCTTCGGCGAGTATTACTTTGGCCCGCGCTTCCTGTGCTTTGGCCTTGTTCTCCTGCTCATGCGCTACTGCCATGGCGCGTTTCTCCTCCGCTTTGGCCTGTGCGATGTTCTTGTCGGCATTGGCTTGGTCAATCTGGAGTTCGGCACCGATGTTCTTCCCTACGTCGATATCCGCTATGTCGATGGAGAGAATCTCGAATGCCGTTCCTGCATCCAGGCCTTTTTCGAGCACTACGCGGGAGATGTAATCGGGATTTTCGAGTACGACCGTATGCGATTCGGCGGAGCCTATCGAAGAGACGATTCCCTCTCCGACGCGGGCGAGCACCGTCTCCTCGCCGGCCCCTCCGACAAGCTGCTTGATGTTGGCACGAACCGTAACCCTCGCCTTGGCGATGAGTTGGATACCGTTCTTGGCGACGGCCGACACGGGCGGAGTATTGATGACCTTCGGATTGACCGACATCTGGACCGCCTCGAATACGTTCCGGCCGGCCAGGTCGATGGCGGATGCCATCTTGAAATCGAGATTGATGTTGGCTTTCTGTGCGGATACGAGTGCCTGGATGACGTTCGGTACATTGCCTTTCGCCAGATAATGCGCCTCGAGTTCATTCGGGTTCAGATGGAGCCCTGCTTTCGTTCCGGTTATCATCTCATTGACTATCAGCGTAGCGGGAACCTTGCGCCAGCGCATCAGTATAAGTTGCAGAAGCGATATCCTTACACCCGACAGCAGTGCCTTGAACCACAGTCCGACGGGGACGAAATAGAAAAGCAGCCAAAGTAGTACGATGACAACTACGGCGACCGCGATGATGAGTCCGATATTTTCCATAAGCATTGTTTGGTATTTGGGTTTGTCTTTGTCCGTTCGTGTCGATGTTCGGGAACGACCGTTCCGTTATGCCTCCTCTTCTGCGGAACGTGAGAGGGGTTTTACCACGACGGTGAAGTTGTCGAAACCGATGACCTCCACTTCCCTGTGCGGGTCGATGTAGACGTCGATGGATTTGGCTTCGTAAGTCTTGCCGTTCAGCATCACTTTGCCGCCGGGGGCGAGCCGTGTGACGGTCGTTCCCCGGTCGCCAGCCGCGATATGCTCCTTCTCGGGCGACGGCTGCGAGGCTCCGTCTATGTTGTTGTGCAGGGCGAGCCGCTTCCATGTCTTTGCTCGCAGCCCCATTGCCAGCATGATGACCGACAATACGAGTACGGCCGCCAGCGCAATGAATCCCCCGGCATTGCCGTATTTCACGAACGCTTCATAGATGCCGAACCCGCAGGAGATGAGTGCGCCTATGCCTGCGACCGTAATGCCCGGGAGCAGGAATACCTCCACGCCGAGCAGAAATATGCCGAGTATGATGAGAATGATTACCAGTGCCATGATGTATTTTGTTTAAAATATCCGATTGATTCGGGCTACTGGACGGCGACTATCCGAATTGTCAGTCCCGGTTCCACGGTGTCGATATCCTGTACGAGCGCTTCGGCCAGTGTTTTGTTGTTGAACGAACCGACCACGAACAGGGGTTCGCCCGTTTCCGGGTCGGCCGTGCGCGAAACCTCTTTCCCGGCAGCCTGTGTCGATATGACGTCGCGGACGACGCGGCTCAGGCTCTCTCCGGCTCCCCCTATCTCCACACGGTAGCGTATCCTGGTCGTCTGGCCGGACGGTTCGGTCACAGCGCTTCCGCTCTCGGCACCCGGCGCGGCGTCGTACAGACCGTCGTGCCATGCCACCACGCGCGGATTCCGGAATCCCTGCCGTTTAAGCCGGGCCGCCGCCTCTTCCGCTTCGGCATAGGTCGCATAGCCTCCGGCATAGTAGTAGTGCTTCCGGTCGGCTTTCGTCTCCTGCGACAGCGGATAGACGCTCCTGAAGACCGATACGGGCTGCGGTCTCGAATAGGCGCCTAACAGTATCCGGTACATCGAACCGCGTGGAAATATCTCTACCTGCGGTACCTGGTTGATATTCGCATATTTCGCAGGCCGCACAATTTGGGCATCGGCAAAATCGTAAAACATGCGTTCGCGGGTGTCGAGCACGGGCAGGAAATAGTCGTCGATATGGCTGGTGGGAGGGGTGAGGCTGTTGAGCGAATCCGCCGCCCCGGTCAGTCCGGCCCGGTCGGCTATCCGTATCTCGTATCCAGCTATCAGCAGTTTTTGCAGGGCATACCGTGCGACCTCTTCATACATGTACTCCCCTTCGATTTCCGCCTCCAGCAGGAGCATGTTGTTCATCTGTTTCTCCTGTACCGCGAGGATATCGCCCTCGCCGTTCTTGTCGAGCACATAATTATAGGCATAGACCTTCGTATCGAAGACGCTTTGCCAGAGGTCGCCGATAGCGGGTGCCAGGCGTTCGTTCTCCGCCGCCAGCGCCGTTATACGTGCATGGAGACTGTCTGCCTGCGGGCCTTTGACCGCAACATGATAGACGGGCAGCAGAAGAGCCATCTGGTCGTAGTTTTCCTGCAGTTTCCCTATCAGCTCAGCCACTTCGCTCTCTTTCTTCTGTGCTGCGAGCAGTTGCCTGTAATCGGCTGCGGAAAGGTTGTCGCGGAAATAATCGTTGTCCACCAGCATCGTTTTCCCGTTGTTCGCAGCGGCAGTGGCAGCAGGCATTACCGGAAGACTGAAACCCTGTTCGCGTTCCATACGGGCCATCGTCTCCGATAGACTTTCCAGGTCTGCCCTTACGTCGAACAGGGCCTGTTCGAGTTCCACGATATTGGCGCCGAGCGCCTCTTTTCCCGGCGAATCCGACGAGAAAAGCTCCCGTGCTTCATCCAGCCGTTCCTTAAGACGGGCTTCCTTTCCCGCCAGTTCGTTGCGGCGCATGGCAAGAGAGTCGTAACTGACCGGGGCCGGCTGCTGCACAACGGTCTTCCGCCCTTTGGCCGGTCGCTGTGCCGCCAGCGTCAACGGAGCCAGAAGCGACAGCAAAAGAAAATATTTCAGTACTCTCCGTTCCATAAGTCTTTCCCAAATTGTAAAGTCCTTGCGGTTATACCCACCACTTTATCATGAACAACTGAATAAGTCCGAATATCTCCAGACGTCCGAACAGCATGAGTGCAGTAGACGAGAACTTCATCACTCCCGGCATCGCTGCAAAACTCTCCATCGAACCGACCTCTCCGAATCCCGGCCCTACATTCCCCATACAGGTGGCAGAGGCGGTCAGCGAGGTGATGAAATCGACTCCGCAGGCGGTATTTATCAGTGTCCCTAAGATAATGAAAAGGAAGTAAACGGCAATGTACAGCATGGCGAAATTTATCGTGGACTCCTCCTGCGTCACGCCGTTGAGCTTGATGCGCAGCACGGCGTTGGGGTGTTGCTGCTGCCGGATACGGTTGCGCAGCACCTTGAACGAAAGCAGGATACGGTCGCATTTGATACCTCCGGCCGTTGAACCGGCACATGCGCACTGCAATGTGAAAAAGAAGAGTACGGTCATGGCCAGCGGAGTCCACAGATTGGTGTCTGCGGTTGCGAATCCGGTAGTGGTCAGTACGGTGACTCCCTGAAACAATCCGTACCGCAAGGCGGTGGCAAAAGAGCCGTATGTGCCTGAAAGCCAAAGGCTGAGTGTAATGAGAAAGACGCCGGTCACTGCACAGAGAAAATAGTAGCGCGTCACTTCGGACCGGAACAGGTTGTTCCTGCTTCCGGTCAGGGTGGAGTATATCAAACCGAAATGCAGACCGGAAACGAAGGTAAAGAAGACGATAACCAGCTCAATCCACAGGTTGTCGAAATAGGCGATGCTCGCATTTTTGGTACTGAACCCGCCGGTGGAGATGGCCGAAAAGGCATGGTTCACCGCATCGAACCAGTCCATCCCGGCGATGCGGAGCATCACCGTGGCCATGGCTGTCATGCCCACGTAAACGAAAAGCAGGATATAGACGATTTTCCGTGTCTGAAAACGATAATTGTCCTTGGCCAGTGTGGACAGCTCCACGCTGTAAAGCGTCATCTTCGTCTTGCCGAGCGAAGGCAGGATGGCGAGTGCGAACATGACGACGCCGATACCGCCTATCCAATGCGTCGCCGAACGCCAGAAGAGCAGTCCGTTAGGCAGCGATTCCACATCGGTGAGTATCGTGGAACCGGTCGTGGTGAATCCCGATACGCTCTCGAACCAGGCATTGACGAAGTTGAACTCCCCGCCATAGAGCAGGTAGGGGAAAGTGCCCACGAAGCAGGAGAGCAGCCATGCACCGGTCACGATGCAGTACCCCTCCTTGGCATTTATCTGTTCTCTGCGGCGGACGAAAAGGGTGGGGAACATACCGAGTATGGCTGTCAGCAGAAAAGAGAGGAACAGCGGCGTGAAACCGCTGTCCATGCCGTTTATCCACGAAATGCCCGCCGAAAGGAGCATAAAGGCAGAATCGAGCAGCAGTACGGCACCGATGTATTTCAATACCAGTCCGGTCCTCATTTCGGTTCGGTCTTTTTCCGTTCCACCAATTCGTCTATCATCTCCTTGAGTCCCTCTATTTCATCGTCGTTGCTCTCGAATTTCGGGGCGAACGGTATTCCGTGCGACAGGTAGTTATGCAGTGATTTGTGGATGCGTATTACCGGGCGCACGTAGTAACTGTCCACGAAAAAATAGAACATCAGGACGATGATGATGGCTATCATGAGCGTCAGGATACTGGGCGTGATGGTCTTGTAGACGCTCTTTTCGAGCATCTGCGCCCGGGCCGGTATGGAGTTGGCCGGAGAGGTGAGGTACTCCTTGAGCGTTTCGTCGAGGTGGTAGTAGGCCTGCATGTAGGTTGCGAGGAACCAGTCGAGGTCTTCCGTGCCGTCGTCTGCCAGATGGGCAGTCACGACCTCTTGGTATTCGCGGTCGGCCACCCGGACTGCGGCCAGGTCGGATATATCCTCTTCCGTTACCGAAGCGGCCTCCAAGGCATCGTAAAAAGCCGTCCGGCCGAGTTCGTATCCCGCGTCGGGGGTCGTCGCATCCGAGAATATCATACGCAATATCGCGCTGTTCTGGGACTGCAGGGCGGTCAGCATACGGTCGGCCAGTTCGGTGTTGCGCATATTGAGGGCCACTATCTCTTCCGACTGGTTGCGAAGCCTTTGCAGTTCATAGACGGATACGGCTCCTGCCAGCAGGAGTACGAGGGCGAGGCTGATGAAACCTATCGAAATTTTCTTGCGCATGGCAACGCGTTGTTGTTGATGATTCTTACGGCAAATATAACATATAATTCGATGAAAAAGAAGACGGATACCGGACGTTACTCCGGTTCGGCCGGTTTTGCGGACAGTATTCGTGCCGACGGCTTTTTCCGTACGGCATTGCGGGAGTCATCGTTCCGGCAGTGAGACCGGAACCGTTCCGTCGGCGTCGGGCCGGCCAAGCCGTACGGAACACAGTTCGTTCACGCGCGTTCGGTCGTAGGGGGCTTTGCAGCGTATGTAGTTGCCGGTGTATCCGTACATCATGCCGCCACTGCCGCGTCCTTCGAACAGTACCTCGGCCGAACGTCCCTCGTATGCCTCGCAGAAACGACGGTGAAGTGTCGAGCAGAGTGCACCGAGCCGCTCGGCCCGCAGGGTTTTCACGTCGTCGCGCACCCGGCCGGGCATGTCGGCCGCGGGCGTGCCGGGGCGTTCCGAGAAGGGAAAGACATGCAGGTAAGCAGGAGCGAGCGATTCGAGCAGGTCGTAAGTCTGCCGGAAATCCTCGTCCGTCTCACCCGGAAAACCTACGATGACATCCACGCCGATGAAGGCATCAGGCATGCTGCTGCGGACCGTTTCGATGCGGTTGCGGAAAGTTTCCGCCCGGTAACGTCTGCGCATCAGGCCGAGAATACGGTCCGAACCGCTTTGCAGCGGAATGTGGAAATGGGGCTGGAACTTGGCCGACGCCGCGCAGAAGCCGATGATGTCATCGGTCAGAAGGTTCGGCTCGATGGAAGAGATGCGGTAGCGTTCGATGCCCGCCACCCGGTCGAGCGCCGTGAGCAGGTCAGCGAACCGCTCGCCGGTAGTCCGTCCGAAATCGCCTGTATTGATGCCCGTTATCACGATTTCCTTTCGACCCGAAGCGGCGATTCGCTCCGCTTCCTGCACGAGGTCGGCGACGGGCATGTTGCGGCTCGCTCCGCGGGCGTAATGTATCGTACAGTAGGAGCACTTGTAGTCGCAGCCGTCCTGTACTTTCAGGAATGCACGTGTACGTTCGCCTGTGGAAAAAGCGGCGAAGAAGTTGGTCAGTTCAGCCGTGTCGCATGAATAGATGCGGGCGCCCGACTTGCCGCCGAGAGCGGCCACCCGGTCGAAAAGCGTTCCCTTGTCGCGGTTGCCCAATACGAGGTCCACCCCTTCGATGGCGGCCAACTCTTCGGGCCGAAGCTGGGCATAGCAGCCCGTGACGGCGATGATGGCCTGCGGCGCTTCGCGGTGAAGCCGTCGAATCAGGTTGCGGCACTTCTTCTCGGCATGTTCCGTCACGGCACATGTATTTACCACGCATATGTCCGCTTCGGCGGCGTGACGGACGGTCGCATAGCCGCCCTCTTCGAATTGCCGCGCGATGGTGGAGGTTTCGGAGAAGTTCAGCTTGCAGCCCAGCGTATGGAAACTGACTTTTTTCGGCGAAGGCATCTTCATTTCATCTGTTTCGGAGTGCGAAGTTACGAAAAAGGCGGTAAAGCGTGAAATAAAAGCACCGCCGGTCGCTGTCGTGCGCATTGCTGGCGATTTTTCCGTAAATTTGCATTCCGCAGAGCCGCACCGACGGTTTTGCCGGAAGAGACGGAGATGGATTTTTTCAGGGCACTTTACGAATACGGCTTTTTGCAGCATGCCATGGCGGCCGCGGTGCTTTCGGGTATCGTCTGCGGTATCATCGGCACCTATATCGTGGCCCGTCGCATGGTCTTCCTGAGCGGAGGAATAACGCATGCCTCGTTCGGCGGGATAGGCATAGCCTATTATTTCGGTCTGAACCCCATTCTCGGCGCGCTGGTATTCGCCGTGATGTCGTCGCTCGGAATCGAGTGGGGGGCACGGAAGGGGAAAATCCGCGAAGATTCGGCCATCGGCATGGTCTGGAGCTTCGGCATGGCTGTCGGGGTTATATTCGTCTATCTGACGCCGGGTTATGCACCCAACCTGATGAGTTTTCTCTTCGGCAATATCCTGACCGTGACGACGGCGGATATCGTCGCTTTGGGGTGCCTGGTCGCTGTTCTGCTCCTGCTGGCATTCTGTTTTCTGCGGACGGTGATGTACGTCGCCTTCGATGCCCAGTTCGCCCGGAGCAGGGGGGTAGCGACGGGAACCGTATCGTATGTCATGGCGGTATTGGTGGCGCTCGCAGTCGTCTTCTGCATTCGGAGCGTAGGCATCGTTCTTCTCATCTCGCTGCTCACCGTTCCGGCGGTCATCGTCAACTCCTTCACCAAATCCTTCACCCGCATGGCTGCCTGGTCGTCGGTCGTTGCCGTAACAGGCAACATCGCCGGACTATACCTCAGTTACGTCATGGATATTCCCGCCGGAGCCGCTACAATATTTCTGCTGGCGCTTACGCTTATAATTATAAAACTGCTACCTTTGCGTAGCCGAAAAACCGTGGCGTATAGTGAAAACCCTCGATAAGTTCATCCTGAAGTCATATATAGGGCCGATGATTCTTACCTTCTTCATCGTGTCGTTCATATTCCTTATGAACTTCCTGTGGCTTTATATCGACGACCTTGTCGGGAAAGGACTCGACTTCGGCGTCATCCTCGAACTGCTGGGGTACGCGTCGGCTACGACCATCCCCATGTCGCTGCCGCTGGCTACGCTTCTGGCGGCTATCATGACAATGGGCAATCTCGGCGAAAACAACGAACTGCTCGCCATGAAATCGGCGGGAATATCGCTTCCGCGCATACTGGCCCCGCTGACCGTCCTTGTTGTCTTCATCGCCATAGGCAGTTTTTTCGCCTCCAACAACCTCGTGCCTTATGCCTGGAAGCAGATGAACGCACTCATCGCCGATATCCGTCAGCAGAAGCAGACCATCGAATTCAAAGACGGAGCCTTCTTCAATGGTATCGACGACATGAGTATCCGGGTTGGGCATCAGGACCGGGAAACCGGTCTGTTGAATGATGTGCTGATATACGATACGCGGAATCAGTCCAAAAACGGAACGATGTCCACCACCATAGCGGATTCGGGTTACATCCGCCTCTCGGACGACAAGAAATACCTGCTTGTAACACTCTATAAAGGCGAACGTTACGAGACGCGGCGCGACTATCAGTGGTACAACGAAAGCCAGTTCACGCAGCAGACCTTTGATATGCAGAATGCGGTCATTCCGTTGGAGGGTTTCGATTTTGAGCGCAGCAGCAGCGACCGCTTCAGCCACGGGACGCAGACACAGTCCATCGCGCGGCTCGAAAAGGATATCGATTCGCTCAACATCGTCGTGGCGCGGGAGATGGCCCGTTCCTACGAACCGCTCCTGCGGAACAATCTGCTCCAGTACGATCCGGTGGTCATGGGGATGATGGACAGTGTCAAGACGGATTACTCTTACCGCAGGCCGGAGCCCGTGTACGAAAGACTGGATTACATGACGCTGGTACAGCGCAAGGATATACTCAACAATGCGCTGATGAAGGCGAAGAACTCAAGAAACGCGATAAACTACGAAGAGGACTCCTATAAACAGAATCTGAACAACCTCTACCGTTCCGAAATCGAATGGCACCGGAAAGTGTCGCTTCCCGTATCGGTCATGATATTCTTTCTGATAGGCGCTCCGTTGGGGGCCATTATCCGGAAGGGAGGGCTGGGGATGCCCGTGGTGGTGTCGGTACTTTTCTTTGTGGTGTACTACATCATCAGCATGTCCGGCGAGAAGATGGCGCGCGACGGCATCAGTACCGCTTTTCAGGGAATGTGGCTGTCGTCCTTCATCCTGCTGCCGATAGCGCTTTACTTAATTTACAAATCGACGAACGATTCCAATCTCTTCAACATGGATTGGTACAGAATACAATATGCCAAACTCAAAGAGTGGGTCGGCAGAAAAAGACAACACAGAAAAGAGAGCAAAAAGCATGGAACAAAGGAAGCTTAATACCGTAGAGGAGGTCCTCGAGGATTTCCGCCAGGGTAAGGTCGTCATCGTGGTGGACGACGAAGACAGGGAAAACGAAGGCGACTTCATCGTGGCAGCCGAGAAGATAACTCCGGAAATAGTCAATTTCATGCTGCATAACGGCCGCGGCGTACTCTGTGCCCCGCTGACCGAAGACCGGTGCCGGGAGCTCGACCTCGACATGATGGTCGGCAATAATACCTCCCTGTTGGGCACGCCGTTCACGGTGACGGTGGACTACCTGCATGACGGATGTACTACGGGTGTGTCGATACACGACCGGGCTGCTACCATCCGCGCTTTGGTGGACCCGAATGCCAAGCCTGAGGATTTCGGCAGACCGGGACACATCAATCCGCTGCGTGCACGCAACAAGGGAGTATTGAGGCGTCCGGGCCATACCGAAGCGACCATCGACCTTGCCCGCATGGCCGGCATGCGGCCCGGCGGTGCGCTTATCGAGATAATGAACGAGGACGGTACCATGGCCCGTCTGCCCCAGTTGCTGGAGATTGCGGACAGGTTCGGACTGAAAATCGTCTCCATCGCCGATATTATCGCTTACCGTCTGAGGACAGAGAGCATCGTCGAAAAGGGCGAAGAGGTGGCCATGCCTACCAAGTGGGGCGAGTTCCGTTTCATCCCCTTCAAACAGAAAAGCAACGGCCTGGAGCACATGGCTCTTATCAAAGGAACATGGGAGCCGGGCGAACCGGTCCTCGTTCGCGTTCACTCGTCGTGTGCAACGGGCGATATTTTCGGGTCCGTCCGGTGCGACTGCGGTGCACAGCTCGAAGAGTCTATCCGTATGATAGAAAAGGAGGGTAAGGGTGCCGTGGTTTATCTGATGCAGGAGGGCAGAGGTATCGGCCTCTGCAACAAAATCAGGGCCTACAAATTGCAGGACGAGAACGGATACGACACGGCGGAAGCCAACCTGCAGCTCGGTTTTGCCGTGGACGAGAGGGATTACGGTGTGGGTGCCAGCATCCTGCATGCGCTCGGCATTACCAAGATGCGTCTGATGACCAACAATCCCACCAAGCGTGCCGGACTCGAAGGATACGGACTCTCCATCGAAGAGATAGTGCCTATCGTGACCGAACCCACAAAATACAACGAGCGTTACCTCAAGACCAAGGAGGAACGGATGGGGCACAAGCTCGGTCTTTTCAAGCAGGAGCGACACTGAACCGGATATTCCCGTATGGCAGCCAATCCGAAAACCTTGCGTATCGTGTATATGGGAACGCCTGACTTCGCCGTCGCGCCCTTGAAGGCGCTGGTGGAGGGGGGCTATCCTATAGTGGCGGTTGTTACCATGCCCGACAAACCGGCTGGTCGGGGACTGAAACTGCAGGAGAGTGCCGTAAAACGTTATGCCGTATCCGCCGGTCTGCCACTCCTTCAGCCGACAGACCTCAAGGCTGAGGAATTCATCGCGGAACTTACTGCCCTGCGTCCCGACCTCGGGATTGTCGTGGCATTCAGAATGCTTCCGCGGGCGGTATTCGAGCTTCCGCGATACGGAACATTTAATCTGCACGCCTCCCTGTTGCCGCAGTACCGGGGAGCGGCTCCGATAAACTGGGCGTTAATCAACGGCGAACGGGAAACCGGCGTCACGACCTTCATGCTGAATCCGCGGATGGACGAAGGGGCGGTCATTGCGTCCCGTCGGGTAGCGATTGCCGACGACGACAATGCGGGAATCCTGCACGACAAACTGATGACGGAGGGCGCACGGCTCGTTACAGAGAGCGTAAATGCCGTGGCGGCAGACGGTTTTCGGCCTGAACCTCAAGCCATGAAAGAGGAGTTGAAACCGGCTCCCAAGATATTCAAGGAGACGTGCCATGTGGATTTTATGGCTGAAGGCGTTCGTATCGTCAATCTTGTACGGGGGGTATCGCCTTATCCTGGAGCATGGGCTATGCTCCGGGAACGTGCCGTTACGGATGGGGTACTTATCCGCGAAGGGAGCGTGAAGTTCTATTCGGTCGTTTTCCTGCCCGATGCGGATGTCGCAGACGCGCCGGGAAGCGTGGCAGTAGAGAACGGTACGATGCGCATTGCCTGTCGCGACGGATATATCCTGCCGCAGCAGGTACAGCCGGCCGGAAAACAGCGCATGGGCATACAGGAGTACCTGAACGGGCTGAAAGTCCGGGGCGAATTGAAGTTCGAATAGGAAAAACCGATGATAACGACGGAACGGCAGCGATTGACTGTCGTTCCGTTTTTTTATGACCTCTGTTTGGCACCTGTCGTCTTGAAAATCTTGCCGTGCTGCCTCTTTTCAATCCTGTTCCCGGTCGGTCATGGCGCTGTTTTGCAGCTAAAATTTTTACGGCATGCAACAGGAAAGACTAATTTCGCATCTATAATAACGAAGCGGATTCCGAACCGGGATTCGTTAGAGAGTTGTATTGTTGGATAACCGAAAAATGTCTCATGATGAAAAAGTTTACTCTTCTCATTGTTTCGTACCTTGTCTGTCTCGTCCTCGCATCCTGCCAAAAGACCGAACCGGAACCGGAATGCAAACTCAAGGATTTTCCCTATGAAATCTTCGAGGTAAAAAAGATGAAACTCTATATCGCCTCCGAGAAATACCATCACCCGGATTTAGATTGTTCGGAAGAAGAGTTATATGCAAGTGACTATTATTACATTATCAAATTTGCCGAAGATCACCCTTGGAGTTGGCATACATGGCCTATACCGACTTTTCTTACGAAAAGGGCTATGAATACATAATTGAAGGTTTGTGTATAGATTATGTTGTGGAAGGAGATATGATTTTCAGAACGTTCCAATGTTGTAAGATTTTGTCTAAACAGAAGAAACAATCTGAAAATTTGCCGCAATAATGGGAAGAATATCTTTCATCCGGCCGGTAGAAACCGGCGACTGCTTCGAAAGGAATGACTTTATCGTACTGGAGTGGCCGTTCCTGGCTGCGAAACGGAACAGGTGTCCCGCAAAAGAATCTTTCATGGGACACCCACTTATATATTCTTTGATAATCCGGAAATTATCATTAAGATTGTATGAGTCGGCGCAGCGGATTTGTGCGCTTTGAGAAGAAAGGGACTATCCTAATTAAAACGTATGAACCATGAAATCACGGACGAAATGGCTGTTTTGCCTCTGCCTGCTGGCGTGGCTATCGACGGGATGCGATTCAAAGTCGGATATAACCATCGGTGACCCTCCGGAAGCAATGTGTACCGAATGGGAAACTCATTACATCTATAAGAATGAATCGTCTTTCGATATCGAAATGGAATACATTTCTTCGAACGGGGATAAGCGGGTGGGAGAATCCGTTCAAATCAAACAAGGCGATAAATATGAATTTATACAGAAGTACAATGCGGGAAGATTTTCTCCTTTGAATCAATTATATCCAGAAGGCAGCATGGTTCGCATTTCCATATCAAACGGAATAGTCGAGGTCATTTATCGTAGGTCTGGGCATCCTACTGACGATTCCAATATATTCGAGGAAAAAGCGTATGTACGGACAACGGAGAAGCAATATTTATTACAGATAACATGCTATACCTATACGTTCACCGATGATTGTTTCAAGGACGGCACACCGATAGGAAATGCCGAAATATCCATTGAGACCGTAGGGGAGAATCGGTCGTAAGCCGTTTCGGACAATGCACGATCTGTCCGAAGCGGATAAGAACCGTAAACAAACTAAACAAGGCCCTGCCGCATCCGGCAGGGCAATTGACTGTATTGCCCGGGAAACTTGTCCTGTTTTTGAAATGCGTATATCCGGAGTATATCCGACCGGCTGCAACGGAAGACACTCTTCGGCAGGAGGGAAAACAGACGGATAGGAGGATAAAACAGGAGGTAAGGCTGTCGAGAACAGACATAAAAAACGGGGCCGGACAATCCGGCCCCGTTTCGCTTATTGCAACAGGCCCGCAAGCCTGCTTTATCGGGAATTACTGAATCTCCTTGATGATGTCCATACCGATACGGATGGCCTCTTCGTTCATCGGGAGCGACTTCCATGCACGTTCCGGAAGCGATTTCTTCAGTCCTTTATAGACATTTTCAAGCGTTACAATCGGACGTACCTTCAGATAACCGCCGAGGATAAGCGTATTGAAAATGCGGGAGTTTCCCCTTTTGGCAGCCTCTTCGGTAGCGTCGATGACATATATCTTGATGTCTTTGCGCTGCGGATGGCGCGTGATGCCGTTCGTGTCGTAAATGAGCACTCCGCCCGGTTTCACCTGGCTTTCGAATTTGTCCATACTCTGCTGGTTCAGAATGATGGCCGTATCGAAAGTCTGGAGGGTAGGCGAACTGATAGGCTTGTCGCTGATGATGACCGTCACGTTCGCGGTACCGCCACGCATCTCGGGACCGTAGGAAGGAAGCCACGAAACCTCGTAGTCCTGCATGACACCCGAATAAGCCAGAATCTTACCTGTGGAGAGCACGCCCTGCCCGCCGAATCCTGCTATAATTAACTCTTCTTTCATAGTTTCTTTGCCGATTTTGAATTAATTAACCTTTGATATCGCCGAGCGGATAGAACGGAACGAGGTTCTCCTCCATCCATTTGTTAGCATCAACCGGGGACATCTTCCAACCGCTGTTGCAAGTCGAAACCATTTCGACGAAGGAGAGTCCCTTGCCTGCGAGGGCGTTCTCGAATGCCTTGCGGATAGCCTTCTTTGCCTTGCGCACGGCAGCGGGGGTGTGTACCGACTGACGGGTTACATAGCATACGCCGGGAAGCGGAGCTATCATGTCGGCAATCTTGTAGGGGAACCCGTGTATCTTCGGGTCACGTCCGTACGGGCTGGTAGCCGTCTTCATGCCCACCAGGGTGGTCGGGGCCATCTGGCCGCCGGTCATACCGTAGATGGCGTTGTTGATGAAGATAACGACGATGTTTTCGCCACGGTTGCAGGCGTGAATCGTCTCCGCGGTACCGATAGCAGCCAAGTCACCGTCGCCCTGATAGGTGAACACCATCTTGTCGGGATTGGTACGCTTGATGGCGGTAGCCACTGCACATGCACGTCCGTGGGCGGCCTGCGACCAGTCTATGTGAAGGTAATTGTATGCAAACACCGAGCAGCCTACGGGCGATACGCCGATGGTCTTGTCCTGTATGCCCAAATCCTCTATCACTTCGGCGACGAGGTTGTGGACCGTTCCGTGGCTGCACCCCGGGCAATAGTGCATCACTTTGTCCGTGAGTACAGGCGATTTGCGGAATACCAGGTTCTCTTCCTTTATTTGTACTTCGAATTCAGCCATATCTTTACTTGTTTATTATTTTCGTTAACAATGCCTCGTAAACTTGGTCGGGCGAGAATACGGCACCGCCGCTGCGGCCGTAGTGCTCTACGGGAGCCTGGCCGTTTACTGCGAGGCGTACATCCTCTACCATCTGTCCGTGGTTGAGCTCTGCCGAGAGGAAACCCTTTACCCCCCTTGCGGCGAGGTCGTGGAGCACCTTGGACGGGAACGGATAAAGGGTGATGGGACGAACGAGACCTACCTTGTAGCCTGCTTCGCGGGCCATCTCTACGGTCATCCGGCAGATACGTGCCGCGGAACCGAATGCTACGATAATGTAATCGGCATCCTCGGTCATGAACTCCTCGTAACGTACCTCGTTCTCGCGTATCTTTGCATACTTGGCGATGAGCTTCTCGTTGAACCTCTCCTGTGCATACGGGTCGAGTTCGAGCGACGTGATGACGTGTTCTTTCCTGTCTGCCGTTTTGCCGGTCAGTGCCCAATCGCCGTCCTGGGCGATGATTTCTTCTGCGGTACGGCGCGGACGCTGGTCGGCCAGTACCACCTTCTCCATCATCTGTCCGATGACACCGTCGGAAAGAATCATTACCGGGTTGCGGTATTTGAACGCCAGGTCGAATGCGTCGAATACGAAGTCGTGCATCTCCTGTACGGAGTTCGGAGCCAGTACGATAAGGTGGAAGTCACCGTGTGCGCCGCCTTTGGTAGCCTGGAAATAGTCGCTCTGGGAGGGCTGTATCGTACCCAGACCGGGGCCGCCGCGCGTAACGTTGATGACCACACAGGGCAGTTCGGCACCTGCAATGTAGCTGAAGCCTTCGCTCATGAGGCTGACACCGGGGCTCGACGAGGAGGTCAGTACCCTTTTGCCCGTGCTGGCCGCACCGTACACCATGTTGATTGCCGACACTTCGCTTTCAGCCTGAAGAACGACCATTCCGGTAGTCTCCCACGGTTTGAGTTCCATGAGCGTCTCCATTACCTCCGACTGGGGGGTGATAGGATAGCCGAAATAGCCATCGGCGCCGCAACGTATCGCCGCTTCGGCGAGCACTTCGTTGCCTTTCATCAATCTTACCTCTTTCTTCATCGCTTACTCGAATTTTTGTCTGTAAACTGTAATGACGCTGTCCGGGCACATGATAGCGCAGCTTGCGCAGCCGATGCAGTCATCCGGGTTAGCCATATAACTGTAGTTGTAACCTTTGCCGTTCACGTGCGGCGAAAGGGCCAGCACATTGTTCGGACATGAAGGCACGCACACGCCGCAACCTTTGCAGCGTTCGATGTCTACAATGATAGTTCCTTTGATTTTAGCCATAATATATTATGATTTGTTAAGCCATGGGCTATTTTGCTTACAAATATATATACTTATTTTGTAACTAAAAATAGGTACGCACGTTTTTTTTAGCATGAATTGCAAATTGCCTGTATGAGGGGCGACAATCGCTTCCGGAGGGGGCCGGAAGGGGGAGTGGCATCCGGCATAACCGTACCGCCGACAGGGGCATACCGACATAAGGGGAGGGGGCTACGGAGATGGCATAACAAAAAACACCATCCCCGCGAACTGCCGGGAAAAAGAGGGCTCGCGGGGACGATTTGAAAGGATGGTATTATCGGTCGGTCCGCGGGATATTGGCCAATGCGTAGTCGAGCCGGCGGAGCGTCTCCTCCTTGCCGAGGACTTCGCACATCTCGTACATCGAGAAGCCTTTGCTTTCTCCTACGATGGCCAGGCGGAAAGCATTCATGATTTGCCCCATCTTGTAGCCGTGTTCCTCTATCCAGGCGTGACAGACGGTCTCCATATTTCGGTTCGTAAAGTCGTCGATACCGGCCAGTACCTCCCGCAGTCCTGCGACGGATTCCGGGTTCTCTCCTTTCCAATATTTTTCCGCCACTTTGGCATCGAACGACACGGGCGCGCGGAACAGAAAGTAGGAGAGTTCCCAGAAATCGCTGACGAAAGCGGCTCGTCCTTTGATGTACCCTGCGATGCGTGCCGCCTTCTCGAAAGGTATCTCCACGCCGTGCTCACGCAACAGCGGGAGGTAGGCTTCGGCCAATTCGTCGTTGTCGCGTACGTGCATGTACTGTGCATTGAACCAACGCGCCTTGTCGGGATTGAACCGTGCCCCGGCCTTGCTGACGCGTTCCAGCGAAAAGTCGGCAATCAGTTCGTCCATCGAAAACAGCTCCTGCTCGGTCCCCGGATTCCAGCCCAACAGCGCGAGCATGTTGATGAACGCTTCGGGAAAGTAGCCATCTTCGCGGTAGCCGCGCGACACCTCCCCCGTAGGCGATTTCCATTCGAGCGGAAAGACGGGAAATCCCATCTTGTCTCCGTCCCGTTTACTCAACTTGCCCTGCCCGGTAGGTTTCAGCAGCAGAGGCAGATGCGCGAACTCGGGCTGCGTATCCGTCCATCCGAACGCCCTGTAAAGCAGATAGTGAAGAGGCAGGGAAGGGAGCCACTCTTCTCCGCGTATCACGTGCGATATCTCCATCAGGTGGTCATCCACGATGTTGGCCAGATGATAGGTAGGCAGCCGGTCAGCCGATTTATAGAGCACTTTGTCGTCCAGCGTAGAGGTGTTCACCGTTACCTCGCCGCGGATAAGGTCGTGCATATGCACCTCCTCGTTTTCGGGCATCATGAAGCGGATGACCCATTGGTCGCCTCGTTCGATACGCGCGCGCACTTCCTCGTCGGTCATGGCCAGCGAGGTCGCCAACCGGCCTCGTACCTTATAATTATATGCGAAAGCGTCGCCCCGCTGTTCCGCTTCCGTACGCAGGGCATCCAAAGCCTCCGGAGTATCGAAGGCATAGTAGGCATTGCCTGACTCGACCAGTCGCAGGGCGTATTGCAGATAGATTTCCTTTCTTTCGCTTTGCCGGTAGGGTCCGTGCGGACCACCTTCGCGTACCCCTTCGTCGGCCCGGATACCGCACCACTGCAAGGCATCGAATATGTACTCCTCCGCTCCCGGCACGTAACGGTGCGAGTCGGTATCCTCGATGCGGATGATGAAGTCGCCGCCGGCCCGGCGTGCGAACAGATAGTTGTACAATGCCGTTCGGACACCGCCCATATGCAGGGGGCCTGTCGGACTCGGCGCGAAACGAACCCTTACCCGTCTCTTCGTCATTTGTATATCGCTTTTATGTAACTGTAATTATTTTTGTCTCCTGAGCCGCGCCTTACCTTATATTATATTCGAGACGCATGGTGATGCGGGCTTTCTTGTTTTTGCTCGAAGTATTGAAGTTGCCTCCGGCGGAGAACTCTTCATTGGTATTGGCCCCCGTTATCTGAAACACGCCCATGCGTGCGGTCTTGAGCTTGCGCAGTTTCGCGCCCGATTTCGCCGCTATCTTTTCGGCACGGGCTTTCGCGTCGACGGTGGACTTTTCGATTAACTCCAGTTTCAGGTCATCCAGCTTACTGTAATAATAATCAGGCTGAGAGGACTCGAGCTGTACGCCTTGTGCCAACAGAGCGGATATCTCGCGCGATATGTTCTCCACCGCTTCCACGTCGGTGCTTTCCACGGTGAACTGCTGCCGCAGGGTATAGCCCGTAAAACGCTGGCCGACATAGTTGCCGTTCTGGTAAATAGGTTCGGTATTCTTGTAGGAATCCACGAACATGAATACGATATCATCCGGTGCAATGCCCTTCTGCATAATGAAATCCTGTACCTTGCGCTTGTTTACTTCAAGCTGGGCATAGCCGTCGGTTATCGAGGGGTTGTCCACTACTATCCATCCGCGCCAAACGATGAGGTCCGACACGAACTCTTCCTCTCCAAGTCCGGTCACCACAATGGTATTCTGTTCCTTGTACTTATACTTGTACGCTCCCCCGAGGATGAATGCGCAGACGATAATGGCTGCACAGATGACGATTGCCGTGTTTGTTTTCATAAGGATATGAGTTTTAGGTTAAACCAAACAGTTGTCTCCATTCCGATTCAATGCTTCCCGAGGGAACGGAATGCCGGCAGCAGGAAGCCGAAAATGCCTTCGGATGCGTTTTATACGTTGAACAGAAAGTGCATGATGTCGCCATCCTGTACTATATATTCTTTTCCCTCTATCGCTATCTTGCCTGCCTCCCGGCATGCTTTTTCCGAACCGAGTGCGATGTAATCGTCGTACTTGATTACTTCTGCACGGATAAAGCCCCGCTCGAAGTCAGTATGGATAATTCCAGCTGCCTGAGGTGCTTTCGTTCCTTTGGTAAAGGTCCATGCCCGCGATTCGTCCGGCCCCGTGGTGAAATAGGTCTGCAGGTCGAGCAGTCGGTAGGCCGCTTTGATAAGCCTGCTGACCCCCGATTCTTTCAGTCCTACGTCGGCAAGAAATGCCTCCCGTTCCTCGAAACTCTCCAGCTCCGCGATGTCGGCTTCGGTAGCCGCCGCAACAATCAACAGCTCCGCATTCTCGTCGCGTATGGCTTCGCGCACGGCCTCCACGTAGGCATTGCCCGATACGGCGCTCGCTTCGTCCACATTGCATACGTACAGTACCGGCTTGTCGGTCAATAGATTGAGGTCGGAAACCGTTTTCCGTTCCTCTTTGTCGAGTTCGACCGTGCGGGCCGCCTTGCCCGATTCGAGCGCTTCCTTGTATTTGACTAATACCTCGTACTGCCGTTTGGCGTTCTTGTCGCCGCCCGTCTGCGCCTGTTTCTGAACCTTCGCCAGACGGCTGTCTACCGTTTCGAGGTCTTTTATCATCAGCTCCGTGTCGATAATCTCCTTGTCTCTTACAGGATTCACCGAGCCGTCCACATGGGTGATGTTGTCGTTGTCGAAGCACCGGAGCACATGGATGATGGCATCCGTATTCCGGATGTTGGCAAGGAACTTGTTGCCGAGCCCCTCTCCTTTCGACGCCCCTTTCACGAGTCCCGCAATATCCACTATCTCTATCGTTTTGGGAATCACTTTCTTCGGATTGTCTATACGGGCGAGTTCCACCAGCCGTTCGTCCGGGACGGTAATGACTCCCACATTGGGTTCTATCGTGCAGAATGGGAAATTGGCCGCCTGAGCCTTCGCATTGGAGAGGCAGTTGAACAGCGTCGATTTGCCGACGTTGGGCAGACCGACTATCCCGCATTGTAACGCCATGTTTTGAATGTTTGTATTGTTTCGGAGTACAAATATAGTGAAATTATATTCGCTGAAATACGAAAGTGCATGTCGGCCCAAAAGCCGGTGCACGCTTGCGAAGCAATTCATTTGAAGCGAATACAGGAAAATCCATTCAATGGAAACCGAAAACGGCCGGCGGATGACAGCCCGGTCCGCGACCGCGGACATGATGCGGTGATAAAGATTGTCGAGGTCGGGCAGGAGGGGGCTGCGGTAAAAAAACGTCCTTCCGAAACGATATTGTTCATCCGCATGCACGGAATTTCCCGTCGCACGTTTGTAATATACCGCCGGCTGCCGTATCTTTGAAAGATAAAAATGCCGATGTCCGCATTTGCGGAAGGGGTGAGAACCAAGATAATATATTCGTGAAGATATGAACCATACAGTTGCGGAGGAGGACCTGAAAGTCATTTCGGGCTTGTTGGAAGAGTGGAGGAAAACAGGCCGTCTTGGCGGGTTGGAGTATGACCTCCTGTTAGATAAAATAAAGAGCCTCTACGAAACGGTGAGGTTCGGCGGCGGACAGCATGACGAATCCACGCCCTGTCGGGAAGCCGCCTCGGTCGGTTCACGTGAACCGGAACCGTCTGTTTCTGCCGGGGTGTTTCCGTTGGAATCGACCGAGGCGCATACGGCTGCATACCAGCGTCCCGGCGGCACAACCGTCCGCGCCCTGTATGACGACGGAGAGGGGATGGCGCGCATCGAGACCGTCCACCGCTATTTCGTCACGGAGCCCGTCGCTGCGGAAAACTTGCAAGGAGCTGCGGAAGGAACGGACGACCGCGCAGAAGCACTTCCGACCGTACCGTGCGAAGCCGACACGCCCGACTGCGGCAGTAATCTTTCCGATACCCGACGTCCGGTTTTGGGCGAAGTCATGGGGACGGGTGTCCGCACATTCGCCGATACGCTGAATGCTCCCGTGGCGGATGTCGCGTCCGTGCTGGGACACGAAAAGGCCGGCTCATTACGCCGGATGATAGGACTGAACGACCGCTATATGTTCATACGCGACCTGTTCGGCGGGGATGCGGACGCCTACGAGGAAGCCTTGTCGCGTCTCGACGGCTTCACCTCGATAGAAGACGCCATGCTCTTCATACACGACCGCTACGGGTGGAACAGTTCCAGCGAAGCAGCTCTTCTGCTCTCCGATATGCTGGCCAGAAAACTGTTGTAACGCTGCGTCATGGGTAAACTTTACATTGTCCCTACGCCGATAGGGAATCTGGAAGATATCACGCTGCGCGCTGTGCGCGTGTTGAAAGAGGCCGATGTCGTACTGGCAGAAGATACGCGCACGACGGCCGTATTGCTGAAACACCTCGGCATAGAGAAGCGTATGTTCGCCCACCACAAATTCAACGAACACGCCGCCGTGGAGTCGGTTGCCGCCCGCATCGAAAGCGGCGAGACAATCGCTCTCGTCTCCGATGCGGGGACACCGGGCATTTCCGACCCCGGTTTCCTGCTCGTGCGCACCTGCATCGCGCACGGCGTGGAGGTGGAGACGCTTCCCGGAGCTACGGCTTTTGTTCCTGCACTGATACAGAGCGGGTTCCCGGCAGACCGTTTCTGTTTCGAGGGATTCCTTCCGCAGAAGAAGGGGCGAAACAAACGATTGGAACAACTGAAAGAGGAGACGCGTACCATAATATTCTACGAATCGCCCTACCGGGTAGTGAAAACATTGGAACAGCTCGCAGTGCTGTTCGGGCCGGAACGGCCCGTATCGGTCTCCCGCGAATTGACCAAAAAGTTCGAGGAAACGGTCAGGGGAAGGCTGGACGAAGTGGCTGCCCATTTCAGGGAGCACGAACCGAAAGGGGAATTCGTCATCGTTCTTGCAGGCCGGCAGGCCACACGGGCCGCGGAAGATGAAGGTATCGACGACAAATGATTGGAAGCCATGAAAGAAGAGGATAAAAAAAGGAAAAAAAGAGTTTACAAGACACTGATAGGACGTTTTTTCGGTAACGTGCGTGACCGCTTCGACCTCGGCGAGGACAATGCAACGCAGGCGGAGGTGGAAGCGAGCATCTACAAAGGAGTGGAGTTCCGCGGGACGAACCTGTGGGTGCTCATCTGCGCCACGTTCATCGCCTCGCTCGGACTGAACGTAAACTCCACGGCGGTCATCATCGGTGCGATGCTGATATCCCCGCTCATGGGCCCGATAATGGGCATCGGACTCTCCATCGGGATAAACGATTTCCAACTGCTGAAAAAATCGCTTCGCAACTTCCTGTGGATGTTTGTAGTGAGCATTATCACCTCGACCGTTTATTTCCTTATATCGCCGTATAGCAGCGCTCAGAGCGAACTGCTGGCGCGAACGAGTCCCACGACCTACGACGTACTTATCGCCTTTTTCGGCGGCGTCGCGGGTATGCTGGCCCAAACGCGCCGCGACCGTACCGGAACCGTCATATCCGGCGTGGCGATAGCCACCGCACTCATGCCCCCGCTCTGTACCGCGGGATTTGGCATCGCGTCCGGCGAAATCATGTATGTACTTGGTGCCTTCTACCTGTTCATCATCAATACGGTATTTATCGCCCTGGCCTCCTATCTCATGGTGATTTTTCTGAAATATGAGAAAAAGACGGCACTCGACCAGGCGGCCAGCAAGCGGATGAGACGTTATGTCATTCTCTTTTCCGTCATCATTCTCGTACCGAGTATGATACTTACTGTCAATATCCTGCGTAAAACGCAGTTTGAAGCCAACGTAGACAGGTACGTGACGAACGTCTTCCAGTTCAACAAGACGATGCTCGTTGATTACGACGTCCGCTACCGGTACGAAGGCAGGCAGTCGGCCGTGGAGGTACGCCTCGTCGGCGAACCGCTGTCGCACAACGTAATAGAGAATGCCAGCGCCCAGATGGCCTATTACGGCCTGGAAAACACCGAACTGATAGTCCGGCAGGCGGATGAAAACGAACGCATCGATTTCTCCAAAATACAGCACAGTTATGCGGAAATCATAGACGAGAAGAACCGCACCATCGCCCGGCTGGAAGAGAGGCTCGCATCCGTGCAGCCGGCGGATACCGTTGCCGCCGGAGATATTTCGCGCGAAATGGCGCACGTCGCCGACCATGTGGGACGGGTATCGATGTCGAAACACATATTCTACGACGTACAGGGTGTCCCGACCGACACCGCTCTCGTGGTGACCGTCCGGCCGGACAGCCTCTCGCAGGGAGCAGTGGAGTACGACCGGATAGAGGGATGGCTGCGCACGAGGCTGAAAACCGATAATGTTATCGTTTACATTGAAGAAGGGGAGGAATGACATAACCGCAGGCGCAAGTCGGACGCAAAAGGCCGCTTATTACGCCTTGTACTACCTGCTGAAGGCCGTGGGACTGTTGCCGGCATGGTTTCTCTACTATCCGCTGGCAGGGGGGTGCTACCTGCTCTTGTACTATCTTTTCCGGTACAGACTGCAGGTGACGCGGGAGAACCTGCAAAACGCTTTCCCCGAAAAGAGCAGAGAGGAGTTGCGCCGTATCGAACGGCGGTTCTACAGACATTTGGCTGAAGTATTCATTGATACGATAGACCTGACAAGCATCAGTCGCAGGCAGTTGCGTCGCCGAATGATGATAAAGGACGAAGCCGTCCATCGAAAGGAGGTGGAGGGGAAGGACTGGATTGCAGGCATGTCGCACTACGGCTCATGGGAATATTTCATTGCCTATGCCCTCGGCGACGGAGAGGGCCGGGAAACCATCGGAGTGTACAAAACGCTCCATAACCGGGTGATGGACATGCTTTACCGCAGCATCCGGTCGCGAATGGGCATGGAACCCGTCCCCATGTCGGTCATCCTGCGCCATGTAGTCCGCGACCGGCAGCAAGGTATCCGGATGGGGATAGGTCTCATCGCCGACCAGGCGCCTCCGTGGTTCCATCGGGACTACTGGTACGACTTTCTCGGTCAACCGACTTCGTTTTACGATGGGTTGGAAAACATGGCTTTGCGCTTCGGCATGCCGGTCTATTTCGTACACATCGACAAGATACGGCGGGCACACTATACGGCCCGTTTCGAACTCATTTACGACGGGCAGGAGAGGGTAGCGCCGCACGAGATTACGAAGCGGTATGCCGCAAAACTCGAAGCGATGATACGGCAGCGGCCGGAGTTGTGGCTCTGGTCGCACAGACGCTGGAAACATAAGCCCACTCCGGAAGAACTCGAAAAACAAAGGGAGGAGGAATGTCCGAGGTAAAGGTCGTCATACTCAACTGGAACGGCTATGCGCATCTGCGTACCTTCCTGCCGTCGGTACTGCGCGATACGCCGGAAAAGGTGGGGATTGTCGTGGCCGACAACGGCTCTACGGACGGTTCGGCAGAGATGCTCCGTGCGGAGTTTCCCCGCGTGGAAGTGCTCCTGCTCGACAGGAACTACGGTTATGCGGGCGGTTACAATCGGGCCCTGGCATGCATCGAGGCCGACTACTACATTCTGCTCAACTCGGATGTAGAGACCTCTCCGGGTTGGTGCGAACCGCTGATAGCCGCACTGGATGCCGACCCGCGGCTTGCCGCCGTCCAGCCGAAGCTGCGTGCCTATGGCCGGCGGGAGTATTTCGAATACGCCGGTGCATGCGGCGGATTCATCGATGCGTTCGGCTATCCGTTCTGCCGGGGCAGGATACTGTTTACCACGGAGCGGGACGAGGGGCAATATGATACTTTCCGTTCCTGTTTTTGGGCCTCAGGAGCCTGCATGGCCTGCCGCCGGGAACTGTTTACCCGCGTCGGAGGGTTCGATGAGGAGTTTTTCGCTCATATGGAGGAGATAGACTTGTGTTGGCGGGCACAGCTTGTCGGATACCGGATAGCCGTAGAACCGGCGAGCGTCGTTTATCATTTAGGCGGAGGAACGCTGCCGAATGATTCGCCCCGTAAAATTTACCTGAATTACCGGAATAACCTGTGGATGCTCTACAAAAATCTGCCTGCGGGCAGGTTATGGTTCACCGTTCCGTTGCGCATGGCGATGGACGGAGCGTCGGCTCTCGTATATCTCGCACAGGGACGGACGGATGCGTTCCGGCAAGTGTGGCGGGCACACATGGATTTTTACAGGAACTTGAAAGTGCTGCACACGAAACGCAAAAAGATACAGGGGGAGGCACAAGCCCGTCCCTGCGGTATATACGGTAAATCCATCGTGCTCCGTTACTGCATGGGGCGCAAGGTATTCGGCGACATGATGTGACCGCTCCCGCGTCGCTTCTCCCGGCTCGGTTCCGACCTTATTCTCCTTCCGGCTGCAGGGTCGTCGAAAGCGCGAACAGATAGGGCCTGATATCGGCCGCATACTCTCCCTGGACGGTTACGGCCGGCCGGCCCTCCGCAGAGGTTGCCGTACTGAGGATGTAGCAGTCCGTGCCGTCTTCCGTTACTTGGTCGAATATGTGTACGTATTTGGGAAATACGATGCAGGTGAACGTACTCTTCTTTCTTTCGGTAGGGAAACTCGCTACGAACGGTACCGACAGCAAGGTTTTGTCGGTCGTTCCCAGTATGATGCCTACGTTGTTAATCAGCGGGCTGTGCGTATCCATGATAAAACCGCGGCACGCTTCCGAAACGACCTCTCCGTCGTGGAAATAGGATATCCTGACCTCTACGATGTCCGACGGATTGCCGTTGTCCTGTTCCGCTTTCTCATGCGTCTCGGCCAGAAGCGAGTGCAGCCTGCCTTCGGCCGTGTTATCATGGCTGCCGCATCCCCACAGTAAAACGACTGCCGCTGCTATTAAGAAAACTCTTTTCATCCCGTACTTTTCTGTTTTTCGTTTTCAGGCCCGCCGCCTTTTCTGCCGTAATCTTCATCCGTCAGTCGGCATATTCCCAAATGACTTCCCGCATGAACTCCGTAAATCCGGAGAATTCTTTCTCGGTCGCAAGGCGGCCGTGGCTCATGAGCACCAATTCGTGCGGACAGGCATCGGTACCTTTACGGTAGGAAGGGTGGATGTAATTGTACGGATTGCGAACGAATCCGAGCCGTTCGTAAAAATGAAGGCGCCGTACGGCCGTCTCCTCCTGCGGAGGTTCGATTTCGAGAATGACGAGTTTGCCGGGATAGAGTTCCAGCAACCGTTCCACGACCCCGGACCCGATGTTTCGTCCGCGCATGGCGGGATTCACCGCCAGGAACTCCACATAGACCATGCCGGCATACAGCCAGTAAAACACGAGAGCCATCACTTCGCCCTCATCGTCCAGCATCACCTTGCTCCGGGCACGACAGTCGGCAAACGCTTGCTCCTGTGCGGTAAGGCTGCGCCGTTCATGCGCCGGAAAACTCTCTTCGTACAGTCGCCATACCTTTTCGCGCACCGCGCCGGAAGTATCCTTGAAATCCATTATCCGCATCTCGTTTCGTCTTTAAGTCTTCCGCAAAGATAGAGAATAATTGCCGTAAAAAAGAGACCCTGCCGCCACATCTGCCGGCAGGGTCGGGAAGAAGTTGAGCCATCGGGATTCGAACCCAAAATGACAGAACCAAAATCTGCAGTGTTACCATTACACCATGGCTCAGTTCCGTTACCGGACGACAAATGTAGCAATAAAAAATTAAAAATGAAGCATAAAATCACAGAGAGCTGTCCCGTATGCCGATTTGCTCTCCGCACCCGTATTGTTTTTCTGCAAACGGCGTACCTTGCGGAGAAATATGAAAAGATTTCCGTATTTTTGATTTTCGGATTACGGTAACGGCCGTCCGGAATATTGGCGCAGATTCGATTGCGGATAAAGATGAAGAGAGTGGCTTTAGTTCTGTCCAGCGGCGGTGCGCGGGGGTTCGCGCATATCGGAGCGATAGAGGAGTTGCAGGAACGGGGATATGAGATTGCATCCGTGGCCGGGACCTCGATGGGAGCCCTGATAGGCGGCATGTTCGCTGCGGGTAAACTCGAACAGGTGAAGGAGCGTGCGTTCGCCTTGGACCGGAAACGGATGTTCGCGCTGGCCGATATCTCCATGGGCCCGGACCATCTTGTGAAAGGGGAGAAAGTGATGGGAATTTTAAGGGAAATCATGCCGGATATTCCCATCGAAACGCTTCCCGTTCCATTCTGTGCGGTGGCGACAGACCTGGCCGACAACAGCGAAGTCGTGTACGATTCGGGGAGTCTGTACGAAGCCATCCGGGCCTCTATCTCCATTCCCGCATTTTTCAAGCCGCAAAGGAACGGAGAGATGCTCCTTATCGACGGCGGCGTTCTCAATCCGCTGCCGCTGAACAGGGTGACACGCAGCGACGGCGACCTGCTCGTGTCCGTCAATGTGAGCGCACACAGCGATATGCGGCTCGAACACCTCCGGGAAACCCGCAAACGGAACCGGACATCGGCCGGCCGGCTGCCTGCGCTGGGGAGGCTGCCCGATGAGAATTTCTATTCCGTGCTGAGCAAAACTTTCGTCATGATGCTCCAGCGCAATGCGGAACTGACGGCACAGCTCTATCCGCCCGACATACGGGTAGATATCCCCATGAACCGATTCGGAGGATTCGATTACGACAAGGCGGCCCGAATCTCTTCGGAAGGGCGCCGCCGGATGCGGGAGGCACTCGAACTATACGAAAAAACGCATAATATCCACTCATCTTCCTCACCCGCATGAAACTGCTGATTCTCTCCTGTTCCACCGGCGAAGGACACAACTCTGCCGGCAAAGCACTTCTCGAATACCTCGAGGGAAATGGGGTGGCGTGCGAAATGACAGACACCCTCTCGCTCGTGACCTCTCCCGTGTCGCAGATGGTATCGGACGTTTATCTCTTTTCCACCCGCAGGAACCTCTTCAAAACGGTGTACAGGATGGGAGAAACGGTCAGTACCGGTCTTTCGCTCCAGTCGCCTGTCTATATGGCCAACAAGCTCTATGCGAAACGGCTGTACGATTACATCGTCGACAACGGTTTCGACACGGTGGTCTGTACGCATCTTTTCCCGGCCGAAGCCCTGACCGCACTGAAACGAGCAGGACGACTGGACCGGAAAACCGTATTCGTCATGACGGACTATACGTGTATCCCCTTTACGCGGGAGACCGTTTTGGATTATTATATCGTCCCTCACGAACACCTGGTCGAGGAGTGTGTCCAAAAGGGACTGCGAAGAGAACGGCTCTTTCCGTTCGGGATTCCGGTACGCCGGGCCTTCCGCGAGCGCATTGCGAAAAGAGAGGCGAGAGTGGCATGTGCGGCGGCCTTCGACAGCGGAGCCGATATGACCGCGAAATGGTTCCTCGTTGCCTCCGGAAGCATGGGGTTCGGCAGTTCGGCCGACCTGATTCGTGAGATTCTGTCGCGCTGCGGAAAAGGTGCCGAGGTCTTCATGGTCTGCGGCAACAACGCGAAACTGCAAACCGTTCTGAAGGCGGAGTTCGGTCGTTTCGACAACATACACCTGTTGGGATTCACTGACCGGATGTCCCTGCTGATGGATGCCTGCGACGTGCTTTTTACGAAACCGGGCGGTCTGTCGAGTACAGAAGCGGCGGTCAAAAACATCCCCATCGTGCATACGGCTCCCATTCCCGGATGCGAAACGCGGAATGCGGAATTTTTCCATTATCACGGCATGTCTTACAGCTCTCTGGAGGTGAAGCAGCAGGTAACCGTTGCGCTTCGGCTTTGCAATGACGATGCGTACCGGCAACGTATGTGCGACAGTCAGCGAACGAACGCCGACGGAGATGCGTGTCGCCGGATACTTGAACTGTTACGCCGATAAACGATATATCCGCCGAATACAAGGAGGGCGCACCGCGGTGCGCCTTCCTTGTCAAAGTCAAATGGTCAAAACGACGCCTGCGGTTATCCAGCGTGGCGGCTGAATCAGTCCCACGAAATCGTAATATTTCGTATCGAGCAGGTTGGTAGCCTCTGCATAAACGGAGAATACGCCCCTGCTCCAACTGAGACGGGCATCCAGCAGCCAATAGGGAGCATAAGCGGTGTCCGGGGTATTGTTGCGGCAGTACCACGATGCCGTCACTTCGGCGACGAACCCCTTGCCGATATCGATTCCGCACTGTACGGCGGCCTTGTGTTTCATGTAGTCGAGAGCGTATTTGGTGATATGGTCGGCAGCGGCTTTGGATGAAGACATCCAGCCGTAACTCACCGTGATGTGCCGGAGAATCCGCCGGCCGCGGTAGGAAGCCTGCATCTCTATCCCGTAGGTATCCAGCTCGGTAAGCTGGGTTGATTTCCATTTCATCCCCTCGGGAGTCTCCGTCTGCACATAGTCGATGATGTCCCGGCCATGGCGGTAATATCCCGAAAGGGCAGCCTGAAAGCGGCCTGCATGGTAGCGCGTTCCCACCCGGTAGGTCATGGCGTGTTCCGGCTTGAGGTCGGGGTTGCCAATGTGGGTAGCATTGGTATAGTATAGGTCCGTAAAGGTCGGGAGGCGCATGGAACGGGAGGCATTGGCGTCGGCGCTCCAGCCTTTCGTGATTTGCTGGGTAACGGAGAGGCTCCACGAAGGGAAGGTCCCGTAAGGACTTCCGGCCAGATTCGCCGAACCGGCCAGCGATGTGCCGCCGAGCCGTACCCGATGGCTCAGCCAGCCGTTGAAGATATTCCGTCCTTTTTCGTGGGTATAAAAAGCGTCCGCTCCCGGCACCCGGATGGGGTGCGTGAGGAGGTCGCCCAGCACGTTGCTGTAGATGTGGTGGTATCGGTAATCCGCTCCGGCCGACGTCTCTCCCGCCGCCCAGCGGAATGCCGCACTGATGCTCGCACCGGCGTTGTCCGTCGTGTGGTAGTTGGGAGTCCATCCTTCGGGAGCCCCTTTGCCTCCGCGGTAAAGCTCGTAACGGTCGTTGTTCTTGCGATAACTTGCATTTGCATTGAGGGTAAACCTGCCGAAACTGCGGTTCCATTTCACCGACGCGAGCGCAGTCTCCGTATGCTCGAACTGGTCGGGGAAAGAGAGTGAGTAGAACCCGTTGGAACCGAAATCCCGTCGCTGATAGCCGGCCTGCATGTCGAACAGTCCGGCTGAAGACGAAGTGTAAGTAATACGCGTGAAAAGATTGGAATTGTTGAAATCGGTATTTTCAATGTATCCGTCACTCCGTCTGACGGAACCGGCGGCCAATACCGAAAGGCCGTTGCGGGTGATGGCTCCGGAGATGTTGGAGTAGAGATAGCCGTAGGCTCCTCCGGAGATTTCCGTCCTCATGTAGTTCGGACGGAGCGGAGTAGTCACCATATTGACCGCTCCCGCGTAGGCCCCGATGCCGGTCAGCCCTTCGATGATGTCTATCGAACCGATGATGTCGATATCGACGGGCAGGCTGTGGCTCTGGTGCCCTGTGCGTGCATCGGTGAAGTCGATGCCGTTGAGAAGGACCATGGTCTGGTCGTAAGTTCCTCCCCGCAGGGAGATGTCCGCCTGTACTCCCTTTCCGCCCCGCTCCCGCACGTCTATCGCGGGATTGAGCCTGAGTACGCCTTCGATAGTCTGCTGAGGCGCGATGCCCAGCGTGTCGCGGCTATACACCGCCGTGGGTGTCACTACACCCCTTGTGGGATTCAGTCTTTCGGCCGTCACCTGCAACGCCTCGATTTCCATTTCGCGCAGCAGCCTCACCGTGTCGGGCTGTGCCGACGCGCTTTTGGCGTTAAGCGTGATGATGGACATCGACAGGGAGAGCACGCCTATCTTCACCACTTTGCCGAGTGAAGCGAACGCGCCGTATCCCTTGCGTGACCAGCGAGTGAAACACCTTACCCCACTTTTAGAACGTTTCTTCATGATTGAAAAGTTTTTAAAAGTGATTGGCCGGAATATCCGGCGGGCCAAAGGTAAATCAATTCCGAATTTCCCGCAAAAGCCGTAGCGGGCACGAATTACGATACCCAAAACCGGACGGAATGGATTCCGTCCCGAAGACTTTTGCGTATATTTGCTTCGAACGAATCGTTTCGCAACCGTACATCGGTCGTTTGAACCGGCATGCACTTGCGTATTTCAACGAATATATTTCCTATCTTTGTATCCATAAAATCGTTACATTCTATGAAGATAAGACGAATCACGGCGGTCGTATTGGCACTTTTCGCCTTAACCGCGACCTTTACTGCCGAAGGACAGGAAAAAAGCCTGAAACGGAAAGTGGCTATCGGACGTTTCTCCAACGAGACCCAGTATGCCAAAAGTATTTTTTACGACAAGGACAACGACCCGATGGGGAAACAGGCCTCCGACCTACTGTCCGCACGCCTGGCTGCATCGGATAAGTTCCTGTTGATTGAGCGGCAGGATTACGATAAAATCGTCGAAGAGCTCAATACCGGCAACGGACTGTCAAACAGTATCGGTGCCGATTACCTCATCATCGGTTCCATTACCGAATTCGGCCGCAAGACGGTCGGCACGCAAAAGTTGTTCTCAAGCAGCAAAGAACAGATTGTGGAAGCGACCGTCAGCATCCGGCTCGTGGATGTGGCGACCGGCATGATTGTCTTCAGCGGCGAGGCGCAAGGACAGGCATCCACGGAAGACAAACAGGTGTTGGGGCTCGGGAGCACCGCCGACTACGATGCCACGCTGTCCGACAAGGCCATTTCGGCCGCGATAAGCAAACTGGTGGAAAACATCATCAACAAATGTATGGACAATCCGTGGCGGGCCTACCTGCTCAGCTATGACGACGGCGTCTATTTCGTGTCGGGCGGTGCGAGTCAGGGAATAGCGGCAGGCGACCGGTTCGCAGTCGTGGAACGGGGCAAACAGGTGAAAAATCCGCAGACTGGACTGCTGGTGGAACTGCCCGGGAAAACGGTCGGGGAGATTCGGATTGACCAGACGCTGGGTTCGACCGTAGCGGACGAAATCTCCATGGCGACCCTGACCGACGGAGAACTCGACAACGAAACGCTGGAAAAATATTATATAACCGAAATGTAATCGAGCCGATATGAAAAGCAATTGGATTGTCGTCCTGTGCCTGCTGGCCTGCCTTATGTTGCCGTCGTGCGGCCCCCACATGTACAAGACCATGTCGTCCGGTACGGACTATGTCGCTTACGTGATAGTGATTAAGGAAAACACCGACAGAACGTCGTACGACGACGTGCAGCTTGTCATCGACGGCAGCACTTGCTTCTACGGCAAGGTGTATAAGCAGAAGGCCAAACGCAAGGCACCCGTCGTCACGGTGAAGCCGGGCAAACATAACCTGCGCGTGGTTATAGACGGAATCGTGCATGCGGATGAAACCGTTTTCCTTGGATTGCAGGAAACCAAAACGGTGCTGATACGATGAAACGTTGCCGCTTGCCGTTCGCCGTCGGTGCCGTGGCGGTCGTATGCGCATCCTGCTCGTCCAACTCCCAGCTATACAACTGGAAAGGATACGAACAGGCAGTATATGCCTATACGCAGACGCCGGACGAACAAAACCTCGAAAAATTGTTGACGGTGTACGACCGGTTGCTCCATGCGCCTGGCGGTGTCCGGATGGTTCCACCGCCGGGAGTGTGTGCGGATTACGGATATCTGTTGCTGATGAACGGAAAAACGGACGAGGGGAAAGCCCTGCTCGAACAGGAAACGGTTTTGTATCCTGAATCCAAAAAGTTTATCGACAGGATTCTAAAGCGTTTTGAATGATGAAAAAGTTCCTGTGGGCCCTTGTTGCAGGGGGATTGTTGTCTTCCTGCTCTACGGTCAGCGTTACGAAATCGCAGCGTTACCCTCAGGTATATGCCGAACGGCCCGTTTCGATTCTGGTGATGCCGCCCATCAACCGCAGTACGAAAGTAGATGCCAAGGCACTGTTTTACAGCTCGCTGATTGTGCCGTTGAGCCAACGGGGTTATTATGTGTTTCCGCCGCTGCTGACCATGGAAATCCTCAAGGAGGAGAGTGCCTATGATGCGGAGATGTTCGAGGAGAGCTCCATGCAGCCGGTCGGTCGTCTGTTCGGAGTGGATGCAGTCCTCTTTACCACCATCCATGAATGGACGAAAACGACGATTGCCGCACAAGTGCAAGTAACGGTAGAATATACGCTGCGCTCTGCAAAAACGGACGCAATTCTGTTTCACCGGAAAGGAACGGTGATTTATAACCCCAATACGAGCAGCGGCAGCGTACTCTTAAACATGTTGGGCGATATGTTGTCTGCTGCTTTGACAAAGGAGATAGAGCTCGGCCGCCAATGCAACGAAGAGGCCATCGGCGATATGCCTGCCGGGGGATACAGCCCCGTGTTCGGTCAGGACGGTAACGAAAATGCGGGAAGCGAGGAGTTCAGCGCCTCCTTCTTTCGATGAAAAACAGTTCGGGGAACCTTGAAGAAAGTTTCCCGAACCGTTTTTACGGTATCGTCCTGTAGGTGAACAGAAATGTCATCACAGACAGTGCATGAAAAGAATACGGGAATGATGAACATTCCCGTATTTCGTTAATTTCATGAAATATGACATATCTCATATTATGCTCTGCTTCATGCGTGTTACCGGCCCGCCGCTTTCGAGCAGCAAGCCCGCCGCGAATTTGCGGCGTTCCGAAACCGGACAGGTTACAGGACTACTGCATGTTCTTGCCGTTCCTGAACCGATGACGACGAAGAGGCGGCAGCGTCGGTCATGCTTCCCTTACTTGTACGACGCTTCGTAAATGGCGACGCAGTCGTCTATACTGAGCTCCGAACGGTCGTTGGCGAACAGTCCGCCCATCGTATCGTAAGCATTGAAGGCCATCTTCCGAAACTCTTCCGGTTTGATACCGTAATCCGACATCCGCAGGCCATCTACTCCACATGCATGCTGCAGGTTCATAAGCGCCGTAATGAAATCCTCCGGAGCCGATGTTCCGGTCATGCCCATGGCTTGCGCCAACCGTACGAAACGGTCGTCGCAGACGTGCTTTCCGATGAAATGGGAAAAGTATGCCCGGCTTATCATTATCAGTCCCGCCCCGTGCGGCAAATCCTGATGGAAGGCCGACATGGCATGTTCGAGAGAGTGCTGACTCGTTGTTCCGCTGACGTGCATCACGATACCCGAAAGGGTATTGCCGAAGGCCACGCGGGTACGTGCCTCCAGGTCGTCGCCGTGCTCTACGGCACTGGGAAGAGCTGCCGTCACGTGTTCCACAGCCGTGAGGGCGAGCATGTCGGACATGAGGTTCGCTTGTCCGGACAGATAGCTCTCCACACTGTGAAACAGTGCATCGAACCCCTGGTATGCAGTGAACCGGGGTGGAACGGTAACCATCAGTTCGGGGTCCACAATGGCCAGAACGGGAAACGAGTCGTCGGTTCCGAACCCGATTTTTTCATGCGTCTCCTCGTTGGTAATGACTCCCCAGGGGTCTGCCTCTGACCCCGTACCCGCCGTAGTCGTAATAGCGACGACAGGAAGCGGTTTATGCTTCAACGGCAAGCCCTTTCCCGTGCCGGCCGGAACATAGTCCCAATAGTCTCCGTCGTTCGTCGCCATGAACGATATGGCTTTCGACGCGTCCATAACACTGCCGCCTCCGAGCGCCACGATAAAGTCGCAGCCATTTTCCCGGGCGAACGACGCGCCGGCCATTACGGTCGATTTCAGCGGATTCGCTTCGATACGGTCGAAAATCACCGTGGCCACACCGGCATTCTGCAGTTGGTTGACCGTTCTCGACAGGTAGCCGGAGGCTTTCGTGGAACGTCCGTTTGAAATCACGACCAAAGCCTTTCTACCCGGCAACGCCTGTTTGTGAAGGTCGTTCAGCCGACCTGCCCCGAAGAGTATCCGCGTAGGACAGAAAAATCCAAAATCCATTTTTGCTTCCATGATATATCGCAGTTTAAAAGTCGGTACTTTTTCCGTACGGTGCAAAATTACCGGCACAGACTTCCCCCGGCATTATATGGATTACGGATTGTATTACCACTATTCCGGATATACATTCCCGCATATTGCCGAACGGAAGAAAAGGGATACCTTTGCATGGTACGATACCAATAACAAAACCGTTATGGAAGAGATAATGCAACTCGACAACGTTTTCCAGTACAACGAACTGCTACACTGCGAAACGCTTCATCCGCTCGTCAATGTCATAGATTTCTCGACATGCACCCCGGCAGAGCATATCCGTTTTTGTCTCGGCTTCTATGCTGTATTCCTCAAGGACGTGAAATGCGGCGACATACAGTACGGACGGAGCACGTACGATTACCAGGAAGGAACGCTCGTATTCATCGCTCCGGGACAGTGCGTCGGCATCACCCGGCGCGGGGAGATGTTTCAGCCCAAAGGATGGGCCTTGCTGTTCCACCCCGACTTCATCCGGGGAACGCAGCTCGGTCGCAACATTCGGAATTACACCTTCTTTTCATACGCTGTCAATGAAGCCCTCCATCTTTCTCAACAGGAGCGCGGTACGATTGTCGACTGTCTGCACAACATCCGGGCCGAGCTGCAGCACCCGATAGACCGGCACAGCCGCACGCTGATAATAAACAACATCGAAATGTTTCTGAACTACTGCATCCGTTTTTACGACCGACAGTTCGTCACGCGCAGCGAAATTGCCAACAAGGATATCCTGTCGCGTTTCGAGGAGATTCTGAACGGCTACTTCCGTTCGGACAGGCCACAGACCATAGGACTGCCGACGGTACAGTACTGCGCCCGAGAACTGCATCTGTCTCCCAACTATTTTGGCGACCTGATTAAAAAGGAGACGGGCAAGACGGCGCAGGAACACATCCAGCTCTACGTGATAGATACCGCCAAAGAACGGATAGCCGACCGGGGACTTTCGATAAGCGAGATAGCCTACGACCTGGGATTCAAATATCCGGCCCATTTCACCCGGCTTTTCAAAAACGTGGTGGGATGTACCCCGAACGAATACAGGGCGACGTGCTAAGGGGAAAAAGGGAACGGAAGTCGATGACTTCCGTTCCCTTTTTCGATTGTATCACGCCTATTCGGCCTCCTCTTCCTCCTTCATGTTGTGGAAGACATTCACTACGTCGTCGTCTTCTTCCAACTTCTCGATGAGTTTGTGGACCGATTGCCGCTGCTCCTCCGGAAGTTCCTTGGTGTCGGTCGGAATACGGATGAATTCGCCGCTCGTTATCTCCATGCCGTGCCCCTCGAGGTAGGCCTGTATCTGACCGTAGGATTCGAACGGGCCGTAAATATTGATTTGATTCTCGTCGTCCACGAACACTTCGTCCACTTCGAAATCGATAAGGTCGAGTTCAAGCTGGTCGAGGTCGATATCCTCCTTGTAAGGGGTCTTGAAGATGGCCTTGTGGACAAACATGAAACTTACGCTTCCGCTCGTTCCAAGCGCACCTCCCATCTTGTTGAAATAACTCCGGACATTGGCTACCGTCCGGGTGGGATTGTCGGTCGCGGTTTCGACGAGGATGGCGATGCCATGAGGACCGTATCCTTCGTAGACCATCTCCTTGTAGTCGGACGTATCTTTCGAAATAGCCCTTTTGATGGCCCTCTCGATATTGTCTTTCGGCATGTTCTCCGCCTTGGCATTCTGGATGAGCAACCTCAGACGGGTATTGCTCGCGGGGTCGGGGCCGGCCTGTTGTACCGATACCTCTATGGCTTTTCCTATCTTGGTAAATGTCCGCGCCATGTGGCCCCAGCGTTTCAGCTTCGTGGCCTTACGATATTCGAATGCCCTTCCCATGTGTATTGCAAGTCTGTTATTGAGTTGTTTTTTCAGGAACACAAAAGTATAACCTTTTCGATAAAAAGACAAAAAAACGGCTTACTTTTGCAAATGCAAAATCCGAAGGCATGAAGGAGGAAATAGAGAGGGCCGTGGAGGTGCTGCGCAGGGGAGGCATCATTCTTTACCCGACCGATACGGTATGGGGAATAGGCTGCGATGCAACCGACGAGACTGCGGTGGAGAGGGTCTATCAACTGAAACGTTCCTGCAACAAGAAGGGCATGATTGTGCTGACAGAGAGCATCGACCGCGTGGGATGCTACTTCAGAAACGTCCCGGCCGTAGCTTGGGATCTGCTCGAATGTGCAGACAAGCCGCTGACACTCATTCTACCAGGAGCCTGCGGCGTGGCGAAAAATCTGGTGCCGGAGGAGGGAACGCTTGCAGTCCGCGTCCCCGACCACGCATTCTGCCGGAACCTGCTGCACCGATTCGGCCGGCCGCTGGTATCGACCTCGGCGAACATCTCCGGCGAGGCTACCCCGAAAGGGTTCGGCGATATTGCCGAAGAGATACGTGCGGGTGTCGATTACACGGTCGATATCCGCTGCGAAGGCGCTCCCACCCGCAAGGCATCCTCCATCATCATGCTCGGAGAGGATGGAGAAGTGAAAATCATCAGAGAATAAGCCTATGGGCAAATACATCGAAAGCGATATACAGATACGGTTCGCCGACGCGGACAGCCTCGGCCATATCAACAACGTGAATCTGCAGCACTATTTCGACGTCGGAAAGATGGAATTCTACGAAAAAGTGCTCGGCAAGACCATCGACCCCGACGCGGAGAGCCTGATACTCGTATCTATACACACCAACTACCACCGCCAGAGCAGGCTCCATTCGCAACTCGTCGTACGGACGTGGGTGGAGAAGATAGGCAATTCGAGCGTGACCATCTTCCAGCACCTTATCGACCGCGCCGACGGCGGCATCAATGCCGATTGCCGTTCGGTCGCCGTCGGCTACGACTTTCTCCGACAGGAGTCCTTTCCGCTGAAAAAGGAGTGGCGTGCGAAAATGGAAGAGTATCTGCGGCAGGAGTAATGTTTCGACACATTGTCGGGATTGTTATTGGTTCACCTGTATGCAAATTTCAGGCCTTTGGCCGGCAGAGTTTCATATTGAGTATGAACTTCATCCAAGCAAGTTGTATCGACCATGATACCGACTTAGAACTTTGACAGCAAAAACGATGAAACAATATCCCGCCAAACCGTTTGTAAAATGGGCCGGAGGCAAAGGCCAGCTGTTGACAACATTGGGCCAGGCATTACCCGAGACGTTCTGCGACATAGAAGATGCTGTCTATATCGAACCTTTTGTCGGGGGAGGGGCTATGCTCTTCTTTATGTTGCAAAACTTCGGCAATATCAAAAAAGCCGTTATCAGTGACGTAAACATCAATTTAATCAAAGCATACGAAGTAATCAAGTACACTCCCGAACGTCTTGTCGGCATCCTATCGAAAATTCAGGATACATATTGGAAAATCCCGGAAACAGATAAACGGAAGGAGTTCTATCTCGACATACGCCAAAAGTTCAATCAGGGCGGGCTGTCCGATATCGATAATACGGCATATTTTATTTTTTTAAACAGAACCTGTTTCAACGGTTTGTACCGCGTAAACTCCAAAGGTCAGTTCAATGTTCCTTTCGGCAAGTATACCAACCCTACCATTTGTGATGAACGAACTATTTATGCGGACAGTCTTTTGCTGCAAAAGGTAGAGGTACTGTACGGCGATTTTGAACAGACTGAAAAATTCGCAATTGCGGATAATACATTCATATATTGCGACCCGCCGTACCGGCCCCTGACAGCTACGGCCAATTTCAGTGCCTATTCTGTACAATCATTTTCCGATGCGGACCAGATACGTCTGAAAAAATACGCCGACAGATTGTCTCTGAAACATTGCTTCCTGATGCTGAGTAATGCCGATTGTCGGGAATGGAATCCAGAAGATAACTTCCTGGATGAACTGTATCGCGAATACCACATCAACCGCATCCAGGCCGTTCGTTGTATTAATGCCAACGCAGCGAAACGAGGTAAATTACCGGAACTACTTATCAGGAATTATCAGGATTAATTTTTATTTCCCAAATTGTTATAAAAGAACGTTTTGACAAATTCATGTCGGAACTCGTAGAGACCAATGCCCCGTTAAGTTTTTTCTCCGATTTCAAGAAAATAGCCGCGAATGTCGATGCGATAGCCGTCAAGCTCAATCAATTGAACTATTTAGTCGGTCAGGAAGATATGGAGCGGGCAATACGCAATCTTTGGAATGAGAATCCTAAAGTATTCAGCGCTTTGGATGTTCTGATTGCCGTACGTGCCACAGACAGGAAAAAAACGATCGACAAATACGGAAAGACCCGTTTGATTGAAGAGTTTTTCCAAACTCCGGAAGGCGTAATCGAATACATCGAAGGGACGGGACTCAAAAAGATACTCCAGAATAAACAAATACATAACTTGGTGGATTATGTCTTTGGCATTGAAACAGGTCTCGACACCAATGCCCGCAAAAATAGAAGCGGATATATTATGGAACAGCGGATAGCCACATTACTTCGTTCGTATGACATTTCTTTCCGACAAGAGGTATATTCGTCTGCATTTCCGGAAATGCAATGTTTGGGAAGCGATTTAAAACGATTCGATTTTGTCATCTCTTCCCATATCAAAACTTATTTGATTGAGGTTAATTTTTATAGTGGGGGTGGTTCCAAACTGAATGAGGTTGCACGTTCCTATTCCGAACTCGCTCCGAAAATCAACCAATTTCCAAACTACGAATTCGTATGGATAACGGATGGAATCGGTTGGAAATCGGCGCGTAATAAATTGGAGGAAGCTTTTGCCGTTATTCCAAAAATTTATAATTTAGCAACGGTAACTGATTTTATTACCGGGATAAAAAACGGAACTTTATAATACGACAAACCTTATGCTATGCAATAAAGACCATTCTAGCATTCAGAAGATTATGCAGGAACTTCCTGATGACCAAGGTGGTATCGGACGACATAAATGCGCTGCCTGTGCATATGAACAAGGTTATCAAGATGGCCGCAACCGTATCATGACTATTGATATTGCTCAAGTTGTCGGTAGTTTGAGCGAAAGCCAGGCACAAAATCAAAGACATAAAAGTCCTCACGTCGCCTATATGCGAGGCTACTATGACGGCATTCTGAAGAGTTTCAGCTAGATACCCATAATCATTGTTCCCTGAATCCCGGCGCGGTCAGCGAAAGTTCGCTGCCGTCGGGGGTAACGAGCCTCGTACCGGTCGAGGCAGGTGTGATGTGACCGATGATGTCGATACCTCCTATACCCGCTATTTTGGCCTGCTGGGTCACGGGAACGGTAAAGAGCAGTTCGTTGTCATCGCCTCCGTTGAGGGCAGCCACTACCGGATCGGCATGCAGCTCTTCGGCCATCTTATGAGTTTCCCGGGCTATCGGTATCCTTTCGAGATAGAGTCTGACACCGCATCCGGAGTTTTTGCATATCTGCAGCATGTCCGACGCCAGCCCGTCGGAGAGGTCTATCATGGAAGTGGGTACGATACCGGCCGACCGGAGCGAAGCGACAGTATCGGAGGCCGCGGTCGGTTTCAATTGCCTGCGCAGCAGGTATTCATACCCCTCGAACTGGGGCTGGGGAGAATCATTGCCCGCAAAGGCACGCTTCTCCCGTTCGAGCAGGTGAAGTCCCATATAAGCCGCACCCAAGTCGCCCGTAATGCACACGATGTCATTGACACGAGCTCCGCTGCGGTACGCTATTTTGTCCTTATCCACACTCCCTGCCACCGATACGCTGATGGCCAATCCATTCACGGACGCCGTCGTATCGCCTCCCACGAGGTCTATCCGATAGTCTTCGCATGCACTCCGTATTCCCGAATACAGCTCTTCCAGGTCCTCTACCGAAAATTTGGCCGATACGCCGATGCAGACAGTCAGTTGTTCAGGCGTTCCATTCATGGCGTATATGTCGTTGATTCCCACGACGACTGCCTTATAGCCTAAATGTTTCAAAGGGAAATAGACCAGGTCGAAATTGACGCCCTCCAGCAACATGTCCGAGGAGAGCAACAGATAACGTTCTCCGGCATCTATTACAGCGGCATCGTCCCCGGCGCCCAGCACCGTGGATGCGTTACGTATAGGAAACTGGCAGGTAAGCCGCTCTATCAGTCCGAACTCTCCGAGCTCGGCTATCTCCGTTCTTTTCGCAGGCATATTTTTTTGTTTATCGTTTGTTCCGCGGCTGTCCGACCAATTTGTCGGAGCGGCAGCAGGGTGGTATTTGTACTTATTTTCCGGTAGTGCTTTCCACAAAGTTACATTATTTTTGGTTTGGTGGAAAATCTGGTTAATTTTGTCGGCTGTTAATCTGATAACAACCAAAAGTCAACCTTATGATAAACATAGTCTTGTTCGGCCCTCCCGGAGCAGGGAAGGGAACCCAGGCGAAGATGCTGAGTGAGAAGTACGGCTTTAACCACATCTCTACCGGCGAGGTCATCCGAAACGAAATTCAGCGCGGGACGGAACTCGGACTGCAGGTGAAAGAGGTCATCGAGAGCGGCAGGCTCGCGTCGGACGAACTCGTGATAGGTATTATCGAAGAGTACCTTGCGTCGCACGGCGACAGCAAGGGCAATATTTTCGATGGTTTTCCGCGTACCACGCATCAGGCCGAAACGTTTGATGTAATAATGGAAAAACGTTCCGACAAGGTGGATGTGATGATATCGCTCGACGTTCCGGACGAAGAGTTGATTTCCCGGCTTCTCCTGAGGGCGGAGGTCAGCGGCAGGGCGGACGATGCCGACGAAGGAGTCATCCGTAACCGGATAGACGTCTACAAGGCACAGACAGCCGTCGTCGCCGACCATTATGCGCGGCAGGGCAAATATATCCCCATCAACGGGCTCGGCACTATCGAAGAGGTATTCGCCCGCCTTTGCGAGGTTATCGACAGGGTAGTCGCGAAAGAAGTCAGGTAAAAGCCATGGCGTACACGACGCAGGGGGCGCTCCGGAATTTATTTTCGGAGCGCCTTTTCGTATTATCACCGCAATAATAGTTATTGCAACTCCGGACCGGAAGTGTTATATTTGTCTACAATGATACGCGCCTGCTGGCGTGAATAAAGCTCAATTAATTAACCTAAACCTGCTGTTATGAAACGACTTCTTTTAGGTCTCCTTTTCTCCGGAATCTTCTCTTGCGCGGTCGCCCAGTCCGAAGTCTGCCTGCCGCAACTCAAAGCTCTTCCCGACACCGACCAACTGTTGAAGAGGGGAGAATGGACCGTTGAGTTCAACAACCTCGGTATTCCGGTATACAGTGGACTGACCCATCTGAACGGCGCATATACCTATCGTGTTACTCCTTGGCTTGCTTTGGGCGGAGGCGCAGGTATTCAGTATCTTTCGGATATATTCCTGTCGGCCCAGGTGTTTGCAAGAATTTATGTCGAAGTACCGCAATGGACGGTATCGCCCTGTCTTATACTGGACGGCGGAGGCGGGTTTGAGATAGGCAGTCTTTTCCCCTATCCCACAGCCAATTTGGTATTGGGATTACGATTCCGGCTCCGTAATCAACATGCCTTTACTTTTGGCAGTGCGCTAAATTATCCCTTTTGGGGATTACCTCTCCTGCATGTGGGATACACGTTTTAGGATAGCCTCCTTCGCTCTTGTCGTGTGAAAACACAGGTAAAATCGGCTACCGTGGTACACAAGTGAGGTATTGTAACAGTACGTTCGGAACACCGTACTCCCGCTCGGTGTACAAAGCCCCCCCAAACAAAGCCATTGGCAACATATAGTATAAAAGGCGATTCGGAAACAAATCCCGAATCGCTTTTCATATCATTGCCGTCAATAGTCATTGTAACTTCGAGCCGGAAGTGTTATATTTGTCTACAATGATACGCACCTGCTGGTGTGAGTACAACTCAACTGACCTAAACCTGCTGTTATGAAACGACTTCTTTTAGTCCTCCTTTTCTCCGGAATCTTCTCCTGTGCGGTCGCTCAGTCCGAAGTCTGCCAGCCGCAACTCAAAGCTCTTCCCGACACCGACCAACTGTTGAAAAGGGGAGAATGGAACATCGGCTTCAGCAACATCGGTATTCCGGTGTACAATGGACTGCCCCATCTGAACGGTGCCTACACCTATCGCGTCACACCCTGGCTCGCTCTGGGCGAAGGCGCAGGTCTTCGGGTGGTGATGACAGACATTGCCGTCCAACTGTTCGCAAGAATCCAAACCGAAGTGCCGCAATGGAAAGTATCGCCTTTTCTTATTTTGGACGCAGGGGGTGCAGGCGGCACGTCGGCCGTCGATTTTATAGGTGGGTGCGCGATTCAAACTTCGTAATGGGGATACCATAACATGTCGGTGGCGGAACTTACACGACCGGATACGCTATTGTAACCAACGAATTTTTTCCTTTGCCTCTCTGGCATTTCAGCTATACATTTAACCAACCTGACCAATGAAAAGAAAACTTCTCCTTTTATGCGTTGCAACGCTTCTCGCTCTGGCAGCGACCGGACAGACTCCCGTTCGGCAGAAACCGCCGAGGGGACGCTGGGGTGCGGAAGTGAATACCTATGTAGCTCCATTCGTCGACGGCGCAATCTCTGTGGACGGAATCTACAATTATGCGGTCGCCGACTGGTTTATCGTCGGGGCCGGAGCCGGAGTGCTCCACTCCGCCACGAGTTATAGTAACTATACTGCCCTGATGTACGGACGAGCATTCGTACGGCTGCGGTTCGAAGTACCGAAATGGAAAGTTTCCCCCGTTCTTCTCGAGGATTTCAGCCTGGGAATACTTCTTTCCCGACAAAATTACGATACTTTCTGGCCTGAAAGCAATTTCATCCTCGGAGCCCGGTTTAGGCTGCGCAACGACGACCGGATAACCTTCGGCATCGGCATCCGGAACATATGGGTTTTTCATGGATGTATGCCTTTCGCCACAGGACCGTCCGTTCATTTCGGATATACGTTTTAGGGGGAGTACGGGATTCTTCGTACGGTCGGGAATGCCCGTATTTGCATCGTCCGACAGCAGCGATTGTGGTTCTGTGCGAGGATGGGAAAGAAACCGCTCCGCCCGTGCGGAACGCAGTATTTCGAAGGTCAGGTATAAAACAGACAATTGCAAGTGGGAAGCACAGGACACGTCAGGCCATACCACACTTCTTTGTTCCCCTGCCTTTCGCCGAATCGCTGACGTTTTTTAGTCGCCAAAACTTATATCCCGGTCCCTTCCGCAGTATTTTTATTATTATCGTTGTTTCTTTCTCTCTTTTTACCTACTTTTAATCCCGTTAAATCTCAAAACATATTCGGTATATGGAAGAAAATCTACCTAAATTTGAAAACAGGGAGGAATTGGTCGTAAACAGTGACATGGCAATCGATTTGAGAAAAGCGATGTCGTGGGCGAAATTTCTCTCCATCATGATGTTTATCGGAACAGGCATGATGTTCCTTCTGTCAATTGTTTGTTTCGCCGTTGACCCGAGCACTTGGTTCGACAACGACATGGAGCCAGGTGCGGGCGGTATCTTGGGTGGCGTCTATCTGGCAGTGACCGTCATCTACTTTTTCCTTTCCTACTTCATGTATATGTTCTCGGTCAAGATTAAACGAGCCATTGCCGACGGAGACAAAGCGGCGTTCGGCAGCGGTATCCGGAACATGAAATACTATTTCCAACTCGGCGGTATTCTGACCATCGTGGCGCTCGGTCTCGTCGTGCTCCTGATAATTCTGGGTCTGATAGGCATGGCCGCATTCCTGTCGATGTAACATCTCCGAATTAAAAAACGAGCGGGGCCCCCGACAAGAGGTCCCGCTTGCTTTTTAGTCGTCCGCCATTTAGAATTCGTGTATCACAATGCCGGAACGGAGTTTCGGTTCGAACCACGTCGTCTTCGGAGGCATGATGTTCCCGCTGTCGGCAATGTCGATGAGCTGCTGCATGGAAACGGGGTAGAGGGCGAAAGCCACCTTCATCTCACCGCTGTCCACACGACGCTGGAGCTCGCCGAGCCCGCGGATACCACCTACGAAATCTATCCTCTTGTCGGTACGCAGGTCCTTAATGCCGAGGATATTATCGAGAACGAGATTGGAGAGTACCGTCACGTCGAGTACGCCGATAGGATCTGCATCGTTGTACGTTCCCGCCTTGGCCGTCAGGCTGTACCATTTGCCGTCGAGATACATGCCGAAATTGTGGAGCTTGTTGGGCTTGTAAATCTCCTTGCCCATCTCCTTCACGTCGAAATCCTTCTTCAACGCATCGAGGAACTGTGCCGGAGTAAGGCCGTTCAGGTCTTTTACCACGCGGTTGTAATCGATGATGTTGAGCTGGTTGGCCGGGAAGAGCACGGCGAGGAAATAGTTGTACTCCTCTTCGCCCGTATGGTGCGGATTGGCTTTCATCCGCTCTTGGCCCACACGCGCAGCGGCAGCGGTACGGTGATGACCGTCAGCTACATAAAGTGCCGGAACGCCTTCGAATATCTTGGTGATACGGTCGATAACGGCTTTGTCGCTGATTATCCACATCTGGTGACGCACGTCGTCGGCCGAAGTAAAGTCGTATTCGGCAGGCTGATTCTTGACCGTAGCGGCTACGATGTCGTCTATCTCCTTGATATCGGGGTAGGCGAAGAACACCGGCTCCATGTTGGCGCTCTGGATGTTCACATGTATCATACGGTCTTCCTCCTTCTCCGTGCGGGTCAGCTCGTGTTTCTTAATCTTGCCGTCGATGTAATCCATGAAATTGGAAGCCACGGCAAGACCGTACTGCGTTTTGCCGTTCATCGTCTGGGCATAGATGTAGTAGTGCTCCTCGTTGTCCTTCACGAGCCAGCCTTTCTCTTTCCAGAGTTTGAAGTTCTCAACCGCCTTGTCATACACCTTCTTGTCGTGCTCGTCGGCAATCGGGTCGAAATCTATCTCGGGCTTGATAATGTGAAGCAGCGAACGTTCCGTCGCTTCCGCCTTGGCCTCTTTCGAATTGAGTACGTCGTAGGGACGCGAAGCCACCTCCGCCGCATACTGCTTGGGCGGACGAGTGCCTTTAAAAGGTTTTATCTTTACCATTGTGTCTAATTTTAAATGATTCCGTATCGGATACAGTAAAGACCGGCACCACTGTTTCCACAATGTATGCCGGTCCCTTATTCAATCGTTTACCACTTGTTGACCTGGAACCGGTTCTCGCCCTTGGTGAAGAAAGCGACAATCTGGTTCGCGGCTGCCAGAGCGGCATTGACATTGGCTTCCTGAGTTTCGGCGCCCATCTTCTTCGGTGTAGCGAATACGCGGTTGCCGAACTTCTCGTTGAGAACTACCTGCATGTCTGCGGCGATGTCGGTCACATACTTGAGGTCGGTCCTCTCTGCGAGCACTTTTGCCAGGCCCTCTTCGTCGATAACCTCCTTGCGGGCGGTATTGACTATCGTGGCACCTTTCGGCATCTTGCTAAGCAGGTCGTAATTGATGGACTTCTTTGTTTGTTCGGTAGCGGGAATGTGTACCGAAACATAGTCGCACTTCGAGTAGAGCTCCTCTACGGAACCTACCGGAATGACGCCGTCCTTCTCATACACTGCCTTGTCGGTGATGAAGGGGTCATAGGCATATACCTCCATACCGAAGCCCTTGCCGTAGCGGGCAACGAGTTTACCCACATTGCCGTAGGCGTGGATACCGAGGCGTTTGCCGTGGATTTCGGTTCCCGTACCCGGAGTGAACTTGTTGCGGGCCATGAATATCATCAGACCGATGGCGAGTTCTGCAACGGCGTTGGAGTTCTGCCCGGGCGTATTCATTACGACAATCTTGCGGGCCGTAGCGGCTGCAAGGTCCACGTTGTCGTATCCAGCACCTGCACGAACAACGATTTTGAGGTTCTTGGCTGCTTCGATTACCTCTGCGGTAATCTTGTCGCTGCGGATGATGATGGCATCCACGTCGGCAACCGCCTTGAGGAGTTCGCTCTTGTCGGTATACTTTTCAAGTACGACCAGCTCGTAACCGGCTTTTTCCACTATCTCCCTGATGCCGTCCGACGCAACTTTGGCGAACGGCTTCTCGGTAGCAAGTAATACTTTCATTTCGAAATCGTTTAACGAATAGAAATCAATACTGTTTTCCTGTTTCTTAGGCTTGTATGTCACGAAATAGCCCACGGCCTACTTGTGCATTTTCTCGAACTCCTGCATGCATGCTACCAGCGCCTCTACGCTTTCAAGCGGGCATGCGTTGTAGATGGAAGCCCTGAAGCCGCCCACCGAACGGTGTCCCTTGATACCTACCATGCCCTTCTCCTTGGCAAACGCCATGAATTCGCTCTCGAGCGCCTCGTGGCCCGGAGCCATTACGAAGCATACGTTCATGAGCGAACGGTCTTCCTTCACGGCGGTACCTACGAAGAGGGAGTTGCGGTCGATTTCGTTGTAAAGAAGCTCTGCTTTTTTCTTGTTGCGCTTGTACATCTCCTCTACGCCACCGAGTTCCTTCACCCACTTGAGGGTCTCGTGCATTACGAAAATCGGGAATACGGGCGGGGTGTTGAACATCGAGTTGTTCCTCGGTTCGTCGCCTATATGGGTGCGGTAATCGACCATCGTCTGGAGGTTGCGGCCGGTCTGACCGAGCAGGTCCTTGCGGACGATAACGAAAGTCACGCCGGCAGGGCCCACGTTCTTTTGCGCACCGCCGTAGATGAGGCCGTATTTCTTAACATCTACCGGACGGCTCATGATATCCGACGACATATCTGCAACGAGCGTTATGGGCGAGTCGATATCCTCGTGTATCTCGGTACCGTAAATCGTGTTGTTGGTGGTGATGTGGAAATAATCCGCATCCGTCGGTATCTTGTATCCCTTCGGAATGTAGGTATAGTTCTTGTCCTCGGAAGAGGCCACTATCTCCACTTCGCCGTAGAACTTCGCCTCTTTGGCCGCTTTCTTAGCCCATACACCGGTCTGGAGGTAAGCGGCTTTCTTCTTCATGAGGTTGGCCGGCACTTCGAAGAACTGGGTGGATGCACCGCCGCCGAGGAAGAGGACTGCATAGTCGTCCGGAATATTGAGGAGGTCCCTCCAAAGCTGTTCGGTCTCAGCCATTACACGTTCCCAACCCGGAGTACGGTGCGAGATTTCCAGAATACCGATGCCCGTGTTGTCGAAATCACGGATAGCCTCGATTGCGGATTCTATCGCCTGTTTCGGCAATACGCAAGGTCCCGCGTTAAAATTGTGCTTCTTCATGATGCTAAATCTTTTAATTTGTTAGTTGTATTGAGGATTTTGATTCCGAATTATCGCTTTGTTTTGCAAAGATATGAATAGTTTCTGATTCCGCAACCGATTCCCGGCAATAATTTACCGACGGGCGGAAGTGTTGTACAATCTCTCCATTTTACCTTATCTTTGTATCTCAAAACGCTTTTCTATGATAAAATCGATGACCGGCTACGGCAAGGCGGAAGCCGTGGAAGGAAAGAGGAAAATCACGGTGGAGATACGCTCGCTCAACAGCAAGCAGCTCGATATGTCCGTCAGGATACCGCAGGCTTACAGACCGCTGGAGTATGAGGTGAGGAACCGCATTGGGAAAGCCGTGCAGCGCGGCAAGGTCGATGTATATATCAATGTAGAAACCGATACCGCAGCCATTCCCGTCAACGTGAACAGGGAACTGTTCATGGCCTATTATTCCGTACTGAAAGAGCTCGGTTCCGGAATGGAGGAGAAGGGCAGGGGAATGGACCCTGTCCTGATGACCGCCATCCTGAAGATGCCGGAGGTCGTAACCAGCGAAACGGAAGAAATATCCGACGGGGAGCGTACCGCATTGTTCGATGCCGTGGACGAAGCGTTGGCGGCTTTCGATGCGTTCCGCACGCAGGAGGGGCAGACGCTCATTGCCGACCTGCTGGCCCGTATCGGCAAAATAGAGGCGTACAGGAAGAGCATCGAACCTTTCGAAGCCCGCCGCATCGGTGTCATCAAGGAACGGATACGTGAAAACATCGCCTCCCTGGGCGTTCCTGTCGATGCGAACCGGCTTGAACAGGAGATGATATTCTATGTCGAGAAACTGGACATCACCGAGGAGAAGGTACGCCTGGACAACCACTGCCGTTATTTCCGCGAAGTTGCCTCGGAGGAGGAGAACGTGGGCCGCAAACTCGGATTCATCGCCCAGGAGATGGGACGGGAGATAAACACGCTCGGCTCGAAAGCAAACGACAGCGACATGCAGAAAACGGTCGTCATGATGAAAGACGAGCTGGAAAAGATAAAGGAACAGGTATTGAATATCCTCTGACGTCCGTCGGGAAATACGGCATCAGGGGAACGAACGATTCGACAAGATAATATGGCTGACGGAAAGAGCGGCAAGCTCATCATATTCTCAGCCCCGTCCGGGGCCGGCAAGACAACAATAGTCCATGCGCTGACGGAACGTTTTCCCCGCCTGGAGTTCTCTATTTCAGCTACTTCGCGGCAACCTCGGCACAACGAGCAGCACGGCCGCGACTACTATTTCCTCTCGGCCGAGGAATTTCGGAAGGCCTGTGAAGAGGAACGGTTCGTAGAGTGGGAGGAGGTCTATGCCGGGACACGGTACGGAACGCTCAAGTCCGAGATGGAACGCATCTGGCGGAAAGGCAATATCATTCTGTTCGACGTGGATGTCATGGGCGGGATAAGGCTCAAGTCGATTTTCGGCGCGAACGCCCTCTCCATCTTCGTCATGCCGCCCTCTGTCGCCGCACTGCGCGAACGGCTGACGGGACGGGGTACCGATTCACCGGAAACCATCGAGAAACGGATAGCCAAAGCTGAACAGGAAATTTCATATGCCGACCGTTTCGATTACGTCGTCATCAACGACGACCTGCAACAGGCGATAGCAGAGGTGGAAACCCTCGTCGCGAAGTTCATAAAGGAGTAGCCGCATGCATTCCGTCATTCTCTATTTCGGTTCGTTCAATCCCGTTCACAAGGGACACATGGCCGTTGCGGAATGGATACTGGAACAGGGGCTGTGCAATGAGGTGTGGTTCGTCGTTTCGCCGCAGAATCCGCTGAAACGAGACGGTTCGCTTATCGGCGAAGAGGAGCGGCTGGCCATGGTACGGCTTGCGGCGGCAGCATCGCGTTATTCGCGGAGAATGAGAGCGTGCGACGTGGAATTCTCGCTCCCGCGTCCCTCTTATACCGTCGATACGCTGTCGGTACTGACCGAACGTTATCCGGACACGACATTCTCCCTGCTGGTGGGAAGCGACATTCCCGGCCAGATAACGCAATGGAAGGAGTGGAGGAAACTGCTGGACAATTATAAAATATATGTATATCCGCGGAGGGGATATCCGGCTCCTGCGGCGGATTGCGGATTCACCGTACTCGAAGGCGCCCCTTTCGAAGATTACTCCTCGACAGAGGTAAGGACTGCGCTGACGGAGGGCGACGGAGACGATATGGTTCCGGATGTAGTCAAAGAGTATATCAAAACACAGGGATTATGGAACACAGGCAAGAGATAGAGCGGCTGACGGCTGCAATAGAGGCTTCGCCCGAGGATATGACGCTGTATGCCGAACGCGGCAAGATACACTTCCGTGCCCACGATTTCGGAAGCGCACTGAACGATTTCAACCGGGTACTGCTCGCCGAAGAGCACAACGAAGAGATAAGACAGTATGTCAAAATGATAAACGAGATACTGGAGTTTCGTTACAATGATATTTACAACCCCTGATTCAGCAGGGAAAGACAGCGACAGACCGTCGTTTCAGAGACTCTTCCGATGAAAAAATTAAATATAGCCCTGCTTGCGGGTGGGAACTCCTCCGAAAGGGAGGTGGCGCTGGCAAGCGCCGCAATGATACTCGATGCTTTCGACCGCAGTCGATATAATGTCATTCCAGTCGATGTCCACGGTTTACACTGGACCTGTAAGGGGGCCGGGGACCGGAAGGTCGAAGTGGACAAGACGGACTTCTCCGTTCCGGTCGGCGACGGCAAGATACGGTTCGACTATGCTTTCATCATGATACACGGTACGCCCGGCGAAGACGGCAAGTTGCAGGGATATCTGGAGATGATGGGTATTCCGTACTCCACATCGGGTTTCGTCTCCTCGGTGGAGACGTTCGACAAGACACTCTGCAAACGCATCGTATCAGAAATCGACGGTTTGTGTCTTGCCCGCGAAGTCCTGCTGCGCCGGGGCGACCGGGTGGATGCCGATGCGATAGCCGCCCGGCTCGGACTGCCCGTCTTCGTAAAGCCGAATGCCAGCGGAAGCAGTTGTGGAGTAACCAAAGTAAAGAGCGTCGCCGACATGGCCCCCGCAATCGAACGCGCCTTCACCGAAAGCGACGCCGTGCTCATCGAGGAGTTCATCGAGGGGAGGGAGTTCGGCTGCGGCGTCTGGATAACTGCCGACGGAATCCGGGCGCTTCCCGTAACGGAAATCAAGTCGCACAAAGAATTTTTCGATTACGAGGCGAAATATACCGCGGGGATGTCGGACGAAATCACGCCGGCGGAGATTCCCGCCGCAGCAACGGTCCGGATACAGCGGCTCGCCGAAGCGGCGGCCAAGGTATGCAACTGCCGCGGAATCATACGCGTAGACTTCATCATGACTCCCACCGGGGATATATATATGGTGGAAATCAACTCCGTCCCCGGCATGAGCGGCGGAAGCATCGTACCCAAACAGATAGCCGCGGCAGGCCTGAACATGACGGAAGTGATAAACGCCGTTATCGAAGATACCCTATGCAGGCGCTGATAGAGATAGAGGGACGGATAGTCGTCACCGACATCCTGACCGAACGGTTCTGCTGCGACCTTGCAGCCTGCCGGGGCATGTGCTGCGTGGAGGGCAATGCCGGCGCTCCGCTCGAAAAGGAGGAACTCGCCGTTCTGGAGAGAGAATACGAGCGGTTCAGTCCCTACATGACCGAAGAGGGCAGACAGGCGGTCGCGCAACAGGGGTTTTTCGTGATAGATGGGGACGGGGACTATACCACGCCCCTGATAGGGGATGCCGACTGCGCCTATGCCTGCCGGGAAAACGGCACGACTCTCTGCGCCATCGAAAAGGCATGGCGCGAAGGCCGTACCGCTTTTCGCAAACCGGTCTCATGCCATCTCTATCCGATACGCGTCACGAAGTTCAGCGACGGCAGCGAAGGACTGCACTACCACCGTTGGGATATCTGTGCACCGGCTCGTCGATACGGCAGGAAAACGGGAATACGCGTCTATGAGTCGCTCCGGGAACCCATCATCCGGAAATTCGGCGCCGAATTCTACAAAGAGCTGGATGCAGCGGCCAAATACATGGAGAAAGAATATCGAACAGAATGAAACGCAACACTTCCGCCGCCAAAGCGATAGTCTGTACCGTCGTATTGTGGACCCTCCCCCTTCTGCTCGCCGCACAGCGCAGTGTCCCGAAACTCGAAGACTTGCCTCGCCGGGCGATAGATACGCTCGATACGGACGACAGCAATATCAAAATAGTGATATTCACGAACAATACCTGGTGTTACTACTATCCCGACCTGAACGAAAGAATGGACAGGGAGGTCTATCGGGAACATTGGGTGAACGACCGGGTTTTCGCCTATACGGACATCCAGCTCAAAGAGCTGCCGCCGGTTATCGACCTGCAGCTCATTGACCGGTACGAGGATTTTCACGCCCCGGCTATAGGCAAAGTCTTCTCGAAATACGGTACCCGCGGCCGGCGGCGGCATCAGGGAGTGGATATCCCCCTCTCCGTCGGTGAACCGATATACGCCGCTTTCAACGGCAAAGTGCGCTATGCCCGGTACAATACCGGCGGTTACGGCAATCTGGTCATCATCCGCCACGAAAACGGGCTGGAAACCTGGTATGCCCACCTGACACGTTGCAACGTGGCGCAGGACGATTATGTGACGGCCGGTACGGTCATCGGCTTCTGCGGCAATACGGGCCGCAGCCGCGGGGCGCACCTCCATTTCGAGATGCGGTATTGCGACCAGGCGTTCGACCCGGAACATCTCATCGACTTCTCCACGGGCGACCTCCGTTATCAGACTTTCGCCCTCGACCGTTCGTTCTTCAGCATCTATTCACGGGCCTCTGAAACCCTGGAAGAGGAGGACGATTACGATGAATCCCTGCTCGCCGTACACTCTCCGGACGGGGAACTCACCTCCGAAGACATTCTGGAGAACATCGAATCCACCACACAGGCCGCCATCAAACAGGAGCAGGCAAAAACCGACCCTCTGTACCATACCATCCGGCGCGGCGATTATCTCGGCAAAATAGCCAGACAGTACGGTACGACCGTCAAGAGGCTTTGCCAGCTGAACAACATTTCGGAAGATGCCATCATCCGGGAAGGACGCAAACTACGCGTGCGATAAAGTACGGAACAGGAATTCACAAAAAAGGGAGCGCGGTTACGGACCTACCACGCTCCCTTTATTTTATTCCAGAATGATTCAAATCTCCGCCGGGAAAGTCTTCATATACTGTACGCGTTCGAGCAGCGGGTCGCCGGGGCGCTCTTTCCGGTTCATCAGTCCGCGGAAGTCGTCCACGGTTCCGAAGCCGTTGCGCTCCATCCATCCGGTCAGGAAAGCGTCGATATCACCGATAACCTGCATACCGTTTATAAGCAGGGTACTGCAAAGCTGTACGGTACGGGCACCGGCAAGTATCGCCTTGACGGTATCCGCTCCGCTGTGCACGCCGGTGGAGACCGATATGTCCATACCGGGAATTTCGGCCGTTGCGATGGCTACGTCGCGCAGGGATTTATGCAACTCGGCCGGAGTGCTGAGCCCGCTGGCCGGAACATACTCCATGCTATCGATATCGATATCGGGTTCGAAAAACCGGTTGTAGAGGACAGCTCCCCGGACACCGCGGTTGAACGAAGTCTGCATCATGTGGAAAATATTCGTGAAACGCATGCTGAACTTGACCGACACGGGAATATCCACCGACCGCGTAACGGCCTCTATGATACCGAGGTAACGCGACTCTATCTCCGCCGATGCCTGCGTCTCGTTATCGGGCATGAAGAAAATGTTCAGCTCCAGTCCGTCTGCACCGGCACACGCTATCTTTCCGGCATACTCCACCCATTTGCCTTTGCTCATGCAGTTGATGCTGGCAATGACGGGAAGGTCGGTCTTTCGCTTGACCTCCGATATCAGGTCGATGAACCCCTTCATATAATCGGCCCCGAGATAAGCATGGAGGTAATCGGCCGCCTCCGGAGAGTCGTTGCCATAACGCGCCATCATGGCCGCTTCGCCGGATATCTGCTCCTCGAAAATGGATTTCAGCACCACCGCACCGATGCCGTTGCGGGCAAGCTCCTCGATGTGAGCGGCCGTTGCCGTCAGCGGAGAACTGCTTGCTATCAAGGGGTTCTTCAGCCTGAGCCCCATGTATTTTACCGAAAGGTCTGTCATAATCGCTATCGTTTATTTATTTCCTATAATCCCGCTCTCCGAATATCCTGCTGCCTATGCGTACCATGGTGGCACCGCACTCCACGGCAATGGGATAGTCGTGCGTCATTCCCATGGACAGCGTATCGAACCCGGCTCCGAAGTAGGCTTCCCGAAATTCACGGAACAACCCGTGTACTACAGTAAATTCGGCCCGTATCCGTGCATCGTCATCCGTTTGCGACGCCACGGCCATCAAGCCCCGGATGCGTACGTTTCCATATGTCCGCCATGCCCCTCCGGCCAGGTAGCTGCGCAGCTCCTCCGGTGCCCATCCGCTTTTGGTCTCCTCCATGGCAACGTGCACCTCAAAGAGGACATCGATGGTCCGGTCGTTCCTGGCGGCTTCGCGGTCTATCACGGCCAGCAACCTGTCCGAATCGACCGAATGGATGAGCTCCACGAAGGGAGCGATGTACTTCACCTTATTGGTCTGCAAATGTCCTATCATGTGCCACCGTATGTCGGGCGGTAAAAGGGGATACTTCTCCCTGAGTTCCTGCGGACGGTTCTCGCCGAATATCCGCTGGCCGGCATCGTACGCCTCGCGTATCATCTCCGCCGGATGGGTTTTGGAGACGGCCACCAGCGTGACGTCCTCCGGAATGGAGGCCTTAACCTCCTGTAATCTTTCTGTCAGTGACATCGCTATTTTTATGTTAAGACAAAAATACGCATAATTTTCATATATTTGCTTTCCGTGTCGATACGGACAATCAATTAATACGCTATAAAATGAGAAAATTCTTTTTGGCAGCCGGACTACTTGCGACCATAGGGGTGGGAACCGCTGCCGCATGTACCAATTTCATCATCACGAAAGGAGCATCCACGGACGGTTCGGCCATGGTAAGTTATGCCGCCGATTCGCACCAGCTCTACGGGGCGCTGTACAAATACGATGCCCCGCGCAAGGGCTACAGGCCGGGAACCATGATGCCCGTCTATGAATGGGATACGGGCCGCTACCTCGGAGACATTCCGCAAGCCGCGCACACCTACTCCACGGTAGGCAACATGAACGACCGTCAGTTGATTATCGCTGAGACTACCTATGGCGGCCGTCCGGAACTGGCAGACCCCGATGGCGGCATCGACTACGGTTCGCTCATCTACATCACGCTCCAGCGGGCTGCTACGGCGCGGGAGGCCATCGCCACCATCGTGGAGCTGGCCAATACGTACGGTTACGCCTCCAGCGGCGAATCGTTCTCGATAGTGGACAAGGAAGAGGCGTGGATTTTCGAGATGATAGGCAAGGGGAGCAAAATCGTGGAGGGTCGGAACGTCAACAAAGGCATCGTCTGGGTAGCCCGCCGTATCCCCGACGGTTACATCTGTGCGCATGCCAACCAGGCCCGCATCACGCAGTTCCCGCTTGACGACCCAGAGAATTGTCTTTATGCCCCGGATGTCATTTCGTTCGCCCGCGAGATGGGATATTACGACGGCAGTGACGAGGATTTCAGCTTCAGCGACGTGTACGCGCCGCTCGAATTCGGAACGATGCGCGGCTGCGAAGCCCGCGTATGGTCGTTCTTCCGTACGTTCGCCCCGGGCATGGACGCTTACCTGGATTATGCGATGGGATACAATCCCGAAAATCGCATGCCCCTGTGGGTGAAACCCTCGAAGAAGATTTCGCCCAAGGAGGTGTTCGACGCCATGCGCGACCATTTCGAGGGTACTCCGATGGACATGACCGCCGACATCGGTGCAGGCGGCAGCGCATGTCCCTACCGCTGGCGGCCCATGGAGTGGGAGTGGGAAGGAGAGACCTATGTGAACGAACGTGCGACCGCAACGCAGCAGACCGGTTTCTGGTTCGTGGCGCAGGCCCGCAGCTATCTGCCCGATGCGATAGGGGGCGTACTCTGGTTCGGTGTGGACGATGCTGCCACTTCGGCGCTGACACCGATATACTGCGGGACGACCGAAGTCCCTCCCTGTTTCAGCGAAGAGAACGGCAGTCTGCTGGAGTACTCCGACACGGCGGCGTTCTGGATTTTCAACCGTGTGGCACAGTTCGCCTACCTGCGGTACAATGTAATCGGCAAGGCTGTCCGCGAGAACGTGGACGCATGGGAGAATGAAATGCTGCTCAAGGTACAGGAGTTCGACGAAAAGGTGATGCACAGCAATATGTCGCATAACCGAATGATACGCGAAGCCACGAGATTTTCCGTCGAGAACGCACAACGGCTGTTCGACCGATGGAAGACACTGGACAGATACCTGATGGTTAAATATATCGACGGTAACGTGAAGGTGGAGAACGCCGACGGTTTCGTAACCAACGGTTACAGCGACAAGATACCCGAAACACCCGAATGGCCCGGTTATACGGACGAATGGAAGGAAGCGGTCGTCCGGGACCACGGCGACGTGCTGCGCGTAGTGGAATAAAAGCAGCCGGCCGCGGAAGGAATCCGGGGCTTATTTGTTAAATTTGCGGCCTGGCCGGAGCCCGCTCCGTTCGGGCCGCAGGTTTGAAAGAAAATGGATAATCACATTAAAACAAACAAGAAATGAAATACGATGTTGTCGTAATAGGCAGCGGCCCCGGAGGATATGTGGCCGCGATAAAGGCCGCGCAGAACGGCCTGAAAACCGCCGTAGTGGAAAAAGCCGAATTGGGCGGCGTCTGCCTGAACTGGGGTTGCATTCCCACCAAAGCCCTTCTGAAAAGCGCTCAGGTGTACAATTATGCCAAACACGCGGCCGGTTACGGTATCGAGATAAACGGAGAGATAACCGCCCCGCTCGACAAAATCGTCGAACGCAGCAGGGGTGTGGCCGATACGATGAGCAAGGGCGTATCGTTCCTGATGAAGAAGAACGGAATCGAGGTCATCAACGGCCGCGGACGGCTCGGCGGGAAAGGTACGGTCGAGGTGGAAGGAACCGACGGTACGAAACAGACCGTAGAGGCTTCCCACATCATACTGGCGACCGGTTCCCGTCCGCGCGAGATGAAGTTCATGCCTATCGACGGCCGGAAAATCATCTCCTCCAAAGAGGCTCTCGTCCTCAGGGAACTTCCCGAAAGCATGGCCGTAGTCGGTTCGGGTGCCATCGGCTGCGAGTTCGCCTATTTCTATGCCTCGCTCGGAGTGAAGATAACGGTTATCGAATACCTGCCGCAACTGCTTCCGGCCGCCGATACCGACGTCAGCAAAGCGCTCGAACGCGCCTTCCGGAAGATGAAGATAGGCGTCATGACCGGTACTACGGTGAAAGACGTGACGGTAAACGGCGACGGAAAATGCGAACTCCGCATTGAAGGGAAAAAAGGCGAAGAGATACTTACGGCCGACATCGTCCTTTCGGCAGTCGGCATCAAGTCGAACCTCGAAGGACTCGGTCTCGAAGAGGCGGGCATCACGCTCCAGGGCGACAAAATAACAGTAGACGACTTCTACCGTACGAATGTCGAAGGCGTATATGCCATCGGCGACATCGTTCACGGCCCCGCACTGGCGCATGTGGCCTCTGCCGAAGCCATCTGCTGCGTGGAAAAGATATGCGGTCACGCTCCCGCCCCGATAGATTATACCACCATTCCGTCATGTGTCTACACTACGCCGGAAATCGCCATGGTCGGGCTGACGGAGAAACAGGCCATCGAAGGCGGTTACGAAATCAAAGTCGGACAGTTCCCCTATACGGCTTCCGGAAAGGCAACGGCCGCAGGCGACCGAGACGGGTTTGTCAAGTTGATTTTCGATGCGAAAACCGACCGACTGCTGGGCGCCCACATGATGGGGGCCAATGTAACGGAGATGCTCGCCGAACCCACGTTGGCGAAAGCGTTGGGAGCGACGGCGCACCAGATAGTCGCGACGGTACATCCGCACCCCACAATGAGCGAAGCCGTTATGGAGGCTGCGGAAGCCGCCCTCGGTCATGCGGTACACCTGTAACAGGGCGTCCACCGGCAAACCGCCACGGCAGCAAAGCGTCGATAGTGAAAAAGGCAGGCCCCAGGGCCTGCCTTTTTCACTACGATAACAAATTACTTCAATTCGAAATCACAACTCTGGATGAGTTCATCTTTCACTTTAAGGCCCATGTGGTTGAGATATACCTGTATTCCCTCTCTTTTTGCAAATTCAATCGGGTCTATGAAATCGGAATCCCCGCCTATGATAGCGATTTTATCTACAACCTTATGGGTCGCTATCCAAACCATATCCATTCCGACCTTGATATCCACACCCTTTTGCTTGAAAGATGGACGATACCCGGTCAAAGTGCCGTTATCATCAATCTTAGGCTGCCATCCGGCAAAAGACAACATTCCCAACCGCAGACAGAATTTATCGGTTCGGGCAAGTTCGTTTAACAAATCGGTCTTCGCGACATACGACTTCGATAGCGTAAAATCGTACTCTTCCCCTTGCGGGTTTGTCTTTTTACCGCTGAACGGCCGGGCGTCATAGAAATAGACGCGAAACAATACGTCCTTAATATTTTCCGAATCGGTAAGGGTTTTCGCCCGAATCAATCGCATCGTATTCTCCACTTCCTGCTTCACATGGTCTGCCGTCGGAAGCATACCGTTGACTCTGTTCTTATTAACGGCATCGAAAAAACCACCGTCCACCAGAATCGCTATCTTCATTATCTCCATATAGATTACCGAATAAGTCCGGCAAATTACCGGAAAAGAAACTGATTTATTAATTTATTGAATTAATTATACCTTTTCCGTTATCCCGAGCATGCATTATTTCACCCGAATCAGGTTCAGACCGTCACGCAGGGGGAGTACTACATTTTCCACCCGGTCGTCTTCCCTGACCATCCGATTGAATTCCCGTATCGCCATGGTATGGGGGTCGCGGTACTGCTCCGGTTCGGCCACCTTCCCGTACCACAGGATGTTGTCGGCGATGAGGTAACTGCCGGAACGGACCAGCGGCACCGTCCGCCCTTCGTCCATCAGCATACGGTAATAGGCCGGATATTCACGCTTGTCGCCATCGATAAAGACCAAATCGTAAGTTTCGTTCAGAGAGGGCATCACCGCGAGAGCACTGCCGATATGCAGGCGGATTCGGTCACCGTATCCGCTGCGCTCCACGAACGAACGTATCAGCTCCTCCTGTTCGTCGTCCGCTTCTATCGTATCGAGTATCGCTCCGGCCTCCATGCCAGCGGCCATGGAGAGCGCCGAATATCCCGTAAACGTACCTATTTCGAGTACCCGGTGCGGACGCAGCATTCTGACGAGCATACCGAGGAATCGCCCCTGTATATGTCCCGAGAGCATCTGGGGATGAACAGCCCGCTGATTTGTGGTCCGTGTCAGTTCCTCCATCAATGCGCCCTCGGGCGACGACATTTCGTGTATATAACGTTCCAAACGTTCCATCCGCTACTTGTAAATCAGGGCCGACATGCCCGTAAATATCTCTTCCGCTACCGTCCGGAGCGTCTCCCCGTCGAGCGCCTCTATCTTCTCCTTCGCCTCCCCGAAACCGTCCACATCTCCGAATACGAGATAGCTTTTGGCCGCCCCCAGCATATACGATTCGTTGTTTTCGGCAGAAATGGCGAGCTGTCCGAGGAATTGTCTTTTGGCGACCGAAAGACGGCGCGGAGAGAGGACATGCTCTGCCAACTCACCCAATTGCCTGTCCATCAACTCTATGCACCGGGAGGCATTCTCCTTCTCACAGCTGAAGTAGATGGAGGCGACACCCGAGTCGGTAAAGGGCGTATAGGTGGCTTCCACCGAATAGGAAAGCGCGTTTTTTTCCCGAAGCAGCACATTCAGCAGCGAATTGGCAGACGGGCCGCCGAGGGTATTCATCAGCAACATCAGCGGCAGGCGTCTGTCGTCCTTCAGGTCGTAGGCACGCTTGCCCTTCATACAGTGTACCTGATGGGTGCCGCGGCCGACAGAGTGACAGAACGGTTCCGGGGCAGGATGTACCGTCCGGCCGAATGCCCGCCGGCTCGCCGGTATGCCTCCGAACCAGCGGTCGGCCACTGTCCGAAAAGCCTTTTCGGAGAGGTTGCCGATAAGCGAAAAGACCATCTGGTCGGTCGTATAGGTTCGGGCGACGAACCGCCGGATATCTTCACTGTGCATCCGGCGCAGCGTAGCCTTACTGCCGAGAATGTTGTGTCCGAGCGACGAACCGTCGAAAATCCGGTCCTCAAATTCGTCGTATATACGGTCGGTCGGAGAATCCTTGTAGAGATTTATCTCATCGAAAATCACGTTCTTCTCCTTCTCTACCTCATGTTCCGGAAAAGTAGAGCGGAAAACGATGTCGGCTATCAGTTCCACCGCCTTGGCGTAGTCGCCTCGCAGGGTAGTGGCATGCACCACGGTCTCTTCCTTGGTCGTATAGGCGTTGAGTTCTCCACCCATGTTCTCCAGCCGACAATTCACTTGCCAGGCTTTCCGCCGCTGCGTCCCCTTGAACAGCGTGTGTTCTACAAGATGGGCCATGCCGTATTCGCCGGGCAGCTCGTCGCGGCTGCCGGTATTTACGGTCAGGGCACAATGTACCACCGCCGATTTGACCTGTTTGAGGATGCATCTGATGCCGTTGGGCAAGGTATATGTGATGAATTCCATCAGTCGTTTCGGTTTTGGGCCCGTAAAGAGAGATATTGTCCGGTATGGCTCTCCGGACACTCCGCAAGGTCGGCCGGAGTTCCTGCAAACACCAGGCGTCCACCCCCTTCGCCCGCTTCCGGGCCGAGGTCTATCACCCAGTCGGCACACCGGATGACATCCATGTTGTGCTCCACAACCACAATGGTATGTCCCTTTTCGATGAGAGCATTGAAGGCCGCGAGGAGCTTGTTGATGTCGTGAAAATGGAGTCCGGTCGTCGGTTCGTCGAACACGAACAGGGTACTCTCCGAAGCATTGTCCTTCATCAGAAAAGTAGCCAGTTTCACCCGCTGTATCTCTCCTCCGGAGAGGGTGGAGGTGGATTGGCCGAGCTTGATATACCCCAGCCCCACATCCTGCAGCGTTTTCAGTATCTCCAGCACTTTCCTGTTCGCGGCATTGCCGCCGTCCAGCGCAAAAAACTCCATCGCCTCGTCCACCGTCATCTCCAGCACATCGTATATCGACCGGCCATGATACTTGACCTCCAATACGTTGTCATTGAAGCGTTTGCCTCCGCAGTGCTCACATTTGAGCTCGATGTCGGCCATAAACTGCATACCTACCACCACGAAACCGTCACCCTGACACTCTTCGCACCGGCCGCCGGGCCGGTTGAACGAAAAATAGGAGGGCGTCATGCCGTTGTTCACGGCATAGGGCTGGTCGGCGAATATCTTGCGAATGTAGTCGTAGGCCTTGGTATAGGTGACGGGATTGGAACGCTGCGACTTTCCAATCGGATTTTGGTCTATCATCTCGATGGATTTCAACATGCCGACGTCGCCGGCCAGCCCTTCGAAACTACCCGGTTTCACACCCGTTTCAAACAGTTTGCGCCGGACAGCCGGATAGAGTATCCCCTTTACGAGAGACGATTTGCCGCTGCCGCTCACTCCTGTAACACAGGTCATCACACCGAGCGGTATCTTCACGTCTATCCCTTTGAGATTGTTCTCTCTCGCACCCTTTATTTCAATGCAGTTGCTCCAGCCGCGCGGAGAAGTCGGAGGATGTATGGCGCGTTTGCCTGTCAGGTAATCCGCCGTCAGGCTGCCTTCCGCCTTTTCAAGCTGTTCGAACGAACCGTTGAATACCACCTGTCCGCCGTTGTAACCCGCTTCCGGGCCGATGTCGATGATACGGTCGGCAGCGCGGATTATCTCCTCCTCGTGTTCGACGACGATTACCGTATTGCCCAAATCGCGGAGTTGCCTAAGAACCTTAATGAGCCGCGCCGTATCGCGCGGATGGAGACCGATACTCGGTTCGTCAAGAATATAGAGCGAACCGGTCAGGTTGCTACCGAGCGACGTGGCGAGATTGATGCGCTGGCTCTCGCCTCCGGAAAGGGTGGAGGAGAGACGGTCAAGCGTCAGATATCCCAACCCCACATCGGAGAGGTAAGCCAGCCGGTTACGTATTTCGACCAAGACGCGCGAAGCCGTCTGTGCGTCGTGTTCGTCCAGGACGAGACTGCCGAAAAATTCCATGAGGCTGTCCACGCTCATGGCCACAAGCTCTGCGATGTTCTTGCCGCCTACTTTGACGTAAAGCGCCTCCTTACGGAGCCTGCTCCCGCCGCATTCATGGCAAAGCGTCTTGCCCGTATATCTGGAGAGCAATACCCGATACTGTATCTTGTAGCGTTCGCTTTCGAGGTATGCGAAGAAATCGTTCAGCCCTTTGAAATAGCGGTTTCCCGTCCACAGCAACTGTTTCTGCTCTCTGGTGAGTTCGTAGTAGGGCCTGTGTATCGGAAAATCAAACTTGTGGGCAGAAGCCACCAACTGCTCTTTCCACCACTTCATGGTATCGCCGCGCCAGGCGGCTATCGCGTCGTCGTAGATGCTTCTGGTCTTGTCGGGCACGACGAGCTCTTCGTCGATTCCGACAACCTTGCCATACCCTTCGCAAACCGGGCAGGCCCCTATCGGATTGTTGAACGAAAACATATGCTCGGTCGGAACCTCGAAAGTCATCCCGTCGGCCTCAAAACGGGTAGAGAAGATCTCCGCCCGGTCGCCGTCCTCCTCCTGCACGACTATCTTGCAACTCCCGCCGCCGTAACTCAGCGCCTGTGCGACCGAATCGCCCAGCCTGCTCTTCGTCTCCTCGTCATCGCGGACCTTGACACGGTCCACCACGATGTCGAACTCCCCGGTCTGTTCAATTCCCGGCCGGGAGATATACTCTTCGACGGGGATGGCAGCACCGTCGGCATAAATGCGCTGGATACCCTCCTTGACGAGCAGGGTAAGCCGTTCTACGGCACCCTGACCTGCTGCGGGCCGGACGGTGGCACAGACGAGTACACGTCGGCCGGTCTGTCCGACGATGTAGGAGACGATATCCCGTACCTGATAACACCTCACCTCCCGACCTGTGACGGGAGAGTAGGTCCGCCCTATACGGGCGAAAAGCAGTTTCAGGTAGTCGTATATCTCGGTAGACGTACCGACCGTCGAACGGGGATTGCGCGTATTAACTTTCTGCTCTATCGCAATCGCGGGAGCGATACCGCTTATCGAATCTACATCGGGTTTGTCGATACGGCCGAGAAACTGGCGGGCATAGGCGGAAAGGCTCTCGACATACCTGCGCTGCCCTTCGGCGAACAGGGTATCGAAAGCCAGCGTGGATTTACCGGAACCTGAAAGCCCTGTGACGACCACCAGCCGGTTATGGGGAATTTCGAGGCTGATATTCTTCAAATTATGTACCCTAGCCCCCTTTATGTAAATGGAATCGTGTTTTTCCGCGTCGTTCTTCTGCATCTGTTCCTTATCCCTTCCTTTTCACATCGGCCCCTTCCACATTCCCCAGTTTCGCCTCCAATGCAGCGGCACGACTCCGGCGTATGGCCAGCGTCATGGTACACAGGTTATCGAAATGCTGGGAAACGATACGGGGCTGTTCCTCCTTGACGGTCTTCATCACATCGTTCATACATACATACGGGAAAGCGACCGTGAATATTGTATCCACCGTTTTCTCCACGATTTTCGCTGCGGCAAGCGCCCCGGCAGCCGATTCCCGATAGGCGTTGATAAGCCCCGGCACGCCTAGTTTCGTCCCGCCGAAGTAACGCACCACGACAATCAGGCAGTCGGTCACCCCCGCGGACAGCATCTGTCCCAATATCGGTCGGCCGGCCGTTCCGGAGGGTTCGCCGTCATCGTTCGCCCGGTACACGCCCCCGTCCGCACCGAGACGATAGGCATAGCAGTGATGGGTGGCATCGTAATACCGCTTGCGCAGCCCCTCGACAAGCTCCATGGCCTCCTCGGGCGAAGAAACGGGATAGGCATAAGCGAAAAACTTGCTGCTGCGCTCCTTGAATTGCGCCTCGGCAGGAGCATCTATCGTCCGGTAAAGGTCTTCACCATCCGCCATAACTGCTGTAAAACTTTATTCCGGATGGCTGAATATTCTGTTCCAGCGTATTTTGCCTGGGAAACTCTTGTCTTTATCGGCAGACCATCCGATAAACACCGGTTTGCCCACCACATGGTCTTCGGGAACGAATCCCCAAAAACGGGAGTCGGCGGAATTATGCCGGTTGTCGCCCATCATGAAGTAGTAATCCATGGCGAATGTATAGGAGTCGGCCGGAGCACCGTTGATATAAATCTCCCCGTCACGCACTTCGAGGTCGTTGCCCTCGTAATTCCTGATTATCCTCCGGTAAAGGGGCAGGTTCTCCGTCGTAAGGGCAACGGTAGCCCCTTGCTTCGGAATCCACAGCGGGCCGAAATTGTCCTCATTCCAGTCGAAACGGTCGTCGTTGGGGAATATCCAGTAGCCCGTGCCGCTCGATTCGTACCGCTCTATCGAAACGATATTGGACATGCCGCGAAGCTGCTCCACATTGGCATCGGTCAGGGGAAGCAGATAGGTATGTACGCTCTGGTCATACAGAATGTCGTCTTTCGCTATGCCGAGTTCGTCGAAAGTCCGCCGGCTGATGGGATTGCCTGCGGTACGCACGTAATAGTTGTATTGACGCCCTGGAGCATCCCGGTGTCGTACGCCGTTGACATAAAGGTCTCCGTGTACGACCGCTACGGTATCGCCCGGCAGACCGACGCAGCGCTTCACGTAGTGTTCGCGCTTGTCGGCGGGGTGGGAGATGACCGTATACTGCCGCTCGAGCAGTTCCCGCCCGCGCCGCTCGCCGTAAGTGAGCTGGAATTCGCGCAGCACATCGTAATAGGTGACATTGGGATTCTCCATGAGTACGGTATCGCCAGCAGGAAAATTAAACACCACGATGTCGTCGCGCTGCACGCTGCCGCATCCAGCCAGGCGCTTATAGGGCCGCTTCACTGCTTCCGAATAGGACTTTTTCGTCTGCGAAAATGGCATTCTGTTGTGCACCAACGGAAACGACAGGGGAGTCATGGGCATCCGCGGCCCGTAAGCCACTTTGCTGACACAGAGATAATCGCCCACCAGCAGCGTCTTTTCCATCGAGGAGGTGGGTATCCGGTACATCTGGAAGATATAGGTATGGATGAGCGATGCCGCGATAACAGCGAACACAATGGCCTCTATCCAGCTCCAGGTTTCACGGTAGGCCTTGTTGGTCGCCTTGCGCTCCTGATGTTTTTTACCGAAAAGGAACCTCGACAGATATTTCGTAATGTAGATGTCGAATATGACGGGCAGTCCGAGAAGCATCCAAGGATTGCGCGACCATATCACGAGCCACAAAATATAAATTACCGATACGATGGTAAATTTGGTCCATCGATTCCGGAAAAACGTACGCACCTTACTCCAAAATTCCTTCATTGTTCTGTCGTTCTGTCTATTCTATACAGTTATCTCGATTATCTCTTAATGAATAATGCTACCGAGCATGTCGTCCATGGTCAGCACCCCCTTGTGTCCGGCAGCGAACTCCGCCGCCATCACCGCACCCACGGCGAATCCGCGGCGCCCCTTGGCCTCATGGCACAGCGTGATGGTATCCGCCACTGAATCGTATATCACCTCGTGGATACCGGCGACATCGCCTTCACGCACGGAAACGATACCCAGCGCGGAGGGGCAGTCCGTTTCATGGTTCACCCACGCTTCGGTCCGGCCGATGTTACGCAGAATACCCTCGGCCAGCGTGACAGCCGTTCCGCTCGGCGCATCCTTTTTTCTTGTGTGATGCACCTCGCGCATCGACACCGCGTACTCCGGGAACCGGTCCATGATGCGGGCTAGATACTCGCTGACGCGGAAAAGGATATTTACACCGATACTGAAATTGGACGACCAAAAGAACGTACCGTCCAGCTCTTCGCACAGCATTTCCGCCTCCTCCCGGCGTTCGTTCCATCCTGTCGTACCGCACACTACGGGCACTCCCGCCCGGAGACAGGTCTCGACATTGCCGAATGCCGTAGCGGGAGTGGTGAACTCGATGGCGACATCGGCCTGCGCCAAACGCTCCGTTGCAAGTTTCGCCTCTTCCCCCGCATCCACCGTAAAAAGTACCGTATGGCCCCGGTCGATAAGCACACGTTCTATCTCGTGCCCCATCGTGCCGTATCCTATGATGACTGTTTTCATGCCTTCTTATCGAGTTCCGGAAAAGACCGGTATTGTGCAAAGGTACTCAAAACGTCCCGATGCACAGCATATCCAAACGGTATTTTTCCTACCGTCCGGCAACATCACGGTTCTCTCCGCTATTCGGCTACGGAAAGAACGTCGGGCGTATAGGTACGCAAAGCGAGTTTTTTCACCCATACGACGAAAATACCCGTGAGAATCAGGTTCAGTACAAGCGTCAGCACTGAAATGACCAGCGCCGGTCCGCCGAGATTGTAACCGATGGCGATGAAAATGACGCCGGCCCCCACCTCTCCGCGAGTGAACATGCCGATGGAGAGTGCCAGGCGTTCGCTCCATTTCCGGTCGCGGTAGAAAAACATAGGCACCAGCTTGCCGATATTGGACAAAAAAGATACGGCGACGACATGGAGGGCGATGACACCCCAGGACATCATGGGCTGCGAACCAGTTACGGAAGCGGCACCCGCAGCCGACGATGTATCGAGCCCGATGAACAGCGGCATGCTGAGTCCGACGAGAAACATGAACAGGAACGAGATACCGGACGAGGCAGCGCGTTCGCGGGGGGAATCCATATGGCGGGTCTTCATGACCATACCGAGTACGAAGGCCGGCAGCAGCACCTCGATATGGATACTCCCTTGTTCGCCGTAACAATGTTTGGAGACCAAATAAATCACCTGGGTTATTCCGAAAACTGCAACCGAATAGAGGAGGATGGCCCACCACTCCTGCCGCAGGTTATAGGCATTCAGCTTTTTCCATCCGAGCCACAGGAGCAGGAACACGATAAGCACGACCGCAAACAACTGCCATCGAAGGCCTATCATCATGATTTGCAGTGGAATCATCAGCAGAATGGTATCCAAATCATCGAAAATGGCCAACACCTGAATCTTCCTGTACATCCAGCTCTGCTTGAGATTCAGCGCCGCCAGCATGGTGAACAGGATACCAGCGGAAGTGGGAGCGGCAAAACGGCTGAGCAACAGGTTCTCCTTCCATGCGCCGGCATCGCCCCAATACCCCGGAGGCAGCAGAACGAAGACATAGTAGAGTGCGATGAGCAGCCACGGAACGGCAGCCGTCGCCATGGCGATAAAATAATCCGCCGCATAGGAGCGCCAGCGGGTTTTATCTATCTCAAATTCCCGCCCCACATTTATCATGATGAACGACAGGCAGACATAGAGGAGGGTAGTGGAGATGTTCCGGAAAGCGGCATACCCTTCGCCGAGCAAACCGGGCAACATTTGAGAGGCCGCAAGGCCGAGAATCAGGAGCAGGGAAAAAGTAAGGACTTTTTTCATCGGCAGTATCGGAATAATCAGCAGTCGGCACCGTCGGTTAATGTCGGCCATATCAAAGGGTACCGCCCGAAATTTTTTTGCAAAAGTAACATATAATCCCTGAATACTCCGCCTCTCAGGTTACAAAAAAGCGACCGGCCGCTGCGAAATCCTCCCGTCCCGCCACAGGCACGGGGACACCCGGCAAAACCGGAGCGGACACTTCATCCGCACACTACTGTATCCTACCGGCGGTTCCGGCAATTTTATGGCTGCCTCCGCACGCGATATGCGTACCGGTGCCTATCTTTGTGCTAAAACAAGACGCATGCGCTACTTCATGAACCTATCCTATAAGGGGACGAATTATCACGGCTGGCAGATACAGCGGAATGCTCCCTCCGTCCAGGCGGAACTCGAACGCGCCCTGTCCACCGTCCTGCGTCTCCCCACGCCGGTGACGGGTGCGGGACGGACGGACACGGGCGTACATGCCCGCGACTATACGGCCCATTTCGACGCCGCTCCCGTCGCGGAGGCGGAAGCGCTCCGCTACCACTTGAATGCGATGCTGCCGAACGACATCGCCGTCCACCGCATCCGCCGCGTCCGGGACGATGCGCACGCCCGTTTCGATGCCGCCGAACGGGAATATACCTATTACATGCGCAGCGAGAAAGACCCCTTCAGCCGCGAAACATCGTGGCAGTATCGCGGCGCTCTGGACACCGCCGCCATGAACGAAGCCGCCGCGCATCTGCTCGCATTCGACGACTTCACGACCTTCGCCAAACTCAACTCCGCCAACAAGACCAACATCTGCAAAGTCACATATGCCCGATGGAGGCAGGAGGGAACGGAACTCATCTTCACCATCCGCGCCAACCGCTTCCTGCGCAATATGGTCAGAGCCATTACGGGCACACTGGTGGGAGTAGGCCGGGGCAAAATGACGCCGGACGAATTCCGCAGCATCATCGCCGCCCGCGACCTTTCGCGGGCGGGCTCCTCCGCCCCGGCACAGGGACTTTTCCTGACCGCCGTCCGTTACCCGGAGGAGATTTTTCTCGACAGCGACACACCATCCCATCTTCCGTAAAGCAAACCCCTTATACCGGAAAGTATGCTTCCGAAAATGCCGGCAGGGGAAAAGAAACTCCTCCTTTTCCCCTGCCGCATCCATCAAACCGAACTTTTCCCTATTCCAACCGAAGGTCTTTCTTTATCCTTTCGAGCTTCGCATCGAGTTCGCTGCCGACGGCATCATACCGGTCGATGGCATCGAGCGGTTCCCGAACGCTGAAATAATACTTTATCTTGGGTTCCGTCCCGGAAGGACGCACGGAGACCATGCTTCGGTCGGCCGTAATAAATTGCAGGACGTCACTCTTTTCCATATCAATCGGGGTTACCTTGCCTGTCGTCAGGTCGCGACTCTCTCCTGTCAGATAATCTCTGATGACTGCGACGGAAGAACCGGCGATGACCTTAGGCGGCGCAGTACGCCAATCGACCATCATACGATGTATCTCCTCCTGGCCCTCCTGGCCCTTGCGCACTATCGACACCAACCCTTCTTTATAGAAGCCATATTTTACATAAAGCTCCTTAATTAACTGATAAAGCGTCGTTCCGATACTCTTGGCCCAGGCCGCAGCCTCCGCAGCCAGCGCACACGAGCTGACGCCGTCCTTGTCCCGCACGAAATCCTCAGGCAGGTACCCGAAGCTCTCCTCGCCGCCGCCGATATACTTCTCTCCGAGCGGCTCCTGCCGACGGATGATGCCTGCAATATACTTGAACCCGGTCAGGCAGTCGAATACTTTCACCCCGAAACTTCGGGCCACTTCGGCAACCATCTCGGAGGTCACGATGGTCTTCACGACGAACTGGTGTCCGTCGAGTCTTCCCGTCTCGCTCCAGCGGCGGCAAATATAATAGGTAAGCAGGACGCAGGTCTGATTGCCGTTCAGCAATACGTAATTTCCTTCCTCGTCCGGTACCGCGATACCGATGCGGTCGGCATCGGGGTCGGTGGCGAGAACGATATCGGCCCTCTCCCGCATCCCTTGTTCGATGGCCATACGCATCGTCGTACGCTCCTCCGGGTTGGGAGATTCCACCGTCGGGAAGTTGCCGTCAATCACCATCTGCTCCGCGACGGTACTCACGTCGGTAAAGCCGAACTCACGCAGTGCTTGAGGCACCAGCCTGTAACCACATCCGTGAATGGGTGTATAGACTATCTTCATATCCCGGTTGGCGGCCACCGCCTCCGGCGACAGAGAGAGCGATTTGATGCGCTGGAGATACACCCGGTCGAAAGCCTCGTCCAGTACGGTAATGTTCTCCGGATGCAGGCCGGATTTTATCCGGTCGATGTCGGTAATCGCCGCGACCTCGGCGATAATATTCCGGTCGTGAGGCGCGACCACCTGCGAACCGTCCGTCCAGTAAGCCTTATAACCGTTGTATTCGCGGGGATTGTGCGACGCGGTCACCATCACGCCGCTTTTGCAGCCGAGCTCCCGGATAGCGAAGCTGAGCTCCGGAGTAGGACGGAGCGAGTCGAACAGGAATACCCTGAAACCATTCGATGCAAAGATGTCGGCCACGCGTTCGGCGAACTCGCGGCTGTGGTTGCGACAGTCGTGACTGACAGCCACCTTTATCTCCTCTCCGGCAAATGTCTTGGCGAGGTAATTGGCAAGCCCCTGCGTGGCCATGCCTACCGTGTAGACATTCATCCGGTTCGTTCCCACACCCATGATGCCGCGCAGACCTCCTGTACCAAATTCCAAATCTCTGTAGAAACTTTCGGTAAGCTCCTTTTGATTATTGTCAATCAGATGCTTGACCTGCCTTTTAGTCGCTTCGTCAAAATCCCCTGCAAGCCATTTTTCGGCCCGCAGCAGCACTTGTTCGTCTGCTTTCATACCCATAATCGTCATTGATTTTATTTATGATTCGTATGCCGCTCAATGATATTTTCTATATACAAAATTAGGCGTTTTTTTAGAATTTCTCGCTATCAAACCTTTAAATCCGCCCCCTCCGAGAACCCCCATTTTTCTATAAAAATTAAATCTGAAAACGCAACATGGGGTACGGTTTTTTTAAACATTTTTATAACACACTTTTGTACTCGGAAAAACCACCCCGCACTTATGGTTATCAACAATCCGACATACAGCGATATGTGGCAGAACTGCTTGTCTCGTATCCGGGAGAAGACCTCCCAGGAGGAGTTCATCAAGTGGTTCAAGCCCATCGTGCCGGTCAACTTCGACGGCACCACGCTGCAGTTGCGGGTACCCAACGAAGCGTACGTCTATCACATAGAGAAACACTACATCCCGTTCCTCCGCCCGATAATCTACCAGACTTTCGGACAGAAGACCAAACTCCGCTATTCGATACCCAACCACGAACATCACACACAGCAACCGGCCGCCTATCCGCAGGAAGCAAATACTACGCCGATTTCAAAATATGTGGAACAGACCGATACGGCAAATATAAAAAATCCGTTCGTCATACCGGGTATAAAGAGGATAGTCATCGACTCGCAGCTCAACCCCAACTACACGTTCGATACATTCATCGAAGGCGACTGCAACCGGCTGGCCCGTTCGGCGGGAATGTCCATAGCGGTCAATCCGGGCAGTACGGCCTACAATCCGCTGTACGTATTCGGCGACTCCGGGTTAGGTAAAACGCATGTAGCCCAAGCGATAGGAATGGAGATAAAACAGCGCCACCCGAATCTGCAGGTGCTCTACGTCTCCATGAACAAATTCCAGGCACAATACACATCGGCCGTTCTGAACAAGGAGGTGAACGATTTCATCCACTTCTACCAGATGATAGACGTGCTGATAATCGACGACATACAGGAGCTCTCCGGCAACAAGGAGAGTACGCAGAACGCCTTTTTCAACATTTTCAACCACCTGCAGCTATCCGGCAAGCAGCTTATCCTTACATCGGATAAACGGCCGGTCGAGTTGAAAGACATCAACGACCGGCTACTCACCCGCTTCCGCTGGGGGCTGGCTGCAGAGTTGCTGCCGCCCGATTTCGACACCAAGGTCAAAATCATCAAACACAAGGCGGCCCGGCTCAATGCGGATATTCCGGATGAAGTCATCCATTTTTTCGCCGAGAATATCAATGCCAATATCCGGGAGATAGAGGGTGCCCTCTCTTCACTGGTCGCCAACGCGACATTCCTCGGCAGGAAGATAACCATCACGCTGGCCAAAGAAATTTTGAAAGTGTATGTCAAATTCAACCAAAAGGAGATAACGATAGAACACATCCGTAATATCGTGTGCGACCACCTGAAGATAGACCAGGCGGTTTTCGATTCGACCAAACGCACGCGTGAAGTAGCACAGGCCCGCCAAATAGCCATGTACCTCTGCAAACAGCACACGAAGGCCCCCTTGACAACCATCGGTGCGGCGATAGGCGGCAAGAACCACGCAACGGTATTGCATGCGTGCAAAACCGTCTCCAACCTCATAGAGACCGACAAAGCCTTCAATCAACTGATAGAGGAGATAGAACGCAAGGTGCTGGCCAAATAATACGGCACCTTGTCTTTTAACGCGGCCGGAACAGCGATGTTTCCGGCCTTATCGCTTCATTATTGATATATTTTTCGTACTTTTACCTTTATTAACAACCATTCCGAACCGACAGGGTGGGAAACTTGAAATAAAACGAGTTAATATTTTGATAACAAAACAGATATGGCAGAAAAAAAAGAAGTGAGCGCAGACAAGCTGAAAGTACTCAATGCAGTGCTCGACAAAATAGAGAAGGATTTCGGTAAAGGAGCCGTTATGAGAATGAGCAGCGACAAGGTCGAGGAGGTGGCCGTTATCCCCTCCGGTTCGATTACGCTGGATATGGCCCTCGGGGTGGGAGGCTATCCCAAAGGCCGAGTCGTGGAGATATTCGGCCCCGAATCGTCGGGTAAGACGACCCTGGCGCTGCACGCCATAGCAGAAGCCCAGAAAGCGGGCGGACTGGCTGCCTTTATCGATGCCGAACACGCTTTCGACAGAAGCTATGCCCAGGCGCTCGGAGTAGACGTGGACAATCTGTTGATTTCCCAGCCGGACAACGGCGAACAGGCATTGGAGATAGCCGACAGCCTTATCCGTTCCAGCGCGATAGATATCATCGTAATAGACTCGGTAGCGGCCCTGACACCCAAAGCGGAGATAGAGGGCGACATGGGAGAATCCAAAATGGGACTCCAGGCCCGGTTGATGTCGCAGGCACTCCGAAAACTGACCGCGAGCATCAGCAAGACCAAAACGGTCTGCATCTTCATCAACCAGCTCCGCGACAAGATAGGCGTGGTATATGGCAATCCGGAAACGACCACCGGCGGCAATGCACTGAAATTCTATGCCAGTGTCCGCATCGATATCCGCAAAGCCTCCAGCATCAAGGACGGTGAAGAGCAGCTCGGTGCAAGAGCCAAAGTCAAAGTCGTCAAGAACAAGGTGGCTCCGCCTTTCCGCCGCGCCGAATTCGACATCATGTACGGCGAAGGTATCTCCAAAGTAGGGGAGATAGTAGACCTCGGCGTTGATTTCGACGTAATCAAAAAAAGCGGTTCGTGGTATTCTTACGGCGACAGGCGACTCGCACAGGGCCGTGACGCCGTCAAGGATTTGCTGACGGCCGACGAACCGTTGATGGAAGAAATCGAGGGCAAAGTGCGCGAAGCCATGAAAGAAGCACGCAACGCCCCGAAGAAATAGGTTGCCGCCTCCGGCAAACGCCCCATGCGTTCCGCTGGCTTCCGAACCAATCAAACCGTATCTGCCTATGGCAACAGCTGGCTACTCCGAAGAACACGAAATAATCATTACGGACCGTTTCAACGACCTTCTCTCATCCTGCTCGAAAATAGTCAAGAAGGAGGAGGACTGGGAGTTGATACGCAAGGCTTTCTTCCTCGCAAAGGAGGCCCATAAGGGGGTATTGCGCCGCAGCGGGGAACCCTATATACTGCACCCCCTCGCCGTCGCCAAAATCGTAGTGGAGGAGATAGGGCTGGGCGTAAAATCCGTGGCGGCCGCTCTTCTGCACGACGTAGTGGAGGATACGGCCTACACGGTGGAGGAAATCGATACCATTTTCGGAGAGAAGATTGCCTACATGGTGGACGGCCTGACCAAAATGGCCGGGGTAGTGAACACGGACACCTCCAAACAGGCCGCCTATTTCCGCAAAGTGCTGCTGACGCTGTCGGACGATGTGAGGGTCATCCTCATCAAGATAGCCGACCGGCTGCATAACATGCGGACAATGGCCTCCATGCCGCGCGACAAGCAGGTGAAGATATCGAGCGAAACCCTCTATCTGTTCGCTCCGCTGGCCTACCGACTTGGTCTGTATGCCATCAAAACCGAGTTGGAAGACTTGAGCCTGCGCTACCGGTATCCGGAACAATACTTCGAGATTGTCCGGAAACTGGACGAGACGGAGCCAGACAGAAACGAATTCATAAACCGTTTCATCGCCCCCATCAGGCAGCGCCTCACCGAGAGCGGCATCGACTTTACGATAGCAGGACGCGTCAAAAGCATCTTCTCCATCTGGTCGAAGATGCAGCGGAAAGGAATTTCCTTCGAAGACGTTTACGACCTCTTCGCCATCCGCATCGTATTCAAGCCCACGGAACTCATTCCCGAAAAATCGCAGTGCTGGCACATCTACTCCCTCATCACGGACATCTACGCTCCGAAGCCGGACCGCATCCGCGACTGGGTAAACTTTCCGAAAGCCAACGGCTACGAAGCGCTGCATGCTACAGTCATGGGGCCGGACGGTATCTGGGCCGAAGTGCAGATACGCTCCGAACGCATGGAAGAGATAGCCGAACGGGGATTCGCCGCCCATTGGAAATACAAACAGGCTCACAGCAGCGAAGACGAATTCGACAAATGGCTTAAAGAGGTGAGGAATGCACTGAAGGGACCTACCGAAGATGCGGTAGAGTTTCTCGACAATGTACGCCTCACCTTATATACCAATGAAATCGTCGTTTTCACCCCCAAAGGAGAACCCCGAAAGATGCCGCAGGGTGCGACGGTACTGGATTTCGCCTACAATATCCATACGAATGTGGGGAACAAGGCAATCGGCGCCAAAGTGAACCACAAGATAGAGTCCATCTTCGAGACGCTGAAAAACGGCGACCAGATAGAGATTATCACCTCCGACAATTCGCGGCCCAATCTCGAATGGCTCGACCATGTGACTACGGCGAAAGCCAAACAATCCATCACTACCTACCTGAAACGTTCGCGGGAAAACAACATCGAACGGGGTATCGAACTGTTCGACCGACGCATGGAGGAGTTCGGCATCACTCCCAGCGCACGCGTTTTCCGGAAAATATTGCCTGCCTACGAATGCAGCAACAAGGATGAATTTTATAGCAAGCTGGGGTCCGGCATCATCAATCTCGACGGTGTAGATAAAGTTCTGCGTCAAAATTCGATGAGCAAGGTGCTGAAGTTTTGGGACATTCAGCTCACCAAGCCCTTCAAGTCCGACAAACAGGATACATTGCTTGTCGGAAATTCGGATACGAAAGACGGCAATACGCCGAAATTTGTCATCGCAGAAGGGTGCAATCCCATTCCGGGCGACGATATCGTAGGATACAGAACCCCCGGCACGAATACCATCGTAGTTCATAAAGCCGGCTGCGAAGACATTACCCGCCTGGCCGCCCAGCATGGGGAGAATATCATCACCAGCATCAAATGGTCGAGCTACAAAGCCGAATCCTACCTGGCGGAAATAGAGGTCCGGGGCATAGACAGAGTAGGGATATTGGTAGACCTTTCACAGGTCATCACCCTGGAACTCGGCATCAACATCCGTGAACTCGCCATACAGAGTCATGACGGTATTTTTGAGGGCAAAATAAGCGTTTACGTAAAAGATACCGAAAATTTGAATGCCTTGCTGGATAGGGTAGGCAGTATAAAAGGCATCGAAAAAGTGAAGCGAACGCTATAATTACATTTGTAACAACATATATTTTACCACACTTATGGAAGATTTTGTTTACGTGATAGTATTACTGCTAATATCTGCAATTCCGGCGATACAGAAAGGAATACAAAAGAAAAGCAAGCTGAAAAAAAAGAGGATGTCCACATCGGATGACATTACAAATGTAATTAAACCGGATTCTGCTATCAGTCTCACTTTCTCACCGGAACAGCCTGAACAGACAAAGACAACAACGGCAGTCGACGGACGGCCTATTTATCAACATCCCCGCCGTCAAAACGAATCGACGCTCTGTCAGCTTTCCGAAATACCGCTTGAACCGGAACAAACGGAGCAAACCGACGCAGTATGGGAGGATTTCGATTTACGGAAAGCCGTTGTCTATTCGGAGATATTGCGTCCCAAATTCTGATACTTCAATTTATTTCTGCAATATGGCTACTATTTTTACAAAAATCATTAACGGAGAGATTCCCAGCTATAAGATAGCCGAGGATGATAAGCATTACGCATTTCTGGACATCAATCCTGTTGTCGAAGGTCATACGCTGGTAGTGCCTAAAAAAGAGAATGATTACCTTTTTAATTTGGAAGATGACGAGTTGGCAGACCTGATGGTATTTGCCAAGAAAGTCGCCCGTAAGCTGGAAACAAAAATCGACTGCAAAAGGATTGCCGTTACGGTCATCGGACTGGAAGTCCCCCATGCCCACATCCATCTTCTCCCAATCACTAAGGAGAGCGATATCGATTTTAAACACAAACAGCATCCTTCCCAAGAAGAATTGAAAGCCGTAGCCGACAAAATCAACGCATAAAAAGGTACCCGAAAACTTCTATTTATAGAGCGAATGAAAAGGGGAGGACAGGGTACTTGTCCTCCTTTTTTTATCTCTTTTACATCTCTCTGTGACTCTTTTTACATCATTATTAATTACAATTGTAATTGCTATTTCTATAAAATAAATTACAACTATTCATATCCTTGCAACATCCAAACTTTCGCAGTTACCTGCCATAACATCCATTGAATTATAACACATAAAACACTAATAATCAAGACATAATTAACTAATACATCAATTAATAATTAATATTGATTCTGGACATATGCGTCCCGAATAACCATAAAATACATGACTTCACATATATATAATATATAATAATATCATTATCAGTAAATTATTGCACGCAAATTAAATATGAATTTCATATAAACAGGAAAGAAATATGGCAGAGAATACCCATTGTCTCCGGGTATATTCAGACAGAATCAGCAAGGGAAAACCACGAAAACGCTTTGATATTACTCCTGTAATTTATATTTTTGTAAAAACAGATACTATGAAAGAGCGCATAGAGAGGATTTTAAAAGAGAAGTCGTTATCGTCGAATAAACTGGCCGAGATGCTTGAAGTTCAGCCTTCCGGCATCTCCCATATCCTTTCCGGGCGCAACAAACCGAGCATGGATTTTATAACCAAATTGCTGACCGTATTTCCCGACATCTCTCCGGATTGGTTCATCCTTGGTAAAGGCGACATGTACCGCACTGCAACAAACCCGACGCAACCTGCCGTCTCGGTTACTGCTGCACCGCCTGTTAGTATTTCCGATGCCTCTCAGCCCTCAGCCATCCGGCCGACGCCCCAGATAGCGGAACAGGATTTATTTTCTGCAGCTCCGGCAACGCAATCCCGGCAATCTTCCGACCGTAACTTTTCCGACAGTACCTCCGGCCAATCTGCCAAAAAAGCGATTCGAAAAGTGATGATATTCTTTTCCGACCACACGGTTGAATCGTTTGACTACTGCAACAACGAATAATCCTCATAATATTTAGATAGAATCTATGAAATATAATTTATATTATGTTAAGTAATGTAGGGGATTGCCCGGAATAAACTAAAATACCAACCCCCTTCCGATAACATTTTGCCTGCTAACGGTACCGAAGCGGGTCGAGGCACAACATATCGCGACGTCCCAGATTTACGCCAAAATCACCAACGACAAGATAAAGCGGGACATGAAGAATTCGCAGGCAAGGAATCGGCAGCAACTTCCGGATGGTGGCGTAAACAGGAAACCGATGCTTCTTGCAAGATTCTACAGTAACGAATGACAACGGATGCTATACAGACGGGTTCATGAAGAACCGAATTACGGCAAGTTTTATTGGAAAATTCCGCTGGGTATCGGAAGATAAATTCGTCAATCCGGAGGATTTCTTACGATATTGCCCGGAGAAGAAAACACAGTAGTATTTGATGGTATGACTTTCGCAGACCCTTTCGAGTGATTGAATGCAAGCAAATATTTGCTGGTCAAGAACGAAAAGTTTTTGATAATGGAGGAGATGATAGTTTGCTAAATATGGAAACCTATACGCTCACGTCGGCGAGCGATACCGTCCGCCATTACGAATATATCTTTACCGAAGACTTTTTCAACAACGGCAAGCCGATAGAATAACAGCACACACCCTATCAAACGCATACATACGAAATGATGCGGCGCGGTCTGAAAAAGCAGCGGCAGATTTCCGTATTTTACATGAACTTTTGCTATATTTGTTTCAACCGAATCGCACCTGCGACCGCACACCGACTGCCGGCCGAAGACCGCATTCGATTGTTAGCGAATATATTGTGTATATTTGAGTCAGCCGAATCATGGTGCGACTGCAGGTTCCGTTGTCCGGGGCACGCATTCGGTCGTTGTCGAATAAAGTTTTCTTCATTGGAATTGTATCGGGAAATAAACGTGACACTGAAAAAACACATATCGATTACAGGATTGATAACGGCAATAATCTTGTTGTCAAGCTGTAACAGTCAAAAAAACGCCTCGGAGACGGTGTTCACCGCTTCCATATCGCCCATAAAGTATCTGGTAGAGTACATCACCTGCGGAGACTTTCGGGTAGAAGTACTCGTTCCGGACGGTGCGAGCCCCGAATCCTACTCCCCTTCTGCGTCGCAAATAGTTCACGTGGAAGACTCCAGACTCATATTCACCAGCGGGCTGCTCGACTTCGAGCAGGAGCTCATTGCCCGCCTCCCGATAAACAAAGAGGCAATCGTCGATTTAAGCCGACATATCGACATCAAGAAAGGGTCATGCAGCCACTCACACGACGCGACAGGCCACGGCCACGGTGTCGACCCCCATATATGGACTTCGCCCGAACAACTGAAAATCATGGCGGCCGATACGTACGAAGCCGTCCACCGTCTGTTTCCCGACTCGACACGATACAGCCAGGCTTATGAGACTTTAAAAGAAAAACTGGATGCGGCCTCACGGGAAATCCGGGAAAAGGTGGCCGCCTCCCCTACCCGTTCATTCATCATCTACCATCCCGCACTGACCTATTACGCCGACGATTACGGCTTAACTCAAATACCGCTTGAAAACGAGGGGAAGGAACCGTCGGCCGTACAGATGGAGAGCATTATCCGCAAAGCCCATGAACAGGGCATCAAAGTCGTTCTTTATCAGAAACAGTTCCCGCTGACCGTAGTCTCCACAGCGGCGACCGACATAGGTGCCGTCCCGATTGAGATTGACCCGCTGAAGGAGGACATTATCAGCGAGATACTGCGCATCACCGATATTATCACCGCTCATGAAACTGGTGTCGCTCCATAATGTATCGGTGTCGTACGAAGGCATTCCGGCGCTTCGTAACGTGACGCTCGACCTTTTCTCCGATGACTTCACCGGTATCATCGGGCCCAACGGCGGCGGAAAAACGACTCTGGTAAAGGCTATACTGGGCATGGTACCCTATTCGGGACGCATCGAATTCGCGGACGGAATAAGCATACACGACGGCACTATCGGCTACCTACCCCAACAAAATAATTTCGACAGACAATTTCCCATATCAGTCGCGGAGGTGGTATACAGCGGTTTGCAGTCGCGCAAACGGCTTGTTTTCCGTATCTCCTCCGACGAACGGAAAAAAGCCGACGAACTGATGGCCATGGCAGGCATTGCACCGCTCTCCAGAAAACCCATCGGAGCGATATCCGGCGGCGAAATGCAAAGAGCCCTACTCTGTCGGGCACTGATTTCCGACCCGAAACTGCTCATTCTGGACGAACCGACCAATTTTGTCGATAACAAATTTGAAAAGGAACTGTACGAAATACTGGCCTCTCTCAATGACCGCATGGCTATCGTCATGGTGTCGCATGACCTGGGGACGATAACAAGTTACGTCAAGAGCATCGTTTGCGTCAACCGCACGGTACACCGACACAACACGAATAATATTACCCCCGAACAGTTGGCCAATTACAACTGTCCTATCCAACTGATAACGCACGGCGATGTTCCCCATACCGTACTGAAAAGGCACTAAAACACCGAAAAGACTGTTTGCCTCCAGTACGACAAAGTCCTCTATAATATTCCCAGAAAGCAGATTACAAGAACCCACATACCCTGCTTATTAGGTTATTCTGCGGCAAAGATTTTGTACTTGAAAAAGGATTCTGACAGGTTCATTACCTATCTGTTTATTCCTGCGTATCAGAAACTCCTACGGTCTGCTTGCGGCTGTTCTGCCTACCCTATCACTGCCCCCCCCCCTTCAGCGCCTCATAAGTACACGGCCCCCTTCCAATTCAATCCACTTTGATTTGTGTTCCGGAAACAGACATAGCTCCTAAAAAGACAAAAAGTAAAACACCAACTCAGAAAAGCCCTATACGATTTCTTCTCGGAGTTGGTGCTGAAAACAAATTCTCCACCGATACACTTTCTGAGAAATACCCGTCAAGCCCCCTCGACTGTATTTCCCATGGTCGGTAAGAAAGAACCTTTTCCGGAAAATTTCCGGAAAAGGTTTCCTTTTATTTCTCATTGACCACTTTGCTCAGTTTATCGAACAAGCCGTCGATACGTTCCATCAGTTCGTTGCGAAGGAAAGCATAATGTTTTTTCACAAGGGATTTGTTGTGTTTCTCGGCCGGATGGTTCGCCATCTCGTAAAATTCGTTACGGGCATCCACCGCCTCTTCCATCACCGCCACGATAGCATCACGGCGTTCCGAATGGAAATACAGGGCCAGATAACAGTCGTACACCACCTCGCTTACAAGGTAATCTATATCTTTTTTTACTCTTCTCAAACTTGCCATTGCGGATAAATCAATTTAACGGTTATACAATAAGCTATTATTGAAAATATAGGAACATATTCAATGAAAACCGAAAGCGACTGTCGGACGACAAGCCCGTCCCACGGCCTAACGTGATTCATTTGAGACAAATATAGGAATTTATTCCGTCTCTTTCAATGCCTCGGCCAGAAAATCTATCAGGTCGGCACTGTTCATACCCTCCATGCCGTAATACTCCGCAGCCTTATCTCCGGCCACCCCGTGCAGGAATACACCCAATACCGCCGCCACATCCGGCTCATACCCGCGGGCAAGTAATCCGGTGAGAAATCCGGTCAGCACATCACCGCTTCCACCCTTGGCCATCCCGCCGTTTCCGGTAGAGTTGAATACTACGCACTTTCCTCGGTTGAAAACGGCTGAATTGGGTCCTTTCACGACGACAACGCTGTCGAGCCGGGCGGCCAGCCCATTCGCCCTCTCCAGCATCTCCTCCTCGTCCCGCCATGTTCCCACCAATCTGCGCAGTTCCCCCAAATGGGGCGTCAATATCGTTCCTGCAGGAACTAACCGCTGCAATCCGGTATGCCGGGAAAGCATATTCAACGCATCGGCATCTATCACCATCCGAACCTTACGGGTACGACACCACTCCAACAGACACTCCAGCGCTTCCACCGTCCGGGAATCCTGTCCCAATCCGCATCCGATACCCACTGCCGTATAACGTGTCATGTCGGCAGGCAGTTCCGTAAAACAGTCGGCCGTATCCAGACTGACCATGGCCGACGGAAAATTCGCTTCGACCGGAAAACGTTCGCTTTCCGGCAGATGCACCGTCACCAATCCGCAACCAGAACGCAGAGCGGCTCCTGCGGAAAGCACGGCCGCCCCCGGCATTCCCCTCGAACCGCAGACCAACAAGGCATGCCCATACATGCCTTTATGGGCATCTTCCACCCGCGGCTTCACCAACGCCCTGACTTCATCCCATGTAACATACCCGAATCCCCATCCGGAGCGCTCGGCAAACGCTTCACTGACTCCCGGCGGAAGGAACATGATTTCACCCTTTACCATAATTCTATAACATATTGCACAACGGCCAGCGCTCCCTTTTGGCATTTGGATAAAAGCGGCGGGGCCTGGAAGCCCCGCCGCTTTTATCCAAAATACACAGACTGCTAACCGAAGTTATCATACATGATATTCTCCTTCGGTACTCCAAGGTTGTCGAGCATTTTCTCTACGGCAGCGGTCATCGGACCGGGACCACAGATATAATACTCGATATCCTCCGGCGCATCGTGATACTTCAGGTAGTTATCATAAATGACCTGATGAATGAATCCCGTATAACCGGTCCAGTTATCCTCCGGTTTGGGTTCCGAAAGCGCCACCTCGTAACGGAAATTCTCGTGTTCACGCGCTATCTCCTCGAACTGTTCTTCGTAGAATATCTCCCGTTTGCTACGGGCACCGTACCAGAACGTCACAGGAACGGTTGTCTTCTTGGTAAGGAACAGGTCGAAAATATGCGAACGCATGGGAGCCATACCGGCACCGCCGCCGATAAACATCTTTTCGTTCGGCGTATCCTTCACGAAGAACTCACCGTACGGACCGGATATCGTAATCTTGTCACCGGGTTTAAGCGAATAGATATAAGAAGAACATATACCGGGATTTACATTCATGAAAGCACCCGCAGCCCTATCCCACGGCGGCGTTGCGATACGGATGTTCAGCATGATGATATTACCCTCGGCCGGATGGTTGGCCATCGAATAGGCCCGGAACGTCGGTTCCGGATTCTTGGCTACCAGCCCCCACATCTTGTTCTTATTCCAATCCTCGTGATACTCTTCGTCGATGTCGAAATCCGAGAACTTGATGGCGTCGTATTTCGGAACATCTATCTGAATATAGCCGCCGCTGCGGAAGTTCAGGTTCTCACCGGCCGGAAGCTTCACCACGAACTCCTTGATGAACGTGGCCACATTGTGGTTCGAAACCACCTCGCATTCCCACTTCTTCACGCCGAGCACGGCTTCGCTGACATGTATCTTGAGGTTGTCCTTCACCTTCACCTGACAGCCGAGCCTCCAATGTTCCTTTTGCTGGCGACGGGAGAAGAAGCCCGTTTCGGTAGGCAGTATTTCACCTCCGCCCTCCAATACCTGGCACTTGCACATTCCGCAGGTACCCTGTCCGCCGCAGGCGGACGGCAGATAAATATTCTGGGCAGCAAGCGTCGCAAGAAGCGATTCGCCGGTCGAAGCCGTGAGCACCCTCTCGCCGTCGTTGATATCTATGGTGACCTCGCCCGAGGTCGTCAGTTTGGCCTTGGCGAACAACAGCAGTACGACGAGCAACAGTACGATTATCAATGCCGCCACTACCGCGATTATAATAGAGTTCATCATAATCCACTAACCTGTTTAATTGATTTGAATACCGAGGAACGACATGAATGCGATACCCATGAGCCCCGTAATGATGAAAGCGATACCCGGCCCTCTGAGCGGTGCGGGTATATTGGAATAGCTTATCTTTTCACGGATAGCAGCCATCATCAGTATGGCGAGCCACCAGCCGATACCGGAACCGAGTCCGTACGAAGCGGCTTCGCCCACGTTCAGGAACTCCCGCTGCTGCATGAAGAGCGAACCACCCATGATGGCACAGTTCACGGCTATCAACGGCAGGAAGATACCGAGCGAGTTATAGAGCGAAGGGCTGAACCTCTCCACAACCATCTCGACGAGCTGCACGAATGAAGCGATAACAGCGATGAAGACGATGAACGAAAGGAAACTCAAATCCACATCGGCCAGTTTCGGACTAATCCATGCCAAAGCGCCCGGCTGCAGCAGGAACTCGTCTATCAGGTAGTTCAGGGGTACGGTGATGAACATGACGAACGTCACGGCAGCACCCAGTCCCAAAGCCGTTTTCACATTCTTGCTTACGGCGATGTAGGAACACATGCCGAAGAAGTAGGCGAAAACCATGTTGTCGATAAATATCGACCTTATAAATATATTAAATATACTCTCCATACCCCTACTTTTCTATCAAATCCCTGTTTTTACTGCGGTGTATCCAGATAATGACGCCCACGAGGATAAGGGCCATGGGCGGCAGCAGCATGAGGCTGTTGTTCATGTAGCCATGCAGATAGGCGCTCTCGGGAATTATCCTGTATCCCCAAAGCGTGCCTGCTCCGAACAGTTCCCTGACGAACGCGATGACAATCAGAATGAGTCCGTACCCTAAACCGTTGCCGATACCGTCGAGGAACGACGGCCAGGGCTTGTTGCTCAGCGCGAACGCCTCCACGCGGCCCATGATGATACAGTTGGTGATTATCAGTCCGACGAATACGGAGAGCTGTTTGCTGACGTCATAGACGTAGGCTTTGAGCACCTGGTCTACGAGAATTACCAGCGTGGCAATCACAACGAGCTGCACGATGATTCGGATACGGTTGGGCAGCCCCTTGCGCAGAAGCGACATGACAAGGTTGGAAAAGGCGGTCACGACCGTAACGGACACCGCCATTACGAATGCGGGTTTCAGTTTCGCCGTCACGGCCAGCGAAGAGCAGATACCGAGTATCTGTACGATGACCGGGTTGTTCAGGTTCAACGGCCCCCACAGTAATTTGAAGTTCTTCGAAGAGAACATGGACGCTTTATCTTTACTCATGGTTTTCAACTGTTATATCGGTTAAGCTGACCTGTTTCAACTCCGGCTGCGCCGCGGCGGCCTGCTGCTTGCGTATCAGCGGGAGGTAGGCCTCCAGGCAGTTCCGGAGCATACTTTCGACACCGCGGCTGGTGATGGTTCCGCCCGATATCGCATCCACGGCATGGTCGTTCCCGGCCGAAGCACCGGCCCCTTTGAGCACCGCTATTCCGGTAAACTCCTCGCCGTCGAATATGGTCTTGCCGATGAACTGTCCTGAAAATGCGGGAGTGGTGATTTCCGCACCGAGTCCGGGAGTCTCGCCCTGATGGTCGAAAACCGCACCGCGGATGGTATCCCAATCGCTTCCGAGGGCGATATATCCCCATATCGGTCCCCAAAGCCCCGCGCCGTACACGGCGAGTACATTCAGCACGGTACCGTCGTCCAGCCTGGCAACAAAGACGGGCAGTTGCCTTTCTGCCTGCGGTTTGGCATATTCGTCCTTCAGCTTGTCAAGCAGACCGAACGCCGCCGCACCTTCCACACGGTCGCCTTCGCCGTTCACCACATAGCTGTCCGTAATGTATCTCTCGTACTCCTGTTCGATGTATTTGGTCTTGTCTTTCACTTTGTCGGCATCACCGCCCAAACCGATGGTAGAGAGGATGGCCCCCTGTTTCTCAACGGCAATGTTGGCCTGCTGCCGGCTTTTCAGTGCCATGGAGGCCACCGAAAGAAGCACCGCCACGATGATTATCATCACCGAAGCATATATGATAATATAAACGTTGCTGTTCTTATTCATGGCCGCACTACTGTTTAACTGTTTTCAAACGTTTTTTCCTGTTACGGACATTGGCCTGTACCACATAGTAATCCACGAGCGGCGCCAGAGCGTTCACGAAGAGTATCGAAAGCATCATGCCCTCCGGATAACCGGGGTTCACCACCCTGATGAGCACGGTCAGCATACCGATGATAAGTCCCGTGATTATCTTGCCCGCATTGGTCTGGCTGGAGGTCACCGGGTCGGTAGCCATAAAGACCGCACCGAAAGCGAAACCGCCCAGCAGCAGATGGTAGTAGGCGGGCATCTCCATGTAGGCATTGCCGTCCACGAGATTGAATATCCACCCCATAATGAGGCCGCCTGCAAAAACGCTCAGCATCGTTCTCCAGCTCGCCACTCCCGTGTAAAGGAGTATCGCAGCGCCTATGAGGATACAGAAAGTGGAAACCTCGCCGATACTGCCGGGAATGAAGCCCCAGAACCAGTCGCACGGCGTCGTACCTCCGAAGTCTAGCGTAGAGGCACCGGCCGAAACGCTGTCATTGATGTACCCGAGCGGCGTAGCGCCGGAGAACCCGTCGGCATACGCCCCCCCCTTGGAGAAACCGCGAATCCACACCTGTTCGCCGGAAATCTTCGGCGTATAGGCAAAGAAGACGAATGCACGCGCCAGCAGGGCCGGGTTGAAGACGTTCATGCCCGTTCCGCCGAACACTTCTTTGCCGAACACCACCGAGAATGCGACGGCAAGCGCCAGTATCCACAGCGGGATGTCGATAGGCATTATCATCGGGATGAGCAGACCGGTGACGAGAAATCCTTCGTTCACCTCCTCGCCCTTATGCTGTGCGACTGCGAACTCGATACCGAGCCCGACGATATACGAAACGAGTATCATCGGCAGCATACGCACGAATCCGTACCACCAGCATTTGAACCACATCGCCTGCGATACGGGGTCGGCTATGGCAGCGAAGTGCTGGTAACCGACATTATACATGCCGAACAACAGGGCGGGCAACAGGGCGATAATGACGATTATCATCGTACGCTTCAAGTCGTTCGCATCGCGTATATGACTTCCCCTGCGGGTCACCGTATTCGGAACGAACAGGAACGTTTCAAACGCATCGAACGTAGAGTGCAGGAAACCGAACTTTCCGCCCTTGGAGAACGCCGGTTTGTATTTGTCTACGATTTTTCTCAGTTGTTTCTCCATATCCTTAGCTCAGCTCTTTAATCATCAAATTGATACCGTCCGCAATGACCGCCTGCATCTCCGTCTTGGAGGGGTCTACGAATTCGCAGAGCGCGAAATCTTCCGGAAGCACCTCGTAGATACCGAGATTCTCCATCTTGTCGATATCTCCGGCCATGCAGGCCTTAAGCAGATAAATCGGATAGATGTTCATCGGCAGATAGCGGTCGTAGAGCCCGGTCACCACCAATGCACGCCTGCCTCCATTCAGGTTGGTATCGAGGTCATACCTTTTCTTGGGCATGAGCCACGAGAAGTAGCTGCGGGAAACCGAAAACTTGTCTAAGCGCGGAGCTATCCACCCCAGCAATTCGTACTTATCGCCTTCGGGTATCATGGTTATCTGGTTATGGTAGACATCCAGATAGCCGTCGCCGTCGGTCTTCGTTCCGGTCAGTACGTTGCCGCAAATGATACGGAAACTCTCCCCGGCCCGCTGGTGCTTCACCCCTGCCGCCATGACCGGCTGCACGACCGAAGTACCCGCTATGACCGAAACATACTTGGGTTCGGTCACCTCGGAACCCGTCACGGCGATAACCTTCCGCATATCGACCGTTCCCGTATTGAACAGACGACCGATGACGGCCACGTTCTGTATATCCACCGTCCACACCGTTTCGCCCTTGTTGATGGGCGATACATGGTGTATCTGCACGCCCACATTGCCAACCGGATGCGGCCCTTCAAAAAGGTGCTGGGCGGCATTCGTCAAGCGGTTGAGCACACCGTTCTCGCCGTTGCGCAGGCCGAGGTGCACTTCGCCGTCGGTCAGTTTCTTCAGCGCCTCGATGCCCGCAACCAGGTTGTCGTACTCGTCTTTCAGCACGAAGTTCATATCGGGTGCGAGAGGAGCGGAATCGAATCCGGAGATAAAAACGGCTTTCGGCCGGTCACCCGGGTTTGCTATCGTCCCGTAGGGACGCTGAATAATAAGAGGCCAAAGCCCGCTTTGCAGCAAGACCTCGGTGATTTTCTCCGGAGTGGATTTAGCCGGAACGGGGGCCTGGAATTTCTCGTATTCGACAACCGGGTCGGCATCGATTACCACAGACATTATCCTGCGTTTTTCGCCGCGGCGGACAGCCGACACGGTACCGCTCACCGGCGAGGTGAAGAGTATCTGCGGACGCGCCTTGTCGAAAAACAGAGGGGTACCCGCTTTCACTCTGGCACCCTCCGAAACGAGCAGTTTCGGCGTGATGCGCGGAAAGCTATCCGGAACGACGGCATAGGTGGAGCCGACGGGCATCTGGACCACTGTCTTCTCCGCTTCGCCTACCAACCGGATGTCGAGACCACGTTTCAGTTTTATGACTTTCGACATACTATGATTTATTGATATGAGTGTTTCGGAACAATTGCTTACAAGTCTGTACGTTTGTGCCGGGAAACCAATACCCCGAAAAAAATCCACGGCAAATTTACGTTTATTTTCCCGGATTGATAACTTTAATGTGAATTTTTTCACACAATAATTCGGCACCTTTCCGAAATACCCTCACTCCGCCATTTCGACACACACAATAAACCTATACAAATCAATCAATTAAAACATAAAAACCAAAAGCAAAACAACTGTTTCCGACAGCCGGACAAGCACAAAACCGTATCTTCGCCCCGATTTTTCGTACCTTTGTTCGGCATATGATACCCTACACGAATATCCACACGCATCGCCCTCCCACTCTGGAGCCGAAAGAGTGCATCGGCATCTCCTCTTTCCGTTTGGGATACGACAGCGTATTGCCTCCGGCCCCCTTTTCCGCCGGTATTCATCCGTGGGATGCGACGGAGGCATACCACCGGCTCCCCGAGCTGCTGCAGCAACTGAAACGATGCGGAGCGGCGGCCGTCGGAGAAATCGGACTCGACCATGCTTCCGGCCGGAGGAACGAATCATGTCAGACAACAGTCCTGACTGCCCAACTGCAAAGCGCTTCGGCGCTCCGTCTTCCGGTCATCATCCACTGTGTCAAAGCTTTCGAGCTACTGATGGAACTTTTGGCCGCATACTCGCTGCCCGCCGTCATTTTCCATGGCTATACAGGCAGTCCGCAGCAGACCGAAAGGCTTTTCGCCGCCGGATATTACCTCTCGGTCGGACCGATATCGCTGCGGTCGCCCAAAACGGAAGCATCGCTCCGGGAAGCGCCTCTCCATCGTCTTTTCATCGAAACAGACGACAGCGACGTCCCGATAGAGCAGATGTACACTGCCGTCGGCGCCCTCCTCAATATACCCGTACCTGAACTGAAAGCAGACATATATCAAAACTTTAAAACAGTTTTTCCCGATTATGGAGTGGCTTGAAAGAACGGAATTGCTACTGGGCAGGGCAAAACTCGACAGGTTGCGGCAGGCCAACGTACTGATAGTCGGCCTTGGCGGCGTAGGAGCCTATGCGGCCGAGATGATATGCCGAGCCGGCGTGGACAGCATGACCATCGCGGATGCCGATACGGTAAGCGCCAGCAATATCAACCGGCAGCTCGTCGCCCTTACTTCGACCATCGGCCAAGCCAAAACGTCGGTACTCGCTCAGCGTCTGCTCGATATCAATCCCGATTTACAGCTTCGTACGGTCGGCGGATTCATCAAGGACGAAGCGACCTACACCCTGCTTGACAGCGAGCCCTACACATACGTCGTCGACGCGATAGATACGCTCTCCCCGAAGGCGCATCTAATAAAAGGATGTCTTGACCGCGGCATTCCGGTAGTAAGTTCCATGGGGGCAGGAGCGAAGACCGACCCGACTAAAGTGGAAATAGAGGATATAGCACGTACCCACCACTGTCCCCTGGCCCACATGCTGCGCAAAAGGTTGCACAAAATGGGAATTCACACGGGTTTCCAAGCCGTCTTTTCGGCCGAGAAAATCCGGGAAGGGGCGATGATAATAGATGAACAGACCAACAAAAAATCCAACACGGGCACCATCTCCTACATGCCGGCCGTTTTCGGCTGCTGCTGTGCATCGGTGGTTATCCGCGACCTTATAGGAGAATTGAGATAACAAAATACAAACGATTCATTATGGCGAATATAGTTTTTCTGGACGAATACAGTCTGAACGATGCGGACCTGAACGGCATCCGGGCTTTGGGTAACTACACCGGCTACGAATTCACCGCACCGGAACAGGTTCTCGAACGTGCGGCGAATGCCGATATTCTGATTGTGAACAAGGTGAAACTTACGGCAGACATCATCGGCAACCTGCCGAAACTCCGGCTCATCTGCGAAGCGGCCACCGGGGTGGACAACATCGACGTGCAGGCCGCCGCCGCACGCGGTATTCCCGTGAAAAATGCCAAAGGATACTCCACCCACTCCGTTGCGGAAGCCACGCTCGGAGGCGCGATAGCCATGCTGCGCGAAATCGTCTATTACGACGGTTTCGTCAAACAGGGCGAATACTCCTCCTCTCCGCGGCTCTTCAACTACGACCGTCCCACCCGACAACTGTACGGCCGCAAATGGGGTATCGTCGGGCTCGGAGCCATCGGTCATGCCGTGGCGGAACTCGCCGGCGCTTTCGGATGCGAAGTGGCCTACCATTCGGTATCGGGGAATAAGCGGGCGGAGAAATACCCCGAAATGGAATTAATGGAACTATTGAAGTGGGCGGATATTCTGTCCATACACTCACCGCTTAACGAACGGACACGAGGACTTATCGGCATGGCGGAACTTCGTTGCATGAAACCGACGGCCATCCTCGTCAACGTCGCCCGCGGCGGCATCGTCGACGAACAGGCGCTCGCCGATGCACTCGACGGCGGCATCCTCTGCGGGGCCGTGGTGGATGTATTCTCGCAGGAACCGATACCGGCCGACAATCCCCTGCTCAAAATAAAAGACCCTTACCGGCTGCTGCTCTCTCCTCACAATGCCTGGTCGGCGCAAGAGTCCATCGACAACCTCGTACAGGCAATCGTAGAGAATATCCAAACATTCCTCAAAGCGGCATAACTGTCAGCCGGATGCAAATCACGTCAGACACAGAGGGGGCACTCCGCGTGAAGTGCCCCCTCTGCTTTAGTTCTTAACTATCGTTTACTTGAAGCTAACGAGCGCTTTTCCTGTCATCTCCTTCGGCTGCGGAAGTCCCATCAGCGCAAGGACGGTCGGAGCGACATCCGCAAGTACGCCATCGCCCACCGACGCCACCCTGTCCGACACGACGATAATCGGCACCGGATTGAGAGAATGGGCCGTATTGGGCGAACCGTCCGGGTTAATCGCATTGTCGGCATTGCCGTGGTCTGCGATGACGACCACCTCGTAACCGTTTCTCTTGGCAGCCTCTATCACTTCACCGGCACACTCGTCCACCGCCTTGACCGCTTTGGTTATCGCATCGTACACGCCCGTATGGCCCACCATGTCGCCATTGGCGAAATTGAGGGCGATGAAATCGAAACGCCCCGACGATAGAGCCCCTACCAGCGCATCCTTCACTTCATAGGCACTCATCTCCGGCTTGAGGTCATAGGTCGCCACCTTGGGAGAAGGAATCAGAATACGCTCCTCATTGGCGAACTTCTCCTCGCGGCCACCGTTCAAAAAGAACGTGACGTGGGCATATTTCTCCGTTTCGGCAATACGCAGCTGATTCAGCCCGAGCGAAGCGACGTACTCCCCGATGGTATTCTGTACGTTCTCCTTGTCGAAGAGGATGTGCAGTCCGCGGAATTTGGCATCGTAGGGCGTCATCGTACAATAGTAAAGAGGCAACGTATGCATTCCTTCGGCGGGCATATCCTCCTGCGTCAGAGCGATGGTGAGCTCCTTGGCCCGGTCGTTCCGGAAGTTGAAGAAGATGACCGCATCGTTGTTCTTTATCGTACCTATCGCCTCGTCCCGTTCGTCCACCGCCACAATGGGTTTGATGAACTCGTCGGTCACGCCGTTGTCGTAGGATTTAAGAATGCTCGCCACCAGGTCGGTAGATTTCTCACCTACCCCGTTTACGAGCTGGTCGTAAGCCGTCCGTACACGTTCCCAACGTTTATCCCTGTCCATGGCATAATAACGGCCTATCACCGAGGCAATTTTCACGTTCGTGCCGTAAATATGGCGCTGAAGCGCACCGATGAAACCCTTGCCGCTGTGCGGGTCGGTATCGCGTCCGTCCATGAAGCAGTGAACATACGCTTCCGGTATGCCGTAAGCCTCCGACAGGTCGCATAATTTAAAGAGATGCTCCAACGAACTGTGCACACCTCCGTCCGACACGAGGCCCATGAAATGAATCCTCGTTCCTTTGCTGCGGGCGTATTCGAAAACGGCTTTTATCTCCGGATTTTCTGCGATGGAACCGTCCGCTATTGCACGGTTGATTTTCATAAGGTCCTGATAAACCACCCTGCCGGCACCTATATTCAGGTGTCCGACTTCCGAATTTCCCATCTGTCCGGCCGGAAGACCGACATTCTCGCCGTCCGTACGGAGCTGCGCATGCGGATAGTTCGCCTCCAGCGCATTGAGATACTCCGGATGAGCGCTCCACACCACATCCCCTTTGGAATGGTCGCCTTTGCCCCATCCATCGAGTATCATCAGCAACACTTTCTTATCTACTGTTTTGCCTGCCATAACCTAAACCTGTATATCTGTTCAATCTTTCTATCTCCGTTTTCCTAAAGATTCGGCGCGCAGATGGATTATCTTCCCAATTTGGTATTGATAAGCCGTTCGGCCGCCTCCATCGCCCTGTCGAGCCCTTCGGGACGTTTACCGCCCGCCATGGCGAAGAACGGCTGACCGCCGCCGCCGCCCTGTATCTCCCTGGCCGCCTCGCGCACTATTTCGGATGCGTTGAGTCCTCGCGCCACGACATCGTCTCCGAGAACGACGGCCAGATTCACCTTGCCGTCGGCCTTCGTCCCCAATACCATCGCCACATTCCGGAGACGCGGTCGAAGCATGAAGGCCACGTCGCGCAAATGTTCCCCGGCAAAGGGAACCTCCGCCACACGCACCGTCACTTCATCCGACGAAACGGCCAGCTCCGACCCCATCGTCTCGACGAACGAAGCTATCTTTTCCTTAATCAGTGCCTCCAATTTCTGATGCAGCTCGGCATTATCCTCGAACATCTTTCTGACCGCCTGCATCACGGAAGGCGTGTTCACCAACTGCTGGATACCCTGCAAGGTATCCTGCATGACATACACGAACTCCTCCGCCTTCGCACCCGTAACCGCTTCGATGCGGCGCACGCCGGCCGATATGGCACTTTCGGAAAGAATCCGGAAATAACCGATATTACCGGTAGCCGAAGCGTGCGTTCCGCCGCACAGTTCTATCGAATCGCCGAAACGTACCGTACGTACCACCTCGCCGTACTTCTCACCGAAGAGCATCATCGCCCCTTGCTTTCTCGCTTCGTCAATCGTACTGTTCCTGTTCTCTTCGAGCGGATAGTTGGCACGAATCATCGCATTCACCATCCGTTCCACCTCCCGAATCTGTTCGGGCGTCACTTTCTGGAAATGCGAAAAGTCGAACCGCAGATAATCGGGACTCACGAGCGACCCTTTCTGCTCCACATGCGTACCGAGCAGGGTACGAAGGGCACGATGGAGCAGGTGTGTGGCCGAATGGTTGTTCGCCGAAGCGATACGCCTCCCCTCGTCCACGACGGCGATGAAATCGGCCGCAGGATTCTCCGGCAGTGTCTCGGTAATATGTACCGTCAGGTTGTTATCCTTCTGCGTATCGACTATCGTAATCCGTTCGTTCGCACTCCCTATGTAGCCACTGTCACCTACCTGGCCGCCGGAATTGCCGTAGAAAGGCGTACGGTCGAAGACGAGCTGATAAAAGGTCTTTCCCTTGGTCGTCACGCGACGGTAACGGGCGATGCGGACTTCGGCACGCAGCGTATCATAACCGACGAACTCGCTTTGTTCCACGGGATGTACCTGTACCCAGTCGTCCGTATCCACCGCGGCGGCATTGCGCGAACGCTCTTTCTGTGCAGCCAACTCCCGTTCGAACCCGGCGAGGTCCACCCCCATGTCGTGCTCCCGGGAAATGAGCTCGGTCAGGTCTATCGGAAAGCCGTACGTATCGTAAAGCAGGAAAGCATCCTTGCCGCTTATCTCTTTCACACCGTCGGCCTGGGCCCGGCGGATGACGCCGTCGAGCAGATTGATGCCGGTGGAAAGCGTCCGAAGGAAAGCGCTCTCCTCCTCCTGGATAACGCTTACGATAAGCCCTTTTTGGGCGACAAGCTCGGGATACTGCCCTCCCATCTGTTCGGCGAGGGTATCCACCAGCCGACAGATGAACGGCTCGTTGAATCCGAGATAGGTATATCCGTAACGTACCGCACGGCGCAGGATACGGCGGATGACATACCCCGCCTTCACGTTCGACGGCAGCTGCCCGTCGGCAATCGAAAAGGCGATTGCCCGCAGGTGGTCTGCCACGACACGCATGGCCACGTCGCTGCGGGGGTCGTCCCCGTAACGTTTGCCCGCCATCCCGGCTATCTTCCGAATAAGCGGCTGGAACACATCGGTATCGTAATTGCTCTGCTTGCCCTGCATTATCATACAGAGCCTTTCAAACCCCATACCGGTATCGACATGACGGTGAGGAAGCTCTTCCAAGGTACCGTTGGCCTTGCGGTTGTACTGCATGAAGACGAGATTCCATATCTCGATGACCTGCGGATGGTCGCGGTTCACCAGCTCCCGTCCGGGTTTCGCGGCACGCTCTTCGTCCGAACGCAGGTCGAAATGAATCTCGCTGCAGGGACCGCAGGGCCCCGTATCGCCCATCTCCCAGAAATTATCCTTTTTATTGCCGCGCAAAATCCGCTCTTCGGGAAGGAAACGTTTCCAATACGCATACGCCTCGCTGTCGAACGCCACACCGTCCTCCTCGCTTCCTTCGAATACCGTCGCATAGAACCGGTCTTCGGGCAGCCCGTACACCTTCGTCAGCAGCTCCCACGCCCACTCGATAGCCTCTTTCTTGAAATAGTCGCCGAACGACCAGTTGCCGAGCATCTCGAACATGGTGTGATGATAGGTGTCATGCCCCACTTCATCGAGGTCGTTATGCTTGCCCGATACGCGAAGACACTTCTGCGCATCCGCCACACGGGGGTATTTGGCAGGGCTGTTGCCGAGGAAAATATCCTTGAACTGGTTCATGCCGGCGTTGGTGAACATCAGCGTCGGGTCGTTCTTTACAACCATCGGTGCCGAAGGCACGATGGTATGCTGCTTGCTTCTGAAAAAATCCAGAAAGGTCTCCCTTATCCTGTTCGATTCCATAGTCTGGTAGATATACTATTCCGATTATCCGTTACGTTATTCTTCCAAGTTGTCCGTCGCGAAGCCGATGCTCCGCATATGCGGTGAAAACGAGGTTGTAAAATTACGCAAAATCGCCTAATTTTGTATATCCGGTCTGCCAAATAGACCGCGAATATTCTACACGATTTTTAAGAGGGGGATACTGACGGATGCCGGGAAAGGAATACAGGTTCAATCCGGAGACGCTGACATACGAAGAGGTGCGCGAACCGCTCCGTCTGCGCATATACCGCCTGTTGCGGAAAGGACTGGTGGTAATCATCACGGTATGTATCGTCAATCTTCTTTTCTCGTTCGTCTTCCATACTCCGAAAATGGACCGCATCGCACGCGAGAATGAGGAGCTGTTGCTGCGGTACGCCCTGCTCGACGACCGTATCCGCGAAGACGCAGAGCGTCTGGATGCCATGCACCAACGGGACATCAGCGTTTACAGACCGCTCTTCGGAGCCGATTCCCTCGACATAACGGGTATCTATGTGCCTTATCCCGATTCCGTTTACGCATACCTCGATGCCTATCCCTACGGCGACCGTATAAAGGCAAGCTGGCAACGGCTCGACCGGGTGACGCGCCGCACTTACCTGCAGTCGCGCACTCTCGACGAACTGCAGCTTCTCGCCACGGACAAAGAACACATGGCCACCGCCATCCCGGCCATATGGCCCATCGACAAACGAGACCTGCGCAACAGCATCGGTGCCTACGGAGGCCGGATGCACCCCATCTATAAAAGATACATCAAACACGACGGCATCGACCTTCCCGCAAAAATAGGCGACCCGGTCTACGCGACGGGCAACGGTGTCGTGCAGTCCACCGACATCGGTTTCCGCAATCGGGGATACGGCAGGCAGATACTTATCGACCACGGTTTCGGTTACAAGACACGCTATGCCCATCTTTCCCAGATAGACGTGGAGCCGGGGCAGCACGTCACCCGCGGCGAACAAATCGGACGCGTCGGCAACACCGGAGCCTCAACCGGCCCGCACCTCCATTACGAGGTAATCTACATGGGACACACGGTAGACCCCATCAACTACTTCCGCAGGGATATGGACGACGAGGAGTTCGAACGCATCATCCGGGCGGCACGGGAGACCACATACGAAATATTCGAATAACGGTATGGGCAAGCAGCATAAGATATTCCCTCCGCTGGAGGAGAGGCGCACGGTCGTGAAGCGAAGGATTTTCCGTCTCTTCATCAACCTGTTCGTTCTGCTCGGTGCCGGAGTATTGTATTATGTGGTATTCTCTTTCTTCTTCGATACCCCGCAGGAGTACAGCATGCGTAAATCGACCGAAGCCATGCGGCGCGAATACGAGGCACTCTCAAAACGCCTCGAAGAGGTGGAGGCCGTACTCGACAATGTGGAGGAGCGGGACCGGAACGTCTTCGGCATCCTATTCGAATCGGAACCTTACGTTCTCGACGAATACGCCTCTTCACGCTGGAACAGGATGGAGCGACTGCTCTCGATGAGCAACAGCAGCCTCGGTGCCCATCTTTTGGAACACACGGCACTTCTCGAAGAGGGATTGGACAACCTCTCCCGCTCGTTCGACAGTATCCGCGGGAACGCATCGGCCCTCGACGGCGCGACAGACGCCATACCGGCGATACAGCCCGTCATCAACAACGACCTCACCCTGTTGACCGCTTCGTTCGGAATGCGGATACATCCCTTTTACAAAAGCCTGTCGCAACACAATGGCGTCGACTTCACCGTACCGGAAGGTTCCCGCGTCTTTGCCACGGCAGACGGTACGGTCACGGAGGCTACCCGACGGAACTCCTCTACGGGACTGACCGTAACGATAGACCACGGCAACGGTTATCAAACCCGCTACGGACACCTCAGCAAGACATCGGTCAAAAGGGGACAGAAAGTAAACCGGGGAGACATCATCGCCCTTTCGGGCAACTCCGGACTCTCGCTCGCCCCGCACCTCCACTACGAAGTCATCTACAACGGCCAGCCTGTTGACCCCGTCAACTATTTTTTCATGGAGCTCTCTCCCGCCGAGTACCACCGGCTGATACGCATAGCACAGAGCGGCATGCAGTCGTTCGACTGATTCGCCACGCGCCACATTCCATAACGTATTCCGACAAAAAGGGCAGGAGCGCGGAAACGCTCCTGCCCTTTCAATCTGTTTCGACGAAGATGGACCTAACGCTCCCTGCCGGCTCCACCGGCCCGCTTTTCGGACTCCCCGCAGCAGCAGTTTTTCCCCCCGCTGCAGCAATTGGGGCATCCTCCTCCCCGTCTTTTCCCTGCCACGGCTCTATATATCCTATACACAAGGTAGGCCCCTACCGCCACACCTATAACATAGACGATTATCATCTGTCCAGACATCTCCGTACCTCCTTCTATATCAACAATACCGCTATATGATACACGACAAAGGCGATTATCCACGCCACCACCGTATTGTACACGAACGAGAACGCCGCCAATTTCCATCCTCCGGCCTCCTGCTTTATCGCCACGAGCGATGCGAGGCAGGGGAAATAGAGCAATACGAAAACAAGGAACGACAGGGCGTTGGCCTTGTTGAAATCGGATACGCCGGTTTGGGGATTCACCTCGGTCAACCGCTGTGACAGCACCGCCGTATCGCCGTCATCGTCCGTACCGGCATACAGCACGCCGAGCGTACTCACCGTCACCTCTTTGGCGACAGCCCCCGTCAGCAGCGCCACGCTGGCTTTCCAATTGAGTCCCAGCGGTTCGACGAGGGGTTCGGTGAACCGTCCTACTCGACCAATATAGGAATCCTCCTGCTGTATCACAGGGTCGTCATGACGCGGAAAATAACTCAGGAACCAGACACAAACGGAGGCCACGAGGATAAGACCGCCCATTTTCCGAAGGTACATGGCTGCCCGCTCCCACATGTGCCGCAGGACGCTCCGCGACGTAGGAACCCGGTAAGGCGGCAATTCCATGACGAAAGGCGTATCATCTCTCCGGAAAAGGAATCTTCGCAGCAATTTCGCCGTAATGACAGCCACTACGATACCCAACAGATAAAGGCAGAACAGCACCGTACCGGCATGGGCCGGGAAGAAGACGCCGGCCAACAGCACAAAGACCGGCAGCCGTGCGCTGCACGACATGAAGGGGTTTATCAGAATGGTAATCAACCGGCTGCTTCTGCTCTCGATGGTACGCGTAGCCATAATGGCCGGTACGTTGCATCCGAAGCCCATGACGAGCGGAATGAACGACTTGCCGTGCAGGCCTATCTTGTGCATTATCTTGTCCATAATGAATGCCGCACGGGCCATATAGCCGGAATCCTCCATGAGGGATATGAACAGATAGAGGATAAGGATATTGGGCAGAAAGACGATAACTCCCCCCACACCGCCTATGATGCCGTCCACGACGAGGTCTTTCAGCGGGCCGTCGGCCATAATCTTCCCTAGCCATGCTCCCAACGCACCGACACCATGCTCTATCCACTCCATTGGGTATGCGCCGAGCACGAATGTCGCCTCGAACATCACCCACATGATGAAGAAAAATATCGGATATCCCCACACCTTATGGGTGACGATGGTATCAATGATATTCGTCGTCTTCTCCTTCTCGTGCGTTCCCGGCGTATAGGTCTCCTTCAGGGCGCCCGCTATGAAACCGTATTTCTCATTGGCGATGGCCGTCTCGATGTCCTCTCCCAGCTCTTTCTCGATACGTTCCACCTCCCGGTCGCGCAAACCGGCCCACTCGGCATAACCGGCCCGTGACGATAGCAGCCTCTCAACCTCCCGGTCACGTTCCAACATCTTCAGCGCAAGGTAGCGGGTGTGATAGTTCGCCAGCGAGGAGTCTTTCTTCATTCCGGCCGCGAGACGTCCGACACTCTCCTCGATACAGGCCCCGTGATTGATGTGTATATGGTGCGAGAGGGTGTCCTGACCGTTGTCTTCATACAACGCTATCACCGTATCGAACAATTCGTCGATACCTTTGCCCGTCTTCGAAACGGTCGGCACCATCGGAACGCCGAGCAGTTCGCCGAGCAGCCGGTAATCCAGCTCCGCCTTGTCGTTCTGCAGTTCGTCGTACATGTTGAGTGCCACGACCATCCGCAGGTTGATATCAATCAATTCCGTAGTAAGGTAGAGGTTGCGTTCAAGGTTCGAAGCCGTAACGACGTTCACCACCACATCCGGCGTATGTTCGAAAAGCTGGCGCCTGACATACACCTCCTCCGGCGTATAGGCCGACAGCGCGTAAGTTCCGGGCAGGTCGTATATATTGAACTCATATCCCTTGTAACGCATGTGCCCCAGTTTGGCGCCTACGGTGACACCGCTGTAATTCCCCACATGTTCGTGACTGCCCGACGCGATATTGAACAGCGAGGTCTTTCCGCTATTGGGGTTGCCCACCAACGCCACGTTTATCCGCTTTCGGGAACGGTCCACTGCCCGCTCCATCGCTTCGGCCGCAGACGTGCCGCGGATACTTTCCGCCTGCAACGCCATATCCCGGGCCTCTTCTTCCGTAATCACCTCTATCATCTGGGCTTCGCTGCGACGCAGCGAAACCTCGTACTCCATCACCTTGTACTTGATAGGGTCTTTCAGCGGAGCGTTTTGCAAAACCTCCACCCGCTTGCCCCGCACGAATCCCATCTCCATGATGCGGCGCCGGAATCCCCCATGGCCGAGCACCTTGAGAATAACGGCGCTCTGCCCTGTCTTCAAGTCGGAAAGACGCATATCGAATCTATTATTTGAGCCCACAAAGGTGGGAAAAAATAGTCGGACGGACAATAACCAATTTCAGGTACGGCCCGCTATCGAAATCCACATTTCCGGGTATCCGGTCAGCGGCGGCATACGGGTGCGAAGTCGCAGAAGGTACACGGCCTGGTATCCCCGCACTGGCGGAACGGCACCGACGCATCGAACATTTCCGTCAGCAATCCGTCGAGATACGCCTCGAACTCCTCCCTGTAAGGCCCGTAACCGGTAATGCTCCGACCGTCCTTCAGGTTGAGCAGCGGCGAGTAGTCCGGCCGGTTCATCAACCGTACATAATAGAGCGACGGGCAGACATCCGTCCCCTCCATTTCACCTGCTTCCTGCATACGGGTGACCATCATGGAGTAAAGCAGCGTTTGGAGTACCGCCGGGTTCCTCTCGCCGGACTCCTTCCCGAACAGCGCCGCTACACCGGCAAAATCCGTATGGGGCGCTCCCGTTTTGTAGTCCACTATTCGAATGCGTCCGCCTGCTATTCGGTCCACACGGTCGGCAAGCCCGCTGAAGGTCACCGCATGTTTTCCTTTCGGGCCGAACGCGAACGGCGCCGTCAGCCGTTGTTCGAGAGCCGCCACGGTAAAATCCCGCAACCGGCTGTCGAACGGCAGCAGGTTGCCGTTCACGTAACGGATGACGATATCATGCACCAGCAACAGATTGCCTTCGTATTCGCTGCGGTTTGTCTCCCCTCCGTGGAAATAGACTTCGGAAATAGCCCGTTCGACGGTATCGGCGACAGCATCCGACCCTATCAGCTTTCCGATAGTCTGTTCCGGTGCAGGGACGTCTATCAACGGTGTGTAAAGCAGCTCCATGGTCTTGTGGAGAATGGTGCCGAACATCGGCATATCCACCTCCTCCACCACTTCGTCTTCCGGTTTCAGTCCTGCCACATACCGGAAATAGAACTTCAGCGGACACTCCAGATAGGTATTCAGTGCCGTGGGAGAAAGGGTCTCGCCCCCGCTACCGAGATATCGTTCCAACCGGCGGACCACCGCTTCGTCTTTCGCCACGACAATCGGTTCGGGGACCGCGATACCGACATCCAACCCTATCTCCCTGTGCCGTACCGTATGGGGGGATTCGTATTCCAACTGATAGATATATCGGCTCGGTTCGCCCGTACTGTTCTCGTCGGTGCGGGAGCTGTAAACCATATCCGCCCGCTCGGCCCGCTGCAGAAGCCGGTAGAAATAGTAGGCATATACCCCATCGTGATGCTGAGGAGTGGGCAGTCCGTAACCGAGCCGCAGATTATAGGGGATGAAAGACGACGAAGCCGCCGGATTGCCGGGAAAGTTGTCGTCGTTCATCGACAGCAGCAGGACATTGCGGAAATCGAGGTTTCGCGTTTCGAGTATCCCCATCACCTGGATGCCCCGAAGCGGTTCGCCTTCGTAAGGTACCCGGAGATTCTGGAGCATGCGCCGGGCGAGCGACGCGAACACCGGCACATCCATCTCCACGCCGCACCCTTCCAGCGAATTGGCGAGCCGGCGCAGCGTATCCGAAATGATGCCGGCGTATTCGTACCGCAGCCGGGCTTCCTCATCCTTCCCGTTCCCGGCAACGGCGGAGAGCACTTCCATCACCCATTCGGCCACCTCACGCCACTCCCCGTGTTCGGTGAAAACGGTCTCCAGCAACGCCCCCTGCCGGAGGTCGGCCGCCTTGACGTAAATATGCGAACGCGCAACGATTTCACTGTTAAGCCGACCGGCCTGCTCCGGTTCGAGCTCCACGACAAAGGGGTGAGACAGAATACCCGTCACATCGGCATGATAAAAAGCCGATGTCCCGCCCTTGCGCCTGGCATGTGTCTGAAGCCGCAGCAGGCGTTCCACGAAACTGTACGCAAGGGTCTGCCGCAGCGGATAGCCCATCGTCACGTTGATTTCGCCCGCTTCCGGAGGAATCGCGTAAAGCAACGGCAGCAACAGGCTCTCGTCGGTCAGAACGATGGCCGTCTCCTTCCCTGCATACCCCTGACGGGCGATGACGTCACGCAGAAAGTCCGCCGCATATTTGCATTGGAGCGCCCCCGACGGGACGGAAACGGCCGTCACCTCCTTCGGCTGCACGAAGTTATCCGTACGGTTCACGAACCCCGCCGCCTGTCCGTAACGGGCGATATTCTCCCGCACGAAAAGCCCGGCTTCCTGATGCCGGTCCTGCATATAATAGTCGTCGCAGTCCCAAAAGAACCGCGCATCGCATACATTACGCAAATGGTCGAAAAGTACCTTTTCGCACTCCGAGAGCGCATTGAAACCCACGACGGCCACGGGACGGCCATCGTCCGCCGACACCTCGCCGCTCCGCAGCCGCTCCGCAGCCCGGCGGTGCATCATCCCCGTATAAGCGAGCCCCAGCTCCGCCAGACGCTCCCGGAACTCGTGGTATATCGTCCGCAGACTGCGCCAGATACTCAAGAAATCGCGTTTCTCATCAGAATACCCCTCCTCCGCGCCGAACGCCTCCCAGAAACGGCGCACCACAGCCCGCTGCTGCTCGTTGAAATAACTGAGGTCGCCGTCCATATCCTTCAGGTCGCGCAGGTTGGAGAAGAGCATGTCGGCATCCACCCTGTACTTGTCGATTTGGTCGAAGTCGTTAAGCAGCACCTCTCCCCAGAAATAGAACGAATCGAAGCCCTCCTTGTGATAGCGCGAATAGACTTTGTAAAGCTCCGCCACGGCACGCACCCGTTCCACCGGTGCGTACCCCGCCAGACTGCGCATCACCTCGTCCACCGTAGTGTAACGGGGCTGCCATACGGGTCTCCGGATAAGACGCCCCAGTTCGTCGAGGAAAAAGAGCCTCGAACGGGTATTGGGCAGCAATATCCGGACGGAGGATATATCTTCGCCGAATTCGTCGTAAAGCGAACGGGCCACATTGCCGAGAAAAGTTTCCATAACCGTATTCCGGGAAGAACCCCTGCGGGCATTCCGGCACGCCAAGTTAGCGCTTTTCCGCCGAAAAATCCAACCGAAGGCCGAGTTCCGGCCATTATTCACTACTTTTATCGTGGCAATAATATATCAGCAATGGGCAACGTCAAAATAGTCAGTGCATCGGCCGGTTCGGGCAAGACCTACAACCTCGCATACGAATACGTGCGGAATGTCGTCGCCGAACCGCCGCTTTACCGCCACATCCTCGCTGTCACGTTCACCAACAAGGCGACGGAAGAGATGAAGCGACGTATCCTGTCGAAAATCAACGACCTCGCCTGCGGCGATGAAAAGGAATACATGCCCATGCTGCAGCGGGAGCTCGGCCTCCCGGCAGCCGATATCCGGGCACGGGCGGCCACGGTACGGAGCCTGATACTGCACGACTACGGCCACTTCGCCGTCCTGACCATCGACAAATTCTTCCAGCGCATCATCCGTTCCTTCATCCGGGAACTCGGCATCGACCTCAACTTCAACCTCGAACTTCCGGTGGAAACCCTGCTCGGCAGTGCGGCGGACAGAATGATAGAGGAGATAACATCCGACGATACGCTGCGGGAGTGGATAACCGCTTTCGTGAACGACCGGATAGAGGACGGCCGGAAATGGGACATCCGCGGAGAACTGCTGAACCTCGGCGGAGAACTCTTCAAAGAGGAGTACAAACGCGGACGCAACGGCTGGGACAAAGGCAAGGAGGCACTCGGCAAAATCGTCGCCGAAGCGACGGCACAGGCCGCACGGGCAAAACATGCCATCATGGCCCCTGCCCGCCGGATACTCGACCTGGCAGCCGAAAACGGCCTCGACATAAGCGACTTCAGCAACGGTCGGATGGGTCCTGCCGGATACGCCGCCAAGATAGCCGGCGGAGAGATAGCCCCTTACGGCAAACGGGTGACGGACACCATCGCCAACGGCCGGTGGTGCACGGCCAAATCGCCCAAAAAGACACAGATTGAAGCGATAGCACCGCAGCTCACCGAACTGCTTGCTGAACTTGCCGAGGCTTACGACACCAACATCCGGCTTATCAACAGTGCCTCCCTGCTCAAAGAGAACTACCGCAACTTCGCACTGCTGGGCGACTTGCAGGCCAAGGTCGCCGAAGTGTCGAAAGAGGAGAACATCGTTCACATCTCCGAAATAAACGACATGCTGGCGAGGCTCATCTCCGGCAACGATACGCCGTTCGTCTTCGAGAAAGCGGGCACTTACTACTCGCACTTCATGATAGACGAGTTCCAAGACACTTCCGCCATGCAGTGGGAGAATTTCCTGCCGCTGCTACGCAACGCCACGGCACAGTCCGAAACCACGCCCGTGATGCTCGTGGGAGACGTGAAGCAGTCCATCTACCGTTGGCGCGGGGGTGACTGGAGTATCCTCGCCCGCAGGGCCGAAGAGGCTTTTGACCACGTAGTCAAAACCTCGCTGCGCGAAAATCACCGCAGCCGCAGCGAAGTGGTACGTTTTATCAACGCAGCCGTATCGGCCTGTGCACGGTCGGAGAACGACCGGATAGATGCACTGCTCGACGATGCACACGCAGCCGGCCGTATCGGGACCGAACTGCGGGACGAGCTCCGCGGAACCGTGGCCGAAGCCTACGCCGATGCCGTGCAGGTGCCGGACGAGCGCAATACCGGCGGCTACGTGACCGTCACTTATTACGGCACAGAGAGGGAGACGACCGGCCCCCCGGTAGTGGAGACAGTGGAACGGCTGCAGGAACGCGGTTACGCAGCGGGGGACATTGCTATTCTCGTGCGGCGCAACTCGGAGGCGACACGCATCGCATCCATGCTGCTCGAACACAAGCGCACCCATCCGGAGTCGCCTTACCGATACGACGTCATCACACAGGACGCGCTGGTCATCGGCCGCTCCCCCGTCGTGAATTTCGTCATATCCTGCCTGCGGCTCGCCGGCAATCCGGAAGACTCCATTCACCGGGCCATTTACAACCGTTTCCTCGGCCGCGGATTCGGCGAACGGCTCACCCGAGACGATACGGAGTTTCTCCTCCGGCTGCGGCTGATGCCGCCCGAAGAGGCATTTGAAAACACGGTCATGCGTTACGGGCTCGGCTGCAGTGACGAAGATATCTCCTACCTGCAGGCCCTCCACGAACAGATAATCGCTTTCACGAAATCGAACGTGGCGGACATTCCCCTTTTTCTGTCGTGGTGGACAGAAAAAGGCAGTACCAAATCCATCCCGATGCCCTCCGGGGGAAACGCCATCACCATCGACACCATCCACCGCTCCAAAGGGCTCGGCTACAAGGCCGTCATCATTCCCTACTGCAATTGGTCCCTGACGACCAAGACAGGTACCGTCGTGTGGTCGGGGGCGGAAGAGGACTCCCCGCCGGCTGCCGTCGGACAGTTCCCCGTACACTATAAAAAGGCGATGGAAAACTCCCACTTCGCTGCCGACTACTACCGCGAATACGTCATGTCGCATGTGGACAATCTGAACCTCTTCTATGTAGCATTGACACGGGCCCGCGAAGAGCTCCACATCATGCTGCCCGTTCCGGGACGCACGGAGAGCGAACGCATCGGCACCCTGCTCGACAGCGTCATATCGCGCAGCGGCGGGGAGGCCCGCCTAGGCGATGCCTGCGGAAAGGTTGTCGAAGGAGAGGAGGGCTTCTCCATCCTGTTCGGAACCCCTTCCGGCCCCTCCGAAACGAAACCCGTACAACCGCCCGTACTCCCAGCTTACGGGACGACCGACATCTCCGGACGGCTGGCCGTCCGCTTCGATTCGCAGCGCTATGCCGAAGAGGGAGTCGCGGATGACAGGCTGTCGCCGCGTAACTATGGCGTCCTGCTCCACCGATTATTCGAGCAGGCGGACAATACGGACGACATCCGCCAGGGCATCGAAGCGCTGGAGAACAACGGTTCCGTTTCGGCGAAAGAAGCTGCAACGCTTCGCTCGTCGCTCGACAAGGCCCTGGAAAACGATACGGTGAAAGCTTGGTTCAGCGGAGACTGGGAAACGGTTCGCAACGAGAACGACCTCCTCGTTCCCGGCGGCGGAGGCTACCGTCCCGACAGGGTGATGATAAAAGAGGGGCGTGCAGTGGTCGTAGACTACAAGTTCGGTCTGAAACGCCAGTCCCGCTACGGACGGCAGGTAGCACGTTACATGGAACTCCTCTTGCAGATGGGATACGCCGATGTATCCGGCTACATCTGGTATGTCGGCATCGGCGACATCGAACCGGTACAGCCCGGCTCCGCTATCGGATGATTTTATAGACGACCGCAGTACGGCATATATTATACACCTTAATATAATGCCGTGTAACTCCCTCGTCATCCGTCACCGGGAAGCTGAAATGGGCGACCGACCGGTCGTTGCGCCCCTGTCCTCCGTAACGCAGGTCGTCCGTAGAGAGAATGATTCGGTAACGCCCCGCCTCCGGCACAGGCACCATATAATCGGGAATGCTCAGCGAAGGGTGCCAATTGAATACGAACAGGACGCATCCATGGCTGAAAACCATCGTCTTCGCTGCCGTATCCATCAGGTGATTATACGCATATCCGCTGCGCATGATGCCGTTGCGTTCCACCATATCGAGCATGTCGCGGTCGAAAAGGCCGAGCTGCGCATAGCGCAGACCGGCATCGTCGGCGAGCGACCACTGTCGCCGGGCATACCTGTAACTCCATCCGTTCCCCTCGCGCGGAAAATCTATCCACTCCGGATGGCCGAACTCGTTTCCCATGAAATTGAGATAAGCCTGTCCGCCCAGCGCAATCGTCACCAGGCGTATCATCTTATGAAGCGCAATTCCCCGTTCCACGACGATATTCCTGACGCCGCACGCCATGCCGGTATACATCTCCTTGTCCATCAAACGGAAAGCAATGGTCTGGTCTCCTACCATCGCCTGGTCGTGCGATTCGGCATACGCCACCGTCCGGACTGCAGGCAGCCGGTCGGTCAAAATGTTCCAGATATCCCAGATATTCCAATCCTCGTCCGGCACATCCTTCAGCATCCGTATCCAGAAATCGGGAACCGCCATGCCAAGCCGGTAATCGAACCCCACCCCGCCGTCGCCGACCGGAATGCACATCCCCGGCATACCGCTCACATCCTCGGCTATCGTCACCGCCGACGGCCGCACCTCGTGGACGAGCGTATTGGCCAGAGTCAGATAAGTCAGGGCCGCACGGTTCACGTCGGGCCCGAAATATTTCCCGCGGCTGTCGAACTCCGTATAACCGTGATGGCGGTATATCATCGAAGTAACGCCGTCAAAACGGAAACCGTCGAAACGAAATTCGTCCAGCCAGTATTTGATATTCGACAGCAAAAAATGCCTGACCTGCGGCTTGCTGTAATCGAACAGCTTGGAGTCCCAATAAGGTTGATATCCCTCCTCGCCGGACGGCGAGTATTGGCAGTCGGTACCGTCGAGCCCGTTCAGCCCCTCGTTCAGATTCTTGACGTAATGCGCATGTACCAAATCCATGACCACGGCCAGGTCGAGCGCATGGGCGCTTCGGATGAGAGCCTTGAGTTCCTCCGGCATTCCGAAACGCGACGAAGGGGCGAAAAAACTCGATACGTGGTAACCGAAACTGCCGTAATAGGGATGTTCGGCCACTCCCATCAGCTGCACTGTATTGTATCCCGCCCTCTTGATGCGCGGCAACACGTCGCGGGCAAATTCGGCATAACTGCCGACCCGCTCCTGCTCGACCGCCATGCCTACATGGCTTTCGTAAATGTAAAGCGTAGGAAGATTGCCGATATCGAAACAGTCGCCCGTCCAATCGAACGGCTCCGGATTCCAGAACTGCGCCGTGAAATTCTTCGTCGCGTCGTCCTGCACTACGCGACGCGCATAGGCGGGAATACGCTCGTGCCAGCCGTTTTCGCCGTGCACGAGTATCTTGTACAGGGAGCCGTGTTTCAGACCCCTGCCCCAATCGCCGTCATAAAGGAAAATACTCCACACGCCGTCGGCTCCCCTGGCCAGCGGCAGGCTGCGCCGCTCCCAACCGTTGAAGTCACCGAACAGGAACACCTCCCATGCCCCCGGCAGCCACTCGCGGAACCACCATCCGTGCGCCTCCTCGTCGCGCTGGAAACCGAAATACAGGTATCCATCGGCATAGTCGGCGATACTTTCCGACGCCTCTTCTATCTCCTTCAGGGCATCAAGGTACAGCTTCCGGCGATATTCCAATTCGCCTTCGACCGGTTCCAGCCACGGGTCGTCCTTTACTATCTTCAGTCTTTCCGCCATCTTTCGCGCACGCCGCATGAATCGGGCCATACGGCAAATAAAGTTAGGCTTTTTCCCTGTAATACGGGCGTTTTAACCTTTATTTTTAATATATTTGTCATCGCTTGACCAGAAAAGGAATAAAGGAAAATTCATTTACCATAATTAACTAATTCTAAATTAAAATCTTATGTTTAAAGGACATCCCAAAGGCTTGTACGCTTTGGCTTTGGCCAACACGGGCGAGCGTTTCGGCTACTACACGATGCTCGCCATTTTTGTGTTGTTCCTTCAGGCAAAGTTCGGCTTCACGGCGGCTCAGGCAGGCCAGTTCTACGGCTTCTTCCTGGCCGGTGTCTATTTCATGCCGCTCATCGGCGGTATCCTCGCCGATAAGTTCGGATACGGCAAGATGGTCACGCTCGGTATCGTGGTCATGTTCCTCGGCTACCTGCTCATGGCCGTCCCCGCATCGGGTTCCGTCGCCATGGTCTCGCTCATCGGAGCCCTCGTGCTGATATGCGTCGGCACGGGTCTTTTCAAGGGCAACCTGCAGGTAATGGTAGGTAACCTCTACGATGACCCGCGGTACAGCGCCAAACGCGACAGCGCGTTCAGTATCTTCTACATGGCCATCAACATCGGCGCCATGTACGCTCCCTCGGCGGCTACGGCCATCGCCAACTGGCAGCTAAAGAAAAACGGTTTCTTCTACGACGCCAACATACCCTCGCTGGCCAACGAATTCCTCAAGAATCCGGATACCGGAGGCGACGTGGCCTCCAAGCTGGAGACCCTCGCCGGCGCTCAGGGATGGACGGGCAGCATCGCCGATTTCGCAAGTTCCTACATCGACGCTCTGGCCGATTCATACCACATGGGATTCGCGGTAGCCTGCTTCTCGCTCGTGGTTTCCATGGCCATCTACCTCGGTTTCAAGAAGACCTTCAAACATGCCGACGTAACCTCCAAGCAGCAGGCAGCACAGGCCGCCGCCCATGGAGAAAAGGTTGTAGAGCTGACCAAAGAACAGACCAAACAGCGTATCACTGCCCTCGTGCTCGTATTCGTGGTCGTTATCTTCTTCTGGATGTCTTTCCATCAGAACGGTCTTACACTCACCTGGTTCGCACGTGACTACACCGCCAATTCAGCCGAAGGTCTCACCCGGATAGGATTCAGCCTTCCCATGATGACCTGCATCGTCATCGCCATGTACAGTCTGTTCAGCATCTTCCAGTCCACCACGAAAAAGGCGAAATCCATCTCGGCCGGTATCTTCGCCCTAATGATTGTACTGTGCATCATCCTTTACATGAACCTCAATCCCAGTACACATATCGAGCCGCAGCTCTTCCAGCAGTTCAACCCCTTCTTCGTGGTACTGCTGACGCCCATCTCGGTAGCGCTCTTCGGAGCCCTCGCCAAGAAAGGCAAGGAACCTTCGACTCCGAAGAAAATCGGTATGGGTATGTTGATTGCGGCCTGCGGATTCCTCGTCATGGCACTCGCTTCGCGCGGCCTGGCCAATCCTACGCAAATCAACGGTACGAGCGACATTCTCGTATCGCCCAACTGGCTTATCTCCACATACCTCGTGCTGACGTTCGGCGAGCTGCTCCTCAGCCCGATGGGTATCTCGTTCGTATCGAAGGTGGCACCGCCCAAATACAAGGGTATGATGATGGGCTTCTGGTTCGCAGCTACGGCCGTTGGCAACTACCTGACCAGCGTCATCGCCAACATCTGGGAAAGCGGCATGCAGCTCTGGATGATTTGGGGCGTACTCATCGTGGTATGCGTCATCTCCGCCATCTTCATCTTCTCTATTCTTAAACGACTCGAAAAGGCTACCGCAGACTGCTAAGCCTTCGCCGTCACCATATCGAAAGGTCTCCGGATTCGGAGACCTTTTTATTTGCCGCGGCCCGAAAATTCGTTATTTTTGAAGAATCAAAACACGGATTACAACCAACGGAGGAGGAAGATGCTAAGACTGACGTTTCTCGGCACGGGTACGTCGCAGGGAGTGCCCATGATTGGATGCAACTGCGAAGTGTGCCGCTCGCACGACAGCCGCGACAAACGGCTGCGTTCATCGGTCATGATAGAACGTTTCGATTCGGCACCCGAAAAGCGACCGGCCGACGAACTGCCGCAGCAACCGGCCCATGCCATGTACCCCCGTCCTGTCGGCGCAGATGCCCGTATCGTCATCGACGCCGGCCCCGACTTTCGCTACCAGATGCTGCGCGAAGGAGTAAAGACACTGGACGCTATCCTGCTGACCCACGAACATAAGGACCACATCGCGGGCATAGACGACATCCGCGCCTTCAACTACTTCGAAGGGCGCGCGGTACCGATATACGCCACCGAACGGGTAGGCAGAGCAGTCCGCAAGGATTTCGACTACGCATTCGCCGAGAACCGCTACCCCGGCGCTCCGGAAATAGACCTGCGGACGATACGGCAAAACGAGCCTTTCGATGTAGCAGGATTTCACGTGATGCCGATAAGCGGACGTCACTACCTGCTCCCCGTGACGGGCTACCGCATCGGGGCACTGGCCTACCTGACCGATTTCAACGGTATAGACGACAGGCAGCTCGACAAACTGTGGGGTGTGGACGTATTGGTCATCAATGCGCTGCGCTACGAAAAACACATTTCCCACTTCACGGTGGACGAAGCGGTGGAGATAAGCCGCCGGGTACACGCCCGCCGTACCTACCTCACACACATGTCGCACCAAATCGGACTCTATGCAGACAAGAAAGATACGCTTCCCGCAGGCGTAGAATTCGCCTGGGACGGCCTGCGTATAGAGATTGAATAATATCCGCACGATGGGTAAAATATTGCTTGTAACACCTCCTTTCCTGCAGCCCAATTCGCCCTATCCGGCAACGGCTTATCTGAAAAGTTATCTCGCCCGGCACGGACACCGTGCCGAACAGTACGACCTTTCGGTAGAACTGCTTGGAGAAATATTCTCGAAGACATTTCTGGAAAGGGTATTCACGGCCTACGCGGAACACAAATCAGCCCGGGGAGAGGAGGCGCTCGGCGATGCGGCCGACGCTAATCTCGAACGTATCTATGCACTGCGCAGCCAATATACCGCTACGATAGAGGGCGTCATGGCCTTTCTCCGGGGGGAGGAGCCGACGCTCGCCACCGCTGTCTGCCGGGGCGACTTTCTGCCGCAGGCGGGGCGTTTCGAAACCATGTCCCCGCCGGGAGAGGAGTTCGGCTGGATGGGAATACAGGATTGCGCGAAATATATCTGCACGCTCTATCTGCAGGACATCAGCGATTTCATCCGGGCTACCGTCACACCGGCTTTCGAAATAGTCCGGTATGCCGAACACCTGTCGCTGTCGCTTGCCGAATTCTCCACCCTTGAAGCGGAACTCCTCCGCCCCATGAACATCATCGAGGAGCGGATGACGGAACTCCTGTTCGCTGCCATAGCAGAGCACCGCCCCGATTTCGTCGCTTTCACCGTCCCCTTTCCGGGCAACCTGCTCGCCGCCCTGCGCTGCGGGCAGCAGATAAAACTCCGTTATCCGGATATACGGGTCATCATGGGCGGCGGATACCCCACGACGGAACTGCGGCTGATGAGCGACCGCTCCGTTTTCGCCTATGTGGACTATATCGTACTCGACGACGGCGAGACGACACTCGCCCGCATTCTGGAAGAAAAGGAACCCGCCGGAGCCATCACGGCGGAGGGATATCATACAGGGGCGGAACGGATAAGCCACCGGGAACGGGGATGTCCCGACTTCAGCGGACTGCCCTTGTCGAAATACTTCTCGCTCTGCGAGGTGACCAACCCGATGCACCGCCTCTGGAGCGACGGACGGTGGAACAAGATGATGCTCGCCCACGGATGTTACTGGGCCAAATGCGCCTTCTGCGATACGTCGCTCGACTACATAGGCCGGTACGACGCCGTAACGGCTGCCGAACTGGCGGATTGGATGGACACGGTAGCGGCCCAAACCGGTTCCCGCGGCTTCCATTTCGTAGACGAAGCCGCACCGCCGAGGCTGCTGCGCGACCTGTCGCTGGAACTGCTTCGGCGCGGCCGCCGCTACACATGGTGGACGAACATCCGTTTCGAGCGGGCCTTTACGGGCGACCTGTGCCGATTGATGGCCGCCGCCGGCTGCATTGCCGTATCGGGCGGGCTGGAGGTAGCCTCCGACCGGCTGCTCGAAATGATAGGGAAAGGCATCACCATCGAACAGGCCACCATCGCCATGCGCAACTTCTACGAAGCAGGGATTATGGTACACGCCTACCTCATGTACGGACTCCCGACGCAGACGCTCCAGGAGACGGTAGATGCCCTCGAAGTGGTACGGCAGCTCTTTCGTGCCGAACTGGTCGGCTCCGCTTTCTGGCATCGGTACGCCATGACCGTCCACAGCCCGTCGGGACAGAACCCGGAACGCTTCGGCGTCAGGCGCAAAGGCTCCGTTCCGAATCCTTTCGCCAACAACGAGGTCTTCTTCTCCGACAACCGCGGCTACGACATCGGCATGGTCGGCGACGCACTGCGACTGTCGCTGGCCAATTACATGGCGGGCAACGGCCTCGACCGTCCCGTTCACAAATGGTTCGCGGCGAAAGTTCCGCACACCACCGTCGAAGAGTCGCTGATAGCCGGTCACCTGATAAAGCCGGATGCGAGCCGGATTTTCGACGAACAGGCCCGCCTGGTATGGATAGGCGGAAGCATGGAACGTATCGAGGAGGGCATACGCGTGCGCAGCAACAGCGAAGAGAAGACGCTCCGGTTCAGCAGTGCTGAGGCCGATTTCCTGCTTCATGTGGCCGGAATATGCGGCACGGCGGAGCCTCCCGTTCCCCTCGGCCGGATAAAAGAGCTTTATGCGGAGTACTCCCCCGAGCCCTTTGCCATCCTCTACCACTCGAAAAAATGGGACATTCTGCGGAGCTACGGCCTGCTACAGGTCTGACCGCATGACGGCCGACGGCACATATTATCAAAAACCATCAAAACGACCATACAGCTATGTCCGAAAAGGAATTTTTCAAAGGCAAGACCGTAGTGATAACAGGAGCATCGTCGGGTATCGGCCGGGCGCTCGCCTATGAATTCGCCGCAAACGGCGCCAACGTCGTCATAGGGGCGCGGCACGACACGAAACTGGCCGAAATCGCCGGCGACCTGACGAACCGGGGGGCCGCAGTGGCCTGGTGTGCCGCCGATGTCACCCGCGAGGAGGATTGCCGCCGCCTGGTAGAAACGGCCGTCGCACGCTTCGGAGGTATCGACATCCTGGTATGCAACGCCGGCATCTCCATGCGGGCGCTCTTCGACAATGTGCAACTCGATGTGCTCCGCCGATTGATGGATGTCAATTTCTGGGGAACGGTCTACTGTACCAAATACGCCCTGCCCTACCTGCAGGCGGCCCGGGGAACGGTCGTCGGAGTATCTTCCGTGGCCGGACTGCACGGGCTGCCGGGACGTACCGGCTATTCGGCCTCCAAATACGCCATGACCGGATTCCTCGATACCGTGCGGATAGAGAACCGCCGCAAAGGGGTACACGTCATGGTGGCCTGCCCCGGATTCACGGCGACCAACGTGCGCTTCTCCGCCCTGACTGCCGACGGCACGGAACAGGGAGCCACACCGCGCAAAGAGGAGAAGATGATGACCGCCGAGGAAGTGGCGCACCGCATCGCCAAAGGAATCATGCGCCGCAAACGGCTCCTGCTGATGGAATTCGAAGGGCGTGCGACACACTTCATCAAAAAGTTTTCGCCTCGCTTTCTCGACACGATGTTCTATAAGGTAATGGCCCGCGAGCCCGACTCGCCGTTCAAATAGGCGTTCTCCAATTAGTTATTGTTTCCGAACCGGAAATACCCTATCTTGCTTGCCGAAACCCTTTAAAAGCGGTCTTGATATGAGACATTTCCTTTCGGAACTTTGCATTCTGTTTCTCTGCACAGGCATCGCTGCAGGATGCGGTTCAGGCAACGGGCGGAACGATACCGCCCTTCCGACAGCATGCAGCGGATTCAATGGCACGAAAGTCGATACACAGGCCGTCCGCAATCTGGATGTCCTGTGCCGGGTATGGGGCTATGCCAAATACCACCACCCTGCTTTCTACGGCACCAAGGGGCAGCTCGATGTCGACGCCGAGCTTCTGCGTCTCCTGCCGACTATCTGCAATGCAGACAAAACGGAACGGAACCGGCTGCTCGCCGAATGGATACACAGCCTTGGAGAGTTCACGGAGGCCCCCGAACGTTATGAATCGTACTGCGGCGAAGGATTCAGGCACGAAGCTGCCACAACGTGGACGGCCGATACGGCAGAGTTGGGCAGCGAATTGTCCGACCTGCTATGCCGCCTCCGGTTCGCCGACCGGCGCGGGTTCAATCGCTATGTCAAACCGCGACAGCCCGGAAGCTCCAGTCCGGACTTCTCCCGGGAGAACGGTTACCCGAACCTGACTTCGCCCGATACGGGTTACAGGTTGCTGGCACTTTTCCGCTATTGGAACGTCATCGAATACTTCTACCCCAACCGACACCTGACAGACAAGCAGTGGGACGAGGTACTGCCGGAATATATCCGCCGCTTCACGGAGTGCGGCCCCGAAGGTTACCACGCACAATTGGCGATGCTGATAACCGAGCTCCACGATTCGCATGCCATGCTCTACCCAGCCTTCCTCCCTGCCGAAGCTTTCATTCAGGAATCAATGCGCAGTTTATCGGAGACCGGCTGATGGTCGTCCCCTCGCAGCCTGCGGATATACATACGCCTATTCCGGATGATATTCCGGCATGGCCTCCCCTGCGATTCGGCGACGAGATTCTTTCAGTAAACGGCAAAAGCATCGACAGCATCCGCAGCGATATCCGGAAATACGTGAGCTGCTCCAACGAAACAGCCGTAGGTTTTCGAACGACAGTCTATGCCTTTACTTCGACCGACGCTGATGAGTACGTCGTCGAATACCGGCGCGGCAACGCCACAGATACTGTACGGATAGCGACCCGTACCGACCGCAACGCAAGAGAATTCATCGATTTTCCCAAATACGCCGTTTCCGAAGAGGGCTGTATGCTCATCAACGACCGGATAGGATACATCGACGCCGCACAGTTCTCCAATGAGCAAGGCAGACGCATCATGAATGTACTGAAGAATACCGAAGCCATCATCATCGACCTCAGGCGCTACCCCTCCGACTTCATGATTTTCGCCTTCCTCGGTAAGTATTTCGCTCCCTATGCAATCAACCATGTAATATTCACGCACCCCGTTTACAGCCTGCCCGGCTGTTTCCGTGAAGACCGTCCCGCGATAGGTCACGATAATCCGGACTATTACCGGGGTGCTGTCATCGCCCTGGTTGACGGCAACACCATCAGTCAGGCGGAATATACCGCCATGACCGTACAGGCTCTTCCCCGCGGCCTAACGGTCGGTTCGACGACCTTGGGGGCAGACGGCAACATTGCCGAAATCCCGCTACCCGGCGGTTACAAGACACTCATATCGAGCTTAGGAGTCTATTACCCCGACGGCAGCGAGACGCAACGCTGCGGGGTACGCATCGACCACTGGGCGGAACCCACCCCCGAAGGTCTCCTCGCCGGACGGGACGAAGTTCTCGAAGCTGCCATCCGCATTGCAGAATCCATGCTGTAAAATACGACCCGCCGGGCGGAACCACGAAATTCCGTCCGACACACTTCGTCCCCTTCTCCACACTCTATCTTTCCACGCCCATCAATAATCACGGGAACATCGTAAAGATGTTCCCGTTTAACGATTATCCGAAACGAGAACCCGGCCGGTCGGTCAATGGAAAAGTTTCACTATCCCATCTCCCTGAATATGGATACAGATATCTGTCCCGACCTGCAGACGTTCCATCCTTCATCAAACGAGACGGAAACTTCTCAATCACAGCACGTCATGACACTTCCTTTTCCTGCTCCTGCTGCTTTCCATCCCCGTCCAAAACGATTTCGGGATCATAATATTCTTTACGATTCATCTTTAGGTATTATTAAATATAAA